>Ga0209270_1000024_pt1 | contig 427034 bp, 406 predicted proteins | sample MTBAKSrepl1MetaG_FD_187456 | JGI IMG/M metagenome (GOLD analysis project Ga0209270, IMG submission 187456) | Enrichment culture microbial communities from Arthur Kill intertidal strait, New Jersey, USA, that are MTBE-degrading - MTBE-AKS1... | ecosystem: Environmental > Aquatic > Marine >... | reverse complement strand
GTCATCGTGGAGTCCTTCTTCGAGTCGGTTGTGAGAGATCACTCGAAGGGTCACGCGGTGACCGCGCCCTCGTCTACGACGACACGATCACCGGGGCCACCGGTACACCACTCTCGCGGACTCCACTCAAGCGGGACATGACCTGGGCCGCCGGTGACGTCCTCGACGGGGCCGACGGCCTCGTCTCGCGGCTGCGACTCGCCGGTGCCTGAGGCTGACCACCGCCTGTTGCCCAGCGCCTGCGGCGACCCTCGACCAGCTGACGATGCCGACGTCGGCGTGCTCGCCGGCTACATCTTCACCGTGTGTTCAGGGGCACGTCGCTGGCGTGCGCGCCCGCCGCGATGATAGAAGTGTCTAGCGGTCTTGACCCGAGTCAGCGTGCAAGATGACAACGGGCAGACCGTTGCCAACTCAACAACGCAGGGGGAACAAGATGCTGGCTACGCACGCTCTCAAGCGCCGCGTTGGCGCGATCTCGGCCGCGAGTGTCATCGCACTCGCGGTGGCGGCAGCACCGGCCGCAACCGCCGCGGAGACCACCGCAGGCGCCGACGACATCACAGCGGTCGTCGCGGTCAACGGCATGTACTACGCCAAGAGCGAGGGGACGCTGCACTCGGCGGCGTCGGGCAAGTCGGTCGCGTCGGTGGCGGCAGCCGCCGACCTGCCGGATGACAACATCGTGTTCGAGGTCACCGCGCCAGAGGACCAGATCGACGCACTCATCGATGCCAAGATCGCCGAAGCCCAGGCGCAGATCGAGGCCGACACCGCGACGTCGCCCACGGGGGGCGTTACCCCGATGGCGGGGGGCCAGAACTTCGTCTTCGGCGACTGCGGGTCGTCCTACGTGATTCTCAGGACGACCAGCTCTCAGACCCAGGGGCAGGCCTACGTGGAGGCGGGGTTCTACCTGAAGGGCGTGACGTCCACCGGGGCGTACAACACCGACACACTCGTATACAGCAACGCGGCGGCCGACCTGTGGACCGGACACCTGAAGGACAAGGGCAACCTCGCAGGCAAGACCGAGTGGTCCAAGGGAACGCGGTTCGACCTCCCCAAGACCCAGGACTACGGCGCGCACTTCTACATCGGCACGGTCCAGGTGGTCATGAATGGCCAGGCGACCGTGTGCAACACCCTGGGCCCGCGGGTCGACAACGTCCGCATCACGGTGAGATGAGCCGAGTCCCGCTACCGACCGCGTCCGCCATGTGCGGCATCCCAGGGAGGCGCGATGCATAGCGGACCCGGCCCGCAGACGTCGGCGCGAACTGGCACACGTTGGACCATCGCCCTGTACATCCGTGACGCGCTGGGGCTGCCGTTCTCGCCCGACATGCCTCGTCTGGCGCCAGCGATCCGCCAGAATGCGAACGAGGAAGCGGACCCACCGGTCACGGAGAGCGGGTGGGCCGAGTGGCTCGACCGGCTGGTCGAGGGGACACCCGGCTCGCTCCTGCGGCCGGATCACGATCCTGGTCTCCTGACCTGGTACGACCGTCTGGAGCTCGAGGCGCGCGACTGGGAAGGGCGGGCAGCGCAACCCGGGCGGTACGAGTCCTCGCTGGTGCCGAGACTGCTCCGCGAGGCCAAGAGCAGTGGCGTGCAGGGCATGGTGCACGAGACCGAGTTCGTCCCGGTGGAAGGGCGCTGGCACCTGTCCCTGCGCCCGGACCTACTGCTCGTCAGCGTCGCGACGTGGAACGACGCCGAGGAGATGGACCGCATTCTGGAACCGTTGATCCGGAGCGCTCTGGGACTCTCGCGGCCATCCTCGGGCGACTGAGGCGGGTTGCGGCAGCATCGAGTAGGCGAGCGCGGTGGGAGCCCGTGTGGCGAACCACCGCGCCCGCTCACTCGGCTCTGCTCCGCTGACGTGGCCTGCGGGCCGCTGTGCGGCATCGGACGACCCGGGCGACGACGGGCGGGATGGCCCCGACGAGGTTGGTCCTGCCGTTCAGCGCGGCTGTCAAGGCTCGCGAGTGGCCCGTCCCAGTCGGCCAGCGTTAACCAGGGCAGGCGGCCAACCGGAAGCTGCGCCCGCCGCGGCGCCCAGCGGTCGTGGAAGGCCTTGCCGAGGACTTGCGTGAGGGATAGGAGGTCCGCGAAAGGACCACCGGCCGGCACGCAGTTCGAGCAGCGATGCGCCGAGACCGAAGGCGGGGCCAGCATCTGCGCGGTGCACCGATCGATGAGCGCAACGTGCCACGCTGGCTCGTCAATGGTCGACCTCCACATCCACGAGATGCGAGGCGCCGTCACCGGGCCTGTCGGCCCCCGCCCGATCACGCGTCACCCTCGCACGCCTCCAACGCACCACCGCAGAGCCAGGTTGCCTCCGGGAGCCGGACCCCTCGACAGGATCATCGGGCATCGCGCTGCAGCTGGGTATCTGGACCTCTACGCGGCGGCGCGCATGTGTGCACAGCCTTGGGCCTCGGAGTTGGCCCCGAGCGACCGTGGACTAGGCACCCGCCGACGGGTCCCCGGTGGCCGACGTCCCGACGCGGCGCGCGCCGGGTTCCGGATTGACCGCGGCCGCGCGTCGAGTCTGAAGTACGGCCTCCGACCAGAGGCGCGGCGCGTATCTTCCCGGACAGGGCCACGCGCGGCCCGCGACGTGTGGGGTGGGGGCGATGCGCAGTCTGCGCGGGTGGCTGGTCGTCGCCGCAGCGGTGGTCGCGGTCGGTGTGCTTGCCGAGCCTGCCGTGGGCGCGACTGAGCCGGACCCAGACGAGGTGGCGGCCGATGCAGTCCTGCAGGCGGACGGCGTCGCGTGGCTGGCTCAGACGATCGATTCGGAGAACCCCGACTCCGTCACCGGCTCGCTCGGTATCGGGGCGGCACACGCGGTGCACTGTTTCTCGGACGCGTACGTCCGTGGCGACGCGACCGCCCCGGTTCTGGGTGAGACGGTGGAGTGGGTCGCGGTGTGGACCCGGTCGGGGACCCCGGCGGGCCTGATCAGGGTGTGGCGGCCCTCGGACCGCATGGAGCTCGCCGGTGTGGACTGGGACGAGGTCACGGCCGGAGCGGTCGCTGCCTGGGACGGCTCGGGTGCTCTGGTCGAGGAGCCGTGGCGAGCGCGCTGGTTCGTGCTCGAGGGCACGACCTTGAGCACGCTCTCCGGGCCCAGCTACAGCGACAGCGTCCTGGCTGCGTCCTACGACACCCGCACGTATGCGGCCGATGTCGCCGCGTACCTGGAAGCGTCCCAGGACATGCCCGGGGTGCGGCTCGGACCGGTCTACCTAGGCCCTCCCGGCGTTGTGATCACGATCGTGGCGATCGCGCTGATGCTCCTGGCCGGTGTGGCTATAGCGGTGTCACTGGCGCGCCGACGCACGGCCTGAGCCGGCTACCCACGCCGCAGGGGTTCCGCCCCACGGGCGCCGGGTCGAGTTCGATCGTCGCCAGTCGAGTAGCGGGGAGACTGGTAGAGGTATATCGGTACCGGTATAATCGCTCCAGTGGACACCGCGATGCTGATCCGTTCGACCCGGGAGCGCGCCGGGCTGAGCCAGCATGCGCTGGCGGCCCGCGCCGGGACCTCGCAGCCGGCGGTCTCGCGCTACGAGTCCGGCGCCGCGTCGCCGTCGGTCGAGACACTGGACCGGCTGCTCGCGGCGATGGGGGCCAGGCTCGAGCTGTCCGTCAGCGAGGCTCCGCGCCAGCTGGATGCGCGCACGCCCCGGATGGCCAAGCTGCGTGCCCACCGCGACCAGATCCTCAAGACCGTCCAGCGGAACGGGGGCAGCAACGTGCGGGTGTTCGGCTCGGTCGCTCGAGGACAGGACACGCCCGAGTCCGACATCGACCTGCTGGTCGACCTCGACGTGCACATTCAGGGGCTGCTCCCGTTGGCCGCGATCGCCGACGAGCTCTCGGCGCTGTTGGGGGAGCGGGTTGACGTCGCACCTGCGAGCGCTCTGGCGCCGCACGTCGCGGCGGCCGCCCTGGCCGAGGCGGTGCCGCTGTGAGTCGCACCGACGCCGAGCGGCTGCGCGACATCCTGACCGCCATCGAGGCGATCGACCGTGCCGAGGCTCTCGCTGCGCGCCATCCGGACGACGTGGACCTGGCTGACGCGGTCCTCGCAGCGGCGCAGTTCCACGTCTTCACGATCGGCGAGGCCGTCAAGGCACTCTCGGCCGACCTGACCGGCGGCCACCCTGAGGTGCCCTGGTCGGACATCGCCCGGATGCGCGACCTGATCGGCCACCACTACTACAAGCTCGACGCCCAGATCGTCCGCGCAACCATCGGCACACCCCTTGACGCCCTCCGCAGTGCCTGCCGCGCCCTGCTCTCCGAACTCGAGCCGATCCGGGAGCCTGACGCTGACTGACGCTCGTCGCTAGACCGATAACGCAGGGAAGACTCCTCTTGCATCTCCGAATGCCCGTGATCGAGGTGAGGGGCATCGGATTCGCACCGCGCAGCCGTGAGTCACAGCCCAGGGAGCGGAAGGGCGTCCGTTGAGCCCTCGTGAGTACTCCTGGCGCCCGACGACAGCGGCGGATGGCGTGGTGGTGAACAAGGCGGCGGTCCATCTCCACGGCAGATGGGCTTGGGACCGCGCGCTGAACGGGGGCCGCGCCGCAAACTGGGCGCGGCACGCATCACGGAAGGCGCCGTAGGCGCCCCGCTAACGCCAGCGCCAGTGCCGCCTGGGGGTGCCCTGCGGAAGATGGCGACAGAGCACGGACCGCGGGCCCTTGGACCGCGGGCCCTGACACGCCCCCCTCAGGCTTGCGATCTAGAGTCAGGCCGTGGCTCGGCGGAGCGTCGGGGCGGTCGCAGGCGATGGCCATGGCAACCTTGACGCACGCGGGGGGATGACCCGCCTGATACTGGAGGCTGCATGGGCACGGTGAAGATCGGGCTCCGGCGCGTTGAAGTCTCTGAGGTCTATGCTTCCTACTGGTACCTGGCTGCTGAGCGGCAGCGCATCTACTACGCGCGCCTCAATGGCGCCCCGGGGCCCTGGACGAACGATCCTGTCATTTCGCGCTTTCGTTTCACGAACGCCTACCGCGCCGCGGACCGCGTCTCCCAGGACCTAATCCGGGTTGTCTACGAGGGCTCCCAAGAGCCCGGCGACCTCTTGCTGCGTGTTCTGCTCTTCCGGCTATTTAACAAGCCATCGACGTGGCAGTTGCTCGAAAGCGAGATCGGCGAGATCGGCGTGAGGATGTTCGATGTTGGACGCTTCAGTGCCGTGCTGGATCGAGCCGTGGCCCGGGGGCGTCGCATCTACTCGGCCGCATACATAATCCCGCCTCCACAGCTCGGCGCCGCGCGAAAGCATCAGAATCACCTCCTGCTGGTCGACTACATGTTGCGGTCCGACCTTCTCAAGAAACTTGCGAGCGTTCCCTCGCTGAAGGCGGCCTACGAGGCCATTCGCTCGTACCCGTCGCTTGGCCCCTTCCTTGCCTATCAGCTCGCGATCGACCTCAATTACACTCCATTGATGGACTTCCAGGAGGACGACTTCGTCGTTGCGGGTCCGGGCGCGCGCAGCGGGATCGCCAAGTGCTTCCCGGGCCTCGAAGGTGTCGCGGACGAGGCCGTGATCCGGTCGATGGTGGACGCGCAAGACGAGGCGTTCGCGCAACAAGGACTGCAGTTTGACGGCCTGTTTGGGCGGCGTCTCACATTGATTGATTGCCAGAACCTATTCTGCGAGACGGACAAGTTCGCGCGAGTGAGGCACCCTCAAGTGCGCGGCGTGGGCACTCGGTCGAGGATCAAGCAGCAGTTCGTTCCGCGTGGTACTCCGCGTGTTCCATTCTTCCCGCCGAAGTGGGGAATCAACGACGCGGTCCGTGACGCTCTCTCGGCGTCAAGCCCCGCTACTCTCTGGTAACCCGGCGCCGCTGGGCGGTTCCGACGGCGGAGTTCGTGAAATGAACTCGGTGGCTGCCTCGATTAGCCGGTCGTCACCAACTGCTGCTAGGCGTGCTCCGATGTCGCCCGACGGATCGCCACGCCGATTAGCCCAGTAGACGTCGATCATGCGGGCATAGGATCTGAGGAGTGGATCCGAAAGCTGGCAGTCCGTATCTGCTAGCGCCGATCCCGTTCGCATTGCTCTCTCCGCGCGCATCCACTCCTGGACTTCTCCCGAAAAAGCATCCCAAGACGTGGCGAATGCTGGTCTAGTACCCGCGCTCGCGCGGGCAGTTGTTGACCGCTCTAGCAGCTGCTCGGCACGGGCGAAGTGTCGCTCGTAAAGGTGCATTGATGACGTGAAGAACACGAGCCGGCCCGGCCGCTGGTCAAGCCAGAAAGCCATCATTTCCAGAAGTAGGGTCCACTCAAAGGCGTTTATTCCTGAGAATCCCCACCATATGTCCGTGCTGCGCGCCGCTACATGTAGGTCGAGTACGCCGTCTCGGGCAATGAAGTGAAGCCAGTTGTTGCACGGAATGTCTCTGCTTTGAATGAAGTCCCGATCGGGGTCGAATAGCGTGATTACAGCTCGTCTCGAGGCGAGTTCGGCTGCCAGGATGCGCCGGACTTCCGCCAACTGGTCTAGCCCATTCCAACTGCGCAACCTCGGTCCGTATCCAGCGCGCCACGTGACCCCGTCGTCTGAGAACTCGGGTGCTCGCGGCAAGTAGTTCGTGAGGTACGCGAGGTCGTTCCGTCCAGCGAGCACCCACATGCTCTCTGCAATGGACGCGAAGACGTTATTGCGTCGTCCTTCGAGGACGACGTATCGCTCCCGGACATCGATCAACTCGAGAGACCTTGCGCGGGTCTCGCGCGTGCGGCTACCGCGGACGGAGATCTCGGTGCCGGCTTCGGCTATGTGGCGCAACTCGCCGAGGAAGGCGGACTGAACGTCGGTGTAGCTGGGCATCGCCTGAGTCCGAGCTCACTTGAGGTGGGCGAGGCCGCGCTCTATGAGCGTGTCGACGATGCGCGCGTGTGTGGCCCGTGCATCCTGGCGTGGGACGAGGACCGCCACGTCGGGTTGGCGCGCCACGAAGTGGCGGTACGCATCAGCGATGGCCTCGCGGTTGTGGTAGTCGTCGTTGTGGGGCTCCAGGAAGGCGAAGATCAGTGAAGGTGTGACCGGGGACCACACAGCGTCGACGAGGGCGCTGAAGGTCCGCTCGTCGACACCGGCGTCGCGGACTGAGCCGCCGTACCAGCCGTAGGCGAGCGTCGACCACCAGAAGCGATCGAGCACCAAGGCACGTGACCGCAGAGCTTCGGTTAGTGCGCCCATGGATTCGGCATGGCAGGCAAGGTGCGCCAATTGCTGCGCCAGGCCGGACGAGGGGGCGTCGTGTTCGAGGGCTTCGTAGACGCGCTCGGTGAAGTGGCTGAATCCTGATGGCATGTGCGCGAATACGGTGGACGTGGGCTCGACGATGTCCCTGAGGAGAGCGAGCTGAGTTGACTTGCCAGTGGAGTCGAGTCCCTCGAAGACCACACAGGAGCCCGGTTCGAGTTTCAGCATGCGGCTGGCCACCGCTACCCCCTAGGTTCGGCTACGCGGGCGACCGTGTCGGTGCCGCACGCTAAGGTCAAACTATGGTCGCAGAGGGCGAGGCCGCGGGAACCGATGCGGCGCGTCGGCTTGTTGAACCGTGGGTACCGCTCGGCGATCGCGGATCGGGGTATCTCTCCGTCTTCTTCTCGGAACCGCTTGCCCGATGGCCGGTGCGCGAGATAACTCGCCCGGGGGACAACAAGAGCGACCCCAACATCGAGACAGGCACCTATGGCCTCTTCTCGACGTGCGAGCCCGGGTTGCGAAATCGCGTGGTTCAGGATGGCGCCAGCACGATCTTCTTTCTGACCACGCGCGCGCGGGGCGGGCCGAGTCGTGGCGGGCTACTACCACATTGGCTGGTACACCGAGGGCAGTCGGGGCGCGGTGAACCACGACTATGCACTGGCCGCATCCTCGGTTCGGTTCGTCGAGCCGACCCCGGTGGGTGAGCTTCCCAGCAATCTTCGGACGATCTGCTCGGTGCCGTTCCGCACGATGAAGCCGATAGATGCCGCTACGACAACCCTGCTGCGCGCGGTCTGCGACGATCTGCCTGACCGGACAGCCGATTACATTGACGAGATTCACCGCGTTGAGCGGTTCGTGAAGGCCCGCTCGCGCTACTCCTATCCGTCATGGGGTCGAGTGGGTGGCTTCGAATGGTCTGATGCTGCAGGCTACTACTACCGCCCGGGAGTCGACGTCCCCAAAGTGCCAAACAGCTCGAAGACCCATAGGTGGCGATGTGGCGACTGCGGGTACGTTATCAGCAATAGCGCCCTGCTGAAGCGCTGCCCGTTGTGTGGTGAAATGGGGACACTTACGCCCATGGAGGATCCGGCATGACTCGACGCGTGTTTATCAGCTACCAGCACACGGACCAACTCAAGGCTCGCGGGCTGAACCTGATGACCTACAACAAGAACGTGAACTGCGACTTCACCGGACGCCACCTGCTAGATCCAGTGAAGAGCAAGGACCCGGACTACATCGGCCGGAAGATTCGCGAGCAGATCAAGGGAAGCTCGGCCACGATCGTCCTAATCGGCAAGCAGACGGCTGCGAGTGGCTGGGTGGAAAAGGAGATTCAATGGAGCATTGAAAGTGGTCACGGGATCATTGGGGTACGGATCGATCCCGATGCGGCTGTTCCAGACGGTCTGAAGGAGTATGGGGCCGAGGTGCTTGATTGGTCCACTCCCGAGGACGTTGGCGAGTTTGACGGCGCCATTGAGCGGGCAATTGCAGCTACGTCGCGTGGCCGGAACATGCCGACGAATACGTCTAGCACATGCACCCGGTAGCTGGCCCCGGCATGTCTGTGCCGACTATTACGATGCCCGCAGTTCATGACGCGGCGAACGACGTGTCGCAGCACGGGCAGAGGCAGTACGTGGGCCTAAGCGCGGCGCGTCTCTGGGCCCTTCTGGTCGGCGCTGTCGCCGGTGCCGCGACCGTCGCGCTGGGCTCGTTCGACCTCTCTGGCCTCGTGTTGCTGGTCGCCTTCGCGGTCGCCGCGGTTGCTGAGCTGGCGCTGATATGGATCCAACCGGAACGCGACTGGTACGCCGGTCGGGCAGTGGCGGAGTCAACGAAGACCTTGGCGTGGCGTTTTGCCGTGCAAGCGAGCCCATTTGGGCCCGACGAGGGCGATGCGGAGCAAGTCCTGCGTACGCGGATCTCCGAGGTGCTGCGTCGTGGCAGGGACCGCATTACGATTGGGCCGGGCCAGGCGATCATCACTGACTCGATGATTGCGCTGCGGGCTCAGCCCTTCGAGGTGCGTCGACGTTCATACCTTATGTACCGGAATGATGACCAGCGCAAGTGGTATGCGTCTAAGGCATCCAGCAATCAGCGGAGTGCGACCGCATGGCGTTACGCACTCCTAGTCGGCGAAGTCGCAGCCGTCGTACTCGCGGCGCTCGAGTTCGGTCGGGTCGAGCCGCTGGAGTTTGCTGGCGTGGCCGCGGCGCTCGTCGCAAGCGGCGCCGCTTGGCTCGCGCTGAAGCAGCATTCGCAGTTGACCTCTGCCTATCGTGTGGCGGCGGCAGAACTGGCCCTCCAAGCGAGTCTGTTGGAGTCGGTGCCTGAATCGAAGTGGCCCCAGGCCGTCGCCGACGCAGAAGAGGCGATAAGTCGTGAACACACGATGTGGCTGGCTTCTCGGGGTGTCGAGCCGCTCCCATCGTAGAGACGTGTGAATTGCGGTGCACTGTTCGGGTGGGGGACTTGCCCATTACTGGCTGCGGTGACGAGAGCGGCGAACGGCGCAGGCCGTACGTGTGGCGCGTTCAGGTGGCGCTGACTTGTCGCGGAGGATGGGTTCACTCCCTCGTCCGCCCGCCGCAGTGGCCCGGGGCCGAGGACTCGGCGAGAGCTCACTTCGACTCGTTGGATGGCTGTCGACGGCGAAGCCGGCCCATTGCAGCCCCCGCTACCTCGGCTGCAATGAGCTGCTGCGCTGGCATCAGGTGGCTGTACCGCGCGTCGGTGGTCGCGTAGGTCTCGTGCCCGAGGCGCCGGGACAGGCTGAACATGTCCATGCCTTCGGCGAGCATCCAACTGGCGTGGGTGTGCCGCAGGTCGTGCAGCCGGGGCCGCTTGCCCAGGCGAGGTGCGCGCGGATCGGGCTCTCCGTCGGCGCCGACGGGGTTCTGTGCCTTCTCGATCGCCGGCAGCCAGTGCGTGGCCCAAAAGGTGTTGTTCCTGATCGGCCGCCCGGCCGTGTTGACGAACACGAGCTCGCCCGGGCCCTTGCCGGCCGCCTCAGCCCGGAACAGTTGCGCCAGGTCCGGTGACAGCGAGATCGTGCGCCGCGACCTCGCCGACTTCGGCGACCCGATGTAGGGCTGGCGGGTCCCGTCCCGCTTCCAGGCCCGCGTGATCCGGATGCTCGGCGGCCGCGAGTCCAGCGACAGGTCCTCGACCTGCAGCGCGGTGATCTCCCCGAACCGCATCCCGGTGCCGACCATTGCCACGATGAACGGCCGGTAGTGCTCGGCGATGTTGTCCAGGATCAGGTCGAGCTCGTGCGGCTCGAGGACCACCATCTCCTCACCGGCACGCTGACTGCGGGGGAGTCGCACCGCCGCACACGGGTTGTCCGCCCGGTAACCCAGCCGCACCGCGGTGTTCATCGCCGCCGACAGCAGGCCGTGCACGTTCGCGATCGACTTGGGCGCCAGCCCCTTCTCCTGGAGCTCGCGCACCCACCGCGTCACGATCTGCCACGTCAGCGCCTTCACCGGCAGCGCGCCCAGGTGCGGGTCGATGTGGTCCCGCGCACGGAGTCGGTACCCCGTGCGGGTGTCTTCCCCCACGCGATTGAGTAGGTCGATGTGCTCGGCGACGACCTCGCTGACCGTGGGTCCGCCCTGGCGGATGGCGTTGGCCACCTCGACGGCCAGTGACAGCCGCTGCCCGTTCGCGTCCAGCAGCTTCACCGTCTGCTCGGCCTGGCGACGGTCGTCGAACGTCATGGACTGCCGGCCGGGCTGCAGGGGGTCGCGCCAGACCACCCGGTAGGCGGTCGTGCCGTCCCCGCGGAGGCGCTTCTCAATGCTCGCCACGTCCCCATGATGCCGCGCCATGGGGACACATCGGTCCCCATGTGGGGACAGCCGCTGCGTTTCCGCAGGTCAGAGCCGTGCCCCGAGTGGGATTCGAACCCACACTGGATCGGGTTTGAGCCGAACGCCTCTGCCAATTGGGCTATCGGGGCAGTGCCGCCACCGGAGCGCGGTCACCTCCCGGGATGTGATCGCTCACGGCTCGGGACGGCGGACGCGGGCTCCACGTCGCGACGCGACTAGGCTAGCGCCGTGACGACCAAGGAACCTGCCGCCAAGAAGGCGAAGCCGGCTGCGGAGGACGCTGCCGGGGACGTGACCGCCAGGGTCGACCTGCCGACCGAGGGCGTGGCGCCCGAGCCGCCTCCCACGTCCGGGAAGCCACGGCGTGCCGTGGTCGCCGAGGACGAGGCGCTCATCCGGATGGACGTGGCCGAGACCCTGCGCGAGGCGGGGTACGAGGTGGTCGGCGAGGCCGGCAATGGCGAGGAGGCCGTGGCCCTGGCCACGGAGCTGAAGCCGGACGTCGTCGTGATGGACGTGAAGATGCCTGTGATGGACGGCATCACCGCGGCGGAGAAGATCGCCAAGGAGCACGCCGCGCCCGTCGTGCTGCTCACCGCGTTCTCGCAGTCCGAGCTGGTCGAGAAGGCCAGGGACGCCGGGGCGATGGCGTACGTCATCAAGCCGTTCACGCCCGCGGACCTGTTGCCGGCGATCGAGATCGCGATCTCCCGGTACCGCCAGATCGTCGCGCTCGAGGACGAGATCGCGGATCTGGGGGAGCGGTTCGAGACCCGCAAGCGCGTGGACCGCGCCAAGGGTCTGCTGATGACCAAGATGGGCCTGAGCGAGCCCGAGGCCTTCCGCTGGATCCAGAAGACGTCGATGGACCGCCGTCTGACCATGCGCGAGGTGGCCGACGCGGTGATCGAACAGGTCGGCGGGGGCTCGTAGCCCTCGACCATTGACGAGGCCGGTGCCCGCCAGCGCATGCTGAGCGCCACCGGCCTTCGTCGTCTCAGGCCTCGGACCTGCGGTGACGAGTCGATCACAGTTCGGCAACGCCGCGATCCTGATACGCCAGATTTCACAATCCGGACACATGCGGGGGTTACCGTGCGCTGCACAGTCCCCCCCAGTGCGGCTGTGCACCGGGGGTCCGTGATCACCAGAGGGGTGCCACGTATGAAGAAGACCACCCACGCAGTTCGCGCCGCTGCACTGCTCGGCGCTGCTGCACTGGCCCTGACCGCCTGTGGTGGCGGCGGAGGTTCGGAGGGCTCGAGCAGCTCGAGTGCAGCCGGTGGCGGCGGCTCGACCGACGCGCTCAAGATCGGCTCGCTGCTGCCGCTGACCGGATCGCTGGCGTTCCTCGGCCCGCCCGAGGTCGCCGGTGTCGACCTCGCGGTGAAGGAGATCAACGAGGCGGGCGGTGTCCTGGGCTCGGATGTCGAGCACATCTCGGCGGACTCGTCCGACGCGGACCACGCCGACGTCGCGCCGCAGTCGTGGTCGGACCTGCAGAGCCAGGGCGTCTCGGTGGTCGTCGGTGCCGCGTCCTCCTCGGTCACCAAGCTCGTGGTGGACGACATCACGAACGCCAAGACCGTCATGATCTCCCCGGCGAACACCGCGACCTCGCTGTCCGGCTACAGCCCGTACTACTTCCGCACCGCTCCGCCGGACACCGTCCAGGGCTCGGCTCTGGCGAACCTGATCGTGTCCGACGGGGTCAGTGACCTGGGCATCCTGGTGTTCAACGAGGAGTACGGCACCTCGCTGCGCGACGTCGTGAAGGCCGGCGTGGAGGCTGCGGGCGTCACGGTGACGTACGGCAACCCGGGTGAGGAGTTCGACCCGGCGGCGGCGTCGTTCACCGACGCGGTCACCTCGATCCTCGCGACCAAGCCGTCGGCCATCGCGCTCATCGCGTTCGACCAGACCAAGTCGATCATCCCCGAGCTGGTCGCGCAGGGCTTCACCGGTTCGCTCTACATGGTCGACGGCAACACCGCCGACTACTCCGGTGACTTCCCCGAGGGCACGCTCACGGCGTGGAACACGCAGGGCACCATCCCCGGCGCGTTCCCCGACGACGCGTTCCAGAAGCGTCTGGCCACGGTCAACGACTCGCTCGACAGCTACGCCTACGCGGCCGAGTCGTACGACGCGACCATCCTTGCGGCCCTCGCGGCGGTCAAGGGCGGCGGGACCGACGGCGAGACCATCCAGGCGAACATGGCGGCGGTCTCCGGGGCGAACGGTGGCAAGGAGTGCACCGGCTTCAAGGAGTGCGCGGACCTGATCGGTCAGGGTGAGGAGATCAACTACCAGACGGTCTCCGGCGCCGGTCCGTTCAACGCGGACAACGACCCGTCCTCGGCGTTCATCGGGATCTACTCCTACGCCGACGACAACACCAACTCGTGGGTGAAGGCGATCGAGGGCACTGCCTGAGCCGACCCGCACGCGTCAACCAGCAGGGCCCCGGCGGACTCGTCCGCCGGGGCCCTGCGGCGTCCGGTGGAGCCGCAGTCGTAGGTGGGTGCCGGGGTGCGACGGGGGGCCAGGGGCCGGACTGAGACCGGGGCTGGGCTCAGGCCAGGGGCCGGACTCGGACGGGGCTGGGCTCAGGCCAGGGGCCGGACTCGGACCGGGCCGGGCTCAGGCCAGGGGCCGGACTCAGCCCTCGGTGGCGTCGCCCTCGGCGTCGCGCTGGTCGACGGTCCTGCGCTCGGCGACCGCGGCGGCCTCGGCGTCGGCTTCGACGTCCGTGGCCAGGGTGCCGAGGTAGAGCTCGATGACCTTGGGGTCGTTCATCATCTCCCGGCCGGGACCGGAGTACGCGTTCGCGCCCTGGTCGAGCACGTAGCCCCGGTCGCAGATCTGCAGCGCGCGCCGCGCGTTCTGCTCGACGATGATGATCGAGACGCCTGCCTTGTTGATCCTGCGGGTCCGGATGAAGGTCTCGTCCTGGCGCACCGGCGACAGGCCGGCGGACGGCTCGTCGAGCAGCAGCACCTTCGGGTCCATCATCAGCGCACGGGCCATCGCGACCATCTGACGCTCACCACCCGACAGAGAGCCCGCACGCTGCTTGCGGCGGTCGCCCAGGGTCGGGAACAGGTCCACGATCTGCTCGAACCGGGACGCGAACTTCTTCGGGTCCTGGAACACGCCCATCTGCATGTTCTCCTCGATGGTCAACGAGGGGAACACGTTGTTGGTCTGCGGCACGAAGCCCACCCCGCGGTGCACGAGCTTGTCGGCGCGCAGGTTGGTGATCTCGTCGCCGCGCAGGGTCACCGAGCCGGCCCGGATAGGCACCAGGCCGAACAGTGCCTTGAGCAGGGTGGACTTCCCGGCGCCGTTGGGGCCGATGATGCCGACCAGCTCTCCGGGATGCAGCACGAGGTTGCACCCGTTGAGGATGTCCACACCCGGCAGGTAGCCGGCGTAGATGTCCTTGGCCTCGAGCAGCGGCTCGCCCGCGGGTGCGCCGCGGTGCACCTGGGCGTCGGTCGTCGCGGTCATGCGTCCTCCTGCGTCCGGTGCTCCTCGGCCTCCGCCTCGGCCTCGAGCTCCACCAGGACCTCGTCGTCGAGCAGCGAGTCGTCGCCCAGGTCTGTCTCGTGGTGCGCTCCGAGGTAGGCGTCGACCACGGCCTCGTCCTGCATGATCGTGGCGGGCGGCCCCTCGGCCACCACACGGCCCTCGGCCATCACCACGACCCAGTCCGAGATGTGCCGGACCATGTGCATGTCGTGCTCGACGAAGAGCACCGTCATGCCCTCGTCCCTCAGGTCCTGGATGTGGCCCAGCAACGACTGGGTCAGCGCGGGGTTCACCCCCGCCATCGGCTCGTCGAGCATGACCATGGTGGGCTTGGTCATCAGCGCCCTGGCCATCTCCAGGAGCTTGCGCTGGCCGCCGGAGAGACTGCCGGCGAAGTCCGCCGCCTTGGTGTCGAGCTTGAAGCGCTCGAGGAGCTCGGTGGCCTGGGCCGTGATCTCGGCCTCGCGGGTGCGCCACAGCGGCGGCACGAGGCTGCGCAGCAGCCCCTCGCCGGACTGGTCGGTCGCGCCCAGCCGCATGTTCTCCAGGACCGTCATCCGCGACAGCGCCTTGGTGAGCTGGAAGGTGCGGACCATCCCGGCGCGGGCGACCTTCGCCGCCGACATCCGGGAGACCTCCTTGCCGTCGAAGGACCACTCGCCGCTGTTCGGCTTGTCGAAGCCGGTCAGCAGGTTGAACAGTGTGGTCTTGCCCGCGCCGTTGGGCCCGATGAGCGCGGTGATCGCGCCCCGCTGGATCTCCAGGTGGTGGACGTCGACAGCGGTCATGCCGCCGAAGCGGCGCGTGACGTTGTCCGCAACGATGATCGAGTCGGGCTTGGCCGCGCCGGGCTTCCGCGGCACCGCCGCGAGGTCCTTGGCGATGCGCTCCTTGGGGGTGATGTGGACGTCAGCGGGCATCGATCGCCACCTCCTTGCGATCGCCGAGGATGCCTTGTGGTCTGAAGATCACCAGCAGCATCAGGGTCACTCCCACCAGCACCCAGGAGAACGCCTCGGCCTGCGTGCTCGACACGATGTCGAACGGCAGGTCACGCAAGGTCGACTTGATGAACATCAGGACGGTCCACATCAGGATCGAGCCGAGCAGCGGCCCGAACACCGTGGCCGCGCCACCGAGCAGGAGGATGGTCCACACGTTGAACGTCAGGGTGCGGCCCAGGGCGTCGGCCTGCACCGCTGACGGAAGCACGTAGATCATGCCGCCGAGCGCGCCGAACAGGCCGCCGAGCACCAGCGCCTGCATCTTGTAGCCGTAGACGTTCTTGCCCAGCGAACGGACCGCGTCCTCGTCCTCGCGGATGCCCTTGAGCACCCGACCCCACGGGCTGCGCATCCATCGCCACACCAGCACGATCGCGATCACGACGAGCGACCACGCGACGATCCGTAGCCACCAGCTGTTCGACAGGCAGTTGGAGTACTGGAACGGGCCGAGCGACCACGAGCCTTCCGGTAGCGGACAGGCGTTCTGGAACGAGCCCTTGAAGTCGTTCCCGGAGATGCCGGAGTTGCCCCCGGTCACCGCGGTCAGCGACGAGGAGCGGACGGTGAGGCGGGCGATCTCCGCCGCGGCGATCGTGACGATGGCCAGGTAGTCCCCGCGCAGCGACAGTGTCGGGATGCCGAGGATGACCGCGAAGACCGCAGCGGCCGTGAGGGCCGCGATGACGGCCATCCACACCGGCCACCCGTTCATCGTCGCGATCGCGTAGCCGTAGGCGCCCATCAGCATGAAGCCCGCCTGGCCCATGTTGATCAGGCCGGTCATGCCGAAGTGCACGTTGAGGCCGATCGCGGCGAGTGTGTAGGCCGCGGTGGCGGGCGCGAAGATCTCGCCGACCACGTTGGTGAGGATCCGGGTCCAGTCCATGACGTGTCCTTCCCTCGTCCCTCAGCCGACCCGGTCCGCGCGCCCGAGGATGCCCTGGGGCCTCACGAGCAGGACGAGGATGAGAATGAGCAGGGCGCCCGCGTAGCGCATGTCTGACGGCATGACCAGGCTCGCCATCTCGGAGACGATCCCGATCACGAGCGAGCCGGCCAGTGCTCCGAACGCTGTGCCGAGGCCGCCGAGCGTCACGGCAGCGAACATCAGCAGGAGGATCGTGCCGCCCATGTTCCAGGTGGTCGCCTGGAAGTAAAGGCCGGTGAGCACGCCGCCCAGTGCGGCGAGCGCTGTCGCGCCCACCCACACGGTCCGGATCACCCGCTCCACGCCGATGCCGGACGCGGCGGCCAGCGCCGGGTTGTCCGAGACCGCGCGGGTGGCGCGACCGGTGCGGGTGAACAGCAGGAAGTAGGCCACCGCGCCCAGCACGAGGATCGCGATGAGCGCCGACAGCAGCGTCTGCACCGAGAGCACGACCGGCCCGATGTACACCGGCGAGGACGACGTCGTCACGATCCGCAGCCGCCCACCGCCGAAGAGGAACTGGAACAGGTACTGCAGCGCCATCGAGAGCCCGATCGTCACGATCATCTGCTGCGTGGTGCCGACCCGCCGTTTGCGCAGCGGGCTCCAGATACCTGCGTCCTGCAGCCAGCCGGAGGCACCGCCGATCGCGATCGCGATCGCTGCGGACAGCCACAGCGGCAGGCCGACGAGCTGGGTGAAGACGTAGGCCATGATCGCGCCGAGCGTGACCTGCTCGCCGTGCGAGAAGCTCGACAGGCCGGTCGTCCCGTAGACCAAGGAGAGTCCGACCGAGGCGAGCGCGAGCAGCAGACCGAACACCAGGCCGTTCGCGAACTGCTGGGCGACGCGGTTGCTGCCGCCGCCGGTCGGCGCCGAGGTGGTCGGGTCCGCACCCGTGTCACCGCCCGTGCTCTCACCCGGGGACGGTGTCGCGGTGGCGGTGCCCCCGGTCTGCGGGGTGCCGAGCGGGAAGAGCGCCCCGCCCTGGCGCCCGAGCTCGACGCTCACCACGCGCGAGGTGGTGGACGGGTCGCGCAGGGTCTCGCCCGCCGGCAACGTCGCGACGTCCAGCGCCACCGTGTAGTCACCGGCCTGCGTCACCGCGAGCGTCCAGCGTCCGTCGTCCCCGGTGGTCACGGTGGTGCTGACGTCCGGGCCCGTGACCTCGAGCTGGACCCCGACCGCAGGGTCGCCCGCCGCCGTGCGCATGGTGCCGATGAGGCAGGCGGTCTGGGCGTCGGGGGTGCAGGGGTCGTTCGTCGCGGCCGACGCGGCGGGAGAGACCAGCAGCAGGCCGATCAGCGCGAGGAGGGTCGTGGCGAGCGAGGCGTGCCAGACGCGACGTGGGCCGCTGCTGCCGGGCCGTCGGCGCCGCGCCGTGGGCGGGCGGGGGTTCGTCGGCGACGAGGGGGCCGTCAGCTGCACCGTTTGCCTCCGTGCGGGTCCGTGCGCGTTGTCCTCGCCGGCCCTCGCCGACGACGTGCCCTTGGGCCGGGTGAGGCGACGATAGGGACTTCATGTGTCCTGCGGGTTTCGCAGGAGTTCACCTTGGCATCGTTGTGCGCACGTGGACAGTGCTACCGGTCAGTAGCCGTCCGTTGGGCGTTCGTGCAGGTGGATCGGCTTCCGCGGGGGCGCGGGTGTGGTTATGGTGCCCTCAGGTCGCCAGTGGGGGCAGTGGCGCCGTCGATCACAGGAGGGTGACGGTGCTACCCACGCGCGTGCGCCAGGCCGAGCCGGACGACATCCCCGGCCTCGCGGCGTTGACCCTCGCGGGCCGCCGCGAGTCCCAGGTCAGCAACCAGGTCTGCGCCGCCGATCCGGAGGTGATCGGGCGCCAGCTGAGCGCCTACGCCGGGGCGCCTGGTGCCGTGGTGCTCGTGGCCGAGGACGACGCCGGTCAGATCGCCGGCCTCCTCCTGGCGAGGGTGGTGGGCCCCAACCCCTTCACCGACGAGCCGAGCCTCGTGGTGGAGGCCGTCTACGTCGCGGCCGCGGCTCGGCGGCGGGGCGTCGGTCACGCCCTGATGAGCAGCGCAGCCGAGCTCGCGCACGAGGCGGGTGCCGTCGACGTCTATGCCGCGCCGATCCCCGGCGCACGCGGGATGCAGCGGTTCTTCGTGCAGCTGGGGTTCACGCCGGCCGCGTCCCACCGGACGATCCCGCTCGCGGCGCTGCGGCGCCGCCTGGTCGATGCCGTGCCCTCGCGTCGGCGGTCGGTGCACCGCGGCCTGGAGGACCTCATCGCGCGCCGCAGGCAGAGCAGGCTGGCCACCGGTGAGATCCCGGTGGTGGCTCCCGCCGAGCCTCAGGACCCGTCGGCGGACAAGATGAGGCAGGTCAACCGCGCCGTGCACAGCCGGCGGCCCTGGGAGTCCTCGACCACGATCTCGTAGGACGCCGTGCTGCGCCCCAGGTGCAGTGCCCGCGCGGTGCCGGTCACCACGCCCTCGCGCGTCGAGCGGTGGTGGGTCGCGTTGAGCTCCAGGCCGACCGCGTGGCGGCCCGGGCCGGCATGCGTGCCCGCCGCGTAGGACCCGAGCGTCTCGGCGAGCAGGGCGCTGGCCCCGCCGTGCAGCAGCCCGTACGGCTGGGTGTTGCCGGCCACGGGCATGGTGCCGACGGCGCGCTCCGCGGTGACCTCGACGATCTCGATCCCCAGCCGCCCGAGCAGCTCGCTGCCGGGTCCGTCGGGGCGGTGTCGGGGCGTGGTGGTGTCGGTCACGCGGGCTAGGTTGGCACCTGTGACCGACCCCGCGCGACCTCGCCTGCTGCTCGTCGACGGGCACTCGATGGCCTACCGGGCCTTCTTCGCCCTGCCCGTCGAGAACTTCGCGACCACGACGGGAGAGCCGACCAACGCGGTGTACGGCTTCACCGCGATGCTCGCCAACCTGCTGCGTGACGAGGCGCCGACGCACGTCGCGGTGGCGTTCGACGCGGGGCGCACCACGTTCCGCACCGAGCGCTACCCGGAGTACAAGGCCACCCGGGACGCCACGCCGCAGGAGTTCAAGGGGCAGGTGCCGCTGATCAAGGAGATCTGCGACTCCATGCGGATCACCACGCTGGAGCAGGCAGGGATCGAGGCGGACGACATCATCGCCACCCTCACCCGTGAGGCTCTCGAGGCGGGCCTCGAGGTGCTGGTCTGCTCCGGCGACCGCGACGCCCTCCAGCTGGTCGGGCCGGATGTGACGGTGCTGTACCCACGCAAGGGGGTCTCGGACCTGGTCCGGTACACCCCGGAGGCCGTCGAGGAGAAGTACGGCGTGCCGCCCCAGCGGTACCCGGACGTCGCCGCGCTGGTCGGCGAGACCAGCGACAACCTGCCCGGCGTGCCGGGCGTCGGGCCCAAGACGGCCGCGAAGTGGGTCACGACGTACGGCGACCTGGACGGGGTGCTCGCCGCGGCACCGGGGATCTCGGGCAAGGCGGGCGAGAACCTGCGCGCGCACCTGGCGCAGGTGCGGCTCAACCGGGAGCTGAACGCTGCGGTGGTCGACGCCGAGCTCCCGGTGGGCGTGGCCGACCTCGCGGTGCGCGCGTGGGACCGCGAGGCGATGCACCGGGTGTTCGACGCCTTGCAGTTCAAGGTGCTGCGCGAACGCCTGTTCGCGATGGTCGGCGAGGAAGAGGCCGAGGCGCCGGCGCTGACGCTCGACGTGCGGCGAGCCGTCCCCGGCGAGGTGGGCCCGTGGCTCGCGGCCCGTGCGGCCGGGGCGGTCGCGCTGGACGTCGAGGGGCGTGCGACGCCGGCCGGCGGCGACGCGTGGGCGCTCTCCGTGTCCGACGGCCGTGAAGCGCTCGCGGTCGACCTGGCCGAGATCGATCCGGCCGACGAGGCCGCACTGGCCGCGTGGCTCGCCGACCCGGGGGCTCCCGTCACCGTGCACGGGGCCAAGGACGCCTGGCACGCGCTGGCGGGCCGGGGCCTCGAGCTGCGGGGTGTCGTCTTCGACACGCTGCTCGCCGCCTACCTGTGCCACCCCGACCAGCGCTCGTACGACCTGGCGGACCTGACCATCCGCCACCTGCACCGCGAGCTGCGGGCCGAGGCGGGCGACGGCGACGCGCAGGGCGCGCTGGACCTGGGCCTGGATGGCGGCGGCGCCACGGCCGGTGGCGTCCGGGCCGGCGCGGTCGCCGAGCTCACCGAGGTGCTCGGGCAGGACCTGGTCGACCGTGGCGCGCGCCGACTGCTGGAGGAGGTAGAGCTTCCCCTGGTCGACGTGCTGGCCCGGATGGAGCGGGCCGGCATCGCCGCCGACCAGACCCAGCTGAGCGACCTCGAACGGTCGTTCGCGGCACAGGTCGCCGACGCCGCGACGGAGGCGTACGCCGTGATCGGCCGCGAGGTGAACCTCGGCTCGCCCAAGCAGCTCCAGGAGGTCCTGTTCGACCAGCTGGACATGCCCAAGACGAAGAAGATCAAGACCGGCTACACCACGGACGCCGCGGCGCTGACGGACCTGTACGAGCGCACCGGGCACCCGTTCCTCGCGCACCTGCTCGCGCACCGCGACGCCGCGCGGCTGCGCCAGACGGTCGAGGGGCTGCTGCGCTCGGTCGCGCCCGACGGGCGGATCCACACCACGTTCCAGCAGACCATCGCCGCGACCGGGCGGCTGTCGTCGACCGACCCGAACCTGCAGAACATCCCGATCCGCACCGAGGAGGGCCGGCGGATCCGCCGGGCTTTCGTGGTCGGCGAGGGCTTCGAGACGCTGCTGACCGCCGACTACAGCCAGATCGAGATGCGGATCATGGCGCACCTGTCGGGTGACGAGGGGCTGATCGCGGCGTTCAACTCGGGGGAGGACCTGCACGCCTACGTCGGCTCACGCGTGTTCGGCGTCCCGACGGACGAGGTGACGCCGGCCCAGCGGTCGAAGATCAAGGCGATGTCGTACGGCCTGGCGTACGGGCTGTCGTCCTTCGGGCTGTCCAAGCAGCTGTCGATCTCCGTCGGCGAGGCCTCGGACCTGATGGCCGACTACTTCGAACGGTTCGGGGGAGTGCGGGACTACCTGTCGGGCGTGGTCGAGGAGGCGCGGCGCACCGGCTGGACCGCGACCCTGCTCGGCCGGCGCCGCTACCTGCCGGACCTGACCAGCGACAACCGCCAGCGGCGGGAGATGGCCGAGCGGATGGCCCTCAACGCTCCGATCCAGGGCTCGGCCGCGGACCTCATCAAGGTCGCGATGCTGGGCGTCGACGCGGGCCTGGCGGAGCAGGGCCTGGCCTCGCGGATGCTGCTCCAGGTGCACGACGAGCTCGTCCTCGAGGTCGCGCCGGGCGAGCGCGAGGCGGTCGAGCAGCTGGTGCGGACCCAGATGGGCACCGCCGCCGCGCTCAAGGTCCCGCTGGACGTCTCGGTGGGTACCGGCTCGTCCTGGCACGAGGCCGGACACTGAGGTCCCGTCAGCCTCCGGGTTTGCGCGTCACGAGGATGAGGGTGCCCGGCAGCAGCGCACCGCGAACCGGCCCCCAGCCGCCCCAGACCTCGGTCCGGCCCTGCGGCCACTCCGGCTCCACCAGCCTGTCGAGCACCAGGCCGGCCCTGACCACGTCGGCGATGTGGTCGGCGAGGGTGCGGTGGTGCTCGGCGTACTCGACCCGGCCCGTGTCGTCGGTCTCGACGTACGGCGTCCGGTCGAAGTAGGACCGCACCGCAGTCAGGCCGCGCTCGGACGGGTCGTCGGGGAACGCCCAGCGGATCGGGTGGGTCACCGAGCACACCCAGCGCCCGCCGGGCCGCAGGACCCGCGCCACCTCGCGGTGCACGCGGTCGGCGTCGGGGACGAAGGGGAGCGCGCCGAACGCCGTGAACACCACGTCGAACGCGGCGTCCGCGAACGGCAGGGCGCGGGCATCGGCCAGTACCAACGGGACCGGGGCGGCCGACCGCGCGTTGAGCCGCGCCGCCTCGGCGAGCATCCCGGCTGCGACATCGGTGGCGACCGCCCGACCGCCCTGCGCGGCGCACCACCGGGAGCACTGGGCGGCACCCGCGCCGACCTCCAGGACGTCGCGCCCGTCGATCGGCCCCAGGAGGTGGACGTCGCGCTCGTAGAGGCCCTCGGGGCACCAGAGGAAGTCGTCGACACCCAGCGCGTCGCCATGCTCCGCGAGGTACTCGGCGGCATGGGTGTCCCACCAGCGGTGCGGCACGCCCTCCGGCGGCAGCGGACGGTAGCCGGCTGTTCGAGACACCGCGAGTCCCCCTTCCGGTCGGCCTGCTCCTGGGGCATCCTCCCAGGCATGGGCAGGACCCCGTCGCCGGTCGTGCGCCGCATGGCCAAGGCCCTCGCCGTCCTCGCGGTCGTGGTGGTGCTGCCGGCCGTGGTCGCCGGTGCCGTGTTCGGTGCCGGCGCTGAGCAGGGACTGGTGCTCGGGTTGCTCGGCGGCCTGCTGGCCACGACCGCTGCGGGCCCGCGGGCCGCGTCCGCTGTCGCCCCGGTTCTCGTGCTCGGTGGGGTCGGCGTCTCGGCGGCTGCGGGGACCTGGGCGTGGGTCGCCGTGCTCGGGGTGCTGGGCGTCGTGGTCGGGGCGCTGGCCGCGCGGGCCGCGGGATCGCCGCTCCTGGAGGTCGGCGTGGTGCTCTGCGTCGTCCCGGCGGCCGAGAGCCCCGTGCGGCTCGCGGTGGGGCTGGCGCTCGGCTACGCGCTCGGTGTGGTCGCGGGCGCGGCGACCGGGGCCGGCGCACAGCGGCTGCGCACGCGCGACGCCGACGCCCGTCTGGTCGTGGCCCTCGGGGCGCTCGGAGGTCTCGCGGTCGGCGGCGGCGCGGCGATCGGGTTCGCGGCGGGCTGGGACCACGCGGGGTGGCTGCCGCTGACCGTGCTGCTGATCGGTCAGGCGCGGCTCGCGGACCTCGACCGTGGGCGGGCGCGGATCCGGGCGAGGCTGCTGGGCACGCTCGTCGGGCTGGTGGTACTGGTGCCCGTGGTGGTGCTCGTGCTGCCGCAGGCCTGGCATGTCGCCGCGACGATCGTGCTGCTGGGCATGGCCCTGTCAGAGGTCCGCACCCACTACTGGCTGTCGCTGGCCGCCGGTACCGCTGCCGTGGTGCTCGTCGGCTCTGGGCCGGTGGAGGAGACGTCGGGGGAGCGGCTGGCCGCCGTGGTGATCGCCGCGCTCGTCGTGGGCGTCGCGTCGGCGCTCATCGGTTGGGGTGCGCGGCTGCGGGCCGCCGGCTGACCGGGACGCGCCGCCGGCTCAGCGGTCGTCGGGCTCGGTGGCCAGCGCGGCCATCACGGGGCGCAGGGCGAGCCACCACTGCTCCCGCGGCCGGGCCAGGGCGGAGTCCACCAGGTCGGCCATGGCGCGGATCGGCTCGGCCGTGGGTCGCCCGTGATCGCTGCCGACGAACGCCCACTGGCTCGTTCCGGCGGAGATCTGCGCCGAGAGCCAGTCCACGCAGTAGGCCGCGAGCCGGGTGGCGTGCACCCGGTCGAACGGGGTCGGGTTGCCGCCTTGCTGCAGGTGCCCGAGCACCATGGGGCGCACGTCGAACTCGCCCTGCGACTCCTCGGCGAACAGTCGGCACATCACGTCGGTGGTGTAGCCCTCGCTGGCGGACTCGTTGCGGATCGCGAGGTGGAAGCGCCGCCCGGCCCGGAAGCTCGCGACCATGCGCTCGACGTCCTGCGAGAGGTCGGCCAGCGTGACGCCCTCCTCGTGCAGGTAGACCCGCTCGGCCCCGGTGCACAGCGCGCCGAGCAGCGCGAGGTAGCCGCAGTACCTGCCCATCACCTCGACCACGAAGGCGCGCTGGGACGCCATCGCGGACTGCTTGAGCCGGTCGACGCCCGCGACGATCTCGTTGAGCGCGGTGTCCGCGCCGATCGTCGTCTCCCAGCCGGGCAGGTTGTTGTCGATGGTGGCGGGCAGGCAGATCACCGGGATCGAGAAGCCGGGGTAGCGGTCGCGCTCGACGTGCATCTCGTACACGGCCTGGTAGGCCCAATGCCCGCCGACCACGAGCAGCGCGTCGATGTCGTAGTTCTCCAGTGCGCGGCTGACCGCGTAGTACTGCTCCATGGTCGGCATCCGGCGGCGGGTGCCGAGCTCGGCGCCGCCGAGACCCACCCAGCCGTCGACGTCGCCCCAGGCGAGCTCGTCGATGCGACCGTCGACGAGCCCGAGGAACGAGCCGGTGACGCCGAGCATCGTATGGCCGCGCGACTGCCCGAACCGCACGGCGGCCCGCACCGCGGTGTTCATGCCCGGCGCGAGGCCGCCGCCGTGCAGGACCGCGATCCGGGCCCCGCCGCTGGGCGCCTCGTGCGCGCGGGCGATCCAGTCGTAGCGTCTTAGTTGTCACTTCAACCAATCTGGGCGCCTCGTGCGCGCGGGCGATCCGGTCGAACACCTCGACCATGTCCGTGAACGAGGACCCGCGCGCCGCCATCGCCTCCCGGTACCGGCCCGCCTCGATGAGCTGAGGGATCTGCCGGGTGCGCTCCACCGCATCCATCAGCGGCGTGCGGTATACCCGGTTGTCACGAACGCCGATCAGCTGGGGCTCGTGGTCGGGCCCGGCCTGGACGACCTCGAGCGCGGCGGCGTGGCCGAGCAGGGTGGGCATCCAGCGGTCGTAGGCACTCGGGGCACCCCCTCGCTGGACGTGCCCCAGGATGGTGACGCGCACGTCCTCCCCGAGCCGGTCCGCCAGCACGTCGCGCACCTGGGTCGAGGTGATCGCCCGACCGTCACGGTCGGTGGCGCCCTCGGCCACCACGACGATGGACTCGCGCCGCCCCGCGGCCCGGCCCTCGCGGAGCCGGGTGCACATGTCGTCCTCCCAGCCCTCGGCGGGCGGGTTCTCAGGGATGAGGACGTAGTCCGCGCCGCCGGCGATCGCGGCCATCAGCGCGAGGTACCCGCAGTGCCGGCCCATCACCTCGACCACGAACGAGCGCTGGTGGCTGGCCGCGGTGCTGGCGAGGGCGTCGATCGCCTCGAGGATCCGGTGCAGCGCGGTGTCGGCGCCCACGGTCATGTCCGTGCCGACCATGTCGTTGTCGATCGACCCGACCACCCCGGCGATGACGAGGTGGCCGTGGCGGGCCGCGATCTCCGCGGGCACGGTGCCGGCCTCGACGAGCTCGGCGAGCAGCTCCGGCCACTCGGCGCGGAACACGTCGGTCCCGGTCAGGGATCCGTCGCCACCGACCACCACGAGCCGGTCGATGCCCCTCTCGAGCAGGTGCTGGGCCGCCCGGCGGCGGCCGTCGCGGGTGCGGAAGTCGGTCGACCGGGCGGTGCCGATCACGGTGCCGCCACGGTGCAGCACGGAGCCGACCGACCTCCACTCGAACCGCCGGATCCGGTCCCCACCGTCGACGAGTCCCTGCAGCCCCTCGAACACCGCGTACACCTCGGCGCCGGCGCCGATCGCGGTACGCACCACCGCGCGCACCACGGCGTTCATCCCAGGGGCGTCTCCGCCCGAGGTCAGGACCGCGATGGCGGGTCGATGCTGGTTCGTGGCTGTCGGCATGGCATGTCCAATCGTGCGTGGTCCGCGGCCAGCGTAGGGGCGGGCCGGGGTCTTTGACCGGCCTTCCGGCCACCGCCTAAGATGGCGGAGGCGCAGTCCGCCCTCGGGCGGGTGTGGGGGCTCTTCGAGGGCCGTCCTGCGCCACGCACAATCCCAGCACTCTCCCTGTCCGCACTACGTCCATGTCCGCATCGGAGTCCCACTACACATGACCACCTCTCCCACCACGACGACGCCGCAGGTCGCGATCAACGACATCGGCACGGCCGAAGAGCTGCTCGCCGCGATCGACGCGACCATCAAGTACTTCAACGACGGCGACATCGTCGAAGGCACCGTTGTCAAGGTCGACCGCGACGAGGTCCTCCTCGACATCGGCTACAAGACGGAGGGGGTCATCCCCTCCCGCGAGCTCTCGATCAAGCACGACATCGACCCGGACGAGGTCGTCCAGGTCGGCGACGCTGTCGAGGCCCTTGTTCTCCAGAAGGAGGACAAGGAGGGTCGGCTCATCCTGTCCAAGAAGCGCGCGCAGTACGAGCGTGCCTGGGGCACGATCGAGAAGATCAAGGAGGAGGACGGCGTCGTCACCGGCACCGTCATCGAGGTGGTCAAGGGCGGCCTGATCCTGGACATCGGCCTGCGCGGCTTCCTGCCCGCGTCGCTGGTCGAGATGCGCCGGGTGCGCGACCTCCAGCCGTACGTCGGCAAGGAGATCGAGGCGAAGATCATCGAGCTCGACAAGAACCGCAACAACGTGGTCCTGTCCCGCCGCGCCTGGCTCGAGCAGACGCAGTCCGAGGTGCGCTCCACCTTCCTGCAGACCCTGCAGAAGGGCCAGGTGCGGCCCGGTGTCGTCTCCTCGATCGTCAACTTCGGTGCGTTCGTGGACCTCGGCGGCGTCGACGGTCTGGTGCACGTCTCGGAGCTGTCCTGGAAGCACATCGACCACCCGAGCGAGGTCGTCGAGGTGGGCCAGGAGGTCACCGTCGAGGTGCTCGACGTCGACTTCGACCGCGAGCGGGTCTCGCTGTCGCTGAAGGCGACGCAGGAGGACCCGTGGCAGGCCTTCGCCCGGACGCACGCGATCGGTCAGGTCGTGCCCGGCAAGGTCACCAAGCTCGTGCCGTTCGGTGCGTTCGTCCGCGTCGAGGACGGCATCGAGGGCCTGGTGCACATCTCCGAGCTGGCCGTCCGCCACGTCGAGCTGCCCGAGCAGGTCGTCAACGTCGGCGACGACACCTTCGTCAAGGTCATCGACATCGACCTGGAGCGCCGGCGTATCTCGCTGTCGCTCAAGCAGGCCAACGAGGGTCTCGACCCGACCTCGGAGGACTTCGACCCGGCGCTGTACGGCATGGCTGCCGAGTACGACGACAAGGGCAACTACAAGTACCCCGAGGGCTTCGACCCGGAGACCAACGAGTGGCTCGAGGGCTTCGAGGCGCAGCGCGAGGCGTGGGAGGCCCAGTACGCGGCCGCTCACGAGCGCTGGGAGGCGCACAAGAAGCAGGTCGCCGAGGCGATGGCCGCGGACGCCGAGGTGGCGTCCGGCGGTGCTTCGACCGAGACGAACTACTCGTCCGCCCCGGTTCCCGAGGCCGCCGGCACGCTGGCGTCCGACGAGGCGCTGGCCGCGCTCCGCGAGAAGCTCACCGGTAACTGACGCACTGACACGAACGGGCCGGGCACCTCACGGTGCCCGGCCCGTTCGTCGTCTCCGCCCCGTCCGCTCGGTTCGCATGCGAACACGACTGCGCTCCCGAACGCCGGGGAGCACGAATCCGCGCGTCAGGTTCGAACCGGCGCGCGGAATGTCAGGCGTCGTGCTCGGCGTGGTCGCCGGCCCACTCCGTGTGGAAGACGCCGTCCTTGTCGGTGCGGTGGTAGGTGTGCGCGCCGAAGTAGTCGCGTTGGGCCTGCACCAGGTTCGCGGGCAGACGTTCGGCGCGGATCGCGTCGTAGTACGCCAGCGACGACGAGAACGCGGGCGTCGGCACCCCGTGCGCCGCGGCCAGCCCCACCACCCGCCGCCAGGACTCCAGGCCCTCGGCGACGGCATCGGTGAAGTAGGGGTCGGCCAGCAGCAGCGCCAGACCGGGATCGCGCTCGTAGGCCTCGGTGATCCGGTCCAGGAACTTGGCCCGGATGATGCACCCGCCCCGCCAGATCCGGGCCATCGCACCACGGTCGACGTCCCAGCCGTGCTCGGCGGACGCCGCGGCGATCTGGTCGAACCCCTGGGAGTAGGCCACCACCTTGGACGCGTACAGCGCGCGACGGACGTCCTCGACGAAGGCGTCACGGTCGGTCACCTGCCACGGGGTGGTCCCGGCAGGCAGCCCGCGGCCCGCGGCGCGCTGGGGGACCGAGCCGGACAGGGCGCGAGCGAAGGTCGCCTCGGCGATGCCGGTGACCGGGACGCCCAGGTCGAGGGCGGACTGCACGGTCCAGCGCCCGGTGCCCTTCTGCTCGGCCTGGTCCAGCACGACGTCGACGAACGCTGCGCCGGTGACCGGGTCGGTGTGGCCCAGCACCTCGGCGGTGATCTCGATGAGGTAGGACTCCAGGTCGCCCGTGTTCCACTCGGCGAACACCTGCGCCAGCTCGGCGGCCGAGACGCCCAGCGCGTGGCGCAGCAGGTCGTACGCCTCGGCGATGAGCTGCATGTCCGCGTACTCGATGCCGTTGTGCACCATCTTGACGAAGTGGCCCGCGCCGTCGGGGCCCACGTGCGTGCAGCACGGCACACCGTCGACGTGCGCGGAGATCTCCTCGAGCATCGGACCGAGCGTGGCGTAGGACTCGGCGGAGCCGCCGGGCATGATCGACGGGCCGTTGAGCGCCCCCTCCTCGCCGCCGGAGACCCCGCACCCCACGAAGTGCAGCCCCTTGTCGCGCAGTGCCGCCTCGCGCCGGATGGTGTCGGGGAAGTGGGCGTTGCCGGCGTCGACGACGATGTCGCCGGCCTCGAGGAGCGGGACCAGCTCGTCGATCACGGCGTCGGTCGCTGCGCCCGCCTTGACCATGATGACGACCGTGCGCGGCCGGGCGAGGCTCGCCACGAAGTCCGCCGTGGACCGGGACGGGACGAACGTGCCCTCGTCGCCGTGCTCGGAGATCAGCGCCTCCGTGCGTGCCCAGGTGCGGTTGTGGACGGCGACCGGGTAGCCGTGCCGGGCGAGGTTTCGCGCGAGGTTCCGGCCCATCACCCCCAACCCCGTGACCCCGATGCGGGCGAGGTTCGACGATGCGGCCATCTCGGTCCTTTCACTCCCGGCGGGCCGCGTGGACACGCGTCCCAGCGCCGGTCAGGCCGACGCCTTCTCACCTTCCCGCTGCGACCGTCCTGCGGCAAACCGGGGCTCGCTACGCTGCCTGGGTGAGTACTGCGTGGCCTGCCCACCCCGGCCTGCGCCGCGTCGGTCTGACCGGTGGCATCGCAGCGGGGAAGTCGGTCGCGGCCAAGCGGTTCGCCGAGCTGGGGATCCCGGTCGTGGACCACGACCGCCTCGCGCGGGACGCGGTGGCGCCCGGCAGCGCGGGCCTCGCGGCGGTCGAGCGGGAGTTCCCCGGCGTGGTGGTCGCAGGGGTGCTGGACCGCGAGGCGCTCGGCGCGCTGGTCTTCGCCGACCCCGGGGCACGGGCGCGGCTCAACGCGGTGGTGCACCCGCTCGTGCACGACGCGGCGATGGCGGCCGAGGCCGAGCACGTCGCGGCGGGCGTGCACACCCTGGTGCACGACGTGCCGCTGCTGGTCGAGACCGGCCAGGCCGGGCACTTCTCGCCCGTGGTGGTGGTGGATGCGCCGGCCGAGCTGCGGGTGTCGCGCCTGGTGGCGGAACGCGGGCTCAGCCCGAGGCAGGCCTGGGAGCGGCTGGCCGCGCAGGCCGACGACGAGGAGCGCCTCGAGGCGGCTGACGTGGTGCTCGACGGATCCGATGACGTCGCGGACCTGCGGGCCCGGGTCGACGCCTTGGTCGCGTCGTGGGCCGGAGGACACAGGTGAGCGTCGGTACGGCCCGCGGCTCGGAGGCACCGGTCCTGCTCACCGGTTTCGCGCCGTTCGACGGTCAGCGGGTCAACGCCTCGTGGCTCGCGGTCCAGGAGGTGGCCAGGACCTGGTCCGGGCCGACGTCCCTGGTGGTCGAGCGCCTGCCCGTGTCGTTCGAGAGCGCGCCCCGGGTGCTGCTGGAGAAGGTCGCGCGGTACCGGCCCCGGCTGGTGGTGGCGGTCGGCGAGGCGGGCGGCCGGTCCGCGGTGAGCCTGGAACGCGTCGCGGTGAACGTCGTGGACGCCTCGATCCCGGACGCGGACGGGCACCAACCGGTGGACGAGCCGGTCGAGGCGGGCGCGCCGGTGGGGTACCTGTCCGGCCTGCCGTTGCGCGCCTGCCTCGCGGCGGTGCGCCGCACCGGGGTGCCGGTGGAGATCTCCGGCTCCGCGGGGGCCTACGTGTGCAACGCGGTGTTCTACCGGCTGATGGCCGCGGTCGAGGGTGGCGGGATCGCCGCGGGGTTCGTGCACGTGCCGCGGACCCCGGGACAGGTGCGTGAGGGCGAACCCGCGATGGTGACGCCCGACGCCGCACTGGCGCTGCGCGTCGTGCTCGACACCGTGCTGGCCGGCGTCTGAGACCGCGGTCGCGCAGGTGGCCGCGGCCGGGCCCGGCGCGAGCGTGTCGGACCCGCGCCGTACCGTGGTGCCATGCGTCCCGTGACCGACCTGCAGCGTCAGGCCAGGCCCTTCGAGGTCATCTCGGACTACACCCCGTCGGGTGACCAGCCCACGGCCATCGACGATCTCGCGACACGCATCCAGGCGGGGGAGAAGGACGTCGTGCTGCTCGGCGCCACGGGCACCGGCAAGTCGGCGACGACGGCCTGGCTCGTCGAGCGGCTGCAGCGGCCGACGCTGGTGATGGCGCCCAACAAGACCCTCGCCGCACAGCTGGCCACCGAGTTCCGCGAGCTCCTGCCGAACAACGCGGTGGAGTACTTCGTCTCGTACTACGACTACTACCAGCCCGAGGCGTACATCGCGCAGACGGACACCTACATCGAGAAGGACTCGTCGATCAACGACGAGGTCGAGCGCCTGCGGCACTCGGCGACGACGTCCTTGCTCACGCGGCGCGACGTGATCGTGGTCGCCTCGGTGTCCTGCATCTACGGCCTGGGGACCCCGCAGGAGTACGTGGACCGGATGGTGCGGCTCGAGGTCGGGCAGCACATCGAACGCGACCAGCTGCTGCGTCGATTCGTGGCGATGCAGTACTCCCGCAACGACATGGCGTTCACCCGGGGCACGTTCCGGGTCCGGGGAGACACCGTGGAGATCATCCCGGTGTACGAGGAGCTGGCGATCCGGGTCGAGTTCTTCGGTGACGAGATCGAGGCGATCACCACGCTGCACCCGATCACGGGCGACGCGATCCGGTCCGAGCAGGACGTCTTCCTGTTCCCGGCGAGCCACTACGTCGCGGGGCCGGAACGCATGGAGCGGGCGATCTCCTCGATCGAGGCCGAGCTCGCCGAGCGTCTCGAGACCCTGGAACGGCAGAACAAGCTGCTCGAGGCACAGCGGCTGCGCATGCGCACCACCTACGACATCGAGATGATGCGGCAGGTCGGCAGCTGCTCGGGTATCGAGAACTACTCGCGGCACATCGACGGCCGCGGTCCCGGCACGCCGCCGAACACCCTGCTGGACTACTTCCCCGAAGACTTCCTGCTCGTCATCGACGAGTCCCACGTGACCGTGCCGCAGATCGGCGCGATGTACGAGGGCGACATGTCGCGCAAGCGTGCGCTGGTGGACCACGGGTTCCGGCTGCCCAGCGCGATGGACAACCGGCCGCTGCGCTGGGAGGAGTTCGTCGAGCGGATCGGCCAGACGGTGTACCTGTCGGCGACGCCCGGCCCGTACGAGCTCGCCCAGTCCGACGGCGTGGTGGAGCAGATCATCCGGCCCACCGGCCTGGTCGACCCGAAGGTGGTCGTCAAGCCGACCACCGGCCAGATCGACGACCTGCTGGAGCAGATCCGGCAGCGGGTCGAGCGCGATGAGCGCGTGCTGGTCACCACGCTGACGAAGAAGATGTCCGAGGACCTGACCGACTACCTCCTCGAGCGGGGGATCCGGGTGCAGTACCTGCACTCGGAGGTCGACACCCTGCGCCGGGTGGAGCTCCTGCGCGAGCTGCGCCAGGGCCACGTGGACGTGCTGGTGGGCATCAACCTGCTGCGCGAGGGCCTGGACCTGCCCGAGGTGTCGCTGGTGAGCATCCTGGACGCGGACAAGGAGGGCTTCCTGCGCTCGGGAACCTCGCTGATCCAGACCATCGGCCGCGCGGCGCGCAACGTGTCCGGCGAGGTGCACATGTACGCCGACCAGATCACCCCGGCGATGGCCGCGGCGATCGACGAGACCGAGCGCCGTAGGGCGAAGCAGGTCGCGTACAACGAGGCGAACGGGATCGACCCGACGCCGCTGCGCAAGCGGATCAGCGACGTGACGGACATGCTCGCCCGGGAGGACGTCGACACCGCCGAGCTGCTCGCCGGCGGGTACCGCAAGACGCCGCGCGCGGGTCGAGCGCCCACGCCGCAGCGGGTCGGCGAACGACCTGCCCGCGCCGAGGTGGCCGAGCTCCCCGCGACCGAGCTGGCCGACCTCATCCAGGAGCTGAGCGACCAGATGCACGCCGCAGCGGCGGAGCTGCAGTTCGAGCTCGCGGCGCGGCTGCGTGACGAGATCGCGGGCCTGAAGAAGGAGCTGCGCCAGATGCGCGCAGCGACGGGGTGACGAGGGAGACCATGGACCGGACGATGACCCTGACGTTCGACGCTGCGGACCCGCGGGCGCTCGGCCAGTTCTGGATGGCGGCGCTCGGCTACGTCGAGGAGCCCCCGCCCGAGCCGCACGAGGACTGGCCATCGGCGCTGCGGGCGTGGGGGCTGCCCGAGGAGCGCTGGAACGACGCCTACGCGATCGTCGACCCCGACGGCGTCGGCCCCCGCGTGTTCATCCAGAAGGTGCCCGAGTCGAAGACCGCGAAGAACAGGCTCCACCTGGACGTGGGGGTCCCTGGCGCCAAGGGCCGGACGCCGCGACCGGGCCCGGACGCGGTGCGGGCGAACGCGGAGCGGCTCGTCGGCCTCGGGGCGCGTCAGGTCACCGAGTTCGACGACCCGGCGACCGGCAGCTTCTGGATCGTGATGGCCGACCCGGAGGGCAACGAGTTCTGCTGCGTGTGAGGGGCTGGGCTCAGATCGCGCCGATGTGCGACGCCACGGCGGTGTGCAGGGCGGCCATGGCCTCGTCGGCGGCCTTCTGCACGGCCGGGTCCGGGTCGTGCGGCGTGTGCAGCAGGAGGCGGACGTGGGTGCCGTCGGGGTGGCCTCGCATCAGGATGCTGCCGTGGTACCCGCTGCCGTCCTCGGCTTCCCAGTCGACCCGGCGGTGCAGGGCGTCCACCCGCCAGTGCGACTCTCCCGCCACCGTGCTGCCGTCCGGCAGGTGGGCTGCGGCATGCACCTCGCCCGGCGCCGTGGTGTGCACGTCGCCGATGAACGCGGCGTAGTCGGGGAGGTGCTCGACCTTGCTCAGGTAGTCGAACACCACGTCGACGCGCGTCGCGAGCTGGGTGCTGCTGTGGTAGTCAGCCATGATCCCTCCTCGCAGGTGGTCTCCCCGCCAGTGTCGGCCCGTAGCGGGCGGTGCGCGCGGCGGCGCGGGTCGGACGACCCGACGGGGCCCCGTGGTGGTCGCCTATGCTGCGGCCACGGAGGGGAGTACTCCCGACGCGGCGGTGCCGTCATCACGGATGACCAGGTCGTCCCGGTGCCGCCGGTCCCCACGGGGACGGAGGAGACCTCTGGTACGTGTCCGCGCCGTGGAGGCGCCCCGATGTGCCGGAGGCCCGTGTGAACGTTCCCCTGTGGGTGTGGGGTGCGACCGTCCTCGGGGTCCTGCTGCTGGTCGCGATGGACTTCTTCATCCACCTGCGCACCCCGCACGTGCCGCGGTTCCGGGAGTCCGCGCTGTGGTCGGCCGGGTACGTCGCGCTGGCGCTCGTCTTCGGCCTCGGGATGCTGCTGGTCGCCGGGCCGGACCGCGGCACCGAGTTCTTCGCGGGATACCTGACCGAGTGGTCGCTCAGCGTGGACAACCTGTTCGTGTTCCTGCTGATCCTCGGCCGTTTCTCCGTGCCGCCGCAGTACCAGCAGAAGGTCCTGCTGGTCGGGATCGCGATCGCGCTCGTCCTGCGCGGTGGCTTCATCGCGGTCGGCGCTGTGGTGATCGCGAACTTCAGCTGGGTGTTCTACCTGTTCGGCGCGTTCCTGGTGTACGCCGCGATCCAGCTCGCGCGCGAGGACCACGACAGCGCCGAGACCACCGAGTTCCACGAGAACCTCATGCTGCGGATGGTCCGGCGCGTGGTGCCGTCCACCACCCGGTACCACGGTGACCGGCTCACCGTCGTCGAGCACGGCCGGCGGCTGATCACGCCGATGCTGGTCGTCATGGTCGCGATCGGGACCACTGACGTGCTGTTCGCGCTCGACTCGATCCCCGCGATCTTCGGGCTGACCAAGGAGCCCTACATCGTCTTCACGGCGAACGCCTTCGCCCTCCTGGGCCTGCGGCAGCTGTTCTTCCTCCTCGGCGGGCTGCTGGAGCGGTTGGTGTACCTGTCCGAGGGGCTGGCCGTGGTGCTCGGCTTCATCGGCGTCAAGCTCGTCCTCGAGGCCCTGCACACCAACGAGCTGCCCTTCATCAACGGCGGCCGGCCGGTGGCGTGGGCACCGGAGATCCCGACGCTCGCCTCCCTCGGCGTGATCGTGGCGGTCCTCGGCATCGCCGCGGCGGCGAGCCTGGTGCGTACCCGGCGGGACGCCGACGACGCGCGCCTCGCAGGCGTCGACACTGACGACGACCCGCAGCCCTGAACGGCCCGCCACGCCCGGGGTTCGAACAGTTGTACGTGTCGGACGGGACACCTACGATGGCCGGGTGAACGACCGTCTGCGCGTCCAGGGGGCGCGGGAGCACAACCTGCGCAACGTCGACGTGGACCTCCCGCGCGACGCGTTGATCGTCTTCACCGGACTGTCCGGGTCGGGCAAGTCGTCCCTGGCGTTCGACACGATCTTCGCCGAGGGGCAGCGGCGCTACGTGGAGTCCCTGTCGGCCTACGCCCGGCAGTTCCTGGGGCAGATGGACAAGCCCGACGTCGACTTCATCGAGGGGTTGTCGCCGGCCGTCTCGATCGACCAGAAGTCGACCAGCCGCAACCCGCGGTCCACCGTGGGCACGATCACCGAGGTGTACGACTACCTGCGCCTGCTCTACGCCCGTGCCGGCACGCAGTTCTGCCCGGTGTGCGGGGAGCAGATCTCCCGTCAGACGCCGCAGCAGATCGTCGACCGCCTGCTCGACCTGCCCACCGGGACCCGGTACCAGCTGCTCGCGCCCGTGGTCCGCGGTCGCAAGGGCGAGTACGCGGACCTGTTCGCCGACCTGCAGTCCAAGGGTTTCGCCCGGGCGCGCGTGGACGGCACGGTGATGGCCCTGACCGAGGTGCCGCCGCTGGAGAAGAAGCTCAAGCACACCATCGACGTCGTGGTGGACCGGCTCGTGGCCAAGGAGGGCATCCGCCGCCGCCTGACGGACTCCGTCGAGACGGCGCTGGGTCTCGCCGGCGGGCTGCTGGTCGTCGAGCTGGTGGATGCCGAGGCCGACGACCCCGGCCGCGAGCGGCGGTTCTCCGAGCACCGGGCCTGCCCGAACGACCACGAGCTGACCCTCGACGAGATCGAGCCGCGGACCTTCTCGTTCAACGCTCCGTACGGGGCGTGCCCGGAGTGCACCGGGATCGGCAGCCGGCTCGAGGTCGACCCGGACCTGGTGATCCCGGACGAGGACGCCACGTTGACCGGTGGCGCGGTCGCACCGTGGTCGCAGACCTCGTCCGACTACTTCCAGCGCGTCCTGACCGCGCTGTCCGAGGAGCTCGGCTTCGGCATGGACGTGCCGTGGCGGGCGCTGCCGCAGCGGGCCAAGGACGCGATCCTCTACGGCCGCGACCACAAGGTGCACGTGCGCTACAAGAACCGGTGGGGTCGCGAGCGTCAGTACTCGACCGGGTTCGAGGGTGTCATCTCGTTCATCGAGCGACGGCACGCTGAGACCGAGTCGGACTGGTCGAAGGACCGCTACGAGGCGTTCATGCGCGAGGTGCCCTGCCCGGTGTGCGACGGTGCGCGGCTGAAGCCCGAGGTGCTCGCGGTCCGGGTCGGGGGGCTGTCCATCGCGGACCTGTGCCGCCTGCCCATCGACGAGGCGAAGGTCTTCCTGGACCGCCTCGAGCTCGGTGAGCGCGAGCGCGCGATCGCCGCACAGGTCCTCAAGGAGATCCAGGCCCGGATGGGGTTCCTGCTGGACGTCGGGCTGGACTACCTGTCGCTCGAACGTCCGGCCGGGACGCTGTCGGGTGGCGAGGCCCAGCGCATCCGGCTCGCCACCCAGATCGGTTCGGGGCTGGTGGGCGTGCTCTACGTCCTCGACGAGCCGTCGATCGGCCTGCACCAGCGGGACAACCGGCGACTCATCGAGACCCTCACGCGGCTGCGCGACCTGGGCAACACCCTGATCGTCGTCGAGCACGACGAGGAGACCATCCGCACCGCCGACTGGATCGTCGACATCGGGCCCGGGGCGGGGGAGCACGGCGGGCGCGTGGTCCACTCCGGTGACCTCGCGGGCCTGCTGCGGTCCAAGGAGTCGGTGACGGGCGCCTACCTGTCCGGTCGGCGGGAGATCCCGGTGCCGGACGTGCGCCGGCCCGTGGACCGCGACCGCCGGCTGCGGGTGATCGGGGCCCGCGAGCACAACCTGCGCAACATCGACGTGGACGTGCCGCTCGGGGTGTTCGTGGCGGTCACGGGCGTGTCGGGCTCGGGCAAGTCGACCCTGGTGAACTCGATCCTGTACACGGTGCTGGCCAACGAGCTCAACGGCGCCCGGCAGGTCCCGGGGCGGTACACCAGGGTGACCGGCCTGGAGCACCTGGACAAGGTGGTGCACGTCGACCAGGGTCCGATCGGCCGGACCCCACGGTCGAACCCGGCGACGTACACCGGTGTGTGGGACCACGTGCGCAAGCTGTTCGCCGAGACCACCGAGGCGAAGGTGCGCGGGTACGCGCCCGGGCGGTTCTCGTTCAACGTCAAGGGTGGGCGGTGCGACGCCTGCAACGGTGACGGCACCATCAAGATCGAGATGAACTTCCTGCCCGACGTGTACGTGCCGTGCGAGGTGTGCCACGGCGCGAGGTACAACCGCGAGACGCTCGAGGTGCACTTCAAGGGCAAGACCGTCGCCGACGTGCTCGACATGCCGATCGAGGAGGCCGCGGAGTTCTTCGCGGCGATCCCGGCGATCTCCCGGCACCTCAAGACCCTGGTCGATGTGGGCCTGGGCTACGTGCGGCTGGGTCAGCCGGCGCCGACGCTGTCCGGGGGCGAGGCCCAGCGCGTCAAGCTCGCCTCCGAGCTCCAGCGCCGCTCGACCGGCCGGACCATCTACGTCCTGGACGAACCCACCACGGGCCTGCACTTCGAGGACATCCGCAAGCTGCTCGGCGTGCTGCAGTCGCTGGTGGACAAGGGCAACTCCGTCGTGGTGATCGAGCACAACCTCGACGTCATCAAGAACGCCGACTGGGTCATCGACCTCGGTCCCGAGGGTGGTGGCGGTGGTGGCACGGTGGTCGCGGAGGGCACCCCGGAGCAGGTCGCGACGGTCGCGGGCTCGTACACCGGGCAGTTCATCGCCGAGCTCATCGAGGGGCCGGTCGCAGTCGGCGCCTGAGCCGGCTCTGAGCGGGGGTCGCCGACCCGTCAGTGGATGGCTTCGGCGGGCTCGTCCGTCTCGACGACGTGCCGGGTGGGCTCGCAGCGCACGGGGAAGTTCACCGACTGCTTGATGAAGCAGTACTCGCCGGCGCGCTCGTGAAGCTCGGCCAGCACGTGGTCGGGCACGTCCTCGCGCAGCGTCACCCGCGGGTGCAGCACGACCTCGGTGAAACGGCCCATCCCGCCCGATCGCACCCGCATGGTGCCTGCGGCGTCGTCGTGGTAGCCGGTCACCACCACGCCCGCGTCGGCGGCCAGGTGGAGGAACCAGAGCATGTGGCACTGGGCGAGTGCTCCGACCAGGAGCTCCTCGGGGTTGTAGCGGCCCGCGTCTCCCCGGAAGGTCGGCTCTGCCGACCCGAGCAGCAGGGGCTTGCCGGGGAACTCGACCTCGTGGTCGCGGCTGTAGGAGGCGTAGCCGGCGGTCCCGGTGTGTCCTGCGCCGGTCCAGGTCACTGCGGCGGAGTAGCTGTGCAGGATGCCCATGCCTCACCGTACCGAGCCGCACGCCCCGCGCGGCAGGGGGCGGTGCGGACCGCTGTCGCCGCCAGGCCCGAGGGGTGGCGGCCGGGCCGCCGGTGCGCGGATCGTCGGCGCCGCGGCCTACCCTCGCACCATGGCGGACCCGACCACCTACCGGCCTCGTCCCGGGCAGGTCCCCGACTCCCCAGGGGTGTACCGGTTCCGCGACGAGCACGGCCGGGTCGTCTACGTCGGCAAGGCCAAGTCGTTGCGCTCCCGGCTCGCCTCCTACTTCCAGGACCTGTCCGCGCTGCACCCGCGCACCCAGCAGATGGTCACCACTGCCGCGTCGGTCGAGTGGACGGTGGTGGGCACCGAGGTCGAGGCCCTGGCCCTGGAGTACTCCTGGATCAAGGAGTTCGACCCGCGGTTCAACGTCAAGTACCGCGACGACAAGTCCTACCCCTACCTGGCCGTGACGCTGGGCGAGGAGTTCCCGCGGGTCCAGGTGATGCGCGGTCGCAAGCGCCCGGGCACCCGCTACTTCGGGCCGTACGGGCACGCCTGGGCGATCCGGGAGACCGTCGACCTGCTGCTGCGCGTGTTCCCGGTGCGCACCTGCTCGGCCGGGGTGTTCAAGCGTGCCGGTCAGTCGGGCCGCCCGTGCCTGCTCGGCTACATCGACAAGTGCTCCGCGCCGTGCGTCGGACGGATCTCGCCCGAGGACCACCACGTCCTGGCCGAGGAGTTCTGCGACTTCATGGCGGGCGACACCCAGCGATTCGTCCGTCGGCTCGAGCGCGAGATGGCCATGGCCGCGCAGAACCTGGAGTTCGAGCGGGCCGCCAAGCTCCGCGACGACCTGGCAGCGCTGGCCCGGGCCACCGAGAAGAACGCCGTCGTCCTGGGCGACGGCACCGACGCGGACGTCTTCGCCCTCGCCGGGGACGAGCTCGAGGCGGCGGTGCAGGTCTTCCACGTCCGGGACGGCCGGATCCGCGGTCAGCGCGGCTGGGTCGTGGAGAAGGTCGAGGACCTCGACGACGCCGAGCTCGTCGAGCACCTGCTCCAGCAGGTCTACGGCGAGGACGCCCCCGCCCAGGAGCGCGCGTCGCAGGGTGCGAGCCGCCCCGAGCGGGCCGCGACGGCGACCAGCGCCGTGCCCCGCGAGGTCCTCGTGCCCGTCCTGCCGCCCGACGTCGAGCAGGTCGAGGCATGGCTGCACGGGCTCCGCGGGTCCAAGGTGCGGGTCCGGGTCCCGCAGCGCGGCGACAAGAAGGACCTCGCGGAGACCGTGCGCCGCAACGCCGAGCAGGCCCTCGTCCTGCACCGCACCAAGCGCGCCGGGGACCTGACCACCCGCAGCCAGGCGCTCCAGGAGATCACCGAGGCACTCGGCCTGGACTCCGCGCCGCTGCGGATCGAGTGCTACGACATCTCGACCACGCAGGGCACGCACCAGGTGGGGTCGATGGTCGTCTTCGAGGACGGCCTGCCACGCAAGTCCGAGTACCGGCACTTCGTGGTGCGCGGCGAGGACGGCACCGGCGCCCGGGACGACACCGAGGCGATGCACGAGGTGCTCACCCGGCGGTTCCGCCGGTACCTGGACGACGTCGCCCAGAACGGCTCGCCGGACCTGGGTGACGGCCCGCTGCAGAGCGGCGAGGTGTCCGCCACGGACGGCGCACGGCCCGGCCGGTTCGCGTACCCGCCGCAGCTCGTGGTCGTGGACGGCGGAGCCCCCCAGGTCGCCGCCGCCGCGCGGGCGCTGGCCGAGCTGGGCGTCGATGACGTGGCGCTGTGCGGGCTGGCCAAGCGCCTGGAGGAGGTCTGGTTGCCGGGGGAGGAGTACCCGGTGATCCTGCGCCGTGGGTCCCAGGGGCTGTACCTGCTCCAGCGGGTCCGTGACGAGGCCCACCGGTTCGCGCTCCAGCGTCACCGGACCCGGCGCAGCGCCGGCATGACCGCGTCGGCGCTGGACGGCGTGCCCGGCCTCGGCCCCACCCGGGCGGCGGCCCTCCTGGACCACTTCGGGTCCGTGGCGCGGCTGCGGCGAGCGAGCGCGGAGGACATCTCCGCGGTCAAGGGCATCGGGCCCGCCACGGCCGAGGCGGTGGTCGCGGCGCTGTCCCGGGGCGGCGCGGGCTGATCCCTGGCGCGCCGGCCCGGCCCGGATGGACTCGCCGGGTCGTCGTGCGCCGCGGCTGGCATGCTGGTGCCATGGAGGAGCCGCCCCCGACCACCGTGCCCTCGGGCATCCCCGCGCTCGAGGCCTCGACGGCCTCCCCGCGCGCCGAGCTGCCCGAGCTCCTCGTGGTCACCGGCATGTCCGGCGCGGGGCGTAGCCGCGCCGCCGCCGTCCTGGAGGACCTGGGCTGGTACGTGGTCGACAACCTGCCGGCCCAGCTGCTCGGCCAGCTCGCCGGCATGCTCTCGTCCGGCCCCGGCGGCGTGCACCGTCTCGCGGCCGTGGTCGACGTGCGCGGCCGGGAGCTGTCCGGTGACCTCGTCGGCGTCCTCGACGTGCTGCGCGAGGCCGGCAACGACTTCCGCATCCTGTTCATGGACGCCTCCGACGAGGTGCTGGTGCGCCGTTTCGAGACCGTGCGCCGGCCGCACCCGCTCCAGGCGGGGCGGCGCATCCTGGACGGCATCGCCGAGGAGCGCGAGATGCTGCGGGGCGTCCGCGACCGGGCCGACGTCGTGATCGACACGACCGAGCTCAACGTGCACGACCTGGCGCGCGAGGTGACCTTGGCCGTCGCCGGCGGCGAGGACCAGGACATGCGGATCAACGTGCTGTCCTTCGGGTTCAAGTACGGGCTGCCGCTGGACGCGGACCACGTCGCCGACGTGCGGTTCCTGGCGAACCCGTACTGGATCACCGAGCTGCGCCACCTGACCGGTCGCGACGAGCCGGTCCGGGACTACGTGCTCGGGCTGCCGGGCGCGCGGATGTTCGTGGAGCGGTACGTCGCGACCCTCGAGCCGGTCATCGCGGGCTACCAGCACGAGGACAAGAGGTACGCGACCGTCGCGATCGGCTGCACCGGTGGCAAGCACCGGTCCGTCGCGATCGCCGAGGCGGTCGCAGCCGAGCTGCGCAGGCGGGGCTCGCGCGTGGTGGTGACGCACCGGGACCTCGGGCGTGAGTGATCGGCCCCGCCACGTGCCCGTCGCGGGCGGACGCGGTCCGGCGGTGGTGGCCCTGGGCGGTGGTCACGGGCTCGCTGCGACGTTGTCCGCCCTGCGCCTGATGACGGACCGGCTCACCGCTGTGGTGACCGTGGCCGACGACGGCGGCTCGTCCGGTCGGTTGCGCGACGAGCTCGACATCCTGCCCCCGGGCGACCTGCGGATGGCCCTGTCCGCGCTGTGTGACGACTCGGACTGGGGGCGCACCTGGCGGGACGTGCTCCAGCACCGCTTCGCGACCCAGGGGCCGCTGGACCGCCACGCGGTGGGGAACCTGCTGATCGCTGCGCTGTGGGAGCTGCTCGGCGACCCCGTCGCCGGGCTGGACTGGGTGGGCCGGCTGCTCGGTGCGCGCGGCCGCGTGCTGCCGATGTCCTGCCAGCCGCTGGCCATCGAGGCCGACATCGTGGTCGACGGCGAGCCGCGGACCGTGTACGGCCAGAGCGCGGTGGCCGTGACGCCCGGCCGGGTCGAGGCGGTCCGCCTGCTGCCCGACGGTGCGAGCGCGTGCCCCGAGGCCGTCGCGGCCGTCGACGAGGCGGACTGGGTGGTGCTCGGACCCGGCTCGTGGTTCACCTCGGTGCTCCCGCACGTGCTGGTCCCCGAGCTGTCCGCCGCCCTGCACCGGACCGCGGCCCGGCGCTGCGTCACCCTCAACCTGCGTCCGGACGACCCGGCCGCGATGACCAACCTCGAGCACCTGCGCGCGCTCGCCGAGCACGCCCCGGGCATGCGGGTCGACGTCGTGGTCGCGGACCCCGGCGCCGTGGTGCACCTGGACGAGCTCGCGGAGCAGGCTGCTGCGATGGGTGCTGAGCTGGTCCTGCGCCAGGTCGGGGTGGGCGACGGCAGTGCCCGTCACGACGCGCTGCGCCTCGCGGCGGCCTTCCGCGACGCCTTCGAGGGGCACTGGGGCGACCTGGGCGGTGGGCCGGGGATGGCAGGATGACCCCCATGGCGTTGACGGCACAGGTGAAGGACGAGCTCGCCCGGTTGCCGGTCGACAAGACCTCGTGGCGCAAGGCGGAGGTCTCGGCGACCCTGCGCTTCGCCGGAGGGTTGCACATCATCTCGGGCCGGATCGTCATCGAGGCCGAGCTGGACACCGGTATCGCGGCGCGGCGGCTGCGCCAGTTCGTCTCGGAGGTCTACGGCCACACCAGCGACGTGGTGGTGGTCTCCGGCGGGGGCCTGCGCAAGGGCACCCGGTACGTGGTCCGGGTGGTGCGCGACGGGGAGTCGCTGGCCCGGCAGACCGGTCTGCTCGACGCGCGCGGGCGCCCGGTCCGTGGTCTGCCCCCGCAGGTGGTCAGCGCCGGGGTGGGGGAGGCCGAGGCGGCGTGGCGCGGCGCCTTCCTGGCGCACGGCTCGTTGACCGAGCCCGGCCGTTCCGCGGCGCTGGAAATCACGTGCCCCGGACCGGAGGCGGCGCTGGCCCTGGTCGGAGCGGCGCGCCGGCTGGGCGTGGCCGCCAAGGCCCGTGAGGTCCGCGGCGTGGACCGGGTGGTGATCCGGGACGGCGAGGCGATCGGCGCGATGCTCACCAGGCTCGGCGCGCACGACGCGCGTCTGGTCTGGGAGGAGCGCCGGATGCGGCGCGAGGTGCGCGGTACGGCCAACCGCCTGGCCAACTTCGACGACGCGAACCTGCGGCGCTCGGCCCGTGCCGCGGTGGCCGCGGGCGCGCGCGTGCAGCGGGCCTTCGAGATCCTCGGCGAGGAGGTGCCCGACCACCTGCGCCAGGCCGGTCGGCTGCGTCTGGAGCACAAGCAGGCGTCCCTGGAGGAGCTCGGCCAGCTCGCCGACCCGCCCCTGACCAAGGACGCGGTCGCGGGCCGGATCCGCCGCCTGCTGGCCACCGCGGACAAGCGCGCGGCCGAGCTGGGGATCCCCGACACCGAGGCCGGGCTGACCCCGGACATGCTGGACGTCTGAGCCGCTCAGAGCCCGTCGTCGCGACCGCTCGCGGGGCCGTCCGGGGAGAGCCGTCGCCCAGCTGCCAGGACGCCGCCCGACTGCTGGACGAACGTCCTAGCGGGAATGTGTCCGCCGTGTAACCTGAGTCTCACTGGCACTCTCAGGACGATGATGCCAGGCGCGTACAGCGCCGTACGCAACCGTTCATGACCCAGCCGCGTGCCGGCCTCCCGGCGCGCTCCTAGGAGGCACAGTGACCATCCGCGTCGGCATCAACGGCTTCGGCCGCATCGGCCGCAACTACTACCGGGCGCTCGTGGCGTCGGGGGCCGACATCGAGATCGTCGGTGTGAACGACCTCACCGACAACAAGACCCTGGCTCACCTGCTGAAGTACGACACCGTGCTCGGTCGCTTCCCCCTGAGCGTCTCCTACGACGACGAGAACATCATCGTCGACGGCAAGAAGATCCGTGCGCTGGCCGAGCGCGACCCGGCGAACCTGCCGTGGGCCGAGCTGGGCGCCGACATCGTCATCGAGTCGACCGGCTTCTTCACCGACGCGACCAAGGCCAAGGCCCACATCGACGGCGGCGCCAAGAAGGTCATCATCTCCGCGCCGGCGAAGAACGAGGACGCGACGTTCGTCATGGGCGTGAACCACACCCAGTACGACGCGGCCGTGCACCACATCATCTCCAACGCGTCCTGCACCACGAACTGCCTGGCCCCGATGGCCAAGGCGCTCAACGACGCGTTCGGCATCGAGCGCGGTCTGATGACCACGATCCACGCCTACACCGGCGACCAGAACCTGCAGGACGGCCCGCACCGCGACCTGCGTCGCGCCCGCGCCGCCGCGCAGAACATCGTCCCGACCACCACGGGTGCCGCCAAGGCCGTCGCCCTGGTGCTCCCCGAGCTCAAGGGCAAGCTGGACGGCTACGCGCTGCGCGTGCCGACCATCACCGGCTCGGCCACGGACCTGACCTTCACCGCGGCCAAGGAGGTCACGGTGGACGAGGTCAACGCCGCCGTGAAGGCCGCTGCCGAGGGCCCGCTCAAGGGCGTCCTGGAGTACGTAGACGACCCGATCGTGTCGAGCGACATCATCACGAACCCGCACCAGAGCATCTTCGACTCCGGCCTGACGAAGGTGATCGGCGACCAGGTCAAGGTCGTCGCCTGGTACGACAACGAGTGGGGCTACTCCAACAGCCTGGTCAACCTGACCGTGTACGTGGGCGAGCGCCTCTGACCGTCCCGAGCACCTGCTCATGACCGACGTCCGCGAGCCCGGCGACCTCGTTGCCCGGGCACGCGGACGTCGTCGTGTCCGCCCGTGATCCACCCATCCGACCGAGGGACCAGATGAAGACCATCGACGACCTGGGCGACCTGCGCGGCAAGCGCGTGCTCGTCCGTTCCGACTTCAACGTGCCGCTGGACGGCACCACGATCACCGACGACGGGCGCATCCGCGCCGCGCTGCCGACCCTGACCCGCCTGCTCGACGCCGGCGCGCGCGTGGTCGTGACCGCGCACCTGGGCCGCCCGAAGGGCGAGCCGGACCCGAAGTACTCCCTGGCGCCGGTCGCCGCGCGGCTCGGTGAGCTGCTCGGCAAGCCCGTCGCCCTGGCCGACGACGTCGTGGGCGAGTCCGCCAAGGCGACCGTCGCGGGCCTCGCCGACGGAGAGATCGCGCTGCTGGAGAACATCCGGTTCGACGCCCGCGAGACCTCCAAGGACGAGGCCGAGCGCGGCGCGCTGGCCGACGAGCTGGCCGCGATGGCGGATGCGTTCGTCTCCGACGGCTTCGGCGTGGTGCACCGCAAGCAGGCGTCCGTGTACGACGCCGCGCTGCGTCTGCCGCACGCTGCGGGCCTCCTCGTGCTCGGCGAGGTCCAGGCGCTGCGGAAGGCCACCGACAGCCCCGAGCGGCCCTACGTGGTCGTCCTGGGTGGCGCGAAGGTCTCGGACAAGCTCGGCGTCATCGCGAACCTCCTCACCAAGGCCGACACCCTGCTGATCGGCGGCGGCATGGTCTACACGTTCCTGGCGGCGCAGGGCCACGAGGTCGGTTCCTCGCTGCTCGAGGCGGACCAGGTCGAGACCGTCAAGGGCTACCTGGCCGAGGCGGGCGACAAGATCGTGCTCCCGGTCGACATCGTCGCTGCGGACTCCTTCGCTGCGGACGCTCCGTACGTGACCGTCGCGGCCGACGCGATCCCCGCCGGCAAGATGGGCCTGGACATCGGCCCGAAGTCGGCCGAGCTGTTCGCCGACGCCATCAAGGGCGCGAAGACCATCGCGTGGAACGGCCCGATGGGCGTGTTCGAGTTCCCGGCCTTCGCGGCCGGCACCAAGGCCGTGGCCCAGGCCCTGGTCGACACCGACGGCTTCTCGATCGTCGGCGGCGGCGACTCCGCCGCGGCGGTCCGGCTGCTCGGCTTCGACGAGGCCGGCTTCGGCCACATCTCGACCGGCGGCGGCGCGAGCCTCGAGCTGCTCGAGGGCAAGACCCTGCCCGGCATCGCGGTTCTGGAGGACTGATGGCACGCACCCCGCTCATGGCGGGCAACTGGAAGATGAACCTCGACCACCACGAGGCCACCCATCTGGTCCAGAAGCTCGCATGGACGCTCAAGGACGCCAAGCACGACTACGAGCAGGTCGAGGTGGCGGTCCTGCCGCCCTTCACCGACCTGCGGTCCGTCCAGACGCTCGTGGACGCCGACAAGCTCGAGGTCCGCTACGGCGGCCAGGACCTGTCGATGCACGTGTCCGGGGCGTACACCGGGGAGATCTCCCCGGTGTTCCTGGCCAAGCTCGGCTGCACGTACGTCGCGGTCGGGCACTCCGAGCGCCGGCAATACCACGGCGAGGACGAGGCCGTGACGAACGCCAAGGTCAAGAACGCACTGGCCCACGGCCTCGTGCCGATCCTGTGCGTCGGCGAGGAGCTCGAGATCCGCAAGGCCGGCAACCACGTGTCGCACACGCTGGCCCAGCTCGACGGTGGCCTCGAGGGCCTGTCCGCCGAGCAGGTCGCAGGCCTCGTGATCGCCTACGAGCCGGTCTGGGCGATCGGCACCGGCGAGGTGGCCACCCCGGAGGACGCGCAGGAGCTCTGCGGCGCGATCCGGGCCCGGGTCGCCGAGCTGTACGACCAGGCGACGGCGGACGCCGTGCGGGTGCTGTACGGCGGCTCGGTGAAGTCCGGCAACGTCGCGGCGATCATGGCGCAGACCGACGTCGACGGCGCCCTGGTCGGCGGCGCGAGCCTGGACGCCGAGGAGTTCGCGAAGATCGTGCGGTACCAGTCGCACCAGGTCGGCCTCTGACCGACGCGTAGCCGCGGGTCCGTCCGGTGCGCCGGGCGGACCCGCGGCACGTTCACCCGACCGGGTTCGGCCGATCCGGACCTCGTCGCCTATCCTTGTCCGGGCGCCACGATGGCCGAGCAGGTCCGCGACCGGCGCCGACCCCGAACGAGAGACACATCCATGAGTGCACTTCGCATCGTCCTCGAGATCCTGCTGGTCGTGACGAGCTTCCTCGTCGTGGTGCTGGTGCTGCTCCACAAGGGCAAGGGCGGCGGACTCTCGGACATGTTCGGCGGCGGCATCTCCAGCGGAGCCGGCACCTCCGGCGTGGCCGAGCGGAACCTCAACCGGATCACGGTGGGCCTGGTCCTCGTGTGGACCGCCGTCGTGGTGCTGCTGGGTCTCATCCAGCGCGTGAGCTGAGAAAGGTCCGGCGATGGCGAGCGGCAGTGCGATCCGTGGCTCCAGGGTGGGCGCGGGACCGATGGGCGAGGCCGAGCGAGGCGAGGCGGCACCGCGGGTGTGGGTGTCCTTCTGGTGCGCGAACGGTCACGAGACCAAGCCCTCCTTCTCCGAGGACGCCGGGATCGAGATCCCGGAGACCTGGGACTGCCCGCGATGCGGCTACCCGGCGGGCCAGGACCGCGAGAACCCCCCGGCCCCCGTGCGCAACGAGCCCTACAAGACGCACCTGGCCTACGTGAAGGAGCGGCGCAGCGACGAGGACGGCGCCGCGATCCTCGAAGAGGCCCTCGAGGCGCTGCGAGCCCGCCGGGGCGGTTGAACCGCCGAGATCCGTTTCTGGTCCCGGGCGAGGTCCCGGGTTCGAGGACCGGCCCCTGGTTAGGGTGGCTCGGAGGGCGCTGATGCACGAGCTGTCGATCACCCAGGACGTGGTCCGGACCGTGGTGGACCACACCGACGGACGGACCGTAGCGGGCGTGCGGCTGCGTATCGGCGCACTCGCGGGGATCGTCCCCGACGCTGTGCGGTTCTGCTTCGACCTGGCCACCCAGGGCACCACGCTCGAGGGTGCCTGGCTCGAGATCGAGGAGGAGCCGGGTCGGGGGCGGTGCCGGGTGTGCCGGAACGAGTTCGAGATGGCCGACCTGCTACCCCTGTGCCCGTGCGGGAGCACGGACGCCGAGGTCGTGGCCGGCCGTTCGCTCATGGTGACGTCGGTGGAGGTGGTCTAGGTGTGCGACACCTGCGGGTGCGGTGCGACGGATGTGCGAGTGGTGGACCCGGGGACCGGTGCGGTGACGCACACCCACGACGGCGTCACGCACACGCACGAGGCCGGTGAGCTCGGGCACGCGGTTCCCGAGCCGCACAGCCACGACGGCGGCCGGACGTTCCACACGCACGACGAGGTCCCGGCCACGGCCGAGGCACCCGCACACTCGCACGGGACCACGACGGTCGAGCTCGAGCTGGACGTGCTGGGCAAGAACAACGCCCTGGCCGGCGAGACGCGCGCCTGGCTGGCCGCGCGGGACCTGGTGGCCGTGAACCTCATGAGCTCGCCGGGCTCGGGCAAGACGACCCTCCTGGAGCGCACGATCCGCGAGACCGCGGGACGGCAGGTCGTGGTGGTCGAGGGAGACCAGGAGACGCTCCTGGACGCCGAGCGGATCCGGGCGGCGGGCGCACGCGCCGTGCAGGTCAACACCGGTGCGGGCTGCCACCTCGACGCCGAGATGTTGCGCACCGCCCTGGACTCGCTGGCGCCGGAGAACGGCTCGCTGGTGATGGTCGAGAACGTCGGCAACCTGGTGTGCCCGGCCCTGTTCGACCTCGGCGAGCAGGCCCGCGTCGTGGTGATCTCGGTGACCGAGGGCGACGACAAGCCGCTGAAGTACCCGCACATGTTCTCCGCGGCCGACCTCGTGGTGCTCAACAAGACCGACCTGCTGCCGTACGTCGACTTCGACGTCGAGGCGCTGACGGCGCACGCGAGGGCGCTGCGGCCCGGGGTGCGCGTGCTGCCGGTGTCGGCGCGCACGGGCGAGGGCCTTGACGCCTGGTACGACTGGCTCGCGGGCCTGTCGGCCTGAGCCCCGGACGGAGCCGACCCCCGGCCTGACCCCGGCCGGGAGCGACCCCGGCCGGACCCTGTCCCGGTCGGCCGGGCCGCCGCAGGACCGCTGCCGTCAGGCGACGACGCGGGCGATGACCATGCCGTCGTGCCCCTTGGACCCCACGGTCTGCATCGCCGTGGCGACCAGTCGCGGCTCGGCCGCGACCGCATCGACCACCTCGCGGGAGCCCACGACCGACGGGTCCGCCGAGCTCGGGTCCGCGACCGCCCCGCCGCGCACGACGTTGTCCACGACGATCACCGACCCCGGGCGGGTGAGCTCCAGCGCCGCCCGGAGGTAGGCCGTGTTCGACGGCTTATCGGCGTCGATGAACACGAGGTCGAACGGGGCGACGCCGGCGGCGCGCAGCTCGGCGAGCGAGTCGAGCGCACGCCCGACCCGGATCTCGACGACGTCTCCTAGCCCGGCGCGGGCGACGTTGCGGCGCGCGACCTCCGCGTGGACGGGGTCGAGCTCGAGCGAGACGAGCGCTGGTTCGGGACCACGCAGGGCACGGCCCAGCCAGATCGTCGAGTACCCGGCGAGCGTCCCGATCTCCAGCGCGCGGCGTGCGCCCTGGAGCTCCGCGAGCATCGCCAGGAACGCGCCCTGCAGCGGCGTGACGTGGATCTCGGGGAGACCGTAGGCCGCGGGAGCCGCCTGGGCGGCGAGCAGCGGCTCGTCCTGGATGACGAGCCGCTCGAGGTAGGCGTCGACCTCCGTCGGGTCCGGCAGGCGCGCCTGGCCCGTCACCCGGGCGTCCCGGCGGCCGCGAGGTCCAGGAGCCAGAGCGTGCGGACGCGACCGCCCACCGCGGCCGCCGGCGTCGCGTGCCAGTCGTCGCCGCCGAGTGCCCGCCGGACGGCGTCGGCCTTCGGCTCGCCGGCCGCGACCACCCACACCTCGGCCGCCTGCGCCAGCGTCGGGAAGGTGAACGACACCCGGTCGGGCGGCGGCTTGGGGGAGTCGTGCACCGCGACGACCGGTAGGTCCGTGACGTCCAGGGCCGGGGCTCCCGGGAAGAGCGACGCCACGTGGCCGTCGGGGCCCATGCCGAGGAGCACCACGTCGAACGCGGGAGCGGCGGCGCCCGGTGCGGCGTGTGCGGCGAGCTGGTCGGCGTAGCCGGCAGCGGCCTGCTCCGCCGTGGCGACCGTGTCGGGGCCGGGCACGGCGTGGACGTGGTCGGCCGGGACGGGGAGGACGTCGAGCAGTGCGGAGCGGGCACCGGTCTCGTTGCGCTCGGGGTCGCCGGTGGGCAGGAACCGCTCGTCGCTCCACCACAGGTGCACGCCCGTCCAGTCGACCGCGTCGCGCAGCGGTGACGCAGCGATCGCCGCGAGGGCCGCCGTGCCCACGCCGCCGCCGGTGAGGCCGACGTGCGCGGGACGCCGCACGGACTGGGTGTCGAGCAGGTGGAGCAGGAGCCGTGCGGCGGTCGCCTGAGCGAGGCTCTGCGCGTCCGGGTGGACGACGACGGCCCTGGTCATGCGACGCCGATCCGGGCCAGGCCGTCGCGGAGCACCTCGCCGTAGACCTCGTCCGGGTCCATCCGCCGCAGCTCCTCGGCGAGACACTCGGTCAGGGTGCGCAGCGGCATCGCCAGGTGCCGGTCGGGCTGCCCAGGCTGGTGCAGCAGGGCGACGCGGCCGTCCGGCCGGTCCACGATCACCGGACCGGTCGCGCGCTCGAGGCGGACCGACGTGACGCCCTGGGCGTCCGGGTCGAGGTCCAGCTCGACCGGGCACCGCAGCGCCTGGGCGAGCCACGCGGCCAGGAGCGTCACCGACGGGTGGGTGTCGTGCCCGGCGACGACGGCCTTGTGGACCTTCTCGAACGGCGGCTGGTCGAGCGCGGCGGCGAGCAGTCCCCGCCACACCGTGAGCCGCGTCCAGGCCAGGTCCGTGTCGCCCTCGTGGTACGCGGTGCGCAGGGTGCGCAGGCTGTCCTGCGGGTGGGCGCACTCGAGGGTGTCGGTGACCCTGCGGCCGGCCATCGTGCCGACCGGATCCCCGGACGGGTCCGGGGGCACCTCGTAGGGCCACCACGCGACGATCGGGGCGTCCGGGAGCATCAGGGGCGTGATGAGGGTGTCGGCGTGCCCCAGCAGCTCCGGGCCGGCCTTGAGGACGATGACCTCGCTCGCCCCCGCGTCGCCGCCGACCCGGATCTCGGCGTCCAGGTGCGTGTTCGCGTTGCCGCACCGGCACAGCACGATGATGCGGCACGGGTGCTCGCGGCTCGCGACGTTGGCCGCTTCGATCGCGGGCTCGGGGTCGCGGTCGCCGGCGTCGATCACCAGCGTGAGCACACGCCCGAGGGCGATGGCGCCACCCTCGTCGCGGACCTGGACCAGGGACTTGGCCACCGCACCCGTGGTGGTGTCGGGAAGCTCGAGAATCATGCGTTCCTCCTCACGGCCGGCGCCAGACCCTGCCGTCGCGCGCCATCATGGCGTCGGCCGACGGCGGGCCCCACGACCCGGACGGATAGGGCTCGGGCGCGCCGTGGCGCGACCAGTGGTCGAGTATCGGGTCGAGGATCTTCCAGGACAGCTCGACCTCCTGCTGCCGTGGGAACAACGGCGGGTCACCGAGGAGCACGTCGAGGATCAGCCGCTCGTACGCCTCGGGCGAGGACTCGGTGAAGGCGTGGCCGTAGCCGAAGTCCATCGTGACGTCGCGGACCTCCATCGCGGTGCCCGGCACCTTGGATCCGAACCGCAGCGTCACACCCTCGTCGGGTTGCACCCGGATCACCAGGGCGTTCTTGCCCAGCTCCTCGGTGGCCGTCGACTCGAACGGCAGGTGCGGCGCCCGCTTGAAGACCACTGCGACCTCGGTCACCCGGCGTCCCAGCCGCTTGCCGGTGCGCAGGTAGAACGGCACCCCTGCCCACCTGCGGGTGTCGATGTCCAGGCGGACCGCCGCGAACGTCTCGGTGATCGAACCCTGCGCGACGCCCTGCTCCTCGAGGTACCCGGCCACCTGCTCGCCGCCCTGCCAGCCCGCCGCGTACTGCCCGCGGGCGGTGTGCCGGTTCAGGTCCTTGGGCACCCGGACCGCCGAGAGCACCTTCTCCTTCTCGGCGCGCAGGTCGTCGGCGTCGAATGACACCGGCTCCTCCATCGCGGTGAGGGCCAGGAGCTGGAGCAGGTGGTTCTGGATGACGTCGCGTGCCGCGCCGATGCCGTCGTAGTAGCCGGCACGACCGGCGATGCCGATGTCCTCCGCCATCGTGATCTGGACGTGGTCGACGTAGTTGGCGTTCCAGATCGGCTCGAACAGCTGGTTGGCGAACCGCAGCGCCAGCATGTTCTGGACGGTCTCCTTGCCCAGGTAGTGGTCGATCCGGAAGACCGACTCCGGGGCGAACACCTCCGAGACGACGTCGTTGAGCTCGCGCGAGGACTCCAGGTCGCGCCCGAACGGCTTCTCGATGACGACCCGGCGCCAGGCGTGCTCGTGCTGGGTCGCCAGGCCGGACCGGGAGAGCTGCCGCAGCACGAGCGGGAACGCCTTGGGCGGCACCGACAGGTAGAACGCGTGGTTGCCGTTGGTGCCCTGGTCCGCGTCGAGCTCGGCGACCGTGCTGCTCAGCCGGTCGAAGGCCGCGTCGTCGCCGAACTCACCCTGGACGAACCGGATGCCGTCGGCGAGCTGGCGCCAGGTGCTCTCCCGGAAGGGCGTCCGGGCGTGCTCCTTGACCGCGTCATGGACGACCTGGGCGAAGTCCTGGTCCACCCAGTCCCGCCGCGCGAACCCGGTGAGCGCGAAGCCAGGCGGGAGGAGCCCACGGTTGGCCAGGTCGTAGACCGCGGGCATGAGCTTCTTGCGTGCCAGATCACCGGTGACGCCGAAGATCACCAGCCCGCAGGGCCCGGCGATCCTGGCGAGCCGGCGGTCGCGCGGGTCACGGAGCGGGTTGCGCTCCGCGGTCACGGCGCGGCTCACGCGGCGCCCTCCATCGCGCCGCGCACCGTGCCGAGCAGGTCCTCCCAGGCGTCGGTGAACTTCTGCACGCCCTCGACCTCGAGCTGGTCGGTCACGGCCGCGAGGTTCACGCCGACCCCCGCCAGCTCCGCCATGACGCGCTCGGCGTCGGGGTAGGCGTGGATGGCGTCGGGCCGGATCAGGCCGTGGTCGGCGGTGGCGGTGAGGGTGGCGCCCGGCATGGTGTTCACCGTGTGCGGCGCCACGAGCTCCTCGACGTACCGCGTGTCGCGGTAGGCCGGGTCCTTGGTGCTCGTCGAGGCCCACAGCGGGCGCTGGGTGCGGGCCCCTGCGGCGGCCAGCGCGGTCCAGCGCTCCGAGGCCCGGGTCTGCTCCCACAGCCGGTAGGCCAAGCGTGCGTTGGCGATCGCCGCGGTGCCGCGCAGCGCCACGGCGGGGTCGTCGCCGATCTTCTCCAACCGCGCGTCGACGGCGGTGTCCACCCGGGACACGAAGAACGAGGCCACGGACGCGAGCCGGGAGAGGTCGATGCCGGCCGCGTGGGCCTGCTCGAGACCGGCCAGGTGGGCGTCGAGCACCTGCGCGTACCGCTCGAGGGAGAAGATCAGCGTGACGTTGACGCTGATGCCCTCGGCCAGGGCGGTGGTGATCGCGGGCAGCCCCTCGACGGTCGCGGGGATCTTGATGAACAGGTTCGGTCGGTCCACGGTCGCCCAGAGCCGTCGCGCCGCGGCGATCGTGCCCTGGGTGTCGCGGGCGAGCCTCGGGTCGACCTCGATGGACACCCGCCCGTCCAAGCCGTCGGTGGCCTCGTAGACCTCGGCGAGCACGTCGCACGCGTCACGCACGTCGTCGGTGGTGAGCCGGAAGACGGCCTCCTCGACGTCCAGGCCCTCACGCGCGAGCTCGGCGAGCTGGGGAGCGTAGGCGTCCGTCCCGTCGACGGCCTTGGCGAAGATCGACGGGTTCGACGTGACGCCGATCACGCCCCGGGTGCGCACCAGGTCGGCGAGACCGCCGTCGTGCACCAGGGGGCGGGACAGGTCGTCGAGCCAGATCGCCACGCCCGCGTCGGCGAGGTGGACGAGAGGTCGGGGGATCTCGGTGGGTACGGGCAGCATGTGCGCACCTCTCCGGCCGGCGCCGGAGCGCCGACCCTCAGCGGTCCACGGCGTCGCAGTGGCGCCGTGGTGCTGCCCTACTCGCCCGCTGCAGCGGCCAGGGACTCGCGGGCCGCGTTGACCACGGCCTCCGCGGTGATCCCGAACTCGCGGTAGAGGGTGCCGTAGTCGGCCGAGGCCCCGTAGTGCTCGAGGGAGATCGAGCGGCCGGCGTCGCCGACCAGACGGGCCCACGGCATGGCGATCCCGGCCTCGACCGAGACCCGGGCGCGCACCGACGGGGGCAGCACCTGATCACGGTAGGCACGTTCCTGCCGATCGAACCACTCGAGACACGGTGCCGAGACCACGCGGGTGGGCACGCCCGCCTGCTCGAGGTGGCCGCGCGCCTCGACGGCGAGCTGCACCTCCGAGCCGGTGGCGATGAGGATGACGTCCGGTGACCCGGTGCTCGCCTCGAGCAGCACGTAGGCGCCCTTGGCCACGTCGTCGGTGGTCGCGAACCCGTCGGCGCCCCGCGGGAACGTCGGGACGTTCTGGCGGGTCAGGACCAGGGCGGCGGGGTTGGCGGTGTTCTCCAGCACCGCGCGCCAGGCCGCAGCGGTCTCGTTGGCGTCGGCGGGGCGCACCACGTCGAGGTTCGGGATCGCCCGCACCGCGGCCAGGTGCTCGACCGGCTGGTGGGTGGGGCCGTCCTCGCCCAGACCGATCGAGTCGTGGGTCCACACGAAGATCGACGGGACCCCCATCAGCGCCGCGAGGCGCACCGAGCCGCGCATGTAGTCGCTGAAGGTGAAGAACGTGCCGCCGTACGGGCGGGTCAGGCCGTGCAGCGCGATGCCGTTGAGGATCGCGCCCATGCCGTGCTCGCGGATCCCGAAGTGCAGCGTGCGGCCGTACCAGGTGCCGGCGAACTCCTCGGTGGAGCGCTCCGGGGGCAGGAAGGAGGGCTCGCCCTTCATCGTGGTGTTGTTCGACCCGGCCAGGTCCGCCGAGCCACCCCACAGCTCGGGCAGTACCGGCGCCAGCGCGCTGAGCACGTTCCCGGACGCGGCGCGCGTGGCCACCGACCCGCCGGCCTCGAACGTCGGCAACGCGTCGGTCCAGCCCTCGGGCAGCTCCTTGGCACGCAGGCGGTCCAGCAGAGCGGCGCGCTCGGGGTTGGCCTCGCGCCAGTCGCGGTAGCCGGCATCCCACTCGGCGTGCATCGCCTCGCCCCGGCGGACCATCGCGCGGGTGTGCGTGATCACCTCGGGCGAGACCTCGAAGCTCTTCTCGGGGTCGAAGCCGAGCACCTCCTTGAGGCCGGCGACCTCCTGGGTGCCGAGCTTGGAGCCGTGCGAGCCGTGGGTGTCCTGCTTGGTGGGCGACGGCCACGCGATGATCGTCCGCAGCCGGATGAACGAGGGCTTGTCCGTGACGGCCTTCGCCGCCTCGATCGCCTCGAGGAGCGCTGCCGGGTCCTCGCGGTACTCGGTGCCGCCGTGCGTCCAGTCCACCGACTGGGTGTGCCAGCCGTACGCCTCGTAGCGCGCCAGGACGTCCTCGGTGAAGGCCACGTCGGTGTGGCCCTCGATCGAGATCTTGTTGTCGTCCCAGATCACCACGAGGTTGCCGAGCTTCTGGGTGCCCGCGATCGACGACGCCTCCGAGCTCACACCCTCCTGGAGGTCCCCGTCGGAGGCGATCACGTACACGAAGTGGTCGAACGGGCTGGTACCCGGCGCCGCGTCGGGGTCGAGCAGCCCCCGCTCACGCCGGGCGGCCATCGCGAACCCGACCGAGCTCGCGATGCCCTGGCCCAGCGGGCCGGTGGTGATCTCCACGCCCTTGGTGTGGCCGTACTCCGGGTGGCCCGGCGTCAACGACCCCCAGGTGCGCAGCGCCTCCAGGTCGGACAGCTCCAGGCCGTAGCCGGCCAGGTACAGCTGGATGTACTGGGTCAGGCTCGAGTGGCCCGCGGACAGGATGAAGCGGTCCCGACCCAGCCACGACGGGTCGGTCGGGTCGTGCCGCATCACACGCTGATACAGCAGGTACGCGGCAGGGGCGAGGCTGATCGCGGTCCCGGGGTGGCCGTTACCGACCTTCTCGACGGCGTCGGCGGCCAGGACACGCACGGTGTCGACGGCGCGCTGATCCAGGTCGGTCCACTCGAGGGGGGTGTTCACGCTCACACGTTCCTTCCAGGCCAGGCCGTGGGGTCGGTGTCCCGCGGGCTCGGGTGCGGGCCACGGTGCGCCGCAGAGGCGACCGGCACGAGCCTAGCCCCGGGGCCGTGGGACCTGCGCGGCGGTCCGGGGTGCGGCTCGCCTGGGCTGAAAGGCCCAGGTCGCCTACCATGGTCCCTGCGCCGGAGGGGCCAGACCCGGCACACCCGTCCCACAGTGATCGGAGTCCGCCCACCGTGCGCACCATGACGACGGACACCTCGACCGTCGCCGAGGGTCCGGCCGCCGTCCGACGCGACCGGATGGGCCGGGCGCTGCGCACCGTCGCGGCGTACGTCGCGCTGACCAAGCCGCGGATCATCGAGCTGCTGCTGGTCACCACGCTCCCGACGATGATCCTGGCGGCGGACGGGCTGCCCTCCATCGGTCTGGTGCTGGCGACGCTGGTCGGCGGCACCGCGGCCGCCGGGGCGGCCAACACGCTCAACTGCGTCCTGGACCGCGACATCGACTCGCTGATGAACCGCACGCGCCGGCGGCCGCTGGTGACGGGCGAGATCGGGGCGCGTTCGGCGGTGGTCTTCGGGCTCGTGCTCGGCGCGGCGTCGGTCGCGTGGTTCGCGCTCCTGGTCAACCTGATGGCCGCGGCCCTGGCCCTCGCGGCGATCCTGCTCTACGTCGTCGGCTACACGATGCTGCTCAAGCGGCGCACGCCGCAGAACATCGTGTGGGGCGGCATCGCCGGGTGCATGCCGGTCCTGATCGGCTGGTCCGCCGTGACCGGGTCGCTCGCCTGGGCTCCGGTCGCCCTGTTCGCGGTGATCTTCCTGTGGACCCCGCCGCACTACTGGCCGTTGTCGATGAAGTTCCGGCGGGACTACGCGGCGGCCGGCGTGCCGATGCTTCCCGTGGTCGCGGGGAACACCCGCGTGGCGCTCGAGATGCTCGCCTACACCGCCGCGATGGTGGTCGCGTCCCTCGCGCTGGTGCCGCTGGCCGGGATGACGTGGGTCTACGCGACGGTGGCCGGCGCGCTGGGCCTGTGGTTCGGCTGGAGCGTCGTGGGCCTGCTGCTGCGTTCGCGCCGCCCCGACGGCACCAAGCTCGGCGAGATGAAGGTGTTCCACCGGTCGATCACCTACCTGACGCTGCTGTTCATCGCGGTGGCGGTCGACCCCTTCCTGCCGGTGTGACGTGGACGGTCCGGACCGGCTCGCCGACGCGGCGACGGCGTTCCTGGACCACCTCGCCGTGGAGCGGGGTCTGGCCACCCACACCCTCGCGGCCTACCGGCGCGACCTGGAGCGCTACCGGGCCTTCCTGACCGCCCGCGGCCTGGCCGACGTGGCCGACGTGACGCCCGCGGACGTGCGCGACTACGTGCTGCAGGTGCGCCAGGGCACCGACGGGCGCCCGCCGCTCGCCGCGTCGTCGACGGCGCGCATGGTCGCCGCCGTGCACGGCTGGCACCGGTTCGCCGCGCTGGAGGGTTGGGCGCCCACCGACCCCGCGGCAGGGGTCAGGCCGCCGGCCCGACCGCGCCGGCTGCCCAAGGCCCTCAGCATCGAGCAGGTCGGCGCGCTGCTGGACGCGGCGGGGGTGGGGGAGGGCGCGGTGCCGCTGCGGGACCGCGCCCTGCTCGAGCTGCTGTACTCCACCGGCGCGCGGATCAGCGAGGTCGTCGGCCTCGACGTCGACGACCTGGACCTGGAGGTCGGCCAGGTGCTGCTGCGCGGCAAGGGGAGCAAGGAGCGCGTCGTCCCCGTGGGGTCGTTCGCGCGGGACGCGGTGCAGGCCTACCTCGTGCGCGCCCGACCCGAGCTCGGGTCGCACGGCCGGGGGACCCCGGCGTTGTTCCTCAACACCCTCGGCCGGCGGCTGAGCCGGCAGTCCGGCTGGGCGGCGCTGCGCCATGCCGCGGACCGTGCCGGGCTGACCACGCCGGTGTCGCCGCACACGTTGCGGCACTCGTTCGCGACCCATCTCCTGGCCGGCGGAGCGGACGTCCGCGTGGTCCAGGAGCTGCTGGGGCACGCGTCGGTGACCACCACCCAGATCTACACGCACGTGGCCCCCGAGACGCTGCGCGAGGTCTACGTCGCCGCGCACCCACGCGCCGTCGGCTGACGCACGGCCGGTGCCCCGACCTACGTTCGGTGGAGGCTCGGAAGAGGCCGGTGGGGCGCCGATGGCGAGCGGGTGCGCTGGGGTAACCTCGGGCGCGTGACGAGCCAGGACACCGAGCACGCAGCCACCGATCTGGTCGGGCGTCCGATGCCCGAGTTCGGCGAGCCCGCCCCGCTCACGTCCACCGGACCGGCCCGGATCATCGCGCTGTGCAACCAGAAGGGTGGGGTGGGCAAGACCACCTCCACGATCAACCTCGGTGCCGCGCTGGCCACCTACGGGCGCAAGGTGCTGGTGGTGGACTTCGACCCCCAGGGCGCCGCGTCGGTGGGGCTCGGGGTCAACCCGCACGAGCTGGACAAGACCGTCTACAACCTCCTGATGGAGCGCGACGCGACCCTGTCCGAGGTGGTGCGTCACACCTCGGTCCCCGGCCTCGACCTGCTGCCGGCGAACATCGACCTGTCGGCGGCCGAGGTGCAGCTGGTCGGGGAGGTCGCCCGCGAGTCGGTCCTGTCCCGGGCGCTGCGGCCCGCGGAGGACGACTACGACGTGATCCTGGTCGACTGCCAGCCGTCACTCGGCCTGCTCACGGTCAACGCCCTGACCGCCGCGCACGGCGTGCTCATCCCGCTGGAGTGCGAGTTCTTCGCGCTGCGCGGTGTGGCGCTGCTCATCGAGACCGTGGAGAAGGTCCGCGACCGGCTCAACCCACGCCTTCACATCGACGGCATCCTGGCCACCATGCACGACGCCCGCACGCTCCACTCGCGCGAGGTGCTCGCCCGCGTGCACGAGGCGTTCGACGGTCAGCTGCTGCACACCGTGATCTCGCGCACGGTGAAGTTCCCCGACGCGTCGGTCGCGGCCGAGCCGATCACCACGTACGCCCCCAACCACCCGGGAGCGCTGGCCTACCTCCAGCTCGCCCGGGAGCTGGTGGCCCGCGGCGATGCCGCCTGAGGACCTCGCGGCGCCGACCCGCCCGGGGCCGTTCGAGGTCCACCTGGAGAACTTCTCCGGCCCGTTCGACCTGCTGCTCGGGCTGATCGCCCGCCACAAGCTGGACATCACCGAGGTGGCGCTCGCCCGGGTCACCGACGAGTTCATCGCCGCGGTACGGGCCGCCGAGCACTCGGACGCGCCGTGGTCGCTCGGGCAGATCAGCGAGTTCCTGGTGGTGGCCGCGACCCTGCTGGACCTGAAGGCCGCCCGCCTGCTGCCCGGCGAGCTCGACGCCACGGAGGACCTGGAGCTGCTCGAGGCACGCGACCTGCTGTTCGCCCGCCTGCTGCAGTACCGGGCGTTCAAGGACGTCGCCGCGTACCTGGGCGAGCGCCTGACGGCGCAGTCGCGGCGCCTGCCCCGTGCCGTGAGCCTGGAGTCGCACCTGGCGGCCCTGCTGCCCGAGCTCGTGCTGGCCGTGGGGCCCGACCAGCTCGCGCGGATGGCGGCCGAGGCCCTGGCGCCCAAGCCGGTCCCGGTGGTGTCGTTGGCGCACCTGCACGCCCCGGTCGTGAGCGTGCGCGAGCAGGCGTCGGTGCTGGCCGACCGCCTGCGCCGGGCCGGCGCGTCCTCGTTCCGCTCGCTGGTCTCCGACGCGGGCTCGACCGGCGTGGTGGTGGCGCGGTTCCTCGCGGTGCTCGAGCTGTTCCGGGAGGGCATGGTGGGCCTGGACCAGGTCGACGCCCTCGGGGAGCTCACCGTGCGCTGGACGGGTGCGGCCGAGGGCGAGGTCCAGGTGAGCGACGACTACGGCGCGGCGGCCGGCGCCCACACCCCGGCGGGCGAGAGCCCACCCACCGACGAGGAGGACCTGTGAGCGACCACGAGGACCTGACCCGGCCGGTGGACGAGGTCCCCGACAGCCCGCACGCCGGGCTGTCGGAGGCCGTCCCGGACGAACTCGCGTTCGACGTCGGCGAGCTGCCGGGCGGCGCCCGCGCGGCCCTGGAGGCCGTCCTGATGGTGGCCGACGAGCCGATCTCCGCGATCCGGCTCGCCGCCGTGCTGGGGCTGCCGACCGCGGCGGTCGAGGAGCTCCTGGGCGATCTGGCCGAGGAGTACCTCACCCAGCTGCGCGGCTTCGAGCTGCGACAGGTCGGCGACGGCTGGCGGTTCTACTCGGCGGCACCGTACGCCGACGTCGTGGGGCGGTTCGTGCTGGACGGTCAGACCGCTCGGCTGACCCAGGCGGCCCTGGAGACGCTTGCCGTGATCGCCTACCGCCAGCCCGTGACGCGCGGGCAGGTGTCGGCCGTACGGGGGGTGAACGTGGACTCCGTGGTGCGCACCCTCGGCGCCCGCGGCCTGGTGCACGAGGTGGGCACCGTGCCCTCCGGGGCGGTGCTGTACGCCACGACGCCGTACTTCCTGGAGCGGATGGGGCTGACCAGCCTGGACGAGCTGCCGCCGCTCGCGCCGTACCTGCCCGACCTCGCACAGCTGGACCTGGACGAGGGGGCCGCCAGGTGACCGCGCCGGATCCGAGCACGGAGGGCGTGCGGCTGCAGAAGGTGCTCGCCGGCGCGGGCCTCGGCTCGCGTCGGGCGTGCGAGGCGCTGATCGCCGCGGGCCGGGTCGAGGTGGACGGCGTCGTGGTGCGCGAGCAGGGCGTGCGGGTCGACCCGACGAGGGCGGTGCTGCACGTGGACGGCAAGCGCGTGCAGCTCGACCCGGACAAGGTCACCCTCGCGCTGCACAAGCCGCGTGGCATGGTCTCCTCGATGCACGACGAGAGCGGGCGTCCGGACCTGTCACAGGTGGTGAGCGACACGCGGCTGTTCCACGTCGGCCGGCTCGACGCGGACAGCGAGGGCCTGCTGCTGCTCACCAACGACGGGGAGCTGGCCCACCGGCTGATGCACCCCTCGCACGAGGTGGCCAAGACCTACGTGGTGACCGTGCAGGGCAGGGTCAAGCCCGGGGTCGGCGCCGTGCTGCGGCGCGGCGTGGACCTGGAGGACGGGCCCGCGGCCGTGGACGACTACCGGCTGATCGACGTGACGGCCCAACGCAGCCTGGTGGAGGTCGTGCTGCACGAGGGACGCAACCGGATCGTGCGGCGGATGTTCGAGGCCGTGGGGCACCCGGTGATCCGTCTGGTCCGCACCCAGATCGGTCCGGTGCGGTTGGGCGAGCTGCGTCCCGGCCAGACCCGCGCGGTGCAGGGCAGCGAGCTCGGCGCCCTGATGGCCGCCGTCGGGCTGTGACCCGGTACGCTCGCTGGCCGTCGAGGAGGAGCAGCGTGCGTCAGCGAGGAGCCAGGTGAGCGGGGCCGGCGGGCACCCGGCGGCGACCCGCGGACCGGTGCGGGTGGTGGGTACGGGGCTGCTCGGCACCAGCGTGGGCCTGGCCCTGCGCGCGGGCGGAGTCGACGTGGTGCTGGCGGACCCCTCCCGAACCACCGTGCTGCTGTCCCGCGACGTGGGTGCGGGCCGGTTGCCGGCCCCCGACGAGCCCGAGCCGGCGCTGGTCGTGGTCGCCGCGCCACCGGACGTCACGGCCGAGGTGGTGCTCGCCGAGCTCGCCGCCCATCCGCGGGCCGTGGTCACCGACGTGGCCTCCGTGAAGGGGACGGTCGCCCAGGCGGTCGCCGCCGGGGGCGGGGACCTCGCGCGGTACGTCGGGTCGCACCCGATGGCCGGCTCGGAGCGTTCCGGGCCGACCGCCGCGCGGCCCGACCTGTTCGCCGGGCGGCCGTGGGTGGTGTGCGCCGGCGGCGCCGACCGTGATGCGGTCCTGGCGGTGCGGACCCTGGCGGTCGACGCCGGGGCGACCCCGGTGATGCTCGAGGCGGCCGAGCACGACGCCGCCGTCGCCCTGGTGTCCCACGTGCCACAGGTCGCCGCGAGCCTGGTCGCGGCCCGGTTGCGCGACGCAGGTCCCGCAGCGCTGGACCTGGCCGGTCAGGGCCTGCGGGACGTGACCCGGATCGCCGCGAGCGAACCCGGGCTGTGGACCTCGATCCTCGCGGCGAACTCCGGGGCCGTCGTGCCGGTCCTGCGGGCGCTGCGCGACGACCTGGACGCACTCGTGGGTGCGCTGGAGCGGGCGGGCGGGCAGGTGGCCGAGCCCGCCGGGGCGCTGGGCACCGTCGCCGCCGCGATCGCCGCCGGCAACGCGGGCGTCGGCCGGATCCCGGGCAAGCACGGCGGGTCCCACGCGACCTACGACGTCGTCACGGTGCTCGTCCCGGACCGGCCCGGCGAGCTCGGCCGGCTGCTGGTCGACATGGGCCACGCCGGGGTGAACCTGGAGGAGCTCGCGATCGACCACGCACCGAGGCAGGCGGTCGGCCTGGCGTCGCTGTCGGTGCTGCCGGGACTCGGTGCACGCCTGGAGGACGAGCTGACGGCTCGCGGCTGGCGGGTGGCCGGATGAGCCTGCGCACGCCGCTGGTGGTGGCGATCGACGGCCCCTCCGGGTCCGGCAAGTCCACCGTGAGCCGCCGCGTCGCGGCGCACCTGGGGCTGGCCTACCTGGACACCGGCGCGATGTACCGCGCGGCCACCTGGTGGTGCCTCGAGCGTGGCGTGGACCTGGACGACGCGGCCGCGGTGACCGCCGCAGTGCACGCGATGGTCCTGGACCTGGACGTGAACCCGCGCTTCCCGTCGTTCGCGGTGGACGGCAGCGACGTGGGCGTGGCGATCCGCGCACCGGAGATCTCCTCGCTCGTCTCCCGGATCGCGACCAACCTCGACGTGCGTGCGGACCTGGGCGCCCGCCAGCGCCGGGTGATCGACCTGGAGTGCACGCCGGACGGCTTCAGTGGGGGTCGGGGGATCGTGGTCGAGGGTCGTGACATCACCACGGTCATCGCTCCCGACGCGGACGTCCGCCTGCTGCTGACCGCGAGCGAGGAGGCGCGGTTGGCCCGCCGCGCCCGCGAGCTGCACGGGGCGGCGGACGCCGCGGCGGTCGCCGCGACGCGCGACCAGGTGGTGGGCCGTGACGCCCAGGACTCGACGGTGGTCGAGTTCCGCACCGCCGCAGACGGTGTCGTGACGGTGGACTCCTCGGGACTGGACCTGGAGCAGACCGTGGAGGCGGTGCTCGAGCAGGTCGAGCGCATGGCGGGGCGGTGAGCGCCGCGCGGGCGGCGGCCCGGGTCCCGGGCCGGGCCGGACCGGTGTGGTCGCGGCGGGTCGGCTGGTTCCTGGGCCACGTGGTGTGGAACACCGAGCTGGTCGGCGCGGAGCACCTGCCCGCGACGGGGCCGGTGGTGCTCGCTGCGAACCACGTGTCGGTCATCGACGGGCCCCTGCTGCACGGGGTGGTGCCGCGGGGCACGCACATCCTGGTCAAGCAGGAGGTCTTCCACGGGCCCATCGGCATGCTCCTGCGTGCCGCGGGCCAGATCCCGGTCGACCGCTCGTCCGGGCGGTCCGCGCTGGAGGCTGCCCTCGGCGTGCTGCGGCGCGGGGGTGCGGTCGGCATCTTCCCGGAGGGCAACCGAGGTCGCGGCGACGTGTCAGGCGTGCGGGCGGGCGTCGCGTGGCTGGCGGTCCACGGCAACGCCCCGGTGGTCCCCGTCGCGATCCTGGGCAGCCGTCGTACCGGAGAGCCGCTCGGCCACGTGCCCGGAGCGCGTCGGCGTCTGGTGGTGGAGCTGGGCGCTCCGGTGCAGCTGGACGTGCCGGACGACACCCCGCGCCGGATGGCGGTGTCCGCGACCGCGGAGGCCGTCGCCGACGCCATGGCGCGTCACGTGCAGGACGCGGCGCGACGTCATGGGATGCCCCTGCCGGAGGACGACCCGCGCGCGACGTCCGACTGACGCTGCGCCCGCGGCGAACGCGGTTCGGCAGCAGGGGGTGGTCCGGGGGAGGATGTCCGCCATGAACACCCCCAACGCCGACGCCGCGCGTGAGCAGGCCCTGCGCGCAGGCCTCGCCGACTACGAGCTGGCCGAGGAGGACCTCGCGCTGCTCGACGGCGAGGGAGGTCCCGACGCCGGCGCCGCCTTGGCCCCGCTGCCGACCGTCGCCGTGGTCGGGCGCCCGAACGTCGGCAAGTCCACCCTGGTCAACCGCATCCTCGGCCGCCGCGAGGCCGTGGTCCTCGACACCCCCGGCGTCACCCGCGACCGGGTGAGCTATCCCGCCGAGTGGGCCGGTCACGCGTTCACGCTGGTCGACACCGGCGGGTGGGAGACGGATGTCGCCGGGCTGGACGCCCGGGTCGCCGAGCAGGCCGAGGTAGCGATCGACCTGGCCGACGTCGTGGTGTTCGTGGTCGACGCCACGGTCGGCGCGACCGCCACCGACGAGCGGGTCGTGCGGCTGCTGCGCAAGTCCGGCAAGCCCGTCGTGCTGGCCGCGAACAAGGTCGACGGCCCGCGCGCCGAGGCCGATGCGCTCGCGCTGTGGAACCTGGGGCTCGGCGAGCCGCGAGCCGTCTCCGCGCTGCACGGGCGGGGGTCGGGCGACCTGCTCGACGCGGTGATCGCGGCCTTGCCCGAGCGTGGTACGACGGGTGGCGCTCCGGCTGAGGGTGGCCCGCGCAGGGTCGCGCTGGTCGGGCGGCCGAACGTCGGCAAGTCCTCGCTGCTCAACGCCCTCGCAGGGTCACAGCGGGTGGTGGTCGACGAGGTCGCCGGGACCACGCGCGACCCGGTGGACGAGCTGATCGAGCTCGGCGACCGGCAGTGGTGGTTCGTGGACACCGCCGGGATCCGGCGCCGGGTGCACCAGACGACCGGCGCGGACTTCTACGCCTCACTGCGCACCCAGGCCGCGATCGAGAAGGCCGAGGTGGCCGTCGTGCTGGTGGACGCGAGCGAGTCGCTGACCGAGCAGGACACCCGGGTGATCTCCCAGGTGGTCGAGGCGGGCCGGGCGCTGGTCATCGCCTACAACAAGTGGGATCTGATGGACGACGAGCGCCGTCGCTACCTGGAGATCGAGATCGAGCGCGACCTCGTCCAGGTGCAGTGGGCTCCCCGGGTCAACATCTCCGCACTCACCGGGTGGCACCGCGCCAAGCTGGTGCCCGCGCTGGACGTCGCACTCGAGTCGTGGGACACCCGCATCTCGACCGGTCGGCTCAACGCGTTCCTCGGCGAGCTGGTGGCCGCTCACCCGCACCCGCTGCGGGGTGGGAAGCAGCCGCGCATCCTGTTCGCCACCCAGGCGTCGACGCGCCCGCCGCGGTTCGTGATCTTCGCGACCGGGTTCCTCGAGGCCGGCTACCGGCGCTTCATCGAGCGGCGGCTGCGCGAGACGTTCGGGTTCGAGGGTTCGCCGATCGAGATCTCGGTGCGCGTGCGGGAGAAGCGGAAGCGGTGATGCGGTGAGCGGACCGGGCGCGCACGGCGCGGTCGGCGGTTCGTCGATCGCCTCGCGGGGGCTGCTGCTGCGCTGGGGGCTGCCGCGGGACCCGGGCGCGTCCACGACGCTGGCCGGGTTCCTCGTCTCCGGCGTGGCCACCGTGATGATCACGCGAGCGTTCCTGGCAGCGACCGGCTACCCGCAGCTCGGCGGGCAGGGCCTGCACATCGCGCACGTGCTGTGGGGTGGGCTCGGGATGACGGTCGCGGTGGTCCTGCTGCTGACCTTCATCGGGCCCGCGATCAGGCCGCTCGCGGCGGTGATCGGAGGCATCGGGTTCGGGCTGTTCATCGACGAGATCGGCAAGTTCGTCACCGACGACAACGACTACTTCTTCCGGCCGACGGCCGCGCTGATCTACCTCGTGGTCGTCGCGCTCATGCTGCTCGGCGAGGCGCTGAACGGCCGCGTGCCGCACCGTCCTTCGGAGTACCTCGCCGCCGCGGCCGACCAGGCCGTCGCGGGCCTGCCGGGCGGGTTCACGCCCCACGCCCGGGCCCACGCGCGGCGCCTGCTGCAGCGGGGCGCGGGTGAGCCCGGTGCCACGGAGCTCGGTGCCGTCCTCGAGGTTGTGGACGAGGACCACAGCGAGGCGCCGAACCCCGTGGCCACGGTCTCCGCGTGGGTGGTGCGGGCGTCACGCCGTGCGGTCGGCGCGCGGTACGTGCCGGGAGTGACCGTGACGGTGCTGCTGCTGAGCACTGCGCTGGGCGTGCTGCGCGGGCTGGTCGAGTGGCACGCGCTGGGGCTCGCGTGGTGGGTCGCCGCCGGGATGCTGGGCGGCACCGCGGTCAGCACCGCGCTGGCGGTCGCGGGGCTGGTGGTGGTGCGGCGGGACCGGCACGTGGCCTATCAGCGGTTCCGACGCGCGGTGATGGTGTCGCTGCTCGTCACGCAGTTCTTCGTGTTCATCGTCGAGCAGTTCACCGCGGTGTGGGGGCTGCTGGTCGACCTGGCCGTCCTGATGCTCGTCGAGGCCGAGCTGAGCCAGCTCGAGCAGCCCGACGATCACCCGATCCGCGTCGCGAAGGGCAGGCCCACCGCGTTCTGAGCAGGCCACGGAGCGACGACCTGCACGAGCACCGTCCGGTGGGCGGAGCAGGCCATCACCAGCGCCACCGCCCACCCGACCCCGGTCCAGCCGAGCAGCAGGTTGACCAGCGCGACGCCGCCGTGGTTCGAGCGGCCACGGGTCGCCGCGACCGCCCACGGCAGCAGGTAGCCGAACGAGGCCACCGCGAGCAGCCACGCGACCACGAGGACGGCGTCGTGCGGGACGCGGCGGTCGGACACCACGACCGTCGACCACGGTCCGGCCCACGGCGCGGGTGCCTGCCACATCGCGGCAGGGGCCGGCGGGGCGGGGACCGGTCGCGTGGGGGGCGACGGGATCGGGCCGAGCACCGCGGTCGCCGGGAGCACGACGCCGGTGGTCGCCGGCGCTTCGCGGGACAGGTCGGCGGGCTGATCGGCCAGCAGCGGCAGCTCCACGGTGTCCTGCCAGTCCGCCAGGACCGCCTCGTCCAGGTCGTCCAGGTCGTCGTCGCGCACGGCTCCTCCTCGGGTGGTGCGCGCGATGCTACGGGTGCGGGATCACCGCGCGGCCACGAGGTGATCACGACTCGGTCCGAGCGGTGGTGCGCGGACGAGGTCTCGCGCACGTGTCGCGAGAGTGGGGGATCGCTGCGGTAGCATCGTCGTCGGCTTCGGCCGAACGGGATGTGGCGCAGCTTGGTAGCGCACTTGACTGGGGGTCAAGGGGTCGCAGGTTCAAATCCTGTCATCCCGACAGATGAAGTAGCAGGTCGCAGGGCCGCTCCGCGCAGGCGGGGCGGCCCTCGTCACGTGCGGGGCCGCTCCGCGTGCTCACTGCGCGAGGCGCTCGACCACCGCGCCGAACAGTCGTGGTGCTGCGGCGGCGATCGGCACGACGGCCGGCCGCACGGGGGACGTCGCGGCGGCCACGAGGCCGGTCGTGAGGGCTCGGTAGTCCCTGGTCGCGCGGGCCCAGGCGCGCTCGTACCCGGCGGGGTCGTCGAGGTGGGCGATGGCGGCGGTGGCCTGGGCGAACCCGACTCGCAGACCCTCGCCGGTGAGCGCGTCGACGTAGCCGGAGGCGTCGCCGACCAGGAGCACGCGGCCGGCGGTGCGCGCCGAGGTGCGCTGGTGCAGCGGTCCTGCACCGCGTACCGGGCCTGCCGGGTCGGCGCCGGCCAGGCGCTCGGCGAGCGCCGGCATGCCGGCGAGCACCCGGTCGATGTCAAGACCGGCGGGGCCGAGAACCGCGACCCCCACCAGCCGCTCGCCGACCGGCGTCACGTACACCTCCGCCTGCGGTCCCCAGTGGACCTCGACGAACCCGCTCCAGGGCGCGAGGCGATAGTGACGGCGCAGGCCGAACCGCCGCCGGCGTCCACGACGGTCCCGCGCTGCGGAGCGCTCCAGGCCGGTCAGACGGCGGGTCGTCGAGTGCAGGCCGTCACAGGCCAGCAGGTGACGCGCCCGCAGGCCCGCCGCGTCGACGCCGCCGGCATCCTGGTGCAGGTCCGTGAGGCGCGCGGACACGCGCTCGACGCCGAGCTCGTCGGCGCGCGATGACAGCGCGTCGTGCAGGACCGTGCGGCGGACCCCGCGCCCCGGGGACCTGGCGAAGCGGTGCTCGACCCGTCGGCGCCCGCCCACGTACGCGATGCCGTCCAGCCGGTGCCCGGCGGGGTCCACGCCGAGCCGGGTCAGCGCGGCCAGCGCCCCGGGCATGAGCCCCTCGCCGCACGCCTTGTCGACGGGCCCCGTGCGGGGCTCGAGCACCACGGCGGACAGGCCCGCGAGGCGAGCCTCGATCGCCGCGGCGAGGCCGACCGGCCCGCCCCCGACCACGAGCACGTCGGCGTCGACGTCGCCGGGCACGCTCGTCAGCCTGCCAGCGTCGCGAGGGCGCGTTCCTCGGCCGGGATCCGGAACCTGAGGAGCAGGACCGCGTTGAGCGCCGTGAACGTCAGGGCTGTGACCCAGGCGGTGTGGACGAGGGGGAGGGCGACGCCCTCCGCGACCACCGCGACGTAGTTCGGGTGGGCCAGGACGCGGTAGGGCCCGCGCCGGACCAGCGGCAGACCCGGCACGACGATGACGCGCGTGTTCCACCGCGGACCCAGGACGGCGATGCACCACCAGCGCAGGCCTTGGGAGGCGAGCACGACGGCGAGCGCGGGCCAGCCCAGCCGGGGGAGGAAGGGCCGGTCCGCGAGGGCGGCCTCGGCGACGCACGCGACGAGCAGCCCGGTGTGCAGGGCGACCATCGCGGGGAAGTGGCCGCGTCCGCTCTCGCGCCCTCCGCGCGCCAGGGACCAGCGGGCGTTCCGGGCCGACACGACGAGCTCCACCAACCGCTCGACACCGGTGGCCAGGACGAGCGCCGCGTACAGGACGAGGCTCATGCCGCCTCCGCGCGCCCGTCCGATCCGGCGGGCCACCGCAGCGCGACGAGCTCCGCGCCCACTCCCGGACCGAAGGCGAGGAGTACGCCCAGCCCGCCGGGTGGCTGGCCCGCGGCGAGGGCATCGGCGAGCACGTGCAGCACCGAGGCGGAGGAGAGGTTGCCGCGGCGTGCGAGGCTCGCGCGTGACATCGCGAGTGCCTCCGCGGGCAGGCCGAGGGCGCCCTGCACCGCGTCGAGGATCTTCGGTCCACCCGGGTGCACGAGCCAGGACGTCACGTCGTCGGGGACGTCGTCCTGGGCGGTCAGGAGCGCCTTGACGTCGTCCGCGACGTGCGCACCGACGGCATCCGGGAGCCCCCCGGACAGGACGATCCGCAGTCCGGAGGCGCCGACCTGCCAGCCCAGCGCGTCACCCGTTGCGGGATAGAGCACGCTGCGAGCGCCGACGACCACCGGTGCCGCGGACCAGGTCCTGGCCACGGCATCGGGCGCACCGCGCGGCACGGCACGATCGGCGCCGACCATCACGACCGCGGCAGCGCCGTCGCCGAACAGCCCCGTCGCGACCAGGTTCGCCGTCGAGTCGTCGCCCCGCTGCAGCGTCAGCGAGCACAGCTCGACCGACACGAGCAGTGCGACGTGGTCCGGGTGGCCGAGCAGGTGGTCGTGGACGCGGGCCAGCCCGGCTGCGCCGCCCGCGCACCCCAGCCCGAAGCTCGGCAGCCGGGTCACGTCGGGGCGGAGCCCTGCGCGCTCGACGAGCAGGGCGTCGATCGCGGGTGCCCCCACCGCTGTGACGGTCGTGAAGACGAGGTGGTCGACGTCCGCAGGCTCGAGCCCGGCGGCCTCGAGGGCGTCACCCACAGCGCGGGCGGCGAGGTCGACGCCGAGCTCGAGGGCGAGGGAGTTCGTCTCGTCGAACGACGTCAGGGATCGGTACCGCTCGAGCGGCAGCGCGAGATGCCGACGTTCGACACCGCACGACGCGTGGAGCCGCGCGAGCAGGGCGGCCCTCGCCGGGTCGGTCGTCACGAGGGTGCCGATCTCCGCGGTGATCCGGTCCTGGGCGTAGGCATGGTCCGGCAGCACCGGGGCGACCGCCACGATCCGGGACATGTCGGGCATCGTCGCACGGGGCTCCTGGGCCCGCGCGCGGGAGTGCGAGGACCTGGTCGGATGCCATGGCGGCCCGGGCTCAGCCCACCATGACGAGCGCCGCGACGGTCACGCCCGCCACGCCCATGGCAGCGAGGAACGGGTAGCGGCTCGCCGGACGGCGCGAGGCGGCCCAGGCGGCGCTCGACCCCAGCCCCGCGGCGGCGACGAGCGCCGCGAGCCCCGTCCCGGTGACACCGCCCGAGGCTCCGAGCACGACGAGTGCCGTGGCCCCGACGAGCACCGCCACCGACGCGGACGTCGCGCGCCGGCGCCCGAGGCGATGCGGCAGGCCGACGACGCCCATGGCCGCGTCGTCGTCGAGGTCCGGCAGGACGTTCGCGATGTGGGCCCCGACCCCGAGCAGCGCCGCGGCGAGGGTCGTGGTGGCGGTCGCGACGTGTGGTGGGCGGAGTGCGAGCGTCGCGACGGACGGGAGGAGCCCGAAGGACAGCGCATAGGGCGCCCAGGACCACGCCGTCGCCTTGAGCCGCACGTTGTACGCCCAGGCGGAGGCGACCGCGAGGACGTGCACGGTGCCGGCCGCGGGGCCGAGCAGGAAGGACAGGACGACGCACGCCGCCGCCGCCACGAGCGCCGCGGTGCGGAGCTGGGCCGGGGCGATGCCGCCACTGACCACCGGCTTGTCGGATCGGCCCACCGCACGGTCGCGCTCGGCGTCGATCCAGTCGTTCGACCATCCGACCGACAGCTGGCCGGCGAGCACGGCGAGCGCGACCTGCCCGGCGCGTCCGGCACCCGCGCCGACCCCGAGCGCGTACGACCCTGCGAAGGCGGTGACCGCGAGCGTCGGGGCGAGGTGCGAGGCACGGGCGAGTGCGACGGCGCGGCGAGCGGCTCCGGGCATGGCACACCCTCGCACGCGTGCCCGACTCCGGCCACGGCGTTCACCCGGCCGGGAGCGTCACAAGCGGGCCGCGGCGACCCTCCGTCCCGGTGAACCGGCGCAGCCCGCGCCGCTTCGGGATCGGAGCGCACATGTCCACCACCGCCGTCCGACCGCCCGTCACGACCACCGAGGCCGCGACCGAGCAGCCGCCGTTCGTCACCGCACGCAACCCGCGAGCACTCGCCGAGATCGTGCTCGGCCACCCCGTCGACTGGGACGCCGTCGAGGACCCCACGGCACTCCTGGAGGAGGTCCTGGTCACGCCGCGCGAGGAGCTGTTCGACCCGCGGCACGGCTCACCCGTGTACCTCGGGTTCCGGCTCGACGACTCGGGTGCCGTCGTCGAGGCGCCTCGGCACGAGCCCGAGGACGCCCCCGCGCCCGAGTCGGGCGAGGCACCGCACCTGCCCGAGGAGATCACGACCCTCAAGGACCTCCAGCCGGTGCTGGGTGAGCTCGGCGCCGCGCGGGTCCGCCGCGTCGCGCCCTCGCGCGCCGGCGGGTGGACCCTCGAGGTCGCCCCGACCGGCGCACCCGCCCAGCGGCTGATCGACACCGTCTTCGACCGCCGGGTTCTCGACGGGCTCCTCCCGATCCACCTGATCGACCTGGGGTGGACGCCGGACGGGGCGCAGTGGGCCGACACCGGCAGCTTCTTCCACGAGGCCGCCGAGTTCTTCGACCCGGTCCAGGGCGGCCTGGGGGACTGCTGGCTGATCGCAGCGATGTCCTCGGTCGCGTGGGCGCTGCCGGGCACGATCACCGACGCGGCGCGTGCCACCGGCGCCGGAGACCAGCAGTTCACGCACCGGTTCGTCTACCGGGACCCGGGCGACGGCACCCAGCGCACCTTCGAGGCCTCCGACCAGACGCTGGTGTTCACGGGGACCACGGCGCCCCTGTACGCCCGCAGCTCCGAGGCCGGCGAGATCTGGCCTGCCGTGGTCGAGAAGGCCTTCGCGCAGTGGCGCCAGGGCACCGGCAACGACCACCCGAACCTCACGGTGCTCAACGGTGGTGACCCGGTGTGGGCCAGCGCGGCGCTGTCCGGTCGGACGCCGCACTACACGGGTCACGCGGGGCAGACGGCGGCGGCCTTGCGCACGCTCGTCAAGAGTCACTGCGTGTCCTACCGGACGGTCGACCCGATGACCGCGTGGACCTACGGCACGGCGCCGGCGGGGCTCAGCTACGCCGACGCCACCATCGTCGCCAACCACGCCTACTCGGTGCTCGGGTGGACGTCGGGCGCGCTCCTGGTGCGCGCGTACCAGGAGGCTCTCGCCCGGTCGACCGGTGTCGCGCGGGAGCGGATCGTGGCTGCGGGTGCGTCGCTGCTCAACCCCGCGATCCTCACCCGCGACTACGTGGTGCTGCGCAACCCGTGGGGCTACCACGAGGGCACGGCCGGCGCCCGGCACGGCGCGATCGCGATGCGCGACGCCGGGTTCTGGCGGTCCATCGACCTGGACGTCGTCGACGGGGTGTTCGCGATCGACTTCGCGACCTACCAGCAGTACTTCGCCGGGACCGGCGTGGCGCTGTGAGCGGTGCGGGGTCGACCGTCGCCCGGTTGCGCCCGGGCCCGCGGCCGACCCCGCACGCGGTCAGTCGGCGTGCGCCGTCACGATGCAGTTCCGGCCGGCCATCTTCGCCTCGTGCAGCGCGGCATCCGCGGCGTCGTACAGCCGCTGGGCGGCCTGCGGCTCGGCGTCGTCGAGCCACGCCGCACCCACGCTCGCGGTGATCCGGAGGGCACCGGCCGGCGTCTGGAGCACCTCGCCGGCGATCGCCCGGCGGAAGCGCTCGGCGGCCAGGGTGATCTCCTCCGGGTCGGTCACCGGGACCACGACGGCGAACTCCTCGCCACCGATCCGGGCGGCGAACTCGTCCCGGCGGCTGTGCAGGGCGAGCATCGCTCCCATGAGGCGCAGCACCGAGTCGCCGACCCGATGCCCGTGCGTGTCGTTGACGGACTTGAACCGGTCGAGATCGATCATGAGGAGCCCGAGCACGCCGGGCACCGCCCGCCGCTCCCGCGCGGCGACCGTGCGTGCGATGAAGTCGTCGTAGGCCCGGCGGTTCGGCAGCGCGGTGAGCGCGTCCGTCGCCGCCTCCGCTGCCAACCGCCGGTTCTCCGACTCGAGCCGTTCGGTCCGGTGCTGCTCCTGCGACAGGGCCGCGAGCGTGGCCAGGCCGAGGCGCGCGAGGCCGTCCTTCGCCCGCAGGAGCAGCACGTCGAGCGGCACGTCGTTGGGGTTCTCCGAGCGGAACATCGCCGCGATCTCCTCGAGCGCGGGCGCGGCGTCCACGAGCAGCGCGTCGGCCTCCTTCGCCGTGAGGGCGAGGTGGCGTCCAGCGGCGGCGCGGTACTGCTCCAGGGCTCCGCCGGCCTCGTCCGGGCCCGCGACGACCAGCCGGGCTGCCGCCGCCGCGACGTCGAGCACCGCGGCGATCGTGCCGGTCACGCCATCGGCACGGCTCGGCTCGGACCGGTGCCTGATCGCGTCGCTGAGCACGGGCGGCAGGCCCCAGCTGTCGAGGATGCGGGCAGTGACCTCGTCGCTCGTGCACCCGACCGCGGCGAGCTCGTCCGCCGTGTCGAGCAAGGCGGGCGGGCCGCCGGCCGCCCCCGCGTAGGCGGGGTACTCGGCCAGGGCGATCCGGCCCAGGTTGCCGAGCAGGCCCGCGATGAAGCACTCGTCGGCCAGCCGCGGGTTGCGTCGCGCGGAGATCGCCCGCGCCATCGCACTCGTCGCGAGCGTGTGGCGCCACACCAGGGTCGCGCCCGCGTCGGCCGGGTTCGGCCGAGTGACCACCGAGAAGCTGAGGGACAGCAGCTTGACGGTGCGCAGGCCGAGGATGCTCGCAGCACGCGTCAGGCTCGTGGTCGTCCCGCCCATCCCGAACATCGCCGAGTTCGCGACGCGCAGGAGCTGGCCCGCCAGCGCCGGGTCCCTGCCGATCACCCTCGCGATGTCCTCGAGGCTGGCGCGCTCGTCGTCGGCGAGGCGCAGGAGCTCGGCGGCGACGGGCGCGAGGGTCGGGAGCACCCCGAACGAGTCGGCGACCTCGCCGGGGTCCAGGACGACGACATCCGTGGCCGGCATGCAGCGGCACCTCCTCTGGATGCGCTCGTGCGCCGACCCGGCGGCTCGACGGCGCGTCGACCTCTGATCGGACGGTTCGCCCGTTTCGTGAGCGATCCGCGGCCGCACCTGCGTCGCGGCCGCGCTCGGGTCCCCGGCGTGCTGCCGACGGCCTTGCGGGCCTACTCCCCGAGGCTCTGGCCCAGCACCGCGAGGACGGCCGCGTGCGCGTCCTTGGCGCGCTCACCACGGCGGTCGATCAGCAGCTCCACGAGCTGTTCGGTGACCAGGACGAGCGCCGCACGCGAGGTGTGCAGGAGCTCGTCGCGGAAGGAGTCGGTGACCGGCGGGACGACCAGCGCGGTGTCGGCCAGCTGGACCAGGGGGGCGTTCGCGAACGACGTGAGCGCCAGCACGCGGGCGCCGGCGTCACGCGCCGCGGCCGCGACCGAGAGGGTCGGCCGGTTCGAGCCCGAGCCCGACACCGCCAGGCACACCGACCCGGAGGTGAGCTGGCGGGCGGCGATCTGCTGGGCGAGCGTGTCCGGGATGTACTCGGCGGGCCGGCCCGCAGCGCCGAGTCGCATCGCGGCGTCCAGGCCCAGGGGCGCGGACAGCCCGGTGGCGGCGATCAGCACGCGGTCGGCCTCGTCGAGTGCCGTGACGAAGTCGGCCACCGCCTCCTCGGTGAGCGCGGCGGTGATCCGCGGCAGGTTGCGTCCGAAGGCGTCCACCCCCGCGCGCAGAGCTCCGACGAGAGTGCCGTCCCCGGCCTCGAGCGGCACGTCCTGCCCGAAGGCGAGCTCGCGGGCCAGGGCGACGCGCAGCTGGGGGTACCCGTCGTACCCGAGCGTCTGGGCGGTGCGGATGACCGAGGCGCGGCCGACCCCGACGAGGTCGGCCAGCTGCTGGGCCGTGCACTCCACCGCGGCGGACAGGTCCGCGGCGATGGCGTCCGCGATCCGCCGCTCGCTCGGCTGGAGCGAGGGCGCGAGCGCCGCGATCCGCACCGAGGGCGGCGCGTCAGCTGCTCCGGTCCACGTCACGAGTGCGCGCCCCTCTCATGATCCGCCGACGGATCGCCCCGGAGATCCCGTCGATGACCATCGTGACGACGACGATCACGACGATCAGCACCCCGACGGCGTCCCACTGACGGTACTGGGTGTACCCGGTGAGCAGGTCTCCGACGCCCCCGACCCCGATCAGCCCGAGGATCGCCGACGTGCGGACGTTGATCTCGAAGCGGTACAGGGCCAACGACATGAGCTCGGGGGACGCCTGCGTCCACAGACCCCACCGGGCGACCTCGAGCAGGTTGCCGCCCGCGGCGCGCACCGCCTCGGCCGTGCCGGGCGGGACCGCCTCGATGGTCTCGTAGGTCCACTTGCCGTGCGTGCCGATGCCGCCGATCGCCAGGGCGAGGGCACCGGTGAACGGGGTCAGCCCGGTGACCGTGAGGATGATGATCGCGATGATCACCTCCGGCACGGCGCGCAGCACGGCGAACACGCCGCGCAGCGGCAGCCGTACCCACAGCGGCCCGACGCCGGCGGCGGCCGGGATGCCGAGCAGGGTCGAGAGCACCACGCCGAGCAGGGCGCCGACCCACGCCATCGAGACCGAGACCCAGGTCTGGTAGAACGCCCCGGGCAGGCGGCTCCAGTCCGGGTGGGCGAACATCAGGCCCAGGTAGTGGCGCAGGTCGGCGGGGAGCTGGGCGAGGTCCGACCACCCGATGTCGAGGTGGAGCGCAGAGGCGAGCACGACGGCGCCGACGAGGAGCTGGGCGGCCCGCACCCCGAGGCGACGCGGCCGGGACGGCGCTCGGGTGATGGCGGGCGCGCGGGTCGCGGTGAGCACTGTCATCGCAGCCTCTTGCGCAGCACGTTCGAGGCGATCTCGATGGCGATGACCACCACGAGGATCTCGATGATGATCATCGAGAGCGCGCCGTAGCGGTAGAAGCCGCGGACCTCGTCGATCAGCCGGCCCAGCCCTCCGGCGCCGACCAGGCCGAGGATCGAGGAGATCCGCACGTTGAGCTCCAGGGAGTACAGCACCTGGCTGGCGAACACCGGCCAGGTCTGCGGCTGGGCCGTGACACGGTTGATCTGGGTCTGCGTGCCGCCCGCGGCCCGCCCGGCCTCCATGTATGACGCGTCGGCCGAGTCGATCGCCTCGGAGACGAGCTTGACCACGATGCCGAGGTCGAACAGCACGAGGGTGATCACACCCGGCAGGGCGCCGACCCCGACCATCGCCACCAGGATCGTCGCGTAGACCAGGTCCGGGACGGCGCGGATGACGTTGAGGACGCCGCGCACGACGATCCGGCTCCGGCTCGGGTTGGTGGGGCGCGCGGCCCACTGGGACAGCGGCAGGGCGAGCAGCGCGGCGATGGCGGTGCCGACCAGGGCCATCTCGAGGGTCTCGAGCAGCGGCTTCCAGGTCCGCGGCAGGATGGACGGGTCCGGCGGGAAGAGCTTGCCGATCCGCTCCGACCCGTTGCCCCAGTTGCGGGCGATCGCGCCGAGGTCGATGTTGACCCCGCCGAGCACGGGCAGCGTGGTGAGCACCGTGATGGCGACGATCACGCCGACGACGACGGCCACCCTGGGCCACGTGCGCGGCCGCGTCGGGACCGAGAGCTGGCTCACGGTCACTGCCCGAGGGTGTCGCGGGTCTGGATGGGCCGGCCGTAGATCGCCTCGAAGTCCGCGTCGGTCGCTGACGAGGCGGGGCCGTCGTAGACCAGCTCACCGTCGCGCAGCCCGATCATCCGCGTCGTGTACTGCCGGGCGAGGTCCATCAGGTGCAGGTTGACCAGGACGGTGAGGTCCCGCTCGGTGTTGACCCGGCGCAGGTCGGACATCACCGCGTGCGCAGTCGGCGGGTCGAGGCTCGCGACCGGCTCGTCGGCGAGCATGACCTGGGGCTCCTGGCTGAGCGCTCGCGCGATCGCGACGCGCTGCTTCTGCCCGCCGGAGAGCGCACCGGCGCGGCCCCAGACCTTCTCGAGCATGCCCACCGAGTCCAGGGCGGACATCACCATCTCGCGGTCCTCACGGCTGGTCAGCCCGAGCAGCGTCTTCCAGGTAGGGGTGTGCGAGAACCGCCCGACGAGGACGTTGTGGTAGACGCTCGCCCGGTCGGCCAGGTTGAAGCCCTGGAAGATCATGCCGATGCTGCCCCGCACGTGACGCAGGCGTCGCCCGCGGAGCTGGTCCACCCGGTACGGCCCCACCTGCACCGTGCCGGAGGTGACCGGCACGAGACCGTTCACCGTGCGGACCAGCGTGGACTTGCCCGAGCCGGACAGGCCGACGACGGAGACCATCTCTCCCGCCTCGATCGCCAGGGACACCCCGCGCAGGCCGACGACGCCGTTCGGGTACCGCACGGTGACGTCGGTCAGCCGGATGGGCCACGGCCCGGAGGCGGGGGTGGCCGCCTCCGGGCCGTGCGCCGTGGTGTCCATGGGGGTCGCTGTCACTGCCCCGAGAAGCGCTTGTTGACCTGACGGGCGACGTCGATCGCTGCCGGGTCGGCAGGCACCCACGCCGTCTGGCCGAAGATGTTCTTCAGCGTGTCGGGGTCGACCTTCGAGAAGCCTGCCATCAGGGACGTGATCTTCTCACGCAGGTCCGTGGGGACGTCCTTGCCGATCACGACGCCGCCGTTGGGGTACATCTCGGACAGGCCGAAGACGACGACCTTCTGGCCGATGTCGGGCACCTCGGAGGTCTTGATGGACGAGCGCGCGTCCCAGTAGGCGAAGCCGACCTCGGCGTCGCCGTTGTAGACGGCCATGATCAGGTTGTCGTTGCCGGTGACCGGCACCTGGTCCAGGTCGTCGATGTTGACGCCCTGGCTCTCGAGCGCGAGCACCGGGAGCTGGTAGCCGGCCGGGGAGGTGGTGTTGCCGAAGGCGACCTTGGTGCCCGGCGTGATCTTCTTCAGCGCGTCGACCGCGACCGGCCCGACACCGGTGTTGGTGTCACCGTTCGCGACCCCGTTGCAGTAGAGGTACTTCTCGCCGTTCGCCGCGTAGGTCGCCTCGACCGGGGTGTCGGAGCAGTACTTGCCGGCGTTCTTGATGTTCGTGAAGAACTCCGAGGCGTAGGACGAGGCGCCGTACCGCACGTCCTGCAGCACCGGGAAGGCGCCGCACTGGTCCTGCGCGGCGGCGAGCGAGCCCGCGTCGGCGATCGCGATCTGGGCCTGACCGGCACAGATCGCCTCGACGGCGGCCTGGTAGTCCTTGGTGACCACGCCCGTGACGGTGATGCCGAGCTCCTTGGACAGGTAGTCCGTGAGCGGGGCGGCCGAGGTGACAAGGTCGTTGACCTGCTCGTTGGGGATGAGTGCGAGCGTGATCGACGAGGGCCAGTCCGCGGTCGAGCCGGCTGAGGAGGAGGCCGCGGCGCCGCTGGACGAGGCGTTGTCGGTCCCGCCCGAGCTGCAGCCTGCGAGCGAGAGGGCAGCGACGGCAAGGACGGCCGGCGCGAGGAGGGTCTTGCGCATCTCAGTCATGCCTTTCCATGGGGGTGGGCGGCGCCGGCAGGCGTCGTCCGTCCGGGGACCGCGGTCGCGGCCCAGCTCGTGATCGCGCCGTAGAGGTCGGCGAGGGTGGCCCCACGCATGGTGGGTGCGAGGTCGGGGGAGTACGCGGTGGGGCCCACGAGTGCGGTGTCGGCGCCCACCTCGGCGGCCGGCGCGAGGTCGTACGCCCAGATGTCACCCACGGCGAGCACGGGTCCGCGGCTGAGGTGCCGGGAGATCACCGTGACCAGACCGTCGGGCTTCCCGATCGAGAAGTGCCGCTCGGTGAGGTGGTCCGCGGCCCCGAGCTGGGTGAGCACCCGGTCGACGCCGGTCTCCGGGGCGTTGGTGGCCAGGACCAGCCCGGCCCTGCGCCCCAGCTGGGCGAGGAACCTCTCGAGCCCGACCGGACCGTGCACGGGCGCGTCCGGTGTGCCGAGCTCCTCACGGCTGGCCAGGTAGGCGGGGCCGTGCAGGGCCTCGGGCGCACCGCGCGAGGTGGCGACCTGACGGACGGCGTCGTACGCGTCGCGGTACGCGCCCTGGCCCTCGCCCAGGCGGGTCAGCGCCTGCTCGACCGCCTCGACCAGCCCCGGGTCGTGGTTGGCGGCGGCGACGTGCCTGGCGTAGGCCAGCACCGGTCCGTGCCCGAGGGCGATCGTGCCGTCGAAGTCGAGGACGACGGTGGGTTCGGGCATGGGCTCGCTCTCGAGTCGGTGGACGATGCGGCCACAGTAGACCGTATGGCCGGACGCATGGGCCACGACTCGGTTAACTCTTGGTGACGGTTGGGCGCCTCTCATTGGACGGCGCGCCACCACGGCGCACCGGGGCCCTGCCGACGACGTCGACAGGGCCCCGGTGGCCGCCCGTCAGGACGAGCGGCCGTCCACCCGGACCAGACCGGTGGGCGGCACCACGCTCAGCTGGTCTTCGCGCCCCTGACCGGCGCGACGTAGGCCAGCACGACACCCAGCACCATGCCGACGATCGGCGGCACGCCGAGCCAGACCCACGTGGTCGGCACGGCGCCGAGCACGATGAGCACGAGCGCCAGCCCGAGCCCGAAGAACAGACCTGCGAAGAACCCGAGCACGGGGCGACGACGCACGTCGGCGCTCATGACGCACCTCCTGCCGCTGCCGCTCCACCCGCGACGACCTTCGTCCCCGCGAACACCCCGACGCCCATCAGGATGCCGACGACGCCGATCCCGAGGCCGGCGAAGAAGATCGGGGACGACGTGGCCGATCCCGTGCCGGTGATCCACCCGCTGGCCCGGCAGGTTCCGCCGTCACCCGTGATCGTGCCGCTCACCGGGATGACCATGCCCCCGCGCAGTGCCCACGCCACCGGGCCGAGCGGCCCGCTGAGGTCCTCGGTACCTCCGTACGCCGTCTCGCCCTCGGCGTTGTCGAAGGCGCCGCCGGCGACCCGCACGCCACCCACCGTGACCGACCAGGTCGCGTTCGTGATCGCGGCATCCGTCGTACCGGACCAGACGACCGTGCCCTTGGCGTCGACCGGGAGGGGGTCCGCCTGGGTGCCGCCGTCGCCGGGAACATCAACCGCACCGACCTCGCTCCCTGAGGTGTCGTACGTCGCGACGGTGCCGGAGCACCCGTCGGCCTCGGCAGCCAGGGCTGCGGCGGGCAGCGCGACCACGGCCGCGACCGTCCCGACCAGGGTGAGCAGAACCAGACGGCGCCTCATTGCGTCCTCCCGGGGGCTTCATTGGAGTTCCCGTGGTCCGGACGTTACTCGCGCGCCGAGTCCTGCGGTCGCGGTTCGGTGGACCTTCTGCGAAGGCGACGCTCCTGATGGCGACAGCGCGTGGCGCGCGGCCTACCCTGGGAGAACGACCGAGGAGGCGCGATGACCGAGAGCCGCACCTGCTACGACGCCCTGCGCAACCGCGTGCCGGAGGACGTGCGTCAGCACGTCGACTCGGCACGCGCCGAGATGCGCAAGGGCCTGGAGACGTTCCTCCCTCCCGAGTTCTTCACCCACCGGGACAGCGCGCGCCGCGAGATGCTGCTCGCCTGGCGCGGCGTGGTCGACGCGGCGATCAAGCGGATGGACGAGAAGGCCGCCAAGGCCTGACGGCCCGGCACTCGGCGCGGTCGGTACCCGGTGCGCGCCCGCGCTAGCGCCGCCCGCCGCCGAACAGCACGCCGAGCAGCACGACGCCGGCAGCGGCAAGCAGTGCCACTCCGATCCCGTCGTCCCCGCCCGAGACCAGGATCGAGCCGGCCACCAGCAGCCCGGCGCTCACCACGGCGCCGCTGAGCCGGTCGACCGCACGCCCGAGCCGGCGGACCTCCCGGCCCACGTGCTCGTCACGGACCGGTAGGCCGGTGCTCTCGACCTTGGCGAGCACCCGGCTCGTCTGACCCGGCAGGGCCAGACCGGCCAGGAGCGCCTCGCCGATCTCGTCGATCCAGTGGCTCAGGCCGGAGGACGCCTCGTCCGCCACCAGGCGCTGGGCGTAGGGGCCCACCTGGGTCCACAGGTTGACGTCCGGGTCGAGCCCGGTGCACATCCCGGACAGGATCGCCACGGTCCGCACGACGTAGATGAGGTTCTGCGGGACCTGGAAGGGCAGGTCCAGCAGCAGGTCGCGGTACTGGTGGGCGAACTCCCGCACCTCGGCCGGGTCGATGGTGCGCAGCTCCTTCATCGACAGGCCCCAGTAGCGGTCGAACACCGCAGCCTCGGCGCGCTCGATCGCGACGATGTCCGCGCCGGGCAGAAGCATGTCGAGCCGCTCGTACGCCTTCACCACGCGCGACGCGTCACGGGTCCCGACGCCGATGAGCAGCTCGCGCAGGCTCTCGCGCACCGTGTCGGGGACCCGCGCCACCATCCCGAAGTCGACGAACGTCAGGCGCCAGCCGTCCGGGGCGTCCGCCACGCCGGGCGTGACGAACAGGTTGCCCGGGTGCGGGTCGGCGTGCACGAACCCGTCCTCGAAGATCTGCTGCAGGTACACCGCGATGAGCCGGTCGGCGACGGCGGCGCGGTCCACGCCCGCGGCAGTGATCGCCGCGTAGTCCGTGATCTTGATGGCCGAGACGTCCTCGAGGGTGAGCACGCGCCGGGTGCTCAGGGCCCGCACCACCCGGGGAACCTGCACGCGGGGGTCCTCGGCGAAGTTGGCTCGGAACGCCTCCGCGTTGTCGGCCTCGTGGACGTAGTCGATCTCCTCGTTGAGGGTCGCGGCGAACTCGCGCAGCAGGGCCGGGACGTCGGCGTGGGTCCGGATCGGGCGGTACCGCATCAGCCAGCGACCCACCCGTTCGAGGGCGGACAGGTCGGTCCGGACCACCTGGTCGATCCCGGGGCGCTGGACCTTGAGGACCACGTCGCGGAAGCCCAGGTCGTGGTCGGGCCCCAGGGTGGCGCGGTGGACCTGGCCGAGCGACGCGGCCGCGAGGGGGACCGGCTCGACGCTGACGAAGCGATCCTCCAGCGCGCCGCCGAGCTCGGCCTCGGCGAGTGCGCGGATGTCGGCGAACGACTCCGCCGGGACCTCGTCCTGGAGGTTGGCCAGCTCGTCGGTCACCTCGCGCGGCAGCACGTCCAGACGCGAGGACAGGAACTGGCCGATCTTGATCATCACGCCGCCCATCGCCACCGCGAGCGTGCGGAACCGCGCAGCCTCCCGGCGGAACCGCTCGTCACGGGTGCGCCGGACGCGCGCACCCATCCCGAGGCGACGCAGGATCACGTCCCACCACACGAAGCGGGCGATCACCCCGGCGAAGAACCGCAGGATGCGGCGATAGCGGCCGCGAAGGCCGGACGGGGTCATCGAGCCTCCTGCCGGGACGTGTCCCGGCAGCATCCCACGTCAGGCCGGGAGGTCGCCCGTCACGCGGTCGCGCCCGGCGCTCTTGGCCCGGTACAGGTGCATGTCCGCACGGGACAGCAGGCTCGTCTGGTCGTCCTCGGGCGTGGCGACCGCGATCCCGGCGCTCATCGTCACCCGGGCGTCCGCGGGGAGCCCGGGCCACGCGTGCTCTGCGACCTCGCGGCGCAGCGCGTCGACCCTGGCGTGGGCCGTGCCGGGGGCGTCCTGCACCAGCACGAGCAGGAACTCCTCGCCGCCGAGCCTGGCGGCGAGCTCCCACGGCGTACTCTCATCCACCACACCGGCGAGCATGGCGCCGAGCTCCCGCAGCACCTCGTCGCCGGCCTGGTGCGAGTAGGTGTCGTTGACCGCCTTGAAGTGGTCGATGTCGACCAGCACCCCGACCAGCCGGACTCCCGCGGCAGCGGCCTCCCGCAGCCGTCGCGGCAGGTCCTCGTTGACCATGCGCCGGTTCGGCAGCGCAGTCAACGGGTCGGTACGCGCCAGACGCCGGAACCGGTCGGCCTGACGGCGTGCCTCGGCGGTCTCGTACAGGGCCTGCCGGGTTCGCGCCGCCGCCTCCTGCTGCTGCGAGCGGAGGGAGACCCACTCACGGTGGTAGTCGCGCGCCGCGTGGTAGGCCTCTCGGTAGGCGCCACGGGCCGCGTGCAGCTCGGACCGGACCCGCAGTGCGTCCACCGCCACCCCCCGCAGCTCGCGCTCCTGGCACACCGCCAGGCAGCGGTCGAGCTCCTCCCGGGCCTCGTCGAGGCGACCTTGGGCGATGAGGATCTCGGTCAGCGTGAGGCCCAGCTCCGCGGGTGTGACGGCTTGGACGTCGCCCTGCTCGCGTTGCAGCTCGAAGCCGAGCCGGGCGGCGTGCTCGGCCGCGTCGAGGTGACCGGCGGCGAGCCTGGCCCGGGCCACCGAGTCGGCACAGGCCGGGTTGAGCTCGTCACGCGTGCTGGTGGCGTACATCCGCTCGGCCGCCTCGAGTGCCTCGTCGGTGTTGCCCGCCTCGTACTCGAGCATCGCCCGGTTGTTGAGGACGTTCAGCCGCCGTTCTCGGTCGTCCAGCTCGACGAACAGCGCCTCTGCCTCGTCGTACCGCTCACGCGACTCGTGCGTGGACCCGTTGATCGCGAGGGTGTCGGCGAGACGGAGAAGGTAGTTCCCCCGGGTGCGCGGAGGCGTGTCGTCATCGAGGAGGTCGATCGCCCGCACGGCGTGGTCGAGCGCGCCCGAGGTATCCCCGGCGTTCTCCATCAGCGAGGAGACCACCAGGTGGCTGCGCGCAAGAAGCGAGGGTGGGCCGTTCGCGGTCGCCCAGACGTTCACCCCCACCACGACCCTGGCCGCATCCGCGACCCTGCCGAGCCGCTGCAGCATGTCCCCGACGACGAGGCGCGCGCGCATCATGGACACCGAGTCGCCCACCTCGGCGGCCTCGGCCTCGATCTGCCTCGCGGAGGCCAGGCGGACCTCGACCTCGGAGGCACGGTGCCGCTCGAGCGCGTCGAGGCGCACACCTAGGGGCGGGCCGTGCGCGGGCACGCTCGCGGCGACCGACGCAGGCCGGGGGTCGACGCCGTAAGCATCGTCCAGGCAAGTCCCCGGGCAAGGATTCGTCCACGGCGCGTCGCGGGGTCGCCCTGCGCCCCGCTCAAGCCAGCGCGGCGGCCAGCTGCTCGGGTGCGGTGATCGGTCGGTCGCACACGAAACCCCGGCACACGTACGCCGTGGGCCCGCCGTCCACGAGCGGGCGGCCCGCGAGGAGGGGCAGCCCCGGGGAGTCGGGTACGCCGGCCACGAGGACGGCGCCGGGCGCGGCCCCGGCGAGGGCGACGCGTCGCAGCTCGTCGGTCGCCGGGTCGTCCGGCGGACCGACCACCGCCACCTGGCGGGGGCCGTCGACGATCGCCTCGAGGACGGCGAGAGCCCAGCCCTCGGCCGTCGGGTGCTCGCCGGCGAGCAGGAGCGGTTCAACCAGGGCCCGCTCCGCCGCCTCGCGATGGCGGTTCGAGCCGCTGAGTGCGGCGTAGCCCACCAAGGCACCCGCCGCCGCAGCGGAGCCGCACGGCGTGGGGCCGTCGATGACCTCACGAGGCCGCCGGACCCGGGCCACGACCGGGTCGGTCTGGTCGTCCGCGGTGTCCACCAGGGAGCCGTCCAGTGCTTTGAAGTGGCCCGTCACCGTGTCCAGCAGGTCGCCGGCCGCGGCCAGGTATCGGGCCTCGCCCGTGGCGCCGACGAGGGCGAGCAGGCCCTCCGCGAGGTCCGCGTAGTCCTCGAGCACGCCGGCGGCACGCCCGGCCTCGCCGTCGCGTGAGGCGCGCACGAGTCGGGCGCCGCCCGGCCCGGGCACCAGGTGCAGCCGCAGGAGAAGGTCGGCCGCCTCACGTGCCGCGACCACCCAGTCCCGGCGGCCCAGCAGGTCGCCCGCGTCCGCGAGGCCCGCGATGGCCAGGCCGTTCCAGGCCGTGACCACCTTGTCGTCGCGTGAGGGTGCCGGCCGGGCTGCCCGCGTGGCGCGCAGGCGGTCACGAAGCACGGCCCACCGCCCAGGGTCGGGGGGATCCGACGGCAGTCTGAGCACCGAGGTCCCGCGCTCGAACGAGCCTCCCTCGAACACCCGGCACAGGTCGGCGACCCAAGCGCCGTCGTCCTCGCCCAGCGCCTCGCGGAGCTGGGTCGGGGTCCACACGTAGTAAGCGCCCTCGCGGGGGATGCCGTCGGCGCCGGGGGAGTCGGCGTCCAGCGACGAGGCGAAGCCTCCCTCGGGAGTGCGCAGCTCGGCCAGCAGCCAGGTGGCCGTCTCCTCCGCGACACGGCGGGCGACGGGCGAGCCCGTCGCCCGCCACCAGTGCGCGTAGACCCGGACCAGCAGGGCGTTGTCGTAGAGCATCTTCTCGAAGTGCGGCACGGTCCACGTCGCGTCGACGCTGTACCGGGCGAACCCGCCGGCGAGCTGGTCGTAGATCCCGCCGCGGGCCATCGCCTCGAGGGTCCGCGAGGCCATCTCCATGGCCCTGGCGGCGCGTCGGTCGCGCGGCCCGCCGCGCCGGGACCGGCGCAGGAGCCACTCGAGCAGCATCGACGGCGGGAACTTGGGCGCGCCGCCGAAGCCGCCGCGCACCTCGTCGTAGGCCACCCCGGTCGCAGTGAGGGCGGTGTCGGCGAGCAGCGCGTCGAGAGGGACGGAGCCGTCGGCGGCGGGTCCCGCGCGTGCCACGGCCGCGCTGATCCGGGCGGCGCTGGCCACGACCTCGTCGCGACGGGTCGCCCACGCTTCGGCCACCGCCTCGACGACCTGGCGGAAGGCTGGGGTGCCGCCGATCGGCCGCGGCGGGTAGTACGTGCCGGCGTAGAACGGACGCCCGTCGGGCGTGACCCAGACCGTCATCGGCCAGCCCCCGCTGCCGGTGAGCGCCTGGGTCGCCGCCATGTACACCGTGTCGACGTCGGGCCGCTCCTCGCGGTCGACCTTCACCGCGACGACCCGGGCGTTGAGGAGGCCGGCGATCTCGGGGTCCTCGAAGGACTCGTGGGCCATCACGTGGCACCAGTGGCAGGCCGCGTAGCCGATCGAGACGAGCACCGGCACGTCGCGGCGCTTCGCCTCGGCGAAGGCCTCGGGGCCCCACTCCCACCAGTCGACCGGGTTGTCGGCATGTTGTTGCAGGTAGGGGCTCGTCGCGCGGGCCAGTCGGTTCGCCACGACACCACTGTGGGTCTTCGCGGGGCGACGCGCGAGACCTATCGAACGGCGCTGCGCACCGACGCGAGCAGGCACGCACGGCCCAGGTCGCCGGTTCCTCGATCGCATACACCTAGCCGCCACGGCGAAGCGCCGTCGCGGCGTGCGCACCGAGCCCGACCGCCCATGGGACGGTGACCTGCCACACGTAGTCCACACCGTCGCCGAGGGCGATGTCCTGGGCCCACAGGAAGCCGTTCACGAGGACGAACACGATCGTGTGCCCCAGGAGGTCGGAGCGCGCCGAGTGCTCCACACCCTCGCGCGAACGCCCGGTGATCAGGACGGTCACCCCGAACGCCAAGGCTGCACCGCCGGCGACCAGCGGGCCCCAGCCTCAGCCCGGTGCGATGTCCCCGACCCGGGCCGACCAGTCACCGCCGCACCCAGCGGGTGACGTGGAGCTCCGGTTCGACGTGGTGTGACGGGGTCGTGTTGATGTGGGCGACGCGCGACAGCCCTCGCCGGGTCCGGGGCGCGGAGGGATGATGACGTGGTGCGTGTCCAGCTGCTGCACATCGAGGACTGCCCGACCTGGCAGGTGGCCGACGACCACCTGCGCCAGGCCCTGCGTGCGGTCGAGGCCACCGTCGACGTGGAGCACGTACTGGTCGAGGCCCCCGAGCAGGCTGCGGCGTGGGGCTTTCACGGGTCTCCTTCGATCCTGATCGACGGCGTGGACCCGTTCGCCCACGCGGACGCCCCCGTCGGCCTGTCGTGCCGGCTCTACCGGACTCCGGGCGGCACGGCCGGTTCGCCCACCGTCGAGCAGCTCGTCGAGGTCCTCTCCGGGCGCTGACACCGCGGCAGACCGCGCGTCCAGGCATCTCCCAGGGTCCCTGCCTAGAGTCCCGCGGGTGTCCCTGACCTACCTGGAGTCCCTCGTCGTCGGCGCGTTCCAGGGGTTCTCGGAGCTGTTCCCGATCTCCTCCCTCGGGCACAGCGTGCTCATCCCGGCGCTGGTCGGAGGCCCGTGGGCCCAGGACCTCAGCGTCTCGGCGCCCGAGTCGCCGTACCTCGCGTTCATCGTGGGCCTGCACGTCGCGACCGCGGCGGCGCTGCTGGTGTTCTTCTGGCGGGACTGGGTCCTGATCATCGGCGGGTTCTTCGCCTCGATCCGGCACCGCAGCGTGACCGACCCGTATCAGCGCCTGGCGTGGCTGATCATCATCGCCACCATCCCCGTCGGGCTCGCCGGGCTCCTGCTCGAGCACGCCTTCCGCACCACGCTCGGCAAGCCGATCCCGGCCGCGGCGTTCCTCGTCGTCAACGGCTTGGTCCTGCTCGCCGGAGAGCGGCTGCGGCGCCGGGCGCCGGTCGCCGTGCCGGCAGGGGCCGCGGCCGTGGACGCCGGAGGGCTGACCATGGCCGACGTCGCCGCCGAGCGGCTGGTCCGTGGTGGCGAGGACGACGGGTCCGGCCCGGAGGCCGACCACCGGTTGGCCGGGCTCAGCCTTCGCGCGGCCACCACGATCGGGTCGGCGCAGGTCCTGGCCCTGCTGCCCGGGATCAGCCGGTCGGGGTCGACGATGGTCGCGGGTCTGTTCCGCGGTCTGTCCCACGAGGACGCGGCGCGGTTCTCCTTCCTGCTCGCCACGCCGGTCATCCTCGCCGCGGGCCTGCTGAAGATCCCGGACCTCTTCGGCCCGCTCGGCGCCGGCATCCACGGTCAGGTCGTCGTCGGGAGCCTCGCGTCCTTCGCGACGGCCTACCTGTCGGTGCGCTACCTGACCCGGTACTTCCGTACCCGCACGCTGACCCCGTTCGCGATCTACAGCATCGTGCTCGGCGGCGCGGCGTTGGTCTGGCTGTCCGTGCGCTGACGACCGGTGCCGGCGGGCGCAGAGCGGGCGCGGGCCGGCCTGGATCCCATTGAGACGCCCGGAGACCCGGCCCGGCGCACCCGGGCGGAATGCGGTCCGGAGCGCTTCCGCAGGCGCTCCGCGGTGCCCTCGGGCCCCGCGACACGCCGCTCGGGCAACGATTTTCCCCGGTCCCGCGCACAACGTAGGACGAATGGGCCCCAGAGGGCCCGAACGAGCGACCTACCCTGCGAGGACAGGCATGAGGATCTCCTTGACGCCTCCGCCACGACGGCGTCAGCCGCCGCGACGGGTCAGCGCAGATCCTCTTTCCCCTGAGACCGTCGATCGCTCACACCACGGGACAGGCAGATGACCTCACAGCAGCCCAAGTACCCCGGCACCTCCACCGTTCTCAACGGGAACGGCGCCGTGGCCTACGTCATGCGTCACGTCTGTGGTGGCGTGATCGGGTATCCCATCACTCCGTCCACCGAGATCTCCGAGCTCTTCGAGGCCGCCCGCGCCGAGGGCAGCGTGAACGTGTGGGGCAAGCACCCGTTCTTCTTCGAGGCGGAGGGTGAGCACTCCGCCCAGAGCGGTGCCCTCGGCGCGGCGCTCACCGGCGGGCAGTACGTGTCGAACGCCTCCTCGAGCCAGGGCATCCTCTACGCGCTCGAGTCGCACTACGTGACGGTGGGCAAGAAGATCGGCGGCTTCGTGCTGCAGTGCGCGGCGCGCGTGGTCTCCAAGCACTCCCTGAACGTCATGGCCGGCCACGACGACGTGTACGCGCTGCTGCCGTCCGGCTACACGATCATGTTCGGCTCGAACCCGCAGGAGGCCGCGGACCTCGCGGCCATCTCCTACCGCACGGCCGCGCTGTCGCTGATCCCCGTCACCAACGCGATGGACGGGTTCTCGACCAGCCACATGATGAGCGAGATGGTCCTGCCCGAGCCCGCGCTGCTCAAGGAGTACCTCGGCGACCCGACCGCCTACGTCCCGTGCCCGACCGTCGCGCAGGAGATCCTCTTCGGCGCCAAGGGCCGTGTGGCCCAGCTCACCGGCTGGCTGGCCCGGCACCGCGGCGACCTGCTGGACGCCCCGGCGGAGTCGCTCGCCGACTACCTGGCCCTGAACGCCGACGCGATCGAGGCGGACCAGGCCGGCGCGCTCATCGAGCCGACCCTCGCCTGGCTCCCGGTCGAGCTGCACGCCGCGTGGTCGCGCCAGTGGCGCAACGCCGCGCCCAAGGGCACCCGCCAGCTGGTCCCGGCACTGGTGGACGTCGACAACCCGGGCCTGACCGGCCCCGTGCAGAACCAGCCCGACTTCCAGGCCGGTGCGGTCGACCACCGCACCCACTTCGCCTCCGAGGTCCCGCGCCTGGCCCGCCAGGCGATGGCCGAGTACGCCGAGCTGACCGGCCGCGAGTACGCCCCGGTGATGACCTACGACGTCGAGGACGCCGACTACGTCGTCGTCGGCCTGGGCTCGATCACCGACGACCTGCGCGCCGTGCTCCCGTACCTGCGCGCGCAGGGCCACAAGGTGGGCGTCGTCTCGGTCAAGCTGCTCCAGCCGTTCCCCGAGGCCGAGCTCGTGGCCGCACTGGCCGGCAAGAAGGCCGTCACGGTCCTCGAGCGCTCCGACCAGACCGCGCTCACGAGCCTGGTCACCGGTGCGCTGTTCAAGGCCCGCCAGAACGCCGACGGCGCCGACCACGAGGTCCCGACGCTCGACAAGCTCCCGCGCCTGACCACCGGCATCTTCGGCCTCGGCGGTCACGACGTGCAGCCGCGCCACACCATCGCCGCGTTCCAGCACATGATCGACGGGAAGACGGCGCCGCTGATCTACCTGGGCTCGCAGTTCTTCAGCAAGAACCCGAGCCCGCAGATGGCGGAGATCGAGGCGCGCCTGCGCGCCGCCTACCCGACCACCGAGCACATGGCGCTCGAGACCGCCGAGAACCCGCAGCTGCTGCCCGACTCCGCGATGCGGATCCGGTTCCACTCCGTGGGCGGCTACGGCACCATCGCGACCGGCAAGCTGCTGACCGACATCCTGTCCGGCGTGCTGGGCATGCACTCGAAGGCGGCGCCGAAGTACGGCTCGGAGAAGTCCGGTGCGCCGACCAACTACTACATCACCCTGAGCCCCGAGCCCGTGCTCATCACGAACGCCGAGCTCGAGGACGTCGAGGTCGTGCTCTCCCCGGACCACAAGGCCTTCGTGCACACCAACCCGATCAAGGGTCTGGTGCCGGGCGGGACGCTCATCATCCAGTCGGACCTGACGCCGATCGAGTTCTGGCGGCAGCTGCCCAAGTACGCGCGCACGACGATCCGCGAGCGCAAGATCCGCCTGATGATCATCGACGCGTTCTCGGTCGCGAAGAAGCATGCGCCGAAGCCCGAGCTCGAGACCCGCATGATGGGTATCGCGTTCATCGGCGCGGTCGCCGGCCACGTGGACCGCGTCTCCAAGGGTGCCGACCGCGAGGCGATCTCGGCCAAGGTCCGCGCCCAGATCTCGAAGAAGTTCGGGTCCAAGGGCGAGGCCGTCGTCGAGGGCAACATGGCGGTGATCCACGACGCGATGGACGCCGTGGTCCCGGTCGACTACGACGCGCCAGAGCTGGTTGCGATCGACACCGAGCCGCAGCCGGCCCGGATGCTTCGTCCGGTCGCCGTCTCGCAGGAGATGTGCTCCTCGGACGCCCCGACCGCCGCCTCGCTGTTCGACCCGGCCTACTACGAGGACATCGTGGCGCGCCCGTTCCGCGAGGGCACCATCGGCGAGGCGCCGGTGCTGCCCGGTGTCGGGCTGTTCATGCCCGCGGGTTCGGCCGGCGCGAAGGACAAGGGCCTGTTCCGCCGGACCGTGCCGGCCTTCGACCCCGACGTGTGCACCGGCTGCATGGAGTGCGCGCTGGTGTGCCCGGACGCGGCGATCCCGAACACCGTGCACGACCTGCACGCGCTGCTGCTCACGACGATCGACACGCTGGAGCTGCCCGAGGCCCAGCGCGCCGTCCTGCGGTCGCAGGTCTACCCGCTGGCCGAGGCCGTCCGCGGCCGCTACCGCACCGAGAAGGACGGCCCGGCGTTCCACGACCTCGTGGCCCAGGCGGGTGCCGGCCTCGAGGTCGACGGCCCGGTCTTCGCCCGGAGCCTCGGCGCGCTGGTCGAGAAGCTCGCGACCTTCCCGGTCGCGCGGACCCGACCGTTCTTCGACGCGATGGAGAAGGCCCAGCCGGGCTCCGGCGGCCTCTTCTCCGCCACGATCGACCCCTGGAAGTGCACCGGGTGCCTGGAGTGCACCGAGGTCTGCGGCCCCGGCGCCCTGACCCCGGTCGACCAGGACGACGCGGTGCTGACCACCCTCCAGGACCGGTTCGAGCTCCTGTCGCGGCTGCCCAACACCCCGGCTCGCTTCTACGACGGCTCGCTGTCGGCCGAGGGCGACCTCAAGCGCCTCCTGCTCGACCACGACAACTACTACGCCACCACCGGTGGGCACGGCGCGTGCCGCGGATGCGGCGAGGTCACCGCGATCCGGCTCGTCATGTCGATGAGCCACGCGCTGGGCGAGGAGCGTCGTGAGAAGCACGAGACCGCGCTCATCCAGATGCTCGCGGACCTGGAGGCCAAGCTCGCCGAGATCGGAACCGCGGACGTCGCGCGTCGTGAGCGGATCACGTCGCTGATCGCCACGCTCGAGCGTCGGCTGTACATGGTCGAGTCCGGCCCGACCGGTCAGGGCCCCGCCTCGACCATCATCGCCAACTCGACCGGCTGCTCGAGCGTGTACGCCTCGACGATGCCGTACAACAACTACCTCGACCCGTGGGTGAACAGCCTCTTCCAGGACGCCCAGCCGCTGGCCAAGGGCATCTTCGAGGGCGTGGCGCACGAGGTGGTCGACGAGGTCAGGGCCATGCGCACCGCACGGCTCGAGCTCGACGACGCGTACGACCCCGAGCGGCACCTGACGGTCATGCAGCGTCTCACCTGGGACAAGCTGACCAAGGACGAGCTGGGCCTGATGCCGACGATCATGACGATCGGCGGCGACGGCGCGAGCTACGACATCGGCTTCGGCGCGATGAGCCGCGTCCTGGCGTCCGAGACCCCGATCAAGGTCATGGTGCTGAACTCCGGTGCGTACTCCAACACCGGCGGCCAGACCTCGACCGCGTCGTTCACCGGTCAGGACTCGGACCTGTCCCGGTTCGGTGGCGCGCACGACGGCAAGCACGAGTCCCGTAAGGAGCTCGGCCTGATCGCGTCCTTCCACCCGAACGTCTACGTCGCCTCGACCTCGACGTCGCTGCACGGGCACTACCTGAAGTGCTCGATGGACTTCCTCAGCTACAGCGACGGCCCGGCCGTGATGGACACCTACACGCCGTGCGGTTCCGAGCACGGCATCGCCGAGGCCGCCTCGGCAGCCCGTGCCCGGCTCGCGGTCGAGTCCCGGATGAGCCCGCTGTTCGTCCACGACCCGCGCCGCGGCAAGACGCTGTACGACTGGTTCAGCCTGGACGGCAACCCCGACCCGGACAAGACGTGGACCACCACCACGCTCGAGTACCTGGACGAGGCCGGTCAGGTCCAGCTGATGACGACGCCCCTGACCCCGGCGGAGTTCGCGCTCGGCGAGACGCGCTTCAAGAAGCAGTTCCGCAAGCTGCCGGCCTCCTCCGAGGACATCGCCGTGCCGATCGACGAGTACGTCGAGCTCGAGGTCGCCGACCGCGAGGGCAAGGTGCCGTTCATCTACGCGACGGACGAGGACCGGCACCTGATGAAGGTGCAGTGCTCGCACCAGGTGGTGAACCTGGTCGAGGACCGCAAGCGGTACTGGCAGATCCTGCAGTACCTGTCGGGTCAGCACGAGGAGGAGCTCGGCGCCGTCTACGCCGACGACCTCGCCTCGATCACCGCCCGCTACGACGAGGCGATGACCCTGCGCGAGTCCTCGATGGACGACATCGCCCGGGCCATGGCCGAGCTGGCCACCTCGAGCAGGGCGCCCGCGGGCCTGACGGCCCCGGTGCCCGTGCGCGGGGACGTGCCCGCCGCCGCCCCGGCAGCCGCTCCGGCGGCGACCGCGGTGGCCGACCGAGCCGTCTGGCTCGATCCCTCCGACCAGTCGAAGTGCACCGACTGCGGCACCTGCTACCAGGAGCTGCCGATGTTCTTCGAGAAGGTCACCAAGGTCATCGACGGCCAGGCCGTGACGGTCGCGGAGATGAAGGAGGGGTCGCTCGACAAGGTGACCGTCACTCCCGAGCTCCAGGCGCGGATCGAGCGGGTCAAGGCCACCTGCGACGCGGAGATCATCAAGTGAGCCAGACGATGCCCCCGACGAGTGCGGGAGGCCGCGAGGACCTCCAGCGCTACCTGGCTGCCCAGGGTGCGCTGGAGGCCAGCCAGAGCGAGGTCGCCGAGCTCGAGCACGCCTCCGAGGTGGAGCAGTTCCACCAGCAGATGGAGCTGCTCCGGCGCCGGCTGCTCGCCGAGCCGACCGCCTTCCGTCAGATGTTCATCTCCGACGGCATGGCCGCGGTCGCCTGGGAGTTCTCCCAGCCGGAGCTGGGCAAGCAGTTCACCGAGACGCTGTGGGGCCTGCTGGGTCGCGGCGACGACGTGAGCGTGCTGTTCATGCGCTTCCTGTGGAACCTCCCGCTGGGCAAGAAGCGGATGTTCATCAGGGCGATCGACGAGCACCTGTCCGACCGGTACCCGATGTTCGACGGGCTCTCGGACGGTTGGCCGGCCGCGGTGAGCATCCCGCCGTACATCCGCGAGCCGGAGGAGCGGTCGAAGGACTTCGGCCTGGTCAACCAGGGCTACCTGGGGTACATGAACCTCGGCTACACCCGTGCGGACGTCGACCTGTTCATCTGGCTGGAGGCGCTGCGGGACAAGCAGTGTGCCGAGAAGCCCTGCGAGCTGGGCATCTTCCTGGCCGAGCACAAGGAGCCCAAGGGCGGCTGCCCGGTCAAGATCCACATCCCACAGATGCTGGAGCTGATCGGCAACGGCCGGTTCCGTGACGCACTGGAGCTCATCGAGGGCTCGAACCCGCTGCCGGACGTCACCGGCCGGGTGTGCCCTCAGGAGCTGCAGTGCCAGGGCGTGTGCCTGCACAAGCAGAACCCGATCCAGATCGGTCAGGTCGAGTGGTTCCTGCCCGAGCGAGACAAGCTGGTCAACCCCGACGGGCTGGTCGCCAAGTTCGCCGACTGGCCCGACCCGTGGCAGCGGGCCGAGAAGCCGCCGGTTGCGATCGTCGGCTCGGGCCCGTCCGGCCTGATCAACGCCTACCTGCTCGCGGTCGAGGGCTTCCCGGTCACGGTCTTCGAGGCGTTCCACGCCCTGGGCGGGGTGCTGCGCTACGGCATCCCGGAGTTCCGGCTCCCGAACGAGCTCATCGACGACGTGGTCAACAAGATCACCCTGCTCGGCGGCAAGTTCGTGCCCAACTTCGTGGTCGGCAAGACGGCGACCCTGCAGGACCTGCGCGACGCGGGCTTCTGGCGGATCTTCGTGGGCTCGGGCGCAGGCCTGCCGCGGTTCATGAACGTGCCCGGCGAGCACCTGCTCAACGTGATGTCGGCCAACGAGTTCCTGACCCGGGTCAACCTCATGCACGCCCAGAGCCCGCAGTACGAGACGCCGCTGCCGGACGTCGAGGGCAAGAAGGTCCTGATCATCGGCGGTGGCAACACCGCGATGGACGCGGCGCGCACCGCGCGCCGGCTCGGCGGCAACGTCACGATCGTCTACCGGCGCACGCAGTCGGAGATGCCGGCCCGCGTCGAGGAGCTGCACCACGCCCTCGAGGAGGGCATCGGCCTGCAGGTGCTGCGGTCGCCGTCGGAGTTCCTCGGCAACGACGACGGCTTCGTCAAGGCCGCCACACTCGACGTGATGGAGCTCGGTGAGCCGGACGACTCCGGTCGGCGCCGGCCGCGCGCGACCGGGCAGTCCGAGACGGTCGAGGCCGACCTGGTGATCATGGCGCTCGGCAACGACGCCAACCCGATCATCAAGGACTCCGAGCCGCGCCTGCACACCTCCAAGTGGGGCACCATCGAGGTGACCGGTGGCGGTTCGCAGGAGACCTCGCTCGCGGGTGTCTACACCGGTGGCGACGCCGCGCGGGGCGGCTCGACCGCGATCCGTGCGGCCGGCGACGGTCAGGCCGCGGCGCGCGAGATCGTCGGTGCCATCGATGTGGCGCCGGAGACGATCACCGCCATGGTGTCCAGCGCCCGGGACTACAGCGAGATGGCCGCGACGTCCCAGCGGATCGTGTCCACCGCGGAGCTCAGCGACGGGATCCACGAGTTCGTGGTCCACTCGCCGGCGATCGCGCACGCGGCCCGGGCCGGGCAGTTCGTCCGGGTGCTGCCTCGGGAGGACGGCGAGCTGATCCCGCTCACGCTGGCGGACTGGAGCACCGAGGACGGCACGATCTGCCTCGTGGTCCAGGGCGTGGGCACCAGCTCGCTCGAGATCAACCAGATGCAGGTCGGTGAGTCCTTCGCAGGCATCGCCGGGCCGCTGGGCCGTCCGAGCGAGGTCCACCAGTACCCGAAGGACTCGACGGTCGTGTTCACCGCGGGTGGCCTCGGCCTGCCGCCGGTGTTCCCGATCATGCGCGAGCACCTCAAGGCCGGCAACCACGTGACCCTGATCGCCGGGTTCCGCAGCGCCCACCTGATGTTCTGGACGGGCGAGGACGAGCGGGTCGGGCGGATCAAGGCGGAGTTCGGCGACCAGCTGGACATCGTCTACGCGACGAACGACGGCACCCTCGGGTACCACGGGTTCGTCACGGGCCCGCTGGAGGAGATGCTCGAGGCGAACAAGCGCGGCGAGGGCCGCGCCATCGCCGAGGTCGTCACGATCGGCCCGCCGCTGATGATGCGGGCGGTCTCCGACCTGACCAAGCCGTACGGTGTGCCCTGCGTGGCAAGCCTGAACTCGATCATGGTGGACGCGACGGGCATGTGCGGTGCGTGCATGGTGCCCGTGGTCATCGACGGGAAGCTGGTGCGCAAGCACGCGTGCATCGACGGTCCCGAGATCGACTCCCACCTGATCGACTGGGACAAGTTCCTGCCGCGGTTCCGGCTGTTCAAGACCCAGGAGCAGCGCAGCAGGATGGCGCACGGGTTCGCCTGAGCGTCGTCGTCCGTCTGAAGGGCCGCCCTCCCGCGGGGGCGGCCCTTCGGCGTCCGGCGGGCACGCGGCGGTCCCGGGGCGGGGCGCCGTCGATCAGGTGTCGCGGCGCCGGCGTCGCCGATCGCGCGTGACCGGTCCGGGCACATCCGGGCGGCGTTCCTGGTCCCCGGATCCCTCGAAGGCGGCCAGGAGCGCCTCGAGATCGGTCGCCGAGGGTCGGCGGTCGGCCAGGCCGGCCAGGTCGGCGTGCGCGACGTGCGCGAGCGCCCAGCGGGGGTCGCGATCCAGGCCGGCGCGGGTCCGGGGCAGGATGGTCCGGTTCCGTTCCGCGGCCAGGAGCCCGGCGAGGTGGTCCAGGAGCGAGTCCCGACGCCCAGGCCCCTGAGATGGCGCGTGGGGGCGGTGCAGGTCGTGGTCGGCCACGAGCATCACCAGGGCGGTGTGCTCGGCGAAGGCCGACGAGTCGAGCCGTGCCCGGATGAACGCCGCGCTCGCCTTGGACTCGACGAGCGCGAGCACGAGGTCCTCGCGCGCCCTGTCTCGGTCCATCGTGGACGTGCCTCCGTCATCTCCGGCGGGGGGTCACCGGACGCTCGCCGGCGGTGCGGGGTGTGCTCCACCGACCGTTCCAGTCTCCCCGGCGAGCGGTCGGTGACGGCGCGGGGGCTCGGGTGAATCCCGCCGCGGGGGACCGACGGCACTCGTTCGGCGCACTGCAGGTGGCGAAGGGGTGACGGCACGCTGCCACCTCGGACCCGCGGCCGGACGCGAGGAGGCGGACGAAGGATCCGCTCGGCGCGCGGAATGAATCGACGCATGGCACCGTTCTCTGCATACCCCCGGGGGTATCGAACTCGGGACCGAGACGACGAGATCCAGGAGGACAAGTGCGCGAGATCGACCAGGACGGCTTCGCCGTCGCCCACGCGGCGGGCGGGTACGTGCTCGACGTGCGTGAGCCGGTGGAGTACGTGGGCGGCCACGTGCCCGGGGCGACGCTGATGCCGATGAGCACGATCGCGGCCCGCGCGAGCGAGCTGCCGTCGGACACGCGGATCCACGTGATCTGTGCGAGCGGGAACCGCAGCCTGGTGGTGACCGATGCGCTCCAGCGCGCCGGCTACGACGCGGTCTCGGTCGCCGGCGGCACCTCGGCCTGGCGGTTCGCCGGCCGGCCCGTGGTGACCGGCATGGACACGCACTGAGGAGGCGTCGATGACTGTCACGATACTGACCCTGGACACGCCCTCCCTGGGCGACCGCAGCTACCTCGTGCACGACGGCACCACCGCGTTCGTCGTCGATCCACAGCGCGACGTGGACCGGGTGCTGGCGATGGCCGAGGAGGCCGGCGTGCGGATCACGCACGTCTTCGAGACCCACATCCACAACGACTACGTCACCGGCGGCTACGCGCTCGCGCAGCGGACCGGCGCGGCCTACCACGTCAACGCCGACGACCCGGTCACCTACGAGCGGGTGCCCACCCGCGACGGCGACCGGATCCGGGTGAGCGACTCGATGACCGTCCGGGTGATGCACACCCCGGGTCACACCTTCACGCACCTGTCGTTCGTGCTCGAGGGGGAGCGGCCCGCGGTGTTCTCCGGGGGCTCGCTGCTCTACGGCTCGACCGGACGACCCGACCTGCTGGGCATGGACCACGCGCCGACGCTCGCGCACCACCAGTACGCCTCCGCCCACGCGCTCGCGAGCCTGCCCGACCACACCTCCGTGATGCCCACCCACGGCTTCGGCAGCTTCTGCTCGGCGACCTCCACCACCGAGGGCGCGACGGGGTCGACGATCGGCCAGGAGCGGCGGGTCAACCCGGCCCTGACCCAGGACGAGGAGGACTTCGTCCAGACGATCCTGGCGGGCCTGGACGACTACCCCGCGTACTACGTGCACATGGCCCCGCGGAACCTCGACGGGCCCGCCGAGCCCGACCTGTCGCTGCCCTCGATCGCGGACAAGGCCGAGCTGCGCCGACGGCTGGACGCCGGTGAGTGGCTGGTGGACCTGCGGACCCGGACGGCGTTCGCCGCCGGGCACGTGCCCGGCACGATCAACATCGGCCTGGACGGTCAGTTCTCGACCTACCTGGGCTGGCTGATCCCCTGGGGGACGCCCTTGACGCTCCTGGGCTCGACTCCGGAACAGGTCGCCGAGGCCCAGCGCGAGCTCGTCCGGATCGGGATCGACCGACCGGCCGCGGCCGCCACCGGCCAGCCCCGGGACTGGACCGACGGCGAGCTGGGCACCGTGCTGCGCGCCACCTTCGCCGAGCTCGCCCAGGTGCGCCACCACCGTCCGGTGGTGGTCCTCGACGTGCGGCGCGCCTCGGAGTGGCGCGCCGGGCACGTCGCCGGTGCGATCAACATCCCGCTGCACCAGCTGGTCGAGCGGATCGACGAGGTCCCACCGGGCGAGGTGTGGGTGCACTGCGCCGCGGGGTACCGCGCGTCGACCGCCGCCTCGCTGCTGATCCGGGCCGGACGCCAGGTCGTCCACGTGGACGAGTCCTACGCGACAGCCGCACCGACGTCCGGCCTGACCCTGGTGGCAGCCTGATCGAACACCCGTTCAATAGACTCCGTCGGTGGAGTCACGCCGGGTGGTCAACCGCGAGCAGCCTGCCCGCGCGCCGGTCGCCCCGACGGGGGACGTCCCGGTCATCGTCCACCTGGTGTGGTCCGACGGGGACGAGGAGTGGCGGCCGGCGCGGGCGGTCCGCTGGACGCGCACCCACGTCATGGTGGGGTGGCGTCCGGACGGTCCACCGGCGACCCCGCCTGCCGAGCAGTGGGTCTGGCTGCGAGCCGCGGACGTCATGCGCTCGGTGAGCTGGCTGGTGCGTCCAGACCGGACGCCCGCACCGCGGTCACGGGCGTGAGGGACGTGACCGGCATGTGGCCGCCGATGGCGCCCCGGACGTCGCACCTCCAGGATCGTCGCGTGTGGGAGCGAACCAGGGCGGCGGTGCGGGACAACGCCGCGTGGTGCCAGCGGGTCTGCGCGGCGCACGGGATCCCCGCCCGGCGTCGCGGCGATCGTTGGCTCGTCCACGGTCGTGCGCCGGCCGGCTATCCCGACGTGATCACGCTGCGCCCCGGCCTGTCCGTCGACGCCGTCCTGGACGGTGTGGACACCGGACCGGGCTGCTCGGTCAAGGACTCCTGGAGCGAGCTCGACCTGGGTGGGCTCGGGTTCGAGGTGCTCGCCACCGGTACGTGGCTCTGGGCCGAGCCCGCAGTGCCCGGTGATGCCCCCTGGACCGCGATCGAGAGCGCGGGGCTGGCCGACTGGGCTGCGATCCACGGAGGCGAGCCGTTCCCGGCCGTGCTGCTGGTCGACCCGGCCGTCCACCTCGTGGTGCGCGAGGACGGCTCGGCCTGTGCCGCGGTGTGCTCCGCCGTGCCGGGCGTGGCGGGCGTGTCCAACGTCGTGTCCACCGACCCGCAGCGAACCTGGGCCGAGCTGCGAGCGTGGTGCGCCGACCAGCTGCCGGGGCGCGTCGTGGTCGGCTGGGAGCCCGGCTCGGCGCTGGACGCCGCGCGCGCGGCCGGCATGACGGCCGTCGGCCCCCTACGGGTGTGGCGGCGCGGGGTGTCCTGACCCACGCCGGCGGCTCAGTCCTCGGTGCCGTACTCCCAGTGCCACGGCTCGAGGGGACCGGCGCCACCGGGGTCCATGTACGAGGGGTGGTGCCAGCCGTAGTCGCCTGCGTGCGCCGCGAGCCACAGGTACAGGGGCGCGTTGAACTGGCCGAGGTCGCCTGCCCCCGCGAGGTCGATCGCCTGGCCGCGCCCGTGGTTCGACGTGCCGGCCGTGGCGGCGAGGTCACCCTTCTCCTCGTGCAGCACGGCCTGCTGCTCGGCGGTGCGATAGCTGCTCGACACCCGAAGGTTGTGGCCGCTCGCCGCGACGTAGGCACGGTTGAGCTGCTCGAGTGCGGCAGCCGCGTCGCACCGGAGCTGGACCCTGCGGTCGAAGGCGACGCTGCACAGGTACTTCGACGGGATCGCGCCGTTGGGTGCCGCGTCGGCCGCGGCGACCAGGTTCTCCAGGCGGCCGGCCTTCGCCTTGGCTGCGGCGGCGGCCTCGGCGCGGGCCTCCTCCTCGGCCTGCCGCTGGGCGAGGACCTCGTCGACCACGGCCTGCACCCGGACGCTGAGCTCCAGGACCCGCTCCGCGGCCGCCTCGAGACGTTCGGAGTCGCCGAGATCGAGGTCCGCGACGGCCAGCAGCGACACCGCGGGCAGGCCCTCGTCGAGGACGTCGGCCGATGCCGTCGTGACGACGTCCGGGGTGAGCAGCGCCGTCGGGTCGATGGCTTCGGTCGTCCGCGCCGGATATGGCTCGGCCGCCTCGGGGGTGCCCGCGGCCGCGAGGTCGGCCGGGGCGTCGGCCGCGGCCGTGTCGAGCGTCGCGGCGACGGGCTCCGTGCGCCCGGCCAGGGGAGTCGTGCTCGGCGCGGTAGCGGATGTGTCCGACGGCTGCGTCGACGATGTCGAGCGCGATGCCGCGGGCGCCGACCGGTCGGCGGACGGGACGGTGTCGGCGACCGAGGAGGCGGCCCCCTCGGCGGCCTGTGTTGCCCCCTCGAGCAGCTCGACCGCGTCCGCCAGCGGCGTGATCGAGAGCACCTCGGCCGGGTCGGCCTCGGCGACGGGTTCGGAGGCGGGCTCGTCGGCCGGGGCGGTCCGGGCCACCTCCTGGGCGGCGCGTGACAGGGCGACGTCCGCATCCGGCGTCTGCGCGAGCAAGGAGTTCAGCTCGGTCATCGCGACACTGAGCTCGGCGAGGTCCTCGGGTGCCACCACGTCCGGTGGGACGGAGGCCAGGGCATCGGCGGTCTGCACGGCACCCTGGGCGACCTCCCGGGCCTGGGTGCGCCGGTGGGCCAGGTAGGCGGTCGCCTGTCCGCTCAGGCGGCTGGCCGCCGCGCCGTCGACTCGGATCTGACGCTCCTGCGCAGCCCGCTCGGCGGCTGCCTCGGCAGCCACCGCGGCGCGGTATGCGTTGTCCTCGGCGATCTGGTGCACGGTCACCTGGACGACCGAGCCCGAGACCAGTGCGCACGCCGCGACGAGGAGCGCGGCGGGACGTGGCATGACGGCCCGGACCGCGGGCGCGACGAGTCCGGGCACCGAGGTCCACCACGCACCGCGATGCGAAGGGTGGTGCCAGCCGTGACGCGCCGCGACCATCGAGCTCCTCACCGGACTGTGGGCACAGGTATCCCTGACCCGTGCATCGGCGGTCGCCGACGTCACGTGAGGAGTTCTCTCGCCGTGTCTCGCCGAATTCACCCGTACGCCGCAGCGAGGTCGGCGGACGGGTGACCCACACGCCGGAGGCCCGGACCCCGTGAGGGGTTCCGGGCCTCCGAGCGGGAGATGCCGTCAGCTGCAGCCGCTGGTCGACCCGCAGCCCTCGCAGACGTGGCAGGAGCCCGAGGGCCGCATCTTGATCCCGCAGTTCATGCACAGCGGGGCGTCGGCCGCACGGCCCTGGAGCAGGTCCATCAGCTCGGCCGAGGAGTGCACCTGCGCGGGGGGCGCGACCGCCGTCGGGCGGGACGGGGCTTCGTCGAGCGGCTCGTCGACGATCGCCTGACCCGAGCCGTCGTCCTCCGTGACGGGGGTGATCGGCTCGTACGAGCCGGTCTCGAGCTGCCGCTGCCGCTCCTCCGTCGTGTAGATGCCCAGTGAGGACCGGGTCTCGAAGGACAGGTAGTCCAGCGCGAGGCGGCGGAAGATGTAGTCCATCATCGACTGGGCCATGCGGATGTCCGGGTCGTCGGTCATGCCGGCGGGCTCGAAGCGCATGTTGGTGAACTTCTGCACGTACGTCTCCAGCGGCACGCCGTACTGGAGAGCGACGGAGACCGCGATCGAGAACGCATCCATCACGCCGGCGAGGGTCGAGCCCTGCTTTCCGAGCTTGAGGAACACCTCGCCGAGCCCGTCACCGGGGTAGGAGCCGGCGGTGATGTACCCATCGGCGCCGCCCACCGTGAACGACGTGGTCTTCGAGTCGCGCTGGCGCGGCAGGCGCTTGCGGGTCGCCCGGCCGGGACCGGCCACCTCGACCACGGGTGCCGGTGCGTCTGCCTTCTTGGCCTTGGCGTCCGACAGCGGCTGACCGACCTTGCAGTTGTCGCGGTAGATCGCCAGGGCCTTGATGCCCATCGACCAGGCGTCGAAGTAGAGCTTCTCGACGTCCTCGACGGTGGTCTCCTCCGGCATGTTCACCGTCTTGGAGATCGCACCGGAGATGAACGGCTGGACGGCCGCCATCATCCGCACGTGGCCCATCGGGGAGATCGCGCGCTCGCCCATCGCGCAGTCGAACACCTCGTAGTGCTCCGGCTTGAGACCGGGGGCGTCGATCACGTGACCGTGCTCGGCGATGTACTCCACGATCGCCTCGCTGGTCTCGGTGGTGTAGCCGAGCTGGTTGAGCGCACGCGGGATGGTCTGGTTGACGATCTGCATCGAGCCGCCGCCGACGAGCTTCTTGAACTTCACCAGCGAGAAGTCGGGCTCCACCCCGGTGGTGTCGCAGTCCATCATGAAGCCGATGGTCCCGGTAGGGGCCAGCACCGAGGCCTGCGCGTTGCGCCAGCCGTTGCGCACGCCGAGCTTGTTGCCCTCGGCCCAGGCCTTGGTCGCGGCCGCGTGGATCTCGCCGTCCATGACGTGCAGGGTGCGGATGTCGTCGTTGGCCGCGGCGTGCTTGCGCATGACGCGCTGGTGCGCCTGGGCATTCTGCGCGTATCCGTCGTAGGGGCCGACCACAGCGGCCAGCTCAGCCGAGCGCCGGTACGCCGTGCCGGTCATCAGCGAGGTGATCGCCGCGGCCAGCGCCCGGCCCCCAGCCGAGTCGTAGCCGTGCCCGGTCGCCATGAGCAGCGCCCCGAGGTTGGCGTACCCGATGCCGAGCTGGCGGAACGCGCGGGTGGTCTCACCGATCGGCTCGGTCGGGAAGTCGGCGAAGCAGATCGAGATGTCCATCGCCGTGATGACGAGCTCGGTCGCCTTGACGAACCGCTCGACGTCGAAGGTGTCGTCCTCGCGCAGGAACTTCAGCAGGTTGAGCGAGGCGAGGTTGCACGAGGAGTTGTCCAGGTGCATGTACTCGCTGCACGGGTTGGAGGCGTTGATCCGGCCCGACTCGGGGCTGGTGTGCCAGTCGTTGATCGTCGAGTCGTACTGGATGCCCGGGTCGGCGCAGGCCCATGCGGCCTCGGCGATCTTGCGGAACAGGCCCTTCGCGTCGACGGTGTCGACCACGGAGCCGTCCGTGCGCGCCTTGAGCCCGAACTCGGTGCCGTCCGCGACCGCCTGCATGAACTCGTCGGAGACCCGCACCGAGTTGTTCGCGTTCTGGTACTGGACCGAGACGATGTCCTTGCCGCCGAGGTCCATGTCGAACCCGGCGTCGCGCAGCGCGCGGATCTTGTCCTCCTCGCGCATCTTGGTCTCGACGAACTCCTCGATGTCGGGGTGGTCGACGTCGAGCACGACCATCTTGGCCGCACGGCGCGTCGCACCGCCGGACTTGATGGTCCCGGCCGAGGCGTCGGCGCCCCGCATGAAGGAGATCGGGCCGGAGGCGGTGCCGCCGGAGGAGAGCAGCTCCTTGGAGGAACGGATCCGGGACAGGTTCAGGCCGGCGCCCGAGCCGCCCTTGAAGATCATCCCCTCCTCGCGGTACCAGTTCAGGATCGAGTCCATCGTGTCGTCGACCGAGAGGATGAAGCAGGCCGACACCTGCTGCGGCGAGGGCGTGCCCACGTTGAACCAGACGGGGGAGTTGAAGCTGAACAGCTGGTGCAGGAGCATCCAGGTCAGCTCGTGCTCGAAGACCTCGGCGTCGGCGTCGGTCGCGAAGTACCCGTGCTGCTTGCCGGCCCGGGTGTAGGTGAGGACCACACGGTCGATGAGCTGGCGCAGGCTGTGCTCGCGCTGCTCGGTGCCGACCGCGCCGCGGAAGTACTTCGTGGTGACGATCGTGGTGGCGTTCATCGACCAGGTGGACGGGAACTCCACGCCCTTCTGCTCGAAGATCGTCTCGCCGGTCTTCCAGTTGGTCTGGACGACGTCGCGACGCTCCCAGGTCACCTCGTCGTACGGGTGCATCCCCGGCGTCGTGAAGACGCGCTCGATGGTCAGGCCGGCAGGCCCCTTGCGCCCCTGCTTGCGGGGTCCGGCGGACGTCTCGGTCATCGCGTGCTCCCTTTCGCTCTCCAGGCCGGTCGTGCGGCCCGGAGCCGTCGTGCCTGTCGCCCTGCTGTGTCGTCGTACCCGCGGAGTCGCGCAGGTCACCGCGGCGGGCCTGTGCAGATCTCTGTGGGAAACCTGTGGGTGGTGCTGTGTGTGCCCGCCGCTCGCTGTGGACAACTCCACCACAACGTGTGCCGGAACTACATCGGTGTCACCACTATATGTTGTGCCACCGACAGAGGCGAGGTCCCACTTTCGTCCGATGACCTGCGCGTCGTGGGGGCGACGGTGAGAACCCGCAGGTGAGCCGCACGGCCGCCCCGAGCGGGCCCGGGATCCGAGACCCACGGTCACCCGATCGGCGCAGCATTCGTACGGCGTGTCGCGCCGGCCCCGGCGTGTCGGACGCGGTCAGCGGGGGAGCGGCTCACCCGTCGCCGGTCGCTCCGTGGATCGGTCCGCGGACCGATCCACGACACGCTCCGGGACCCGGTCGGCGGAGCCGTCGGCGACGTGCTCGGCCGTTCGATCGGTGACGAAGACCGCCGGGACGAACGCCGCACGCGCCGCGGTGCGCCTCAGCAGCCTCAGTACCGGCGCGCCCACCAGCGCCACCCCGACCGCGGTCGTGACGGCCCGACCGACGTCCCAGCCCAGCGAGGTCGCCACCGTGAACGCCGCGAGCCGGCGCAGGTTGTCGCCCAGCGGGGCACCCGGCACGAAGGACAGGGCGGTGTCCGAGCCCAGGGTGAACGGCCAGAACGACAGGTTCATCGCCAGGCCGAACGCGAGGGACGCGAGTGCTCCGTAGCCGGCGAGCATCACCAGCTCGGCGGACCCGCGCGGACGTCGGGGCAGCAGCCCCGCACCCAGGCCCACCCACGCCGCCCCGAGCATCTGGAACGGCAGCCACGGCCCCACGCCCCCGGTCAGCAGGGCTGAGGTGGCCAGGGTGGTGGCGCCGAGTGCGAACCCGAAGCCCGGGCCCAGGACCCGCCCGCCGAGGACCAGCACCGTGAACACGAGCTCGACGCCCGCGGCCCCGGCGGACAGGGGCCGCAGCGCGGCCCCGACAGCGGCGAGCAGCCCGAGCAGCGCGACGGCCTTGACGTCCATGCCGCCGTCGGCCAGCGCGAGGTGCACGACGAGCAGGACGCCGGCGACCACCACGCCCAGCACCAGCGGCGCGTCGGTGGCGTGCGCCAGACCCGCCTCCGGGTTCACGAGCAGGGGCCAGCCGAAGGCCGCCAGGCCGACGGCCGAGGCGAGCACCAGCGCGACCACGCTCCAGCGGCCCAGCCGGACGGCCGCCGCCCGCCCCGGACCGCTCCGACCCGCCGGCGCGGTCATCCCGCCACCGCCAGGGCGGCGCGGACCTCGTCCACGGTCAGCAACGGCAACGGGTGCATGACCTTGGCCACCTGCGGCGCGAAGGTCGGCGAGGCGACCAGCACGTCGCGCGCCGAGCCGTCCGTGACCACCTCGCCGTCGGCCAGCACGACCACCCGCTCCGCGCACTGGGCGACGAACTCCACGTCGTGGCTGGACAGCAGCACCGCGCCGCCGCCCGCCGCGTGCCCGGCGAGGATCGCCGCCAGCGCGCGCTTGGCCGCATAGTCCAGGCCGCGGGTCGGCTCGTCGAGCAGCAGCACCGAGGGCCGGGCGGCCAGCTGCACCGCCAGCACGAGAGCCAGCCGCTGACCCTCGGACAGGTCGCGGGGGTGGGCGTCGTCCGGCACAGGTCCGGCGAGCCGGGCCAGCAACGCCGCACAGGTCCCCGGCGGCGCCCCGGCCTGCCGGTCGCCGGCCGCGCACTCGTCGGCGACCGACGACAGGTACACGAGGTCCATCGGGTCCTGCGGCACCAGGGCGACCAGCTCACGCGCCCGGGCAGGGACCAGCGCCGCCGGATCGCCGCCGTCCCGTCCCTCCCGCCGCACCGCGACCGACCCGGCGCTGCGCGGACCTGCGCCCGCCAGGGCCCACAGCAGCGAGGACTTCCCCGCACCGTTGCGGCCCATCAGGGCGGTGACGGTGCCGGCGTCGAGGTCGAGGTCGACGCCGCGCACCGCGTGGGCGCGGCGGTAGCGGACGTGCATCCCACGCGCGGTGAGGGCGGGGGCACCGCCGGCCGGTGGCGCGTCCGTCACGGTCGGCGGCAGCGCGGCGAGCCGGCCACGGAGCGCGGTCACCCGCCGACGGGCGTCACGGACCGACAAGGGCACCGGTCGCCACCCTGCGACCTGCGCCAGCTCCACCAGGGGAGGCGCGGAGGCGCCGGGCTCCAGCAGGTCGGCGGCCCGCCCCTCGCGCACCGTGCCGTCCGGCGCCACGGCCAGCACCCGGTCCGCGTACTGCACCACGCGCTCGAGACGGTGCTCGGCCAGCAGCACCGTCATCCCGTGGTCGTGGACGAGCCGGGTGAGCGCGGCGAGCACGTCGTCGGCGGCCGGCGGGTCCAGGGCGGAGGTCGGCTCGTCCAGCACGAGGACTCGGGGGTGCGCGGTCAGCACCGCGCCGATGGCGGCCCGCTGCTGCTCGCCGCCGGACAGGTCGCGCAGCGAGGCGTCGCGCAGGCCGGCCAGGCCTAGGAGGTCGAGCACCTCCTCCATCCGGACGCGCATCGCGGCGGGCGGCAGGCCGAGCTGCTCCATCGCGTAGGCGAGCTCGTCCTCGACCGTCTCGGTGACGAACCCGCGGGCCGGGTCCTGGAGCACGACGCCGACCAGGTCGGCGAGGTCGCGCGGCCTGTGCTCGCGGGTGTCGCGACCGTCGACCAGGACCCGGCCGGCGAGCGTGCCCCCGGAGAAGTGCGGCACCAGGCCGCTGACGGCGCGCAGGAGGGTGGACTTGCCTGCGCCGGTCGGTCCCACCACGAGGCAGAGCTCGCCCTCGGCGACCGAGACGTCGACGTCGCGCAGGGCCGGGGACGTCGCGCCGGAGTAGGTGACGGTCACGTGGTCGAGCCGGATCATGCCGACACCTCCGCCGGCAGGGGAGCCGGCACGAGGGCGCCGAGGCCGGCGAGCACGACGGCCGCGAGCACCACCGGGGGCCCACCCGCGACCGCACCCACGAGCCCGATCGCACCGGCTCCGGCCGCGAGCCACTCCCGGCCCCGCCACGGGTCGGGGCGGTACCGGGTGCGCCGGGCGCCACGTGCGGCCAGCAGGCCGCCGGCCGTCCCCAGACCGACCGCTGCCGCCAGGGCCGGGACGGCGTAGGCCGGATCGCCCGTGAGCAGGCCGTACAGGCCCACCGCAGACGCGAGCAGCGCCGCCACGAGAGCGGGCAGAGCCCGGGGGTCCGCCCGGCCGCTGCGGCGCGCGTACCCGCGCACGTCCATCGAAGCCGCGAGGTCCACGGCCCGGTCCAGGGCGTCGGCCAGCACCGGCAACGCGGTCTCGGCGAGGGCGCGCGGGCCCCTGTCGGGGAGTCCCCGCAGACGTCGGGCGCGCCGGGCGGCCCCTGTGGCCCGGACCAGCGACGGGGCGACGGCCACCGCGATCGCCGCGGCGGTGGCCAGGTGGTGCAACGCCGGAGGCACCGAGCGCAGGAGCCGCGAGGGCGAGGACGCGGTGGCGGCCGCACCGACCGCAAGGACCATCACGGCCAGCGCGAGCCCACCGAGCGCGGCCCGGGCCAACCCGGCCGCGGTCACCGGCCCGAGCAGCTCGACACCGGGTGCCCAGGGGGGCTGCCAGGAGGGCAGGTCCACGAGCACCTGACCATCGGGCACCTTGAGCCCGACCAGGACGTAGAACACCACCCGCACCACGACGATCCCGAGCCCCAGCACGAGGTAGCCGGAGAACGGCGGCGCCCCGGGGCGGCGGCCGAGGCCCGCGAGGACCAGGGTCGCCGCCACGAGGAGGCCGAGCACGGCGGGCGAGGTGGTCCGCCCCGCGAGCGCGACGACGCCCGCGGCCCAGACCCACCACGCCGCCGGGTGCACGTCAGCTCCGTCCGCGTCGCATCACCACGGCGGTCGTGACCACGAGGCCGAGCGCGATCAGCCCGACGACGATCCCGAACCAGGGCACCGAGGTGCCGCCCGAGGACTGCTCGTCGACCTGTCCGCCGGGCGCGAGGGTCTCGGTGGCGGACGGCGCGTCCGTCGCCGTCGCGGCGGGGCTCGCGGTCTCGGTCGCCGGGTCGGTCGCCTCGGGGGTCGACGTCGTCAGTGCGGTGAGGTCCACGTCCGGTCCGGCGCTGCCATCGGACCAGCGCCATCCCTCGATGCCGCCGGGCTGCGGAGCGGCGGTGTCCGAGCCCTCCATGTAGGCCTGCCAGGTGCCGTCCTGCGCGTTCCAGTACGACCAGTACGAGCCCTCGAACGTCGTCGGGCAGGGGTCCGGGAGGTTGTCGACCGCGCAGATCAGCCCCGAGGCGTCACGGGTGTCGGTGAACCCGGCCTGGCGCAGGGCGTCGGTGCCGGTGGCGGGGGAGTCGTCGGCGCAGCCGATCGACACGTCGCCGCCGAGCGCGGTGGCGTCGACCACGACGGTGACGCCGGTCGGGTCGGTGCACGCGCCGTCCGGCGCCGCCTGGGCCGGCGCGGCCGCGAGAAGGGGGAAGAGCGAGAACGCCGCGACGAGCGCGGCACGACGCAACAGCACGGGTACCTCTTTCTGAGTGGTCCGTGACGGACCCCGTGCCATCCACCCCTACGGGGGGCCAGCGCGGGCCCCGTCCCGTGTTCCTCGACGGATGTGGAGCCGCTCGTCCTACCCAGGTGCTCCGGCTCGCCTGCCCCGTGGATCGAGGCCGGCCTACGGTTGCGGGTCAGCGCCGGACTTCGACCGGCTTCCCCTGGACTGCAGGACCGCCACCGGTTGGTGGCACCGACAACCTACTCCCTGCCGAGGGGCGCGCGGGTCGGCAGGTCGTGGCACCCTGGCCGTCGACCACGGGAGGCGATGTGCGGGTCTACACGAAGGCTGGCGACGACGGCACGACGGGGCGGTTCCTCGGCGGCCGGGTCTCGAAGGCGGACCTGGTGGTCGAGGCGTGCGGCGACGTCGACGAGGCCGTCGCGGTGCTGGGCCTCGTGCGGGCCGAGCCGGGACGCGGCGGGGCCCGGCTCGGCGAGGAGGTGCTCCAGCGCCAGCGCGAGCTGTTCGTCGTCGCGGCGGACCTGGCGACCAACCCCGCCCACCGGGACCGGCTCGAACCGGGCACCTCACTGGTCACGGACGAGATGGTGACCGCCCTCGAGCACCTCATCGACGCGCTGGTCGAGCAACGGCCGCTGCGACCGGTGTTCGTCGTCCCCGGGAGCGAACCGGTCTCCGCCCGGCTCGACCACGCGCGAACCGTGGTCCGGCGCGCCGAGCGGCACGTGGTCGCGGCGCGGGCCGAGGGTCACGTGGTGGGCGAGGCGGCGCTTCGCTACCTCAACCGGCTGTCCGACCTGCTGTTCGTGATGGCCCGGCACGCCGCCGGGGAGGTCGAACCCCCCAGCCACGACTGAGCCAGCCCTACCATGGGCCCGCGCAGCACCAGTCGACGGGAGGGGCCGATGGCGTTCGAAGCCGATCCCTGCCGACTGCGCACCGCTGCCGGTGAGCTCATCGCCAGGGGGTTCATCCGGGAGCACGACGAGGACTCGCTGCTGGTCGACGCCGACACGCTCGCCGGGGGCTGGTTCGCGCCGGGCGAGATGGCGGTCGTCGAGATCCTCAACCCCGACCGCGGGTCGCTCACGTACGAGGGCGTCGTGGAGTTCGCCGAGGCCAAGCGGGTCCGGCTGCGCGACCTGCGCCTCCAGGTGGTCCGCCAGCAGCGTTCCGCGGTTCGGGTCCCGACGGACCTGGCGGTCCAGGTGGTGGCGCAGGTGGGCGTGCGGCCCGAGCCCGGCGAACCCGAGGACGTCATCGTGCCCGGACCGGACGGCCGACCGGAGCGACGTCTCGACCCGCCGTGGGACGTCACGGTGATCGACCTGTCCGCGCACGGGCTGCGGTTCCTGGCCGACCACGGCGCCGCGCCGGGTACCCAGTGGCGCATGCGGCTGCCGGCCCCTCGTCGGGAGCTCGAGCTGGTGGTCGAGGTGCTGCGCCCGCAGGAGGTGCGCGGCGGCGTCGCGCACGGCTGCCGGTTCGTGGACGCGAGGGAGCGCGACCACGACGCGCTGTTCAGCTGGGTGCTGGACCTCCAACGCCACCTCCTCGCCCGCCGAGCGGATCGGCGCTGACCCGCACAATTCCTGCGCCTTGTAGAGCCGCCAACATGGCTCCAGGCTTGTGAGATGATGCCCGCCGTGAGGCTCCACGATCCCGCCCGGCGGACGTTCGCATCCGACAACTACGCGGGGGTCCACCCCGAGGTGCTCGCGGCGCTGGCCGACGCCGACGCGGGCCACCAGACCTCCTACGGCGACGACGCCTACACCGCCCGGCTGACCGAGGTCCTCGGTGAGCACTTCGGTCGCGCGGTGGAGGTCTACCCGGTCTTCACCGGGACCGGCGCGAACGTGGTGGCGCTGTCGTCCATGCTGCCCGCGTGGGGTGCCGCGGTCTGCGCCGCGTCGGCGCACGTCCACACCGACGAGGGCGGCGCACCGGAGAAGGTGGCCGGCGTCAAGCTCCTCCCGGTGCCGACCCCCGACGGGCGGCTGACCCCCGAGCTGCTGGCCACCGAGGCATGGGGCTACGGGTTCGAGCACCGCGCGCAACCGCTCGCAGTGACGCTGACCCAGACCACCGAGCTCGGCACCTGCTACCGACCAGAACAGATCGCCGCCGTCGCCGAGGCCGCCCACGCCCGTGGGATGCACGTGCACATGGACGGCGCCAGGATCGCCAACGCCGCGGCGACGCTCGGCCTCCCGCTGCGAGCCTTCACCTCCGACGTCGGGGTGGACGTGATCTCGCTGGGCGGGACCAAGAACGGCGCCATGGCCGCCGAGGCGATCGTCGTGCTCGATCCCGACGCCGCCCAGGGCCTGCGCTTCTTGCGCAAGACCCAGATGCAGCTCGCGTCGAAGATGCGCTTCGTGTCCGCCCAGCTCCTCGCGCTGTACGACGGAGACCTGTGGCTGCGCTCGGCGCAGCACGCCAACGCGATGGCCCACCGGCTCGCCGCCGGCGTCCGCGACCTGCCGGGGGTCGAGGTCGTGCGACCGGTCGAGTCAAACGCGGTGTTCGCGATCCTGCCGCGAGCGGCCGCCGATCGGGTGCGCGAGGAGTTCTGGTTCTACGACTGGGACGAGGCCACCGGAGAGGTCCGCTGGATGTGCGCCTTCGACACCACACCCCAGGACGTCGACGCGTTCGTCGATGCCGTCGCGCGCGCAGTGCGCGGCTGATCACAGATCGGCGCGCGGGGGGAGCAGCCCCGCGTCCACCAGGCGCAGCACCAGCTCGTGGCCGTCGTCGCCCAGCGCGACCACCGGCGCGTCACCGGAGGTCGCCTCGCGCAGCGGCAGGGGGAGGCCGTGCGAGAGGACCTGCTCGGCCGGGCTGAGGTGCCGGATCGCCACCACCACGACCCGCCCCGGGTGCTCGGCCACGGCCTCGGCGTACAGGTACGGGTCGTGCTGCCCGTCGTCACCGATCAGCGCCCAGGTGAGCTGGGGCAGCTCGGCCATCAGCCGGCGCAGCGCCAGGCGTTTGTGCTCGCGGCCGCTGCGGAACCAGCCGGTGTTGGTCGGTCCCCAGTCGGTGAGCAGCAGCGGGCCCGGTGGGAACCCGTGCCGCTGCAGGAACCGACGCAGCGCCGGCGCCACGTCCCACGCCCCGGTGGAGAGGTAGAACGTCGGTGGGTCGCCGTACGCCTCCTGCCACCTGCGGAAGAGCTCGGGCATCCCGGGGACCTCGCGCCGGGCGTGCTCGTGGAGCACGAAGGCGTTCCAGGCGGCCAGCATCGGTCGTGGCAGCGCCGTGACCATCACGGTGTCGTCGATGTCGCTGAGCAGAGCGATGGCCGGCTCGGGGCCGATGACGTGCACCGGAGCCGTGACGCGGACGTCGCCGACGGCGAGCTCGACCTCGTGCCACCCGGGCGGCAGCCCGGCCTCCAGGACCGCGTCCAGGTAGCCCCCACGGTCCGCCGCGACCTCGTGCTCGCGGCCCGCGACCGTGACCCGGACCCTCTGGAACGGCACCTGGACCACCACGAAGGAGCGCCAGCCCCGTAGCGGGCGGTCCGGACCGTCGTCGGCTGCCAGCTGGTCGGACGTGGTGCCCGGCGGGGCGAGGACCGCCCGGCCCAGCACGCGGACCCAGCCCGTGGAGCCGTAGCCGGTGTACGGCTGGACCCTGGTGATCCAGCCGCGGCGGCGCAACGACGACGCGAGCCTCGTGAACACGGCGTCCTCGAGTCGCGCGGCCCAGTGCGGTCGGCTCTCCACGGGGCGCCAGTCTGTCAGGCCCCGACCCGCGGTGCCCGCTTCGCCACGGCACACGGCGGTGGCCTCGGGGCGCCGTAGGATCGGCGTGGGCCGTCACACGACGGCACGCGACGGGCAGGGCCGGAGGGGCGGGCGAGTGTGAGCGGTTCCGACCTTGCCTCCGGCCGGGTGCTCACCTGGCCGAACGCGATCTCGGCCGTGCGGCTCGCCGCGGTACCGGTGTTCGCCTGGCTGGCGTTCGCCGGGTACGACCTCCCCGCGCTGGCCGTCCTCGCCTTCTCCGGTGCCACGGACTGGCTCGACGGCGTCCTGGCTCGTCGCCTCAACCAGACGAGCCGGCTCGGTGAGCTGCTCGACCCGGCCGCCGACCGCCTCTTCATCGTCGTGACGCTGGTGGTGCTCGCGGTGCGCGCCGTGGTCCCGTGGTGGCTGGTCGGCGTGATCATCGGGCGGGACGTCCTGCTCGCGGTCGTCCTGGTCGTGCTGGTCACCAGGGGGCGTGGGCCGCTGCCGGTCCACTTCGTGGGCAAGGCCGGCACGTTCGCGCTCCTGTACGCCTTCCCCCTGCTGCTGCTCGCCCAGTGGTCCGGTCCGCTCGGCGCGATCGCCGGCGTCGCCGGCTGGGCCTTCGCGTGGTGGGGGATCGGGCTGTACTGGCTCGCCGGCGTGCTCTACGTCCGCCAGGCCGTCGGCGTCCTGCGGGTGCCCTCATGAGCGCGCCACGCCGGGTCGACGCGTCGATGAGCCTGCTCAACGACCTCATGCGCCAGCCGGTGGACGGCGACTACGCGGCCGCGCACGCCGCGAGCCTCTCGCGCCGGGTGAGCCGACCCCAGCGCCTGACCCGTTCCGGGCTCGTGCTCGTGGTGGCCGTCACGCTCGGCCTGGTGCTGGCCGGCGCCGTGGTGAACCTCCGGGCGCCCACCGCGGCGCTGCGGGCCTCACGCCAGCTGCTGCTGGACCAGGTGAGCGAGCGGAGTGCGCGGGCGGACGCGCTCGCGAAGGCCAACGCCGACCTGAGCACCCAGGTGACCACCCTCCAGTCCGAGGCCCTCGCCGAGTCGGACCCCGCGCTGCTCGCCCGGCTCTCGAGGTACGAGGTCGCGTCCGGCACGGCGGCCGTTGTCGGGCCCGGCCTGGTCTTCGAGCTCAGCGACGCGCCCCCGGTCGACGGCACGCAGAGCGCCGAGAGCCGTGTGCAGGACCTCGATCTCCAGGTGGTCGTCAACGGGCTGTGGGCTGCCGGGGCAGAGGCGATCGCCATCAACGGCGTGCGCCTCACCTCGCTCACCGCGATCCGTACCGCGGGCCAGGCGATCCTCGTCGACCTGGTGCCGCTCGCCTCGCCCTACACGGTGAGCGCGATCGGCGACCCGCAGCAGATGCAGACCCGCTTCGCCCAAGGCTCGGCAGCGAGCCACCTCGCCCTGCTGTCCAGCACCTACGGCATCGGCTGGACCACGCACGCCGAGACCGAGCTGCAGCTACCCGGTTCGGGACCGGTCACGCTCCACCACGCCCAGGTGCCCGATGTGGCATCGTCTGAGGCCCAGAATGGGACGTCCGCACCGAACGAGACCAGCACCGGGGGGAGCACGCCATGATCGCGGTGATCGGTCTGCTCCTCGGCGCGCTCGCCGGCATCATCCTCGAGCCCGGCGTGCCGCCGATCCTGCAGCCCTACCTGCCGATCGCAGTCGTGGCTGCGCTCGACGCCCTCTTCGGGGCGCTCCGGGCCATCCTCGACGGCACGTTCGACGACCGCGTGTTCCTCGTCTCGTTCCTGTCGAACGTCGTGGTCGCCGCGCTGATCGTGTTCGTCGGCGACCAGCTCGGCGTCGGCTCACAGCTGTCGACCGCGGTGGTCGTCGTGCTCGGCATCCGGATCTTCTCCAACGCCGCTGCGATCAGGCGCCACCTGCTGAAGGCCTGAGATGAACGCCGACCACACCGCCGACCGGTCGGAGGCGCCGGCCCCGCCCGACCCGCCCGCTCCGCCCGTCGGGCCCTGGCGGACCCTCGGCCGAGCGCTCAGCCCTCGGCTCACGCGCGGCCAGCTGCTCGCCGCCCTGCTGTGCGCACTCCTCGGGTTCGCGTTCGTGATCCAGGTGCGCCAGACCCACACCGACGACCTGGCCTCGCTGAGCCAGGACGACCTCGTCCGACTCCTGGACGAGGTCACCCAGCGCACCGATGCCCTGGAGGAGCAGGCGGCATCCCTACGCTCCCAGCGCGCCGACCTGGTCACCGGTGCCGACACCGAGCGCGCTGCGCTCGAGGCCGCCGCCAACCGGGCCTCGGTCCAGGGGATCCTCGCCGGCGAGCTGCCCGCGGAGGGTCCGGGCGTCCGCCTGGTCCTCTCCGAGACGACCACCCACCTGTCTGCCGCCCTCCTGGTGAACGTGCTCGAGGAGCTGCGCAACGCCGGCGCCGAAGCGATCCAGATCGACGAACGCCGGATCACCGCCTCGAGCTACATCATCGACACACCCGACGGGGTGGACGTGGACGGGGTCTCCTTGCGTGCGCCCTACGTCTGGCTCGCGATCGGTGACCCGGACACCCTGATCCCGGCGCTCGAGATCCCGGGCGGCGCGCTGGCACAGGTCCGCAACGCGCCGGGTGAGACCGAGATCGAGGCGCGCGACCACGTCCTCGTCGACGCCATCCGTCGCACCAGCACGCCGCGGTACGCCACTCCGGCGCCGTCCGGGACACCGGAGGCCTCGGGAGACTGACGCCGCCGCTGCCGTGCGCATAGGCTGTGCCCGACGAGGAGGTGTGATGGACGAGCGCGAGCCGCAACACTGGTCTGCGGACACCACGATCAGCTTCGGCGACGCCCTGGCCGCTGAGCACGAGCCGGCAGTGGCGCTGAGCCCGGAGGAGCACGCCGCGGTCGCCGCGCTCCCCGAGACGTCCGCGCTGCTCATCATGCAGCGCGGACCGAGCCATGGCGCGCGCTTCCTGCTCGACGCGGACCGCACCACTGCGGGGCGCAGCCCGTCCGCGGACATCTTCCTCGACGACGTGACGGTGTCCCGCAAGCACGCCGAGTTCGTCCGGGAGGGCGAGGGTTTCCTGGTGCGTGACGTCGGCTCGCTCAACGGCACCTACGTGAACCGCGACCGCATCGAGCGTGCGCTGCTCCGCCCGGGGGACGAGGTTCAGATCGGCAAGTTCCGGATGACCTTCCACCCGAGCCCGGCGCGCCGCGGACCCGCGGGCGAGCCGGGCCGGTGACGGTGGGCCGCGCCGCCGACGGCCGGCCCGGCTCGCCCGCGCCCGACCCGTTCCCGGCGCCCCCCGAGGCGCACCCCTCGCGCCCAGCGGTCGTCGAGCCCTGGCCGCAGGGCTTCTCGCGTGAACCGACGATGCGGATCTCGGACGTGCTCGCCGAGCTCCAGCCCGACTTCCCGGCTCTGACGCCCTCCAAGCTGCGGTTCCTGGAGGAGCAGGGCCTGGTGGAGCCGCGCCGCACCCCCGGCGGCTACCGGCAGTACAGCCGGGCGGACGTCGAGCGCGTCCGGTACGTGCTCGGCCAGCAGCGTGACCGCTACCTGCCGCTGCGGGTGATCGGCGAGGCCCTCGCGGCGCTGGACCGCGGTGAAGGCCATGAGCCGGTCGGGCCGCGCCTGGCCACCAGCGACGGGCGCCCGGCAGGTCTGCGGCCGGCAGGCCGTCAGACGGTGGACTCGCTCGCCGAGCTCGCCGGGGTGTCGCCCGCCCTGGTCGCCGGCCTCGTCGAGGCCGGCGTCATCACGTCGGGACCCGGGGGGCACCTGGACTCCTGGGCGCTGGACGTCGTGGTCGCTGCGGCGGCCCTGGCCGAGCACGGCGTCGAGCCCCGCCACCTGCGGGGCTTCCGTTCCGCGGCCGACCGGCAGGTGGCCGTGGTCGAGCAGATCGTCGCGCCGCTTCGCGGTCAGCGGGCCGTGGCGGCGCAGGCCCACGCGGCCAGCGTCGCCGCTGAGGTGGGCGAGCTCTGCGCTCGCCTGCACACCGCGCTGGTGCGGGCCGGCGTCGCCGGCCTGGCGCCCTGAGGTTCTGCTGTCGTCAGGCGCCTCGGCGACGTAGCGTGGTGGCATGGCGGGTCTCGTGGAGCTCGAGGTGCTGGGCGTGCGCCGGCAGACCTCTGTCGACCAGGTGGTCGTACTCCTGCTCGACCTGTCCGGGCGTCGCCTGCTCCCCGTCGTGGTCGGCCCCTCCGAGGGTGCGGCGATCGCGGCCGGGCAGGCCGGTGTCGTGCCGCCCCGCCCGATGACCCACGACCTGCTGGTCTCAGTGCTCGAGACGTGCGGGGTGGGTCTGGAGCGCGTGGAGATCGTCGAGCTGCGCGAGGGCGTCTTCCACGCGGCGCTCGTGCTCGACTCGGGCGAACGGGTCGACTCGAGGGCGTCAGACGCCGTGGCCCTTGCGGTGCGCGTCGGGTGCCCCGTGCTCTGCGCACCGGAGGTGCTCGAGGAGTCCTCCCTCGAGGTCGAGGGCGCCACTCCGGAGGACGAGATGGCCGAGTTCCGAGCGTTCCTGGACAAGGTCACGCCCGAGGACTTCGAGAACGCCCCTCCCGAGGGCCCGATGGAGGCTCCCTGAGGGGTGCGGACGCCGCGATCGAGACGTTCGGCTCACCTTCAACCTCAACGTGAGACACGCCGCGGCGACACGCCGGCGAACTTGGGCCCGGCATCGTTGACGGCCCCCACCCCCGGCCCTAGCGTGGACAACGTCCGGTGAACCCCGGACCCACTCGAGGGGAGACGCCGTGAGCGGCACGGAGCAGACCGCCGGCCCGACGGGCGAGGTGCCGCAGCGCGTCCAGGGCCTGCTGTTCGGCGACGAGCTGCCCGACCTCGACTCGAGCACCGGGTATCGCGGACCCACCGCGTGCCGCGCCGCGGGCATCACCTACCGCCAGCTCGACTACTGGGCCCGCACGGGCCTCGTCGAGCCGAGCGTCCGCACCGCGAGCGGATCGGGCACCCAGCGGCTCTACAGCTTCCGCGACATCCTGGTGCTCAAGGTCGTCAAGCGACTGCTGGACACCGGGGTCTCCTTGCAGCAGATCCGGACCGCCGTGTCCCACCTGCGCGAGCGAGGCGTCGAGGACCTCGCCCAGATCACTCTGATGTCCGACGGCGCGAGCGTCTACGAGTGCACCTCCGCGGACGAGGTCATCGACCTCGTCCAGGGCGGCCAGGGCGTGTTCGGCATCGCGGTCGGGCGGGTCTGGCGCGAGGTCGAGGGCAGCCTCGCCGCTCTGCCGACCGCCCGAGCCGAGGACGCCGAGGCGCCCGACGACGAGCTCGCCGCACGCCGCCGCGCCCGCTCAGCAGGCTGACACACCCCACCGGAGCAGGCCGTCCGAGGCGCGGACGGCGGGCGTGGGACGGGCACGGGCCGCTACGGTGACCGCAACCTTTCCCCAGTCCCTGCCGTGGATGAGGTGAGTCGTGTTCTCCAAGGTCCTCGTCGCCAACCGAGCTGAGATCGCGGTGCGTGGTTTCCGCGCCGCCGTCGAGCTCGGGGCCCGCACCGTCGCCGTCTTCCCGTGGGAGGACCGCAACTCCGAGCACCGTCTCAAGGCCGACGAGGCCTATCCGATCGGCGAGCCGGGTCACCCCGTGCGCGCCTACCTGGACATCGACGAGATCCTGCGCGTCGCGCGTGAGGCCGGTGCGGATGCGATCTACCCCGGATACGGGTTCCTGTCCGAGCGTCCGGAGTTCGCCCGGCGCTGCGCCGAGGCGGGCTTCACCTTCATCGGCCCGCCGGCGGAGGTGCTGGACCTCACCGGGGACAAGGTCGCCGCGATCCGGGCGGCACGCGAGGCCGGGCTGCCCGTGCTCGCCTCGAGCGAGCCCTCCGAGGACGTCGAGACGCTGGTTGCCGCCGCGCCGGAGGTCGGGTTCCCGCTGTTCGTCAAGGCGGTGGCCGGCGGCGGCGGGCGGGGCATGCGACGGGTCGAGCGGCCCGGGGACCTCACCGATGCCCTCGAGGCCGCGATGCGCGAGGCGGGCAGCGCGTTCGGCAACTCCCAGGTGTACCTCGAGCAGGCTGTGCTGCGACCACGTCACATCGAGGTCCAGGTGCTCGCGGACGCCACGGGCGAGGTCGTCCACCTGTTCGAGCGCGACTGCTCCGTCCAGCGGCGCCACCAGAAGGTCATCGAGATCGCGCCGGCGCCCAACCTGGACCCGGAGCTGCGCGACACGCTGTGCCGCGACGCCGTCGCGTTCGCCCGCCACATCGGCTACGTCAACGCCGGCACGGTGGAGTTCCTCGTGGACACCGCGGGGGAGCGAGCCGGCCGGCACGTCTTCATCGAGATGAACCCCCGGATCCAGGTGGAGCACACGGTGACCGAGGAGGTCACCGACATCGACCTGGTCGCCGCCCAGATGCGCATCGCGTCGGGGGAGACCCTCGCGGACATCGGGATCACCCAGGACTCGGTGCGCGTCAACGGCGCCGCCCTGCAGTGCCGGATCACCACCGAGGACCCCGCGAACGGCTTCCGCCCCGACACCGGGCGGATCATCGCCTACCGCTCCCCGGCCGGGGCGGGGGTCCGCCTCGACGGCGCGACCGCCACCGCCGGCGCCGAGATCAGCGGCCACTTCGACTCGATGCTGGTCAAGCTGACCTGCCGCGGCCGCGACTTCCGCACCGCAGTGGCCAGGGCCGGACGGGCGCTGGCCGAGTTCCGGATCCGCGGCATCCGGACCAACATCCCCTTCCTGCGGGAGGTCCTCGCCGACCCGGCGTTCGTCGCGGGGGACCTGTCCACCGCGTTCATCGAGGAGCGTCCCGAGCTCCTGATGATCAAGGAGAGCGCCGACCGCGGGACCCGGCTGCTCTCGTTCGTCGGCGACGTCACCGTGAACCGGCCGCACGGCCCGGGCGGAGCGCCACTGGACCCCCGCACCAAGCTGCCGTCCGTCGACCTCGCGTACCCCGCGCCCAGCGGCAGCCGCCAACGTCTTGCCGAGCTCGGGCCCGTGGGGTTCGCCAAGGCGCTGCGCGAGCAGACCCCGGTCGCCGTGACCGACACGACGTTCCGCGACGCCCACCAGTCGCTCCTGGCGACCCGGGTGCGCACCTTCGACCTGGCGGCCGTCGCGCCGCACGTCGGGCGGCTCGCCCCCGGCCTGCTCTCGGTGGAGGCCTGGGGAGGCGCGACCTACGACGTCGCGCTGCGCTTCCTCGGGGAGGACCCGTGGGAGCGGCTCGCCCTCCTGCGCGAGGCACTGCCCAACGTCGCGATCCAGATGCTGCTGCGCGGCCGCAACACCGTGGGGTACACGCCCTACCCGCGCGAGGTCACCGAGGCGTTCGTCACCGAGGCGGCGGCCACCGGCATCGACATCTTCCGGATCTTCGACGCCCTCAACGACGTGGGTCAGATGCGCCCGGCGATCGACGCCGTGCACGCCACCGGCGCGGCCGTGGCGGAGGTCGCGCTCTGCTACACCGCGGACCTGTCCGACCCGGGCGAGAAGCTCTACACCCTCGACTACTACCTGCGTCTCGCGGACGAGATCGTCGATGCCGGTGCCCATGTCCTGGCGATCAAGGACATGGCCGGGCTGCTGCGCCCGTACGCCGCGAAGCGGCTGGTCACAGCCTTGCGCGAGCGGTTCGACCTGCCGGTCCACCTCCACACGCACGACACCGCCGGCGGTCAGCTGGCAACCCTGATCGCCGCCGTCGAGGCCGGCGTCGACGCGGTGGACACGGCGAGCGCCGCGATGGCCGGGACCACGAGCCAGCCACCGATGTCGGCGCTCGTGGCGGCTCTGGAGCACACCGAGCGGAGCACGGGGCTCTCGCTGCGCAACGTCATGGACCTGGAGCCGTACTGGGAGGCCGTGCGCCGGCTGTACCGGCCCTTCGAGTCGGGCCTGCCGGGCCCCACCGGGCGGGTGTACGACCACGAGATCCCGGGCGGGCAGCTGTCGAACCTGCGACAGCAGGCGATCGCGCTGGGGCTGGGGGACCGCTTCGAGCAGATCGAGGCGATGTACTCGGCCGCCGACAAGATCCTGGGGCGCCTGGTCAAGGTCACCCCCTCGTCCAAGGTCGTCGGCGACCTCGCTCTGCACCTGGTGGCGCGCGGGGCGGACCCGGAGCACTTCGCCGCGGAGCCGGGGGAGTACGACGTCCCGGACTCGGTGGTGGGCTTCCTCGGCGGCGAGCTGGGGACGCCGCCGGGCGGGTGGCCTGAGCCGTTCCGCACCAAGGCCCTGGCCGGTCGCAACCCCAGCCACCGGGTCACCCCGCTGACCGAGCAGGACCGGGCCGAGCTGGCCGCGGACTCGGCCACCCGCCGCAACCGGCTCAACCACCTGCTGTTCCCCGGGCCCACGAAGGAGTTCGAGGCCGTCCGCGAGCAGTACGGGGACGTCAGCGTGCTCGACACCCAGACCTACCTGTACGGCATGACGGCCGACCACGAGGTCTCGATCCAGCTCGACAAGGGCGTCGGACTGCTCGTCGGCATGGAGGGCGTCGGCGAGCCGGACCAGCGTGGCCTGCGCACCGTGATGTTCACGCTCAACGGGCAGCTGCGACCGCTCCAGGTGCGCGACACGTCGGTGGAGGTGGACCAGGTCGCCGCCGAGAAGGCCGACCCCGGCGCCCCGGGCCACATCGCCGCACCGTTCGCCGGCGCGGTGACGCCGACCGTCCAGGAGGGCCAGCACGTCGACGCCGGGCAGACCGTCGCCACCATCGAGGCGATGAAGATGGAGGCGGCGATCACGACGCCGGTCAGCGGCACGGTCCACCGGCTCGCGATCGGCGCGGTCCAGCAGCTCGAGGGCGGCGACCTGGTTCTCGTCATCGACTGACATGCGGCGCGCGCCCCGGACCGCAAGACTAGGGCCATGCGGCTGAGCCAGTGGGGGCACGCGTGCGTGCGTCTGGCGCACCACGACACGACCGTGGTGATCGACCCAGGCAGCTGGAGCGACGTGACCGGCGCTCTCGACGGGGCCGACCACCTCTTGGTCACGCACGCGCACGCGGACCACCTCGCCGTCGGGCCGGTGAGCGAGGAGCTGCATCGCCACCCGGACCTGCAGGTGTACGGACCCGCGTCGGCCTTGACCTTGCTGTCCACCGCGGGCGCCCCGTCCGAGCGCCTGCACCCGGTGACGCCGGGGGACCGGCTGGACCTGGCCGGCATCCCCGTGCTGGTCGGCGGCGGCGTCCACGCCGAGATCCATCCCGACGTGCCGCGCATCCCCAACGTCGGCTACCTCGTCGGCGCCGTGTGGCACCCCGGGGACTCCCTCGACGAGCCGCCCGGGCCCGCTCGGGTCCTCCTGGTCCCGATCGCGGCCCCGTGGCTGCGGATCGCCGGCGCGATCGACCTGGTCCGCGCCGTCGCGCCCGAGCTGGCGCTACCGATCCACGACGCGATCTACACCGAGCAGGGCCGTGCGCTGGCCGACACCCTGCTCGGCCGGCTGGGTGGCGCGGGGGAGTACCGTCGCACCCGTCCGGGCGAGGTCCTCAGCGTCTGACACGCGCTGGGTCGCTCCCCGGCGACCCGAGGAGGTGCCATGCCTGTCCAGTCCACCGACCTGCCCGACCCGCACCCGGACCCGCACGGGCACGTCGGCGCCCAGATCGAGATCCCGCACCTCGAGCTCGACGAGACGGTACCGCCGCGGCCCGAGGAGGACGTCGCCGACGCCACCCGGAACGAAGGCTGAGGGCGGTCAGCCGTCCTGTGGCCCGTCGGCCAGGTCCTGGGCAGCCGCGTCCTGGACGCGCCGGACACGCTCGACCTGCCAGTCGCGCCACAGGCGATAGGCACCCACCACGGCCAGGGCGATCCCGACCGCGGCCATCAGGTAGTTGGCCCAGATGGACTCGCCGCTCTGGATCACGGGCCACTGGTAGTACGCGATCGCGCCGCCTGCGACGATCCACAGCGCACCGGACCACCACCAGTTGGCGTGCAGGGGCTTGCGGGGCGGCGGCGCGTCATCGTCGTCAGGCTGGCTCACGACCACGATGGTACGTGGCGGGGGACGGGACCTCGCACGTCCGCCGACCCCGGGGCCTCCTCGCGCCGGGCGCTTCACGGCCGGAGTGACATAATGTCCATTATCGGCATCACGGGAGATCGCGACATCGCGCCTTGGAGCGCGGGACCTGCCAGGCTTGGCCCAGACCGACGTCCCTGCCTCAGGAGCCCTCACATGACCGATCCCGTCGCCCTCGTCGCACAGCTCGAGGCCGAGCTGCACCGGCTCGTGCTCGACCACTTCGACCACGACGACGCCTGGGCGCTGGGCTGCGCACTGGTCGAGCTCGGCCAGGAACGGTCCCTGCCGATCGCCATCGACATCCACCGCGGCGGTCAGCAGCTGTTCCACGCCGCGCTGGCCGGCAGCGTCCCCGACAACGACGCTTGGATCGCCCGCAAGCGTCGCGTCGTCGAGATCACCGGACAGCCGTCGTTCCTGGTCGGACGCCGGGACGCGGCGGCCGGCACGGACTTCGCCAACGAGCGCGGCCTGGCGGTCGGCGAGGTCGCCACGCACGGCGGCGCCGTACCCCTCGTGGTGCGTGGCGTCGGCGCGGTGGGCGTCGTCACGGTCTCCGGCCTGGCCCAGGCCGACGACCACGCGCTCGTCGTCGAGGCGATCGAACGGGTGTTCGACCTCACGTGACGGCTCGGCCGGGCGTCCGCGCGGCGCTCAGGTGCGGGGCCGTCGGCGGTCTCGTGCAGAAACCGTGAGGGACGCCGCGTCCGGTTGCGGAGCCCGGGTGGCGAGAGGAGCGTGGGGTACGTCGGACCGGCGGCGCCCGCGGGTGAACCGCACGCGGATTCGTTCACCGAACCCGCACATGTCGGCAGGAACAGCGCCCCCGACCCGGGCGTTGGACAGGTGACCGGAGGGTGTGCGGACCTCACCGCACGGTTCGCCCGGACGAACGGAGGTGTCCCGATGGCCGACCGATCACTGCGCGGCATGCGCATCGGCGCCAACAGCCTGGAGAGTGACGCGGGCGTCGAGCTCGCTCCGCGGCTGCAGGCCCACTACGACTGCCCGAACGGCCACACGATCGTCCTGCCGTTCTCCACCGAGGCCGACGTGCCGGCGGTGTGGGAGTGCCGTTGCGGCGCCGAGGCGCTGCTCCGCGACGCCGAGCGCCCCGAGGCCAAGGCCGGCAAGCCGCCGCGCACGCACTGGGACATGCTTCTCGAGCGCCGGACCGTCGGCGAGCTCGAGGAGCTCCTGAGCGAACGACTGGAGCTGCTGCGAGCGGGCAAGCTCCGCCGCTCCGCCTGAGTTGTCGACCACGACGCCCCCGGACCACCCCGGGGGCGTCGTGCTGTCCGGCCCCGGCCCTGGCGTCCTCGGTGGGATCGGAGCTCAGCGCGCGGTAGCCCGAGCGCCCCGCCGCGCACGGTCCGTGCCGGACTCGCGCCGGCTCCCCCACGCGCCGGCCACGCCGGCGAGCACGACCACGACTCCCAGGCCACGCAACGCCCAACCGACCTCGTCGCCGATCCGCGCCGCCGGGGTCAACGAGGTCCGCAGCGGCACCGACGCCACCATCTGCTCGGCGGTGAACAGGTCGGTGCGCTGCATCACGGTGCCGTTGGGCGCGATGATCCCGCTCACCCCCACCGTCGAGATCTGGACGGTCGCCCGGCCGAGCTCCATGGCGCGGATCTGGGACATCGCCAGCTGCTGCGTCGACTCGTCGGTGTGCCCGAAGGTCGCGTTGTTGGTCTGCACCACCAGGAGCTCTCCCCCGGCGGTCACCGCGTCCCGCACGATGTCGTCGTAGGCGACCTCGAAGCAGATCACGTCGGCCACGCCGACCGTGCGCCCCAGGCGCGGCACGTTCACCGGGATCAACCCGACCTCGGTGCCCGCGAGCATGTCCCGACCCACCCGGTCGACCGCCGAGGAGAACCGCCGGGCGATCGAACGCATCGGGATGTACTCGGCGAACGGCACCGGGTGCTGCTTGGCGTAGATCGCCACCGGCCCGACCCCGGGCTCCCAGAGCATCCCGAGGTTGTAGCGGCCGCCGGTGTCCGGGTACTCCTGCGTGCCGAGCAGCAGCGGCGCGTCGAGCGACGTGGTGACCTTGTCCACCAGCGCCCGCGTCTCGGCATCGGTCCGGGGATCGAAGTCGGCGCTGTTCTCCGGCCACAGCAGGAGGTCGAGCTGCCCGGGCTCGACGCGGTCGAGCAGGCTCATGCTCCCGTTCGCATGGTTGACGACGACCTGCCTGGCCTGGTCCAGGGAGTCCAGGCCTCGGTCGGGCACGTCGCCCTGCACCGCAGCCACCTCCAGGTGCCCGGCCTCGGCGGCGGTGTCCAGCGGCACCACCAGACCGCCCGCCAGCACCGCGAAGCCCAGCAGCACGGCACCGCTCGCCATGCCGAGCTCGAGCTCGCGCACCCGCTGCACCGCCACGGCGAGCAGCGCGCCCACCACCACGACGGCGGCCGAGACCAGCGGCACGCCACCGAGCCAGGCCAACCTGCCCAGCGGCGAGTCGGCCTGCGAGAAGGCCAGCCGCCCCCACGGGAACCCCCCGTACGGCAGCACGGACCGGGCCTCTTCCACCGCCACCCACAGCACCGCCGCGGCAGGGACCTGCCAGCGTGCCGCCGTGCGGATCACCCGCCCGCGACGTGCCCACGACCATCCCACGCCGAAGAGTGCGACGAACCCCGCCTCGGCGACGCACAGCGCGATCCACGGCACCCAGCCCACCGCACCGTCGATCCAGGACAGCTGCGGCCCGAAGAAGGCCAGCCCCCACACGAGCCCCACCAGCGCGTTCCACCATGCCGAGTCGCGGCCCATCGCGAGCAGGAGCAGCGCGACACCCACGAACGCCAGCGGCCACCAGCCCGTACCGGGGAACGCGAGGTCCGTCACGACACCGCCGACGACGGCCATCACCAAGGAGAAGGAACGGCGGGGGGCGTGCACCTGGACAGAGTACGTGAGCCCCGGCCGACCGGCCCGTGCGCCCTTCGTACCGGACGGACGTCCGTTGTCTACTGGACGCACGGGCCAAGCCGGAACCCGTGTGGTCACGCGCCCGCAGTGTGCGGCGCGGATGTCGGGACAGAGCGAAACTACCCGTTCCACCCGGCCAGTCAAGGGGGTGTCATCGCAGGTCACAGCCGTCTGTGCAGGTCACGGCGGGTGCGATTCACCCCTATCGGATCAGTGACGGCCCGGCGTGTCGCTCCGGCGTGTCGCCTCAACCCATGGCGTCGTGGATCACGTGCCCGGCCCGCAGGGTGCGCAGGCACTGCGGCGCGGGCACGTCGGGCGCGAGCGCGGGAAGCAGTGGCGTGCCGGCCCTGGGGTCCGTGCTCCACGCCGCGAGCCTGCCCTCCGGCGCCTGGACGACGAGCTCGTCAGCACGCCAGATCGCCAGGTGCGCCGGTGCGCCGATCCTGATCTCCCCCGCGCCCGCATGGTCCAGGCCGGCCAACCGCCATCCACCGCGGGTGTGGGCACGGAACGCCGCCCGTGCCGAGACCCGCTGCTCGGCCTCCGGGTGGAGCACGGCGGCGCGCACCGAACCCCAGGGGTCGAACCCACCGACCCCGGACCCGAGCGCGAGCGGCACACCCGCACCGGCGAGGTCGGCCACGGGAAGCATGCTGCCGACCCGCAGCGGGCCGAGGCGCGCGGCGGCCAGCTCCACCCGCCGGAGGACCTCTGCCGGCTGCAGCACGGCTCGCAGACCCAGCAGGACCATGGTGGCCAGCGCCGCCGCGTCCACCATCTCGACGCCGTCGAGCCGGTGGCCCGCGGCGTGCAGGGCCGCGATGCCCTCGACGTCACTCGCGGCGCGGAACCCGAGGAGCGCCTCCGCCATCGCACGGTCGCCGTGCACCCGCAGTCCGGCCTGGGCGTGCGCGCGGGTGACCGACGCGACATGGTTGGCGACCTGCTCGGCAGCGAGCAGGAGCTCGCCGCTGGTGCCCGGCTCGTCCGCGTAGGGCGCCCGCAGCGCGGCGCCCCACGCCGCGAGGGTGCCGTCGACCGCCACGTCCCCGCCGATCCCCGTCAGGCCGGGGATCTCGGCGAGCACCGCGCGCGCGTCGTCGGTGGTCTCGCACAGCTCCGCCCGGTAGCCGATCACCTGCGGCACCCCCGAGTCGTCCGGAGCCGTCCGCGCCAGCAGCGCCGCGAGGCCCGCCCTGGACTCCAGCGCAGGGATGCTGTGCTCGTGCACCGCGACCACCCCGGCGGCTGCCGCAGCCGACAGCCCGGCCTCCACCGCGCCACCGAACCGCGAGGCGATCGAGTCCAGCACGGCGCCCACCGCGAGACCGGCCAGGGCGTCCTCCCGCTCGTCCGCGCGCAGCTCGGGGGTCGCCTGCGCCCGCGCGAGCTCGGCGTCGAGCAGCACGACCGGGCGCCCGCCGGACGCACGCTCCAGCTCCCGGGGCCCGGGCGGCTCGGCGTGCCGCGCCGGCGACCACCCGAGGCCGATCACCAGGTCTCCCCCGGCCGACGCGACGGCGTCGAGCACCTGCTGCGTCGTCATCGCCGTCAGGTCCGTCGCGCCGGCGGCGAGCCCGGCGAGCCTGAGGTGCGAGTGCGCGTCCACGAACGCGGGTGCGACCAGCGCGCCGTCGAGGTCCACGACACGGTCCGCTCCGTCCGCGACCCGGTGCGCCGCGTCGTCGGGGCCCAGCCAGGCGACCTGGCCGTCGGCCACGAGCACCGCTTCGGCGAACGGGTCGGCGGCCGAGTGCACGACGCCGTTGCGGTACAAGGTGGCGGGGTGTGGGGCTGGCACGGACGCAACGTAGCGCAGCGTGCCGCCCGGCCGTGCGCCGTCCGGGCTCACACCCCGCTGTAGGCCACCACGCCGCGTCGTACCTGGTCCACGGCACGACGTGCGGCGGCACGGGTCTGCGGCGAACCGGCGGCCTGCCCGACCTGGTCGAGCAGGTCGACCACCTGCTTCGCCCACCGCACGAAGTCCCCCGCCGCCAGCTCGGTACCGCTGAGGACCGCCGACAGCCCTCTGCCGGAGGCCCACCGGTGCACCGGCCCCACCAGGCCGAGGTCGAGCCTGCGGGTCGCCGACAGGCCGTGCTCGGCCTCCAGGTCGGTCAGCCGTGACCAGGTCCGCACGGTGGCGTCCACCGCGGCGGCCAGCCGGGGGCCGCCTGGCACGGCGGGGCCCTCGACGCCTTCTTCGCGCCGCGCCTCGAACACGACCGCCGCGACCACTGCCGCGAGCTCGGCGGCGTCGAGCCCGTCCCAGGCCCCGCTGCGCAGGCACTCGGCCACCAGCAGGTCGTTCTCGGCGTAGAGCCGCCTCAGGGTCTGCCCGGCTCGCGTCACGACCAGCTCGCCGGCCTCCGACCCCTCCCCCGGCTGCAGATACCCGGTGCGGGCGAGCACGTCGCAGACGGTGTCGAACACACGTGCGATCGAGCTGGTCCGGCCCTCGATCCGCCGCACCAGGGCCGCGTGCTCCTGGGCGAGGCGATGGTGACGCTCGGCCCACCGGGCATGGTTCTCACGCTCGGAGCAGCCGTGGCAGGGGTGGGCGCGCAACCGGCGGCGCAGCTCTGCGATCGTCGCGTCATCGTGCGCGGCCGACCGGACCGGGACCTCGGCGGGGCGCTCGACCCGTCTTCTGGGGTCGGCCAGCGCGCTCCGCATCGCCGAGGCCAGGTCCGCGCGGGACCGCGCGTTGCGTGGGCTGAAGCGCGGCGGGACGCGCATCCTGGCCACCGTCCGTACACCCCGTGCGAGGTCCGGGGCGCGCAGGGTCCGCACCTTGGCGTCGCTGGTCAGGACCGTGGGCTCGGGTCCGTCGAACCCACCGGTGCCCGGGTCGAGCACCACCACGTGCCCGGCGCGACGCCCGCCGGCGATCTCGAGCACGTCACCGCGCCGGACCTGGGCGAGCTCGGCACCGGCCGCTGCCTTGCGGCGTCGCGAGGCGTCGCGGTGCAGGTCCCGCTCCCGGGCGGCGAGGGTGCGACGCAGCTCGGCGTACTCCGCGAAGTCGCCGAGGTGGCAGGTCATGGCCTCCGCGTAGCCCGTCAGCGCCTCGGCGTGCGCCCTCGCCTGGCGCGCGAGGCCGACCACGGCACGGTCCGCCTGGAACTGCGCGAAGCTCTGCTCGAGCACTCCCCTGGCCCGCTCCCGGCCGACCTGGGCGACGAGGTTGACCGCCATGTTGTACGTCGGCCGGAAGCTCGAGCGCAGCGGATAGGTCCGGCGGGACGCGAGACCCGCGAGGGCGACCGGGTCGAGGTGGCCGTGCTCGACGACCACCGCATGGCCCTCGACGTCGATCCCGCGCCGCCCCGCACGGCCGGTGAGCTGCGTGTACTCCCCCGGCGTGAGGTCGCTGTGCGCCGACCCGTCCCACTTGGTCAGGGTGTCCAGCACGACGCTCCTCGCGGGCATGTTGATGCCCAGCGCCAGGGTCTCGGTGGCGAAGACCACCTTGACCAGGCCACGCGAGAACAGCTCCTCGACCGTCTCCTTGAAAAGCGGAAGCATGCCCGCGTGGTGCGCGGCGATCCCGCGCTCCAGGCCCTGGCTCCACTCCCAGAACCCGAGCACGCCCAGGTCCGCCGGCGCGATCGCGGCGGACCGCTCGGTGACCAGGTCGTGGATCGCCGCCTGCTCGGCCGGCGTGGTCAGGCGCATCCCGGTCCGCAGGCACTGCGCGACCGCCGCGTCGCACCCCGCCCGGGAGAACACGAAGAAGATCGCGGGCAGGAGTCCGCCGCGGTCCAGCACGTCGACCACGGCCGACCGCGGGACGCCGCGTCGAGGCCGCGGGCGCTCGCCCGTGCGCGCCGGCGCGGGCCGGGCGCGTCCGCCCCGCGCGCTGCGGCTGCCGTGCTCGCGCCACGGCGGCGGCCCGGTGCGGGCGCTGCGGCGCAGCGCCACCACGAGGTCGGGGTTGATCGGGGGGTCCGTGCCGGGGGCGGTCGGGTCCACGTCGCCGGCGTACAGGTCGAACAGACCGTCCGCGCCCAGCACGTGCTGCCACAGCGGGACCGGACGCACCTCGCTGACCACCACGGTCGTGTCGCCGCGCACCTCCGTCAGCCAGTCGCCGAGCTCCTCGGCGTTGGAGACGGTCGCCGACAGCGACACGAGCTGGACCCGGTCGGGCAGGTGCAGGATGACCTCTTCCCACACCGGCCCGCGGAACCGGTCGGCGAGGTAGTGCACCTCGTCCATCACCACGAACCCCAGGTCGTCCAGGGTGCGCGAACCGGCGTAGAGCATGTTGCGCAGCACCTCGGTGGTCATCACGACCACCGGCGCCTCCCCGTTGACGGTGGTGTCACCGGTGAGCAGGCCGACCGACTCGGCCCCGTGGACCGCGACCAGGTCGTGGTACTTCTGGTTGCTCAGTGCCTTGATCGGCGTGGTGTAGAACGCCTTGGTGCCCTGCCGGAGCGCCAGGTGCACCGCGAACTCGCCGACCACGGTCTTGCCGGCCCCGGTCGGGGCGGCGACCAGCACCCCACGGCCGGCCTCGAGCGCCTGGCACGCGTCGGTCTGGAAGGCGTCGAGCTCGAACGGCAGGGCCCGGGCGAACAGCGCGAGCTCCGAGCGTTCGGCGGCGGCCCTGGCGCGGGCTGCGGCGTACCGCTCGGCAGGCGAGGACATGCCACCAGCCTAGGCACCGCACGGCGCCGGCCCGCTCGCCGTCCACCGGCGCGGGGCCTGCTCAGGCAAGCAGGCGGACCGCGCCCGGCACGACCTCGGCGAGCAGCGGCAGAGGCCCCACCAGCTCGCCGTCGGCGTACGCCGACGGGGGCAGCGGTCCCGCGTGGCTCGGTTCCAGGAGGACGCGACGCGCCCTGACCACGGTGCACGCCGGGTGGTGCACGTGCGAGCCGTTGAACAGCCGCGGGAACAGGCCGAGCACGCCCGACCTGCTCAGTGGGCCCGCGATGATCACATCGAGCACCCCGTCGTCCCAGCGGGCATCCGGGGCGATCCGCATCCCGCCGCCGTAGGACGAGGTGTTGGCCACCGACACCAGGGTCCCGGACTGCTCCCAGACCTCGTCGTCGAGCGTGATGCGGAACCCGTAGGGCCGGAACCTGGTCAGCTCCTCCAGCACAGCGCGGACGTACCGGGCGGTGCCCCGCGGACGCTCGTAGGTGTTGGCCGTCGCGTTGACGGCCGCGTCGAAGCCGGCGGAGAGCACGGCCAGGTACCACCGCGTCGCCTCGTACCCCGGCGGACCGGTGCGCACCGCGTCGACCGGCCGGCCGCCGTGCTCCAGCCCGTGCTCGAGCGCCCGCACCGACGCGTCGACGTCGTGCATCGGCAGCCCGCCCGCCCTGGCGATGTCGTTGCCGCTGCCGGCCGCGACCACCCCGAGGGGCAGGTCCGTGCCGGCCACCACGTTCGCGCCGAGGTGGACCACCCCGTCACCGCCGACCACGACCAGCGCGTCCAGGCCGTCCACCACGGCCTGGCGGGCCAGGTCGAGCGCGGCTTCAGGGGAGTCGGCGGTCAGGTCGCGGACCGCATGGCCGCGGCGCTCGAGGGCCTGGATCAGCTGGTGCCCGCGCCGCTCGCCCCGTCCGTGCCCGGCGGTCGGGTTGACCACCACGCCCAGGCGCGCGCCGCTCACGCGAGGCCCTCTGCCGCGAGGCGGGCGTCGCGCCTGCGGTCGGCGAGCAACCCGACGCCCACGGCGCCGAAGTACAGCACCACCATCGGGACCATGAGGATGAACATCGTCAGTGCGTCGCTCGTGGGCGTGATCGCCGCCGCGAAGACCGCCGTGCCCATCACGGCCCAGCGCCAGCCCGCGAGCCAGGTCCGCGCCCGCACGAGGCCGGCCATCGTGAGCCCCACCATCGCGATGGGCAGCAGGAACGCGAGCCCGAACGCCAGGATCATCCGCATCACGAACCCGAGGTAGGACTGCGCGTCGATGATGTTCGCCGCGCCCTGGGGCGTGAAGCTCGTGAGGATCGCCACCGCACGGGGCAGGATCCACCAGCCGACACCCGTCCCGATCAGGAACAGCGGGACCGCCGCGGCGACGAACCCGAGCGTGTAGCGCCGTTCCCGCCGGGTCAGACCCGGCCCGACGAACGCCCACAGCTGGTAGATCCACCACGGGCTCGAGACGATCACGCCCGCGAAGAGTGCCACCTTGATCTGCATGTCCAACGACGTGGCCACGCCGGCGAAGTTGATGACCACCTGCGCGTCCCGCTGCGCCGCGATGTCCAGGATCGGCCGCTGCAGGGCCTCGAAGAGCGGCGTGTAGAGGAACCAGCCGAGCACACTCGCCACGGCGATGCCGGCGACCGCCAGGATGACCCGGTTGCGAAGTTCGCGCAGGTGATCCAGCAGGGGCATGCGCCGCTGAGGGTTGCGGGGCGGCCGTCGACTCCCGCCGGACTCAGGTGCTCGGCTTGTCACCGTCGTTGTCGTCGTCGCTCTCCGCGTCCGACGTGCCCGTCACCTCGTCCTTGAAGATCCGCGCTGAACGACCCATGCTCCGCGCGAGGGACGGAAGCCGCGATGCACCGAAGAGGAGCAGCACGATGAGGAGGATGACGAGCAGCTCCGGCCCGCCGAACCGACCACCCATGACTGACTCCATTCCCACGACTGCGGCCATGCTATCCCCGGCGGCGTGCCGCCGCCGACTCAGCGCGAGAAGCTCAGCCAGCGCCGGTAGGTGGCCTCACGGCGCGCGTCACGCCGGGCCCGACGCTGGTCCATGACCTCGCGGGCGGCGGCACGCACCCGGTGGGCACGCTCGGGGTCGTCCACGTTGACCGGCTCGACCGGGTGGGCAGCCGCGGCGACCTCCGAGAGCTCGGCCACCCGCTCCTCGAGCCGCTGGGCGACCTCGGAGGCGCGCGCCAGCTCGGCACCCAGGGCCTTGGCGGAGCGGACCACGTGGCGCACCAGGAAGAACCCACCGACGACCGTGCCCACGACGAGCACCGTCCACAGGATCCACCAGAGCACGAGCCCAGGCTAGCGGGTGGCCCCGTCCGATCGGGGACCTGCCTACGCCGACGCGTCCACACCGAGCTCGCGATACGCGGCGAGGGCGCGCGCGGCCGCGGCGCCGGCGTCCGCAGCCGCAGCGGGCGGCTCGACGTCGCGCAGGAAGGGCGCAAGACGCAGCACCAGGGCGCGCAACCACGCGGACGTCGCCACCCGCAGCTCCATCGTGAAGCCCTCGTCGTCCTCGACGACCGACTCGGTGGGGACCTGCTCGGCCGCCCACCGCGCCCGCCCGTCCAGGCTCAGGCGCACCGTCGGGTGCTCCCGGGCCGGACGGTACGTGACCTGCACGTCCGGTGCCGGGCTCGTGGTGACCGCGTCGTCGAGCACCTGGGCGGCCAGGATGCGGTCGAGGCGGAACAGCCGCTCGCCACCCGACGCATGGCACCACGCGGACAGGTACGAACGCTCGTCGCCGGTCACGAGCTGCCAGGGGTCGACGTCCCGCTCGGTGGTCCGGTCCGCGGCGTCCACGTAGCGCAGATGCAGGCGGCGGCCCTCGCGCAGGGCCGTACGGGCGGCCGCGAGGACCGCCGGGTCGCCCTCGACGCTGAGCTGCACCTCGACCGTCGCCGCGGCCTCGCCGGTGGCCGTGGTCAGGACCTCGAGCGTCGAGCGCAGCACCTCGCGCTCGGCCGGGTCCAACGCGTCGCCGATCGAGGCGTCCAGCGCGCGCAGCGCTGCCACGAGCGCGACCGCCTCGCGGGTCCCGAGGCGCAGCGCCCTCGCCATCCCGCGGGACTGCGTCAACCTCAGCACCCCGGACTCCAGGGAGTCGGCGTCGAAGTCGATGAGGTCGTCCGGGAAGTAGCCGGGGGTCCCGGACATCCACAGCGTGTCCACGTCCCGCAGGACCTGGACCGGGCTGACGCCGAACTGGGCCGCCACCTCTTCGACCGGTACGCCGGGGTGCCGGTCGAGGAACGCCACGAGGCCCAGCAGCCGGACCAGCCGCTCCGGGGTGCGCTCAGCCATGGTTCGCCCCCAGCCGGTCGGCCATCGCCACGGCGTCGCGCAGCCGCCGCAGCACGGACTCGCGCAGGCTCGCCGGCTCAAGCACCAGCACCGCGTCGGTGTAGGCGGTGATCTCGTCCGCCAGGTCGCTGGCCCGGGTGTAGGGCACCGCGACCAGGTCCCAGCCCTCGGGCGCCGGCGGACCGGGCTCGGCGGTCGGTCTGGCCCTGGCCCGCAGGGCCTCGGCCCGCTCCGGGGCGATCGCGAGCCAAGCCGTCCGTGCCTCGGCCTCCTGGGCCGAGTCGAGCAGTGCGCGCGGGTCCGCGCCCTCGGGCACCTGGTAGTCGCCGGGGTCGGCCGCGTGACCGACCTGGCCGACGATCCGGCTCAGCCGGAACACCCGCGGAGCGCCGCGGTCCCGGTCCAGCCCCACGAGGTACCACCCGCCCCGGCTGGCCAGCAGCCGCCACGGCTCGACGGTGCGCTCGCGCACCTCCCCCGTGCTGGCCGCCCGATAGGTGAACCGCACGGGCTGGCGGACGGCCGCCGCGTCCAGGAGCGGGCCCAGCGCCGGACCGGCCGGGTGCACGCGCGGGGCCAGGCCCAGCACGTCCGGCTCGGCCGGGCGCACGCCCACCACCGCGAGCTTGGTCAGCGCCCGCGACGCCTCCGCTCGCAGGGTCTGGTCCTGCCAGAACTCCGCGGCCAGCGCGAGCACGCCGAGCTGTGCGGCGGACAGCTCCATGGGCGCCAGCGCGTAGGCGTCGACGTCCACGCGGTAGCCCTGCTCGTCGCCGTGGGCCGCGCCGGTGACCGTGAGCACCGGGACGCCGAGATCACGCAGCGTCTCCTTGTCGCGCTCGAACATCCGCTCGAAGGCGTCCGTGCTGGGCGCATGGTCGTAGCCCGCGACGGACGAGCGGATCTGCTCCTTGGTCATCTTGCCCGTGGTGTTCACCAGGGCGATGACCAGGTTGAGCAGCCGCTCGGCGGGAGGCAGGGCGTCGGGCATCGCCCCAACGCTAGCGCCGGTAGCGTTCAGGGGTGATCTCCTGGCGCGCGGGAACGGTGGTCCAGGTCGACAGGCGCTGGTCCGGTGCCGTCGAGCTGCGTGTCGCCCTCGAGCGGCCGGTGGGTGACGGCGACGAGGTGCGGGCCCTGGCCTACCCGGCGCTGACCGGCGAGCCCGAAGCGGGTGACCGCGTTCTCCTCAACGTCTCGGCCCAGGCCAGGGGCCTGGGCACCGGTGGGTACGCCCTGGTGGTGGCCCTGCCGGACCGTCTGCCGCCCGACCCTCCCCCGGGTCCGGGCCACCTCGTCAAGGCCCGCTACACCCCGCTGCAGGCGATGGTCCTCGGCGTGGACGAGCAGGAGTCCGAGCACCACGCGACGCTGATCGGCGCCGACGACCTCGCGGGCCTGCCCGTGGTGGTCGCGGACCTGCACTCCGCGGTGCCCGCCGTGCTCGCCGGCGCGCGCTGGGCGGCCGAGCGGGCCGGGCGGCGCCCGCCTCGCGCGGTCTACCTCATGACGGACGGAGGCGCGCTGCCGGCCTGGTTCTCCCGCACCGTCGCGGGCCTGCGCGACGCGGGCTGGGTCGCCGCCACGGTCACCGTCGGGCAGGCGTTCGGCGGCGACCTCGAGGCGGTCACCGTGCACTCCGGCCTGCTCGCCGCCTACCTGGTGGCCCGCGCGGAGCTGGTGGTGGTCGCACAGGGTCCCGGCAACCTCGGCACCGGGACCCGCTGGGGGTACTCCGGCGTCGCCGCCGGCGAGGCGGTGAACGCGATCGGGGTGCTCGGCGGGCACCCCGTCGCGGCGCTGCGGGTCTCCGGTGCTGACCCGCGGGACCGTCACCGGGGGGTCTCGCACCACTCGCTGACCGCGTACGGCCGGGTCGCGCTCGCTCCCGCCGACCTCGTCGTGCCCACCGTCGAGCCTGGCGACCCGCTGACGTCCGAACGGGCAGCCCTGCTCGCCCACGTCGCCCGGCAGGCCGACGACCTGTGCCCGCCCCACCGCCGGGTCGACGTGCCCACCGGTCCCGCGTTGCGCGCCGCCCTGGCCGCGTCCCCGGTCGGGCTGTCGACCATGGGACGCAGGCTCGAGGAGGACCCGGAGGCCTTCCTGGCGGCGGCCGCCGCCGGCGTGCACGCCGAGTCCCTGGGCGCCGCGCGCCGACCTGGGGCCTGAACGCCGCTCAGCTGTCCCGGTCGGTCGTCGAGTGAAGCGCCACGAGGGTCGCCAACCGGCCTGCCTCCACCATGGCCCGTGCGCCGTCCGCGGCCTGGATCGCCATGACGGCAAGGGTGTCACCGTCGGCGAGATCGAGCTGGACCCACGGTCGCCCCTGACCGAACCGCACCGAGACGATCTCCGCCCAGGCGACCCGCCGGGTCAGCAGCAGGTTGCGGACCACCAGCCCCTCGGCGTCCGGCACCGCCCGGACCATCGCCTGGCGGGACAGGAACCAGCCGACGAGGGCCCCGAACCCCACGATCCCCACCCGGTCGCCGAGCGCCACGCGGTCGCCAGCCACCGACGGCAGCGCCAGGGCCAGCACGAGCGCGAGGACGACCACGGCCGCAGCCACCGACCACGCCACCCAACGCGCGAGCCGCGGGGCGAACGGGCGGTGCAGCTCGTCCACCAGTCAGCTCACAACCGGCACGCGTGGATCTGGGTCACGAGAATCGCTCGCGCACCGAGGTCGTACAACGCGTCCATCACCTGGTTGGTCTGCTCGCGGCGCACCATGGCGCGCACGGCGGACCACTCGGAGTTGTGCAGCGGCGAGACGGTCGCGGACTCCAGGCCCGGGGTGAGCGCCACCGCCTGGTCGACCAGCACGTTCGGCACGTCGTAGTCGAGCAGCACGTACCGCTCGGCGACCATCACACCCTGCAGGCGGCGGGTCAGGACCTCCACGGCGGCCTCGACCTCCGGACGGCCGGCGGGCCTGATCAGCACCGCCTCGGACCGCAGGATCGGCTCGCCGAAGATCTCCAGCCCGGCGGCGCGCAGCGTCGACCCGGTCTCGACGACGTCCGCGACCACGTCCGCCACGCCCAGCTGGACCGCGGACTCCACCGCGCCGTCCAGGCGCACCACGCTGGCCTCGACACCGCGCTGGGTCAGGTAGGCGCTGACCAGGCCCGGGTAGGACGTCGCGACCCGCCGGCCGGCGATCCCGGCGACGTCGGCCACCGTCGTGCTGCGGGCGGCGAACCGGAACGTCGAGCCGCCGAACCCGAGCGCCATGTGCTCGACCGCCTGCGCCCCGGAGTCCAGCAGCAGGTCGCGGCCGGTGACGCCGGCGTCGATCGTGCCGGAGCCCACGTACTCGGCGATGTCACGGGGCCGCAGGTAGAAGAACTCGACGTCGTTGTCCGGGTCGACCAGGACGAGCTCGCGCGAGTCACGCCGCTGGTGGTAGCCGGCCTCGCGGAGCATCGCGGCAGCGGGCTCGGACAGCGACCCCTTGTTCGGCAGGGCGATGCGCAGCATGGTTCCTCGTCGGTCGGGTGACCCCGGACGCACCGCCGGGGTCACGGGCTTCACAGGTGGGTGTACACGTCCTCGAGGGTCAGGCCGCGGGCGAGCATGATCACCTGAAGGTGGTAGAGGAGCTGGGAGATCTCCTCTGCCGTGCGCTCGTCGCTCTCGTGCTCTGCGGCCATCCACACCTCAGCGGCCTCTTCGACGATCTTCTTGCCGATGCCGTGCACTCCCGCGTCCAGCTCGGCGACCGTCCGCGATCCGGCGGGCCGGTCCGCCGCCTTGACCGACAGCTCGGCGAACAGCTCCTCGAACGTCTTCACGGTCCGACAGCCTACGGCCGGTGGGACGCCGGGGGCGCGGCGCGTCCAGCCGGTGGGTGGGTCGGCCTCAGGCCGGCACACCGTCCCTGGCGGGTTCGGCCTCGACGTCGGGCCCGGCGGCACGACTGGCCTTGAGCCACACCGTGAACCCGTAGATCACGAACACCGAGTAGAACGCGTACAGCACGGCCGTGGGGATGTACCCCGAGTGCAGCAGCAGCGGGACGCCGACCAGGTCGACCGCGATCCACGCCAACCAGAACTCGTTCCAGCCCCTGGCCATCGCGTAGGTGGCGAGCATCGAGCCGATGAAGATCCACGCGTCGCACCAGTAGTACCAGCGGGGCGCCGGCCATCCCGCACCGATCGACGCGAAGACCCACTGCGTCAGCAGCAGGCCCCCGACCCACACGCCGGCGAGCACGAGCCGCTCACCCGCGGTGGCCCACCGGGGCGTGATCGCCGGCGCGCCGCTCGCGTAGGCGTTCCGGCGGCGGACCTGCGCCCACCGCCACCAGCCGTACGCGCTGGTGATGATGAAGAAGATCTGCCGGCCGGACTGCCCGAACAGCGGCGCACGTCCGTCCGCGGCGTCGAACGTCACGCTGATGTAGACGAAGATCAGCAGCACGTTGCCGACGATCCCGACCGGCCACGCCCAGACCCGGCGGCGCATCCCGCCTACGGCCGAGGCGAGCCCGATCAGGACCCCGATGAGCTCCAGCCACCGCAGCTGGTACGAGCCGATCTGGATGTACGCCTCGTACAGGTGCTTGAGGAATCCCATCGGGCAGGTCCGTCCTTTCGTCCAGTGATCAGCAGTGTGCGTCAGTCACGTGCCGTGCGCGCGCCGCGCCCCGCGGCTGCCCGCAGCGCCAGTGCCGTCGTCACCGCCGCGTGCGCGGCCTCGGCGCCCTTGTCCTCGCGGGAGCCGGGGAGCCCGGCGCGGTCGAGCGCCTGCTGCTCGTCGTCGCAGGTCAGCACCCCGAACCCGACCGGGACACCGGTGTCGACGGTGACCTGCGTGAGACCGACGGTGGCCGCCTGGCACACGTAGTCGAAGTGCGGGGTGCCGCCGCGGATCACCACGCCGAGCGCCACGACGGCGTCGTAGCCCGCCCTGGCGAACCGGGCCGCGGCCACCGGCAGCTCGAACGAGCCGGGCACCCGCACCACGGTCAGCCGCCCGCCGGTCACGCCTGCGTCGGTCAGGACGCGCAGCGCGCCGTCGAGCAGCCCGCCCATCACCTGCTCGTGCCAGCTCGCCGCCACCACGGCGACGCGGACGTCACCGCCGTCCAGCCGGTCCAGCTCCGGAGCTCCGTGCCCGCTCATTCGTCCTCCTGTGTCCAGCTCAGCAGATGTCCCATCTCGGTGCGCTTGGTGGCCAGGTACGCGGCGTTCTCCGGCGTGCGGCCGACCTCCAGAGCCACCCGGTCCACGATGTCGATCCCGTGGGCGCGCAGCCCGGAGACCTTCGCGGGGTTGTTCGTGAGCAGCCGGACCCCGTCCACGCCGAGGTCGGCGAGGATCGCGGCGGCGGCGCCGTACTCGCGGCGGTCCGCCGGCAGCCCCAGGTCGAGGTTGGCCTGGACCGTGTCGCGCCCGGAGTCCTGCAGGGCGTACGCGTCGATCTTGGCCTTCAGGCCGATGCCGCGCCCCTCGTGCCCGCGCAGGTAGACCACGGCACCGCCCTCCCGGGCGACCTGGGCCATCGCGGCGTGGAGCTGGGCGCCGCAGTCGCACCGCCGCGACCCGAACGCGTCGCCGGTCAGGCACTCCGAGTGGACCCGGACCACCGGCGTGGGCGCGGGCGAGGCGACCTCGACCGGCACGAGGGCGACGTGCTCCGCGCCGGTGCGCAGGTCGCGGTAGCCGTGCATGACGAAGGTGCCGTCCGCCGTCGGCAGGGTCGCGGTCCCGGTGCGGTGCACCCGCTCGGTCGCCGCGGCCTGCGGCTCGGGACCGGGCAGGTCGTCGTGCGCGAGGCGCCAGGCGGCCAGCTCGGTGATCGTCAGGATGACCAGGCCCGTCTGCGCGGCCAGGCCGGCGGCGTCGGTCAGGCGCATCATCGCCCCGTCGTCGTGCACGAGCTCGGCGATACCCGCGACCGGGTCCAACCCGGCGAGCCGGCACAGGTCCACGGCGGCCTCGGTGTGCCCGCCGCGGTGCAGGACGCCGCCCGGCACCGCGCGCAGCGGCAGCACGTGCCCAGGGCGGATGACGTCGTCCGGGCCGGCCGACGGGTCGGCCAGCACCTGCAGGGTCCGGGCGCGGTCGGCCGCCGAGATGCCGGTCGTGACGCCGTGCGCCGCGTCGACGGTCACGGTGTACGCGGTGCGGCGCGGGTCCTCGCTGCGCGGCACCATCAGGGGCAGGTGCAGCGCGTCGGCGCGCGCGGCCGGCATCGGGGCGCACAGGTACCCGGACGAGTGCCGGACCACCCACGCGACCCACTCGGGGGTCGCCGTGCCGGCCGCGAGCACCACGTCGACCTCGTTCTCCCGGTCGGCCGAGTCGGCCACGAGCACCGGAAGGCCCGCCCGGAGCGCGTCGAGCGCTTGCTCGACGGTGCCCAGCTCGGTCACGGGCGCGGCGCTCACGCGACACCCGGCCAGGTCATGGCGCCGGTGGTGACCAGGCGCTCGACGTACTTGGCGATCACGTCGACCTCGAGGTTCACCGGGTCACCGGGCACCAGGCGCCCGAGGGTCGTGACCTCGAGCGTCGTGGGGATGAGGGACACCCCGAACGCCGCCTCCTCGACCCACGTCACGGTCAGCGACACGCCGCTCACCGCGATCGAGCCCTTCTCGGCGATGTAGCGGGCCAGTGCCGCCGGGCAGTCGAACGCCAGGTCGTCCCAGCGCTCGCCCGGGGTGCGGGACCGCAGGGTGCCCACCCCGTCGACGTGCCCCTGGACCAGGTGCCCGTCGAGGCGGCCGTCGGCTCGCACCGCACGCTCGAGGTTGACCCGTGCACCCGCCTCCAGGGCACCGAGGGCCGTGCGGTCCAGGGTCTCGGGCATCACGTCGACGCCGAACGCGTCACCGGCCAGCTCGACCACCGTCAGGCACACCCCGTCGACGGCGATCGAGTCGCCAGGACGCGTGCCGACCACCACGGTCGGGCCTGTGACCTCGAGCCGCGCATCGGCGCCGCGCCTGTCGAGCCGCACCACGGTGCCCAGCTCCTCGACGATCCCCGTGAACATCAGTCCTCCTCCGTGCGGGCGACCACCAGGACGTCCGCTCCGATCCGTTCGACGTCGGTCACGTGCAGCCGCAGCGCGTCCGCGATCGACGCCACCCCGAGGTCGGCCACCGCCGACGGGCCCGCGCCCAGGAACGCCGGCGCGAGGTACGCGTGCACCTCGTCGACCACCCCGGCGCGCAGGAACGTCGCCGCGACGGTCGGTCCGCCCTCGACCAGCACGTGCCGGACCTCGCGGGAGGCGAGCTCCGCCAGGAGCGCGGCCGGGTCGTGCCCGCCGATCTGCACCAGATCGCCGCCGGGACCGCGCAGCCGCGCGCCGTCGGGCACGGGCCGGTCCCCCGCCACGACCCGCAGCGGCTGGTGCGCCGCGAGGTCTCCGTGGTCGTCGCGAGCGGTCAGCGCAGGGTCGTCCGCAAGGACCGTCCCGGTGCCCACGACGATCGCGTCCACCTCGGCCCGCAGCGCGTGGGCGCGGCGCCGGGCGGCCTGCGACGTGATCCAGCGGCTGGACCCGTCCGCGGCCGCGACGCGCCCGTCCAGGGTGCTGGCCGTCTTGAGGGTCACCCAGGGGCGCCCGCGCCGCACCGCGGCGAGCCACGGCCGCAGCAGCGCCCGGCCCTCGGGTTCCAGGACGCCCGCCGTGACGTCGACGCCCGCGGCACGCAGGGCCGCTGCGCCGCCCCCGGCCAGCGGCGACGGGTCGGCCACCGCGTGGACCACACGGGCGACCCCGGCGGCCACTAGGGCCTCGGTGCACGGGCCGGTGCGACCGGTGTGCCGGCACGGCTCGAGGGTGACCACCATCGTCGCGCCTCGCGGGTCGTGGCCCGCAGCCAGGGTGGCCTCCAGCGCGGCCACCTCCGCGTGCGCGGTACCGGCCCCGCGGTGCCAGCCCTCGCCGAGGACCTGGCCCGTCGCACCGAGCACGACCGCACCGACCCGCGGGTTGGGGCCGTGCGCCGGCCCACGCCGGGCGAGGTCGAGGGCGCGCGCCATCGCCGCGCGCTCCACCTCACCTTGATCCGGCCGCACCGTTCCTGCCTCCCCGAGCCTCGGGCTCCGGGGGTGGCGACGGGCGCCACGACGCCGTGGTCAGCGGCTCGCGAACGGGCCACACCTCGACGCCACGTGCTTCCTCCCATCCGGACTTTCACCGTCGGTCCTGGAGTTCCACCAGGTCAACCGGGCCGGAGGACGAGGTCCACCGGTCCGGGTCGCGGACTGTCACCGCCGGTTCGGACTTTCACCGACCCCGGAGCACGTTTCGTGTCGCCGACATGATCGCACAGCTTGCTGGGTGCACCCGGGACCAGGGTCCGCGGCGGTCGCACACCGCCCGAGGCGACCGGTGGCCGCCCCAGCGACTCAGTGCAGGTGTGCTCCCGCCAGCTTCCGCAGGCGGGCGATCTCGGCCCCCGCGTCGGAGGCGCCGTACACCGCGGACCCGGCCACCATGACGTTGGCACCGGCCTCGGCGGCCCTCGCCACCGTCTCCTCCGAGACCCCGCCGTCGACCTGGATCCACACGTCCAGGTCCTGCTCGCGGATCGCCTGCCGGGCGGTGCGGATCTTGGGGAGCATCGAGTCCAGGAACGACTGGCCGCCGAAACCCGGCTCCACGGTCATGACCAGCAGCATGTCGATCTCGGCGAGCAGCGGCAGGAACGGCTCGACGGGTGTCGCGGGCCGCAGCGCGAGTCCCGCCCGCACCCCGAGCCTGCGCAGCTCGCGGGCGGTGCGGATCGGCGCCTGGCTGGCCTCCGCGTGGATGGTGACCGAGGCCGCGCCCAGCTCGGCGTACTGCGGGGCCCACCTGTCGGCGTCGGTGACCATCAGGTGCACGTCCAGCGGCCGGGGCGAGACCGCCACGAGCCGCTCGACCACGGGCAGCCCGAGCGTGAGATTGGGCACGAAGTGGGCGTCCATCACGTCCACGTGGACCATGTCCGCGTCGGCCACCCGCTCCAGCTCGGCGGCAAGGTTCGCGAAGTCGGCCGACAGGATGCTGGGGTGGATCAGGGCGTCCATGGCCTCAGTCTGCCCGACCCGAGGCCGGTCGCCGGCGAAGCAGCGTGAGGTGCATCGCGTCCGTGCCGTGCACGTGCGGCCACAGCTGCGCGTGCGGGCCCGGGCCGAGCGGCAGGCCCGGTGCCACGGCGTGCAGCGCGGCGGGCGCGTCCAGGAGCTCGACGTCCTCGCGACCGGCGACGACGTCGGCGACCACCACCCGGGTCTCGGCCACGTGCGGGGAGCACGTCACGTACGCGACCACCCCACCCGGCGCCGTGGCGTCCAGCGCGGACTCGAGCAGGGACCGCTGCAGGTCGCCGAGCGCGGGGACGTCCGCGGGCCGGCGGCGCCAGCGTGACTCCGGGCGCCGCCTCAGGGCGCCGAGCCCCGTGCACGGCGCGTCCACGAGCACGCGTGCGTACCGGTCAGGCTCGACCCGGCCCACCTCGCGCCCGTCGCCGACCCGCACCTCCACGGAGTCGAGCGCCGCGACCGCGCGACGCACCAGATCGGCCCGATGCGGCTGGAGCTCGTTGGCCACGAGGCTCGCACCGCGCTGCGCGGCCAGGGCGCCGAGCAGGCCGGCCTTGCCACCCGGACCCGCGCACACGTCGAGCCACGCCTCCTCGCCACTCTCGTCGGCGGCCACCTCCACCGGCACGGCGGCCAGCGCCAGGGCGACGAGCTGGCTGCCCTCGTCCTGCACCGCGACGCGCCCCTGGGCGACGCCCGGCACGCTGGCCGGGTCTCCCCCGGCCAGCCGCACGGCCGTCGGTGCCCAGCGGCCGGGTTCGGCGCCGGGCAGCGAACCGAGGAGCTCTTCCCGATCCGCCAGGCCGGGCCGGACCACCAGGGTCACGGCCGGCGGCGCGTTGTCCGCCTCGAGCAGCGCGACCAGCTCCTCGGCGGGTCGCCCGTCGGCCATCAGCGCTTGGCGCAGCGCCCGCACCACCCACGCCGGGTGCGAGTACCGCACGGCCAATGACTCGACCTCCTCGCCGGGCGCCACCCGGTCCCACCACTGGTCCGCTGGCGTCGCCGCGACCCGCCGGAGCACGGCGTTGACCAGCTGGGCCGGCCCGGCACCGACCCGGGCGCGGGCCAGCGCGACGGTCTGGGACACCGCCGCGTGCGCCGGGATCCGCATGCCGAGCAGCTGGTGCGCGCCCAGCCGCAGCACGTCGAGCAGCGGTGGGTCGAGCTCGCCCACGGGGCGGTCGGCCGCGACCGCCAGCACCGCGTCGTACCGGCCTCGCAGCCGCAGCGTGCCGTAGGCCAGCTCGGTGGCCAGCGCCGCGTCGCGGCCGGTGATCCGGCGGGCCCTCAGCAGCGGCGGCAGGACGAGGTTGGCGTAGGCGTCGGAGTCGGCGACCTGACGCAGCACGTCGAAGGCGGCCTCGCGGGCGTGGTCGGTGGTCCGGGCTCGGCGGGCCGGCGCCTGGGCGCTGCGTGCGCCGCGGTTCTCGGCGCGGGCTGCGCCGCGCTGCCGCCCGCGGGCGTCGCGGCGACCGTCGTCGCGCCCGGGCCCGCTCACCCGGCCCCCAGGACGGCGCCGTCGTCCGGGCGCGCACCCCTGGCCCAGTCCGCAGCGGGCATCAGCCGTCGCCCGGACGGGGCGACGTCGCCGAGCTGCACCGGGTCGGTCGCGGTGCCCACGAGCACCTCCGCCCGGGACACCCGCAGCGCGCCGGGCGCCAGCGGCTCGGCGTCGGGGCGAGGCACCACGGGGCCGAGCTTGAGGCGGGCGCCCTCCGGGTCGGTGGTCCACGCTCCTGGCGCAGGCGTGCACGCCCGGACCCGCCGGTCCACCGCTGTCGCGGGGTGCTCCCAGCGCACCCGTGCGTCGTCCGTGGTGAGCCGCGGCGCCAGGCTCACGTCGTCCGCCGGCTGCGGGATCGCCACGAGGTCGCCGGCGGCCAGGCCGTCCACGGTCGCCACGAGCAGCCCGGACCCGGCCTCGGCGAGCCGGCCGAGCAGCTCGCCCGCGGTGTCGCGCGGGCGCACCTCCTCGGTGAGCGTCCCGTACACCGGGCCGGTGTCGAGGCCGGCCTCGAGGCGGAACGTCGTCGCGCCGGTGAGCTCGTCGCCGTGCAGCAGCGCGTGCTGGACGGGGGCCGCCCCGCGCCACGCCGGCAGCAGGGAGAAGTGCAGGTTCACCCAGCCGTGCCGGGGGACGTCGAGCAGACCGGCCGGGACCAGTCCCCCGTAGGCCACGACCGCCGCGAGGTCCAGGTCGAGGGCGGCGATCCGCTCCGCGGCCTCGGGGTCGCGCAGCGTCCGCGGCGTGAGGACCTCGACGCCGGCCTCCTGCGCCGCCACGCTCACGGGGCTGGGCACGAGCCGTCGGCCCCGTCCCGCCGGTGCGTCCGGCCTGGTCAGGACCGCGACGACCTCGTGCTCCGAGGCCAGCAGCCGGGCGAGGGACGGCAGGGCGACCTCGGGGGTCCCGGCGAACAGCAGGCGCACCCGTCGATCCTAGGCGACGCAAGCGTCGCCACCCTGCCCGTGACGGGCGTCGGGACCCGCCGGCCGGCCTACCCCGGGTCGCCCGGCTCGACGCGCACGCGCACCGGCGTCTCCCGCCGCGCACTGCGGGTCGCGAGCACGGCCCTCAGGTCGGCCACGAGCTCCGCCGAGCGCTCCCACGGCGTGACGAGCAGCGCCCGCACCGGACGGGCCTGCTCGGGGTCGAGGACATCCTCCGGCGCGGGGCCGGTGGGCACCGGGCCGCGCACCGTGGTCGGTGCCCGCAGGGCTCCCACCACACCTGCGACTGCGGCCCGCTCCCCCTCGATCGCGACGAGGTGCGCCGCCGGTGGTAGCCCCACGGCGGTCCGGTCGGCGAGGACGCGCTCGGCCAGCCCGGCCGGGTCCCACCGGACGAACGCCCCCGCCAGCGGATCGGGCACGTCACCGACGAGCACCGCGACCCCGCCCTGACCCGCCGGCCGGACCAGCGAAGCCGCGCCGAGCCAGTGACGCAGGGCCGCCTCGTCGGCGTCCAGGCCCGGCCGCGCGGCGGTCACCTGGGCGTCCAGCAGCACCGCGGCGGCGTAGCCGCCCTCGACGGCAGGCTCGGCGCCCGGCGTCGCGACCACCAGGGACCGCCCGGCCGGGACGGTCGCGAGCACGCCCTGACCCGCCGTCGACCGTCGCAACGGCACGCCCGGGAACGCCCGCCCGAGCTCCTCGGCGGTCCGCTCGGCCCCGACGGCGACGGACCGCAACCCGGTGTGCCCGCACTCCGGGCAGCGCCACGCCCCGGACAGCGCACCGCACCACGCGCACGCCGGCACCGCGTGCGAGCCGGCCAGCCGCAACGGCCCGCCGCACGTGGCACACCGGGCCACCGTCCGGCACTCGGCGCAGGCCACGACGGGCAGGTAGCCCGCCCGGGGCACCTGCACCAGCACCGGACCGCGCTCGAGCCCGTCCCGGATCGCCCGCCACGCCGCCGACGGCAACCTGGCCGCCGCTGCGGCGCCCTCGCGCGCCAGCTCGGCCCGGTCCAGGTGCACCGGGCGCGGGGAGGACTGACGGACCTCCGCGCGGTCGGCGACGACAGGGCGCGCCCAGCCCTGCGCAACCCACCGCTGGGCGGCCACGGACCGCACGTAGCCCCCGACGAGGAGCGCGACGCCCCCCTCGGCGCGCATCGCCAGGACCTCGCGAGCATTCGGGTACGGCGCGCGCGGCTCGTCGTGCAGGGGGTCGCCGTCGTCCCAGCACACCGCCAGCCCGAGATCAGCGACCGGCGCGAACGCCGCCGCGCGGGTTCCCACCGCCACGTCCGCCGCGCCCCTGGCGACCGCGAGGAACGACCGGTACCGGGCCGCAGGCCCGTCGTCCGCGACGAGCCGCACCCAGCCGCGCCCACCGGGTCGCCACGCCGGCACGCCCGCGCGTTCCAACGCGTCGCCGACCAGCGCCACCTCCGCCCCGGACGGCACGACCACCAGGGCCCCGCGACCGCCCCGACGTGCGGCGACCACGGCCTCGGCCAGCTGGTCGGTCCAGGGCTGGGCGGACCACGGCAGCGCCTGCCAGACGGCCCGCGGCGCCTCGCCGTCCGCCACCCGGCGCAGGAACGCCGCGCCACCGATGTGCCGGTACCACGACGACCGCGCTCGCACGTCCTGCCCGACATCGGCGTCCGCCCCGGGCTTGGCGAGCTCCGGCCACTGCTCCGCCTCGACGCGTGCGTGCCGCGGCGGCACCGCGAGGCGCAGCACGTCCGCCAGCGTCCCGGCCCATCGACGCGCCACGAGCCGGGCCAGCTCCAGCACCTGCGGGGTCAGCACGACCTCGTCGGACACCACGCGCCGCAGCGGCGTCAACGTCCCCTCGTGGTCGCTCTCGCCCACCCGGGCGACGACCCAGCCGTCCACGTCCTGCCCGGCGAACCGGACCTTGACCCGCACGCCGGGACGCGCGCGCTCGGCGTCGGCGGCGGGCACGAGGTAGTCGAAGAGCCGGTCCAGGTGCGGCAGCGGGCGGTCCACCGCCACCCGTGCGACCGGCAGATCCTGGGCGACCTCGAACGGCGCCTTGCGTCGCCGCCGGGCACGAGGCATGCCCGGGAGCGCCGGCTGGTCGGGATCCACGGCCTCATCCCACCACGAGCCACCCTCACCGGAGTGCGGTCCACCACCGGGATCGGCGGCGGGCTCGCCCGCCGCTCAGGACAGGGCTGCGTGCAGGTCCAGCACCCGGTCGGTCCGCTCCCACGTGAAGTCCGCGAGCTCGCGCCCGAAGTGCCCGTAGGCGGCGGTGCGGGAGTAGATCGGCCGCAGCAGGTCCAGGTCCCGCACGATCGCGCCGGGGCGCAGGTCGAAGACCTCCCGGATGGCGGCCGTGAGCCGGTCGAGCGGCACGGTCTCGGTGCCGAAGGTCTCGACGTACAGCCCCACCGGGTGCGACGAGCCGATCGCGTAGGCCACCTGGACCTCGCACCGGCGCGCCAGCCCGGCGGCGACGACGTTCTTGGCGACCCAGCGCATCGCGTACGACGCCGAACGGTCGACCTTCGACGGGTCCTTGCCGGAGAAGGCGCCGCCACCGTGGCGCGCCATACCACCGTAGGTGTCGACGATGATCTTGCGTCCGGTGAGGCCGGCGTCGCCCTGGGGTCCGCCGATGACGAACTGGCCGGTCGGGTTGACCAGGAGCCGGTGGCCCACGGTGTCCAGGTCGAGCGCGTCGAGGTCGAGCGCGTCGAGGACCGGCACCACCACGTGCTCGGCGATCTCGGGCGCGAGCCGCGCGTCCAGCGGGATCCCCGGGTCGTGCTGCGTGGAGACGACCACGGTGTCCAGCCGTACGGCGCGCTCACCGTCGTAGCCGATGGTGACCTGCGTCTTGCCGTCCGGGCGCAGGTAGTCCAGCGTGCCTTCCTTGCGCACCGTCGCGAGGCGCTCGGCCAGGCGATGGGCCACCCAGATCGGCAGGGGCATCAGGGACGGCGTGTCGTCGCACGCGTAGCCGAACATCAGGCCCTGGTCCCCGGCGCCCTGAGCCTCGATCGGGTCGTCCACACCTACCCCGTCGTGGCGGATCTCCCACGCCTTGTCGACGCCGGCCGCGATATCCGGGGACTGCTGGCCGATCGAGACCGACACGCCGCAGGAGTGCGAGTCGAAACCGATCTCCGACGACGTGTAGCCGATCCGGCGCAACGTCTCGCGCACCACCTGAGGGATCTCGACGTAGGCCTCCGTGGTGACCTCGCCGGCCACGTGCACCAGACCCGTGGTGACCATCGTCTCCACCGCGACCCGGGCGCCGGGGTCCTGCGCGAGCATCGCGTCGAGGATGCCGTCGGAGATCTGGTCGCACACCTTGTCCGGGTGGCCCTCGGTCACCGACTCGGACGTGAACAGCCGCAGGTCGGAGGTCATGCGGTCAGCGTAGCCGCGGGTGGACGGCGTCCCAGACCGCGTCCGCGACCGCGTCCTTGCTGCCCTCGGAGCGGGCCACGACCTGCCCCTCGGCGTCGAGCACCGTCACGGTGGTCGGGACGTCCCCGAACCCGACACCCTCGCCGACCGGGTTGACCACCAGCAGGTCCGCGCCCTTGCGCCTGGCCTTGTCGGCGCCGTGGGCGAGTACGTCCTTCGCGCCGTCGCCGGTCTCGGCGGCGAACCCGACCACGACCTGGCCCGGCCGCCGCCCGGCGACCAGACCGGCCAGCACGTCCTGCGTCTGGACCAGCCGGAGGGTCGGCGCGCCGTCGTCCACCTTCTTGATCTTGGTCGCCGACGGCGACTCGGGGCGGAAGTCGGCGACTGCAGCCGCCATCACGACCACGTCTGCGGCCGTCGCCTCCTCGCGGACCGCGGCGGCCAGCTCCGCCGACGTCTCGACCGCCACGACGCGCACGCCGGCCGGCGCGGGCAGCGCGACGTTCGCCGCCACCAGGGTGACCTGCGCCCCACGTCTCGCCGCCGCACGCGCGAGCGCCCAGCCCTGGCGTCCGGTCGACCGGTTGCCCAGGAACCGCACGGGGTCGATCGGCTCCCGTGTCCCGCCCGCGGAGATCACCACACGGCGCCCGGCCAGGTCCTGGGGGGCGACGAGCGTCAAGGCCGCCGCCGCGATGTCGTCGGGCTCGGGCAGCCGCCCTGGACCGGAGTCGGTGCCCGTGAGCCGGCCCACGGCCGGTTCCATCACGTGCACACCCCGCTCGCGCAGGGTCGCCACGTTGGCCCGGGTGGCCGGGTGCAGCCACATCTCGGTGTGCATCGCCGGCACCATCAGGACCGGGCACCGGACCGTGAGCAGGGCGGCGGTCAGCAGGTCGTCACAGCGCCCTGCAGCGGCCCTGGCCAGCAGGTCGGCCGTCGCGGGTGCGACGATCACCAGCTCGGCCTCGCGGCCCAGGGACACGTGCTCCACCGCCGGGACGTCGTCGAAGACGTCGGTGGTCACCTGCTCGCCGGACAGCGCCTCCCAGGTGGCCCGCCCGACGAACTCGAGCGAGGCCCGAGTGGGCACCACTCGCACGTCGTGGCCGGCCTCGGTGAGCAGGCGGAGCAGCAGCGCGGACTTGTAGGCGGCGATGCCCGCGCCGACGCCGAGCAGGATGCGCAGGTCTCAGCCCTCGGTGGGCGTGACGGTCAGCAGACCGGCGTTGATCTCCCGCATCGCGATCGACAGGGCCTTCTCCTGGTGCTTGGCCTCGACCAGCGGGCCGACGTACTCCAGCAGGCCCTCGTTGAGCTGGGAGTAGTACGCGTTGATCTGCCGCGCGCGCTTGGCGGCGTAGATCACCAGCGCGTACTTGGAGTCGGCGGCCGCGAGCAGCTCGTCGATCGGCGGGTCGGTGATGCCCTCGGGCTGAGCGATGGTTCCGGCCATGGCGTGTGGGCTCCAGGTGTCGTGGGGCAGAGTCTGTGACCGTGTGGTCCGTGGCGGTGCGCGGCCCGCGCGTGCGCGTGCGGGCGCCTCGACCGCGGTCGTCGAGTCTACCGCGCCGTCAGGCCCATCACCTCGATGAGCTCGTCCGTGGCGCGCTGCACGTCGTCGTTGACGATCGTGTGGTCGAACTCCGCCTCGGCCGCCAGCTCGACCCGGGCGGTCGCCAGCCGGCGCTCGCGCTCCTCGGCGTCCTCCGTGCCCCGACCCACCAGGCGCCGCTCGAGCTCGGCCCAGCTGGGCGGGGCCAGGAACACGAACCGGGCGTCCGGCATCGCGGCGCGGACCTGGCGAGCCCCGGCGAGGTCGATCTCCAGGAGCGCGGGCACGCCGGCACGCAGGTGCTCGAGGACTGGTCCGCGTGGCGTGCCGTACCGGTGCCGTCCGTGCACCACGGCCCACTCGAGGAACTCCCCCGCGGCGACCATCTGGTCGAACCGCTCGGGAGTGACGAACAGGTAGTGGACCCCGTCGACCTCACCGGGACGCGGCGACCTGGTGGTCGCCGAGACCGACAGCCAGACCTCGGGGTACCGCGCCCGCACATCTGCCGAGACCGTGCCCTTGCCCACCGCGGTAGGGCCGGCCAGGACGGTCAGTCGCGCCGGGGTCTGGTCCACTCAGCCGAAGCGCTGGATCAGGGCCTCGGCCTGGTGCGGGCCAAGACCCCGCAGGCGCCGGCTCTCGGAGATCCCGATCTCCGCCATGATCGCGCGGGCCTTGATCTTTCCGACCCCAGGGAGCGACTCGAGGAGCGCCGAGACCTTGAGCTTGCCGATCACCTCGTCCGTGCGCCCCTGCTCGATCACCTCCGCCAGCGAGCCCTGGGAGTACTTGAGGCGGTTCTTCACCTCTGCCCGGGCCTGGCGTGCTGCCGCTGCCTTCTCCAGGGCGGCTGCACGCTGTTCCGGGGTCAGCGGGGGTAGGGCCACGCGGGTCACCTTCTTCGCGCGTCTGCGGTTGTGGTCGGGACGAACCTAGCGAGGAGCGGCACAGGTCGGCAACGCGGGCGAGGCATAGGGGTCGATATCGCCCTGACCAGCGAGCTCGGCCGGGTCAGCGCAGGGCCGCGGCGGCGTCCGCCGTCGCGCGCTCCGCCGCACCGCGCAGGGACCCCGGATCGGGCCCTGCGGCGAGCACGGCACGCGAGGTGGAGGCCAGCACCGCCCCCCGTGCGCCGCCGAACACCCGACGCAGCTCGGGCGCCCCAGCGCCCTGGGCACCGACCCCCGGTGCCAGCAGCGGGCCGCGGACCGCGGCGAGGTCCAGACCGAGCTCGGCGGCCGCGTCACCGGTCGTCGCACCGACCACGAGACCCACCGAACCCAGCATCGCGCCCGCTGCGCGCTCCGCCGCGTTGCGCCCGCCTGCCCACGTCGCCACACGCCCGGCCACCGAGTCCCGGCCGCCGACGTGCTGGACCTCTGCGCCCTCCGGGTTGGACGTCAGGCAGAGCACGAACAGCCCGCGCCCCGCAGCGAGCGCGGCATCGACGGTGGCGTCCAGCGACGCCGGACCCAGGTAGGGGCTCACCGTCAGCGCGTCGGCGGCCAACGGCGCGCCCTCGCGCAGGTAGGCGTCGGTGTACCCGGCCATCGTCGAGCCGATGTCGCCACGCTTGGCGTCGAGGATGACCTGGCTGCCCGACCCGCGGGCCGCCGTCAGGACCTCTTCGAGCACCGCCACCCCGGCCGCACCGTGCCGTTCGAAGAACGCCGACTGCGGCTTCAGCGCGGCGACCCTGCCTGCCACCGCATCGACCACGCGCAGCGCGAACGACCGCAGCCCCGCCGGGTCGTCCGACAGGCCCCACGCTGCCAGCAGCCCCGGGTGCGGGTCGATGCCCACGCACAGCGGCCCGAGGTCGTCCATCGCAGCGGCGAGCCGCGCCCCGAAGCTCACGCCACCACCCCGTCGCGCAGCTCGAGCCGGTGGTCCTGGAGGCTGCGGACCGAGAACGGCCCGGCCCGCCGCGACTCGATCGCCTGCACCGCCGCGGCGAGCTGCTGGACGGTGGTGACGATCGCCTTGTCCGCCGACACGGCGGCAGTGCGGATCTCGTACCCGTCGGCCCGCGCGCCCTGGCCCGAGGGGGTGTTGACCACCATGTCGACCTCACCCGCCACGATGAGGTCCACGATGGTCGGCTCGCCGGCCGGCCCGATCCCCGCCGAGAACTTGCGCACCACCGTCGAGGGGATGCCGTTGCGCCGCAGGACCGCCGACGTCCCCTGCGTGGCCAGGATCTCGAAACCCATCTCCACGAGCCGCTTGACCGGGAAGGTGATCGAGCGCTTGTCGCGATCGGCCACCGAGATGAACACCCGGCCCGAGTCCGGCAGCCCGCCGAACGCCGCGGCCTGGGACTTGGCGAACGCGGTCGGGAAGTCCACGTCGAAGCCCATCACCTCGCCGGTCGACCGCATCTCGGGGCCGAGCACCGCGTCGACCATCTGGCCGTCAGCGGTGCGGAACCGCCGGAACGGCAGCACGGCCTCCTTGACGGCGATCGGCGCGTCCAGGCTCATCCGACCGCCGTCCCCGGATGCGGGCAGCACGCCGCTGGCGCGCAGCTCGGCGATCGACGACCCGGCCATCACCAGGGCGGCGGCCTTGGCCAGCGGCACCCCGGTCGCCTTGGCCACGAAGGGCACGGTCCGGCTGGCCCGCGGGTTGGCCTCGAGCACGTACAGCACGTCGGAGACGAGCGCGTACTGGACGTTGATCAGGCCGCGCACGCCCACACCCCGGGCGATCGCTTCGGTCGAGGTGCGGATCCGGTCCAGCTCTGCGGTGGAGACGGTGATCGGCGGCAGGGCGCAGGCCGAGTCGCCGGAGTGGATCCCGGCCTCCTCGATGTGCTCCATGACGCCGCCGAGGTACATCTCCTCACCGTCGAACAGCGCGTCGACGTCGAGCTCGATCGCGTCGTCCAGGAACCTGTCGATGAGCAGCGGTGGGATCTCGCCGGCCCGCCCGACGCGCGCGGCGTCGGCCAGCGCGCGCTCCACGTACCCGGCGAGCTGGCCGTCGGAGTAGACGATCTCCATGCCGCGTCCGCCGAGCACGTACGACGGGCGCACGAGCACCGGGTACCCGATCCGGCCTGCGATCGCGGTCGCCTCTGCCAGGGTGCGGGCCGTGCCGAACGCCGGCGCGGGAAGCCCCGCGGTGGCGAGCACCTCCCCGAACACCCCGCGGTCCTCGGCCGCGTCGATCGCGGCGGGCGGGGTGCCCAGGATCGGCACGCCGGCGGCCTCGAGGCGGTCGGCGAGCGACAGCGGCGTCTGACCGCCCAGCTGCACGATGACGCCCGCCACCGGCCCGGCGGCCAGCTCGGCCGCGTAGACCTCCAGGACGTCCTCGAAGGTCAGCGGCTCGAAGTACAGCCGGTCGGAGGTGTCGTAGTCGGTAGAGACGGTCTCCGGGTTGCAGTTGACCATGACGGTCTCGTAGCGGTCCCGTAGGGCCAGGGCGGCGTGCACGCACGAGTAGTCGAACTCGATGCCCTGCCCGATCCGGTTGGGCCCCGACCCGAGGATCAGGACCGCCGGCCGCTCACGCGGCGCGACCTCCGTCTCGTCGTCGTACGCCGAGTAGTGGTACGGCGTGCGGGCGGCGAACTCCGCCGCACAGGTGTCCACCGTCTTGTAGACCGGGCGAAGGCCGAGTGCGTGCCGCAGCTGGCGCACCGTCTCCTCGCCCATCCCGCGCAGACCGGCGATCTGCGCGTCGGACAGACCGTGCCGCTTGGCCCGCCGCAGCAGCTCCCGGTCGAGCCCGGCGGCCGTGGCGACCTGGTCGGCGACCTGGTTCACCAGCAGGACCTGGTCGAGGAACCACGGGTCGATACCGGTCGCCTCGTACACGTCGGCGACGCTCGCGCCGCCCGTACGGCCCACCGAGCGCAGCACCTGCTGCACCTGGATGAGGCGGTGCTCGGTGGGCACCCGGATCTCCTCCAGGAGCCCGGCCAGTGCGTCGCCCGACGGGACCGGGCCGTCCCAGTGGAACACCGAGCCGCCCTTGTCGATCGAGCGCATCGCCTTGCCGAGCGCCTCGGTGAAGCTGCGGCCCAGCGCCATCGCCTCACCCACCGACTTCATGGTGGTCGTGAGCGTGGGGTCGGCCCCGGGGAACTTCTCGAACGCGAAGCGCGGCACCTTGACCACGATGTAGTCCAGCGCCGGCTCGAACGAGGCGGGCGTCGACCCGGTGATGTCGTTGGGGATCTCGTCGAGCGTGTACCCGACCGCGAGCCGGGCGGCGATCTTCGCGATCGGGAAGCCCGTCGCCTTGGAGGCCAGCGCCGAGGACCGCGAGACCCGGGGGTTCATCTCGATGACGACGACCCGTCCGGTGTCCGGCTCGACGGCGAACTGGATGTTGCAGCCGCCGGTGTCCACCCCGACCTCGCGGATCACGGCGATGCCGATGTCGCGCAGACGCTGGTACTCCCGGTCGGTCAGGGTCAGCGCGGGGGCCACCGTGACCGAGTCGCCGGTGTGGACGCCCACCGGGTCGACGTTCTCGATCGAGCAGACCACGACGACGTTGTCCGCGTGGTCGCGCATGAGCTCCAGCTCGTACTCCTTCCAGCCGAGGATCGACTCCTCCAGGAGCACCTCGGTGGTCGGCGAGTAGTGCAGGCCCGCCCCCGCGATCCGGCGCAGGTCCGTCTCGTCGTACGCGATCCCCGAGCCCAGCCCGCCCATGGTGAACGACGGGCGCACGACGAGCGGGTAGCCGAGCTCGTCCGCGGCGGCGAGCACCTCGTCCATGGTGTGGGTGATGACGCTGCGCGCGCTCTCGGCCCCGCAGCGCTCCACGACGTCCTTGAAGGCCTGCCGGTCCTCGGCGAGATGGATCGAGTGCGTGTTCACACCGATCATCTGCACGCCGTAGCGCTCCAGCACGCCCGCCTCGTCCAGCGCGATCGCCGTGTTGAGCGCGGTCTGGCCGCCCAGGGTCGGCAGGATCGCATCGGGCCGCTCGGTGGCGATGATCTGCTCGACCACCTCCGGGGTGATCGGCTCGATGTAGGTCGCGTCGGCGAACTCCGGGTCGGTCATGATCGTCGCCGGGTTGGAGTTCACCAGGATCACCCGCAGGCCCTCGGCCCGCAGCACCCGGCACGCCTGGGTGCCCGAGTAGTCGAACTCCGCCGCCTGACCGATGACGATCGGCCCGGAGCCGATCACCAGGACGCTGGAGATGTCAGTGCGCCGCGGCATCGCCGGCCTCCTTCCCGGTGGTCATCAGATCCACGAACCTGTCGAACAGGTAGGCCGCGTCGTGCGGGCCGGCCGCCGCCTCCGGGTGGTACTGCACCGAGAACGCCGGCAGGTCCAGGCACTCCAGGCCCTCGACCACGTCGTCGTTGAGGTCCACGTGCGAGACCCTCACGCGGCCGTAGCGGCCGTCGGCGTGCGGCGCCGTGGACTCGCCCGTCAGCGGCGCGTCGACGGCGAAGCCGTGGTTGTGCGCGGTGATCTCGACCTTGCCGGTCCGCCGGTCCATCACCGGCTGGTTCACCCCGCGGTGGCCGTAGGTCAGCTTGTAGGTCCCGAAGCCCAGCGCCCGGCCCAGGATCTGGTTGCCGTAGCAGATGCCGAAGAACGGGATCCGCCGGTCCAGGACGTCGCGCAACAGGTCCACCTCGTGCGTGGCGGCGCCCGGGTCGCCCGGGCCGTTGGAGAAGAAGACCCCGTCGGGGGCGAGCTCGGCGACCTCGGCGGCACTGACCGTGGACGGGACCACGTGGGTGCGCACCCCTCGCTCAGCGAGCCGGTGCGGGGTCATGGACTTGATCCCGAGGTCGACGGCGACCACCGTCAGGGGCCGTCCGCCGGGGGGTACCGAGCCGGGCACCGGCTCGATCGTGTACCGCTCCGACGCGCTCACCTCGCCGGCCAGGTCCGCGCCGGCCATCATCGGGGCCGCGCGCACCTCGGCCAGCAGGTCCTCGAGCTGCCGGCGACGGCCGCCGGCGTCGACCAGCGCGTCGCCGGAGAAGATCCCCGCACGCATCACACCCTGCTCGCGCAGGTGGCGGGTGATCGCGCGGGTGTCGACCGCGCTGATCCCGACGATCCCCTCGGCGACCAGCCCGTCATCCAGGGACCGCACCGAGCGCCAGTTCGACGGCCGCACCGCCGGGTCGCGCACCACGTAGCCGGCGACCCAGATCCTGGTGGACTCCGGGTCCTCGTCGTTCAGCCCGGTGTTGCCGATGTGCGGCGCCGTCATCACGACGATCTGCCGGTGGTACGACGGGTCGGTCAGGGTCTCCTGGTACCCGGTCATCCCGGTGTTGAACACGATCTCGCCGACCGTGGACCCGGTGGCTCCGAAGGCCTCGCCGACGTACGTCCGGCCGTCCTCGAGGACGAGCACGGCCTCGCTCACGCCACCACCGCCTCGACCAGCGCCCCGTCGCGTACCGTGGGCCGGCCCCGCAGGAACGTGGCGACCACCCGACCGGTGAGCTCCATCCCGCCGTAGGGGCTGTTGCGGCTCGTGCTCGCGTGCGCCGCGGGGTCCACGGTCCACCGCGCCGCAGGGTCCACGAGCGTGACGTTCGCCGGCTCGCCGACCGCGAGCGGGCGGCCCTGCGCCCGGGGGCCCGAGTCGACCCGGCCGATCCTGGCCGGCGTGGCCGACATCACCCGCGCCACATCGGCCCAGGTCATCCGGCCCGTGGCCACCATCGTCGTGGACACGATGCCCAGCGCGGTCTCCAGGCCGGTCATGCCGAACGCGGCCGCGGCCCACTCGCAGTCCTTGTCCTCGCGGGTGTGCGGAGCGTGGTCCGTGCCGACCACGTCGATCGTCCCGTCCGCCAGGCCCGCCCGGACCGCCTCGACGTCCTCGGGGGTGCGCAGCGGCGGGTTCACCTTGAACAGCGGGTCGTAGCTGCGGGCCAGGGCATCGGTGAGCGACAGGTGGTGCGGTGTCGCCTCGGCCGTCACCCCGATCCCCCGCGCCTTGGCCCACCGCACGATCTCGACCGACCCGGCGGTCGACACGTGCAGGACGTGCAGCCGCGACCCGACGTGCTGGGCGAGCAGGACGTCCCGCGCGACGATCGACTCCTCGGCGACCGCGGGCCAGCCCGCCAACCCGAGCTCCGCCGAGACCACGCCCTCGTGCATCTGGGCCTCGCGCGTCAGCCGCGGCTCCTGGGCATGCTGCGCCACGACGCCGTCGAAGGCCTTGACGTACTCCAGGGCCCGGCGCATGAGCACCGGGTCGTGCACGCACATCCCGTCGTCGGAGAACACCCGCACCCTGGCGGCCGACTGGGCCATCGCGCCGAGCTCCGCGAGCTGCTCGCCACGCAGGCCCACGCTCACCGCGCCGACCGGGAACACGTCCACCAGGCCGGCGTCCTGGCCCAGCCGCAGCACCTGCTCCACGACCCCTGCGGTGTCCGCGACCGGCGACGTGTTCGCCATCGCGTGCACCGCCGTGTAGCCGCCGAGCGCCGCCGCGCGCGACCCGGTCAGCACGGTCTCGGCGTCCTCGCGACCGGGCTCGCGCAGATGGGTGTGCAGGTCGACCAGCCCGGGCAGGGCGACCAGCCCACCCGCGTCGACCACCTCGGCCGATCCGGCCTCGCGGGCCGCGTCCGGTCCGATGGCGGCGATCCGCCCGTCCACGATCAGCAGGTCGGTCGGGGTTCCGCCCAGCGGGGCGACCCCGCGCAGCAGGTGGCTCATGCTTCGTCCTCCCTCTCACCGGCCAGCAGGAGGTACAGCACGGCCATCCGCACCGCGACCCCGTTGGCCACCTGCTCGACGATGACGGCGCGCGGCGAGTCGGCCGCGTCCGCCGAGATCTCCAGCCCCCGGTTCATCGGACCCGGGTGCATGACGATGGCGTGCTCCGGCAGCCGCGCCAGCCGGCGCGCGTCCAACCCGTACTGGCGGGTGTACTCCAGCGGGCTGGGGAAGAAGCTCGTCGCTCCCCCGCCGCCACCCATCCGCTCGCGCTGGACCCGCAGCATCATGATCGCGTCCGGCCCACCGTCGACGACCTCGTCCAGGTGGTAGGAGACCTCGCAGGGCCACCTCTCGACCCCCACCGGGACAAGCGTCGGCGGCGCGACCAGCGTGACCCGCGCGCCGAGCGTGGTCAGCAGGTCCACGTTGGAGCGCGCCACCCGCGAGTGCAGCACGTCGCCGACGATCGCCACGCGCAGACCGGCGAGGTCGTCGCCCACGCCGTCCGGCTCGGCGGCCGTCCCGCGCAGGTGCCGGCGCACGGTGAATGCGTCGAGCAGGGCCTGGGTCGGGTGCTGGTGGGTGCCGTCGCCGGCGTTGAGCACCGCTGCGCTGAGCCAGCCGGCGTTGGCGAGCCGGTGGGGCGCCCCGGAGGCCTGGTGGCGCACCACCACGGCGTCCGCGCCCATCGCGTGCAGGGTCAGCGCGGTGTCCTTGAGCGACTCGCCCTTGGACACGCTCGAACCCTTGGCCGAGAAGTTGATGACGTCCGCGGACAACCGCTTGGCGGCCGCCTCGAACGAGATCCGGGTACGGGTGGAGTCCTCGAAGAACAGGTTCACCACCGTGCGCCCACGCAGGGTGGGCAGCTTCTTGATCTCCCGGGACTGGGTCTTGGCCATCTCCGCGGAGGTGTCCAGGATGTGCACCGCGGTGGCGTGGTCGAGGTCGGCGGCCGACAGGAGGTGTCGCATCACTGGGCCTCGATCCGCACGCTGTCCACGCCGTCGGTCTCGACGAGCCGTACCGCCACCTTCTCGCCGCGCGAGGTCGGCAGGTTCTTGCCCACGTAGTCCGCGCGGATCGGCAGCTCCCGGTGACCGCGGTCCACCAGCACCGCGAGCTGGACCGCGCTCGGCCGACCGAGATCGGTGAGGGCGTCCATCGCGGCTCGGATGGTCCGGCCGGAGAACAGCACGTCGTCGACCAGCACCACCACCCGGTCGTCGATGCCGCGGTCCGGCAGCGACGTCGCGCCGATGGTGCGCGTCGGATGCCGGCGCAGGTCGTCGCGGTACATCGTGACGTCCAGCGCCCCGACCAGGGGCTCGGGGTCGACGCCCTCGACCTCCCCGATGGTGGCCGCCAGGCGCTGGGCGAGCGGCAGGCCCCGGGTCGGGATGCCGAGCAGCACCAGGTCGTCGGCGCCGTGGGCGCGTTCGAGGATCTCGTGGGCGATTCGGATGAGGGCCCTGCCGATCTCCGGGGGTCCGAGGACCTCCCGCGATCCGGGCGCCTGGGCAGCAGTCACCTGCCGACCTCCTTCCCCGCCTCACAGGACGGGCCTTAAAGGATGGCTGTCGCGAGCACCCTAGCCCAGGTCCTGCGGCCAGGCCGCCGTCCGGCGCCGGAACTGCGCGGGTGTCTCACCGGTCAGACGCCCGAAGGTGCGGGTCAGCAGCGCCTGGTCGTAGAAGCCCGCCTCGTGCGCGACCTCCGCGATCGGCAGGTCGGAGGTCGCCAGCAGCGTCGCCGCCCGGTCCACCCGCGACCGGAGCACGTACTGCTGGGGCGAGAGCCCGTAGACCGCCCGCATCCGGCGCTCGAGGGTCGAGACCGAGCACCCGGCCGCCGCCGCCATGTCCGCGACGGGCACGGGCTCCGCGGGCCGGCCGGCGACCAGGGTCGCGACCCGCTCCAGCGATGCGACGACCGCGTCGTCGGCGTCCCGGCGGCGCAGGTCCTCCGACACGCTGACCAGGCCGAGGACGACGCCGTCGCGGCGCACCACCTCCTTGGAGGTGAGGTACCACCCCGCCACTCCCCCGGGTCGCAGGATCAGCTCCAGGGTCCGGTGCAGCGGGCGCCCGGTGGCGAGGACCTCGGCGTCCTGGGCCTGGTAGTGCACCGCCAGGTGGGGCACGAAGAGGTCCTCGGCCCGGCGACCCACCACGTCGCGCACCGAGCTGCGGCCGGTCCGGGCCACGAACGCCTGGTTGGCCGCGACGTACCGACCCTCGGTGTCCTTGGCGCAGAACATGGTGCCGGTCAGCTGGTCCATCAGCGCGAGCGTGGCCGGGTCCAGCACCTCCCGCAGCGTCACGCCCATGGCCGGACGGTAGCCGAGGTCCCGCACCGACCGCGCCGGATCCGTGCAAGACAGCCGCGCCCGGCGCGCGCAGCATGGTGGGATGACCGCCCTCACCGACCACGTCCCCGCCGCCCTGGCCCTGGCCGACCGCTGGATAGCCGCAACCGCGGACGGCGGCAGCGAGGCGGAGCGCAGAGCCACCGGGCGGCTCGCCGCCCTGGTCTCCGACCCCGCCGGCCTGGACCTGGCGCTGCGATTCGTCGACCGGGTCGCCCGGCCCGAGGACGACCGGGTCGCCGCGGCGGAGCTCGCCACGCTCGGCCGGCTCGCCGGCGGCGCACGGTTCGTCGGCAGGCTGGACCGCACCCTGCTGCGACTCGGCGGCATCGCAGCGCCGCTCACCCCCGGCCTGGTGGTGCCGGCCGCGCGGGCACGCCTGCGCCAGCTCGTCGGGCACCTGGTGGCCGACACCGCGGACCTCACCCGACACATCGCGCAGGCCCGCGCCCAGGGGTTCCGGCTCAACCTCAACCTGCTGGGCGAGGCCGTGCTCGGCGAGGCCGAGGCCGACCGGCGCCTGGCCGAGATCGGCCGGCTCGTCTCGCGCCCGGACGTGGACTACGTCTCCGTCAAGGTCTCGGCCGTGGCCAGCCAGCTCCACCCCTGGGACACCGACGGCAGCACCGAGCGCGTCGTGGCCAGGTTGCTCCCCCTGTACCGCACCGCCGCCGCGCACGACACGTTCCTCAACCTCGACATGGAGGAGTACCACGACCTCGCGCTCACGGTCGCGGTGTTCGAGCGGCTGTGCGCCGAGGCCGACCTGCACGCCTCGCCGATGGGGATCGTGCTGCAGGCGTACCTGCCCGACGCGTCGGACGCGCTGGAGGAGATCACCGAGATCGCGCGCCGTCGTGTCGCAGCGGGTGGCAGCCCGGTGAAGGTCCGCCTGGTCAAGGGCGCCAACCTGGCCATGGAGCAGGTCGAGGCAGAGCTGCGGGGCTGGCCGCAGGCGCCCTACCCGACGAAGGCGGACGTCGACGCGCACTACGTGCGGCTCCTCGACCGTGCGGTCGACCCGGCCCGGACCCCTGCCGTGCGCGTCGGCGTGGCCAGCCACCACCTGTTCCACGTCGCCCTCGCCCACGTGCTCGCCGCGGACCGTGACGTGCTCGACGCCGTGGACGTCGAGATGCTCCAGGGCATGGCGCCCGCCCAGGCCCGCGCGGTGCGCGACACGCACGGCTCGGTGCTGCTGTACACGCCCGTGGTGGCCCGCAAGGACTTCGACGTGGCGATCGCGTACCTGGTGCGGCGCCTGGAGGAGAACGCTGCGCCGCAGAACTTCCTGCACACCCTGGTCGGGGCCGGCTCGCCCGACGGCCTGGCCGCCCAGCGGGAACGGTTCGCAGCCTCCGTCGAGCAGGCCGCGACCGTGTCGACCGACCGACGCCGGGTACCGAGGCCCGAGCCCCGCGTCCCCGAGCCCGGGTTCACCAACCTGCCCGACACCGACCCCGCCGTGGCCGAGCACCGTGCCTGGGCCGCCGAGCTGCTGGCGCACGCACCGACCACGCCTCTACCCACCGAGGCGAGCACCGTCGCCGAGGTCGACGCAGCGGTCGCGCGAGCCGTCGCGCTCGCCGACGCCTGGGGCGCCATCCCGCCGGCGGATCGTGCCGCCGCCCTGCGCCGGGCCGCGGCCGAGCTCGACCGGGCCAGGGGCGAGCTGGTCCGGGCGATGGCCCACGAGGCCGGCAAGCCGGTCGCCGAGGCGGACCCCGAGGTCAGCGAGGGCGCCGACTTCGCGCGCTACTACGCCGAGCGGGCCGCGGACCTCGTCGACGGTCACGACCCGCTCGCGGTGTTCCGGCCGCACGGGGTGAGCGTCGTGACCCCGCCGTGGAACTTCCCGGTCGCCATCCCGATCGGGTCGGCCCTGGCTGCGCTCGCCGCAGGGTCGCCCGTGATCCTCAAGCCGGCCCCGCAGACCCCCCGCTGCGCCGCGGTCGCCGCCGAGGCGGTCCGCACCGCGCTGCGCGACTCCGGCATCGACCCCGACGTGCTCCAGGTGCTCCGCGTCCCGGAGAACGAGGTCGGGCGTCACCTGATCACCCACCCCGACGTCGCGCGCGTCCTGCTCACCGGGTCGATCGAGACCGCGCGGCTGTTCGCCGGTTGGCGGCCGTCCCTCGACGTGTACGCCGAGACCTCCGGCAAGAACGCGCTGATCGTGACGCCCGCCGCCGACGTCGACCTCGCCGTCGCGGACGCCGTGCGGTCGGCCTTCGGGCACGCCGGGCAGAAGTGCTCGGCCGCCTCCCTGCTCATCCTCGTCGGCTCGGCGGGGCGCTCGGACCGGCTGCGCCGCCAGCTCGCCGACTCGGTGACGTCCCTCGCGGTCGGACCCGCGACGGACCTGAGCACCGCGATGGGGCCCCTGGTCGAGCCGGCACAGGGCAAGCTCCTGCGGGCGCTGACCACCCTGGAGCCCGGCGAGCAGTGGCTCGTCGAACCGCGGCGCCTCGACGAGGAAGGCCGTCAGTGGACCCCTGGGGTCAAGCACGGCGTGGCGCCGGGGTCGTTCTTCCACACCATCGAGTGCTTCGGACCCGTGCTCGGCGTGATGCGGGTGGACACCCTCGACGAGGCGATCGAGCTGCAGAACGGCACGCCCTTCGGGCTCACCGGAGGCCTGCACTCCCTGGACGAGGCCGAGATCGAGCACTGGCTCGAGCGGGTCGAGGTGGGCAACGCCTACGTCAACCGGCACATCACCGGGGCGATCGTCCAGCGCCAGCCGTTCGGTGGCTGGAAGGCCTCCGTGGTCGGTCCCGGCGCGAAGGCCGGCGGCCCGGGGTACGTCGCGCAGCTGGGTACCTGGCACGACGCGGAGCACGTGCCCACCGAGCCGGACGCCTGGCTCGCGGCGGCGATCGCGGACGACGCCCGGGCGGCGACCGAGCTCTTCGGTCCGGCCGACCCGACCGGTCTGCGGGCGGAGGAGAACACCCTGCGCTACCTCCCGGTGGGCCACCTGTGGCTCAGGGTCGGCGCCGACGCACGCCCCGAGCACGTCGCCCGCGTGCGCGTCGCCGCGGAGCGCTACGGCGTGCCCGTCACGACCAGCTCCGCGGACACCGAACCGGACGACGCCTTCGCCGCGCGAGTGCGCGCCGGAGAGGTGGCCGGTCGAGTCCGGGTCGTGGGCCGGGTGGCCGGGCTGCGCGAGGCCGCGGCCACCCGCGCGGGCGAGGTCACCGTGCTCGATCACCCCGTGCTGGCGAGCGGCGCACGCGAGCTCCGCACGGTGCTGCACGAGCAGGCCGTCTCCCGGACCCGCCACCGGTTCGGGCACCTGGATGTCACCTGATCGGACGATCAAGGTTCTCTCAAGGGTTTCCCACCTGGGACCGATACAACCCCTGTGTCCGGTTCTGTCCCATCCTGGTCGGTTGCCGTCCAGTGCGCCCTCGCGGGGGTCGCGCTCGGGCTCGTGGCCATGCAGGCCGGGGTGCTGCGCCACGACCGGACGGGATGGCGCGGCGCGCGCCCTCCGAGCGCTCTGACCGCGACACTGGCCTGGTCGGTGGCGCTGGCCGGGGTCGCCCTGGCCAACGGTCTCCTGGAGCTGGTGGCGGACCCGGGCTGGACCGAGGCTCTCCTGGCCGTCCGGATGGCCGCCCTCGCGGCGTCGGTCGTGCTCGGTCTTCCGGCGATCCGGGCCTTCACCGACGGGCCCTCGGTCCGCGTGCTCGCCCTCGCCGCGGGTGTCTGGTACACCGTGGCCGGCGTCCTGTGGTTCACGACGGCCCTGATCCACCGCCCCACGGACGGCACCGGCCTGCCGGTGTACGGGCCGCTCAGCGCGACCGTCGACCTGGTCCCGGTGATCGGCGTCGCCGCGTACCTCGGCGTCGCGGTCAGCCGCCGCCGCCTGACCACCCGCGGCGCGGCCATGACGGTCGCCGGGTTCGTCTCCGCCGTCCTCCTCGTCGCCTCGTCGATCCCGCCGCCGAGCGAGGTCACCGAGCTGCTCAAGGGCATGTGGGCTCTCCCGCTGGTGGCCGCGCTCCTGGCCCTGACCGCGCACCGGATCGGCACCGAGCGTCAGGCACTCAACGCGAGGCTGCACCGCGCGGCCTTCGTCGACGCGCTGACCGGGCTGCCCACGCGCGCGGCGCTCGACGAGCACCTGTCGAGCGAGCTGGCCGCCGGGCTGCGTCCCGCCCTGCTCCTGGTCGACATCGAGGGGCTCAAGCACACCAACGAGCGGCACGGGCACGCCGGTGGCGACCGGCTCCTGGTGCACACCGCCGCCCACCTGGCCCGCGAGCTGGGTCCCGGTGTGTTCGTCGCACGGACCGGCGGCGACGAGTTCGCCGCGGTCCTACCGGGCCGGATGTCCCCGGACGAGCTGCGGGCGCTCGGCCGGCGGCTCCGCGAGTGCCTCACCCCGCCGGCGGACCTGCTGGTCCGTCCCCGGCTCACCGTCGGCGTCGCGCACGCGGCGTGCGACAGCCCGGTCGAGCTCCAGCGGCACGCGGACCTCGCCATGGTCGAGGCCCGGTCCACGCACGCCGGGGTGGTCTACTTCGACGACCGCCTGCGCGAGCGGGAGGACGGCCGGGCCGCGGTCCACGCCGACCTGGAGCGCGCCGTCGCCGAGGGCCGGATCATCGCGCACTTCCAGCCCGTGGCGGACACGGCGACGCTCCAGGTGATCGGCGTGGAGGCCCTCGCCCGGTGGCAGGACGGCGACACCCTGCGCGCACCGGCGAGCTGGCTCCCGCTCGCAGAGGAGACCGGCCTCATCGTCGAGATCGGCGAGCAGATGTTCGCGGCCGCCCGGGCAGCCTCCGACCGCTTCGGCCTCCCGGTGGCGGTCAACGTGGCCGGGCGTCAGCTCGACGAGCCGGACGTCCTCCGGCGGATCGAACGCGGCTGGGGCGACGGCGCCTGGGACCGGCTCACCATCGAGGTCACCGAGAGCGCCCTGGCCCACGACGACCACCACGTCCGGGCCGTGCTGACCGAGCTCGCCTCGCGTGGCGTGCGGATCGCGCTCGACGACTTCGGCACCGGGTACAACTCGCTCGCACGGCTGGGCACCCTGCCGCTGCACGTGCTGAAGATCGACAAGAGCCTCGTGGACGGCGCGACCACCGATGAGGGCCTTGCCGTGCTGCGGGCCGTGGTCGGCCTGGCCGACGCGCACGGGCTCGAGGTGGTCGCCGAGGGTGTCGAGCAGCGGGCCCAGCTCCAGGCCCTGCTCGGGCTCGGCGTGGGCCTCGTCCAGGGCAACCTGATCGGCCGTCCGCGGGTGGACCTGCCCGAGCGCACCTCGGCCGCGCCGACCCAGCGGGTGCGCGTCCAGCCCGTCCCGCGGGTCACACCGGCCTGAGGCTCACAGCGTCGGCTTCAGCTCCAGGAGACGGGCGAGCAGGCCGTTGACGAACGCCGGCGAGTCGTCGGTGGACAGCGCCCGGACCAGCTCGACCGCCTCGTCGACCGCCACGGCATCGGGCACGTCGTCGTTCCAGAGCAGCTCCCAGGCGCCCAGGCGCAGTGCCGCGCGGTCCACCGCGGGCATCCGCTCGAGCGCCCAGCCACGGGCGTAGGTGGTCAGCAGCTCGTCGATCTCGGCGCGGCGGTCGACCACGCCCTCGACGAGCTCGACGGCGTACTGCGGGAGCGCAGCCTCGGTCCCCGGCTCGGCGATCCGCGCCGCGAGCACGTCCATCGGGTCCAGGCCGCGCTGGTCGGCCTCGAACAGCACGTCGAGCGCGCGTTTGCGAGCCTTGCTGCGCGCTGCCACCTCAGTCGTTCACACGGCCGAGGTACGACCCGTCGCGGGTGTCGACCTTGACCTTCGTACCGGTCTCCAGGAACAGCGGGACCTGGATCTCCGCGCCCGTCTCGAGGGTCGCCGGCTTGGTGCCGGCGCTGGAGCGGTCGCCCTGGAGGCCCGGCTCGGTGTAGGTGATCTCGAGCACCACCGACGTGGGCAGCTCGACGTACAGCGGGTTGCCGTCGTGGGTGGCCACGATCGCGTTCTGGCTCTCGAGCATGAACTGGGCCGCGTCACCGACGACGTCGGGCGAGACCATCAGCTGGTCGTAGGTCGAGGTGTCCATGAAGACGAAGTCGGCGCCGTCCTTGTACAGGTACTGCATGTCACGCTTGTCGACGTTCGCCGTCTCGACCTTGACGCCGGCGTTGAACGTCCGGTCCACGACCTTGCCGGACAGCACGTTCTTCAGCTTGGTCCGCACGAAGGCGCCACCCTTGCCGGGCTTGACGTGCTGGAACTCCACGACGGTCCACAGCTGCCCATCGATGTTGAGCACGAGGCCGTTCTTCAGGTCGTTGGTGGTCGCCACAGCACGTCTCTCTGTCGTGTACACGGATCAGGCCCCAGCCGCGGTCCGCGCGAGGCGGCGACCAGTGTACCGGCGGCGTCAGGTCAGCAGTGCCAGACCGGCTGCACCGAGGCCGACCGCCCAGACCAGCGAGGCGAGCGACCCGATCACGAACCGCTCGGAGACCTCGGGGTTGCGGGCCAGCTCCGGGTACCGGCCCAGCCCCTTGACCGCGACGACCACCGCGATCCCCTCGGGGTGGCCGAGCAGCACCGCCCCCGTCACCGCGAGCCTCTCGAGCACGCCGATCCAGGTCCCGCCGCGCAGCTCACGACGTGCGCTCGCCTTGGCCTCCGGCCCGCCCGCTTCGACCTTCGCACCGTGCTCGGGCTCGCCGGAGTCCTTCGAGCGAGCGGCCATGGCCAGCACGCCCGACACCACGAACCACCCGCCGACGACGCTCGCCAGCAGTGTCACCAGTACGACGACCGCGTTCACCCTTGCGCCTCCTCGAGCAGCCGCGCCACCACCGGGCGGACCGCCCACTCCTCGTCCCACAGCGCAGCGGCGAGCCGTTGGCTCACCGCCTGCTGGCTCACACCGAGCCGACCGGCGATCTCCTCCTGCGTGCCGCGCCCCTCTGCCGCCCGCCACGCGTCCACCGCGGCCCAGCCACCCTCGGTGCGCCGCGCGGCGACCGCCGCGACCAGGGTCAGCACCGCCTCCGCCTCGGCCGCCCGTTCCGCACGCCGGCCCTCGACCGCGACCGGCACCGGGCGCTGGCGGCTCTTGGCCCGCTCCACCGCGCGGCGGGCCAGCACGAACGCCGCCCCGGTCCCGGCCCGCGCCTCGGGCGGGAGCGGCTCGTCGACCGGACCGGCCCCGATGCCCACGCTCCAGCCACCCGTACGCAGCACGGTCAGGGCGAGCTCGACCGCCGCTGCGGCGTCGGGGACGACACCTTGGACCTCGTCGCCGACGGTCCGCTCGAATCCGCGCAGCACACCTCGTCCACCCGAGAGCTGGGACAGCAACGTCGGCACCCGGTCGACGTCACGCCGGCTGCCCCGCTGGTCGATCGTCAGGACGAACACAAAACAAGGCTAGCCACTTGTAGGCTGCCGCACAAGGAACTGAGATTGTGTCGCGTCGCGTCGCGCCGTCTCCATCGCTCATGGCACCGAGCCCACCTGCCGATACCAGGGTCGAGACCAGGAGGACGCTGTGTCGAACGAGAATCCCATGCCGACCCCCGTGCCGCCCGGGGCGCCGCGCAGCCCTGACGGCGCGTGGTGGTGGGACGGGCACGCCTGGCGTCCCGCCGCGCCGACGGGACACCCGACCGGCGCAGCGCCGACGCGCCGGCGAAGCCTGCCCGGCTGGGCCATCGCCCTCATCGTCGTGGGCGCCCTGGTTCTGCTCGTCCCGATCCTCGCGGCGGTGGCGATCCCGGTGTACCTCAACCAGCGCGACGCCGCCGAGCACACCCAGGTACGGGAAGACCTCGTCAGCGTGGCACGGGCCGAGGCCGAGCTCGCCGTCGACACCGGCACCTACAGCTCCGACCCGGCGGTCATCGAGCCCTACCTCACCGACGACCTCACGACGACGGTCATCATCCTCTGGGCCGATGAGGAGAGCTGGTGCGCGTCGGGAGCCGTCGTCGGTCGCGAGCCGATCGCCTGGTACAGCTCGACCTACGGGCTCAGCGACCAGCCCTGCGGCTAGACGGCGCGCTCTCGGGAGACCTCCGCGTACGCGGCCGCGAGCAGGACCGGGTCGGGACCCTCCAACCGGGTCGGACGCGCCAGCCCCTCGAGCACCACGAAGCGCAGCAGGTCCCCACGCGTCTTCTTGTCCCGCCGCATCGCCGCGAGGAGCCGGTCCCACCGACCAGCCGGGTAGGTCGTCGGCAGCCCGAGGGCCTCCAGCACCGCCCGGTGGCGCGCGACGACCTCCTCGTCCAGCCGGCCCGCGAGCCGGGCGAGCTCAGCGGCGAACACCATGCCCACCGAGACCGCAGCCCCGTGCCGCCACCGGAACCGCTCGACCTGCTCGATCGCGTGCCCGAAGGTGTGTCCGTAGTTGAGCACCTCGCGCGGGCCGGCCTCGCGCAGGTCCCGCGAGACCACGTCGGCCTTCACGCGGATGGCACGCTCGATGAGCTCACGCAGCACCGGACGCACACCGGCGGCGAGGTCCGGCGCCCGGAGCGCGGCCGCATGCTCCTCGACGAGGCCGAGGATCTGCGGGTCGGCGACGAACCCGGCCTTCACGACCTCCGCGAGGCCGGCCACCCGGTCGTTGACCGGCAGGCTGTCCAGCGCGGCCAGGTCGCACAGCACCCCGGCGGGCGGGTGGAACGCGCCCACGAGGTTCTTGCCCTCGGCGGTGTTGATGCCCGTCTTGCCGCCCACCGCGGCGTCGACCATCCCCAGCACCGTCGTGGGCACCTGCACCACGCGCACACCACGCAGCCAGGTCGCGGCCACGAAGCCCGCCAGGTCCGTGGTCGCGCCGCCGCCGAGCCCGACCACGGCGTCCGAGCGTGTGAAACCCGCCTGCCCGAGCACGCCCCAGCAGAAGGCGGCGACCTGGGCGGTCTTGGCGTCCTCGGCCTCCGGCACCTCGGCGGTGACCGCCTCGTAGCCCTGCTCGGCCAGGTCCGCCCGGACCTGCTCGGCCGAGGCCGCGAGGGCCCCGGGGTGCACCACCAGCACCCGACGCACCCCGTCGCCGAGCAGCCGCGGGAGCTCACCCAGGAGGTGCTCGCCGACCAGCACCGGGTACGGCCGCTCCCCCGCGACCTCGATCGTCGTCGCGCTCATCCCTGCCTCCCCCGCAACGCCTCGACGACCTCTGTGGCCAGCTCGGCCGGGCCGAACCCATCGGTGTCCAGCCGCATCGAGGCGACCTCCTCGTACCGCGGCCGACGCTCGTCCATCAGCGCCTGCCACATCGCCCTCGGGTTCGCCGGGAGCAGCGGACGGGGCTGGTTGAACCCCAGCCGGGGCACTGCGTGCGCCAACGTCACGTCCAGGAACACCACCGTGCCCCCGTCGGCCCGGTAGCCCACCAGCGCCTCGCGCACCGCCCCGTCCTCCACCGTGCCGCCGCCGAGCGCCACGACACCCGGCGACCCCAGCGCCGCGACAGCCGCCCGGTGCTCCAGGGCCCGGAAGGCACTCTCCCCCTCGTCGATGAGGACGTCGCCGCCCGGCCGTCCGGCAAGCCGCTCGACCTCCACGTCGGTGTCCACCAGGGCGACACCCAGCAGCTCGGCCACCCGCTCGGCGACCTGCGGCACCGCGGCCCCAGGCGGGCCGACGAGCACGACACGGGGAGCCACGCGCGCGCCGCTCACCGCTGGAGCGGCGGGATCGCGTCCAGGTACGCCGCGTGGTTGCGCGCCACCTCGACCACCGAGTCGCCGCCGAACTTCTCGAGCACCGCGTCCGCGATCACCAGCGCGACCATCGCCTCGGCCACTACCCCCGCCGCCGGCACCGCGCACACGTCCGAACGCTGGTGGATCGCCTGGGCGGGCTCCCCGGTCGCCACGTCGGTGGTCTCCAGGGCGCGTGGCACCGTGGAGATCGGCTTCATCGCCGCGCGTACCCGCAGCACCTCGCCGTTGGACATGCCGCCCTCGAGCCCCCCGGCGCGGTTGGTCCGGCGCACGATCGCGCCGGATGCGGGGTCCCGCTCGATCTCGTCGTGCGCCTGCGACCCGCGCCGGGCCGCGGTCCGGAAGCCGTCGCCGACCTCGACACCCTTGATCGCCTGGATGCCCATCAGCGCACCCGCGAGCCGCGCGTCCAGCCGCCGGTCCCAGTGGGTGTAGCTGCCCAACCCGGTGGGCACGTCGTACGCGAGCACCTCCACGACCCCGCCGAGGGTGTCCCCGGCCTTCTGGGTCGCGTCGATCTCGTCCACCATCGCCGCCGAGGTCGAGGCATGGAAGCAGCGAACGGGGTCCTCGTCGAGCGCGGTCACGTCGTCCGGGGTCGGCAGCACGGCGTCCTCGGGCACCCCGACGGAGCCGATCTGGACCGTGTGCGACACGATCCGCACGCCGACCGCCTGCTCCAGGAACCGCGCGGCCACGGCGCCGAGCGCCACGCGCGTCGCCGTCTCCCGGGCCGACGCGCGCTCCAGCACCGGGCGCGCGTCGTCGAAGCCGTACTTGCGCATCCCGACCAGGTCCGCGTGCCCCGGGCGCGGCCGGGTCAACGGGGCGTTGCGCGCCCTTTCGAGCTTCGCCGGGTCGTCCACCGGATCGGCGGCCATCACGTCGACCCACTTGGGCCACTCCGAGTTGGCGACCTCCAGGGCGATCGGCCCGCCCTGCGTCACGCCGTGGCGCACGCCCGCGAGGATCCGCAGCTCGTCGGCCTCGAAGCTCATCCGAGCTCCACGGCCGTAGCCGAGCCGACGCCGGGCCAGCGCCGCGCGGACGTCCTCGGAGACCACCTGCACCCCGGCGGGCAGGCCCTCGAGGATGCCGACCAGCGCAGGGCCATGCGACTCACCCGAGGTCAACCAGCGCAGCACAGAGCCCTCCGGGATACGTCGGTGGCTCCGGCGCGTGAACCCGACCGGCTTCCCGCGCCCGGAACCCTTGCCCGCCATCCTTCCACGGGCCCGGAGCGCGCCTCCGCCCGCGTCCGGGCTACGGACGCGGGCGGAGGCGTCGACCGCTCAGGGCAGCGGTGCGAACGGGTTGCGCTCGCTCGATGGCAGGGTCGTCTCGGCCTCCTGGGCCGCGCCCCCATCCGTCCCCGCGTCGGCGGTGCCGTCGCCGGCCGCCGCCGCGTCGTCCGGCAGCACCGGCAGAACCAGCACGTACCCGTCCACCGCGAGCTGGACGTCGCCGGCAGCCGTCGCCGGCCGCCCGGGCGACTCCGCAGACTCCGGCTGCGCCGTCGACCGCAGGCTGCTCACCACGAACAGTCGGTCGGCGCCCGTCTGCACCGCGGCGAGGAAGGCCATCGCCTTGGAGTACTCACCGACCACGACCAGGCTCACCGGAACACCGACTAGCCGCGCGGCGGCCGACGGGGTCGCGGGGGCGGGTGCATCCGTCCCGGCGGCAGCCGTGGAGTCGGTGGCCGTGGCGTCCTGCGTGCTCGTCTCGCCGGGCAGTGCCGTCTCGCTCGGCGCAGCCGGCACCTGCGCACCGTCAGCCAGGCTCGGCGTCCCGGTGGTGATCGTCATGATCGTCACGCCGGCGCTCGTCGCGGCGGCATCCAGGGCGCGCCGGTAGTCGGCCATCGCGTCCGTGCTCGGGATCTGCGCGGTCAGTGCCTGCAGATCCGCCTTGTACGTGTCGAGCTCGGCGTACTGCTTCTTGAGGGTCGACAGCTGAGCCGTGAGGACCACGGTGCGAGCCTTGGCGTCGTCGATGCTCAGCCGCGTGTCGGCCGCGGAGACGAGCTTGGGGCTGATGAGGAAGAACCATCCGCCCGCGACCAGCGCCAGCCCGACGACCACGGCCATCGCGACCCATGTCCTGAGCTTGCCCGCCATGTCAGTTCCCCTCCGGCACGAAGCGGTTCGCGAAGGCATCCGTGGTCACGTTCATCGTGGCCGTGACCTCGTAGAAGGTCTGCTCCTGCTCCGAACCCAGCTGCACCGTGATCACGTTGATGTCGACGACGCCCGGGATCTTGGCAAGTCCGTCCTCCCAGGCCGACGTGTCCGGAACGGTCAGCGAGCGGCCGGTCATGCTCACCGTGCCGATCGTGCCCGGCGTGGCCAGCGGATCGACCGCGCCGCTCGCCGCCATCGGCGACCACGGGGTCACCTCGTTGACCGTCAGGTCCTGGACGCTGACCTCCGTCGGCGTGACGGCGGCGATCGCTGCGAGGTACGGCTGCCACAGGGTCTCGCCCTGCATCGCGAAGGCCCGCGCTTCCTCGCGGTCGGACACGTCCCCGAGCACCTGCGGCACTTCGGCGTACTTCGCCTGCTCGTTGACCAGGCTCTGGTTGCGATCCTGAGCCTCGACGAGGTCGGCCTCGGCCGTCTTCGCCTGCCAGGCCGCCCAGACGAAGGCCAGGCCGACGACGAGCACGAGGGCGAGGAGCGCGATCCCCAGCCACACCTTGACCCGGCCGAGGGCGCGGCCCGCACGCACCTCGGGCGGCAGGAGGTTGACCTGAGGCGCCGTCGGGGCACCCGGGATCGTCGCGCGCATCGGAGTATCGGTCACCGTGGTCATGCCGCCACCCCCTGTGCCAGGCCGAGGCTGACACCCAGCGCCGAGGACGCCGGGAGGGACTCGGCGAGCTTCTTCGGCACCCGCACCCCTTCCAGCGGGTCGCCCACCGTGACCGGCAGCCGGCTCGCCGTCGACAGGTACTGGCCGAAGCCAGGCAGGTGCGACCCACGCCCGGTCAGGATCACGACGCTGATGCCGGAGCCCGGGTTGTTGCCGTTGTAGTAGACGAAGGTGTTGCGGATCGACTCCACGAGCGCCCGGGTGACCTCCTCGATCGCGGCTGCGCCGGCCTGCGCCTCGGGCGCCACCTGGTACCCCACGCCCAGCTCGCGCTTGAGACCCTCTGCCTCGGACGACGAGATGCGCATGTGGCCGGCCAACGCGTCCGTCACGTCCTGGCCGCCGGAGGGAACCACACGGACGAGCCGCGGCACGCCGAAGGCCGACACCACGACGGTGCTCACGCGCGCCCCGACGTCCACGACCGCCACCACCTCGCCGCGTCGCTCGGGCGCGCGTGTCGCGCGCAGCAGAGCGAACGCGTTGAGATCGACCACACGCGGCTTCAGGCCCGCGGTCTCCGCCGCCATGACGCTCGACTGGACCGACGTGCGTGCCACCGCCACCAGGATCCCGCGCACCGTCCGGCCCGTGGAGGAGTCGAACTCGTTCGTCGGGTAGAAGTCGAGCAACGCGTCCTCGACCGGCATCGGCAGCATGTCCTGGACCTCGAACGGCAGCGCCGCCCGGATCTGCGCCATCGGCATGTGCGGCACGTCCAGCTCCCGGACCACCGCATGCGTGGTACCCAGGCCCATCACGACGTCACGGCTCTTGAACCCCGTCGTGCGCCAGAGCTGGCGCAGCGCGGTCGCGACCGTCTCAGGTTCGGCGACCTCGGCATCCTGAACCGCACCGGGCGGCAGCGCGAGCTCGCCGTACCGGACCATCGTCGGCGGCGCACCCCGACCGGTGGTCTCCAGCTCCACGGCCCGCACCGTCGAGGTACCGATGTCAAGCCCGATCAAGCGGGTCCTAGCCATAGTCGTCCTTCGTCGCCCGGGTCCTTGTCACGTCAGCAGTGACTGCGTCGCCCCTGTTATCGGCGGGCCGCGAGACGGTCTTGAGCAGCAGGTGCGAAGAGGTGTCGCTTCACCCGAGCAGGCCGAGGTACGCCTGCCACAGCTGCTCGCCCCAGGCGATCCCGACGGCTGCTCCGAGGAGCATCCACGGACCGAACGGCACCTTGGTCCGACGACCCGCGCCCCGGAAGGCCATGAGGCTCACGCCCCAGACCCCACCCAGCAGGAAGGCCGCGAAGGCGCCGACCGCGAGGCTTCCCCACCCCAGCCATCCGAGGTACATGCCCAGCACGCCGGCGAGCTTCACGTCCCCGAAGCCCATGCCGCGTGGCTGCACGAAGGCGATCACCAGGTAGAGCCCTCCGAGAGCCGCCGCTCCCGCGGCCGCGCGCAGCATGACGCCCCACTGCGCGCCCCCACCGGCGGTCGCGACGACCAGCAGGAGGGCCCCCACGAGGTACGACGGCTTGACGAGGCTGTCGGGCAGCCGATGCACGTCGATGTCGATGAGCGCCAGCGCCAGACCGACCGCTGCCAGGTACCAGAAGGCCGGAAGGGTCCACCAGTCGTCCCGGAACCGGACGGCGACACCGATGAAGAGGATCGCCGTCCCGGCCTCGACCAGCGGGTACCGGATGCTGATCGGCTCGCGGCAGCCGGCGCACCTGCCTCGCAACGCGAGCCACGACACCAGGGGCACGTTCTCCAGGGGCCGCAACCGACGCCCGCAACGCGGGCAGGCGCTCGGCGGCCTGACCACCGACTCGCCACGTGGCACGCGCCAGATGACGACGTTGAGGAACGACCCGATGAGGAGCCCGACGATGCCGACGAGCGCCAGGGCGGCGGCGTTCACGACGTTCAGGGCAGCTCCCAGTAGCCTTCGAGCGACGCCGACACCGTGTTGGGCGGCGCGTTCCACTTCTGCCCCAACGTACCGTTGCAGGTCGTGGTCACCATGGTCGACCACGGCTCGACCGAGCTGGTTCCCAGCTTGTACCACGCGCCGAGGTCCAGGCATCGCCCGTACCCGTCCACCAGCGTGTACGACGTCGAGTACACCCCGGTGTCTGCGTAGCGCGTCCACTTCTGGCTCGGCGACGAGGTGTTGCACGCGTTGGTGAAGGTCACGTGGCCCCCCTCCGTCCCCGGTGAGACCAGGCAGTACTTCGTGGTGTCGTACTGGCGCACGTAGAGCTGCTGCGGCCCGAGCGAGCCGACGTTGCTCACCGGCTCGTTGTAGTACCACTTGTGGTTCCAGTTGAGCTGGCTCTGGCTCGGGTCGGGATCCTGCTTGCAGGGGTAGGCGATCATCTCGGGCTCGTTGACGTTCTGGTGGGTCACGTCGGCGCAGCGGCCGAACTCGAGGTAGTTCACCAACTGGTGCGTGTTGTACCCCGCGGCACCGGCACCCACGCGGGCGTCAGGGTCGAACGAGCCCCACTCAGCGTTCTGGGCCGCCTGGTTCCACACGTACAGGTCCCGCCCGCTCGGCGCGCCGCTGTTGATCCCGGACGAGAGCCAGTAGTTCGAGTAGCCCGCGCTGATGGGGTTCTGCTGGCCTCGCCAGTGCGCCCCACCCTCCCAGCTCCACAGCTGGTTCCAGCGGCTCGCGTCGGAGTCGGCCTTGCACACCTCGAGGGTCGCCCGCACGGGGCCGTACGGCGACGGCGTGCCGGTGATGCACAGCGGATCGACGCCCGAGGTCGGCACCGTCGTGCTCGCCAGCTTGATCTGGTAGTCGGTGTCGTAGAGCCACAGCTGCACGTTCTCGCGCGTGCCGCAGTCGGCGGCCGGGACGTACGAGATGTACGAGCCCGCGATCGGGGCGTCAGCCTGCAGGCAGAAGCGGTCCGGCGTGATCGTCTGGTCCCAGGAGTAGATCAACCCTCCGGGGATGTTGTTGTTCGTGACCTGGAACTCGTAGACGACCTGCACGGTCCGCTCTTCCGCACCGGTGCTCAGCCCGGCCACCGCCGAACCGCTCCCGGACGAGGTGATCACCGCGAAGGCGGGGTCAGCGGACGGGCCCGAGCCCGGCGTGCAGGACAGCGCGTTCGCCGCGCGCCAGGCGTCCGTCTGGTCGGTCGGGTCGGTCACGAAGTACTGGACCTGTGCGTCGTAGGTGACCGGCCCGCTGGCGCCGGCCACCTTGCCCTGAGCGGTGCACGGCAGCTTGGCGCGATCACCGTAGACGGTGTTGGTCACGTCCGGAGGCGCGGCGGCATTGCGGATCTGGCCGACCACGGCGTTCACGCCCGCCTCGGCGCCGAACACGGTCTGGCTCGACGCCATCTCGTAGCTCGTCGGCACGCGCTGCGAGATCAGGAGTCCCAGCAGGACCATCGCGAACATGCCCGTGACCAGGATCGACAGGATGGCGGTCACCATCGCGATCCCCTCGTCGCGTGCGCCGCTCTCGTCCACAACCATGGTGGTCGACCTCCTCATGGCCGGCTCAGGTGGCTCGTGCAGACCGGGGTGTCACTCTGACCGTCCGCGTCGACATCCGCGTTGCTCGGCGAGGCGTCGGAGCTGTTGCGCGCCACGAAGGCCGTCGCCACGTCGGACTGCACCGTTCCCCCGGGACCCGGGTCGGCGTCCACCACGAGCGACACGGTCAGCTCCTGCCTCGCGGTCACGGTGCCTGCCGCGCTCGGGTCACCGGCCGCCCGGAAGCCGAACGGAACCTGACCGGCCCCGGTGTCGTTGGTCACGCCGAACGCGACGATCCGCCAGTCGGAGACCGACGAACCCGGGTCGTCGCGCCACGTGCGGTAGCCGAGGGTTCGCGCGGTCGGGTCGTACCGCCACTGCGTGCACAGCGGCAGCTGGCCGTCGGGCAGGTCGGTCGCGACGAACTCCACGTACCATGAGCCGCTCGGGCCCACACCGGGCCGGTTGATCGACGACGCGTACCGGATCTGCTTGTCGAGAGCCTGGAAGCTCGCCCTGAGGCTATCGGACGCATCGACCACCTGGGTGGCTCGCGCGGTGGTGTGCGCCATCGAGATCAGGCCCGCGAGGAAGATCGACAGGATGACGGTGAAGATCGCCATCGCCGTCACCAGCTCGACGATGCTCATGCCGCTGTCCCGCGGCTGCTCGTCACGCTCGATGTCCACGATCCACCTCACTGGACGTTGTAGTAGATCGTCGCCTGGTTGGACACGACTCCGGCCAGCGGCCCCGTACCTTCGAGGTGGTACTTCGCGGTGCAACCCGAGCTCCTGCGGTACGTGTTCAGGTGCAGCTGGCCCGAGTCCGCACGGTCCTGGGGCGACACCCAGTAGCCGCAGCTGATCGAGTCGGGCACCACGACGACATAGCCCGAGGCCCAGCCGCCGACGGCGTCGTTGGCGCCGACATCGACGTACATCGTGGTGTATCGCGACAGGGTGCCGAGGTTGTCGTCCAGCGCCGTGAGCCCGACCCTGGTGACGGCCGTCTTCACGTCGGTCACGTACGTGCCGCGGGCCAGCGCGAAGGGGAAGGACCACTCGCCGATGGCCCCGGCCGGCGGGCTGTACTCCACGGTGGTTCCCCTCACGGTGCCGCCGGTGTAGACGGCGCCGTCGACCCGCAGCGTGCCGCCGGTCGGCGCGCCCGTGACGACGACCTGGATCTCGCCGGCCGGCCCGGTGCCCCCGAGCAGCGTCGCCGTGAGGTCGGTCCACGCTTCGGCCGGGCCGGAGCGGTACGCCACGTCGGCCGAGACGTCGTGCGCCGTCACCGCGCTCACGGTCAGGGTCGCGGTCGCCGGCGGACTCACCTGGCCGGCCGTGTCGGTGTAGGTGTAGGTGAACGCGTCGATGCCGGCCGTCGTAGGCGTGTACCTCACGGTCGTGCCCGAGGTCGTCACGGTTCCCAGGTGCGGCCCGGAGACGATCTGGACCGACACGGGCGAACCGATGTCGTTTGCCAGGACGTCGACGACGCTCGGACCGCCGAGCAGCACGGCGGCGGAGTCGTCGGCGGACTTGGGCGGCACGATCACCGTCACGGTGCCGTCCGCGGTCGCGCCGCGTGCGTCACGCACACGGTAGATGAACGTGGTGACCCCGGAGACCCGTGTCGTCGGGGGTCGGTAGGTGATGATGCCCTGCGGGCTCACCGCCGTGATCGTGCCGAACGACGGCGACGAGATCACACTGACGGGATTGGAGTTGAGGGCGCCGACGAGGTCGTTCGCCAGGACGTCCAGGTCGACCAGCGGCCCGCCGACCTCGACCGAGACGGTGTCGTCCTCGGCAACCGGGTTGATCACCTGGTTCCACTTGAGGTCCTCGGACTGGTCCACGAGGGCGCTGAGCTCGTACGAGCAGGCGCTGTCGCCGCACTCGCCGACCGCGGCGTCCCACGTCACCACCACGATCGTGCGGAGCATCCGGACCTGGCCGGTGGGCACGGTCGCGGGCTCGGTCGCGTAGCCCGCGAGCTTGACGCAGTCCTGGTCGGTGGCCGTCACGCTGCTCGACCGGTAGCAGGCGCCGACCAGGGTCGTGACGGTGAACTGCTGGCCGGAGTGCGTGACCGTGTCCGTGATGGGCAGGGCCGCCGCGGTCGAGCTGGTCGCCGTGCTGTCCCACACTGGGTAGGTGTCCGTGACCCCGGTGACGCCGAGCGCCGCGCTCGCGGCGAACGCCGCGTTGACGTCGGCCTGGGCTCGACCCGCCGCCAGGCCCGAGACGCCGGTCACGATGTTGTTCTTCGGGTCGACACCGTAGGCGCGTTCCATGGCAGCGGTGGCCACCGCGACGGCGTCCTGGCTGCGCTGCAGGTGGCTCGAAGTCCGGGTCCCGTTGATGAAGAAGTACAGCGCCCCGGTCGCGACGATGCCGAGGAGGATCAGGGCGACGACGACCTCGATGATGGTGAAGCCGTCGTCGGGTGCGGCCGCGCCGCGCCTCACGCCAGTTCGCATGCCTTGCACCATTCCCTCGGAGACTGCGCAGGACGTGTGCGGAGGGGGCCGGGGCGCCATGCCCCGGCCCCCTCCGCCTTCAGAACAGGTCGCTCAGATCACGGGCAGGCAGTGTCGCCGAGGCCGCCGGTCTGGCTGTTGTAGGTGATGATCGGGGCGCCAGCGGCACCCGTCGCGTTGCCGGACGGGTTGGTGCCCGAGATGCAGAAGCCGGTGGTGCCGATCAGGGAGTAGACCAGGGTGTTGCCGGACGAGATGCTGATCGCCTCACCCGAGAACGTGGTGCTGGCGTCGGTCAGCGTGGCTGCGGCCGGGTAGGCCTGCGTGTTCACCATGACGGTCTCGGCCAGGGTCGCAACGGTGCGCAGGTCGGACTTGATCGACGCGTCCACAGCGGACTTGCGCTGGTTCAGGAAGACCGGGATGGCGATCGCGGCGAGGATGCCGATGATGATCATGACGACGAGGAGCTCGATCAGGGTGAAGCCCTGGTCCTTCTCCTCCATCGACTTGCGGATTCGCGAGATCATGCTGATCCCTTTCGTTTTCGGTGTCAGGGGCCGGCTCGGCCGACTCGAGGTGGAACATCTGCTACATCGGGCCGGGAATCCCGCGGCTTGAGCCCACTGAGGAGTCAATGTGACTTTCACCCGACCGGCGCAGTCACAGCGGCGCAAAACGGACACGGGAAGTCGGGGCGTACCACCTGTTCGGCGGTTGTCACGGTGCTCGACACGCCTGCCGCCCGTTCGCGGCGGTCACGGGCAGGCGCTGTCCCCGAGTCCCCCGTCGAGGCTGTTGTACGTGACGTACGTCGTGGAACCGGCGGTCGCATGCGCCTGGGGGTTCGTGCCCGCGATGCAGAACCCGCTCGATCCGATCGGCTGGAACTCCAGCGTGTTCCCGGGGCTGACCGTGACCGCACCGTCGCCGAACGTCGTCACTCCCGAGGTCAGAGTCGTAGCCGCGGGATAGGCGTCCGTGCGCGCGTAGGTCGCCTCAGCGAGGATCGCAACCACGCGCAGGTCGGATCTGAGCGAGGCGTCCACCGCGGACTTGCGCTGGTCCAGGAACACCGGGACGGCGATCGCCGCGAGGACGCCGATGATCAGCATCACCACGAGGAGCTCGGTCAGGGTGAACCCCGACTCGCCCGTCTCCGCCGACGACCGAGCCCCCTGAGCGGCGTGCGGGCCGCTGCGCGGTTCCATGGCGACACCTACTTGATGAGGTTGAAGATGTTGAAGATCGGCATGTAGAGGGCGATGATCATCGACCCGATGATGCCGCCGAGGACGGCGATCATGAGCGGCTCGATCAGAGAGGTCAGCGCATCGGTCGTCGCCTCGACCTCCTGGTCGTAGAAGTCGGCGATCTTGCCGAGCATCGAGTCCAGGGCGCCGGTGTCCTCACCGACAGCCATCATCTGGGTCACCATGGGCGGGAAGACGGAGTGCCGCGACAAGGGGGCAGTGACGGCCTCCCCGGCGCGAACCGCGTCCTGGATGTCGTCGGTGGCTCGTTCGATCACCACGTTGCCGCTCGTCGCGCCGACGATCGACAGCGCCTGAAGAATGGGCACGCCAGAATGAATCATCGTGCCGAAGTTGCGCGAGAAGCGCGCTACCGCAATCTTCTGGAAGAGCTTCCCGAAGATTGGCATCTTCAGCTTCATCGGATCCACGACATTGCGGACCTTCTGCTTGTGGCGGTTCTTGGTCCACCAGATGCTCGCCACGAACAGGCCGACCAGCAAGAAGGGGCCGCCGAACTTCATGGCCTGCGACATGCCGACCAGGATCTGCGTGGGCCAGGGCAGCTCGCCGCCGAGGTCGGCGAACATCTTCGCGAAGATCGGCACGATGAACAGCAGCATCCCGACGACCGCGAGGATCGCGATCGCGAAGACCACGACCGGGTAGGTCATCGCCGACTTCACCTTGCCGCGCAGCTTCACCTCGGACTCGAAGTTCTCGGCGATCGAGAGCAGGACACCGTCGAGGAAGCCCCCGACCTCGCCGGCCCTGATCATGTTGATCATCAGAGGCGGGAAGACCTGCGGATGCTTGGACAGGGCGGCCGACAGCGCGGTACCGGCCTCGACCTCACTGCGCACCTGTGTGATGACCCGGGCCAGAGCCTTGTTCTCGGTCTGCTCCGCGAGGATGTTCAACGACCGCAGGATGGAGAGTCCGGAGTTGATCATCGTCGCGAACTGGCGCGAGAACACGGCGAGGTCCTTGATCGCCACCCGGTCGGACAGCCCCGGGATCTTGAGCTCGCTGTGCAGGCCGGTCGTGCTGACCTCGGAGACAGCCAACGGCGCCACGCCCATCGAGCGCAGCCGGCTCACGACCGCTGACTGGCTCGAAGCCTCGATGCGCCCCTTGGTGACCTTGCCGCCATGGTCGCGGACGGTGTACTCGAACACCCTCTGTGCGGTCGCCATCGTTCACCCTCCGATCATCGTGCCGGCGAGCGGGTCGGCGGTCATGGACGACGCCGCGCCCTGACCCAGTCCGCTCGCCCGGCCGACGAGCCTGTTGAAGTCCTCGACGTGGTGGCACCGCTCGAGCCCGGACTCGTAGGTGATCCGGTTCGCGCGCACCAGCTCTGCCAGGTGCTGGTCCATCGTGTGCATGCCCTGCTTCGCACCGGCCTGCATCGCCGAGTAGATCTGGTGCGTCTTGCCCTCACGGATGAGGTTCCGGATCGCCGGCGTGGCGAGCATCACCTCGGTCGCCACCGCGCGACCGCCACCCTGGCGCCGACACAGGGTCTGGCAGACCACACCCTGCAGGGCGCCGGCGAGCTGGGTGCGGACCTGCTCCTGCTGGTGCGCCGGGAAGGCGTCGATGATCCGGTCGATCGTCTGCGCGGCGTCCTGCGTGTGCAGCGTGGCGAACACCAGGTGCCCGGTCTCCGCAGCGGTCAACGCCACCTGCATCGTCTCGAGGTCACGCATCTCACCGACCAGGATGATGTCCGGGTCCTGACGCAGGACGTGCTTGAGCGCGTTGGCGAAGGAGTGCGTGTCCGATCCGACCTCGCGCTGGTTGATCAGCGACCGCTTGTGCCGGTGCAGGAACTCGATGGGGTCCTCGACCGTCATGATGTGGTCGCTGCGGCTCCGGTTCGCGAGGTCGATGATCGCCGCGAGCGTCGTCGACTTCCCCGACCCGGTCGGCCCGGTCACGAGCACCAGGCCGCGCGGCAAGCCGGCGAAGTTGCCGACCACCGACGGGACACCGAGGTCCTCCAGGGGCTTGATCTCATAGGGGATCATCCGGAAGGCCGCGCCGACGGAGTCCCGCTGCTTGTAGAGGTTCACGCGGAAGCGCGACACCCCTCGCACCGCATAGGCGAAGTCCAGCTCGAGGTTGTCCTCGAAGGCCTCCCGCTGCTTCTGGCTCAGCACCGCGTACAGGGTCCGCTGCAGGGCGTCCGCGTACATCACCGGGAAGCCGTCGAGCGGGCGCAGGCCCCCGTCCAGCCGGATCATCGGCTGGGCGCCGGACGTCAGGTGCAGGTCGGAGCCGCCGAGCTCGATCATGGCGCGCAGCGCGCCGTCGAGGTCGAGGTCGCCCTCCTGCGCCATCTGCGCCAAGCCGACCCGTCCGGCCTTGCGCGCACGGTCGCCGACGGGTCCGGTGTCGCCGACGGGGCGGGTCACGGGAGCAGCCGGCGGCTGGGCGTCACGCACCGGCGCCACGGGCGGGGGCACCGGGGACGCGGTCGGGGCGGGCCGGTGCGGGGCGGGCGGAGCGCCCAGCGGCGCGGCGGGAGCACCACCGGGGCGAGGGGCGCCACCGGCGGGCGGGACCGGCTGGGCGCTGCCTCCGTAGGCGACCGGCGGCGTGGGCAGGTTCCCGGAGGGGCGCAGGGGCGCGGCGGCCGGCGGAACCGGCGCGGCCGGTCCGGCCGCAGGGCGCGGCGGAGGCGGCGTCGCGGCGAACCAACCTTGAGCGCCTGGCTCGGGAGTGGTGTTCACAGTGGACCTCTCGCGTTGGGTGCGCCGATCGCGGCGCTCGGGTTCTGTATCGACGCTGGCTGCATCGGGCTTGAGTGCTGGCTCACGCCACCACGCGCAAGACCTCCTCCAGTGACGTCACGCCGGCGAGGACCTTGGCCCAGCCGTCGTCGCGCAGCGTGAGCATCCCCTGTTCACGGGCGGTGTGGCCGATCTCGGCCGCCGAGGAGTGGGCGACCGCGTGGCGCTCGATCTCCTCGGTCACCCGCATGACCTCGTGGATCGCGAGGCGACCCTTGTACCCGGTGCGCGAGCACGCCTGGCAGCCGGCCGGCCGGTAGAGCGTCGGCAGCTCGTCGCCCGGGCTCCACGGGAACCGGGCGGCGATGAGCTCCACCTCGCTCGGCGTGTACTCCTCCTTGCACTTCGTGCACAGTCGACGGGCCAACCGCTGGGCGACGACGCAGTCCAGCGCAGAGCCCACCAGGAACGGCTCGATCCCCATCTCGATGAGGCGCGTCACGGCGCTCGGGGCGTCGTTCGTGTGGAGCGTCGAGAGCACGAGGTGCCCGGTCAACGCTGCCTCGATCGCGATCTGCGCGGTCTCGTGGTCGCGGATCTCACCGAGCAGGACCACGTCGGGGTCCGACCGCAGGATCGACCGCAGCGCGCCGGCGAACGTCAGTCCGGCCTTGACGTTCACCTGCACCTGGTTGATGCCGGGCAGCCGGTACTCGACGGGGTCCTCGACCGTGATCACGTTGATCTCCGGCTTCGACACCGCGTTCAGCGTCGCGTACAGGGTCGTGGACTTGCCCGAGCCGGTCGGCCCGGTGACCAGGATCATCCCGTAGGGCTTGTTGTACGACTCCGAGTAGACGTCGAGGTTCTCCTCGAGGAACGACAGGTCCCGCAGGTCCAGGCTCGCCGTCGAGTTGTCCAGGATGCGCATGACGACCTTCTCGCCCCACACCGTGGGCAGGGTCGCGACACGAAGGTCGATCTTCCGGCCCTGGTGGACCACGGACATCCGACCGTCCTGCGGCTTGCGGCGCTCCGCGATGTCGATGTCGCTCATGATCTTCAGGCGCGAGATCACCCCGGACTGGATGTGCTTGGGCGCACGCTGCATCTCGTGCAGCACCCCGTCGATCCGGTACCGCACCCGCAGGTCCGTCTCGGCCGGCTCGATGTGGATGTCCGAGGCCCGGTCGGCGATCGCCTGGGTCACCAGGAGGTTGACGAACCGGACGATCGGCGCGTCGTCCTCGGCGACATCCCCCGCGGCGATCTCCTCCGCGTCGGCGGTCTCCTCGAACGACGACGCGAGGTCGTCCATCTCCTCGTCCGCGCGACAGAACCGGTCGATCGCCTGGCTGAGGTCCTCGCGGGTGGCCACCACCGTCTGGACGGGCATCCGCGACATGGTTCGCGCGTCGTCGACCGCCAGGACGTTCCCCGGGTCGGCCATGGCGAGCACGAGCGCGCCCTCGTGGATGGCGATCGGAAGAACCGTGTACCGCCGGCACACCGCCGCGGGCAGCAGCGCCACGGCCGTCCGGTCCACCGGGTAGTCGGTGAGCTCGATGAACTGCATGCCCACCTGGGCGGCCAGCGCCCGGACCAGCTGGGACTCGGTGAGCATGCCGATGTCCACCAGGACGCGTCCCAGGGACTCGCCCCGGATCACCTGCTCGTCAAGCGCGGCCATCAGCTGCGCCTCGGTGAGCAGGCCTTCGTCGAGGAGGATGTCGCCGAGCTGCTTCACGCGTGGTCCTTCCAGCGAGGGTCGAGCGGGTACGCCTGCACGACCTATCGGCACGCGAACGGCGGGGCTGTAGCCCGATCGGGTCAGTCAGTGGGTGAGAACGACCGGCCCCGCGAGCGGGCCGTCCGTAGGGCCTGATCAGGCCAGCGCGGCGTCCAGGGCCTGCGCCATCGCAGCGACCGGCGCCGCGTGCCCGGTCATCAGGCGCACCTGCTCGGCGGCCTGGTGCAGGAGCATCCGCTCACCGCCCACCGCCGTGCCGCCCAGCTCCCGCCACACCCGCGTCAACGCGGTGGGCCGGGGATCGTAGGCGCAGTCGAGCAGCACCCCGTGGACCTCGCGCCCCATCGACGCCAGGGTGCCCGCCAACGCGTCGGCCCCGCCCGGCGGAAGGGTGGACACCACCATCGCTGCGGTGCGCCAGCGGTCCACCGACGCCTCCGGGTCCGCCATCGTCTCGAAGCGCGGGCTCAGTCCCATCCGGTTCGCGGCCCGCACGGTCGCGCCGGCTCGGGCCATGGAACGCACCTGGACCGTCGCGTCCGTCCGCCCCAGCTGGGCGAGCGCGGCGAGCGCGGACGCGGCGGTCGCGCCGCCCCCCACGACCACCGGCGGCGCGGCGTCGGCAGACGCCCCGGCGTCGCGGCCCTCCCCGAGCGCGGCCACGATCCCGGCGACGTCGGTGTTCGCGCCCACCAGCGACACCGGCGAGCCCGGCTGCACGAGCACGGTGTTGACCACCCCGAGCAGCTCGGCGAGCGGCTCGACGTGGTGCAGGTGGTCGAGCACCGCGGTCTTGAGCGGCATGGTCACGCTGAGCCCGGCCCACCCGGCGTCGAGCCCGGCGACCACCCCGGCGAGACGCTCCGGCGGGGTGTCGATCGCGTCGTAGCGCCACCCGTCCAGCCCCAGCGCCGCGTAGGCGGCCCGGTGCAGCACCGGGGACAACGAGTGGTCGATCGGGTGACCGATGACCGCAGCGCGCCGGACGGCCGCCCTCACCCGCCGCTGCTGTCGCCGGAGTGCGCCGCCTGCCATGCGCGCAGCTCCGCGACGTTCTTCTCGTGCTCCGCGTTGGTCGTGGCGAACTTGGTCTCGCCCGTGTCGAGGTTCACGGTCACCCAGAACAGCCATGGGCCGTCCGCAGGGTTCAGCACCGCGCTGATGGAGTCATCACCCGGTGAGGCGATCGGAGACGGCGGCAGCCCGGTGTGCACGTACAGGTTGTAGGGCGTGTCCACCTTGAGATCGGCGAGGGTCAGGTCGGCTCCGGACTTGTTCAGCCCGTAGGCGACCGAGGCATCGATCTTCAGCGCCATGTCGATGTCGAGCCGGTTCATGATCGCCCTGGCGACCTTCGCCCGGTCCTCCGACGTGCGCGCCTCACGTTCGACGAGCGACGCCATGATCAGGACTCGCTCCCGATCGCCCTCCGCGACCTTGTGCGCGTCGAGCACCGACATGGTCTTGGCGACCATCTCCTTGATCATCTCGACGGGGGCCGTACCAGGCTCGAAGGTGTACGTGGCCGGGAACAGCCAGCCCTCGTAGTTCCCCCCGGCCTCGGCCGGCAGGCCGGTGGCCTCGGTGTCCTTCATCGCCTCCCTGAAGTCGTCCTCGGAGATCGTCGTCACCGAAGACAGCTTCTGAAGGATCTGCTCGAGCCGGTAGCCCTCGGGGATCGTCACCTTGGTCTGGACGCGGTTCTCCGGGTTCAGCAGGGCGTTCACCGCGTCGGCCGCAGGTATCTTCTGCAGGAGCCGGTAGGTACCCGGCTGGATCCCGGCGGCGTCGGGGTTGTCGGTGAAGGCCCGGGTGAACGCCTTCGCCGTGAGCACGACCCCGCTCTCCTCGAGCAGGGAACCCATCTGGGCGCCCGTCGCGCCGGCCGGGATCGTGACCTCCACGCTCCCCAACCCTGGCCCGGGGTAGTCCTCCGCGGCGGGCGTCGCCACGCTCAGGTTGCCCAGGCTGGGGAGCAGGAACTGCCAGACCACGACGACGAGACCCGCGACCACGAGCAACGAGATCGCCAACGCCGCGAAGGAGCGGCGCCGGCGCGCCTTCCGAGCGCGCTCGCGCTCCTTGCGGCCGTCGCGGCGGGTCCCCCGGCGCCCGGGTTCGGGCTGGCCCGACCCGACGATGTCGTCGAGGAAGACGTCGTTCACCCGGAGACCTCCCGTTGCTCCACGCCCCCGCTCCCGTCCTGCCACAGCACCTGCTCGCCCGCACGGCGGCCCGTCGCCCGCTCCGCGTCCAGCGCGGACTGCAGGATCACCACCGCGGCGGCCTGGTCGACCACCTCACGGTGCCGCCTGCCCGGACGGCCGGACGCATGCATCGAACGATGTGCGGACACCGTGCTCATCCGCTCGTCGATGAGGTGGACCGGCACGGGGGCCGCAGCGCGCGCCAAGAGGACACCATACGTGCGCGCGGCCTGCGATGCCGAACCCTCACGCCCCGAAAGGTGCCTGGGCAGGCCGACGTACACCACCGCCGCGCCACGCTCTTGCAGGATCTCCACGATCCGCGCGACGCCGCCGTCCTCGCGGTCTCCCCGCTGCACGGTCTCCACGGGCGTGGCCAGGAGGCCGTCGGGGTCGCTCACCGCGACCCCGACGCGGACGCTGCCCACGTCGACCCCCAGGCGCGCCCCGCGGTCCACGGACATCGCCTCAGCGGCCGCGCACCACGTCGCGGAGCGCCGCCAGAGCCTCGGGTAGGCGCTGCGGGTCGGTGCCGCCGCCCTGCGCGACGTCGGGCTTGCCGCCGCCGCCCCCGCCCAAAGCACCCGCGGCGACCTTGGCCAGAGCACCCGCGGCCAGCCCGGCCTCGCGCGCCGCGGCGTTGGTCGCCACGATCACGAGCGGACGATCCTTGGCCACACCCCCGAGGGCGACCACTGCGGGCTCCTCGCCCAGCCGGCCGCGCACCTCCAGCGCGAGCGTGCGCAGGTCGTCGCCGGACGGGACCTCGCCGAGCTCAGCGGCCACGAGTCGCGCCGGCCCCGCGATCTCGGCCACACCGGCCAGCTCCCCGACCCGCGCGAGCAGTCGCTCGGTGCGGATCGCCGCGAGCTCCTTCTCCGCCTCGCGCAACCGTGCGCTCAGGCCCGCGACCCGCTCGGGCAGCTCCTCCGGCCGTACCTTGAGGCTCTCCGTCAGCGTGGCGACCAGCGCGCGCTCCTTGGCCAGGTGGTGGAAGGCCTCGAGGCCCACCAGGGCCTCGACCCGGCGCGAGCCGGACCCCACCGACGACTCCCCGGTCAGCGCGACGATGCCGATCTGGCTGGAGTGGTCCACGTGCGTGCCACCGCACAGCTCGCGCGACCAGGGCCCGCCGATCTCGACGACCCGGACCTCTTCGTCGTAGGTCTCGCCGAACAGCGCGATCGCGCCCCAGGCCTTGGCCTCCGGCAGCGACATGTACTGCCACGAGACGCCCAGGTCCTCGCGGATCGCCCGGTTCGCGACGTCCTCGATCTCGCTGCGGGCGGTCGCCGACAGGGCCTGGTTCCAGGAGAAGTCCAGCCGCAGGTACCCGGGCTTGTTGTACGAGCCGGACTGCAGGGCGTCCGGACCGAGCACCTCGCGCAGCGCCGCGTGCACCACGTGGGTGCCCGAGTGCGCCTGGCGGGCGCCCAGCCGCCACTCCGGGTCGACCTGGGCCAGCACCTCGGCGTCCTGCCGCAGCTCCCCCTCGGTCACCCGCACCGTGTGGACGATCAGGCCCTTGACGGGGCGCTGCACGTCCAGGACCTCCATCCGCACACCGTCACCGGTGATGACACCGGAGTCGGACTCCTGGCCGCCGGACTCGGCGTAGAACGGCGTCGTCGCCAGGACGACGTCGACCGTCTCCCCCTCGACCGCCGCGGCCACCAGCCCGCCGTCGCGCAGCAGCGCACGCACCGTGGTCGGCGTGGACAGCTCGGTGTAGCCCGTGAACGGCGTCGCGCCGGCCTCGCGCAGCCCGCGGTAGACGGTGAGGTCCGCGTGGCCGCCCTTCTTGGACTTGGCGTCCGCGCGCGCACGCTCCCGCTGGGCGCGCATGAGGTCGCGGAAGCCCTGCTCGTCGACCTTGAGACCCTGCTCGGCGGCCATCTCCAGGGTGAGGTCGATCGGGAAGCCGTACGTGTCGTGCAGGGCGAACGCCTGCTCGCCGCCGAGCATCGTGTCCCCGGCGTCCTTGGCCGCCTTGACCGCGGTGTCGAGGATGGTGGTGCCGGCGACGAGGGTGCGCCGGAACGCCTCCTCCTCGGCGTAGGCGGTCCGCCCGATCCGGTCGAAGTCGCTGATCAGCTCGGGGTAGGACGCACCCATCGCGTCGCGCGAGACCGGCAGCAGGTGCGGCAGGGTCGGCTCGTCGACGCCCAGCAGGCGCATGGCCCGCACCGAGCGGCGCAACAGGCGCCGGAGCACGTACCCGCGCCCCTCGTTCGAGGGCGTCACACCGTCGCCGATGAGCATCAACGCGGACCGGACGTGGTCCGCCACGACCCGCATCCGCACGTCGTCGTCGTGGTCGGCGCCATAGCGCTTGCCGGAGATCTCCTGCGCCGCCGTGATCACCGGGAACACCTCGTCGATCTCGTAGAGGTTGTCCACGCCCTGGAGCAGGTAGGCGGTGCGCTCCAGGCCCATCCCGGTGTCGATGTTCTTCGATCGCAGGTCGCCGACGATCCGGAAGTCCTCCTTGGAGCGGACGTCGTCGATCGCGTACTGCATGAAGACGAGGTTCCAGATCTCCAGGAACCGGTCCTCGTCGACCACTGGGCCGCCCTCGGGCCCGTACTGCGCGCCGCGGTCGATGTAGATCTCCGAGCAGGGACCGGCAGGCCCGGGCTGGCCGGTGTGCCAGTAGTTGTCCTTCTTGCCCCGGCGCTGGATGCGGTGCTCGGGCAGGCCTGCGACCTTGCGCCACAGCGCGGCGGCCTCGTCGTCGTCCTCGTAGACGGTCACCCAGACCTTGTCGGGGTCGAAGCCGTAGGAACCGTCGTCCTGGGACCCGGTGACCAGCTCCCAGGCGTACTCGATCGCGCCTTCCTTGAAGTAGTCGCCGAACGAGAAGTTGCCGTTCATCTGGAAGAACGTGCCGTGCCGCGTCGTCTTGCCGACCTCCTCGATGTCGAGGGTGCGCACGCACTTCTGGACGCTGGTGGCACGGTCCCACGGCGGGGTCTGCTGGCCGAGCATGTACGGGATGAACGGCACCATCCCCGCGATGGTGAACAGCGTCGAGGGATCGGGCGAGATGAGCGACGCGGACGGCACGACGGCGTGTCCGCGCTGCTCGAAGAACGCCAGCCAACGACGGCGGATCTCGGAGGTGCGCATGGTGTCCTCGGTCTCGGTGCGGCACGCTGCCGCGGCGGTTCGGGGTCGGGCCCCGGGAGTCAGAAGTCGTACAGGTCGTCGTCGTCGTCCACGCGGCCCGTCGGGCGGGCCGCCGGTGCACCCGCGGCCTCGGCCTTGCCGCGCGAGCGCCCGAACACCGCCGACGGGTCGCCGCCCTCGGGCTCGACGAGCAGCTGGGCGGTCAGGTCGCGCTCGCGCGTGCGGAACGACTCGGTGAACGTGTCCACGGCGCTGCGCACGGCGGCGACCGCGCCGAGCCCGGCCTGCTCGACCTGCTCGGCGACGCCCTCGGGGGTGTAGCGCCGCCACGCGGTGCGCAGCCGCTGGGCCACCAGCACGGTGCCGGCGGCGCCGACGCCGATCCAGAACAGCCGACGCATCAGCGGCGCACCTTCTCCGCGAGGTCGGCCAGCGCCCGGCGCACGCCGTAGGTGAACGACGCGAGCTTGATCAGCGGGCCGCCCACCGTCGCGGACACCAGTGCGGTGAGCGCGGAGACGTTCTGGCTGATCTCGGCCGCCGAGGTGGTGATCTGGTCCACCTTGCCCAGCTGGACGTTGGTGCTCGCCACCGTGCCGGCCGCCTCGTCGATCACCGGAACCGTGTGGTCGGTCACCTCGGTGATCGAGCGGGTCGCAGCGTCGAACGTGCGTCCCAGCTTGACCAGCGGCACGGCCAGGAAGCCGACCAGGCCGATGAAACCGATCGCAGCGAGCAGCCCGGCGATGGCACCGATCCACTGCACGACCTCGGACATGCGACGTCCTTCCCGCGAGCCAGCATCGACGTGCCGACCCTACCCGGGTCGGCACGCCCGGCCCTACCGCCACGACGTGCCCGCTGCACGCCGGCGTCGGCGCGGACGACGGACGCCCCGCCCCCGAACGGGGGGCGGGGCGTCCGAGGTGTCGGCGTCAGCGCGAGTAGTACTCGACGACCAGCTGCACCTCGCACGTCACGGGGACCTCGGCGCGCTTGGGCCGGCGGGTGAGCACGGCGCTGAGCTTCTCGAGCTGCACGTCCAGGTAGCCGGGCACGGCGGGCAGCACGTCGCGGTGCGCGCCGGCAGCGGCGATCTGGAACGGCACGGTGGTCTGGCTGCGCGGCTTGACCTGGATGGTCTGGCCGAACTTCACCTGGGCCGAGGGCCGGTCGACGATCTTGCCGTCGACCAGGATGTGGCGGTGCACCACGGCCTGGCGGGCCTGCAGGATGGTGCGCGCGAAACCGGAGCGCAGCACCAGAGCGTCCAGGCGGGTCTCGAGGTTCTCGACCAGCGCCTCACCGGTCAGGCCCGGGGTCTTGCGGGCCTCCTCGAACGCGCGGGCGAGCTGCTTCTCGCGCAGGCCGTACTGGGCGCGCAGGCGCTGCTTCTCGCGCAGCCGGACCGCGTAGTCGGACTCGGTGCGGCGACGGGCGCGGCCGTGCTCACCGGGCGGGTAGGGGCGCTTCTCGAAGTGCTTGACGGCCTTGGGCGTCAGGGCCAGGCCGAGAGCGCGGGACAGGCGCACCTGACGGCGCGCGCGGGTCACCTTGGTCATGCGAGTGTTCGTCCTGTCGTTGTCGAGGCACAACCCGCGGCGGGCGGATCCCGGCGGGCGTGGGACCGACCTTCGTACTGCGGCTGAGGTCCCCAGGGCGTGCCCACCGTGGCGGGCAACCGCAACAGACTACCGGACCCCCGGACGCCCCCGCGAATCCCCCACTTTCGGAACCGGATCGGTCGTCTCCTGACCGATCCGGTTCCAGAAGCGCTCCCGTCCACGGGGCTCGGGCCTTGGGGGCGATCCACAGGGGTGGGGGGCCTGGGGTGCGCGAGGGTGCGGGGTCGGCATCGGATGGGTGGGTGGGATCGGGCACCCGACTTCCGCGCGACTGGACGCCTCCCGTCGCGCGGGGCCAGTCCGGCCTCTTCACCGTCGCCCAGGCGCTCGAGGCCGGGGCCACCGCGGACACCGTGCGTTCGCGACGACGCTCCGGGCGGTGGGTGCGGGTGGCGGGCGACGCGTTCGCGCTCGCCGGTGCGCCCGTCCCGGTAGACGCCCGGATCCAGGCCGTCGGGCTCACCTGGCCCGACGGCGTGGTCTGCCTCGCCGCGGCCGCGCTCGCCCACGGTCTCCCGGTGCGAGAACCGGACGACATCGATGTGATCGTCGCCCGCCGGACGCCGTCCCGCCACGGCCTGCGCACCCACCTGCTCCCGCTCTCGGAGACCGACGTGACCCGCGTCGGCCTGACGCGTCTGACCGGCCTCGACCGGACGATCGCCGACTGCCTCGGCCGCCTCGGCCCGGAGGACGCCCAGGGAGTGCTCGCCTGGACGATGACGCGAGGGCTTCTCGACCCGTCCGAGCTCGACCGCGCCATTCGGGAACGCCCGGGGTCATGGGGGAACGTCCCCCGGCGCCGGGCCCTCGGCATGGCTCGTCTCGGGGCGGCCAGCGTCGCCGAGCTGCGCCTGCACGACCTGCTGCGGCGTGGCGATCTCTCCGGCTGGATGCCGAACGCCCCGATCCGGGACGTCACCGGCCGAACCATCGCTCGCGCCGACGCGCTGTTCGCGGCCGAGCGCGTCGTGATCGAGGTGGACGGCCGGGCGTACCACGGCGCCGAGCGCTTCCAGGCCGACCGGGACCGCGACAACGCCCTCGTCGCCGCGGGCTACCTCGTCCTCCGGTTCACGTGGCTCGACCTCACCAAGCACCCCGCGCGCACCCTCGCACGCATCCGCGCCGCACTGCGCCGCTCCCGAGCGTGACGTCTGGAACCGGATCGGCCATTCTTCGACCGATCCGGTTCCAGACGCGGGCGGTCAGGCCTGGTCGAGGACCTCGCGGATCCGGGCGAGCCGCTCGGCGACCTGGCGCTCGTAGCCCCGGTCGGACGGTGCGTAGTAGCGCGCACCGCGAAGCTCGTCGGGCAGGTACTGCTGCGCTGCGACGGCGTGTGGCTCGTCGTGCGCGTAGCGGTAGCCCTGCCCGTGCCCGACCCGCTCGGCGCCGGCGTAGTGCGCGTCGCGCAGGTGCGCAGGCACTGTCCCGACCCGGCCGGCGCGCACGTCCGCGATCGCCGCGTCGACCGCCGAGTACGACGCGTTGGACTTGGGCGCCGTCGCCACGTGCACCACCGCCTCGGCCAGGACGATCCGCGCCTCCGGCATCCCGATGAGCTGCACCGCCTGGGCGGCCGCGACCGCGGTCTGCAGGGCCGACGGGTCCGCCATGCCGACCTCCTCGGCCGCGGCGATCACGATCCGCCTGGCGATGAACCGCGGGTCCTCCCCCGCGACCACCATCCGCGCGAGGTAGTGCAGCGCGGCGTCGACGTCCGAGCCGCGCATCGACTTGATGAAGGCGCTGGCCACGTCGTAGTGCTGGTCCCCCGCGCGGTCGTAGCGCACCGCGGCGACGTCGACCGCTCGCTCGACGGTCGCGAGGTCGACGGTGGCGGCACCCGGGCCGGGGTACCCGTCCAGCACGGCACCCGCGGCCGCCTCGAGGATCGTCAGCGCCTTGCGCGCGTCACCCCCGGCCAGCCGCACGAGGTGCTCCTCGGCCTCCTCCTCGAGCGTCACCGCGCCGGCCAGCCCGCGCTCGTCCGTCACCGCGCGGCGCACGAGCGTGCGCACGTCGCCGTCCGTGAGGGGCCTCAGGGTCAGCAGCAGCGACCTCGACAGCAGGGGCGAGACCACCGAGAAGCTCGGGTTCTCGGTGGTCGCCGCGACCAGCGTGACCCAGCGGTTCTCGACGCTGGGCAGGAGCGCGTCCTGCTGCGTCGAGGAGAACCGGTGCACCTCGTCGATGAACAGGACCGTCTCCGCCCCGCCGGTGGCCAGACGGCGTCGGGCGTCCTCCACCACCGCACGCACGTCCTTGACGCCGGACGTCACCCCGGAGAGCTCGACGAACCGGCGTCCGGCCGCCGCCGCGACCAGGTACGCCAGCGTCGTCTTGCCGGTGCCCGGCGGCCCCCACAGCACCACCGATGACGGCGCAGCGCGGCGCGCCTCCTCCGCGGGCGACACGAGTCGCCGCAGCGGCGAGCCGGGCGCGAGCAGGTGGTCCTGCCCCGCGACCTCGTCCAGGGACCTCGGCCGCATCCGGACCGCGAGCGGCGCGCCGTCGCGCACGTCCGGACGCCCGTCCGGTGTCGTCACCGCGGCGTCGAAGAGGTCCACCCCCGAAGCCTACGGGTGACCTGCGACGCCGTAGACGTGCACCCGGCCTCGCCGACCTGGGATGCTGACCGCGTGTTCGACAGACTCGGCCAGCGGATCGCGCGCCATCCACGCACCACGATCCTGGTCTGGGCCCTGTTCACCGTCCTGGCCTTCGCCGTCACGATCGGCGGCGTCACGGGTCAGACGCTGTTCGACCGCCTGACCACCGGTGCCCCCGGCGTCCCGGGCTCTGACAGCAAGATCGCGTCGGACATCCTCGCCGACCAGTCGACCACCGGGCCGTCCCTCACGCTGGCCGTCTCCGGCGCCGACCCTGCCGATCCTGCGGTGCCGGCCGTGGTCACCGCGGCGCGCACGGACCTGAGCGCGATCGAGGGTGTCGCCTCGGTGATCGACCCGTACGTCGTGCCCGACGGGCCCGCCAACCCGGCCGTCGCCGGGCTGCTCGCCAAGGACGGCGAGGGCTTCCTCGTGGTGGTCGAGCTCGAGCACGGCCTCGCCTCCGACGTCCAGGACGCCGCCCTCGCCGACGTCAACACCCGGCTCGAGGAGCTCCCCGGTGCGCTCTCCGACGCCGTGGGGTCCACCGTCACCGGCCAGGTGGGCGGCACCACCCTCATCGTCGAGGAGATCACCGGTCAGGTGGAGAAGGACCTGCAGACCGGGGAGACGATCGCCCTGCCGATCGCCCTGCTGGTCATGGTCCTCGTGTTCGGCGGCCTGCTCAGCGCCGCGATGCCGCTGGTCGGGGCGATCGCCTCGATCGCCGGCGGCCTGGCAAGCGTCCTCATCCTGTCGCACTGGCTCGACATGGACGCCTCGGTGGTCAACGTCGTGACCATCCTCGGTCTCGGCCTGTCGATCGACTACGGCCTGCTGATCGTCTCGCGCTTCCGCGAGGAGCTCCACGCCCTGGTCGACGAGGACGCCGGCCGCCGGGTCCGGCGTCGCCGCGGGGACGGCGCCGTGCAGACCGCACTGCGCCGCACCATGCACACCGCGGGCCGCACCGTGATGTTCTCCGCCCTGACCGTCGCGATCTCGATCGCCGGGCTGCTCGTCTTCCAGCCCTCCATCCTGCGGGCGTTCGGCAGCGCCGGTGTCGCGGTGATCCTCGTCGCGATCGCCACGGCGATGACGCTCGTTCCCGCGCTCCTGACGCTCGCCGGTCGGCGCCTGGTCAAGCCGGGCCTCGTCGGCCGGATCCCGGGCCTGCGGTGGCTCATCGCCCGCACCGGTGACGTCACCTCCGAGGAGGGGGTGTTCTCCCGTCTCGCGGGCCGCGTCCAGCGGCGGCCGTGGCTGGTGATGATCGCGACACTCGGCGTGCTCGGCGTGCTCGCCACCCCGATGCTGCACCTCCAGCTGCGCAACTCCACGTTCGAGCTCCTGCCGCTCGGCTCCGATCAGCGCGCCTACCTCGAGACCATCGCGGACCAGTACCCCGCCTCCCAGTCCGCCAGCGGTTGGGTGGTCGCCGAGGGTTCCCTCGACGAGGTGACGACCTGGAGCGCAGAGGTCGCCGCACTGCCGGAGGTCGCCTCGATCGACCCACCCAGCGCCCTGGGACCGTACGTCGTCGTGCCGTACCGGGTGGACACCACCGACCCTGGCGGGCCCGAGGCCGTCGACGCGGTGCGGGCGATCCGCGCGCTCGACGCGCCGTTCCAGACCTGGGTCGCCGGGCAGGCCGCCAACCAGCTCGACTTCCTCAACGCACTCAAGGACCGGGTGTGGTGGGCCGTCGGGATCGTCGTGCTGGCCACGTTCGTGCTCCTGTTCCTCATGACGCGGTCCCTGGTGATCCCGCTGAAGGCGCTGCTGACCAACGCGCTGTCCCTGTCGGCCTCCCTCGGCGTGCTGGTCTGGGTGTTCCAGGACGGGCACCTGGAGAACCTCCTCGGGTTCCGCCCCACCGGGGGGATCGAGACCTATGTCATCGCGCTCGTCGTCGCGTTCGGCTTCGGCCTGGCGATGGACTACGAGGTGTTCCTGCTGTCCCGGATCAAGGAGGTCTGGGACACCGGTGCGACCAACGACGAGGCGGTGCGCCGGGGCCTGCAGCGCTCGGGCCGGATCATCACCTCGGCGGCGCTGATCATCATCGTGGTGTTCACCGGCTTCGTGTTCGGCGAGCTGCTGATCATCAAGGAGGTGGGGTTCTCCTTGGCGGTGGCGGTCCTCGTGGACGCCACGCTGGTGCGCATGCTCCTGGTCCCAGCCACGATGACGATCCTCGGCCGGGCCAACTGGTGGGCGCCGCCGTGGCTGGTGCGCGCGACCCGCAAGATCGCGATCGAGCACTGAGGTGCGCGTCCGCTGGCGCGTGCTGGGTGCCATCGCAGTCACCGTGATCGCCCTCGTCCAGCTGGTCGCCTGGGTCTCCTGGGCCGCGACCACCGACAGCGGCGACCCTTTGACCTTCTTCATCAACGGCATGATCACCGCCGCGCTGCTCGTCGCCTCCTGGCTGTCCTGGCACCGCGCCGTGGTCCACGAACGCGAGGAGCGTTGGCGTGCCGGAGAGCGCGGGGTGGTCGACGACGCCCCGGCTCGCCCGCACCGGGGGCTCAACGGCGACGAGGAGCCGCCCGCTCGTTGGTGAACATCAGCGGGCGGGCGGCTCGTCGGCGGCCGGGGCCGGCGGGCGGTACGAGGTGAAGCGCCCCTCCACCGCGAAGCCGAGACGCAGGTAGACCCGCCGGGCCGGCGTGTTCGAGGCGTACATGCCCAGCGACACCCAGTCGGCCCCGGCGTCGAAGCCCGCCCGCGCGGCCGTCGCGGTCAACGCCTGCCCGAGCCCGCGGGACCGTGCCTGCGGCAGCACACCGAGGCCGTGCAGGTGCCAGGACACGTCGCTCCGCCCGGGGTCACCGGCCCGCAGGCTCGCGCCGATCACGCCGACCAGGCGCCCGCCGTCGCGCACACCGAACCACCCGGCCTCGTCCGGGGCCGCAGGGTCGGCCTGCGAGCCGGGGTTCGACGCCTCCAGGCAGCCTCTGATCGCGTCGAGGTCGAGCGCGAGGTCCAGATGCTGCGCCTGGAGCGAGCCGACACCCGGGGCGTGGTCGAGCGCCATCCGGTCCCACGCCGTGGCCGGCTCGACGCCCAGCCGGTCGCGCACCACCGCGGGCAGGTCCCGGTCAGGTTCGAGCGCGGGACCCTCGTCCTCGGGCTCGCCCTGGACCCCGGCGGGCCCGGCACCGAGGCGCGGCAGGGTGAGCCAGTCGACCCGACCGATCTCCGCGGCCGCCGCCACCACGAGCCGGCGCGCCGCGTCGGGCGCCCCGGTGCCCACGACCGAGCGCCGCCCGGAGTGCGCGACGCGCACCATCACCAGGGCCGCCCGGTCATCGGACCAGGTCCGCTCCAGCGTCCACCGGTGCCGGTCGGCCAGCAGCATCCGCCCGCCGACGATCCGCTCGACGCCCTCCGGGAGATCCGCCGGCCCCGTCACGGGCGCGGCGGTCAGGAGCCCTCCGGCGCACCGTGGGCGGCGTGCTCGGGCACGGTGTCCACGCCGGTCTCCTTGCGCTGCTCAGCGCTGATCGGCGCCGGCGCCCCGGTCAACGGGTCGTACCCACCTCCGGACTTGGGGAAGGCGATGACGTCGCGGATCGACTCGCTGCCGGTCAGGAGCATGACGATCCGGTCCCAGCCGAAGGCGATCCCGCCGTGCGGCGGCGCACCGAACTGGAACGCGTCGAGCAGGAAGCCGAACTTCTCCTGGGCCTCCTCGGGGCCGATCCCCATCACCTGGAACACGCGCTGCTGCACGTCCCGGCGGTGGATACGGATCGACCCACCGCCGATCTCGTTGCCGTTGCACACGATGTCGTAGGCGTAGGCGAGCGCGTTGGCAGGGTCGGACTCGAACGTGTCGATCCAGTCCGGGTTCGGCGAGGTGAACGCGTGGTGCACCGCCGTCCACGAGCCGCTGCCAACCGCCACGTCGTCGTCCTCGCCGGTCGGCTTGAACAGCGGCGCGTCGACCACCCAGACGAACGACCACGCGGACTCATCGATGAGGCCGACCCGGCGACCGATCTCCAACCGCGTGGCACCCAGCAGGGCCCGGGCTTCGGACGCCTTGCCCGCGGCGAAGAACACGCAGTCGCCCGGCGCCGCGCCGACCGCCTCGACCAGGCCCGCGCGCTCGGCGTCCGACAGGTTCTTGGCGACCGGTCCGCCGAGCTCCCCGTCCTCGCCGACGGTGACGTACGCCAGACCCTTCGCGCCGCGCTGCTTCGCCCACTCCTGCCAGGCGTCGAACGTCCGGCGAGGCTGCGAGCCGCCGCCCGGCATGACCACCGCGCCGACGTACGGCGCCTGGAACACGCGGAACGGGGTGTCGGCGAAGTACTCGGTGAGCTCGGTCAGCTCGAGCCCGAACCGCAGGTCCGGCTTGTCGGTGCCGTAGCGGCGCATCGCGTCGGCGTAGGTCATCCGCGGGATGGGCGTCGGGATCGTGTACCCGATGAGGTCCCACAGCGCGACGAGGATCTCCTCGGAGACCGCGATGACGTCGTCCTGCTCGACGAAGCTCATCTCGACGTCGAGCTGGGTGAACTCCGGCTGACGGTCGGCGCGGAAGTCCTCGTCGCGGTAGCAGCGGGCGATCTGGTAGTAGCGCTCCATGCCGGCCACCATGAGGAGCTGCTTGAACAGCTGGGGGCTCTGCGGCAGGGCGTACCAGGAGCCCGGGGCGAGGCGCGCGGGAATCACGAAGTCGCGGGCCCCCTCCGGGGTCGAGTGGGTGAGCGTCGGCGTCTCGATCTCGACGAAGCCGTGCCCGTCCAGCACCCGCCGCGCGGCCGAGCTCACCTTGGCACGCAGCCGGAGCGGGTGCGCGGACGCGGGCCGGCGCAGGTCGAGGTAGCGGTAGCGCAGCCTGGCCTCCTCGCCCACCGCCTCGTCCAGGGCGCTGGACACCTGGAACGGCAGCGGGGCGGCCTCGTTGAGGACGACGACGTCGTTCGCGGTCACCTCGATCGCGCCGGTCGCCAGGTGCGGGTTCTCGTTGCCCTCTGGCCGCAGGCCCACCGTCCCGGTGACCTGGAGCACGTACTCGTTGCGCAGCCCGTGGGCCACCTGCTCGTCACGGATCACGACCTGGGCGACGCCCGAGGCATCCCGCAGGTCGATGAACGCCACGCCCCCGTGATCGCGCCGCCGGTCCACCCAGCCGGTGAGGGTGACGGTCTGGCCGGAGTGCTCGGCTCGCAGCGAGCCGGCGTCGTGGGTGCGGAGCACGGATCGGTCCTTCTCTCGGGGTGCTGCGCCCGATCGGGCGCCCTCGCGATCCTAGTTGGCCGCGGACCCCACCTGTGCCGGTGCAGACGTCTCGTCGTCCTCCCGGCGGCGCTCCGCGGGCAGGGCGAGCGTGGCCAGCAGGCCGAGCGTGACGAACCCGGCGCCGATCAGCGCGGTTCGGCGTAGCGAGTCGGCGAACGCCGCAGAGGCCGCGTCGGCCACCTGCTGGCCGCCGGGACCCTGAGCGAGCCCGGGGATGGCGGTGCCGGCGGACTGCTGCACCACCTGCCCGATCTGGCTGGCCTGCGCCTGGGTCATGCCTTCGATCTGCGCGACGCGGGCGGTCGTGTCGTGAGCCAGGCCGACGAACAGGATGGTGCCGAGCACCGCGGTGCCCAGGGCCGAGCCGACCTGCCGCGCGGTGGACTGGGTCCCCGAGGCCTGACCGCTCTGGCGCACCGGCACGTCGGCCAGGATCACGCTCGTCAGCTGGGCCGACGCGTAGCCGACGCCGATGCCGTAGATCAGCAGCCCTGGCACGAGGCGCCAGGCGGAGATCCCGTCCCCGACCGCCAGTCCGAGCCAGGCGATCCCGACCACCTCGAGCGCCATGCCCAGCCGCGCGACGAACCTCGGGCTGTACCGCTTGGCGAGGACGTGGGTGGTCGGCGCGGACAGGAACGATCCCAGCGCCAACGTGGCGAGCACCGCGCCCGCGCTCAGCGCTGTGTACCCGAGCGCGCCCTGGAGGAACAGCGGCAGCGAGAAGAGGATCCCGTACTCACCCAGCGACAGGATGAGCGCCGCTGCCGACCCGAACCCGAAGGTGCGGATCCGGAACAGCCGCACGTCGATCAGCACCACGCGGCCGACCCGTGCCCGACGCCGTTCCACCGCCCAGAGCCCCATGAGAGCGATCACGCCGAGCCCGAGCGCCATCGGGATCGGCGAGAGCGCGCCGGCCCTCCAGCTCAGCCCGAGGAGCGACCCGTCGGTGACGGCGTGCCACCAGCCGTAGCTGCGGCCCTCGATCAGGCCGAACACCAGCGCGCCGATCCCGACGGCCGACAGGACCGAGCCGAGCACGTCGGCCCCGCGCTCGGCGTGCTCGTCCTTGCTCTCCGGCACGACCAGGAGCGTGCCGATCACGATCGCCGCCGCCACGGGCAGGTTGATCCCGAAGGCCCAGCGCCAGGAGAACGTCTGCGTCAGGTACCCGCCGAGCAGCGGCCCGATCGCCGCCATCCCGCCGATCACCGAGCCGTAGATCGCGAACGCCCGTGGTCGCCGGTCCCCGCGGTACATCGCGTTGACCAGCGACAGCGACGCGGGCGACATCATCGCGCCGCCGAGGCCCTGCAGGGCCCGGCCGCCGATCAGCATCCCGGCCGTCTGGCTCGCCGCGGCCACCACGCTCGCCACCGCGAAGACCACGGCCCCTGCGACGAACAGCCGTCGCCTCCCGTACCGGTCCCCCAGCCGGCCCATGATGATCAGCACGGCGGCGAACACCAGGGCGTAGATCGCCTGGACCCACTCGGAGTCGACCGAGTCCACCCCGAGGTCGCGGATGATCGTCGGGAGCGAGACGTTGACGACCGTCGTGTCCATGATGAACAACGCCAGGCCGAGGGCGATGAAGATCATCGGCGTCCAGCCGACCTGAGGTGCGTCGTGACGTGCGGCGGAGCTCTGGTTTTCTGACACGGCGTCAGATTAATCCCATGGTCCGCCCGCCGCACCACGGGCCGACCTCCGCGCGGCGGTCAGCCCGCGGCGACCACCCGAGGCCACCAGTCCTCCGCCGGCGGCTCCCACGTGGCCGGGTCCGCGGGCACCTGCGCGCCGCTGCGGATGTCCTTGACCTCGCCGGACTCGCAGAACCAGACGTACGGGATGCCGCGGCGGTCCGCGTGGCGGATCTGCTTGCCGAACTTCGCCGCGGTCGGCGCCACCTCGACCGGGATCCCCCGGGCCCGGAGCGCCGCAGCCACGCGGTCGGACTCAGGCCTGCTCGACTCGTCGGTCACTGCGACCAGCACGGCGCTGGGCACCGTCCGCGTCACGGTCACCAGCTCGGACGACAGCAGTCGCGAGACCAGACGGGACACCCCGACGCTGATGCCGACGCCGGGGTATGTCGTGGCCCCGTCGCTGGCCAGGGAGTCGTACCGGCCTCCGGAGCAGATCGAGCCCAGCTGCTCGTGGCCCACCAGCACGGTCTCGTAGACCGACCCCGTGTAGTAGTCCAGGCCGCGCGCGATCTTCAGGTCCGCCACGAGCACCCCCGGCGCCGCCCGCCCGGCGGCCTCGAGGAGCTGCGCGAGCTCGTCCAGGCCAGTACCGAGCAGGTCGTTCGCCGCGCCGAGGCGGGCCGCCAGGTCCCGGACCCTGTCGACCACCGAGGCGTCCTCGCCGCGGATCTGCGCCAGCTCGAGCACCGCCGCAGCCTGCTCAGCGGACGCACCCGCCTCGGAGCCGAGCAGCGTCGCCACCGCCTCGGGGCCGACCTTGTCGAGCTTGTCGACCGAGCGCAGCACGGCGTCCACGTCCTCCAGGCCCAGCCCGCGCGTGAAGCCCTCGACCACCTTGCGGTTGTTCACCAGCACCTGCACCGCCGGCATGCCCACCTCACGCAGCCGGGCGAAGGCCTCGGCCACGACCAGAGGGACCTCGACCTCGTAGTGGTAGGGGAGCTCGCCCATGCCCACCACGTCGATGTCGGCCTGGCAGAACTCGCGGAACCGCCCGTCCTGAGGTCGCTCGCCGCGCCACACCTTCTGGATCTGGTGGCGCTTGAACGGGAAGGTCAGGTGGCCGGCGTGCTCGAGGACGTACCGCGCGAAGGGCACCGTCAGGTCGAAGTGCAGTCCCAGGCCGTGCTCGGTCTCACGGTGCCCCCGCCCCGTGGCCTGCTCGTCGTCCTCCTGGAGCCGCCGCAGCACGTAGACCTCTTTGGAGGTCTCTCCCTTGCGCAGCAGCTGGTCCAGCGGCTCGACGGCGCGGGTCTCGATCCCCGCGTAGCCGTACAGCTCGAAGGTCCGCCGGAGCACGTCGATCACGTGCTGCTCGACGATCCGTCCGGCGGGGAGCCACTCGGGGAAGCCGGACAGCGGGGTCGGGCGGGCCATGTCGTCGATCCTTCCTGGACGGCGGACGGTCAGCGCACGGAGCGCAGGTAGGGGTTGGTGCGCAGCTCGGCCGCGATCGTCGAACGGGGCCCGTGACCGGGCACGATCACCGTGGATCCGGGCAGCTGCGCGAGCCGGTGGAGGCTCGCCGACATCGCCGCGCCGTCCCCGCCCGGCAGGTCGGTCCGGCCGACGGTACCGGCGAAGAGCACGTCGCCGGTCAGCGCGGTCGCCGAGCCGTCGACGTCGACCAGGAAGCCTGTCGAGCCTTCGGTGTGCCCGGGGAGGTGCAGCGCCTCGACCGGCTCGTCGACACCCAGGTCGAGAAGCACGGTCTGCCCCGGTGCCGCCACGAAGGTGGCGACCCTCGGTGGCTCGAGGCACGCTGGCAGGCCGGCCATGTCGCGCAGCTGAGGGCCGAGCGGGCCGAGGGTGCCGTACGGGTCGGCGAGCCGGTACGCGTCGGCCTCGTGCACGTGCAAGGGCACGTCCCATGCCCGGCACAGCGCGCCTGCATCCCAGGTGTGGTCGACGTGGCCGTGGGTGGCCAGGACGGCGACCGGTGTCCACCCGCGCTCCTCGACGAGCTTCACGACCCGTTCGGCGACCCCGCCGCCGGCGTCCACGACCGCCACGTGCCCCGAGTCGTCGACGAGCAGACAGCAGGTGGCACCGAGCAGGGGCGCCTCGAGGGTCTGCAGGAGCACCCCCGCAGCCTAGTGGCGCCCTCGGCGGCCCAGTGCCCCGCGGCTGCCTAGACTGTGGCCTGCTCGCGCCGGGGCGAGCCGGAGGAGGACGGGAGTCAGGTGTCCAGCAAGCGTGAGCGGGAGTACGCACGCCGACGTCACGAGAAGTGGCTCGAGCACCAGCGCAAGCTCGAGGTGCGGTCCCGCCGCAGCCGGTTGGTCGCCAGATGGATACTGGCCGGCGCCGTTGCCGTCGCCCTGGTGCTGATCGTCATCGCCGTGGTCCGCACGCTCAACCCGCCGAGCCCCGCGACGACGCCGTCGACCGACGCGACCACCACGCCGTCCGCCGGCGCGTCGAGCGCTCCTGACCCGTCCGTGGCGCAGGATCGCGCCTGGACCGTCGCTCTGACCACCTCGGTCGGCGACATCACGCTCGAGCTCGACGGCCACGCGGCGCCGCAGGCGGTCGCCGCCGTCGTCACCCTCGCGAAGGACGGCTTCTACGACGGCACGACGTGCCACCGGCTCACCGTGACCGACCCGATGTACATCCTCCAGTGCGGCGACCCGACCGGTCTGGGCACCGGCGGACCTGGCTGGACCTTCGGTCCGATCGAGAACGCGCCTGCCGATCAGGTGTACCCAGCCGGTACGGTGGCGATGGCACGCAGCCAGAACGACGCCAACAGCATGGGGAGTCAGTTCTTCCTGGTGTACCGCGACTCGACCATCCCGGACGACGCCGCGGGCGGATACACCGTCCTCGGCAAGGTGGTCAATGGTCTCGACGTGCTGCAGAAAGTGGCTGAGGCCGGGGTCCAGGAAGGCAGCCAGACCCCGGTGACGCAGGTGACGATCGAGAAGGTGGAGACCCAGTGAGCGAGACCGACCCCGAGGTCGAGGCCACGACGGCCACACCGGAGCCGACCGCGCAGGCCGAGACTCCAGCGCCGGCCCAGGCTCCCGAGCCCGAGGCGGACGCGCCGGCCGAGGCACCCGAGCAGGCCGAGTCGACCCCGGCACCGGACGCGGCCCCGGCACCCGAGGCCGCGGTGACCGAGGCTCCCACTGAGACCCCGGCACCCGAGGAGACCCCGGCAGCCGCGGCCGCGGTGACCGAGGCTCCGGCGGAGACCCCGGCACCCGAGGCGGAGGCGATCGCGACCCCCGCCGAGACCCCGGTGGCTCCTACGCCCACGGCCGTGGCGGCCCGCCCGAGGCCGGCCCCTCGCCCAGGTCCCCGACCCGGGCGGCCGACCCCCAAGACCGCGGTCCCGGCGACACCGTCCGTCCCGGCCCCGCCGGACCTCACCCCTGCCGAGGAGGCCGAGGCCGCAGGCTTCGGCCGCGTCGACGCGGACGGCACCGTGTGGGTCCGCGAGGCGGCCGGCGAGCGAGTGGTCGGGCAGTACCCCGGCGCCGACGAGGCGGAGGCCCTCGCCCTGTACGTGCGGCGCTACGCCGACCTCCGCGCCACCGTGCTGCTCTTCGAGACGCGGCTGGGCACCGACCTGTCCCCCAAGGAGATCGACACCACATTGGAGCACCTCGCCGGCGAGCTCGCAGAGCCCGCCGCGGTCGGTGACCTGGACGGCCTGCGGGCCCACCTGGAGCGACTGCGCGCCCTCGCGGCCGAGCGCAAGGCTGCCGCCGAGGCCGAGCGCGCCGCGGCGAAGGCGCAGGCCGTCGAGGCCAGGACCGCGCTGGTCGAGGCCGCCGAGAAGATCGCCGAGACGGACCCGAGCCGCATGCAGTGGCGCCCCGCGGGCGAGGAGCTGCGGGTGCTGCTGGACCAGTGGAAGGAGGCCCAGCGCAGCGGCCCGCGGATCGACCGGCCGACGGAGGACGCGCTCTGGAAGCGGTTCAGCCACGCCCGGTCGACGTTCGACCGTGAGCGCCGCAGGTTCTTCAGCGACCTGGAGAAGTCCAACGCCCAGGCCAAGGAGGTCAAGGCCGCGCTGGTGGCCGAGGCCGAGGCTCTGGCGACCAGCACCGACTGGGGGCCCACGGCCGGCGCGTACCGCGACCTGATGGCCCGCTGGAAGGCTGCCGGCCGCGCCGGACGCAAGGACGACGACGCGCTCTGGGCCCGGTTCCGCGCCGCACAGGACGCCTTCTTCGGCGCCCGGGACGCGGCGAGCAAGGCCACCGACCAGGAGTTCCAGGCGAACCTCGAGGTCAAGCTCGCGCTGCTGGAGCAGGCCGAGGCCCTGCTCCCGGTGAAGGACCTCGCCGCGGCCAAGTCCGCCCTACGCGACATCCAGGCCAAGTGGGAAGAGGCCGGCAAGGTGCCGCGCGGAGATCTCCAGCGCATCGAGAGCCGGCTGCGGAGCGTCGAGCAGGCCGTGCGCGACGCGGACCAGGCACAGTGGCGGCGCACCAACCCCGAGACCCGCGCTCGGGCCGAGGGCGCTGCCGCCCAGCTGCACGCCGCGATCGCCCAGCTCGAGGACGACCTCGCCGAGGCCACCAAGGCCAAGGACGCCCGGCGCATCGCCGAGGCGACCGCGGCCCTCGCGGCGCGGCGCGCGTGGCTGGAGCAGGTCGAGCGCGCCGCCGCCGACTCGCGCTGAGCCGCCGACTCGCGCTGAGGAGCCCCGACCCAGGTCCCGGCGCGCGCGTCGCGCGGACGCCTCGTCGCGACGTCAGTCGGGCAGGTGCGCCGCTGCGGCTCCGGTGAGCCGGTACACGTCGTAGACGCCGTCCACCTTGCGCACCGCCGCCAGGACGGAGTTCAGGTGGGTGGTCTCGGCCATCTCGAAGACGAACCGTGAGATCGCCACGCGGTCCCTGCTCGTGGAGACCGTCGCGGACAGGATGTTCACGTGGTGGTCCGACAGGACCCGCGTCACGTCCGAGAGCAGCCGGCTGCGGTCGATCGCCTCCACCTGGATCTGGACGAGGAAGACCGTCCCGGCCCCGGGTTCCCACTCGACCTCGACGATCCGCTCGGGCTGGTTGCGCAGCGAGGCGACGTTGGCGCAGTCGGTGCGGTGCACGCTCACCCCGGCGCCGCGGGTCACGAAGCCCAGGATCTCGTCGCCTGGCACCGGCGTGCAGCACTTCGCGAGCTTGGCCCACACGTCCCCGACGCCCTTGACGCTCACCCCGGCGTCGGTGCTGCGGCTCTTGGTGCGGGTCTGCCCGGGCCGGGTGACCTCGGCCAGGTCCTCCTCGGCTGACGACTCGCCGCCCAGCGACTGGACCAGGCGGTGGACGACGGTCTGGGCCGAGACCTGCTGCTCCCCCACCGCCGCGTACAGCGCCGAGACGTCGGCGTAGCGCATCTCGTTGGCCAGGGTGACGAGGGCCTCGTGCGACAGCAACCGCTGGATCGGCAGGTTCTGCTTGCGCATCGCCTTGGCGATGGCGTCCTTGCCGTGCTCGATGGCCTCCTCGCGACGCTCCTTGGAGAACCACTGGCGGATCTTGTTGCGTGCCCGCGGGCTCTTGACGAAGTTCAGCCAGTCCTGCGACGGCCCGGCGGTCTCGGACTTGGAGGTCAGCACCTCGACCACGTCACCGTTCTCCAGCTCGGAGTCCAGCGGCACCAGTCGGCTGTTGACCCGCGCGCCCATCGTGCGATGGCCCACCTCGGTGTGCACCGCATAGGCGAAGTCCACCGGGGTGGAGCCCGACGGCAGCGCCATCACCTCGCCCTTGGGGGTGAAGACGTACACCTCCGAGCCGCGGATGTCGAAGCGCAGCGAGTCCAGGAACTCGTTCGGGTCGGCGGTCTCCTGCTGCCAGTCCACCAGCTGGCGCAGCCAGGCCATGTCGGTCGCCGCGTCCGGCGCGCCGCCCTTGGGGTGCTTGACCTCGTCCTTGTACTTCCAGTGCGCCGCGATGCCGTACTCGGCCCGCCGGTGCATGTCATGGGTGCGGATCTGGATCTCGACGGGTTTGCCGCCCGGACCGATCACCGTCGTGTGCAACGACTGGTACATGTTGAACTTGGGCATCGCGATGTAGTCCTTGAACCGGCCGGGCACCGGGTTCCATCGCGCGTGCAGGGCGCCGAGCGCCGCGTAGCAGTCCCGGACCGTGTCCACCAGGACGCGCACCCCGACCAGGTCGTAGATGTCGGAGAAGTCGCGACCGCGCACGATCATCTTCTGGTAGATCGAGTAGTAGTGCTTGGGCCGGCTGGTCACCACGGCCCGGATCCGCGCCGCCCGCAGGTCCGCCGTCACCTGCTCGCGCACGCTCGTCAGGTACTCGTCGCGCGCCGGCGCCCGCTCGACCACCAGCCGCACGATCTCGTCGAAGATCTTCGGGTACAGGGTGTGGAAGGACAGGTCCTCGAGCTCCCACTTGATCGTGTTCATCCCCAGCCGGTGTGCCAGCGGGGCGTAGATCTCCAAGGTCTCGCGTGCCTTGCGCTCCGCCGACTCCTGCGGCACGTACTTCCAGGTCCGGGCGTTGTGCAGCCGGTCGGCGAGCTTGATCACGAGCACGCGGATGTCGCGCGCCATCGCGACCACCATCTTGCGCACCGTCTCGGCCTGGGCCGCATCGCCGTAGTTGACCTTGTCGAGCTTCGTGACACCGTCCACGAGCTTGGCGATCTCGTCCCCGAAGTCCGCGCGCAGCTGCTCCAGGGAGTACTCGGTGTCCTCGACCGTGTCGTGCAGCAGCGCGGCGGCGAGGGTGGGCGGCGTCATCCCCAGCTCGGCCAGGATCGTCGCGACCGCGACGGGATGGGTGATGTACGGGTCGCCGCTCTTGCGCTGCTGGCCGCGGTGGGCGAGTTCGGCGATCTCGTACGCCCGAAGCAGCAGCCCGATGTCGGCCTTGGGGTGGTTGGCGCGCACGGCCTGCAGCACGGGCTCGAGCGCCGGTGGCGTGGGAGACACACTGCGCGCGACCAGGCGCTCCCACCGCGACCGGCTGCGCGTCCCGAGCGCGATCTCCCCGGTCGGCGGGACCTGACCGCCAGGCACCTCGGCCACGGGCGTGCTGGGGCCGGGCACGTCGCTGTCGCTCATCAGCCCTCCCCTCGCACCTGACCTTCGATTCTAGGTCCGCGCGCCGGGGGCTCCGCGACCGCTCAGTAGGTGAGCAGGGTCTGCACGGTGTGGTCGGCCAGCTTGGACCGGCCGTCGAGGAAGGTCAGCTCCATGAGGAACGACAGGGCGGCGACTTTGCTTCCCGCCTGCTCCAGCAGCTCGACCGTCGCGGCGGCGGTCCCGCCGGTGGCCAGGACGTCGTCCACGACGAGCACCCGCGCGCCGCGCGCCATCGCGTCCCGGTGCACCTCGAGCACGGCGCTGCCGTACTCCAGGTCGTAGGCGCCGGAGAGCGTCTCCCGCGGTAGCTTGCCGGCCTTGCGGACCGGGACGAAGCCCACGCCCAGCTCGACGGCCACCGGCGCGCCGAGGATGAAGCCGCGAGCCTCCATGCCGACCACCAGGTCGACCTCCGGCGCCTGCTCCGCCATGTGGCGGATCACCGCGGCGAACGCCGGGCCGTCACCGAGCAGGGGGGTGATGTCCTTGAACACCACGCCCGGCGTCGGGTAGTCGGGCACGTCGCGCACCAGCGCACCGGCGAGCGCCACGAGGTCGCTGCTCACGGCTTGCGCCCCGGACCACGCGAGCCCTTGCGGCGCCTGGGCTGCGCGGCCACCCCGAGGTGCTGGCCCGGGACGGAGGCGCCGACCCGTACGTGGGTCACGTCCTCCACGTCCAGCGTGCCGTCCTCGACGGCCGCGGCACGCAGAGCCAGGACCTCCTTGGTGTGGGCCGCCACGGCCGGCTCGCGGTTGCGCAGCGAGACCTCGACCGGGGTCGCGATGAAGATCGAGGAGAACGTCCCGGCGATGATGCCGACGAACAACGCGAGCGCGATGTCCCGCAGCGTCCCCGCCCCGAGGATGAACGCGCCGATGAACAGGATGCCGCTGACCGGCAGCAGTGCCACCACGGAGGTGTTGATCGACCGCACCAGGGTCTGGTTCACGGCGAGGTTCGACAGCTCGGCGTGGGTGTACCGCTTCTGCTGGAGCAGCTTGGCGTTGTTCTCCCGGACCTTGTCGAACACCACGACGGTGTCGTAGATCGAGTATCCCAGGATGGTCAGGAACCCGATCACGGTCGCCGGGCTGACCTCCCAGCCGACCAGCGTGTACATCCCGACGGTGATGACCATGTCGTGCACCAGCGCCACGAGTGCGGCGACCGCCATCCGCCAGTTGCGGAAGTAGATCGTCATGACGAGGGTGACGAGCACCAGGAACACGACCAGGCCCCGCACGGCCTTGTCCGTCACGTCCGCGCCCCAGCTCGGGCCGATGAACTGCGAGGACACGTTCGCTCCGCCGTACGCGGCCGAGAGGGCGTCGGCGGCCTGCTGGGTCTGCTCCGAGGTCAGCTGAGACGTCTGCACGCGGAGCGACTGCGTGCCACTCGCCCCGAGCACGGAGACCCGGGGCACCTCGTCCGACTTGATCGACGCGATCGCGTCGAACGCCGGCTGCTGGTTGGTGGTCGAGACGTCGGAGACGATGAACTCCGAGCCACCGACGAACTCGATGCCGGGTGTCAGACCCTTGAAGATGAGCAGCAGTGCCGAGACGAGGACGATCGCGCCGGAGATCGTGTACCACCGTCGCCGGTGGCCGACGATGTCGTAGGAGCGCCGGCCCGTGTAGAGGTCGTTGCCCCAGCGGCCCATCCTGGTCTCGGCCATCAGGCGTCCTCTCCCTCGGTGGACGTCGCCGCGGCCTTGGCCGCCGCCCGCCGCTCCGCGATCGTCATGCGGCGCTCCGCCGCGTCCGCCGGCTCGTCCGGGCCGACCACCCGCCCGCGGCCCACGTACCGCGTACGCGCACCGAGCTGCTCCGGGTCCAGCCCGGAGAACCGGTGGCCCTCGCCGAAGAACTTGGTCCTGGCCAGCAGCACCATCAGCGGGTGGGTGAGTGTGAACACCACGAGCAGGTCGACCAACGTCGTCAGGCCGAGCGTGAAGGCGAAGCCCCGCACGCCGCCGACGGCCAGGAAGTACAGCACGAGGGCGGCCAGGAAGTTCACCGTGTCGGACGCCAGGATCGTGCGCTTGGCCCGCGCCCAGCCCTGCGACACGGCCGCGGGCAGGGTCCGGCCGTCGCGCAGCTCGTCACGGATGCGTTCGAAGTACACGATGAACGAGTCCGCCGTGATGCCGATCGCGACGATCAGGCCGGCGACACCGGGCAGGCTGAGCCGGTAGCCCTGAGTCCAGGACAGCAGCGCGATCAGCCCGTACGTCACCGCTCCGGCGACCAGCAGGCTCAGCACCGTGACGAAGCCCAGGGCCCGGTACTGGAACACCGAGTAGACCACCACGAGCGCCAGACCGATGAGGCCGGCCAGGATCCCGCGCTGGAGCTGCTCGGAGCCGAGCGTGGCGGAGATCGTCTGCTCGCTCTGCACGGTGAAGGTCAAGGGCAGCGCACCGAAGTTCAGCTGGCGCGCCAGCGTCGCCGCCGACTCGCGCGTGAAGTTGCCCGAGATCTCGGCCTTGCCGTTCGGGATGACGCTGTTGATCTGCGGCGCGGAGATCACCAGGCCGTCGAGCACGATCGCGAACTGGTTGCGCGGCGACGGCAGGTCCAGCAGGCGGGTGCTCGTCTCGCGGAACGCCGTCGTCCCCTCGGCGTTGAGGGTGAGGTTGACGACCCACTCGTTGGTCAGCTGCCCGGTCTGGGTGACCTTGAGCCCGGACGACGCGCCGGACAGGTCCTTGCCGTACACCTCGACCGGGCCGAGCACGTACTTGGCCGAGCCGTCCACCTGGCACGTGACCAGAGGCTTGGCGGGATCGCCGGTCGTGGACCCGGCCCCGGTGAGGTTCTTGGTGTCGGTGCAGTCGAGCTTGGCGAACTCGTCCAGGACGTCCTGGGTCAGCCAGTCGAGCGACGACGCGTCAGCCGGCGTACCCAGGTTGCTCGCGGCGGTCTCGGGCGTCCCGGCGGCCGGCGCACCGACCTTGATCACCGGGCGGAAGAACATCTGCGCGGACTGCCGGACCAGGTTGAGCGTCTCCTGGCTCGGCTTGCCGGGGAGGGCGACCACGATGTTGCGGTTCTGCCCCGAGCCCTGCGACGTGATCTCGGCCTCGGCGACACCGGACGCGTCGACCCGCTGGCGGATGATGTCGATCGCCTGGGTGATGTCCGCGTCGGTGATCGTCTCGTTGCTGACCGGGCGCAGGATCAGCTGTGTGCCGCCCTCCAGGTCGAGCGCGAGCTTCGGGGTCAGCGAGCCGTCGGACCAGGTCGCTCCGGCGAACAGGGCTGCGAACAACGCGACGATCACGACGCCCAGGGTCACCAGGGTGCGCACGGGCCGCTCACGGCGGGTCGGTGTGGCCAACGGTCAGTCTTCTCTCGTGTGAATCGGTCCGGGCGGGCTCAGCTCAGCCGCGGCGGTCGTCCTCGGGGCCGGACGCGTCCTCGGAGTCCTCAGAGTCCTCGTCGAGCTCCTCGGCGTCCTCGCCGGTCTCGTCCCAGTCCTCCTCGTCCCAGTCCTGCTCGTCCCACTCGGGGTCCTCGTCCGGTTCGAGGTCGTCGGCGTCCTCGTCCGCGACGGGGGTCTCGACGAGCCTGGCGATCGCGGCCTTGGTCCAGCGCGTGACGACCCCCGGGGCCGTCTCCAACGCGACGACGTCGCCGTCGACCGACACGACCGTGCCGAACGCGCCGCCGATCGTCACGACATCCTGGCCGGGCTGCAGGTTGTCCCGGAAGGCCGCCGCCGCCTGCTGCTGCTTGCGGTTGCGGCTGGAGAGCCAGAACATCGACCCCACCATCACAACAACCAGGAGGGGGAGGAACAGCTGGTCCATGTCTTCGTCCTTGTCGCCGGTGGCCGGGCCGCAGTCTAGGTGACGCGCGCTCCCCCGCCCTAACGGCGCCCCGCCGGCATCGGTTCCCGCTCGAGCAGGAGCCTCAGTCGAACAGCGTCGCGCCGGCGTCGGGGCGGCGCAGACCCAGATGATCGTACGCGCGTGCCGTCGCCACCCGGCCCCGAGGGGTCCGCCCCATCAGCCCCTCGCGGACCAGGAACGGCTCAGCGACGGTCTCGACCGTCTCCGGCTCCTCACCGACGGCCACGGCCAGGGTGCTGAGCCCCACCGGCCCACCGCCGAATCGCTCGCACAGCGCGCTCAGCACCGCGCGGTCGAGCCGGTCCAGCCCGAGCTCGTCCACCTCGTAGACCTCGAGCGCCGACCGGGCGGCGATCAGGTCGGCACGCCCGTCGCCGCGCACCTGGGCCCAGTCCCGCACGCGGCGCAGCAGCCGGTTGGCGATCCGCGGCGTGCCGCGCGAGCGGCCTGCGATCTCCACGGCGGCGTCCTCGGCGAGCTCGACGCCGAGCAGCCCCGCCGAGCGGACGAGCACCTGGCGGAGCTCGTCGGCGTCGTAGAAGTCGAGGTGAGCGGTGAAGCCGAACCGGTCGCGCAGCGGTGCGGGCAGCAGGCCGGCGCGCGTCGTCGCACCGACCACCGTGAACGGTGGCAGGGTCAGGCCGATCGCGTTGGCGCCGGGACCCTTGCCGACCACGACGTCGACCCGGAAGTCCTCCATCGCTACGTAGAGCAGCTCCTCCGCGGGGCGGGCGAGCCGGTGGATCTCGTCCAGGAACAGCACCTCGCCCTCCTCCAGGGACGAGAGCACGGCGGCGAGGTCCCCGGCGTGCTGGATGGCCGGCCCGGAGGTGACGCGCACCGACGCGCCGAGCTCGGCGGCGATGATCATGGCCAGGGTCGTCTTGCCCAGCCCTGGCGGTCCCGAGAGCAGCACATGGTCCGGTGCGCGCCCGCGACCGATCGCCGCGTGCAGCACCAGCTCGAGCTGGTCGCGCACCACCCGCTGGCCGATGAACTCGCCCAGCCGGCGTGGTCGCAGGGCGACCTCCGCGGCACGCTCGGCGTCCTCGGCGCCGGGAGCGACGATCCGCTCGGTGGCGAACTCCTCCTCAGACACGGCCACCGCCCAGCCCGCGCAGCGCGGCCCGGAGCACCTCGGCGACGTCGCCGACGGGCTCGCCGTCCGGCGTGACCGCGTCGACGGCCTGCTGGGCCACCTTCTGCGCCCAGCCCAGGCCCACCAACGCCTCGACCACCTCGCCGCGCCGGTCGGCCGTCGCCGCTGCTGGCGCGGACGCCGCCACGGGGGCGCCGAGCCGGTCGGCCAGCTCGAGCACGAGGCGCTGGGCGCCCTTGCGACCGATCCCCGGCACACGTTGGAGCGCTGCGAGGTCCTCGGTGGCGACCGCGGTACGCAACCCGTCAGGGCTGTGCACGGCGAGCATCGCCAGGGCCAGCCGCGGGCCGATGCCACTGACCGTCTGCACCTGCTCGAACACGTCCCGCTCGTCCTCGTCGGCGAAGCCGAACAAGGTCAGCGAGTCCTCTCGCACGACCATCGAGGTGGCCAGGCGGGCCCGCTCCCCCAGCCGCAGGCCGGCGAGCGTCGCGGGCGTCGCGTGGACGAGCAGCCCGACGCCGCCGACCTCGAGGACCGCGGCGTCCAGGCGCACCGCCGCCACCCGCCCGTCGACCGTGGCGATCACCCGGAACCTCCGTCCTGCGCCGAGCCGGCGCGTGCCCGAACACCTGTACGACGCACGCTAGCAAGCCGGCCGCTCAGCGCCCGCTCCGGCGCGCCGCCGCCTCCGCGGTCGCCCAGGCCCGCTGAGCCGCGGTGGGTCCGGTCCGGCGGGCGCCGACGCCCGCTCCTCCCGGCCGCCACAGGTGGCAGATCGCCAGGGCGAGCGCGTCGGCCGCGTCCGCGGGGGTCGGTCGCGTGTCGAGCTCGAGGATGCGGGTCACCATGGCGGCCACCTGAGCCTTGCCCGCCCGGCCGCTGCCCGTGACCGCGGCCTTGACCTCGCTCGGGGTGTGCAGCGCGACCGGGATGTCCCGTCGGGCGGCGGCGACCATCACCACGCCGGAGACCTGGGCGGTGCCCATCACGGTGCGGACGTTGTGCTGGGCGAAGACCCGCTCCACCGCCACCGCGTCGGGTCGGTGCCGGTCCAGCCACTGCTCGACCTCGGCCTCGATCGCGACCAGCCGCGTGGCAGGGTCCGCGTCGGCGTCCGAGCGCGCCACGCCGACCTCGACCAACCGCACGCGGCGCCCTGGCATGGCGTCGACGACGCCGAGGCCGCACCGGGTCAGCCCAGGGTCCACGCCGAGCACTCGCACCGCGCCAGTCTCCCCCGTGGCCGCCGGGCCGTGGCGCACCGACGCGCTGCTACTCCTCGTCGAGGGCGGCCATGACCTCGTCGGAAGCGTCGAAGTTGGCGAACACGTTCTGCACGTCGTCGCTGTCCTCGAGCGCGTCGATGAGGCGCATGATCTTGCGGGCGCCGTCCACGTCGACCTCGATCTGGGTCGCGGGCACGAACTGGGCCTCGGCCGAGTCGTAGTCGATGCCGGCGTCCTGGAGCGCGGTGCGCACCTGGACCACGTCGCCGGCCTCGCACATCACCTCGAACACCTCGCCGAGGTCGTTCACCTCGTCGGCGCCCGCCTCGAGCACGGCGGTCAGCACGTCGTCCTCGGTGACGCCGTCGCCCTTGGGCACGATCACGACGCCGCGCCGGGAGAACAGGTAGGAGACCGAGCCCGGGTCGGCCATCTGGCCGCCGTTGCGGGTGAACGCGACGCGCACGTCGGACGCGGCGCGGTTGCGGTTGTCGGTGAGGCACTCGACCAGCACGGCGATCCCGCCGGGCGCGTAGCCCTCGTACATGATCGTCTGGTAGTCGGCCCCGCCGCCCTCGGCACCGGACCCGCGCTTGACCGCACGGTCGATGTTGTCGTTGGGGACCGAGGACTTCTTGGCCTTCTGGATCGCGTCGAACAGCGTCGGGTTGCCCGCGGGGTCACCGCCGCCGACGCGCGCGGCGACCTCGATGTTCTTGATGAGCTTCGCGAACAGCTTCCCGCGCCGGGCGTCGATCACCGCCTTCTTGTGCTTGGTGGTGGCCCACTTGGAGTGACCGGACATGACTACCCCTCGACGATCTGGACGAAAAGCCGGTGCAGGCGCAGGTCCCCGGTGACCTCCGGGTGGAAGGACGTGGCCATCACGTCGCGCTCTCGCACCGCGACGATCCTACCGGCGGCCGGGCCGGCGGTGACCTGCGCGAGGACCTGCACCCCCGGACCCGCCTGCTCGACCCACGGCGCACGGATGAACACCGCGTGCACCGGGCGCTCGGCGCTGTCGGCCACGCCTGCCACCTCCAGGTCGGTCTCGAACGAGTCGACCTGCCGCCCGAAGGCGTTGCGGCGGACCGTGACGTCCAGCCCGCCGAGCGTCTGCTGGTCGGCCGTCCCGCCGACGATCCGGTCCGCGAGCAGGATCATCCCGGCACAGGACCCGAAGGCCGGCAGCCCCTCCGCGATCCGCGCACGCAGCGGCTCGAAGAGGTCGAACGCGCGCAGCAGCTTGTCGATGGTGGTCGACTCCCCGCCCGGGATCACCAACCCGTCGACCGCGGCCAGCTCGGCGGTGCGCCGCACGGGCACCGCGCGTGCGCCGCACGCCTCGAGCATGGCCAGGTGCTCGCGGACGTCGCCCTGCAGGGCCAGGACACCGACGGTCGGGGTGAGGGTCACGAACGGGGAGTCTACGGATCGTGGGATGACCGCGGTGCAGGTCGGGTCTCGCATCGACGTCCTCGGGGGGTCGCGCCGCGCTAGCGTCGCCGTCGTGGACCTCGAGACCCGCGCCGCCGCGCTCGACGACGAGCACGCCGCCACCGACCTGCGCCACCTGTTCCGGCTCCCACCCGACGTGGTGTACCTCGACGGCAACTCCCTGGGCGCTCTGCCCGCGCACGTGCCGGACGCACTGCGCGACGTCGTGGAGCGCCAGTGGGGCGCGGACCTGATCACCTCGTGGAACGTGCACGACTGGTGGGACGCGCCGACCCGCGTGGGCGACCGCATCGGGCGGCTGGTCGGCGCGGAGCCCGGCCAGGTCGCGGTCGGGGACACCACCTCGCTGGCCCTGTTCCAGGCGGCCTCTGCCGCGCTGCGGATGCAGCCCGGGCGACGCGTCGTGGTCACCGACCCGGGCTCGTTCCCGACGGACCTGTACGTCCTGGAAGGCCTCACCGAGCTCACGGGCCACGACGTCGTGCACGCCACGCCGGAGGAGGTGCCCGACGTCCTGGGCGACCTCGGTGAGGAGGTCGCGCTCGTCGCGCTCTCGCACGTCAACTTCCGCACCGGGCGCCTGTGGGACCTGGCGCACCTCACCGGCGTCGCCCACGCCGCGGGTGCGCTCGCGCTGTGGGACCTCTCGCACAGCACCGGGGCGATCCCGGTCGGGCTGGACCGGCACGGCGTCGATCTCGCCGTGGGGTGCGGGTACAAGTACCTCAACGGCGGCCCGGGCGCCCCGGCGTTCACCTACGTCGCCGCGCGCCACCAGGAACGGTACGAGCCGGCCGTCCGGGCCTGGCACGGGCATGCCGAGCCGTTCGCGATGCACCCGCAGCACCGGTTCGCCGCGGGCATCGCACGGGCCAGGGGTGGCACACCGCCGCTGCTGTCCCTGCTGGCCCTCGAGGCGGCCCTCACGGTGTTCGACGCCGTGGACGTCGAAGCCGTGCGGCGGCGCTCGCTGTCGCTCACCGGGTTCCTCATCGAGGCCCTCGACGAGCTCGTCCCCGAGGTCGACCTGGTCACCCCGCGCGAGCCCGCCGCCCGCGGGTCCCAGGTCGCCGTCGCCCACCCCCAGGCCTACGGCGTCGTCCAGGCCCTCATCGCCCGGGGCGTGATCGGCGACTTCCGCACCCCGGACGTGGTCCGGCTCGGCGTCGCGGCCCCGTACCTGACCCATGCGGACCTGCTCCGCGCCGCCCGCCAGATCCGTGCGGTGCTCGACACCGGCGAGCACCTCCGGCTCGACGGCACCCGCGCCACGGTCACCTGACCGGTAGCCTGCCCGCCGTGGCGCGACGGCGGTGGTGGACGACGCCCGTGGCCCTCGTGGTCGCGGGTCTGGTGCTCATCGTCGGGGGCGCGCCTCTGCTCGGCTCCGGGGTCAACGACCTGGCCGCGACGTCCGCGTCGATCGGCGGCTCCGCGAAGGTCATCGGCGCGCTGGGCATGATCGTGCTGGGCATCCTCACGTCCGCCGCCGGCCTGGCCTGGTGGTGGCTGGCCTGGCGGCGGCGGACGCGGGACACCTAGACCGACACCGCGAGCCGCTCGCGCCAGCCCGGGAACAGGGCGTCGGCATCGCCCGGGAAGGACTCGAACGCCCGGGCCAGCTCGCGGTGGGTCGCCGCGTACTCGACCGGGTCGGCGCCCACGGCCCAGCTCTCGTAGGCCTGACGCAGCGACCGCGCCCCGGCCCCGGGACCGTCCAGGTGACCGTACGAGCCGCCGCCCGCGGTGTTGATGACGTTGCCGTGGCCGAGGTTCGCGAAGAACCCGGGCAGCCGCAGCGCGTTCATGCCACCGGAGATGATCGGCGTGGTGGCCTTCATGCCGTACCACTGCTGGGCGTAGACCGGCCCCTGGGCCTCGTCGCGCTCGATCATGTACGCGATCCCGCGGTCGTCAGCGCCGCCCTCCATCTTCCCGTAGCCCATCGTGCCGACGTGGATGCCCGAGGCCCCCTGCAGCCGTGCCATCTTGGCCAGCACGAACGCGGTGTAGCCGCGCTTGGCGCTGGGCGAGGTGACCGCGCCGTGGCCGGCCCGGTGGTAGTGCAGGAACTGGTTCGGGTAGTTCCGGCGCGCCGTGGTCACCATGCCGGGCCCGCCGACGTAGCCGTCGACCAGGAACGCGAGCTTGTTCGCGTCCGGGCCGAACGTCTCCAGCGCGAAGTCGGCCCGGGCGAGCATCTCGTCGTGGTCGTCGGCGGTGATGTTCATCGAGAACAGCTTCGCCTCTCCCGTCTCGTCCATGGCGCGCTTCATCGCGTCGTAGACCAACGGGATCGTCTGCTTGATCGGCGCGAACACCTGGTTGCCCTGCGGCTCGTCGTTCTTGATGAAGTCCCCGCCCAGCCAGAACTGGTACGCGGCCTGCGCGAACGGCTCCGGCCGCAGGCCCAGCTTGGGCTTGATGATCGTGCCCGCGATGTACCCGCCGTCGTGGACCGGGCGGCCCAGGATCCGCCACAGGTCCGAGATGTTCATCGCCGGCCCGTCGAACTGCCGGATCACCTCGGGCGGGACGTAGAAGTCGATCATCTTGGCGTACTCGATGTCCCCCATGCCCTGGTTGTTGCCGATGGTCAGGGTGAGGAAGGAGACCATCATCATGCGGCCGTCGGTGACGTTCCGGTCGAACAGCTCCAGCGGGTAGGCGATCCGCAGGTCCTCGGTGGACTCGTCGACGTGGTAGACCAGCGCGTCCACGCCGCGCGTGAAGTCGTCGGTGGTCGACACCTCGACGTTGGTACCGGTCGAGGACTCCGCGGCGAAGTGCGCAGCGGCCTCGAGATACGTCGTACCCGGCTTCGGCTTCATCCGGTAGGCGCACAGGATGTGCCGCCCATCGGCGATCAGGTCGGCTTCCCTCAGGTCGAGGGCGGCGTATCGGCCCGACTGGTCCATGGCTCTGCTCCTTCGGTGAGGGTCAGGACTGCCCGGCGGCAGCCCTGGAGTGCAGGTCGGTCAGGTCGGCCAACGTGGTGTCGGCCAGGTCCGCCAGGACGGCGAGCGCCCCGGTGGCGTCGTCGTGGGCGGTGTAGGGGCTACGGGTCACCACGGTGGGGAGCCCGGCCGCCGTGGCCGCGTGCAGGCCGACGGCGGAGTCCTCGATGGCCAGGCACTCCTCGGGCGCGAGCCCGAGCCGGTCGAGCACCCAGCGGTAGATGTCCGGCGCCGGCTTCTTGCGCGGCACCACGTCACCCGCGCCGATCACCTCGAACCAGCCGGGTGCTTGCGGGCCGAGGTCGGCCTCGAGCAGGGCGGTGACGTTGTCGGGGTTGGTGGTCGTGGCGATCGCGAGCCGCGTCCCGGCGGCGCGAGCCTCGGCGACCAGCCGCGCCACGCCCGGTCGCAGGCCGATCCGGCCGGCGTCGACGTACTCGACGTAGCGCCGCGTCTTGGCGGCGTGCAGCGCGGCGATCGCCTCATCGGCATCCGGCCGGTCCAGGAACGCCGGGTCATGGCGCTCGCAGAAGTGCCGGATGCGCTCCTTGCCCCCGGTGACGCCCAGCAGGCTGCCGTACAGGTCCACGTCCCAGTGCCAGTCCAGCCCGACCGCGGCGAAGGCAGCGTTGAACGCAGGTCGGTGCCCGTCACGCTCGGTGTCGGCGAGCGTGCCGTCCACGTCGAAGACCAGGGCCTGAAGTGCCATGCGGCGACGCTAGGCGTGAGGGTGCGCCTCGGACCTCACCCCCACGGGGGACGTGAGGGGTGAGACCTGCTCAACCCGTCGGGTCCGGCGCCCGCCGCACCGGCAGCTCGACGATCACCGTCGTGCCGCGGCCCGGCATGGAGTCGATCCGCAGGGACGCGCCGATGAGCGCGCACCTCTCGGCGATCGACGACAACCCGAAGTGCGCCCCCTCGGTGCCCTCCGCACGCGCCGCTGCCCGCTTGGCCGGATCCTGGCGCACGTCGAAGCCGACGCCGTCGTCGGTGATGCCGAGCAGCACGTCGTCGCCGTGCCGGCGCAGGCTCACCGTGACGCGCTTGGCCCGGCCGTGCCGGATCGCGTTGCTGGTGGACTCCTGGGCGATCCGGAACAGCGCCGCGGCGGCGTGGTCGGGCAGATCCGCGAAGCGGCCGACCGGGTCGCACTCGGTGACCATGACCCCGTCCGGGGCCGTCTTGGCGAGCGACTCCAGCGCCGCGACCAGCCCGAGGTCGTCCAGCACCAGGCTGTGCAGGCCGGTGATCGCCGCACGGGTCTGGGCATAGGCGTTGTCGGCCAACGTACGGGCCACCCCGATCTGCGACCGGGCCTGCGCGAGCGTCGTGCCCTCGCCGCCCGACTCGCTGCACTCCGCCTCGGCCGCGGCGATGGACAGCTCGGCGGCGTTGAGGTGGAAGGACATCGAGGCCAGCGCGGTCGTGACACCGTCGTGCAGGTCCGAGGCGATCCGGCGCCGTTCGGCCTCCTGGGCGGAGATCGCCTGGGCGATCAGCCGGTCACGGTCGTCCCGGTGCGCGTCGACCGCGTCACGCAGGTCCGCGACCTGCAGACGAAGCCCGAGCAGGTCGGCGCACGGCTGCAGGCTGGTCATCTCCTCGTCGGAGTAGGGCTCGTCCACGCCCCGGTGCACCCCGACCACGCCCAGGATCTGCCCGCCCAGGCCGCGGGCCGGCACGCACAGACGCGCCACCGACCCGCCGTGGTCCAGGCCCAGCAGGTGGCGGTGGATCGGGCTGCGTGGGGCATCTGCCCCCAGCACCATCCCGTGGCCGTTGCGGGCCACGAGCCCCGTGACGCCCTGGCCGACCTGCACCACCAGCGCCGCCTGGGCGGCCGGGTCGGGCGGGTAGGCGCCACCGACGGTCAGCCGGGCGCCGTCGGAGAGCTGGATGATCGCGCCGTCCGAGCGGGTCTGCTCGGCGAACGCCTGCGCCAGGGCGCCGAGGTCGAACGCCACCGGCGTGGCGAGCATCTCCCACAGCGCGGACCTCACCGGAACAGTCCCTCGCGCAGTGCCACCGCGATCGCACCGGCCCGGTCCTGCACGTCGAGCTTGCGGTACAGGCTCCGGATGTGGGTCTTGACGGTGTCCTCCGACACCACGAGCGTCGCGGCGACGGACCGGTTGGAGTGGCCCGCGACCAGCAGGTCGAGCACCTCCGACTCGCGCTGGGTGAGCCCCAGGTTGGCGCCGGGCCAGAACTCCCCCGCGGAGATCCGCGCTGCGGACAGCGCGACCCGCCCCGCCAGCGCCGGGTCGATCGCGACCTCTCCCTCGGCCACCCGGCGCAGGTGCCCGACCAGCTCGGCCGCGTCGACGCGCTTGAGGATGTAGCCCTGCGCCCCGGCGCGCAGCGCCTGGAACAGGTAGTGCTCGTCGTCGTAGACCGTGAGCATCACGACCTTGACGTCCGGCTGCGTCCGGGCCAGCTCGCGTACCAGGTCGAGCCCGCTGTCCCGGCCCAGCCGGACGTCGCTGAGCACGATGTCCGGCTGGGCGGTGGCGATCTCACGTCGGGCCCGCTCCAACGACGTCGCGGTGGCCACCACCTCCACGTCGGAGGCGAAGTGCGCGAGCATCGCCAGCAGCCCGTGCAGGACCATCTCGTGGTCGTCGACGAGCACGAGACGCAGCGGTCGGTGACCTTCCTCGGGCACGGTCCCCACCCTAGGGGCCCGCCTCGCGCCGCGGCGGGAGGTCGCGGGCCGTCTCACCCCGGGAACCACCCCTGGGGGTGAGCCGCCCCGCAGACGCCGCCGATTGACTCGGCCGGGTCATCATCCGACCCGGGAGGCCTGCCATGGCTCCGCACGCACCACTGATCGTCCCGTCCGTCCTGCCCGCCGACGCCGCCAGGCTGGGCGACGAGGTCGCCGAGCTCTGCGAGGCGGGCGTCGACCGCATCCAGTGGGACGTCATGGACGGGGTGTTCGTCCCGAACCTGACCTTCGGCCCCGACGTCATCGCGGCGGCCCGCGCGCACAGCACCGTCGGCTTCGAGGCCCACCTCATGGTGGTCGAGCCGGACCGGCTCCTGGACCGCTACGTCGACGCGGGCTGCGAGCTGGTCATCGTGCACGCCGAGACCACGCCGCACCTGCACCGCACCCTGCGCCGGATCCGCGAGCTCGGCGCACGCTCCGGCGTGGCGCTCAACCCGCACACGCCCGCCGAGGTGGTCGAGGGCGTCCTGGAGGAGACCGACCTCCTGCTGCCCATGACCGTCAACCCCGGGTTCGGCGGCCAGTCCTACATCCCCGCCGTGGAGCGCAAGGTGGCCCGGCTGCGCGCGATGGTCGACGCCTCCGGCCTCGACATCGAGATCGAGGTCGACGGCGGGATCTCCGACACGACGATCGCCGGCGCCGCGAGCTCGGGCGCCGACGTGTTCATCTCCGGCAGCTGGTTGTTCAAGCACCCGGAGGGCAAGGCAGCCGGCGTCCGCCTGCTGCGCGAGCGGGCCGCGGCCGCCATGCGTCCGCTGGTCCATGCGGGAGGGGTGACCTGAGATGAGCACGACGCACACGGCTCCGGCCACGACCGAGCCGGTCCCCGGCACCGACGAGCTCGCCGTGTCCACCCTGCGGTTCCTGGCCGCGGACATGGTCGAGGAGGCGCGCTCGGGCCATCCCGGCCTGCCGCTCGGCGCGGCGCCGATGGCGTGGGTGCTGTTCTCCCGGCACCTGCGCCACGACCCGTCCGACTCCTCCTGGCCCGACCGCGACCGCTTCGTGCTGAGCGCCGGGCACGGCTCGGCCCTGCTGTACGCGTTGCTGCACGTGTTCGGCTACGACCTGCCGATGGACGAGCTGCGCCGGTTCCGCCAGCTCGGCTCGGCGACGCCCGGGCACCCCGAGTACGGGCACACCGATGGCGTGGAGACCACCACCGGCCCGCTGGGTCAGGGGCTGGCGATGGCGGTCGGCATGGCCGTGGCCGAGCGCATGCAGCACGCCCGGTTCCCCGAGGTCACCGACCACCACACCTACGCGCTGGTCGGCGACGGCTGCCTCATGGAGGGCATCAGCCAGGAGGCGATCTCGATGGCCGGGCACCTGGGCCTGGGCCGCCTGGTGGTGCTGTGGGACGACAACCGCATCACCATCGACGGCCCGGTGGGCCAGGCGTCCTCCGACGACCAGCAGGCGCGGTTCGCGGCGTCCGGCTGGCACGTGCAGACCGTCGAGGACGGCACCGACCTGGAGGCGATCGACGCCGCGATCACGGCGGCGAAGGCCGACCCGCGGCCGAGCCTGGTCGCGGTCCGCACGGTGATCGGCCACGGCGCACCCGGCGTCGAGGGCACCCCGGCGGCGCACGGTGCACCGCTGGGCCCCGAGGTGCTCGCGGCCGCCAAGGAGGCGGTCGGCTGGTCCTACCCGCCGTTCACCGTGCCCGAAGCCGTCGCGGAGCACTGCGCCCGGCTCGCCGCCGACGGCCGGGCCCGACGCCACGGCTGGTCCATGCGGCTGCGGGCCTTCGCCCTGGACGCGCCCGAGCGCGCCGAGCGGTGGCGTCGCACCTGGGCGCGCGAGCTCCCACCGGCACTGGACGGCGCGATCGCCGGCGTCGGGACCGGGTCCGAGCGGGCCACCCGCCAGTCGTCCAAGGCGGTCCTGGCGGCGCTGACCGCCGAGCTGCCCGAGCTGGTCGGCGGCTCGGCGGACCTGGCCGGCTCGACCGGCACGGCCGTCGGCGGGCGTGCCGTCACCCGCGAGGACTTCTCGGGCGACGTGCTGAACTTCGGCATCCGCGAGCTCGGCATGGCCGCGGTGCTCAACGGGATGAGCCTGCACGGCGGCTTCCGGGTCTACGGCAGCACGTTCCTGGTGTTCAGCGACTACCTGCGGCCGGCGCTGCGCCTGTCCGCACTGATGCGCCAGCCGGTCGTCTACCTGCTCACCCACGACTCGGTGGCGGTGGGCGAGGACGGCCCGACGCACCAGCCGGTGGAGCATGTCGAGTCGCTGCGCCTGATCCCGGGACTCACCGTGCTCCGCCCGGCGGACGACGTGGAGACGGCGGCCGCGTGGCGCCAGGCCCTGGCCACCACCCACGGCCCGACTGCGATCGTGCTGACCCGGCAGGCGGTGCCGTCGCTGGGCGGCGCCCCGGCGCGGTTCCTGCCCGACCGTGGTGGCCGGGTCGTGCGGGACGTCGTGTCACCCGACGTCGACGTGCTCGCCAGCGGGTCGGAGGTGACTCTCGCAGTTGCCGCGGCGGACCTGCTCGCCGAGCAGGGCGTCGCCGCCCGGGTGGTCTCCGTGCCGTGGCGGGAGCGCTACACCGAGCGGGGCGCCGGCACGCCGCGGGCGCCACTGACCGTCTCGGTCGAGGCCGGTGTCACCTCCGGGTGGGCCGAGCTGGCCACCGTGCGGATCGGGGTCGACCGGTTCGGGGCGTCCGGCAAGGCCGCGGACGTCCTGGCCCACGTCGGCCTCACGCCCCAAGCCGTCGCCGAGCGGGTCCGCGCCGCGCTCGCCGCGGCGCCCGCGGGCCCGGCCCACCCCGACCCGACCACTCCCGGGAGACCATGATGCTCACCAACCGCACCACCCTGACCCAGTTCCTCATCGAGGAGCGCCGGCGTCACGACGAGTCCAGCGGCGAGTTCAACTCCTTGATCCTGGACGTCGCGCTCGCGTGCAAGACGATCTCCCGGCTGGTCGCGCAGGGTGACCTCGCCGGCATGCTCGGCTACGCGGGGGCCGTCAACGTGCAGGGCGAGCAGCAGATCAAGCTCGACGTCCAGGCGAACTCGTGCTTCCTGCGGGCGACCGAGTGGGGCGGGCACGTCGCGGGCATGGTGTCCGAGGAGATCGAGGACGCCTACCGGATCCCCGCGCAGTTCCCACGGGGCAAGTACCTGCTGGCCTTCGACCCGCTGGACGGCTCGTCGAACGTCGACGTCAACGTCACGGTGGGCAGCATCTTCTCGATCACCCGGGCACGAGAGCCCGGGGTGGACGCCACGGCGGAGGACTTCCTCCAGCCCGGACGTGAGCAGGTGGCCGCCGGGTACGCGATCTACGGACCCTCGACGATGCTCGTGCTGTCGGTCGGCCGAGGCGTGCACGGGTTCACGCTCGAGCCGACCATCGGCGAGTTCTTCCTCTCCCACCCGGACATGCGCGTGGCCGAGCACACCAGCACGTTCGCCATCAACAGCTCCAACCACCGGTTCTGGGAGCCGGCGGTCCGGCGCTACGTCGACGAGTGCCTCGCCGGCACCACCGGGCCGCGAGGCCGGGACTTCAACATGCGATGGGTCGCCTCGCTCGTCGTGGAGGCCCACCGGATCCTGACGAGGGGTGGGGTGTTCCTCTACCCGCGCGACTCCAAGAAGGCCGGGGCCGCCGGACGGCTGCGCCTGCTGTACGAGGCCAGCCCGATCGCGTTCCTCATCGAGCAGGCGGGCGGGCGGGCCAGCACCGGTCGCCGGCCGCTGCTCGACGTCGAGCCGACCGACATCCACCAGCGGGTCGGTTTCGTGTTCGGTACCGCCGCCGAGGTCGAGCGCATCGAGCGCTACCACACCGAGGCCTACGAGGACGACGACCCCGACATCCCGATGTACGCCAAGCGCGGCCTGTTCCGCGCGGTGCGCTGAGCCGAAGGAGACCGACCATGTCCGCCAAGCATCCCGTCGTGGCCATCACCGGGTCCTCCGGTGCAGGCACCACCTCCGTCCGTCGCACCTTCGAGCAGATCTTCCGGCGCGAGGGCATGAATGCCGCGTACATCGAGGGCGACAGCTTCCATCGCTGGGACCGCCAGGAGATGAAGGACGCCCTCGCGCACGCGCTGGCCGGCGGAGACCACACGCTGAGCCACTTCGGCCCGCAGGCCAACCTGTTCGCCGAGCTCGAGGGGCTGTTCCGCGAGTACGGCGAGACCGGCTCGGGCCGGTACCGCAAGTACCTGCACGACCTCGACGAGGCCGCCCCCTACGACCAGGAGCCCGGCACGTTCACCCCGTGGGAGGACATCCCGGCGGGCACGGACCTCCTCTTCTACGAGGGCCTGCACGGCGCCGTCGTCACCGACACGGTCGACGTGGCCAAGCACGTGGACCTGGCGATCGGCGTCGTGCCGGTGATCAACCTGGAGTGGATCCAGAAGCTGAGCCGCGACCGGCTCCAGCGCGGGTACACGACCGAGGCCGTCACCGAGACGATCCTGCGCCGGATGCCCGACTACGTGAACTACCTCACGCCGCAGTTCTCCCGCACCCACGTGAACTTCCAGCGGGTCCCGGTGGTCGACACGTCGGACCCGTTCATCGCCCGCACCATCCCCACCGCAGACGAGTCGATGCTCGTGATCCGGTTCGCACAGCCGCGCGGCATCGACTTCCCGTACCTGCTGTCGATGCTGCACGACTCGTTCATGTCCCGCCCCAACACGATCGTGTGCCCGGGCGGGAAGATGGACCTGGCGATGCAGCTGATCTTCACGCCGATGCTCTGGCGCCTGCGGGACCGTCAGAGGCAGGCCCTGGAGGCCGTCTGACCGATCAGACCGTGAGGGCGCCCCGCGCGGATGCCGGGGCGCCCTCACGGGACGCCCGCTCGCGCTCGAGGAACGCGACCAGCCGGGAGATCCCCGTGCGCAGTGCCTCAGGGCCGCTGGCCAGCGACAGCCGCACCCAGCCCGCCCCGCCGGCCCCGAACGCCTCACCCGGGGCGACCGCGACGTGCTCCTCGGCCAGCAGGCGTACGGCGAGCACCTGCGCGTCGGGGAACAGCTCGGCCACGTCGACCATCAGGTAGAACGCACCGTCCGGCACGGAGCACCGCACACCGGCGGCGGTCAGCGCCGCCACCGACTCGTCCCTGCGGCAGCGGTAGGCGGCGACGGCCCGCGCGACGTGGTCCTGCGAGCCGCGGACCGCGGCGAGCCCGGCCCGCTGGCTGATCGACGACGGGCACGCGATGGTCGCCTCGGCGATCTGGGCGACGGTCTCGGCGAGCTCGGCCGTCGGCAGCACCGCGTAGCCGAGCCGCCAGCCCGTCATCGCGTGGGTCTTGGAGAACGAGAACACCGTCAGGACCCGCCCGTCGGTGTCGAAGCGGGCCGGGCTGACGTGCTCGGCGTCGAAGGTGATCGCCTCGTAGCACTCGTCGGAGATCACCCACAGGTCGTGGGCCCTGGCCAGCTCCACGATGCCGGCGAGCAGCTCGGCCGGGTACACCGCACCGGTCGGGTTGTTCGGCGAGTTGACCAGGATGGCCTTCGTCGCGGGGGTCAGCGACGCCTCGACGTCGGCCAGCCGCGGGATGAACCCGTCCTCGGCGCGGGCCGGGTAGGTGCCGACCTCGGTACCGGCGACCATGGCCGCCATCCGCCAGTTCGGGAACTCGGGGTCGGGCAGCAACAGCTCGTCGCCCGGGCCCAGCAGCGCCTGGAGCAGCAGGGTGATCCCGTTCATCGCGCCGTGCGTGACCACGATGTTCTCCGGGTCCACCACCAGGCCGTTCGCGGCCGCCAGCTTGGCTGCCAGGGCGGCCCGCAGCTCCGCGGTGCCACCGGAGGAGGTGTATCCCGTGTGCCCCGAGCGCGCGTCGGCCGCGACGGCATCCAGGACGTGGGCGGGGGTCGGGGTGTCGGGTTCACCGATCTCGAGGCGGATGGCCTCGGGGTCGGCCAGGGCGAGCTCCATGACGGCGCGGATCCCGCTGCGGGTCATGCGCAGCGCGGGAGAGGTCGAGATCGGCACGTACTGCACAGTAACAATCGTCAGATGTCCGCCGTGTGTCCTGCCTACTCGCCTTCCGCGAGCTCGATCACGACGCCGTCCCAACCCTCCAAGAGACCTCTGAGCAGGCCGGTGAACCCGATCGGGTAGACCGTCTCGTCCTGCTCCTCGAGGCCGTCGAGATCCCACCAGCGCAGCTCGTCCATGAACTGGAGCTCGACAGTGGTCCAGCCGCTGGTGTCGAGGCGGCCGGCGGGCCCGTCGAACCGGGCGAGGAAGAACTCCTCGTCCTGACGGACCGTCCGAGCCGCGAAGTCGAACAGGGCCGTACGCCGGATCACCGGCCCGACGAGCGACGTCGGGTCGAGCTCGAGGCCGGTCTCCTCGAACACCTCCCGGACGGCCGCACGGCGCGGGTCCTCGCCCGCGTCGATCCCGCCGCCGATCGTGAACCACCAGTGCCGGTCGGGCTCGTCGACGTCGTGCCCACGTGCCATGAGCACACGTTGGGCCCGGTCGAGCACGATGACGCGGGCCGCCTGGCGGTACGGCACACCGTCCGCACCCAGCACCCAGTCGGGGCCGAGCTGGACGAGCCCGTCGCGCCAGGCCTCGGTCACCAGCCGCGCTCGGCCAGCCGGTGCGGCTCGGGGACGTCCTCGACGTTGATGCCGACCATCGCCTCGCCCAGACCGCGCGAGACCTCCGCGATCACGCTCGGGTCGTCGTAGAACGTCGTCGCCTTGACGATCGCGGCGGCGCGCTCGGCCGGGTTGCCGGACTTGAAGATGCCCGAGCCCACGAACACGCCCTCGGCGCCGAGCTGCATCATCATCGCGGCATCCGCAGGGGTCGCGATCCCACCGGCGGTGAACAGCACCACGGGGAGCTTGCCGGCCTGCGCGACCTCCTTGACCAGCTCGTACGGCGCCTGGAGCTCCTTGGCCGCGACGTACAGCTCGTCCTCGGGCAGCGAGGTCAGCCGCGTGATCTGGTCGCGGATCTGGCGCATGTGCGTGGTCGCGTTCGACACGTCGCCGGTGCCCGCCTCGCCCTTGGAGCGGATCATCGCCGCACCCTCGGTGATCCGGCGCAGCGCCTCGCCCAGGTTGGTGGCGCCGCAGACGAACGGCACCGTGAACGCCCACTTGTCGATGTGGTGGGAGTAGTCGGCCGGGGTGAGCACCTCGGACTCGTCCACGTAGTCCACACCGAGGCTCTGCAGCACCTGCGCCTCGACGAAGTGCCCGATCCGAGCCTTGGCCATGACCGGGATCGAGACGGCGGAGATGATCCCGTCGATGAGGTCCGGGTCGCTCATCCGCGCCACGCCACCCTGCGCCCGGATGTCGGCAGGGACCCGCTCCAGCGCCATGACGGCCACGGCACCGGCGTCCTCGGCGATCTTCGCCTGCTCGGGCGTGACCACGTCCATGATGACGCCGCCCTTGAGCATCTCCGCCATGCCACGCTTGACCTTGGCGGTGCCGATCAGCTGGCCGTTGTCGTCGCTCATGAGACCTCGATGTACCGAAGAGTGATGGGGATCCCGGCGGCTTCGCCCGGGCGCGTCCATCCTACCGGTGGGGCAGCAGCGCCCCGGGCATCGCGTCGTCGATCTCGACGCTGACCGGGATCGGCGCGTGGCCGTGCAGCCGGAGCACCCGCACCACGACCTTGCGCCGCACCCGCCGGGTCTGCGCCACGGCCTCGTTGTGGAACCGTCGCGCGAGCTGGACGCGGTACCAGGCCGCCGCGAGCGCGTCGAGCAGCTCGCCGCCGTAGGGCTCGGCCCGCAGTGCCGCGACCTCGTCGTCGTCCGCCAGCGCGGTGCGCACGGTGGCGGACAGCTCCGACTCGGCCAGATCCCGGTCGGGGTGCTCGCCGCCGCCTACCGGGACCTCGGGGTCCAGGCTCCCCACCGGGAGCTCGTCGAGGGCGTCCGGGCCGGCCCCGGCCACCAGGGCGCGCCACGCGGCCTCCCCCACCAGCACCGAGCTCACCGGATCCAGCAGGCCGCTCGCGGCCAGCTCGGCGGCCACCGAGGCGCGCCGCACCAGCTGGTTGTCCAGCACCGCACGCGACGAGCCCACCTTGCGGTGCAGGCGGTCGAGCCGGCTCGCGACCACCCAGATCGACCAGATCGCCAGCAGCAGCGCCGCCGCGACCACGACCGTCACCTCTGACCAGGTCATCGCAACCCCACCCGGCGTGACGTCGGGTCCTCGGCCACCCGGGTCCCGGCACCGGCGATCACCATCTCGTAGACCGCCAGCACCTGTCCGGTCACCGCGGACCAGTCGAACCGACGCACCACCGCAGACGCGTGCGCCGTGTTGCGGGCCCGCAGGTCCGGGTCCCCCAGCACGCGCAGCAGCGTCGCCGCGAGGTCCGCCGAGTCGCCGACGCGGAACGTCTCGCCCGCGCGCCCGTCGTCCAGCACACGCCGGAACGCCCCCAGGTCGCTCGCCACCACGGCAGCTCCGGCGCTCATCGCCTCGACCAGCACGATGCCGAAGCTCTCCCCGCCGGTCTGCGGTGCGACGTAGACGTCGACCGAGGAGAGCAGGGACGCCTTCTCCTCGTCGCTGATCCCGCCCAGGAACTCCACCGAGCCCGCGTGCGGGCCGAGGGCGTCGCGCGCCTCCTGCGCACCGGTGTCACCGCGGCCCGCCACGAGGAACCGGGCTCCCGGGATCGCCTCGAGCACCGCCGGGATCGCGCCGGTCAGCACGGGCAGGCCCTTGCGCGGCTCGTCGAGCCGCCCAAGGAACGCGATCGTCGGCGCCTGCGGCGTGCCGGTCCACCGCGGGTCCGGCCGGGCGTCGGCGAAGGTGTCGACGTACACCCCGTTCGGGATCACGACGGCATCGCCGCCGAGGTGGTCGACGAGGGTGCGGCGGGCGTCCTCGGAGACCGCGATCCGCGCGGCGATCTTCTCCAGGCTCGGTCGCACGATGGGGTGGGCCACCTGCAGCGCGCGGGAACGCAGCAGCGCGGTGTGGAAGGTGGCGACGATCGGGCCCGATGCGATCCACAGCGCGAGCATGCCCAGGCTCGGGGTCACCGGCTCGTGCAGGTGCAGGACGTCGAAGTCGCCCGCGGCGAGCCACCGCCGCACCCGGCGGGCGCTGACCGGACCGAAGGTCATCCGCGCGACCGAGCCGTTGTACCGCACCGGCACCGCACGCCCCGCCGGGACCAGGTAGTCCGGGACCGGGGTGTCCTCGTCCGCGGGGGCGAGCACCGACACCTCGTGGCCGAGGCGCTGCAGCGCCTCCGCGAGGTCACGCACGTGGAACTGCACCCCGCCGGGCACGTCGAACGAGTACGGGCAGACGATGCCGATCCTCATCGCTCGCCTCCCGCCGCACCGGCCGCGGCCAGGCGGGCCGGGTCGAGGTCGCTGACGAAGACGCGCTGGAGCATGTGCCACTGCTCGGGGTGCTCGGCGATGTCCGCCGCGAGCACGTCGACCCAGGCCTGCGTGAGGGCGCGGACCCGGTCGGCCTTCGGTGTCCCCGGCGGCACCTCCACCCGCACGAACTCGATGCTCAGGCCCCAGCTCGACCCCGCGGCCCGCCGTCGCGGTCCGTCGATCCGCTCGTGGTGCAGGAGCGTCGCGAACAGCGCCGACCCGGTCGCGAGCGCGAGGGCCGCGGGTCCTGCCGCGACCCGGGCACGGTGCCCGCACAGGTCGACCTCGACGCCGCGCGACGTCAGGTCGCGGTCCGCCAGCAGCGGCATCAGGGCTCCTCCCGCCTTGGCGATACCCACCAGCTGGCGGAACACGCCGTGGCCGTCGTCCAGCGGAAGGATCCGCAGGCCGATGCCGGTGCGCAGGTCCACGAAGGCGTCGTACACCTCGGGCGGCTCGAGGCGCTCGGCCACGGTGGTCACCGGCGCCAGGTGGCGCGTGGCCCAGGCACCCGCCAGGTCCCAGTTGCCCTGGTGGCCGAGGGCGAGCACCACCGACCGGCCCGGCCCGAGCTCGGCGAGCACGCCCTCGGCGTTCACCGGCCGCAGCCGCGCGTCGACCTGCGCACCGGTGCGCCCCGGCAGCGTGAACGCCTCCGCGTAGTAGCGCAGGTACGCGCGCATGCCCGCGCGGCTCAGCGAACGCAGCTCGCGTGGTGTGGCGTCCGGCCGCACCTTGGCCAGGTTCGACTCGAGCCGGCGCACCCCGGCGCCGTGGCGCAGCCACGCGATCTCGGCGACCGCGTTCGCGGCCCCGCGCACCAGGGGTTCGGGCAGCCGCGGCGCCCAGCGCACGGCGGCCAGCAGGCCGCGGGAGGCGAGGGTCACGGTGCGTCCTCCGGCTCCTGGGCGGCCGAGAGCCGCCGCACGACCGCCATCCGCTGCACCACGGTGACGGCGCTGGCCACCGCAAGCAGGCCCAGCAGTGCGACGCCGACCTCGTGGGGCACACCCCAGCTCAGCAGATAGCAGACGGCGATCGCGATGACCATGCGTTCGCCGCGTTCGGCGATGCCGACGTTCGCGTCGAACCCGAGCGACCCGGCCCGGGCCCGCGCGTACGAGACGACGAAGCCGAGTGCCAGGCAGGACAGCGCGGCGATCTCACCGTACGTGCCCAGGCGCCCGGCGACCTGCTGCTGGAAGTAGAACGCGAGACCGATGAAGATCGCGGCGTCGGTCAGGCGGTCCAGTGTCGAGTCGAGGAACGCGCCCCAGGGGCCGGATGTGCCCGCCTTGCGTGCGACCGCGCCGTCCAGCGCGTCGCCGAGGGTGAGCAGCGTGAGCACGATCGCCCCCGCCAGCAGGTGCCCGGTCGGTAGCAGCGTGAGCGCGGCGACGATCGCACCGAGGGTGAACACGACCGTCACCGCGTCCGCGCTCACCCCGGCGCGGACGAGCAGCCCGGCGAGCGGGTCGAAGATCCGCCCGACGATCCCGCGCAACCGCGCGATCACGGCGCCGTGCCCGTGGGCCAGGCCGCGACCAGGCGGCTGCGGGTGTCGGCGAGCAGCTCGGGCAGCGCCTTGGTGCGCGCCACGATCGGCAGGAAGTTGGCGTCGCCGGACCACCGGGGCACCACGTGCTGATGCAGGTGCGCCGCGATCCCGGCGCCGGCCACCTGCCCCAGGTTCATGCCCAGGTTGAAGCCCTGCGGATCCATCGCCGCACGCAGCGCGACCAACGCCGCCCGGGTCATCGCGCTCAGCTCGTCGGCCTCGTCCGGCGTCAGCTCGAGCAGGCCCGACACGTGGCGGTATGGCACCACCATGAGGTGCCCGGAGTTGTACGGGTAGAGGTTGAGCAGGGCGAACGTCGTCACGCCCCGCGCGACGACCAGTCCGTCCGGGTCCGGACCGGCTGCGGCCCGGCAGAACGGGCACAGCTCCGCCCCGGGGCCGGTGGGCTTGTCCTGGCCCTGGATGTAGACCATCCGGTGCGGGGTCCACAGCCGCTCGTAGCCGTCGGGCACGCCCGCCAGGCCGTCGGTCGGCTCCACCCGCTCGTCGCGTGCCACGGTCAGACCTGGGAGCGGGTGCGGACGGCCTCGACGATCCTGGCCACCGCGTCCTCGACCGGCACGCCGTTGTCCTGGCTGCCGTCGCGGTACCGGAAGGAGACCGCGCCGGCCTCCACGTCCTCGCCGCCGGCGATCAGGGTGAACGGGATCTTCTGCGTCGAGGCGTTGCGGATCTTCTTGCCGAACCGGTCGTCGGACAGGTCGAGCTCGGCCCGGATCCCCGCCGCTCGCAGCCGTTCGACCACGTCGGCGAGATAGTCGTTGAACGGCTCGGCGACCGGGACGGCAACCACCTGCACCGGCGCCAGCCACGCCGGGAAGGCCCCCGCGTAGTGCTCGACCAGGATGGCGAAGAACCGCTCGATCGATCCGAAGAGTGCGCGGTGGATCATCACCGGTCGCTGCCGCGACCCGTCGGGCGCGGTGTACTCCAGCTCGAACAGCTCCGGCTCGAAGAAGTCCAGCTGGATCGTGGACAGCTGCCAGGTCCGCCCGATCGCGTCCTTGGCCTGCACCGAGATCTTCGGTCCGTAGAACGCGGCGCCACCGGGGTCGTCCACGAGCTCCAGGCCGGAGGCCGTGGCCACCTCGCGCAGGGTCTCGGTCGCCTCCGCCCAGCTCGCGTCGTCGCCCACCGACTTCTCCGGGTCGCGGGTGGACAGCTCGAGGTAGAACTCCTCGAGCCCGTAGTCCCGCAGCAGGTTCAGCACGAACGTCAGCAGCGAGGCCAGCTCGTCGCGCATCTGCTCCCGCGTGCAGTAGATGTGTGCGTCGTCCTGGGTGAACCCACGGGCCCTGGTCATCCCGTGCACCACACCGGACTTCTCGTACCGGTACACGGTTCCGAACTCGAACAGCCGCATCGGCAGCTCGCGGTAGGACCGGCCGCGCGAGGAGTAGATGAGGTTGTGCATCGGGCAGTTCATCGGCTTGAGGTAGTAGTCCTGCCCGGCGCGGCGGACGGTGCCGTCGGCGTCGACCTCGGCGTCCAGGTGCATCGGGGGGTACATGCCGTCGGCGTACCACTCCAGGTGCCTGGACGTCTCGAACAGCTTCGCCTTGGTGATGTGCGGGGTGTTGACGAAGGAGTACCCGGCCTCGACGTGCCGGCGCCGGGCGTAGTCCTCCATCTCCATGCGCACGATCCCGCCCCTGGGGTGGAACACCGCCAGGCCGGAGCCGATCTCGTCGGGGAAGCTGAACAGGTCCAGCTCGTTGCCCAGCCGGCGGTGGTCGCGGCGCTCGGCCTCGGCGACCCGGTCCAGGTAGGCGCGCAGCTCGTCCTTGGTCGGCCACGCGGTGCCGTAGACGCGCTGGAGCTGGGGGTTCTTCTCCGACCCGCGCCAGTACGCGGCCGCGGACCGGGTGAGCTGGAACCCGTTGCCGATCAGCCTGGTGGAAGGCAGGTGCGGGCCTCGGCACAGGTCCTGCCACGCCACGGAGCCGTCCCGGCGCAGGTTCTGGTAGATCGACAGGCCGCCGAGACCGACCTCGACGCCGGCGCCGTCCTCCTGGGCACCCGGGGTGCCCTTCAGGCCGATGAGCTCGAGCTTGTAGGGCTCCGCGGCGAGATCGGCGCGCGCCTCGTCCTCCGACAGGTCCCACCGGCGGAAGGTCTGGCCCTCCTTGACGATGCGCTGCATCGCCTTCTCCAGGGCCTTGAGGTCCTCGGGGGTGAACGGCGTCTCGACGTCGAAGTCGTAGTAGAAGCCGTCCGCGATCGGCGGTCCGATCCCCAGCCGGGCGGACGGGTTGATCTGCTGCACGGCCTGGGCGAGCACGTGCGCGGTCGAGTGGCGCAGCACGGCGAGACCGTCCGGCGAGTCGATCGTCACGGCCTCGACCGTGGCGCCGTCGGGGAGCTCGGCGGCGAGGTCGCGCAGCTCGCCGTCGACCCGCACCACCACCACCTCACGACGGTCGCCGTACAGCGCGGCGCCGGTCACCGGACCGTCGATCCGCTGCTCGACGCCGTCGACGGTCAGGCTGATCTGGGACACGGGTCTCCTCCGGGTGATCGGGCGGATCGATGCTACCGATCCCGAGCCACGGCGCGGTGCCATCGGGCCGTGCACGGGCCGGTCCGGGCCCTCGCCCGGAAGCCATGGTGCGACACGCCGGGACTGCTCCATCCGGGTGACGCCCGGCGCAGTTCACCCCTGCGGCGAACGGGTGAGGCCCGAACCGTGGAACGACGTCTGACCTGGGCATATACCACGGCTGACGGGGTCCCAATCGGGCAAAAGCCCCCTTTCGGGGGATGGGACCCGGGGGTGTCGGTGGGCGATACTGGGTTCGAACCAGTGACCTCCTCGGTGTGAACGAGGCGCTCTACCACTGAGCCAATCGCCCGACGTGGCGGTCGAGGTTCAACCGCACGACGCGTCCCGCATGCTACCCGGTACCCGACAGATTGCCGAAACCACCGGACCCCGGTCCCCCCGCCGCGGTCCTCCGGCAGGCACCTTCTCCGAGAGGGGTGACACATGGCCGACAGCCCCCGTGCCGTCCATGAGGCCGTCCCCATGCACCTGGTGCTCCCCGACGCCAGCGTGCTGCCGATCCGCGCCGACCTCACGTTCGACCCTGCGGATCCCTACACGGTGCGCGCCGACTTCGTCGGTTCGCACTCGACCTCCACGTGGTTGATCGGGCGCGAGCTCTTCGCGCACGGCATCCTCGCGGACGCGGCCTCGCCCGCCGGCACCGGCGACGTGCGCGTGTGGCGCGACGAGGACCCCACCTACCTGCTGCTGTCGCTGAGCGGCGTCGAGGGCGATGCGCTCCTCGCCGGCCCCGCCGAGCCGTTCGTGCAGTTCCTGTCGAAGACCGTGAAGCTCGTCCCGTTCGGCTCCGAGAGCCCGCACATGGAGGACGAGATCTCCCGCCTCATCACCTCGCTGCTGGAGGCCTGAGGCAAGGACGACCCGAGGCCCCGTCAGCCGAGCAAGGCGGCGGGGCCTCGTGGTGCCCGGACCACGGCGCGGACGACTCAGGGGTCGATCTGCTCGGCCGCCCGCCTGGCGTAGAGCTCGGTGACCTCCGCGATCAGCGGGGTGGTCTCCAGCGGGGTGCCGTCCAGCTCCACCACGGGCACGAAGGTGCGGATCGAGCCGCACAGCGCCAGCCCTGCCCGGCCGGCCTCGACCTCGTCGAGCACGTCCCACGCCAAGGTCTGCTCTCGCACCGGCAGGCCGTCCGCGGCGGACCACTCCAGGACCAGGTCGCGGGTGATGCCCTTGAGGCAGCCGCTGGACAGCGGCGGCGTGAGCAGCTCGCCGTCGATCTCCACGAAGACGTTGGACCCGGTGCCCTCGCACAGCTCGCCGCGGGTGTTGGCCAGCCACGCCTCGTCGGCGCCCACCTTGGTGGCGTCCGCGACGGCGACCACGTTCTCCGCGTACGACGTCGTCTTGAGCCCGGCGAGGGCCGAGCGCTCGTTGCGCACCCACGGCGACCGGACGGTGCGGATCGGGTGCGGCGGCGGCACGGGCCCGGCGACCACGAGGACGGTCTGCGGCCCGGGCGTGCGGGTGGAGCCCAGCGGTCCGACGCCGGCGGTCACGGTGATCCGCAACCGACCCAGGTCGGGCCGCTCGCCGAGCACCGCGTCGACCCCGGCCCGCACCGCGTCCAGGTCCGGGTCCGCCAGGCCGAGCCCGCGGGCCGAGCGGGTCAGCCGGGCCAGGTGCCGGCTCAGGGCGAACGCCCGGCCATCGACCACCTGGCAGGTCTCGAACACCCCGTCACCCACGGTGATGCCGTGGTCCACCGGGCTGAGCGCCGGTGCCTCGGGGTCGCGCAGCCGTCCGTCCAGCCACACCACGATGTCGTCCATCGGCCTCCTTCCACCGCGCCCATCCTGGCGCACGCTCAGCCGCTCGCGAGCCCGACGAGCCGTCGCGCCTTCAGCTCGGTCTCCGCCCACTCGGCGGCGGGGTCGGAGTCCCAGGTGATCCCGGCGCCGGTCCCGAAGTGCAGCCTCCCGCCGCCGTCGGGCGTCCACCAGAACGTCCGGATGCCCACCGCGAGCTCGGCGCGCCCCGCGTCGGCGTCCAGCCAGCCGACCGCGCCGCAGTAGGGGCCGCGCGGCACGGGCTCGAGGTGGTCGATGAGGCCGAGGGCGGCGTGCTTGGGCGCGCCCGAGACCGACGCCGGCGGGAAGGTGGCTGCCAGGACCTGCGGCCAGGAGGCGTCGAGCAGCATGCCGCGCACCGTGGTCACCAGGTGCACGAGCCCGGGGTGCGCCTCGACCTTCAGCAGACCCGTGACCTCGACGGTGCCGGGCCGGCACACCCGCTGCAGGTCGTTGCGCACCATGTCGGCGATCATCACGTTCTCGGCGGCGTCCTTCGCCGTGAGGCCCTCGGCGGTGACCGCGGTGCCCTTGATCGGCCCGGAGGTGATCCACCCGTCCGCGACCCGTAGGAACAGCTCCGGCGACGCGGTGACCACCCACACCGGTGGGGCAGAGCCGCCGGCCGGCACGTGGATCGCCCCGCCATACGGCGCCGGGTTGCCTGCGGCCAGCCGGGCGGCCAGAGCGGCGGCGTCCGGCTCGCCGTGCTCGACGGCCAGCGGCGCGTCCAGCACCCGGCAGAGGTTGACCTGGTACACGTCACCGTCGCGGATCGCGTCGCGCACCGCTGCGACGCCGTGGAGGTAGGCCGTCCGGTCCAGCGACGTGGCCCACTCCCCCGGGCGCGGGCCACGCCACGGTGCGCCGGCTCCGGGCCCGGGGTGGGGTTCGGACTCGGCGAAGCGCCACGCCCGCACCGGGCCCTCGAAGTCGGCCACCACGGCCCAGAAGCCCTCGGTGACCCGATCGGCCTGGGTGACCAGGTCCACGTGGTCGACCACACCCCGGGCCCGGCGCCCGCCGAGCAGCGCCCAGCCCTCGGCAGGATCGTCACGCGGCGGACGGGTCATCGGCACACCGTAGAGCGTCGAGTTGGACTCTCGGGAAGGGCGTCGACTAGAGTTCCGGATGCGCACGACGCCCCGGCGGACGTGTCGCGCGGACGTGGCTCAGTTGGTAGAGCATCACCTTGCCAAGGTGAGGGTCGCGGGTTCGAGTCCCGTCGTCCGCTCGGAGGCGACATCCACCACGTGGACACTGGCCTCAACGGTGGAGTGGCCGAGAGGCGAGGCAGCGGCCTGCAAAGCCGTATACACGGGTTCGAATCCCGTCTCCACCTCGCAGAGCAGTACCTTGCAGGACCACGGGCGATTGGCGCAGCGGGAGCGCGCTTCCCTGACACGGAAGAGGTCACTGGTTCGATCCCAGTATCGCCCACCAGAGTTTGAGCAGGTCAGAGGCCGTTCCAAGGACTCCGGGAACGGCCTCGATCTATGTGCGCGCGCACCCGCACCTAGGCGGCCCGCAGAGTCGGTCCCCCGACGAGCCGCCGTCGCACGTCACGTGGTCTCTGCTGCGGAACCAGGCCCAGCACCGTCTGCGGCCGGCTCGAACCGGATCTCCGCGGCGGCCCGGGACACGGCCTCGAACCTCTCGCGCTCGCCGGAGCGCAGGACCTCGGCCGCCGCGGCCTGCCGATCCTGCTCGCTCAGCAGCTCCTGGCCGAGCCGGCCGAGCATCGACCCGAGTGCCGCGCCGAGCCCCCCCTTGAGCTCCTCGAGGTTCGTGTTCATCACCAGGAGTCGGCGGTCGGAGACCGCGAGCTCGAGCCCCGGGCCGGTCCCTGCTGCCTCTTCGACGGACCGGGCCGTGGCCGGGTCCTCGATCCTGGCGCGCTCCTGCGCGCTGACCTGCCGGGAGAACACGACCGGGACGGTGTAGCGGTGCGGGCCGGCGCCCGTACCGAGGTCGGACGGCAGACCCGACGCGAGCACGGAGACCAGGCGCAGCACACGCGGGTCGTGCAGGGACGCCGGGGCCGCCGACTCGGTCGGTTCGGGGTTGCGGGTGAGCGTTGTCGACATGTCGTGTCTCTCTCGTTCGAGGGCGTCGGACGATCTCGCACCGGCTCGAGTGCCGGTGCGGCCGGTCCGTGTGACCGCACTGGGAACCGCGGCGGTCGGGCGGTGGCAGTGGACCGGTCAGCGGTGGGCGCGAGAGCCCTGGGACTCCGCTCGGTCGCCCCGGCCGATCCGGCGACGCAGCTGACCGATGCGCAGGCTGCCGACGACCAACGTCACGACGGCGAACCCCACGCCGGCGATGAGCAACGTCAGCGCGAGCGGGGCCGTGCCGGTCAGACCGAGGAAGGTCACCTCCACCGGGACGGTGTTCTGCAGCATGAACACGATCAGGAGCACCAGGACCGCAGCACCGACCACGATGCCGACCCATGCGGCTCCGGTGCGGGTGCGCTTCACGGGTGTGCGAGGGGGCTCGGGTGCCGCGGGCTCGGGCGGCAGTGGCGCCTCGGGTGGGGTCGCGGTGTCGTTGGGGTTCAGAACTGGGCTGCCGGTGCGGTTCCACGCGGGTCTCTGGACGGGCATGACGCCCTCCTAGGAAGTGCCGGGTGGCGGGCGGTGCAAAGGCTGGGCCCTTCGTCCCGGGACTGGTCCCAGCCTACGCCCCCGTCGCGGCCCGAGCCCGACGGGGCCGGAGCAGCGCCTCACCCGGACCCGGAGCCGGCCGCGATGCGCTCGAAGAGCCGGACGTAGTCGTCGACCATCCGGTCGGCCGAGAAGCGGGCGATCGCGTCCGCCCGGCACGCCATCCGGTCCAGCCCGCGGGCCGCGCCGACGGCGGAGACCGCACCGGCGACGTCGTCGACCAGGAATCCGGACACGCCCACCCGGACGACCTCGGGCATCGACCCTCGGCGGTAGGCGATCACGGGCGTACCGGCCACCATGGACTCGGCCACCGAGAGACCGAACGGCTCGTCGAAGGCGATGAGGTGGAGCAGGGCGAGCGCGCCCCCGAGCAGAGCGTCACGTTCGGCGGGGCCCACCGGCCCCAGGTAGGTCACCGCCCGCCCGTCGACGTGCGGGGCCACGGCGTCGCGGAAGTACTCCTCGTCGTGGATCACCCCGGCGATGACCAGGGGCAGCCCGGCACGGCGCGCGACCTCGACCGCCGTCGCGGTGCCCTTGTCGGGGTGGATCCGGCCGAGGAACAGCAGGTAGCCCCCGTCACCCGAGCCGAGCGAGAACCGCTCGACCTCGATCCCGTGGTGGATCGTCGCGGCGTAGGTGAGGTCGCGGTGCCGGTCCGCGTCGCTGATCGCGACGTAGTGGGCGACGTCGTCGTAGGCGCGGTAGACCGGGACGATCCGCTCCGACGAGAAGCCGTGGATGGTGGTCACCACCGGGGTCGCCACCAGCCGGCTGAAGACCAGGGGCAGGAAGTCGAACTGGTTGCTGATCACGTCGAAGTCGGCCGCCCGTTCGAAGGCCGCCGCGATGTGCAGGGCCTCGTAGACCTTGGCGTCCACCGCCGGGTCCTCCTCGTAGCCGGCGGGCGACTCGGCGTGCAGCGTGGCCCCGGTGACCGAGTCGGCCGTCGCGAACAGCACCACGTCGTGGCCCCTCGCCACCAGGCCCTCGGTGAGCGTGGACGCGACCTGCTCCCACGGGCCGTAGCTGCGTGGCGGCACGCGGTGGGCGATCGAGGCGAGCACGGCGATCTTGATGGGGTCCTCCCGGTGTCGTGGTGCACCGTACGCCCCGGGGACCGGCCACAGCTCGGGCTGCTAGTCTCAGCATGCGAACCGATGAAGCTCCGGACACAGTCCGGGCACCTGGCGCCTCGCGCGCTCCCGCCCGGCCGACCGGGACGTGGCTCCTCCTTGCGTGAACGGCAGCACGCTCGCTGCACCCAGGCACGGTGGAAGAGGGCCTCATGGCCGCCCGTCTCGGTTTCCTGTCGACCTATCCCCCGACCCAGTGCGGCATCGCGACCTTCTGCGACGCCTTGGCGTCCCAGCTCGTCGCCGACGGCGCGGAGGTCGGCGTCGTGCGCCTGGTCGACTCCCCCCAACCGGTCCGACCGCCGGTCGTCATGCAGTGGTCCACCGGCCGCGCGATCGACGCCGCGCAGGCGGCCGCTGCCCTGGACACCTACGACGTCGCCGTCATCCAGCACGAGTACGGGATCTTCGGCGGAGCCGACGGGATGGACGTGATCGAGGTGGCCGCGCGCCTGCACGTCCCGGTCGTGACGGTGCTCCACACCGTCCTCACGACACCGACGCCCAACCAGCACAGGGTGCTGGCCTGGCTGCTCGACTACTCCGACGCCGTCGTGACCATGACCACCACCGCGCGCGACCGCCTGATCGCCGGGTGGGGCGTGGACCCGGCGCTGATCTCCGTCATCCCCCACGGCGCACAGGACAACCGTTCACTGGTGGTCCCGGCCGCGTTCCGCGCCGTCGGCCGCGGGCCGGCCGGGCGCCCGGTCGTCCTGACCTGGGGGCTGCTCGCGCAGGGCAAGGGCATCGAGTGGGCCCTGCTCGCGCTCGCGGAGCTGCGCGCCCGGATCGACCTGCCCACCTACCAGGTCGTGGGCCAGACCCACCCCCGGGTCCAGGAGGCAGAGGGAGAGGCATACCGGAATCGGCTGCTCGCGCTGACCAGGGACCTCGGCCTGACGGACCGGGTCAGCTTCGACGACCGCTACCTGTCCGGGCCCGAGCTGCGCGAGGTCGTCCGCCGGGCCGACGTCATCCTGCTGCCCTACGACTCCGTCGAGCAGGTCACCTCGGGCGTGCTCACCGAGGCCGTCGCCGCGGGCAAGCCGGTGGTCTCCACCAGCTTCCCGCACGCCGTCGAGCTGCTCTCCGGGGGCGCCGGCGTCCTGGTCCCCCAGCGCGACCCGAGCGCCCTGGCCGACGCCTTGGAGCACGTGCTCACCGCGGGCGGAGCGGCCGCGACCATGGCCGCCGTCTCTCGCGGCCTCGCGCCGTCGCTGCTCTGGCCGGCAGTCGCCGCGCGCTACGTCGACCTCGCCGCGTCCCTCCGGGGCGCCGCGGTCGCCACGGTCGCCTGATGGACGCTGCCCGCTACGACCACCTGGCTCGACTCACCACGGACACCGGCCTCTACGAGCACGCGCTGGGGACCGAACCCAGGATCGAGCACGGGATGTGCGTCGACGACGTCGCGCGCGCCCTCGTGGTGACCTGCCGGGCAGTCGATCCGACCCCGGACCTGGCCGCCATGTCCCGCACGTACCTCGCGTTCCTGCTCCGCGCCCAGCATGTCGACGGCCGGATGCACAACAGGCACGACGGCACGGGCCGATGGCTCGACGACCCGTCGAGCGACGACCACTGGGGCCGGGCCCTGTGGGCCTTCGGCGTTGCCGCCAGCCGCTCGCCCGACGCCCAGGTCGCCGCCGGTGGCCAGGCCGGCGCGGCCCGAGCGCTGCTGGCGCGATCACCCCACCCGCGGGCGATGGCCTACGCGGCGCTCGGCGCGGTCCAGCTGCTGCGGGTCACGCCCGACGACTTCTCCGCCAGACGCCTGCTGCACGACGCAAGACCCATCCTGCCCACGCTCTCGGCCGCGACGACGTGGGGCTGGCCGTACGACCGGCTCACCTACGCCAACGCCGTGCTGCCCGAGGCGATGATCGCGGTCGGGCGTGCCCTGCGCGACGCCGACCTGCGCCACGACGGCCTGACCCTGCTCGGCTGGCTGGAGGAGGAGCAGACGCTCGACGGCCATCTGTCCGTCGTCCCCTCCGCAGGACGCGCGCCAGGTGACCGGCGACCCTCGTTCGACCAGCAGCCCATCGAGGTCGCCGCGCTCGCCGAGGCGGCTCGCACCGCGTTCGCCGACACCGGGGACGGGCGGTGGGCGATGCTCCTGGCCCACTGCGAGGCCTGGTTCGAGGGCGACAACGACGCCAACCTGCCGATCCGGGACCTCGCGACCGGCGGGGCCTGCGACGGTCTCGAGGACGGCTCGCTGAACCAGAACCAGGGCGCGGAGTCGACGCTCGCATGGCTGGCGACGTCCCAGCTCGCGCGCGAGCTGGCAACCGTCGCGGCGTCATGACCCCGGACCCGAGCTGGGTCCACCGGACTGCCCACGTCCTGAACCCCGATGCCACGCGCGTCGTGAGCGCGCTGTTCCTGCCCGGGCAGGAGCAGGCGGCCGGCGGCCGCTCGCGGTCCTCGGACGTGCTGGGACGTGTTCTCGCGCTGTCCGACCCGGAGGTGGCACGCGAGCTTGCCACCCTCACCGCGGCGTTCGCCCACCGCCACCGGGACCTGGAAAGCACGTGGGACCGCCATGCCGGCCTGCTCGAGCACCGGCTCGCGAACCCTGACGGCGTCTCCACGCCCAGGCGACGGCTCATCGGCGCCTCCTTCACCCAGGAGATCTCCATCGAGGGCGCCGGGCTGGCCAACCCGTCGATGGTGCCGCACCCCGACCAGTCCGGGCTGTCGCCGGGGGCGACCCGTTTCGTCATGACCCTGCGAGCCATCAGCGAAGGGCACCTGTCGAGCGTCGAGCTGCGCACGGGGACCGTCGACGCCGCCGGCGTCGTCCACCTCGACCCGGGCCCGCAGGTCGCCGTCCGAGGCGAGCCGAGGACCGCCGAGTACTCCCGGGCCGCCTTCGCCCACCGGCTCCACGAGGACGCTCCCGGCGACCACGTCGACGCCGAGGCGGTCGCCGACGCCGACTTCGTGCTCGCCGCCCTCCCCCCGTCGTTCGACAACGCGGACCTCGCCGGGGCGCTCGGGCTGCTGCACGCCCAGCGCCTGACCCGGGGGTCGACCGGGCTCACCGCCGACCGCTTCGCCCGGATCGCGTCCAGCACCTACCAGGTCGAGTTCGCTGCCGACTCCGACCTGCAGGAGCGCGTCCTCATGCCGCAGGCGCCCTGCGAGAGCCGCGGGATGGAGGACGTCCGCATGGTGCGCTTCGTCGGACCGGACGGCTCCGTCGAGCACCTGGGCACGTACACCGCCCACGACGGTCAGGCCATCTCGATCCAGCTGCTCCGCACGACCGACTTCCGCACCTTCGCCACGGCACCGCTCAGCGGCCCGGGAGCGCGGAACAAGGGCCTGGCCCTGTTCCCGCGGCAGATCGACGGACGCTACGTCGCACTGTCCCGCGCCGACCGGGAGAACAACGCCGTCACCACGTCGTCCGACCTGATGCACTGGGTCCACCCGGTCCGCATCCAGGAACCGCGTCGGTCGTGGGAGATCGTGCAGCTGGGCAACTGCGGGCCGCCGATCGAGACCGAACGAGGGTGGCTCGCGCTCACCCACGGGGTCGGTCCGATGCGCACCTACAGCATCGGGGCCCTGCTCCTCGACCTGGAGGACCCGACCCGCGTGATCGGACGACTCGAGCGTCCCCTGCTGAGCCCGGACGCGGACGAGCGGTCCGGCTACGTGCCCAACGTCGTCTACTCGTGCGGCGCGATGCGGCACGGACAGACGCTCGTCCTGCCCTACGGCTGCAGCGACGCCAGGGCCCGGATCGCGCTGGTCGATCTCGACCGGCTGCTCGACGCCCTCCACCCGCCGCGACGGCCTCGTGGCGCCACACCATCGACCTCGGAGGTCTCATGACCGCCTCGCTCGCCCCACCAGCCGAGTTCGGCGCCGCCGCCGTCAGGGTCAAGCCCTGGGGCCACGAGAAGATCTTCGCCGCGGGCGAGCACGGCTACGTCGGCAAGATCATCACCGTGGACGCCGGGCACTCGCTGAGCCTGCAGTACCACCACCACAAGGACGAGACGATCATCGTCGTCACAGGCGAGGCGACCGTCGACCACGGCCCCACCATGGACCTGCTCTGTTCGAGGACGATGCGGGCCGGCGACGTCGTGCACCTCGCGGCGGGCGCGCTGCATCGCGTCACGGCCGTGAGCGACGTGCTGCTCGCCGAGGTGTCGACCGCGCCGCCGGGTTGGCAGGCGGACATCGTGCGGCTGTCCGACCGCTACGGCCGCGACGGCACCACCGAGCCGTGAGGTCGACCGCGCGGGCAGCAGGCACCGCCATGCGCGCCTGCCCGCCGTCAGACGGGGACCCGGCGATCGCGTTCCCTGGCGGTGGCGCCGGCCAAGGTCGAAGCGTCTCCGTCGCTGTTCGACGCCAGCGCTTCAACCTTCAGGCCGACCCGCGCGATCGGGCGGCCGAGCGCAGCGAGGAGCCAGCGGCAGGCCCGAGGACGTGACAGCGGAAGGTCCGTCGCGCCCCGATCGCGCCAGGCGTCAACCTCCCGGCACCCTCGTGCGTCAATAGGGGTTGTGAGGGCATCGGACCGGCAGCCGGCGACGGCGGTGGACGCGGTCGAGCCGGTGATCCTCGTGGACGACGCACCGCACACGACCCACGACGCCGAGTTCACCGCGTTCGTCCGCGCCCACCAAGCAGATCTGCTGCGGACCGCGTGGCTCCTGGTCGGCGATGCGCACCGGGCCGAGGAGCTCACCCAGAACGCCCTCGTGCGCACCTACGGCGCGTGGCGGCGGGTGCGGGACGGCGATCCGCTGGCCTACGCCCGCAGGGTGCTGGTGAACCTGCGGACCGACTCCTGGCGGCGGCGCCGCCGCGAGCTCCTCGTAGAGCCGGACCAGCTCGCCCACGAGGTGCGCCCCGGACGCGCGGACGACGACCGCCTCGCCGACCGTGACCTCGTCGTCCGCGCGCTGTCCACCCTGACCCGGCGCCAGCGGACCGTCCTCGTGCTGCGCCACTTCCTCGGGTTGCCGGAGGCCGAGGTCGCCGACGAGCTCGGCGTGAGCGTCGGCACGGTGAAGGCCACCACGGCCCGAGCCATCGCCAAGCTCCGCGCCGAGCTCGTCGCCGAACCCTCCGCTGCCGCAGCTCCTCCGTCACGCACCCGCACCGGGGACACACCATGAGCACCGAGCACGACGACGCCGACCTCCTCGAGTCCCTGTGCACCCGCGCCGACCACGGCATGCCGGACATGCAGCTCGACCCGGCAGGCGTGCTCACCGCCGCGCGCCGACGCCGGACGCGGGTTCGCGCGGCTCGCACGCTCGGGGTCGGCGCCCTCGCCGTCGTCGTTGTGCTGGGCGGCGTCGGCCTCGCCAACCCGCCCCTGGTCGCCCACCTCGCCACGACGATCACCGGCGAGGACCACGGCCACGCGACCGCCACGGCCACGCCGCCGACGACGCCCCCCGCTCCGCTGCGTACCGCCGACACCGGGCCGACGATCGCCCCCGCCGACCGCTCGTTCGGCGCCGCCGTCGCCGCGGTCGCCGCCGGTCTCGACGACGGCGTCGTACCGCCGGGGTTCAGCTATGCAGACAGCGTCGAGGTCGACGGCACGGGGGCCACGAGCAACGTGTACGCCGGCGCGGACGGGCCCACCGGGCCCATGCTCTACCTCTACACGGGCATCAGCACCGGCTACGTCACCGAACGCGAGTCGGGCCTCACCTGGCAGGCCGCGACGGGCTTCGCGGACGGGTACGACGTCCACATGGCCACCCACCCCTGGTCCGGCACCACGTGGGCGTTCGTCGACATCGACGCCGCCGACGGCACCTCGGTGCAGCTGATCGGCAACGGGGTCCCCCTGGGCGACCTGCTCGCGACCGCCCACCGGCTCCTGGCGGCCGTCGGGCGCGACGCCGGCTGAGCCCCCGAGGGCCGCGCGCCCGAGACCCTGGACAAGCCGACCGTCGATAGTTGATGATAATGCGTATCGATATCATCGAGTCTCGCCGGCAGGAGCGCCCGAGGAGGCCCTCATGACCGCACACCAGCCCGCACGCCCGTCGCGGAGCCACTCCAGGGAGTGCTGCGTCCACGAGGCGATCCACAGCCGGAAGATGGAGGGCATCCACCGCGATCCGGCACCCGGCAGCACGCCCGCCGGCCGGGACGGGGTCCACACCCCCGCTCCCGACCGGTCTCACGGCCGCTAGGCAGGTCGCACACATCCGTGCGTCACAGGCCGTCGCTCAGGCGGCGACCCGCGCAGCGGGCGACGCGCTGTCGCGGCGCCTGTCGAGCCAGGCGTAGGTCCACAGCTTGACCCGGTCCTCGATGAGGAACCAGAACAGCGCGTACCCCCACACGACGGCGGCCCAGCCCCAGCCGAGCGGGCTCATCAGCAGGCCGTACACGGCGATCAGCGTCGCGATCGCCTGCGTACCGATCACCGCGCCGAGCAGGATCGGCGCCGGTCCGGGACGGGTCCAGAACGGCCCGCGCGAGCGCGTGACGAAGATCGTCAGGTGCCCGGACACCGAGAGCTTGAGATAGATCAGCGTCCGGATCATCGTGCGGTCGACGTGGAAGGCCTGGTCGGCGAGAACGAACAGCAGGAAGGTCTCCAGCACACCCATCACGCCGATCGCGGTCGCCACCGTCAGCACCCGCCGCATGTCCCACGCGGCCGGTCTGCTCGAGCCATGGATGTGGTCGTAGGCGATGGACAGGATCGCGCCGTCGTTGAGCACCGCCAGGAGCACGATCATGGCGGCCGTCACCGGGAAGAAGTTCATCACGAGGATCGCGAGCGTGATGACGAAGAGCACCCGGATGGTCTCGGCGATCCGGTAGGTCGCGTAGCTCGTCATCCGAGCGAAGATCTCGCGCGCCTGACGGATCGCCTCGACGATCACCGACAGGCCGGCGGACAGCAGCACGACGTCGGCAGCGGCCCTGGCGGCATCCGTAGCGCCCGCGACGGCGATGCCCGCGTCCGCCTGCTTGAGAGCCGGCGCGTCGTTCACGCCATCCCCGGTCATCCCGACGATGTGCCCGCGCGCCTGGAGCGCCTTGACGATGCGGTACTTGTGCTCGGGGAACACCTGCGCGAACCCGTCGGCGACCTCGACCTCGTCGGCGAAGGCCTCGTCGACGTCCGAGCCCGCCTCGCCTGAGGCGCCGTCCAGCGTCTCGGCGTCGACGATGTCGTCCCCGAGGCCGACCTGGCCGGCGACCTGCCTGCCGATCGCCACCTGGTCCCCCGTCACCATCTTGACGGTCAGCCCGAGCTCACGGGCCGCGGCGATGGTGTCCGCCGAGTCCTCCCTGGGCGGGTCGGCCAGGGCCAGCACGCCGAGCAGGCGCCAGTCGCCGTCCTCATCGCCGTCCGCCCGTGCCACTCCGAGCGAGCGGTACCCGCGTGCGGCGAAGCGCTCGACGACCTCGCGCACACCCGCCGTGGCCGAGTCGGATCCGCACAGCTTCTCGATCACCTGCGGCGCGCCCTTGGTCACCCGATAGGGGGACGCCCCATCGATCCTCGCCTCGGTGCGCTTGGAGACCGGGTCGAACGGCTGGAACCCGGTGACGCGGTCCGTCGGGACCCGCGAGCCTGCCGCAGCGAGCACGGCCAGGTCGATCGGGTCCCGGTCCTCCGAGCGCGAAGCCAGCGCAGCCGCGCCGATCAGGCCGTCCTCGTCCGACCCGCCAGGGGTCCAGGTCTCGGCGACCGCGAGCTTGTTCTGGGTCAGGGTGCCCGTCTTGTCCGAGCACAGCACGTCGATGCCGCCGAGCTCCTCGACCGCCGGCAGGTGCGAGACGACCGCCTGGCGCTTCGCCAGGTGCCGGGCACCCACCGCCATCGTCACCGAGAGCACCGCGGGCAACGCGACGGGCACGGAGGCGATCGTCACGACGAGCGCGAACTCCAGGACGGACAGCACCGGGTTGCCGCGGATGATCGACACGACCACCGTGATCGCGACCAGCACGACCGCGATGACGATCAGGTAGTGGCCGATCCGCATCACCGCCTGCTGGAAGTGACTCGTGGTGCCCGCCTCCGAGACCAGCTCCGTCGTCCGGCCGAAGAAGGAGTTCGTGCCGGTCGCGTAGACGACGGCGTCGGTCTCCCCCTGGGCCACGACGGCGCCGGAGTAGAGGTCTTCGCCCTGCCCTCGGGTCACGGGGAGCGACTCGCCGGTCAGGGCCGACTGGTCGACCTGCGCCTGCACGTCCTCGAGGATCTTCGCGTCCGCGGGGACCACGTCGCCGAGCCGGACGCGGATCACGTCCCCGGGCACGAGCTCCCGGACCGGGATCTCCACCCAGCTCCCGTCCCGGCGCACCCGCGCGGAGGTCGCGAGCCGGCTCTTGAGGGCCTCGATCGCGTTGGTGGCCTGATGCTCCTCGGCGAACGCCACGACCCCGTTCATGGCGAGCAGCACGCCGATGATCACCGCGTCGGACCAGTGCTTGACCAGGATCGACAGGATGAGCGCGGCCTCGATCATCCAGGCGATCGGCCCCCAGAAGTACCCGAGGAACGTCAGCAGCGCGCTGCGCCGCTTCTCCTCGATCTCATTCGGGCCGTACCGCGCCAGCCGGTCGGCGGCCTGGGTGGTGGTGAGGCCGTCCGGAGCGGCATCGAGCGCGGCGAGGACGGACTGCAGGGGCATCTCTTTGAGTTCGGTGGCCGTGGCCAACAGATCTTCGCCTTCTTCCGAAGGGTCGTGCGGACGCACCGGGCTGCGGCGCGCGTGGGGCTAGCTGCCCGTGGCGCGCCGAAGGTGGCCGGCATGGGCTCGCCCGCCGCGAGGCGCAGCGCGTCCGCCGGGAGCTCCGGCCGGGAAGGCGCCGCGCGCGGCGAGGGGGGTGGGGACGGCGGTCAGGTCTGCGTCGTCGGACGCCGACATGACGGGCCTCCCGAGGTTGTGCTGTCGCGAGTGCCGGGACCCCGACACTCGGCTCGGGTGCCGAGGAGGCGACGCCGTCCACGCTAGTCCTCCCACGTCTGCGACGCAGGTCGAGCCGCACCGGGCGGCTCAGGTCACGACGAGCCCTTGTCGCCGGCGCCGAGGTCGACGACGGTTCCGGGCAGTCCCGTTGTGCGGGCGCGCCGCGATAGGGGCGGTGGTGGTCCGGCCGACGCACCGCGCACGCGCCCGCTCACCGCGACTCCCCACGTCCCTCCATGAGGGCGTCCCGGGTGGCGCGGTAGGTCTCGACGTCGATCTCACCCTGCGCCAGCCGGCGGTCCAGGATCTCCAGGGCCGCCGCCGTGCCGCTCGGGCGCGCCGGCGGCACCGCAGGTGGCGCCACCGGAGGCGCGGCGGGTGGCTGAGGCGGCACCCGCGCGCCGCTCGTCGCCAGTCGCACCACGAGCCAGACGATCACACCGAGCAGGACGAGCCAGAAGAGCCCCATGCCCAGCCAGCCGAAGCCGTTCATCCCACCGCCGTACCAACCCATCATCGTGTCGACCTCCAGTTGGTCTCTCGGTTCAGGATGCGCGCCGAACCTGAGAGGACGACCGTGGCGACGACGAAGATCCCATGAAGATCATCGGCCGACTCGCGTCCGGCGACGGGCCGGTCAGCGGGCCGAGCGCAGCTCCTGGGTCACCGGGCACTGGAACGGGTCCCGGGCCGCGACGCCGACCTCGTTGAGGTAGCGGACCACGATGCCGTAGGACCGCACCGCGGTCGTCTCGGTGTAGGGGATGCCCTGCTCGGCGCAGGCCTCGCGCACCAGCGGGCGTGCACGGCGCAGGTGCGGACGGGGCATCGACGGGAACAGGTGATGCTCGATCTGATGGTTGAGCCCACCCATCGCCACATCGGTCACCGGCCCGCCGGAGATGTTGCGGCTCATCAGCACCTGCCGGGACATGAAGTCGATCCGGCTGTCCTTCGGCACGAGCGGCATGCCCTTGTGGTTGGGCGCGAACACGGCGCCCATGTACAGCCCGAACAGCCCGAGCTGCACCCCGAGGAACGCGAAGGCCAGACCGACCGGCATGAACCAGAAGACCAGGGCGAGGTAGCCACCGATCCGCAGCGTCACGAACGCGATCTCCACCGGGCGTCGCTTGACCGTGCCGCGCCCGAAGATCGTCTTGATCCCCGAGACATGCAGGTTGAGCCCCTCGAGCAGCAGGAGCGGGAAGAACAGCCAGCCCTGCCGGGCGGTGAGCCAGCCGCGCAGTCCGACCCGCGGGGTCTTGATGTCCTCGGTGTGGAAGATGATCGTGTCCGTCGCGATGTCGGGGTCCGCGCCGATCTGGTTGGGCTTGGCGTGGTGGCGGGAGTGCTTGTGCTGCCACCAGCCGTAGCTCATTCCGGCATACAGGTTCGCGATGACCAGGCTCGCCCAGTCGTTCCAGCGCCCGGAGGCGAAGATCTGCCTGTGCGCCGCGTCGTGGCCGAGGAACATCACCTGGCCCAGCACCACCGCAAGACCCGCGGCCACCAGGAGCTGCCACCAGCTCGCCCCGAGCAGCACCACGGCTGCCCCGAGCCCGCCCAGAGCCGCCGTCAGGCCGATGAACCACGTCCAGTAGTAGCCGTGCCGTCGCCGCATCAGGCCGGCGTCCTGAACGCGCTGGCTCAAGGCGGCGTAGGCGCTCGTCTGACGCTCGCGCGGCGCCGGTATGGGGGGGAGTGCAAGGGTGGCCATGGTGCGTCCGCTCCGTGAGAGTGCGACGCACCGGACAGCACATCGAGGCACCCAGGATACCCTGCCGGGGTCGCCGACGCCCGAGGGCGAGCACGGATCGGGTACGCTCAAGTCTTACGTTGCAGTGTTTCTTGCGTTTGAAGGCGCCTGCTTGACCGGCGCCGGCCCTTTGCGGAGCAGACGAACGAACCATCGTGACGACCGCCGACGACAAGCGCCGACGGTTGACTGCTCTGGAAGGAGCTCCCATGACCACCGGAACCGTGAAGTGGTTCAACGCCGAGAAGGGCTTCGGCTTCATCGCCCCCGACGACGGCGGCGCCGACGTGTTCGCGCACTACTCGGCCATCGCGACCTCGGGCTTCCGTAGCCTCGAGGAGAACCAGAAGGTCGAGTTCGAGGTGACGCAGGGCCCCAAGGGCCCGCAGGCCGCGAACATCAAGCCGCTCTGACACATCTGACGAAGGCGGGTCCCACCACGGGGCCCGCCTTCGTCGTCTCCTGAGACCTCCCACGTCGCTTGACCGCGTCCGATATCTCATCCACTATTGAGTCAATGGACACTGAGTGGATGAAGGGCATCGATGAGCGTGCCGCCCTGCACGCAGCGCTCGGCGAGCCCGGGCGGCTCGCGGTCGTCGAGCTCCTGCAGTGGGGCGACCGGACGCCGTCAGAGCTCGCCGACCTGCTGGGCATGCGCTCCAACCTGCTGGCCCACCACGTCAACGTGCTCGTCGACCACGGCGTCGTCCGCCGCACCCCGTCGGAGGGAGACCGGCGCCGGACCTACCTCAGCCTGGAGCCCGGTGCGCTGGACGCCCTGACCGCGCCGTCCGCGTCGTCCGCAGGCGCCGGGCGGGTGCTGTTCGTGTGCACGGCGAACTCGGCGCGGTCCCAGCTCGCCGCCGCGCTGTGGCAGCGGACCAGCCCGCTCCCTGCGACGTCCGCCGGCACCCACCCCGCGGCCCGGGTCGACCCCGGGGCCGTGCGCGCGGCGAGGCGGCACCACCTGCCGACCCTCGGCGTACCGCAGGCCCTGGGCGCCGTGCATGCGGAGGGCGACTTCGTCGTCACGGTCTGCGACCGCGCGCACGAGGAGACCGGCCTCCTCGCCGACTCGCACTGGTCGGTCCCCGATCCCGTCGGCGGCGACGACGAGCGATTCGAGGCCGCCCTCGCCGAGCTCGAGCGCCGCGTCACCGCTCTCGCACCCCGACTGGCCACGAGAGCGTGACCGGGACCACCCGAAGGAGTCCGTCATGAACCATGTCGACGACCCGCACGACGACCTGGCCATCGACGCCCGCCTGGTGCTGCGGCACGCCGCAGCCCGCCTCGCGGAGGAGTTCGCAGGGGTGTTCGGCGCCGAGACCATCGAACGCTTCCTCCTGTCCTCCTACGACCAGTTCGCCGGACGTGCCACGGTCACGACCTTCCTGCCCCTGCTGGCCGAGCGATTCGCCCGCCAGCGGCTGCGCGCCCTGGCCAGGGTCGAGGGCAAGGTGGTCGACGGCAGGCCGGTGGTGCTGTTCCTGTGCGTGCACAACGCCGGCCGCTCCCAGATGGCGCTCGGCTTCTTCACCCGCCACGCCGGCGAGCGCGCGGTCGCCTGGTCCGGCGGCTCCACGCCGGGCGTCGAGGTCAACCCTGCGGCCGTCGCCGCGATGGCCGAGCGCGGCATCGACATCTCCGCCGAGTTCCCCAAGCCCTGGACCGACGAGATCGTCCGGGCCGCCGACGTGGTCGTCACCATGGGTTGCGGCGACGCCTGCCCGATCTTCCCCGGCAAGCGCTACGAGGAGTGGGAGCTCGACGACCCCGCGGGCCGGGATCTCGCCGACGTACGCCCGATCCGTGATGAGATCGAGCGCCGTATCCTCACCCTGCTCGCCGAGCTGGGCGTCGCCACCACGACCACCGCCCCCGTCTGACCTGCCGCGACACCGTCCGGCACCACCCGAGCACCAGGAGGAACCCATGACCGACTCCCCCGCCGCCGAGCGCCCCAGCGTGCTCTTCGTGTGCGTGCACAACGCCGGCCGTTCCCAGATGGCCGCCGGCTGGCTGCGGCACCTGTCCGGCGGAGCGGTCGAGGTCCGCAGCGCAGGGTCGATGCCCGCCGACCAGATCAACCCGGTCGCGGTCGAGGCCATGCTCGAGCAGGGCGTCGACATCCGGGCCGAGCAGCCCAAGGTGCTCACCACCGAGGCCGTCCAGGCGTCCGACGTGGTCGTGACGATGGGGTGCGGCGACGCCTGCCCGATCTTCCCGGGCAAGCGCTACGAGGACTGGGCCCTGGACGACCCGGCCGGCCAGGGCATCGACTCCGTGCGACCCATCCGTGACGCCATCGAGGCACGCATCCGCATCCTGCTGGACGAGCTCGGTGTGGCCGCGGTGGCCTGAGACTCAGCGGCGGGGCCGCCTGCGGGGTCGACGCCAGGCCTCGCGGCGCTGCGCGATCATGCTGCGACGCACCGGTGCCGCGATCAGCTCGCCGAGCGTGACACCGGCCGCCAGGCCGAGCCCGACCATCGCCGCCCCGAGCAGCACCTGGGCGCCCTCGGCGAGGCTGCTCGAGTCGTCGACCAGCAGGTACAGGCCGTGATAGATCGCCAGGCCAGGGAGCAGCGGCACGATCCCGCACGCGGACGCCACCAGGGCCGGCACCTTGAGGCGGGAGGCGAGCGACTCGGCACCGAATCCGATCACCAGCGCCGCCCCGGCACTCGCCACGGCAGGCCCCACCTGGAGCTCGCGCAGCCCGGCGAACACCAGCCACGCCACGGCGCCGGCGAGCCCCGCCACCACCGCGGCACGCGGCCGGGCGTAGGACGCCAGAGCCCAGGCCCCGGCCACCACGGCCGCGCTGACCACCTGGAGCACCGGAGACACGAGGGCGGTCGGGTCGTCGACCAGGTCGAGCGCGACCCCCATCCGACGCGAGACATCGAGCACCGCGCCGATCCCGACCACGATCCCGAGGGTGAGGAGGAAGACCTCGAAGACCCGGCCGCTCGCCGTCACGGGGAAGCCGCTCAGGGCGTCGTCGGCGGCCCCCACCAAGGACAGTCCGGCCAGCAGCACCACGATCCCGGAGGCGACCACCAGCGACGGGGGCAGCGTGGCGAGCTCGACCGGCAGCACCGGCACCACCACGAGCAGCAGCACCGCGACGCCCGTCGCGACCGCCGCCCCGACCGCCTGGAGGAAGAACGTCGGGACCCCGTGTCGGCCCAGCCACCGCACCACGCGGTCGATCAGCGCGGTCGTCGCACCGGCGACGAGCGCGACCCACACCCCGCCGCCCAGGAGCAGGGCCACCGCCGCCGCCATCACGGACAGCAGCAGCGTGATCACCGCAGGCCGGTACGGCTGGGCGGCGCCGAGCACCGCGTCGAGGTCGCCATGGGCGCGGTCGAGGACCTCCGGCGCCTCGGCCGGCGGGACCTGCTGATCGGTCAGCGCCCGCTCGAGGCGCAGGACGGCGCTCAGCCGCCCGTAGTCGACCGTGCGGCTGCGCGCCACGCGCATCACGGTCAGGGGCGTGCCGCCCACGCCCGGGTCGTAGGAGACCGTGATCGACGTGAACGTGAGATCGACCTGGCACCCCTCGAGCCCGAACGCCGCGGCGATCCGCTGGATCGCGCCCGTGACGTCGGCTGCCGCGGCGCCGAGCGAGAGCATCGCCTCACCGATGCGCAGGCCGAGCTCGAGCACGCCGTGGACCGTGGCCGCATCGAGCCGCCCGGCCTTCGAGCGCTCGGCGACCGGCGCGGCGGGCTGCCCACCGAGGGCGCGACGGACGAGCGCGCGCACCTCCCAACCCATCCCCCGAGCCTACGGGGCGGCGCGGGGCGGCCCGGACGCCGGGAGACCCGGAGGACCGGAGGACCGGAGGCCGGAGACCCGGAGGCCCGGGCCTCCGTCAGGTGTGACCGCCGATCCGCACCGGCACGCGCCGCGGGCCGAACTCCCCCGCGTGCGCCTCGAAGCGACCGGGCAGCCGGGTCCCGCAGTCCGGGCAGCACCCGTCGGCGGTCAGCCGGTAGCTGCGGATCGTGTACCAGTCCCTGGCGATCAGCGTCGCGCCGCAGGACGCGCACGCGGTGGTCTCCCCCGCCGGGTTGACGACGTTGCCGGTGTAGACGAAGTGGAGGCCCTCCTCCAGGCCGATCCCCCGCGCCCGGTCCAGGGTGACGCGCGGGGTCGGCGGCACGTCCCGCATGCGCCAGTCCGGGTGGAACGCGGTCACGTGGTGCGGCACGTCGGGTCCCAGCTCCTCGCGCACCCAGGCGAACATCGCGTGCAGCTCTGCGTCGGAGTCGTTGTGCCCGGGGATCAGCAGCGTGGTGATCTCCAGCCAGACGTCGGTCTCGTGGTGCAGGTACCGCAACGTGTCGAGCACCGGGCCGAGCCGGGCCCCGGTGACCTTCCGGTAGAAGTCGTCGGTGAAGCCCTTGAGGTCGACGTTGGCCGCATCCATCGCGGCGAACAGGTCGTGGCGACCCTCGGGGTTGACGTAGCCCGCGGTCACCGCGACCGAGGCCAGGCCCACCGTCCGGCATGCCTGCGCCACGTCGATGGCGTATTCGGTGAAGATCACCGGGTCGTTGTAGGTGAACGCGACGCTGCGCGCCCCGGAGACCTGCGCCGCGGCCGCGATCGCCTCGGGACCGGCCTGGTCGGTGAGCCGATCGGTCTCCCGGGCCTTGGAGATGTCCCAGTTCTGGCAGAACTTGCAGCCCAGGTTGCACCCGGCGGTGCCGAACGACAGGACGCTGGTGCCCGGGAAGAAGTGCGCCAGGGGCTTCTTCTCGATCGGGTCGAGGCAGAAGCCCGACGATCGCCCGTACGTGGTCAGGACCAGCTGGTCGCCCAGCCGGCGGCGCACGAAGCAGAACCCCCGCTGCCCGTCGCGCAGCCGGCACTCGCGCGGACACAGGTCGCACTGGAGGCGCCCGTCGGCCACCGCGTGCCAGTAGCGCGCGGGGTGGTCGGACTCCGCGATGGCGGTCATCGGTCATCCTCCTCACGCAGCTCGGTGACGGTGTAGGTGCCCAGGACGACGTCGTCGGTCCACCAGCCGGGTGGCAGCCCGGCCTTGCGCAGCAGCGCGTCGAGGAACTGCTCGGGGTCGGGCAGGTTCCGCCACACCTGGGGCAGCAGGGTCGCCCGCCGACCCCCGCAGGTCAGGACCACGCCGTCGACGCCGGGGCGCAGCCGGGCCACCGCGTCGGCGCGGTCCGCCACGGGCAGCGGGGTCACCGGCGACAGCACCGAGACCTCGATCTCGACGTCCTCCGCCTCTGCCCGGGTCAGGGGGCTGAAGCGTGGGTCGCGCAGGGCCGCCGCCCTCGCGTTCTGCTCGACGTCCTCGGCCAGCGGTCGCACCGCGGTCAACGAGCCCAGGCAGCCCCGCAGGTGCCCGTCGAGCGTGAGGGTGACGAACGACGCCCCGTCCGCGCGCGCCCAGTCCGGCGGTGGCGGCGGGTCGGGAGCGCCGCGCACGTGCAGCGCCCGTGCGATGGCAGCGCGAGCCAGGCCCACGAGGACCGGGGCGGCGTCCGGTGGCAGCGCGCCGGGAGCGGCCGCGGGGCCCTCAGACGGCGGGCTCGTCGAACGCGACGGCTGCATAGCCCACCACCCTTCGCCGGTCGCCTGCGGTGTCGCCCGAGCTGCACGCCCCGAGCAGCCGCGGCCTCAGGCCGCGACGCCGCGCCGCGACCAGCAGCCCGTTGAGCGGGGTCGCGCCGCAGGCCTGCTCGTGCCCGAGCGGGCCCTCGAGCCTCAGGACCTGGCCGACGGTCACCGCGTCGACGGTCGCGGCCTGCTCGTAGGTCAGGTAGTGCGACAGGTCCGAGCTCACCACGACGACGGTCTCAGGCCCGCCCCATACGGCGTCCAGCACCGCTGCGACGTCCTCCGGAGCGGCGCGGCCCACGGCGAGCGGCAGCACCTCGACGTCGCCGAGGGCGACCTGCAGGAAGGGCAGGTGCACCTCGAGCGAGTGCTCCAGGGCGTGCACCACTGGGCGCACCACGACCTGCGGGAGCGCTGCGAGCACGGCCGGCTCGGGCTCCACGGCCCGCACGTCGCCCAACGGCGTCGCGAACGCGTGCGCCCCCGGGAGCGCGAGGCCGTCGACCGCGACACGGTGGGTCGGGCCGAGCAGCACCACCCGGTGCACCCGGTCACGCGCCCGCGCGAGCTCGGCGTACCCGAGTGCCGCCGTCGAACCCGAGTACTGGTAGCCCGCGTGCGGGAGCAGGTAGGCCTTGCCGGGCCCTCGCGCGGCGTCCGCCGCGTCCGCGGTGTCCGCCGCCGAGGCGAGCAGGTCCCGCACGTCCCGCTCCAGCGCGGCACGCTCCTCGGGGTAGAACAGTCCGGCGACGGCCGCCGGTCTCACGTCCGGCACGACTCCAGTCTGCGCCCCTCGGCGCCCGATGGCACGCGCCGCACCCACCCCCTGGGCGACTGTCGGGGACAGGCGCGAAGATCGCCGCGTGGCACTCACGACCGTCGACCTCAACCGCGCGTTGCTCGCCCGGCAGCTGCTGCTCGAACGCGTCCCGCTGACCGTGACCGAGGCGGTCCGGTGCGTCGTTGCGCTGCAGGCCCAGGAGCCGGCCTCGCCCTACCTCGCGCTCTGGGCCCGCCTCTCGGCGTTCGACCCCGCCGAGCTCGACACCGCGTTCCGGGACGCGACGGTGGTCAAGGCGACCCTCATGCGGATCACGCTGCACGCCGTGCTGCCTGACGACCACGCGCCGCTGCACGCGGCGATGGTGGCCTCGCTGCGGGCCTCGCGGCTGTTCGACCGCCGGTTCCGTGAGTCGGGCGTCCCGATCGCCGACGTCGACGCGGTGCTCCCGGACCTTCTCGGCTTCGTGGCCGAGCCACGCTCCGCCGCCGAGGTGCAGAGCTTCCTCGCCGAGCGCGGCCTGCCGCACCCGCGGGTGTGGTGGGCCCTGCGCACCTTCGCCCCCGTGCGCCACGTGCCCGGCGGCGGCGCGTGGGCCTTCGGCCGCGACCGCGGGTTCGCCGCCATGCCACCGACCTGGCCCGCCGACCGGTCCGACGAGGCGGTCGTGCACCTCGCCCGTCGCTACCTCGCCGGGTTCGGCCCGGCGACGGCGCTCGACCTGACGCAGTTCTCGCTGCTCGGCCGGCCCGTGTCCCGGCGGGCCCTGGCGGCGCTCGAGGACGAGCTGGTGCATCTGGAGGGGCCCGATGGCGAGGACCTCGTCGATCTCGCCGACGCACCCCGGCCACCCGGGGACGTCCGGGCACCGGCCCGACTGCTGCCGATGTGGGACCAGGTGCTCCTCTCGCACGCCGACCGGGCACGGATCGTGCCGCCCGAGCACCGGAGCACCGTGCTGCGCCGCAACGGGGACTGCCTGCCGACGGTGCTCGTGGACGGCCGCGTCGCAGGCGTCTGGCGTGCCACCGACGACGGGATCGAGGTGGCCGCCTTCGAGGCCCTCGACGACGACGCCTGGGCGGAGCTCGAGGTGGAGGCCCGGTCTCTCGCGACGCTGCTCGCCGACCGCGAGCCCGAGGTCTACCGCCGGTACCGGCACTGGTGGGATGCCCTCGACGCCGTCCACGTGCGGGTGCTCGGTCACTGACCGCCCTGCGACGCCGCTAGGGTCACGGCCGTGGACACGGTTGCTCTGACCCGTCGTGGCCTGCTCCTGGCCAGGGCGACGATCGCCTGGAACGTCGTCGAGGGCATCGTCGCCGTCAGCGCGGGGCTGGCCGCGGGCCTGGTGTCGGTGATCGGTTTCGGGCTCGACTCCGGGATCGAGTCGGTCTCCGCGGTGCTGGTCGCGATGCGGCTGTCCGCGCGACTGCGGCACGGCGAGGCCGACGAGGACCGTGAGCGGCGCGCGCTGCGCGGCGTCGCACTGACCTTCTTCGCGCTGGCCGCCTGGACCACCTTCGCCGGGATCCGCGGGCTGATGAGCGGCGAGACGCCCGAGACGTCGCCGGTCGCCATCGGTCTGCTCACGCTGTCGCTGGTCGCGATGCCGGTCCTGGCCTGGGCCAAGACCCGGGTGGGCCGCGCGCTGGACGACCCGCTGATCCTGGCCGACGCCGCGGAGACCCGGGTGTGCGCGCTGCTGTCCGCGTCGACCCTGGTCGCCGTGGTCGGGTTCACCCTGACCGGGGCGACGTGGCTGGACCCGGTGGGCGGCTTCGTGATCGCCGCGTTCGCGGTACGTGAGGGGCTCGAGGCCTGGGAGGGCGAGCTCGTCGAGGAGGACTGAGCGCCGTTCCCCGCCCCGGTGCACGCCGACGAAGGCGACTCGGCGAACCAGCCCGAGGTGGGCCGCGCCGGCGGCTGATGATGAAGACGACCGGCCCGTCGGGGGGCAGTGGCGCGACCCGGTAGCGCTAATCCACCCGTGTGTCGTCCCCACCCCGCCTTCGCTGACGAGCACGAGCTCGTCCGGGCTCCAGGCCCAGCAGGAGCTGGCGCTCGGCGGCGACCTCACCGCCGAACAGTGGCGAGCTGACCACCGGGAACAGACCGCCGTGCACGACCTCGGGACGTGGCAGCCACAGGCGGACGGCGAGGTCGAACGTGAAGCCCGTCGAGTACACCTCGACGCCCGCGACCGCGACGGCCACGTCCTGCGACCCGACCATCAGAACCGTCAGCCCGGCGCTCGCAGGGATGTCGTCCTCCGGGAGCGTGTCGGACCTCGTGGCTATCGTACTGGTGTTCGATCGAAAGGGAGGCGATGACGGTCACCGACGTCGGTTCGGCCTCGGGAGCATGGCTGCCGTGGGACCAGCGGCACGCCGTCGCCGCCGAGCTCGACCGCAGCGCCCCGGGTCCCGCGCTCGCCGCGCGGCTCGCGGACCTGGATCCGACCGGGCTCGACGCGGAAGGCCTGGTGGAGGCGATCGCCGCGTGTGATCGCCTCGCCTCGTGGCTCGCGGAACGGCAGTCGCAGTTCGTCGCCGCCCTCGTGGATCGCACGCCCAGCTCGTCCCTCGAGCACGTGCCGGACGAGATCGCCACCCGGCTGGGCACCACGAGGCGGGCCGCGGAGCACATCGTCGAGCTCGCCACCGGGCTGCGCGCGCATCCCCCGCTGGCTGACGCGATGGCCTCGGGGGCGCTCTCCGCCCGCAAGGCGCAGGTGCTCCTGCAGGAGACCGATCACCTGCCCGGCCGGCTCACCGCGGCCGTGCTGGACCGGGTGCTCGTGGGTGCCGAGGAGCGTACGGTCCCGCAGCTGCGCCGCGACGTCCGGGCCGCGGAGCTCGCGCTGGACGCCGAGGCGGCCGACCTCCGGCACCGGTCCGCCCGTGCCGAGCGTGGCGTACGGATGGTCCCCGCGCCCGACGCGATGGCGTGGATCCACGCGCTCCTGCCCGCTGTGGATGCCACGACCGTGATGACCGCGATCGGAGCGCTTGCCGACCGGCGCGAGACCGGCGAGGAACGCACTGCCGACCAGCGCCGCGCGGACGCGCTGACGGCCCTGGCCCACCGGGTCCTGGACTCCGGGGGTGACCTCGACGGCTTGCCCCTTCCTCGCCGCCAGCGCCGTCGGCCGCACCTGGAGGTGACGGTGTCGGCCGGAACGCTCCGCTCGGCCGACTGCGCCGACGGGGTCGCGCACCTCGCGGGGTACGGCCTCGTGCCGTTCTGCGCGGTCGCCGGGGTCGTCGAGGACGCCGACGTCCGCGTCCTTCGGGTCGACGCCGAGGGCGTTGCCATCGGCGGTGCGGACCCGACCGACGGGTACCGCCCGAGCGCGGAGCTGGTGCGCGAGGTCGTCGCCCGCGACCGCACCTGCCGCTTCCACGGGTGCTCGGTCGCCGCCGAGCGGTGCGACATCGACCACGTCGCACCGTTCGACCCGGACCGCCCCGCGCACCTCCAGACGGTTGCGTCGAACCTCCAGGCGCTGTGCCGGCACCACCACCGGCTCAAGACCCACGGCGGCTGGTACGCCAGTCGAGACCCGATCAGCGGCGCCACCCTCTGGCGTTCCCCGACGGGCCGGATCCACATCGTCAGTCCGGACCCGGTGCTGCCCGCCGGTCGGCCCCCGCCGCCGCGCCCGGAGGCGTCCGCGGCCGCGTGAGGTCCGATGCGGCCATGCCGGTGTACCCGCGCTCCCTGAGGCGCGCGGGTACACCGGCGTGCCGTCACCGGCCCGCGGAGACCTGGCCCGCGGACACCTGGCCCGCGATCACCCGGTCACCAGTCACCCGGTCACCAGTCACCCGGTCACCAGTCACCCGGTCACCAGTCACCCGGTCACCAGTCACCCGGTCACCAGTCACCAGTCACCAGTCACCAGTCACCAGTCACCAGTCACCAGCGTCGTCGTGACCGGCGTCGGGTTGGCGAACAGGTCGAGCACCGGGCAGTGCTCCTCGACTGCGCGGTGGAGCTCGGCGTACCGCTCGGCCGACTCCGGGCCGAGCAGCCGCACCCGCAGGCGCACCGCTCCGAAGCCCGGTCGCACCGCGTCGTCCAGGCCGAAGAACCCGCGCACGTCGAGGTCACCCTCGGTCTCGAGCTCGAGGTCGTCGAGCCTGATGTCGAGCCGTGCCGCCCAGAACCGGTAGGTCACGGTCTGGCAGGCCAGCAGCGCGCCGAGGGCCGCCTCGACCGGGTTCGCGGCCCCGTCCTGGCCGCCGAGCGAGGCGGGCTCGTCGACCCGCCAGCGGTGGGTGCGGGCCTCGAGGTCGGTCGCGACGGTTCCGGTGCTCGTCCCGCGGGCCGCGAAGCGGACCAGGGCCGCAGCCGGGTCCTCCGCGACTGCTCGGGCGGTGGCGTCGACGATCCCGGACAAGGCCTCGTCGCGCGTCAGATCAGTGGCAATGCTCATGGTTGATGTGCTCCTGTGATGGTCCGACGGTGGCGGGGCGGGCACACGCGGGCCGGGAGCCGGAGCCGTCAGACGGCTCGCTCGTGGGCTCAGGCGCGGCGCGCGCCCCGGAGCATTCGGGCGTCGGCGCAGCAGCACATGACCATCGGGACACACGTCGCCCGCAGCGCGGACGCGGCGGCCGAGGTGGTCATGGCGGGGAACCGAACCACGCCGCGCCCGGGTGAGGAAGACGGCGTCCGCCATCCGGGACGGGGCTCCGGTCGCTGGGGCGCCGTGGCCGCCGATCCGACCGCGCGGCGCTCAGCCCGGGATGGACGTGGCGGACACGCTCCGACACCTCGGTCAGACCCGGGCCTGCGCTCAGGCCCTCCCGAGCACCGTGAGCACGATCAACGCCAGGTTCAGCGCGACGATCGCCGCCACCACCGCCCAGGCCGCCCCCCGCAGCAGGCGGCCGTTGGCCAGGTCCCCCATCACGTCGCGCCGACCGGTGAGCACGACCAGCGGGACCAGCGCGAAGGGGATCCCGATCGACAGGAACACCTGGCTGATCACCAGCGCCCAGGTCGGGTCGACCCCGAGCGCCAGCACGATCAGCGCGGGCACGAGCGTGACCGCACGCCGCGCCACGAGCGGCACACGGACGCGCAGCAGGCCGGCCATGATCGTCGACCCGGCGTAGCACCCGACCGAGGTCGAAGCCAGCCCCGAGGCGAGCAGGCCGATCCCGAAGAGTGCTCCGACCACCGGCCCCAGACTGTCGGTGATCACCGCGTGGGCGCCGTCGATGGTGTCCGTGCCGGTCCGGCCCTGCAGACCGGCCGCGGCGAGCAGGAGCATCGCGATGTTCACCGACCCGGCGAGCAGCAGGGACAGGACCACGTCCCACCGTGTCGCGCGCAGCACGCGCTGGCGGTCCGCGCCGTCCGGGCGGCCGTGCCGGTCGCGCGAGAGGCTCGAGTGCAGGTAGATCGCGTGGGGCATCACGGTCGCCCCGAGCATGCTCGCGGCCAGCAGCACCGTCTGCGTGCCGTCGAACCGCGGCACCAGCCCGCCCAGGACGCCGGGCAACGACAGCGGGCTCACCACGAGCCCGGCGACGAACCCGATGGTGATCACCGCGAGAAGGCCGACCACCACCGCCTCGAAGCGCCGCTGGCCGCGGCGGTTCTGCACCTCCAGCACCACCATCGAGACCACGCCGACGATCACCCCGCCGATCAGCAGCGGGACGCCGAACAGCAGCTGCAGGGCGATCGCGCCACCGATCACCTCGGCGAGGTCGGTCGCGGCGGCGACCGACTCCGCCTGCAACCAGAACCCGATCCGGCCGCGCCTCGACAGGCGCTGCCCCATCAGCTCCGGCAGGCTCGCGCCCGCGACCAGGCCGAGCTTCGCGGACAGGTACTGCACCAGCACCGCCATGAGGTTCGCGATCACCAGCACCCACAGCAGCAGGTACCCGTATCGCGCTCCGGCGGTCAGGTTGGCCGCGACGTTGCCCGGGTCGACGTAGGCGACGGCCGCGACGAACGCCGGTCCGAGCAGCCACGCCAGGCCGCGACGCCGCGTCGAGGCAGGCGCCGCGGGGTCGGTCAGCGGAGGCCCGGACACACCGGCGACCCTAGGTGCTCGCACCCGGCCGCGCCCGGTCCACCCGCCCTCGGGTCCCGGTCCCGTGGCTCCGCGCCCGGTCCACCCGCCCTCGGGTCCCGGTCCCGTGGCTCCGCGCCCGGTCCACCCGCCCTCGGGTCCCGGTCCCGTGGCTCCGCGCCCGGTCCACCCGCCCTCGGGTCCCGGTCCCGTGGCTCCGCGCCCGCTTCACCACCTCCCCGGCCACAGGCCTCGCGCTCGCTCCACCGGGCGCCGGGCCCGAGCCACTGGCCTGCGCCAATCGGTGGACGGTCATTGACACGGCGCCTCTCGGCTGTTTACCGTCCGGCGACGACGGCCCGTGCGGGCCCAGGGTTCGGGAGGAGGAGCGATGACCGAGCGTCGAATGCCGTGCGCTGCGTCCCTGCCCTCCTGTCGGTGTTGCTGAGGGCGCAGCCCTCCACCGCCCCCGCTCGCCCGCGGCACACGCCGCGCCGGACCCCCAGGACAGCCATGCTCGCGCTCGTCATCACCCTTGTGCTCGCCTCCGCCGTCGGGCTGGCCGTGCGGCACCGCAACGGCCGATTCCGCGGCGTGGAGCCCCTCGCCGACGCGCCGGCCGCCCGAGATGAGGTGGCCCTCGCCGTCCCCGGGGCTCGCGCCACGTTCGTCCAGCTCTCCGCCGAGCACTGCGCGGTGTGCCCGTCGGTGGCCCGAACCCTGAGCGAGCTCGCCGCGGGCACACCGGGCGTCGCTCACGTCGAGCTCCGGGCCGAGGACAACCTCGACCTGGTGCGCCGGTACGACGTGCGCCGATCACCGACGGTGCTGCTCGTCGACGCCGCCGGGGACGTGGTCGCGAGGACCTCGGGAGCCATGAGCGCCGCGCAGGCCCGGGCCGCGCTCGCGACGCTGCCGGCCCGTCCGCCCACCACCGACCAGCCTGAGGAGCTCATCGATGCCCACGCCTGACACCCACTCCTCCGCCGCCGCGTTCGCCCCGGCCGGCGGCTCGCCCGTCGACCACGCGTCGCAGGCCCCCGGCCGGCCCACCGGCATCGACCCGCGCGGACCGCGAGTCGGCGCCGGGGTCACGGCGACGCTCCTCGCCGGGGTCCTGCTCCTGGGCGACGGGCCGGGCGGCCGCCTCCTGCTCGCCCTCGTCACAGCCCTGTTCGCCACCGGGGTCGTGCTCGGGCCGGCACGCTCGGTCCTGGGCCGTGCCTACGCCGTGCTCGTCGCTCCCCGGCTGGCGCCGGCCACCGAGCGTGAGGACCCGCGGCCGCCGCGGTTCGCGCAGACGGTCGGGCTGGTGATCGCGGGCGCGGGTCTCGCGCTCGCGCTCCTGGGCGTTCCCGGCGCACTCGTCGTGGCCGCGGCGATGGCCTTCGCGGCCGCGTTCCTCAACGCGGCGTTCGGGCTGTGCCTCGGCTGCGAGCTCTACCTCGTGATCGCCCGCTGGCGGGGCCGCTGACGGCTCACCGGGCGGCGCTCACCCCGAGTCCCGTACCGCGCGGCTCTCGACGTCGTCCAGCACCTCGTCCGCTGCCTCGGGGCTGACCTCACCGCGGCGCCTGGCCGCGATCACCACCTCACGCTCCACCTCGGCCGCGCGGCGCAGCAGGTCGTCCACCGCCTGCTCGTCGCCGGCGTCCTGGTCGTCGTCGTCCGCGCCGTGCCGCGCGGTGACGAGCGCGTCCTGGGCCGCGAGGTACCCGCGGTACTGCATGACGACGGCCTCGCGCACGCGGTCCGGGACGTCGTCGGTGTCCGAGCGCAGCATCTCCAGCGCCTCCGCCGTCGCACGCCGACGGAGCCGGCGGGCCTCTCGAGCCACGTCGACGTCACTGCCCACCCCGAGGCGGCGCACCAGCGGCGCCAGCGTCAGCCCCTGCGCGACCAGCGTCACCAGCACCGCGGACAGCCCGACGAACACGATGAGGTGCCGCTCAGGGAAGGAGGCGCCGCCGGCGACGGCGGCCGGCAGCGCCAGCGCCGTCGCCACCGTCACCACGCCGCGCATGCCGGCCCACGCGGTGACCGCGGTCTCTCGCGCGCCCACCGGCGTGGCCTCCCGCGGATGACGACGATGGCGCACCCGCGAGGTGGCCACCTGCGGGAACAGCCAGGCGAACCGCACGACGATCAGGGTCCCCACCACGGCGCCGGCGAGGCCCAGCGTGCGCGCGTCCAGCGGCGCGTTCTCCAGCACCGCGGTCAGCTCGAAGCCGATGAACACGAACACCAGGCTCGTGATGAAGTAGTCGGCGTACCTCCACACCGCCCGGCCCAGGAGCCAGCCGCCGGAGGTCAGCGCCGAGTGGCTGAACGACCGCATGTACAGGCCCATCACCAGCACCGCGAGGACGCCCGAGCCCTGCAGCTGGTCGGCGAGCAGATACACGCCGAACGGGACGGCGAGGGTGATCGTCGTCTCGGGTGCGGCCAGGTGGAGCCGGGCGATCGCGGTCTGCGCGAGCATCCCACCGGCCAGGCCGACGCCGACCCCCACCACGACCGCGAGCACCAACGACACCCCCAGCGAGGCCGCCGAGAGCCCGCCGGCCACGACGGCGCCGACCGCCACCTTGTAGAGCACCAGGGCGGTCGCGTCGTTGAACATCCCCTCGCCCTCGAGGACGGTGACGAGACGGCCCGGCAGACGCAGCCGTCGCGCCACGGCCGTCGCAGCCACCGGGTCCGGCGGGGACACGACGGCGCCGAGCACGAAGGCGGGGCCCCACGCCAGGCCCATCGCGTGCGCGACGACGGCCACGACGGCGGCCGTCACGGTGGTCAGCCCGACCGCGAGCACAAGGATCGGCCGGGCGTTCTCCCGGAAGTCGCGCGCGGTCGCCTTCTGGGTCGCCGCGAAGAGCAGCGGCGGCAGCACCAGCGGCAGGATCATCTCGGGCTCGATGCGCAGCGCGGGCACGCCCGGCACCAGCGGCAGCAGGAGTCCGAACATCGTCAGCAGCACCGGGTACGGCACCCGCCAACGGTCGGCGAGGGGCGTCAGCGCGACGATGCCCGCGAGCATGACGGCGACGAGCACGACGGTGGCCACGGCGCTCCTCCCGGTGACTCGGATGCCTCCCCATGAGGTCCGGCGCCATCGAACCACGGCCGCGAGCCGGCCGACGACCGGGCCCCGCCGACGCGCGGCCTACATCGCCTCCTTGATGCCCACCCGGACCAGCCACCAGTTCACCGGGTAGGACGTGACGAACCCGGCGAGCATCGCCAGCTGCATGACCGCCCAGAACTGCGGAGTGCTGACCGCGAGGCGCCCGCCGAGCACGGCCGGCAGGACCGCGAGCTGGGCCAGCGCCATCAGGCCGTACATCCCGACCTGCCACGCGGTGATCGACAGCGTGTCTGCCTTGACCGCGAGCCACAGGCCCTGACGCACGGTCACCTGCCGCATCGGGGCTATCGCGTAGTACTGGAAGGCGATCCCGATGAGGTAGGCGGCGCCGAAGTCGACGATCCAGCGGGCGTAGAGCTCGTCGGAGTACAGCGTGCCCAGCCCGACCGCCGCTGCGAGCCCGGGCACGAGGATCAGGAACGACTCACCCACGACGTCGCCGAGCGTGCACCCGGCCCCGCAGTGGCTGGCCCCGACCGCGACCGACGCCGGCCTCGGCCGTTCCTCGGTTCGTGTCCCCCGACCCCACCGCAGGTACAGCGCGAGCCACAGCACGCTGCCGAACAGCATCGTCACCGGCCAGACGACTGCCATCACCCGCATCCGCGGTGGGTGCCGGACGACGTCCACCGTCACCCAGGCCGCGCACACGGCGGCGAGCGCGAGCGAGGCCACGGCGACGGCGGTGGTCCAGGTCGGCAGGTCGGCGAGCGTCAGGGTCGTCGCAGTCACCGGTTCGACGCTAGGCGAGGCCTGCCCGACCCGCACGCCACCTCACCCGAGGTGACGGCGCGCTGGTCTGGCGCGACGCGGAGCCGGTCGGACCTCCGTCCGCCTGACCGTCAGCCGGGATCGACGGCGGGGCGCTCGCCCTCCGCCCGGTCCACGGGTTCGGCCACTGGTGCCCGCCGCGTGGCGAGCAGGCTCGTGACCGTGACCAGCGCAAGGATCCCGAGCACCGCGACGAGCGAGACGGACGTGGGCACCGTGGGCACCCCCGGCCAGATCCCGTGGGCCCAGTGCAGCACGAGCTTGACGCCGATGAGCACGAGGATCGCCGCGAGCCCGTAGCCCAGGTGCACCAGGCGGGCCAGCACGCCGACGAGCACGAAGTACAGCGCCCGGAGCCCCAGCAGGGCGAACGCGTTCGTCGCGAACACCAGGTACGCATCGCCGGTGATCCCGAACACCGCGGGCACCGAGTCCACGGCGAACACCACGTCGGTGGCGAACACCGCCACCACCACGACCGCGAGCGGCGTCAGCGCGCGCCTGCCGTCCTCGACCACGGTCATCCGTGTGCCGCGGTAGTCGTCGGTGACCGGCATGAGCCGGCGCAGCAGCCGCACCGAACGCATCGAGGAGACGTCGACCTCGTGGGTGGCGCCGCTGCGCTGGTCGCGCAGCAACCGCACGCCGGTGACCAGCAGGATCACGCCGAACAGCAGGAACGCCCAGCTGAGGGACGCCAACGCGGCCGCGCCCAGCGCGATGAACGCGCCGCGCAGCACGAGTGCGCCGACGATGCCGAACAGCAGCACCCGTTGCTGGAGCGAGGCCGGGACCGCGAAGGCGGTCAGCAGGAGCATGAAGACGAAGAGGTTGTCCACCGACAGGGACTTCTCGACCAGGTACCCGGTGAGGAACTCGACGCCGGTCGACGACCCGTAGCGCGCCCACAGGAACCCCCCGAAGGCCAGAGGCAGGGCGATGTAGAACGCGCTCCAGCCGGCGGCCTCGCGCATCGAGACCTCGTGCGGGCGATGGGTCAGCAGGAAGTCCACGCCGATCAGGACCACCACGGCGACGAGCGTGACGGCCCACAGCGCAGGCGTGCCGATGGTGGTCAGGGCCAGGGCGGCGGTCTCGGTGTGCACGGGCAAGGTCCTCCTCGGAACGTGTCCGAGGTCTCCTCCACCCATCGATCGGGCCACCGTCCGAGGTCGCCCGTGGCGCCGTACTGACCGGATCGATGCGTGGGAGTACTCCCCTCGGCGCTCAGGGTAGGCGACCGCCCCGATTCCCACCAGCAGATGTCTCCCGCCGTGACCCCCGACGTGGCACGGTGGTGCGATGGAGAGCGTGCACGGCAGCATCACCGACGTGCCCGGCGTCCGGGTCGGGCAGGTGCAGCGCCACGAGGACGGCTGGCTCACCGGCGTGACGGTCGTCCTGCCCCCGCCGGGATCGATCGGCGGGGTCGACGTCCGCGGCGGTGGCCCCGGAACGCATGAGACCGACGCGCTGGATCCACGCACCCTCGTGCCGACCGTGGACGCCGTGGTGCTCACCGGCGGCAGCGCGTTCGGCCTCGTCACCGCGCACGGCGTCCAGCGCTGGTGCGCGGAGCAGGGCCGGGGCTTCCCCGTGTCGGACCGCCCGGGCGAGGTCGTGCCCATCGTGCCGGCCGCGGCGATCTTCGACCTCGGTCGGGGCGGGGTCTTCGGCCACCACCCCGACGAGCAGATGGGCTACGACGCGGCGGTGGCCGCCGGCGCTGCGCCCGAGCACGGGCCTGTGGCGCGCGGCACCGTCGGCGCAGGGACCGGTGCGGCGATCGCCGGGCAACGCTTCAAGGGCGGCGTGGGCACCGCGTCGATCCGGATCGCCGGGGGCGCCGTGGTCGGCGCCATCGCGGTGGTCAACGCGGCCGGGGCGCCTGTGGCGATGGCGGGCGGCGTGCCCGAACCGCCGCCGTGGGCGGCCGCCGGCACGGAGCAGCCCAACACCACCCTCGCGGTCGTGGTCACCGACGCCGCGCTCGACCCGGCCGAGACGTCCCGCACTGCGACCGCCGCTCACGACGGGATGGCGCGGGCCCTGGACCCGGTGCACACGATGGCGGACGGGGACACCGTGTTCGCGCTCGCCACCGGCCGCCTCGAGCTGCCGTCCGACCGCCCGGCCCGGATCGCGTCGCTGGTGGCTCTCCAGGCGGCCGCTGCCTCCGCGGTGCGGCTCGCGGTGCTGGACGGGGTAGCCCGGGCCACGCCGGTACGGACCGAGCGGGTGGACCTGCCCGCCTGGCCGACTCCCCTGACCTGAGGGCTTCGGCGCGCGCCGGCAGGCCCGTGCCGCCCGCTTGCGCCGCGGCCCGGCCCCGGTCGCGGGTGGGACCTGTGGACCGGGCGGAATACTCCACGTCCGCTAGCGTTATACCCCCCGGGGTATCACCCGACATCGACAAGGAGCAACGCATGGCAACCGTCAACCTCACGGCCGAGACCTTCGAGCCGACGATCGGCGCCGACGGGATCGTCCTCGTCGACTTCTGGGCCGCCTGGTGCGCGCCGTGCCGCCGGTTCGCCCCGGTGTTCGAGCAGTCCTCCGAGACCCACCCGGACGCGGTGTTCGCCAAGGTCGACACCGAGGCCGAGCAGGAGCTCGCCGGCCGCCTCGGGATCACCTCGATCCCGACCCTGATGGTCTTCCGCGACGGCATCCTGCTGTACGCCGACGCCGGCGCCCTTCCGGCCGCCGCTCTCGAGGACCTCATCGGCCAGGCCGAGAAGCTCGACATGGACGACGTCCGCCGCCAGCTCGCCGAGCGCGAGGCCGGCCACGACCACGACCACGACCACGACCACGACCACGACCACGAGCACGACCACAGCCACGCGTGACCGAGCTGGCGACAACCGTCGCCACGCTCGAGGCCGAGGCGCTGGCCCAGCTCGAGGCGACGCTCGGCGGCGTGGCGATGTGCCGCGTCGGTGAGGCGGCCGCGCGCCCTGCCAAGCACTGGGAGGGGCGCGCGGCCGCACTCGCCCAGGTACGTCGCGCGCTGCGACGTGCCGCGCCAGGGAGCGAGCCCGACGTGCTGCGCCAGGTGCACGCCCAGTGGACCGCGCAGCTCGACGCGCTGGGCGGCCCCGCCTGGACCACGTACACGACCGCGGGCCTGCGGGCCCTCGAGGAGCTGACCCGATGACCGCTCAGGACCCGGCCACCACCACACCGGCACCTGCGACCGCCACCGATGCGACGCCTCGCCCGCCGAGGCGCATGCGGCTCGGCCGCCGGAGCCTCGCGTGGGTCGCCCTGACCGCCGTGCTCACCGGCGCGCTGCTGGCCACGCTGCACCCGTCGGACACGCTGAGCGCCCTTGCGGCGGTCGCGGTCGCCGCGCTCGGCGCCGGCACCCTGGCCCGGTACGTCCCGACCGTCGGTGCACGCCTGGACCTCGGCTGCACGCCGTGCGCCGTGGCGTCGGGGCTGAGCGTGCCGATCGCGATCGGCGTGCTCGCCGCGGGGATGGCGCCGCTCGCCACGGCGATCGCCGCCTTCGGCCTGGTGCAGCGCCTGCGACAGCCGGACACCTGCCCGACCTGACGGTCAGCCGCGCGGCCCATCACCACGGGGTGCCCGGCCGCCTGCCACGCCGAGGTCCCACCGACGACCGAGTGCGCGCGCATCCCGTGCCGCTCGAGCAGGTCGGCGACCCGCGCGCTGCGGTTCCCGGTCTGGCAGATCACGAACACGCGCTCGCTCCTGGGCAGGTCGGCGAGCCGGGCCGCGACGGTGCCCTCCGGCACCAGACGCGCGCCGGGTACGTGGCCGGCCACGTACTCGTGAGGCTCGCGGACGTCGAGCACCAGTGCCCCGTCCGCCCTCGCGGCCGCCAGAGCCCCCACGGGCACCGATCCGTACACGCCAGCTCCTCTCGTCTCGGGTCGGCGTGACTATACCCCCCGGGGTATGGTCCACGCATGCGAGCGAGGGCGGAACCGATCTGGGGCTTTGGTCCCTGGCGCGCGCCGTCCTCCGGTAGCGTGGCGAGCGTGGGGACCGACGGGCGCGCCGTTCAGCTGACCCGCGCTGCCGCGATCGCGGCCACCACGCTCGCCGTCGCCACGGGCGCCCACGTCGTCGCGGGCGGCCATCCGGCGAGTCCCGCCCTCCTCGCCGTGCTCGGCCTGCTGCTCCTCGCCGCCGCGATGCCGCTGGCCCGGGGCCCGGTCCGCCCGGTGCCGCTGCTCGCCTGGGTGGCCGGCGGTCAGCTCGTGGTGCACACCGTGCTGGGCTGGCTGCACGGCACCGCGCAGGTCAGCGTCCCGGGCCACCACGGCCTCGAGCAGGCGGCCTCCCACCCGGCCGCCGCCGCGACCGGAAGCGCCGCCATGCTGGCCGCCCACGTCGCAGGCACCGCCCTGGCGCTCGCCCTCATCCTGGCCACCGACAGGTCCGCCGCCGGCGCGCGCCGGCACTGGGCCTGGGTCCGCTGGGTCGTCACGGGCCGGGACCAGGTCCCGCAGATCCGCGAGCTCCCGACGTTCGGCACCCGCCCACGCGCCCGCCGCGGTCGACTCATGGACACCGCGGTCCGACGCCGCGGACCACCGCTGCTCTCCCCCGCCTGACCGGTCGGCCTCCGACGGCCGCCGGTCAGTCCGTCGCCGCCCGCCGCGCCCTGGCGCGGATCCGCGACCTCAAGGAGAGCCTCGTGCTTCACGCCCGCCCATGGGCGCGCGCTCGTCGGTCGGTACGCGCCGTCCCCGCCGCCGCGCTCGCGCTCGCGCTGCTCACCGTGGTGGCTCCGGCCGCCGAGGCGCACGACCAGCTGATCAGCACGGACCCACCGGACGGAGCGGTGCTGGACACCGCCCCTGCCTCGGTCGGCCTGACGTTCAGCGAGGACGTGCTGGACATCTCGACGACGGTCGTCGTCGCCGGACCGGACGGCTCGGTGCCCACCACGGCATCCGTCGACGGCACCACGGTCACCGCACCGCTACCGGCCGACCTGCCGGACGGTGCGTACACGGTCACGTGGCGTGTGGTCTCGAGCGACGGCCACCCGGTCCAGGGCAGCTTCGGCTTCACGGTCCAGGCAGCGGGCCCCGGCACGAGCAGCACCGGCGGCTCCGGCACGACGGGCACCGCCTCCGCGGCTCCCCCGACGTCCGGGGCGGCCTCACCGAGCACCTCGGCCTCGGCCACGCCCCAGGGCACCGCCGGCACCGGGACGCTCGGCCTGGTCGCCGGGATCGCCGGCGCCGGGCTGGTCGCAGCGCTCCTCGTGCTGCTGCTCCGCAGGCGTCGCACCCGCGGCTAGACGACACCGTCCAGCCGCACCACCCGTCCGTCCACGACTCACCCCGACCTTCGCGCGCCGGCTCCCGTCGGCGTGCCCCACGACAGGAGAACCCCATGACCCGGTGGCGTCGCACCGCCCTGGCGGCACCCGCCCTCGTCCTCGCCCTGACCGTCGCGGCCTGCGGCTCGTCGACCGATCCCACCGTCGACGCCGCGGCGCAGACCGGTGCCGGCGGGCTCACCGTGACCGACCCCTGGGCCAAGGCCGCCGACTCCGGCATGACCGCGGCCTTCGGCACCCTCGCCAACGACACCGACGCCGACATCACCATCACGTCCGCCTCCAGCGACGTCTCCCGCATGGAGCTGCACGTGATGGCGATGGGCGACGACGGCCAGATGGTGATGCGCCCCAAGGAGGGCGGCTTCGTCGTGCCCGCGCACGGCAGCCTCGAGCTCGCGCCCGGAGGTCAGCACGTGATGTTCATGGACCTGACCGAGCCGCTCCAGCCCGGGGCCGACATCGACGTCACCCTGACCGCGGACGACGGCTCCAGCTGGACCTTCACGTTCCCGATCCGCACCTTCACCGGCGCCGCGGAGAACTACCAGGGCAGCGACGGCACGACGACCATGAGCCCGACCGACGGCTCCATGACCATGAGCCCGACCGACGGCTCCGGCGACTCGTGAGCGGTCTGGACCGTCGGGCCTTCCTCCAGGGCGGGGCCGCTGCCGTCGGCGGCGCGGCCCTCGCCCTGGGCGGGGTGACCGCATGGGACCACGCGGTCAGCCCGCCCCCGCCCGACGACGCCGTCGGCTCGGCCACCGTGCCGTTCCGTGGGGCGCGCCAGGCCGGTGTCGGCACGCCGCCCCAGGCCTTCGCCTCGTTGCTGGCGTTCGACCTGCGGCCGGGGGTCGACCGCGGCGCGCTGATCCGCCTGATGCGCATCTGGACCGACGACATCGAGCGCCTCACGCAGGGCCACCCCGCGCTGACCGACACCGAGCCGGAGCTGGCCACCGCACCGGCCCGGCTGACGGTGACGCTGGGCTTCGGTCCCGGCGCGTTCGCCGCGGCAGGCCTCGAGCGCCGTCGCCCGTCGTGGCTGGCCCCGCTGCCCACGTTCCCGGTCGACCGGCTGCAGACCGCGTGGTCCGGCGGCGACCTGGTGCTCCAGGTCGCCGCCGACGACCCGATGGCCGTGGCCCACGCGGCGCGCCTGCTCACCAAGGAGGCAGCGACCTTCGTCACCGCGCGGTGGACCCAGCAGGGCTTCCGTCAGGCGGTCGGTGCGCGACCCGCAGGGACCACGGCACGCAACCTCATGGGACAGGTCGACGGCACCGTCAACCCCGACCCCTCCGTGGACGCGGACGTGATCTGGCACGGCTCCGACGCCGAGCCGTGGCTGGCCGGATCGACGTCGATGGTGGTCCGGCGCATCGCGATGGCGCTGGACACCTGGGACAAGGTGGACCGGACCGGGCGCGAGTTCACCATCGGCCGGCGGCTGTCCGACGGTGCGCCGCTGACCGGGAACGCCGAGCACGACCCGCCGGACTTCGGTGCCGTCGACTCGCTGGGACTCCCGGTGATCGACACTGCGGCGCACATCCGTCGTGCGCACGCCACGAACGCCGGCGAGCGGTTCCTGCGGCGCCCGTACAACTACCACGACCCGGCCCAGCCGGCCGGCGAGCAGACCGGGCTGATGTTCATCACCTTCCAGCGCGACGTCGCCACGCAGTTCCTGCCCGTGCAGCGCAGGGTCGCCGAGCTGGACCTCCTGAACCAGTGGACGACCCCCATCGGGTCGGCCGTGTTCTGGGTGCCGCCCGGCTCCCGGGCAGGCACCTACCTCGCCCAGGACCTGCTCGCCTGACCGGACTGTGCCCCGAGTCACATACCCGTGACAACGCTGCACTACGTGCGCAGGCCTTGGTCCCGTTACTGTCGGTACGTAACGGTGCATACTGTGGCCGATCGGTCCTCTCCGGGGCCGATCTGTCACGTTGAAGAGTCATGATTGGGGGCGACGGTGCAGGACCTGGCTCCGGAGATCTATCGGCAGCGCATGGTGGTCGAGGGGCTCGTGACGGAGCCCATCGACGCGGAGTCGATCAAGGGATACCTCTCCCAGCTGTCCAAGGCGATCGACATGGTCGAGCTGATCGAGCCGGTGACCCACCAGTCGCCGCTCTACGGCTGGGCCGGCTGGATCCACTGGGAGACCTCCGGCGCCCACTTCTACGCGTGGGACGAGCCTCGACTCTTCTTCAGCGTGGACGTGTACGCGTGCAAGCCGTTCTCCGCCTCGACCGTGGTGGACCTGACGACCGAGTGGTTCGGCGCCACGCGGGTCGTGCACAAGGAGTTCTGATGTCGGCCCAGGCGCGGCTGCACGTCAGCCCGACCGGCTCGCTGCTCGAGGCCGCGCGCGAATGCGAGGCGGACGTCTTCTGGCGGTGGTACGGGAACACCCGCGAGGAGATCGACCTCGAGTACGGGCCCTACGAGGACGCGTCCGTCTTCCTCGCGGTCACGGACTCCGACGGGGACGTCGTCGCAGCGATGCGCCTGCTCCGCCCCGGCGGCTCCGCCGGCCTCAAGACCCTCCACGACATCGGCGGAGCGCCCTGGTACGCGGACGGCACTCGCGCCGCCGCCGCCGCCGGGCTCACGCTGACGAGCACGTGGGAGGTCGCCACCGTCAGCAGCCGACGCCGGCTCGGCTCGCAGGGCCTGCGACACTCCTTCGCCCTGTACCACGCACTGGGCGCGATCGCGCGGGTCAACGCGATGACGGACTTCGTCGCGGTGCTCGACGACCGGGTGCGCCGCCTTCTGGACTCCGTGGGCCTCGTGACCCGTCCGATCCCGGGCACGCGCCCTGGGCCGTACCTCGGCTCGCCGTCGTCCACACCGGTGTTCGCCAACGTCAACACGATGCTGCGGGCCCAGCGGCGCGACCACCCCGAGTCGTTCGCGCTGGTGACGGTCGGCACGGGCCTGGACGGCGTCGCCGTCCCGCCCGACAGCGAGTTCCGGATCGCTCCTGCCGCGGACTCGATCCCCTACTCGTGGACGGCGCCCGGCGCGCTCGTCTGACCCGGGCCCTGCCGGCGACGCTGCCGATGGCCCCCGCCATCCGGCGGGCTCAGGCGAGCCGACTGGTGATCTGGCTCTCCTCCCAGTGACGAACCCACGGGCCCACCGCGTCCGGCGGCATCGGCCGCGCGATGTGGTAGCCCTGCACCACGTCGACTCCCAACGGGACCAGCTCACCCATCGCGACCGCGTCCTCGACCCCCTCGGCCACGAACCTCAGCCCGAGCGCCCTGGCCATCTGCGTCGTCGTCTGCACGATCATCCGGCTGCGCTCGTCGCTCGCCACCGGCGCGACGAAGGACCGGTCCATCTTCAGTTCCTGGACCGGCAGGTCGCGCAGGTACGCCAGCGACGAGAAGCCGGTGCCGTAGTCGTCGATGGCCACCTGCACGCCGTGCGCCCGCAGGTCGTGCAGGACCATGCGAGCACGCTCCGGATCGGTGAGGAACGAGTCCTCGGTGACCTCCACGAGGATGCTCTCGGGCGGCAGCTGGGCCTCCTCGATCGCGCTGAACAGGCGCGGCAGCAGCTGCCCGCCCACCAGCTCGGGCGGTGCCCAGTTCATCGCCACCCGGAAGGTGAAGCCCGCGTCGCGCCACCGTCGCGCGTCCGCGACGACCTGGAGCATCAGCGCCTCGGTCAGGGCGGGCATGAGACCGGCACGGCGCGCGTCGGGCAGGAAGGCGATCGGCGGCAGCAACCCTTCGGTCGGGTGCCACCAGCGCATCAGCGCCTCCATCGCCACGACCTGGCGGGTCCGGGCGTCGATCTGCGGCTGGTACCACGCGATGAGCTGTCCGCGGGTGAGCGCGGTGCGCAGCGCCTCGCCACGGAGCAGGCGCAGGTGCGACATGCCGTCCTGCGCGCGGTCGAAGAGCAGGACGCCGGCCTTGGCCTGCTTGGCCTCGTACATCGCGACGTCGGCCCGGCGCAGCATCTCGATCGCGGAGGTGTCGGTCTCCTCGCGCACCGCGATGCCCACCGACGCGTCGATCGCCAGGTCGATGCCCTCGACACGCAGCGGCTGGCGCAGCGTCGAGCGGATCTCCTGCGCGATCTCGAAGAGGGTCAGCTCGTCCTCGCTCGGGACGGACAGCGCGAACTCGTCGCCGCCGAGCCGGGCGACCGACATCCCGGGCCCGGCGAGCTCCCGCAGTCGCTCGGCCAGGCTGACCAGCACCTCGTCGCCGACGCCATGGCCGAGCGAGTCGTTGATGTCCTTGAACGAGTCCAGGTCGAGCAGCAGGACCGAGACCGGGCCGCGGTGCTGGATCGCGTGGTCGGTCGCCTCGAGGACCGAGCGACGGTTGGGCAGGGCCGTGAGCTCGTCGGTGAGGGACAGGCGCATCGCCTCTGTGGCTCCCCGAGCCTCGCGCAGCGCGAGGAGCAGTCGCCAACCGGTCGCGACGAGCACGATCACGGCAGGCGCGCGGACGATCCATCCCGTCACGCCGCCCGGCGTCACGGCGACCGCCCCGACCGCCACGGTCGCGGCGCCGAGCAGCACCGCCGACGGGATGTCGCGGCGCGGGCCCGCGACATCGACCGGCGACCGCACTGCGCCCTCGACGATCAGGGCGAAGCCGCTGCCCCACACCGCGGCCAGCAGCAGGCTGGTCGTGTAGTAGTCCTGGGTGCCGAGCCCGGCAAGGAAGCTCGAGTCGGCGACGGCGAGCAGGACGAAGCCCGAGGCCAGGAGCGCTGTGCGCAGCTCCTTGTGGCGCACGCGCAGCACCATCTGCCCGAGCACCAGGCCCGCGAGCACGACGTTGATGAGCGGGAAGAGCACCGCCACGATCAGCTGCGTCGTCTCGCCGGCGAACTGGTCGGCCACCGGCGTGACGAGGACGAAGGCGGACAGGCACACCGTGGCGCCCCAGATCACGATCGCCTCGAGCGCCACCGACAGCGACACCCGCCGCCGCCTGGTGTCCATGATGATGAAGACCGCCAGGCCGATGTAGGCAGCGATGCAGGCCCACTCGCCCGTCGCCGGGAAGGTCACGTCGTCCACGGTCTGGCCGGCGTTCACCGTCGCCGAGCCCGCAGCCCACAGCGCGATCGAGCCGCCGAGCACGAGCATCGCGAGCCGGCGGGGGCGGTCGACGACGCTCACCAGCGCCACCCGTGCGATGAGGACGGCGAAGAACAGCCCGAGTGTGACGACCAGCGTGATCCTCGCGGGCGGGTCGTCAGGACCGCCGGGGAGCAGGCCGGCGACCACCCATCCCACGAGCATCAGCGCCCAGGGCACCGGCGCGAGGATGCGGACGAGCCGCATCGCACCGTCCCGGCGTCCCACCACGAGCGGTCCTCCCTCTTGCCACAGTCCCTGCGCTCGCTCCTCCATCGACCAACCGGCACGACGCCTTGAGACAAACCGCACCGAATCCGGGAGGATTCACCCTGACAGCCTGTCACGTCCTGTTGTGACAGTCGCGCCGTGGCGCTCAGCGGGTGGCGCTCGCCAGCGGACAGCCGGCGCACGACGGCGCCGGGGCGCAGGAGGTGCACGCGGCGCGAGGCACGCCGGTGGCCGTCACCTCGACCAGACCGAGCCTCTCGAGCTCGCCGACCATCGCCTCCGCGAGGTCCGGTGCGAGACCGAGGCGTGCGGCGACGCCGCGCGTGGTCACCCCGTGGGCGACGAGGTCGGCCACGTCCCCGAGCGAGGCCCGCGGCGTCACCACAGCAACCTGCCCACCTGGAACACCGCCACCGCCAGCAGCCACGCGGCCGCGAGCTGGGCTCCGACCGCGGCGAGCGTCCACCTCGTGCCCAGGATCCGGCGCTGTTCGGCGACGGTCGCCACGCACGGCGTGTATCCCAGCACGAAGACCATCAGTGCGAGGCCTGCGGCCTGGGGGTGGCCGTCGGACGTCGCCGTGAGCGTCTCGCGGATCGCCGAGACGAGCCCGCCGGGCTGGGCGGTCGGGTCCACCGCATACGCCTGGGCGAGCTGGCCGACCACGACCTCCTTGGCCACGAAGCCCCCCGCAAGAGCCGACACCAGGTGCCAGTCGCCGAACCCGGCCGGCGCCATCACCGGGGCCGCGGCCTCGGCCGCCCAGCCGTACAGGGAGTCGCCCGCCGGGCCCTCGCCGGAGCCTCCCCCGGGCGCCGGGATCGCCATGAGCGCCCAGACCACCACGAGCGCCGCGACCACGACCTTGCCGGCGCCGGTGGCGAAGGCGCCGACCCGGTTGCCCACGGAGACCAGCGTGGCCCGCAGCCGGGGCCGCTGGTAGGGCGGCAGCACCAGCACGAGCGGCTCGGCGCGCATGCCACGGAAGGTGGTCAGCCGCAGCGCGGCACCACCGACGAGGACGAGGACGACCGACAGCACGTACATCGCGAGCACCACGAGCCCGGCGTGCTCCGGGAGCACCACCTCGGCGAGCACGACGTACACCGTGAGCCGCGCCGTGCACGACGTCCACGGCACCAGGAGCGCGGTGAACAGGCGGTGCTTGAGACCGGGCAGGGTCCTGGTGGCGGCGAGCGCCGGCACGTTGCAGCCGAACCCGAGCACCAGGGGCAGCACGGCTCGTCCGTCCAGCCCGACGACCCGCATCGCGTGGTCGGCGAGGTAGGCGGCCCGCGCCAGGTAGCCGCTGTCCTCGATGACCGCGAGCGCGAGGTAGGTGATCGCCATCACCGGGAGGAAGGTCGCGACGGTCCCCAGGCCGACGAGCACCCCGTCCACGAGCAGCCCGGAGACCCAGGCCGGTGCCCACCCCGAGAGCCACGAGCTCGCCAGGTCCGCGAGCGGTCCGCTGACCAGCCGGTCGACGAGGTCGATCACCGGCCCGGCGACGGCCGTCGTGAGCTGGAAGAGCGCCCAGAGCACCAGGCCGAACACCGGCAGGCCGATCCAGGGGTTGAGCAGGAACCGGTCGACCCGGTCGGTGCGCGTGAGGTGGACCTCGGGCGGGGGTGCCAGCCGCGACGTCAGCTCCTCGACCCAGGCGAACAGCTGCTGGGCGTCGGCCAGCCGGGTGGTGAGGTCCTCGCCCTGCCGTCCCGGGTGGGGATCGACGCCGCGCACCTGCTCGGCCCTGCCCAGAGCCTGACCCACCTCGTCCAGGCCGCGGCCGGACCGCGGGTCCACGCCGACCACCGGAACCCCGAGCTCGGCCGCGAGGCGCTCGAGGTCCACCGGCGAGCCGTGCTCGCGCGCCACGTCCAGCATCGTGACCGCGACCACCACCGGACGCCCGCTGCGGGCGACCTGGGCCAGCAGGTACAGCGACCTGGACAGCGCTGCGGCGTCCAGCACGACGAGCGCGATCGCGTCCGCGTCGGCCAGCGCGTCGACCACGACCATCTCGTCCGGGGATCGGGCCACCAGGCTGTAGGTCCCGGGCAGGTCCACGACGGTGCGGGCCTCGCCGGCCTGGCGCCACGTGCCACGCTGCATCTCCACCGTGGTCCCGGGCGCGTTCATCACCCGCGCGCGGGTTCCCGTCATCCGACCGAACAGGGTGGACTTCCCCGCGTTGGGGTTGCCGATCAGCAGGACGGTGGCCGCCGCGGTGGTGGATGCGGTCACGACCGGAGACGGACCTCGACGCCGGCCGCCGTGGCGCCGTCGATCGCCAGCCGCGCGCCGCCGAGTGCGATCACCCGGGCGCCCAGCGGGCCACGGTGCAGCACGCGCAGCGTCGAGCCGACCCGCAGGCCCAGCTCACCGGCCCGCAGCAGCGTGGCCTCCTGGAGCCCGACCGAGACGACCTCGACGTCGGCACCCGGGATGACCGTGTGCAGCTGCATGGCGTCATGCTAGCGATGAGGTAAGGCATACCTAGCCCCGAAGGTCCTACGCCGGTGCTCGCCGTGCCAATGTCGGTCGATCAGGCGGTGAGCGCGAGATACGCCTCGTCGGGCGGACAGCCCGCGACGCCGGCCACCGCGCCTGCCAGCGCCCCCAGGGTCACCAGCAGCCCCTCGGGCCCGATCCGCACACCGCGACGCCCTGCAGCGGCGCGCAGCTCCACCCAGTAGCACTCGTAGACGTCGTCGTACCCCCACACCGAGTCCGCCGACCAGCCGGGCAGTGCGAGGCTGCGTCGGAAGGCGGTGCGGGGCGTGCTCACCTCCCCATCGTGCGCCCCACCACCGACACGCGCCCTGCCGTGCACCGACGCGCAGCCTCCCGGGCACCCGCCGGACACCTCGGGCCCCTACGATGCCCGGATGGACACCGGCGCCCCCGAGGGGTCCCCCACGCCATCCGTGCCAGGCCGCGACCCGTGGGTGCAGGCGCCCACCCCGTCGCCGCCCCCCGTGCCGCCCGTGGTCCCGTCGCACGGCGTGGCGGAGCTGCCACCGAAGGAGCGCCGGCGCCGGGTCGTGTCCTGGGCGCTGTGGGACTGGGGCTCGGCGGCGTTCAACGCCGTGGCGACCACCTTCGTCTTCAGCGTCTGGCTGACCAGCTCTGCCTTCGTCTCACCCTCGATCGTGTCCGCCGCTGACGGTGCCGCGGAGGACTCGGAACCGGCGAAGGCGCTCGCCGACGTCATCGCGCAGCACTCGAGCTGGCTCGGCTACGGCCTGTCGATCGCGGCGGTGATCGTCGCGCTGCTGGCACCGGCCCTCGGTTCCCAGGCCGACAGCGCCGGGCGGCGCAAGCTCTGGCTCGGCGTGCACTCCGGGTTCGTCACCCTCGCGCTCGCCGCCATGTTCCTGGTCGTGCCCGACCCGAACCGCCTCACGCCCTACTTCCTGGGCGGCGTCGCCCTGCTCGCCGTCGGCACCGTCTTCTTCGAGCTGGCGGCGGTCAACTACAACGCCCTGCTCGGATCGGTGTCGACCCGGGACAACGTGGGCAAGGTCAGCGGCTTCGGCTGGGGCATGGGGTACCTCGGCGGGATCGTCCTGCTCTTCGTCCTGCTCGTCGGCTTCATCGGCCTCGGCGACGCCGACGGGATGCTGGGCCTGACGGGCGACGCCGGCCTGAAGTACCGCGCGGCGATGCTCTTCTCGGCCCTCTGGTTCGGCGTGTTCGCCCTGCCGGTCCTGCTCAAGGTCCCGGAGCCGGCCGCGTCCCGAGGCGAACGCAGGCGTCTTGGCTTCCTCGACTCCTACCGCAAGCTCGCCCACGACATCGCCGAGCTGTGGCGTGAGTCGCGCGACACCCTGAAGTTCCTCATCGCGAGTGCGGTCTTCCGCGACGGACTGACCGGCGTCTTCACGTTCGGAGGGATCATCGCCGCAGGGACCTTCGGGTTCTCCGGCTCCGACGTGATCATCTTCGCGATCGTCGCCAACGTCGTGGCAGGTGTCGCCACGATCTCCTCCGGCTGGTTCGACGACCGCTTCGGCCCGAAGGCGGTCATCGTCGTCTCGCTGATCGGTCTGCTGATCGCGGGCACCGCCATCTTCGTCCTGCACGCCGGCGGCGCTCGGGTCTTCTGGACCTTCGGCCTGGTCCTGACGATCTTCGTCGGGCCGGCGCAGACGGCCAGTCGCACCCTGCTGGCCCGGGTCATCCCGCCCGGCCGGGAGGCCGAGGTCTTCGGGCTGTACGCGACCACGGGGCGCGCGGCCACCTTCCTCGCGCCGTCGGCCTTCGCGGTGACGATCGCCCTCGGCGGGGCCCAGTACTGGGGCATCGTCGGGATCATGCTCGTGCTCGGCCTCGGACTGGCGCTGCTGCTGCCGGTGCGCCCCGAGCGCGCGACCTGGTCCTCCTGACCGCGGCCGGCCCGGTGCACGACGACCTGGACTGGAGGGCGGACCCGCTGCCCGGGTGGCAACAGGCGGACCTCGACCTCGGTCGCGACGACGAGGGCCCGCTCGTCGCGACCCTGGTCCGGCGGGCTCCCGGCGCGCCGGGGGCACAAGCCACACGCACCCCGCGCGCGTCCGGCCCGGCCGTGCTCTACGTGCACGGCTTCAACGACTACTTCTTCCAGACCCACGTGGCCGACGCCCTGGCCGAGCGCGGCTACACGCTCTACGCGCTCGAGCTGCGCCGGTGCGGTCGTGCGTTGCGCGACGGGCAGACCCCGCACTGGTGCACCGACCTGACCGAGTACACCGAGGAGCTGACCACCGCGGCCCGCCTGATCCGAGGACCGTTCGGGCACGACCGCCTGGTGGTGATGGCGCACTCGACGGGCGGCCTGGTCGCCAGCCTGTGGGCGCACAGCCTGCGCAACGCCGGAGTGGTCGACGCCTTGGTCCTCAACAGCCCCTGGCTCGACCTGAACGCCGGCTGGTTCCGGCGCGTGGTCTCCACCCGGATCCTGGACGTCGCCCCGCTCGACCCCCGCCAGGTCGTGGCCGACGAGCCGTCGGCGTACTCCTGGCACCTGCACGTCGACCACGGTGGCCGATGGGACTACGACCTGGCCCTCAAGCCGCCCGAGGGCTTCCCCGTCCGTGCGGGGTGGCTGCGGGCCGTGCGCCGGGGTCAGGCCCGGCTGGCGCGCGGGCTCCAGGTCACCGCGCCCGTGCTGGTCTGCACGGCCGCCTCGAGTGGGCCCAACACGCTTGCCAACCCGCTGCTGGACGCGCAGGACACCGTGCTGGACGTCGACCAGATCGCCGAGCGGGCACCGAGGGTCGGTCCGGAGGTCACCCTGGTCCGGATCCCCGGCGGTGTGCACGACCTCGCGCTCTCCGCCCCGCGTCCGCGAGCGATCTACCTGCGGACCGTGCTGGCCTGGCTGGACGCGGTCCTTGTCGTCGCCGACGACGACGCCGTGGCCGCCGATCTCGCCGATCTCGCCGCCCGCGCCGTCGCTCCGCCCGACGAGCTCACCCGGGCAGGAGCCGACGCACCCCAGCAGGATCGTTCGTCGTGACCTCTGCGACCCCCGCCGACATGCAGTCGGCCAGGTCTGCGGCGGTGTCCACGGTCCACACCCGTACCAGCCGGCCGGCCTCGACCCAGCGCCGCACCCGGGCCGGCTCGGCGCGCAGGTAGCCGACCGAGGGCCCGACCCCACCGGCCCCACCGGAGTCCGCGAGCGCCACGGACTGCCCGAGCAGCGCCTCGGCGGTCGCGATGTCGAGCCCGTCGAGCTCGGCCGGGTCCAGCAGGTCCACGAGCGGCATCAACGACACCGGGTCGACCGACCGCGCGAGATAGCCCAACGAGCCCGGGTGGAAGCTCATCAGGCTGATGGTCACGTCGGCCACCCGGCCGTCGCGCCAGCCGGCGTCGTCCAGCACGCGCAGGACCGCGTCCTCGGCGTCCCAGCCGTACGGCGCCGGGTGCTTGAGCTCGATCGCCAGGCTCAGGGTCCGGCCGGCCGTGGCTGCGAGGTCCACGAGCTCGGCCAGCGTGACCAGCTGCTCCGCCGGCGCGCCCAGCGACCCGGGCGGCCGCGCGCCGCGCAGCAGGTCCAGCCCGCGCATCTGCGCCAGGGTGTGGCCGTGCACCGGCCCCGAGCCGTCGCTGGTGCGGTCCACCGTCGCGTCGTGCCAGCACACCGCGGCGCCGTCGGACGTCAGCCGCACGTCGCACTCCAGGCCGTCGGCACCGTCGGCGAGCGCCTGGAGGTAGGCGGCCCTGGTGTGCTCGGGCCAGGTCGCACTCGCGCCCCGGTGGGCGATGACGCGCGTCACGTGTCCACGCTATCCGGTGCGCGAACGACCTGCAGATTGGGCCTTTCGTCCTAGCCGCATCGCCGCTCTGGGACCTTTGGCTGCATACCCACACGGGTATGACGTTCGTCCCGAGCGCCCTCGGACGGCGCTGCATAGCCTGGCAACACCGGGGCGACGACCCGCCCCGCTCCGGGCCTCGACGTAAGGAGACGCCGTGCCAGCCCTAGTCGTCCTCGGCGCAGGGACCGCCGGAACCATGGTGGTCAACAAGCTGCGCCCCCAGCTCGGCCCCGACTGGACGGTCACGGTGGTCGATCCGTCCGACCTGCACCACTACCAGCCCGGGTACCTCTTCCTGCCGTTCGGCACGTACCAGCCCCGCGACGTCGTCAAGCCGGTCGCCCACGTCCTGGGCAAGGGCATCGAGCGGGTCAAGGCGGCCGTCGACCGCGTCGACGCCGACGCCCGCGAGGTGCACCTCGCCGGCGGTCGCACCCTGCCGTACGACTACCTGGTCATCGCCACCGGCACGACGCCCCGCCCCGACCAGACCCCGGGGATGGCCGAGGGCATGGGCCGCAACGTCCACGAGTTCTACACCTACGACGGCGCCATGGCGCTGCGGCGTGCACTCGAGGGCTTCACCGGCGGCCGGGTGGTGGTCCACATCACCGAGATGCCGATCAAGTGCCCGGTCGCGCCGCTGGAGTTCGCGTTCCTGGTGGACGACTACTTCACCCGTCGCGGCATCCGCGACAAGGTCGACCTGCACTACGTCACCCCGCTGCCCGGTGCGTTCACCAAGCCGGTCTCGGCCAGGGCCTTCGGCGACACGCTGACCCACAAGGGCATCGAGCTCGAGCCCGACTTCGTGGTCGAGCACGTCGACGCCGACGCCGGGACCCTCGTCTCCTACGACGAGCGCGAGGTGCCGTTCGACCTGCTGGTGACCATCCCGCTCAACATGGGCGCGGACTACGTGGCGCGGTCCGGCTTCGGCGACGACCTCAACTACGTCCCGGTCGACAAGGAGACCCTGCTGTCGACGTTCTCCGACCGCGTCTTCGCAGTCGGCGACGCCTCGAACATCCCGGCGTCGAAGGCGGGCGCCGTCGCGCACTTCGCGGTCGACGGGTTCGTACCCAACTTCCTCGCCCACATCCAGGGCAAGCCGATGACCCACCGGTTCGACGGCCACGCGAACTGCTTCATCGAGTCCGGGCACGGCAAGGCCCTCCTCATCGACTTCAACTACGACACCGAACCGCTCACCGGGGTGTACCCCTACGCGAAGGTCGGCCCGCTGTCCCTGCTCAAGGAGACGCGGATGAACCACCTCGGCAAGCTCGCCTTCAAGTGGATCTACTGGCACATCCTGCTGCCCGGCCGCCACCTGCCGGTGCCGATCCGGATGTCCATGGCCGGCAAGGTCCCGGCGGACCACGCCGAGGACGAGCCCACGGACGACGCCCCACCGATCCCCAGCTTCTGACCACCACGTACGACAGGAGACGACATGCCCACCGCCACCATCAACGGCAAGGACGTGCAGATCGACGCCGAGGGGTTCATGACCGAGCCCTCCGAGTGGGACGAGGCGATCGCCGAGGTCCTGGCCGGCAACATCGGCATCGAGCTGACCGACGCGCACTGGAAGCTCATCCGGTTCCTGCGCGAGGACTTCGCCAAGCAGGGCGAGACCGCCACGACCCGCCGCGTGCAGACCGTCGGCGGCGTGCCGACGAAGGTGCAGTTCGAGCTCTTCCCCAAGAAGCCCGCCAAGAAGATGGCCTACATCGCCGGGCTGCCCAAGCCCAAGGGCTGCGTCTGACCTCCCCCACGACCACCGAGAGGACCTCACATGACCGACCAGCCCGTCATCCCGTCGTTCGGCGACGACGACGAGTCCGACCGCAAGCTCGCCATCATCTGCTCCAAGGGCAACCTCGACATGGCCTACCCCGGCCTCATCCTGGGCAACGCCGCCCTGGGCGAGGGCGTCGAGACGCACCTGTTCTTCACGTTCTGGGGCTTCGACATGATCACCAAGTCCCGGATGGGTGACCTGAAGTTCACGCCGGTGGGCAACACCGCGACGCACATGCCGATGGGTCTGACCCCGATGCCCGGCATCACCGGCATGGCCACCAAGCAGATGAAGAAGACGCTGGAGGACCTGGACATCCCGCCGGTGCCCGAGTTCCTCGAGCAGATCGTGGCGGCCGGCGGTCACCTGTGGGCGTGCCGGCTCTCGGCGGACATGAACAAGCTCACCGACGCCGACCTGTACGACGGCGTCGAGGGCATCATCAGCGCCTCGGACTTCATCGAGATGACCGAGGGTGCGCAGCTGCTGTTCATCTGAGGCCCTTCCCGGACGCCGGGGCGGCAGTGCAGGGCCGCCCCGGCGTCATATACCCCCAGGGGTATATGACCTATACTCCTCACCATGATCCTGCGCTCCCGTCTCGCCCGTGCCGCCGCCGTCGCCGCCCTCGGGGTGGCCCTCGCCTCCGGTGTCGCCGGGTGCTCCGGCTCGACCGGCTCCTCGGCACACGCCACCACCCAGAGCCTCGACGCCCAGGCGTTCGCCGCCCGGGCGTCCGAACCCGGCGTGGTGATCCTCGACGTGCGCACGCCGGAGGAGTTCGCCACCGGCCACCTGCCCGGGGCGATCAACATCGACGTCGAGTCCGGCAGCTTCACCGACCAGGTCGCGAGCCTCGACAAGACCGCGACCTACGCCGTGTACTGCCGCTCGGGGAACCGCTCGGCCGTGGCGATGGACCAGATGGCGGGCGAGGGGTTCACCGACCTGGCGGACCTGGCCGGCGGCATCACCGCCTGGGCGCAGGCCGGCGGCGCGATCGTCACCAACTGACCCGGCCGGCGCCACCCGACCGCGGACAGATCGGCGGGCGGGCCCGGGGCCTGGCACGCTGGGGGCCATGCAGATCTGGCCCGGTCGGCCCTACCCGCTCGGGGCGACCTATGACGGCAGCGGGACGAACTTCGCGGTCTTCTCCGAGGTCGCCGAGCGCATCGAGCTGTGCCTGATCGCCGACGACGGCACCGAGGAGCGGTACGACCTGCCCGAGGTCGACGCCTACGTCTGGCACGCCTACCTGCCCGACGTGCACCCCGGCCAGCGCTACGGGTTCAGGGTGCACGGGCCCTACGAGCCGGCCTCAGGCCTGCGCTGCAACCCGGCCAAGCTCCTGCTCGACCCGTACGCCAAGGCGATCCACGGTCGGATCGACGGCGACCAGGCGCTGTACTCCTACGACTTCGGGGACCCCGACTCGCTCAACACCGACGACTCCGCGGCCCACACGATGACGTCGGTGGTCATCAACCCGTTCTTCGACTGGGGTCACGACCGCCCGCCGAACCACGAGTACCACGAGTCGGTGATCTACGAGGCGCACGTGCGCGGGCTGACGATGCAGCACCCCGACATCCCCGAAGAGCTGCGCGGCACCTACGCCGCGATGGCTCACCCCGTGATCGTCGACCACCTGGTCGAGCTGGGGATCACCGCGGTGGAGCTCATGCCGGTCCACCAGTTCGTGAACGACCCCACGCTCCAGGAGCGCGGCCTGTCGAACTACTGGGGCTACAACACGATCGGCTTCTTCGCGCCGCACAACGGCTACGCCGCCTCGACCACTCCCGGCATGCAGGTCCAGGAGTTCAAGCAGATGGTCAAGACCCTGCACGAGGCGGACATCGAGGTGATCCTCGACGTGGTCTACAACCACACCGCCGAGGGCAACCACCTCGGGCCCACGCTGTGCTTCCGCGGCCTGGACAACGCCGCCTACTACCGGCTCGTGGACGAGGACCCTGCCCACTACTACGACACGACCGGCACCGGGAACTCGCTGCTGATGCGTCACCCGCACGTGCTCCAGCTCCTCATGGACTCGATGCGGTACTGGGTCAACGAGATGCACGTCGACGGATTCCGGTTCGACCTCGCGGCCACCTTGGCCCGCCAGTTCCACGAGGTCGACCGGCTGAGCGCGTTCTTCGACCTGGTCCAGCAGGACCCGGTGATCAGCCAGGTGAAGCTGATCGCCGAGCCGTGGGACCTCGGCGAGGGCGGCTACCAGGTCGGCGGGTTCCCGCCGCTGTGGAGCGAGTGGAACGGGCGTTTCCGGGACACCGTGCGCGACTTCTGGCGCGGCGAGCCCGCCACCCTCGGGGAGTTCGCCAGCCGGCTCTCCGGGTCGGCGGACCTCTACGAGCACACCGGGCGGCGCCCGATCGCCTCGATCAACTTCGTCACCGCGCACGACGGCTTCACCCTGGCGGACCTGGTCGCGTACAACGAGAAGCACAATCAGGCCAACGGCGAGGGCAACAACGACGGCGAGAGCCACAACCGCTCGTGGAACTGCGGCGCGGAGGGCCCCACCAAGGACAAGTCGGTCCTCGCCCTGCGACGCCGCCAGCAGCGCAACTTCCTCACCACGCTGCTGCTCTCCCAGGGTGTGCCCATGATCGCCCACGGCGACGAGCTCGGCCGGACCCAGCAGGGCAACAACAACGCCTACTGCCAGGACAACGAGCTGGCCTGGGTGGACTGGGGGCTCAGCGCCCAGAACAGGGCGCACCTGGACTTCACCCGACGGATCGTCAGGCTCCGTCGCGAGCACCCGGTGCTGCACCGCAGGCGTTTCTTCGCCGGTCGCCCCGACCACGGCGGGGAGTCGGGGCTCGGCGACATCGCGTGGCTGAGCCCCGCGGCCGGCCACATGACCGACTCCGACTGGAGCGAGCAGCACGCCAGGGCCTTCCAGGTGTGGCTCAACGGCGAGGCGATCGCCGAGCCCGACATGCGGGGCGAACCCGTTGTCGACGACTCGTTCCTGCTGCTGTTCAACGCGGCGGCCAACGGCGTGGACTTCGTCCTCCCGCCGGAGAGCTTCGGCGAGCGGTGGACGTGCGTGCTGGACACCGGTCGCGCGCTCGGCGAGGGCCGCACCGTGCCGGCCGGTGCGACGCTGACCCTGACCGAGTGGAGCACCCTGGTCCTGACCCGGAAGGTCAACGGCAGATGAGCGACCGCGGTCCCGGACGGCGACGGCCCCCCGAGGGGCGGGTCGTGCCGACCTCGACCTACCGGCTCCAGCTCGGGCCGGACCTCGACCTCGACGCGGCGGCCGCCCAGGTCGACTACCTCGCCGCGCTGGGCGTCAGCCACCTGTACCTCTCCCCCGTGCTGACGCCTGCGCCCGGGTCCACCCACGGCTACGACGTCGTGGACCACGGCACGGTGTCCGAGGTGCTCGGCGGCCGCGCGGCCCTCGAGCGGCTCGCGGCCACGGCGCGTGCCGCCGGGCTCGGGCTCGTCCTGGACGTCGTGCCCAACCACATGGCCGTGCCGACGCCCGCGTACCACAACCAGGCGCTGTGGTCCGTGTTGGCCGAGGGCCCCGACTCGCCCTTCGCGCACTGGTTCGACGTGGACTGGTCCGCCGGCGAGGGCGCGGTCCTCATGCCCGTGCTCGGTCGGCGCATCGGAGCGGTGCTGGCCTCGGGTGAGCTCACCGTGGAAGAGCTCGCCCTGCCCGGTCAGGACGAGCCGCAGCCGGTGCTGCGCTACTTCGACCACGTGTTCCCGGTCCGACCCGGCACCGAGCACCTTCCGCTGGTCGACCTGGTCGCCGCGCAGCACTACCGCCTCGCCTACTGGCGGGTCGCGGACGAGGAGCTGAACTACCGGCGCTTCTTCGACGTCGGGTCGCTGGCCGCGATCCGCGTCGAGGACCCTGAGGTCTTCGACGCCACCCACCGCACCGTGGTCGACCTGGTGCGCAGCGGAGTGGTCGACGGGTTGCGCATCGACCACCCGGACGGGCTGGCGGACCCGCAGGACTACCTGGCCAGGCTCGCCGAGGCCGTGGACGAGGCCTGGGTGGTCGTGGAGAAGATCCTCGCCCCCGCGGAGGACCTGCCCGACGACTGGGCGACCGCCGGGAGCACCGGGTACGACGCGCTGTGGCGCATCCAGCAGGTGTTCGTCGACCCTGCCGGCGCGGGCGACCTGGCGGCGCTCATGCACCAGCTCACCGGCGACACCGGGGATGCGCTGCCCTTCCTCGTCGAGCGGGCCAAGCGCGAGATCGTCGCAGGGCCGCTGTACGCCGAGGTGCACCGGCTGGCCGAGCTCGCCGCCGCGATCTGCGCCGACGACGTGCGCCTGCGCGACCACACCCGTCGAGCGCTGCAGGACTGCCTGGTGGAGCTGCTCGTCGCTGCGGACCGCTACCGCTACTACGTGGTGCCCGGCGTCCCGCCGCGCGGCGAGGTGGCCGCGGCCTTCGCCGAGGCGGTGGAGGTCGCGCGAAGCCGGCTGGCGCCCAACCGGCACGAGACGCTCGACCTGCTCGCGGAGATGCTGCTCGGCAAGGAGTCGGGCTCGGCCGGGCGCACCCGCGAGCCACGGCGGGACGAGCTGGTGATCCGGTTCCAGCAGACCTGCGGCGCCGTGATGGCCAAGGGCGTGGAGGACACCGCCTTCTACCGCTGGACGCACCTGGTGGGCCTGTGCGAGGTCGGCGGCGCCCCCGAGCGGTTCGCCATCGCCCCTGAGGAGCTGCACTCGTGGGCAGGCCACGCGCAGATCCACGCCCCGGTCGCGATGACCACCCTGTCCACGCACGACACCAAGCGCTCGGAGGACACCAGGGCCCGCCTCGGCGTGCTGTCCGAGCTGCCCCGGGACTGGGTCGCCCTGGTCGCCGCGGTACGGGCCGCCACCGCCGAGGCCCGCCCTGCCCTGCTCGACGGGCGCACCGAGTCACTCCTGTGGCAGACCCTGGCCGGCACCTGGGAGGGCGGGCCGCTGGAGACCGACCGGTTGACCCAGTACCTCATCAAGGCGATCCGCGAGGCCAAGGAGCACACCAGCTGGGTCGCCCCGGACGAGGCCTACGAGCGTGCCGTCCTCGGCTTCGCCCGCACGGCCGTCCGCCACCCCGAGGTGCTGGCCGCGTTCGAGACCTGGGAGCGGCGCGCCGCTCCGGGCGTGCGGGCCGCCACCCTGGGCACGAAGCTGGTCCAGCTCACGCTGCCCGGCGTGCCGGACGTGTACCAGGGCACCGAGTCGGTCTCGGTCGCGCTGGTCGACCCCGACAACCGCCGGCCGGTCGACGTCGAGATGCTGTCCGAGACCCTGTCCCGGCTCGACGCCGGCGAGGGCCCGCGCGACCTGGGCGAGGAGAAGCTCCTGGTCACGTCACGCGCCCTGCGGCTGCGCGCCCGGCATCCCGACGCGTTCACCGGGCAGGCCGCGGGCTTCCAGCCCTTGCCGAGCTCGTCCGGGCACGCCCTGGTCTACGCCCGCACGGTCCAGGACCGCCCGGTGGCCGTCACGGTGGCCACCCGTCTCGCGCTGTCCCTGGAGCGGCTGGGCGGCTGGGGTACGCACACGGTCGCCCTGCCCGACGGCGACTGGCTCGACCTGCTCACCGACCGGGTGGTCACCGGCGGTCTGGTCCGCCTGAGCGACCTGCTGAGCACCTACCCGGTCGCCCTGCTCACGCCCACGGAGGACGGCTGACGTGACACACCCGCGCTCGCACGGTTGGGACGCCCAGGGCTGGCGCCCCGGGGTCTGGGCGCCGGATGCGACCCGGGTCGGTCTTCGGCTCGACGACGGCGACGTGGCGATGGCCCCGTCCGGGGGCGGATGGTGGACCGCGCCGACGCCCCTGCCGCACGGCACCGACTACGCGTTCACCGTCGACGGCTCCGACGCGCTGCCCGACCCGCGCAGCGCGTGGCAGCCGCACGGTGTGCACGCCGCGAGCCGGGTGTTCGACCCGCGGCTGCACGAGTGGCGCGACCGGGACTGGCCGGGCCGCGACGTGCGCGGCGCCGTGGTCTACGAGCTGCACGTGGGCACCTTCACCCCGGCCGGCACCCTGGACGCCGCGATCGAGCGGCTGGGACACCTGGCTGACCTGGGCGTGGAGATGGTCGAGCTCATGCCGCTCGCGGCCTTCCCCGGCGTGCACGGCTGGGGCTACGACGGTGTCGCGCTCTACGCGGTCCACGAACCCTACGGCGGTCCGGCCGCCCTGCAGCGGTTCGTCGACGCCGCCCACCGGCGGGGCCTGGCGGTGTGCCTCGACGTGGTCTACAACCACCTCGGGCCGTCGGGGAACTACCTGCAGCGCTTCGGGCCGTACTTCACCGACACCCACCACACCCCGTGGGGCTGGGCGGTCAACCTCGACGCGCCGGGAGCCGCCGGCATGCGGGCGTTCCTCGTCGACAACGCGACGCGGTGGCTGCGCGAGTTCCACGTCGACGCGCTGCGGCTGGACGCCGTGCACGCCCTGGTCGACGACTCGGGCCGCCACCTGCTGGCCGAGCTCTCCGACGCGGTCGCCGCCCTGGCCGACGAGCTGGGTCGCCCGTTCAGCCTGGTCGCGGAGTCCGACCTCAACGACCCCGCCACCGTCACCCCGACCCTCGACGGCGGGCTGGGCATGACCGCGCAGTGGGCCGACGACGTGCACCACGCGCTGCACGCCTGGGTGACCGGCGAGACGCACGGGTACTACGTCGACTTCGGCAGCGCGGCGACCCTCGCCCACGCCCTGACCCGGGTGTTCGTGCACGAAGGCGACTGGTCGACGTTCCGCGGGCGCCCGTGGGGCGCGCCCGTCCCACCCGGCACCGACGGCCATCGGTTCGTGGTGTTCGGCTCCGACCACGACCAGGTGGGCAACCGCGCGCTCGGCGACCGGCCCTCGCACCGGCTGGACGGCGGGCGGCTCGCGGCGACAGCGGCGGCGGTGCTCGCCTCCCCGTTCACGCCCATGCTCTTCATGGGCGAGGAGTGGGGCGCGAGCACGCCGTTCCTGTACTTCACCGACCACGCCGAGCCCGAGCTGGTCGAGGGGATCCGCCGTGGCCGCACCGAGGAGTTCGCCGGGCACGGCTGGGCCGAGCTGTACGGCGGAGCCCCCGACGTCCCGGACCCGCAGTCGCCGGCCACCGTCGACGCCAGCCGGCTGGACTGGGACGAGGTGCACCGCGGCGACCACGCGCGGCTGCTCGCCTGGTACCGGACGCTGATCACGCTGCGCCGCTCGGAGCCCGCGCTCGCCTCGGGCGACCTCGGGAGGGCGAACGCCGACGCGGACCCCGAGGACCGCTGGGTGGTGCTGCACCGCGGAGACCTCCGCGTGGTCCTGCACGTCGGCGACGAGGCGACGGTGCCGCTGGACGGTACGGTCGCACAGGTGCTCGCCGCCTGGGACGACGTCGTCCCGGCGCCCGACGGGCTCCACCTGCCCGGACCGGGCGCGGCCGTGGTGCGCGTGACGAAGGAGGCCCGATGAGCAAGAACCCGTGGGACCGCTCGCCGCTCGAGGTCCTGCGCGCCGGGCCCGAGTTCGACCTGGCCTCCTTCGACCCGTCGTCGACCCCCGGCTGGAGCGACGACAAGGACGACGGCACCGAGCGGATGGCCGAGCAGGGGGCCCGGCTCGCGGACCTGCAGGAGATGCTCTTCGCCGAGGGCCGCAGCGGCGGGACCCGCAGCGTGCTCCTGGTGCTCCAGGGCATGGACACCGCCGGCAAGGGCGGGATCGTGCGGCACGTGGTGGGCATGGTCGACCCGCAGGGCGTCGACCACGCCTCGTTCGGCAAGCCGACCACGGAGGAGCTCGCCCACCACTACCTGTGGCGGATCCGCAGGGCCCTGCCGGCACCGGGGCGGCTGGGCGTGTTCGACCGCTCGCACTACGAGGACGTGCTCGTGGTGCGGGTGGAGAACCTGGTGCCGCCCGACGTCTGGGGCGCGCGGTACGACGAGATCAACGACTTCGAGGCAGAGCTCGTCGCGTCCGGGACCTCGGTGGTCAAGGTCGCGCTGATGGTCTCGCCCGACGAGCAGCGCGCGCGGCTCCGCGAGCGGCTCGAGCGCCCCGACAAGCACTGGAAGTACAACCCTGCGGACCTCGACGTGCGGGCCAAGTGGCCGGCCTACCGCGAGGCGTACCAGGCGGTCCTGGACCGCACGTCGACCGAGATCGCGCCCTGGTACGTCGTCCCGGCGGACCGCAAGTGGTACGCGCGGATGGCGGTCACCGAGCTCCTCGTCGACGCGTTCGAGCGGCTCGGGCTGCGCTGGCCCCCCGCGGACTTCGACGTCGACGCGGAGATGGCCCGTCTCGACGCGTCCTGAGACCCGACCGCAGGCGCCCCGTGGAGGGCCTCACGCCGTGAGTGCGGTGAGGCGGGACAGCGCCCGGAAGTACTTCTTCCGGTAGCCGCCGCGCAGCATCGCCGGGCCGAACAGGCCCGCCGTGCCCGACCCGCCCAGCAGCACGGGCACGTCCCGGTCGTACAGCCGGTCGACGAGCACGACCAGGCGCAGCGCGTCGGCCTGGTCGGTCAACGGTCCCACGCCGGTCAGGCCGACCCGGCGCACGCCGTCCAGCAGGGCGCCGTACCTGCTCGGGTGCACGGTACGCAGGTGGGCGATCAGCGCGTCGAAGTCGTCGCACGTGACGTCCTCGCCCACGGCGCGCTCGCGCACCTCGTCGTCCGGCAGGCCCGGCTTGGGCTCGACCGCGGTGCGGTGCCGGTAGTCGGGGCCGTCGACCCGCAGCACCTCGAACCGGGCCGCGAGCGCCTGGATCTCGCGCATGAAGTCCTCGGCGGCGAACCGGCCCTCTCCCAGGGACTCGGGCAGCGTGTTGGACGTCGCCGCGAGCGTCACCCCGCGGTCACCGAGCTCGCGCAGCAGTCGGGCCATCAGCACCGTGTCGCCCGGGTCGTCGAGCTCGAACTCGTCGATGCACACGAGCCGGTGGGCGGACAGCGCCCGGACCGTCGCCGCGAAGCCCAGCGCCCCGACCAGGTGGGTGTACTCCACGAACGTGCCGTAGACGGCGTCGTCCCCCACCGCGTGCGCCAGGGCGGCCAGCAGGTGCGTCTTGCCCACCCCGAACCCGCCGTCCAGGTAGACGGCGTCGGGGGCCTGCGCGCGGCGGCGCAGGCGTGCCAGCCCGCGGGCGGGTGGCAGCGAGAGTCGCTCCGCGAGTGCCACGAGCCGCGCCCTGGCCGCCGCCTGGCTGGGGTGGTCCGGGTCGGGCCGGTAGGTGTCGAAGGTCGCTCCCGCGAAGTGCCGCGGCACCACGAAGGCGCCGGTGAGCTCGCCTGCCGGCACCTCCGGCCGGCGCAGCAGCGTGCCGGTCACGCCACCTCCACCACGGCGGGCGAACCCGCGTCGGCCAGCACCCTGGCCACGGCCGAGGCCACCTCGCGCCGATCCACGGTGTCGGCCGGGTCCAGGTTCCGGTCGTCCCCGCGGACCGCGGCGCCGACGCTGACCTCGTGGAACCGTACGCGCTGCCCGATCTCCTCGGCGCGCAGCACGTGCAGCAGCATCCGCTGGCCCGCCCCGGTGACGTTGATCGGCCCCGAGCCCGGCATCGCCTCGGTGGCCGCCGCCCCGCCGAGCGTGACGTAGACCGGGTCCGGACCCGCCAGACGGGGTGCCAGCGCGCGGGCGGCCAGCCAGTGCGACGTCAGGTGGCTCTCCAGGATCGAGCGCCAGGTGTCCGGCTCGACGTCGACCAGCTGAGGCCCGAGCCACCAGCCGCCCAGCGCTGCCACAGCCGCCCTCGGGGCCCATCCCGGCTCGTCGAGCACGCTCGTCAGCGCGTCCGGGCGCTCCCAGTCCACGCCCGGCACCACCCGGACACCAGGAGGCGGCTCGACCGGACCGGCGCCGCGGGTGGGCAGCACCACGCGCATCCCCGCGCCCACCAACCGGTCGACGACGGCGCCCCCTACCCGCCCCGTGCCGCCCGCCACCACGACCACCGGGGCGTCCGCACGTCCGCCGTCCACCACGGGTCGATGGTAGGGGTGACCCCGCGCGCCGCGCCCGCCGTCGGCCCCGGCCGTGGTGGCACTCGGCGCGGAGCACCCCCGCGCCCGGTTAGGCTCGCGGCATGACGCTCATCGTCGTGCTCACCGAGGAGGCGCTCGGCGCCGCGGATGTCGAGCACATCCTCGACCTGCACCCCGACGCCCGGTTCCGCGTCCTGGTCCCGGCCGACACCGAGCACAACCTGCTCGCGTCGATCATCGACCACCTCAGCCTGGGCGAGCTGCGCGAGGCGCTCGACGACGTGCTGGGGCGCGAGCCGCAGCCCGCCGCGGCCGCCGCGACCGCGACCGAACAGCTCGCGACGTCACTCGCGGCGTTCGAGGCGGCCGGGGCCGCCGCCGACGGGCAGGTCGTGGCCGACGACCCGATGCCCGAGGTTCGCGCGGCCGTCGCCGACCCCGAGGTCGCCGAGCTCGTGGTGGTGACCACTCCGCACGCCCTCGCGGACACCTTCCACCGCGACTGGGCCTCGCGCGCCCGCGAGGAGCTGCGGCTGCCCGTGCTGCACCTCTACGCGGGCACGTCCGAGCTGGGGTGACCTCCAGAGCGGCACCGGGGCCGGTCCTGGTCCGGCTGGCAGACTTCGCACCATGACGCGCGCACCGGCCCCTGGCGGCGGCACGCGCCGTCACAGCGCCGGACGCGCACCGCGGCCACCCCGCCACGCTCGGCGGCCCGAGCGGACCCGGCTCGTCCCGCTGGGTACGGGCCCCAGCCCCGGCGGCGCCTCGTCGACGGACCTCGGGGACGTGGCGACCGGCACCATCCCGGTGACGTCCGGCTTCGGGCGCAACTCGCTGATCCTGACCCTCGGCACGTTCGCATCACGCGCCACGGGTCAGGTGCGCATGATCCTGCTGGTCGCGGCGATCGGCATCACCGGCACGGTGGCCGATGCCTTCGACATCGCGAACACGCTGCCCAACATGCTGTTCGCCCTGCTCGCGGCCGGCGTGCTGCAGGCCGTGCTGATGCCGCAGATCATGCGTGCCATCGCCTCCGATCGCAGCCAGGAGCGCCTGGACACGCTCGTCACGCTCGCCGCGGCCGCCCTGGTCGTCGGGACGGTGGCGCTGACCCTGGCGGCACCGGCGCTGATCCGGCTGTTCACGCTCTCCGCTCAGTGGTCGCCGGAGGCGCGTGCTCTCGCCGTGGTCTTCGGCTTCTGGTGCATCCCCCAGGTGCTCTTCTACGGGCTGTTCGCCGTCCTGGGTGAGCTGCTCAACGCCCGCGGCCAGTTCGCGGCCACCGGTCTGGCGCCGATGGCCAACAACATCGTCTCCATCGTCGGGTTCGGCGCGTTCATCATGATCTGGGGGCGCGCGGACGGGCCGCTGAACGACGTCGGCGCGTGGACCACGGCCCAGACCGTCGTCCTGGCGGGCACGGCCACGCTGGGCGTCGCGGCCCAGACCGTCGTCGTGATGGTCGCGCTGCGCCGTGGCGGGTACCACTGGCGGCCGCGGCTCGCCCTGCGGGGCATCGGTCTGCGCTCGGCCGGCAAGGTCGTCGGCTGGACGGTCGCGGCGGTCGCGCTCGAGCAGCTCGGCCTGGTGCTGCTCAAGAACATCACCTCCAGCGCCGGCCAGTCCGCGGCACCCGGCGAGGTCGTGGCCGGCAACGCGACCTTCACCAACGCGCTGACGATCTACCTGCTGCCGCACTCCCTCGTCGTGGTGTCGATCATCACCGCGCTCTTCCCCGGGATGAGCCGCGCGGCCGTCGAGCGCGACCTGGACGGCGTCCGCTCCGCGATGTCCACCGGGCTGCGCACGGCGGGCATCTTCTCGGTCTTCTCGGCCGCCGTGCTCATCACGATCCCGGGGCCGGTGATCAAGGCCCTGCTCATCACGCTGTCCCCCGAGGCGGTCGCCGTGGCCGCCCCGGTGCTGCGCGCGCTCGCGCTGGGGCTGGTCGCCCTCGGCGCGACCGTGATGGTCAAGCGGATGTACTTCGCGTTCGAGGACGGCCGCAGCATCTTCGTGATCCAGGTGTTCGCCACGGCGACGATGAGCCTCGTCCTGCTCCTCGCGGCGCGGGCGCTGCCACCGAGCCAGTGGGTGGTCGCTGCCGCGGTCGCCTACGCGCTGTCGGCGTGGGTGTCGGTGCTGCTCCGCGTCCGGGGCATGAGCCGGCTGCTGCACGGCATCGACGGCGCCCGGGTGCTGCGCCTGTACGTCCGTGCGGGGCTCGCCGCAGGCATCGCCGCGGCCGTCGGCTGGCTCACGGCTCGCCTGCTGGGCGGCCAGGGAGACCTCACGTGGGTGCACTCCCTGGTGGTGAGCGGGGTCGTGGGCCTGGTGATGCTCGGGGTGTACGTGGCTCTGCTCATGGCGCTGCGCGTGCGCGAGCTGGACGACGCCCTGCGCCCGCTGCGCCGCCGTCTGCGACGCTGAGCTGCGCTGGGCGCGGCCCGAGTCCGGCGGCACGGTGCGATGCATCGATCGATGCGACCGGCGGTTGGTCGGCACTCCGCCGCTTCGGACGACGAGCAGATGACCATCCGGTCCCGGATCGATGTCCATGAATCACTCACCAGAGCGACGAGAGGCGCTCCGCGCCCGCCATCCCTCGGATGCACGCCAGCGCGCCGAGCACGCGCGGGCTGCGGCATGTGCGGGGCGTGAGCGGCCCACGCGGTTCATGTGACGGGAGGTGTGGATGGGGCGGGTGGGGTGGCGCATCTGTCACTGCCGCCCCTGCCGTCACCTGATCCGCGTGGGGTGCTCACCGGGCGTTGTCGATGGCGGTGGTGGCGGGGCTGTGGCGGCGGCCGGCGCGGCGAAGCGTGCTGGAGGCCCGGTTCGCCGTCCGCAGGGTGGACGGCCCCGCACGGCTCGGTGTCTGAGCGCCCACTTCGCCGCGTGGGGCGCCGGGACCACGTCGGCGAAGCGCCCCCATCACGCACAGCGGCTGATCGGGCGCTGCGGCGGCGCTCCCCGTACCTCGATCGCACGCGGGGCCGCCCGGGGCCTCGGCTCAGCAGGTCACACCCGCTGCCGGGCTCACCGCCGGCGCAGCCGGCGAACCACCTGCTTGGCCGCCGGAAGGCCGCGGTCCCAGGCCGCGTACAGCACGCCGTTGAACGGGATGTCGATCGTGCCCGCCATGAGGTCCTCGTGCTTGGCGAAGCTCCGCTTGAACTCGCTGATGCCGTCGTTGAGCAGGCCGTTGAGGTCGTACCGCTCCAGCCCCGCCTCCCGGGCGAGGCGCACGGCGTGCCACTTGACCGGCGCGTTCGCGCGCGCCTTGCGCCCGGCGTCGTTCACGCCGCCGTACAGCTCGAAAGCCGTCCGGTCGGACGCGGCGCACCACACGAACGAGCACGGGGCGCCGTCCGCGAAGGCAGCCACCAGGAGCGACGCGTCGCCGAGCTCACGGTGGACCGCCCGGTAGTAGTCGTCCTCGTGCAGCGCGAACCCGGCGTGGGCCGCCGACTCCCGGTACAGGGCGATCACAGCGTCGAGCTCGTCGTCGGCCACGACCCGCCGGATCTCCACGCCACGCCCGCCCTTGCGCACGTCGGCGCGCGTCGTACGCCCGAGGTCCGCCATGAGCTCCTCGTCGCTGCGCGTCAGGTCGAGGATGAGCGTCGAGCGGCACAGGATCGTGCTGCGCGCCTGACGGGCACCCGCGACGCCCAGGTCGGTGCCGTCCGGCCAGTCCGGCTCGAAGGTGACGCCGATGCCCCGGACGTGCGTCGCGCACCAGTCGACGACCGCCTGCGCGACCTGACGACGCACCTCCGGCGAGCCGGCGCCGTCGGGTGCCACCACCGGGCCACGCGGCACGTAGCTCAGGGCCCGGAAGGGCGGCGGGAGGCGCCGGACGAGCACCTGAGCGAGACCGAGCAGCGATCCGTCGGCGGACACGACCCGCAGGCGGCGGGCGGTCCACGGCCCGAGGGCCTTCACCTCACCCCAGCCCCACAGCTGCAGCGGGTGGCCGCCGCCGGCGCGCACCTCGGCGTCCCAGGCCGCCCGGTCCTGCACCTCGGTCACGGTGGTCACGCCGCCGCCCCCTTCGTAGGTCTGCTCGATCGGGCCCGGCGACACTATCAACGCCGGGCGGCCACAAGCACGGCGGCGCCCGTGCCCGCCCGCCGAGCCCCGGTGCCGGACGGCTCCCCCGCTAGACTTCTACGGCCTTCGCCGGTGGCGTAGGCCCACCCCGACCCCGTGAAGGCGACCCACCCATGCCGGCGGACCGTGACTTCGTCCCTGTGATCCTCGGCACCGGGCTCGGTGCGTACAACCTCGCCCGCTCCCTGCACGAGGCGTTCGGTGTCCGTTCCGTCGCGCTCGGCCGGCACGCGCTGCGCGAGACCGCGCACTCCCGCATCGTCGCGGTGCGCGCCCGACGGGACTTCGACGACGAGGAGGTCATCGTCTCGGCGCTCCAGGAGCTCGCCGACGAGCTCTCGCAGACGCACCCCGGGGCCCCGCTGCTCCTGCTGCCCACGATCGAGCACTACACGAACGTCGTGCTCAGGCACCGCACGGAGCTCGACGACCGCTACCTCGTGCCGCTGCCCGATGCCGCGACGGCCGCGCGGGTCATGAACAAGACGGACTTCTACGCGACGTGCGAGGCGCTCGGGGTCCCCCACCCGGAGTCGCTCGTCGTCGACGTCACCGCGCTGGACGACCCGCACCTGGGCGAGGACCTTCCGTTCGGGTATCCGGTGATCCTCAAGCCGTCGGACACCGACCGGTACCCGCGCCTGCGGTTCGAGGGCCACCAGAAGGTCTACCTGCTCGACGACGCCGCCGCGCTGCGCGACGTCGCGCGGAGGATCTACGCAGCCGGCTACGTCGGCGACCTGATCATCCAGGAGTACCTCTCCGGCGACGAGTCGGTGATGCGCGTCGCCAACACCTACTCCGACCGCGACGGCCGGGTGCGCCTGGTCTCGGTCGGGCAGGTCGCGCTCAGCGAGTACAACCCGGACCTGGTGGGGAACAACAACGCGATCGTCACCGTCCCCGGCCCGGACATCGCCGACTCCGTCCGCACCCTCCTCGACGGCATCGGTTACCACGGCTTCGCGAACGTCGACGTCATGCTGGACAGGCGGACCGGCCTGTCCAAGATCCTCGAGGTCAACCTCCGCCCCGGCGCGACCGCCTTCTACACGATGGCTGCGGGCGGCAACCTCGCCCGCTGCGCCGCCGACGAGCTCGTGCTGGGTCGCCGGGTGTCGCCGTTCGCGACGACCGCGGAGCGGTTGTGGCTCAACGTGCCGTACGCGGTCGCCCGCTGGTTCGCCCCGGCGTCCACGCGCGGCGTCCTGCGCCGCGCGGGACGGGCCGGCCGGGTGCACACGTTGCGCTACGGCCCCGACCTGTCGCTGCGCCGCCGTGTCGACATCGCCCGCATCGACCTGCGCCACACGCTGGACTACGTCAAGTTCTCCGGGCACCGTCTGAACCACTGACGCGCCGCAGGCACGACCGCCGCGTCTGCGGCTCCGCCCGGCGGGCAGGCTCAGGCGTGCAGTGCCGCCCGGACGAGCGCCGAGATCCGGGTCGCCTCGGGCTCGGTGACGCGCGTGGGCAGGTTGACCACGCGCTCCACGAGGTCGCGCGTCACCTGCAGCGCAGGGTCCGCCGGGTCGTACCCGTAGCGCCCCGGCTCGGTCACCCCGGGGAACAGCGCCGGCCGGTACCACCGCCCCGCGTACACACCCTGACCGCCGAGCTCGGCGACCAGCCGCTCCGCCGTCGCACCGTCAGCCGCGAAGAACGGGAAGCGGACGAGCGGCGTCGCGCCTGCGACCGCACCGGGGACCTCCACCAGACCCGCGAGCTCGCGCAGATAGGTCGCGACGACCGCGGCCCGCGCCGCCTCGATCTCGTCCAGGCGGCCCAACGCCACGGCCGCCTGCGCGCTGACCCAGTCCGAGGGGGCCATGGGCCGGTAGGGCAGCCCGCCGCGCAGCTCGACGGGTGCGATCGCCGGCTCGAACACCCTCGCCGCCGCCAGGGCGCGGCGCGTCCCGCGGCCCAGCGCACCGGGGACGCGATTCAGCACGCGCACCTGGTTCCGGTACGTGCGGGCGGCGAGGTCGAGGCGAGTGCCGATGGGGGGCAGCCCCGCGAGGTCGCCTGCGACGCGTGCGCGCAGCGCCGGGTCCGCCAGGTCCGGGCTGACCCAGACCGCCCCGCCGAACCGGGTGGGCAGCATCTTCTCCACACCGAAGGAGTGGATCGAGACGTCGGCGAGGGGGACGCCCTCGGTGCCGGTCGCCATCCGACCCGCGCAGTGCGCCGCGTCCTCGACCAGCAGCGCGCCGGCGGCATGGGCGGACGCGCGCAGCCGCTCCGCGTTGCCCGTGTCGACGATGCCGAAGGTGTGCTGGAGCATGACCGCGCGCGCCGTGTCCGGGACGGTGAGCCTCCCGCCGTCGATCGCGACGCTGTCGCGGGCGACGTCGGCGTACACCGGGCGCAGACCCGCCGCCAGGATCGGGTCGACCGCCGTCGAGCACGTGAACGCCTGCGTGACCACGTCGCCGGCACCCCGCGCAGCCTCGATCGCCTCGAACACGACCTGCATGCCGTACCGGGCCTTGAAGACGAGGAACCAGTCGGCCGGACTGGTGCCGGTCCGCCGGGCGAGGGCGGACGTGACGTCCTGGTGGGGGTTGACCCCCGTCACACCGAGCTGCGCCCCGAGCGCCATGGTCACTCCCGTCCGACGACGCCGGTCAGCGTAGTGCCGACGCGTGACCGGCGCGCCTCCCCGCGCGCCGCTCCCGGGAGCGCGGCGCACCGCGACGTACGCTGCCGACGTGATGACCGCACCGGGCACCCCCAGTCCGTTCGTGCAGGCCCTGCATGCGCTGCGTGAACGGCGGCTGCGGGCAGAGGTGCGTCTGACCGAGGTGCCCGCACCTACCAGGATCGCCCCGTACGCGGTCGCGCTCAGTGCGGAGATCGACGCGGACGGCAGCGGCGAGGACGTCGGCTCGGGCCGCTTCGTGCTCCTGCACGACCCCGCCGGCCAGGAGGCCTGGAACGGCACGTTCCGGGTGGTCACGCTCAGCCGCGCGATCGTCGAGGCGGAGCTCGGCGGCGACCCGATGCTCTGCGCCGCGGCCTGGAGCTGGGTCACGGACGCGCTCGAGGACACCCCGTACCACTCGCTCGGGGGCACGGTGACCCAGGTCGTCTCGCAGTCCTTCGGTGCCCTGCACGAGCGCCCCGACACCGTCGAGGTCGAGGTGCGCGCCTCGTGGACACCTGAGGGCGACATCGGCGCCCACCTGCAGGCCTGGGCCACCGTGCTCTGCACGGCGGCGGGCCTGCCGCCGCTGCCGGACGGGGTCACAGCTCTCTCGCGGCACCGCTGACTCTCACCCGCTGCGGCACCTCAAGGGCCTGGGGGGCACTGCCGATAACCAGGGCAACGACCGACCCGCCCCTGGAGCCCCCGTGAGCGTCGAGCAGGTTCGCACCACCCAGGCCGTCCGCGGCACGGTCCGACCGGCTGCGCGCCCGCACGCGCCGTTCCCGCCCTCGCAGCGCAGCGCGCCCCGGGAGAACGGCGCGGTCTGCCTGGTGCTCCCGGAGATCGCCGAGGGCGACGCCCCCGTCCTGGTCCGCAACCTGCGCCGTCGCGACTCGGCCCACGCCGTGCTGCTCGCCCGCACCGCGGGTCGTCGTGAGCTGGTCACGCTGCTCGGCGGTGGGATCCGCGGCGCCCTGACCACGGAGGCGTCCGGTTCGGTGAACGGGGCGGCCCAGGCCGCCGTGCACCGCGCCGGTCCCGAGCTCACCGCCCGGGAGCTCGGCGTGCTCGAGCTGGTGGCCGACGGCAACTCGAACCGCGAGATCGGTGAGGCGCTCGAGCTGAGCGCGCTGACGGTCAAGAGCCACCTCGCCCGGATCTCCCGCAAGATCGGCACCGGTGACCGGGCCGAGATGGTCGCGTACGCGATCCGCAACCAGCTGCTCGCCTGACACGCGCGGCCCGCGCGAGGGCCTAAGTTGGGACCATGCACGACGACGCCGGCCCGCAGGAGCCGGCAGTCGTCCCCCTTGACGAGCCCGCCGATGGCGTGCCCGACGTCGTCGTGGCCGACGCCGATCTCACCCGTGCGGTACAGGCGCTGGCAGGGGGGTCAGGACCCACGGCGGTCGACGCCGAGCGCGCCTCCGGCTACCGGTACGGGCAGCGGACCTACCTCGTGCAGATCCGGCGGGCGGGGGCCGGCACCTGGCTGATCGACCCGATCGCCCAGCCGGACCTCTCCGCCGTCTCCGACGCGTTGCGCGGTTCGCAGTGGGTGCTGCACGCCGCGTCGCAGGACCTGCCCGGCCTCGCCGAGCAGCAGATGGTGCCCGACGCGATCTTCGACACCGAGCTGGCCGCTCGGCTGCTGGGCATGCCCCGCGTCGGGCTGGCGGCCGTGGTCGCCGACACGCTCGGACGGGGCCTGGCCAAGGAGCACTCCGCGGTCGACTGGTCCACCCGCCCGCTGCACCCCGACTGGCTGCGGTACGCCGCCCTCGACGTCGAGCTCCTGGTCGAGGTCCGCGACGTGCTCGCCGGCCGTCTCGAGGAGGCCGGGAAGGCCGAGTGGGCACGCCAGGAGTTCGAGGCCGTGCGAACCGCCCCGCTGCCCGCGCCGCGGGTGGACCCGTGGCGGCGCACGTCCGGCCTGCACGCGGTGCGCAGCACGCGCGGGCTCGCCGTCGTCCGCTCGCTGTGGGAGGCCCGCGACGCGGACGCACGCCGGCGGGACATCTCCCCCGGCCGGGTGCTGCCCGACGCCGCGATCGTCGCCGCCGCGCAGGCCCTGCCGAGAACGGTCGCCGACCTCGTCGCTCTCAAGCAGTTCTCGGGCAAGGGCACCCGGCGCCGGGCGGATCAGTGGTTCGCCGCGGTGGATCAGGCGCTCGCGCTCCCCGAACGCGCGCTGCCCTCGTTGCGCGGTCCGGGGACCCCCGGGCCGCCGCCGCAGCGGGTCTGGAAGGAGCGCGACCCCGCGGCCGCTGCGCGCCTCGTCGCCGCCAAGGCCGTGATCGCCGAGGCCGCCGAGACCTACCGCGTCCCGGCCGAGAACCTGCTCCAGCCCGACCTGCTGCGACGCACGTGCTGGAGCCCCCCGGAGCCACTGAGCCGCACCGGCGTGCAGGACGCCCTCCTGGACGGGGGCGCGCGCCCGTGGCAGGTCGATCTGCTCGCCGGGCCGCTCGCTGAGGCGCTTGTTACCCTCGGGTAGCCCTGGACGCCGCGGTCGAGACGGCGGTCCGACGCACCTGGAGGGACGCCGTGGCCGAGCCTGAGGAGAGAGTCACACGCGCGTACGTCACGGACGTGGCGACGGCGGGTGGCACGGTCGCGCTGCTTCGCCTCGACAACGGCCTCGACAAGCCCCTGACGCTCGGCCCGCAGGGCCTGGCCGCCCTGCATGAGACCCTGCTCGAGCAGCGACGCCGCGCGGCGGTCGGACAGATCCAGGCGGTCGCGATCACCGGCCGTCCCGGCCATCTGTGCGCGGGCGCCGACCTGACCACGATCGGGCGCATCACCGACCGTGGCCGCGCGGCCGAGATCGCCAGGCTCGGTCACGACGCCCTGCGTCTGCTCGGCGAGCTCGGCGTGCCGAGCTTCGCGCTGATCGGCGGGCTCGCGCTGGGCGGGGGCCTGGAGATCGCCCTGCACTGCACCTACCGGACCGTCGCCGCCGGCACGCGGGCCCTCGCACTCCCCGAGGCCCTCCTGGGCCTGGTCCCGGGCTGGGGTGGTTGCTACCTGCTGCCGCGACTGGTCGGCACGGCCGAGGCGTACCGGATCATCCTGGACAACCCGCTGGCCGGGAACCGCCTCACCGACGCCACGACCGCCGCCCGGATCGGGCTGGTCGACGAGGTGCTGCCCGACGAGGGCTTCGTCGAGGCCTCGCTGGAGTGGGCCGGCGAGGTCCTGGAGGGACGGGCCGTGCCCCGCCGGCCGCTCGACGACCCGGCGACCTGGGTGCGCGAGACCGCCGCCGCACGCGACCGTCTGGAGCGCCGCCTGCACGGCGCCGCGCCGGCGCCCTACCGCGCGCTGGACCTCGTCGCGGCAGCGCGCACCCGGGACCGTGACGCCGGCTTCGCAGCCGAGGACGAGGCGCTGACCGACCTGATCGGCACCGACCAGCTGCGCGCCGGCCTGTACGCGAGCGACCTGACCACCCGGCGCGCCCGGACCACTGCCGGCGCGCCCGACCCGGCCCTGGCGACGACAGTCCGGCAGGTCGGGATCGTCGGGGCCGGCCTGATGGCCGCGCAGCTCGCTGTCGCACTCGGCGGCCGCCTCCAGGTCCCGGTCCGGATGCGCGAGGTCGACGAGGAGCGGGCCGCGGCCGGCCGGCAGCGCGTCGCCGACCTGGTCACCCGCCAGGTGCGGCGCGGCCGCCTGCGCCAGGAGGCCGCCGAGCGCATGCTCGCCGAGATCACGGTGGGCACCGACCTGGGCGACCTGGCGGGATCCGACCTGGTCGTGGAGGCGGTCACCGAGGTCCTCGACGTCAAGCGCGCGGTGTTCGGCGAGCTCGAGGACGTCGTGGCGCCCGACGCCGTGCTGGCCACCAACACCTCGGCGCTGTCCGTCGCGGCGATGGCCGAGGGACTGCGCCGACCGGACCGCGTGGTGGGGTTGCACTTCTTCAACCCGGTCGCCCAGATGCGCCTGGTCGAGGTGGTGCGGGCCGCGCAGACCTCGCCGTCGGCGCTCGCCACGGCGGTCTCGGTCGCGCGCGACACCGGCAAGACCGCGGTGATCGTGGCGGACCGTCCCGGCTTCGTCGTCAACCGGCTCCTGCTGCGCGAGCTCGCGCAGGTGCTGCACTCGGCCGAGACGGGCACGCCCGTGGAGGTCGTCGACGCCGCACTGCGTCCCCTCGGTCTACCGATGGGACCGTTCGCCCTGCTCCAGCTCGTGGGCCTGCCGGTGGCGCTGCACGTGCTGGAGTCCCTGCACGAGGACCTCGGTGAGCGCTACCCGCTGTCCCCGGGGCTCGCTGCGCTGTCCGCGGCCGGGCGCCGGGTGGTGCCCGAGCCCGACGGGTCCGGGCGCGAGGCGGACGTGGACCCGTCGATCCAGGAGGCGTTCGGCGCGCCGGGCGGACCCGGTGCGATGACGGCCTCCGGCGTGCTGGACTCCGTGCTGGCCGCGCTGGCCGAGGAGGTCGGCCTCATGCTGGACGAGGGCGTCGTGGTCTCCCCCGAGCAGATCGACCTGGCGATGATCCTGGGCGCGGGCTTCCCGTTCCACCTCGGCGGCCTGCTGCCGCACCTGGACCGCTCGGGCTGGTCGCAGCGGGTGGTCGGGCGTCGTCTGCTGCCCGAGCTCGGCTGAGCGACGGCGCTAGGCGACGGCCAGCCCGCTCGCGCGCAGCTGGATCCGCACCCGCTCCATCACGTCGACGTCCGGCTCCTCCGTGAGCTCGAGCCGGTACTCGGCGCCCAGGGTGTGCCACACCTCGCGGCCGGTCTGGTCGAACGGCAGCACCTCGACGCGCTCGACGTTCTCCAGGCCAGACAGGTGGTCACCGACGGCGGCCACGTTGTCCCAGGCGTCGGTCAGCCCCGGCACCACGACGAACCGCGCCCACACCCTCGTGCCCCGGTCGGCGAGCCGGCGGGCGAACTCCAGGGTGGGTGCGAGGTCACGCCCGGTGACCGAGTGGTACACGTCGGGCAGCCCGGACTTGACGTCCAGCAGCACCAGGTCCGTGTCGTCCAGCATGGGCTCGGTCGCCCGGCGGCCGAGGTACCCGGAGGTGTCCAGGGCGGTGTGCAGCCCGGCCTCCTTGGCACCGCGCAGCACGCGGGCGACGAAGGCCGGCTGGAGCAGCGGCTCGCCACCGGAGACGGTCAGCCCGCCTCCCCCGGCGACCAGCAGCGGGGCGTCACGCTCGATCCGCGCCAGGGCGGAGTCGATGGTGTGCAGGGCGCCGTCGCGCATCAGCCACGCGTCCGGGCCGTGGCAGTACTGGCACCGCAACGGGCACCCCGACAGCCGCAGCACCAGCCGCGTCCCGGGTCCGTCCGCGTCCGTCGACCGGTCCCACGAGTGCACCGAGCCGATCTCGCCGGCGCGCAGCGCGGCCATCTGGGTCGCTCGGCCGTCCTCGCAACAGGTCGACCTCTCGCTCAGGACGCTCATCGGTCCTCCTGCCGGTCCGCTCGGTGCTGCCATTGTGCAACCCGACCTCGGGCCCGGAGGGGGACCTGTCGGCCGGGGGTGACCAGGTCGGTACGTGCGGCCGGGCCCGCCCCCGGTCGTCGAGGGGCGGGCCCGGCGCTGCTCACAGCGCGCCGTGGAAGGTCCGGGACAGCACGTCGAGCTGCTGCTCACGGGTCAGGCGGACGAAGTTGACCGCGTAGCCCGAGACCCGGATGGTCAGCTGCGGGTACTTCTCCGGGTGCTCCATCGCGTCCTCGAGAGTCTCGCGGTTCAGCACGTTGATGTTGACGTGGAAGCCGGTCGCCACGTTGTAGCCGTCGAGCAGGCCGACGAGGTTGGTCACCTGCTCCCCGCGCGTGCGGCCCAGGCCCGAGGGCACCACCGTCGTGGTCAGCGAGATGCCGTCCTGGGCCTCGTCGTACGGCAGCTTGGCCACCGACAGCGCAGAGGCGAGCATGCCGTGGGTGTCGCGGCCGTTCATCGGGTTGGCGCCCGGGGCGAACGGCTCGCCGGTCCGGCGCCCGTCCGGGGTGTTCCCGGTGTGCTTGCCGTAGACCACGTTGGACGTGATCGTCAGCACCGACTGGGTGTGCACCGCGTCGCGGTAGGTCGGGTGCTTGCGGATCTTGTCCATGAACGTGCTGACGAGGTCGACCGCGATCTCGTCCGCGCGGTCGTCGTCGTTGCCGTAGGTCGGGAACTCACCGGTGACGTCGTAGTCGACGACCAGGCCGGTCTCGTCGCGCACCGGACGGACCGTCGCGTACTTGATGGCGGCGAGCGAGTCGGCGGCGACCGACAGGCCGGCGATGCCGCACGCCATGGTCCGCAGGATCACCCGGTCGTGCAGGGCCATCTCGACGCGCTCGTAGGCGTACTTGTCGTGCGACCAGTGGATGCAGTTCAGGGCCTCGACGTAGGTGCCGGCGAGCCACTCGAGCAGCTCGTCGTACCTGGCCCGCACCTCGTCGTAGTCCAGCACCCCTCCGCCCACCGGCGCGCTGAGCGGTGCGATCTGCTTGCCGGACATCTCGTCCCGGCCGCCGTTGATCGCGTACAGGAGCGCCTTGGCGAGGTTGACCCGCGCACCGAAGAACTGCATCTGCTTGCCGACCGTCATGCCGGACACGCAGCACGCGATGGCCGCGTCGTCGCCGCACTGGCTGCGCAGCAGCTCGTCGGACTCGTACTGGATCGCGGAGGTGTCGATCGAGACCTTGGCGCAGAACTCCTTGAAGCCCTCGGGCAGCTGCGGGCTCCACAGCACCGTCAGGTTCGGCTCGGGGGCCGGGCCCAGGTTGTACAGGGTGTTGAGGTAGCGGAACGAGGACTTGGTCACGAGCGATCGACCGTCGTCGCCCAGACCGCCGATCGACTCGGTGACCCAGGTGGGGTCGCCGGAGAACAGCGCGTCGTACTCCGGGGTGCGCAGGAAGCGCACGATCCGCAGCTTGATGACGAAGTCGTCGATGATCTCCTGCGCCGTGGACTCGTCGAGGGTGCCCTCGGCGAGGTCGCGCTCCATGAAGACGTCGATGAAGGTCGAGGTCCGGCCCAGCGACATGGCCGCGCCGTTCTGCTCCTTCACGGCCGCCAGGTAGGCGAAGTAGAGCCACTGCACGGCCTCGCGGGCGTTGGTGGCCGGCCCGGAGATGTCGAAGCCGTAGGAGGCTGCCATCGTCTTGAGCTCGTCCAGCGCGCGGATCTGCTCGGCGTTCTCCTCGCGCTCGCGCAGGGTCTCCTCGGTCGGCGGCTCCATCATCAGCTCGGAGCGCTCGACCTTCTTGGCGGCGATCAGGGCGTCGATGCCGTACAGGGCGACGCGGCGGTAGTCGCCGATGATCCGGCCGCGGCCGTAGGCGTCGGGCAGGCCGGTGATGATGTGCGAGTGACGGGCGGCCTTCACGCTCGGCGGGTACACGTCGAAGACACCCTGGTTGTGGGTCTTGCGGTACTCGGTGAAGATCTTCGCCACGTCGGGGTCGGTCTCGTAGCCGTACGTCTTGAGCGCGCCCTCGACCATCCGCCAGCCGCCGTTGGGGATCATCGCGCGCTTGAGCGGGGCATCGGTCTGCAGGCCGACGATGATCTCGTCGTCGCGGGAGATGTAGCCCGGCGCGTGCGAGGTGATCGTGCCCGGGGTGTGGGTGTCGACGTCGTAGACGCCCTTCGCCCGCTCGACCGGGAACATCTCGCTCAGCGCGGCCCAGATCCGCTCGGTGCGCTCGGTGGCCGGAGCCAGGAAGGCGTCGTCGCCGTCGTACGGCGTGTAGTTGCGCTGGATGAAGTCGCGGACGTCGATCGCGTCCTGCCACGGCCCGCTCACGAAGCCGCGCCAGGCGGTGCTCGGCGCCTCGGGGGTGCTGGCCGGGGTGTGGTCGGCGGTGATGGCCATGACGCCTGCTCTCCTCGTGGTTGTGCTCGTTGATACGACGCTACGCACGAAGTCATGGGATGACCAGGGACCTTTGGTCCGGTCGTCCTACGGCAAGGCTCGGCCGAAGGTCCCGATGGGGGAACGTCGGGTCGGCGGGGAGAGCGGACGTCCGGGTGAGCGCGGCCCGGCCTACGACGCGCGACGCGCCCGGCTCAGCGGCCGGCGATGTCCAGGCGCCGCAGGGTGTCGTGCGCGACGTCCTCGGCGCGCAGCCGCAGCGCCTCGACCAGCTGCGCGCGCGAGGCGTGCTCGAGGAACCGCGCCGGGATCCCGAACGGATGGACCGGCGTGCGCACCCCGGCGGCGACGCAGTGCTGGGCGAGCATCGAGCCGACGCCGCCCTCGGTGATCCCGTCCTCGATCACGACGGCGCAGGTGTGGTCCCCCACGGCCTTGACCAGCGACTCGGGGACCGGCAGCACCCACCGCGGGTCCACCGCGGTCGCGGTCAGGCCCTCGGCGGCGAGCAGCTCCGCGACGCGCACCGCGGTGTGAGCCATCGCGCCGATGCCCACCACGAGCACGGAGCGGGGACCACCGTCGTGCCGGGCGAGCACGTCGAGCTCGGCGACCTGGTCGACCGCCGCGAGCGGCGGCGGCAGGGGCCCCTTCGGGTAGCGGACCACGGTGGGCGCGTCGTCGACCTCGACCGCGGCCTGCAGGGCGGTGCGCAGCGTCTCCTCGTCGCGCGGCGCGGCCAGCCTCAGGCCGGGGACCAGGCGCAGCAGCGACATGTCCCACTGGCCGTTGTGACTTGCGCCGTCGTCACCCGTGATACCCGCGCGGTCGAGCACGAACGTCACGCCGGCCTTGTGCAGCGCGACGTCCATGAGCACCTGGTCGAACGCCCGGTTGAGGAACGTCGCGTACACCGCGACCACGGGGTGCATCCCGGCGAACGCCATGCCGGCGGCCGAGGTGACGGCATGCTGCTCGGCGATCCCGACATCGAAGACCCGGCTCGGGAACTCCGCGGCGAACGGAGCCAGGCCCACCGGCTCGAGCATCGCCGCCGTGATCGCGACCAGGTCGGGCCGGCGCCGCCCGAGCCGCACCATCTCGTCGGCGAACACCGAGGTCCAGCCGAACCGGGACGGCGCGATCGGCAGACCGGTCTCGGGGTGGATGACGCCGACGGCGTGGAAGCGGTCGGCGACGTCCTGCTCGGCGGGGCTGTAGCCGCGGCCCTTCTCGGTGATCACGTGCACGATCACGGGTCCGCCGAACGCCTTCGCGCGCTCCAGCGCGCCCTCGACGGCGCGCACGTCGTGCCCGTCGACCGGTCCGATGTACTTCAGGCCGAGGTCCTCGAACATGCCCTGCGGGGAGACGACGTCCTTGATGCCCTTCTTCAGCCCGTGCAGGGCCTCGTACGCGAACCGTCCGGGCGGGCCGGACCGGTTGAGCGTGCGCTTGCCCCAGGCCAGCACGTTCTCGTAGCTGCGCGTGGTGCGCAGCGTGGTCAGGTGCGCAGCCAGCCCCCCGATGGTGGGGGCGTAGGAGCGCTGGTTGTCGTTGACCACGATGACCAGGCGCCGGTCGCTGCCCGCCGCGATGTTGTTCAGCGCCTCCCAGGCCATCCCGCCGGTCAGCGCGCCGTCGCCGACCACCACGGCGACGTGCCGGTCGGCCGCGCCGCGCAGCTCGTTCGCCTTGGCGATGCCGTCCGCCCAGGACAGCCCGGACGACGCGTGGGAGTTCTCCACCACGTCGTGCTCGGACTCGCTACGGCTCGGGTAGCCGGACAGGCCGCCGCGCTGGCGCAGCTGGCTGAAGTCCGACCGGCCGGTGAGCAGCTTGTGCACGTAGGCCTGGTGGCCGGTGTCGAACACGATGGTGTCGCGGGGGGACTCGAACACCCGGTGCAGCGCGATGGTCAGCTCGACCACGCCGAGGTTCGGGCCGAGGTGCCCGCCGGTGCGCGAGACCGCGGCGACCAGGAACTGCCGGATCTCGGCCGCGAGATCCTCGAGCTGGCCGGGGCGCAGCGCTCGCACGTCGGCCGGCGACGAGATCCGGGGCAGCAGAGCCATCGGGTCATCGTAAGGGCTGGGTCGACCCGCGGCGCGACGTGGTGGCCGTTCGTGCACGGACCTGCACTGCTCCTACGCTGAACGCATGCGCTTCCTGCCCGGGCACACCCCGACCACCGACCTCACCTACGGCGACGTGTTCCTCGTCCCGTCCCGCTCGCAGGTGGCGTCCCGCTTCGACGTGGACCTGGCCACCGCGGACGGCACCGGCACGACCGTGCCGATCGTGGTGGCGAACATGACGGCGGTGGCCGGGCGGCGGATGGCCGAGACCGTCGCACGCCGCGGCGGGATGGTGGTGATCCCCCAGGACATCCCGTCCGACGTGGTCGCCGACGTCGTCCACTCGGTCAAGGCCGCGCACCCCGTGGTCGAGACGCCCGTGGTGGTCTCCCCGCAGGACACCGTGCACACCGCGATGACCCTGATCGGCAAGCGTGCGCACGGTGCCGCCGTGGTGGTCGAGGAGGGACGTCCGGTCGGCGTGGTCACCGACACCGACGGCACGGGCGTGGACCGGTTCACACAGGTCGGGCAGGTGATGAGCGCCCACCCGACGGTGATCCAGCTCGACGTGCTCGACGGCCCCGACGGGCTGGAGCAGGCGTTCGAGCGGCTGCACCGGTCGCACCGCCGCTTCACCCCGGTGGTCGACGGCGACGGGGTGCTGGTCGGGGTGCTCACCCGGCTCGGTTCGCTGCGCAGCTCGATCTACCCGCCGGCGCTGGACGACCTCGGGCGCCTGCGCATCGCGGCGGCGGTCGGGATCAACGGCGACGTGCGCGCCAAGGCTGCCGCACTGCTCGAGGCAGGCGTGGACTGCTTGGTCGTGGACACCGCGCACGGGCACCAGGCCAAGATGCTCGAGGCGCTCGCCGCGGTGCGCAGCCTGGAGCCGGACGTGCCCGTGGTCGCGGGGAACGTGGTGACCGCCGAGGGCACCCGCGACCTGGTCGAGGCGGGCGCCGACATCGTCAAGGTCGGGGTCGGGCCCGGGGCGATGTGCACCACGCGGATGATGACCGCCGTCGGTCGCCCGCAGTTCTCGGCGGTGCTCGAGTGCGCCGCGGAGGCCCGCCGGCTCGGTGCCCACGTCTGGGCGGACGGCGGCGTCCGCCACCCGCGCGACGTCGCCCTCGCGCTGGCCGCAGGTGCGTCGCAGGTGATGATCGGCTCCTGGTTCGCCGGTACCCACGAGAGCCCAGGCGACCTGCACGCGGACGGCACCGGCCGGCTGTACAAGGAGAGCTTCGGGATGGCCTCGGCCCGCGCGGTGGCGGCCCGGACCCGCGGCGGTACCGCGTTCGACCGGGCGCGCAAGGCGCTGTACGAGGAGGGCATCTCCTCCTCGCGGATGTACCTCGACCCGGCCCGCCCCGGCGTCGAGGACCTGATCGACCAGATCACCTCGGGGCTGCGCAGCGCGTGCACGTACGCGGGCGCCGCCACCCTGGAGGAGTTCGCCGAGCGCGCCGTGGTCGGCCTGCAGTCCGCCGCCGGGTACGACGAGGGCAGGCCGCTGCCCGACGGCTGGTGACCGGCGCGCCGCGGGACCAGCTCGCGGCCCTGGTAGGCCGCGGGGTGCGTTGGCCGGCGATCCCCGGGCAGGACGACGCGGCGCTGCGGCCCGCGGCCGTCCTGGTGCTGCTCGGCGTGCTGGACGACTCCCCCGCGCGGCACCCGTCCGCCGCGGTGCCCGCGGACCTCGACGTGCTGCTCGTCGCGCGCTCCGACGAGCTGACGCACCACCCCGGGCAGGTCGCGTTCCCCGGCGGACGGCTCGACCCGGAGGACGACGGCCCGGTGGCCGCAGCGCTGCGCGAGGCGCGCGAGGAGACCGGCCTGGATCCGTCCGGGGTCGAGGTGCTCGGCACGCTCGCGCCCCTGCCGCTGCCCGTGAGCCGGCACCTGGTCACGCCCGTGCTCGCCTGGTGGGCCACGCCGTCGACGGTCGGCGTGGTCGACCATCGCGAGTCGACCGACGTGTTCCGCGCGCCGGTGGCCGATCTGGTCGACCCGGCGCTGCGCGGGGTGGTGGCCTCGCGGCGCCCGCCGACGTTCCGGACGCCGGCGTTCGAGGTGTCCGGGCGGGTGGTCTGGGGCTTCACGGCGATCGTGCTGGACACCCTGCTCGATGCTCTCGGCTGGGCCGAGGACTGGGACCGCGGCCGCGTCCTGGCCCGGCCGTAGCCCGCGCCGGTGCCGGTCCTAGGCTGGCCCGGTGAGCCCGCGCCGCGCCCTGGTCCTCCAGCACGTCCCGTGGGAGGGGCCCGGGCTGATCGGCGAGGCACTGGACGCGCACGGCGTGGACGTCGAGCGCCGCATCGTGCTCGACGAGCGCGCGCCCGGCCTGCCCCGTCCGGACGACCTCGCCGCGCTCGTCGTGATGGGCGGCCCGATGGGAGCGCTCGACGACGACGCGCACCCCGGCCTCGCCGCCGAGCGTCGGCTGCTTGCGGACTGCGTCGCCGCCGACGTCCCCGTGCTCGGTGTGTGCCTGGGCATGCAGCTGCTGGCCGTGGCGCTAGGTGCCGAGCTCATGCCCGGGCACGGCACCGAGATCGGCTTCGGCCCGGTGGAGATCACCGCGTCCGACCCGGTCCTCGCCCCGCTGGGCCACACCCCCGCCGTGCTGCACTGGCACGACGACGCGGTAGACCTGCCGCCGGGCGCCGAGCCGCTCGCGCACACCGCGCTGACCCCGGTGCAGGCGTTCCGCGCCGGCTCCGCGCTCGGGCTCCAGTTCCACCTCGAGGTCGACCGCACGCTCCTGGCGGCGTGGCTCGCGAGCGACGCGATGCCCGCGGAGCTCGCCGAGCACGGCATCACCGACCTGCCGGCCCAGGCCGAGATCGCGATCCCGGTGCTCGAGCCCGGCGCCCGCCGCGGCCTGGCGTCGTTCGCCGCGTCGGCACGCGAGCGCGTCTGACTCCCCCGGCCGCCGCCGGGCGCAGGACGGCTACCCTGCGGCGCTCGGGTCCAGCACGGACGCCAGGAACAGCGGCCACCCCGTCGCACCGTCGGTGACGGCGAACAGGTACGGCCGGTCAATGGTCATCGTGATCGGCTCCTGCAGTGGCGCGGCGCCGGCCAGGACGCCGATCTCGGTGACGGCGGCAGCCCTCGTGCCGTCCTCGTCGACCTGGAGCACGCCCTGCTGGAAGGCCTGCCCGACGTAGGGCGGAGCCGGCGGATCGACCAGGAGGCCGTCGAGCCCGGCCGTCTGCGGGGACGTCAACGCCCCCAGGCCCATGGCGTCCAGCGCGGGCAGCAGGTCCAGGCTCGTGGTGAGGTCGAGCTTGGGCAGCGCGAGGAGCACGTCGACGGGCGTCCGCTCGCCGAGCGCCGCGCTCAGCGCCGCGACGGTGGCCGGATCGGCGACCGCGGGGTCGGCGGCGGCGTCCGAGCCCTCCGGCGGCAGGATCACGTCGGCGTACAGCTGCGGGTTGCCGTCATCCACCTGCACGTACGGGAGCCGCACCGCGCGCCAGCCGTCCCGCTCGACGTAGGCGAACGGTGTCGCGAGGTGCATCATGTCCACGCTCGTCGCGGTGCCGTCCGCCAGGGTGAAGTCGGCGGGCTGCGTGACGTTCGGGTCGAACGACGTGCTCCAGCGGGCCGCGAGCGCCACAGCGTTCTGCAGCACCAGCACGAGGTCCGGGCTCGGGGTGATCGCCGACTCCTTGATCAGGCCGCCGGTGTTGTCCCGCACCCACGCGTCCAGGGCCCGCTTGCCGTCCTCGCCGGCCAGGTCCGTGACCAGCACCCCGGCGCCGTAGCCGGCCCTGAGCCGGTCGAGGTAGTCGGGCTGAGCCTCCTGCTGGTCGTCGACCACCACCTGGTTGGCCAGGTGCACGACGGGGATCTCGGGCAGCTCCTTCGCGCCGACGGCGGCCGGGTCGCCCTCGTACCGTGCGAGCGTCGCGCTCAGCGCGTTGACCGCGTCCGTCCGGGCGTCGCCGCTCGCGCCGAGCGCCGCGTCCAGCGCCGCGGCGGACTCCCCCGAGGCGCCCTCCGCCAGCATCGACAGGGCCACGACGAGACTGGCGGGCGAGACCACCGTGCCCGCCGGGTCGTCCCCGGCTCCCAGCGCGGCGAATCCGGCGCGCCACGACGCTGCGACGACGTCGCCGGTCGAGGTCGCGCTCGACAGGGCGACCTCGACCCGCTCGCCCTGGCCCTCGAGCATCGTCGGGATCGCGTCGGGCGTCCCGCACGCGGCCAGACCCAGCGCCATCGTCAGCCCCCCTGCCGCCACCGCTACGCGCCTCATACCCGGATCCTGTCACCGGGACGGCTCACCTTGCGCCGGACCATCGCCCCGTCCGGTCGTGTGCGGGCGTCGACGCGTCCAGCGGTGTGGCGAGGTGACGGCCGGCCGGCTCAGTGCGTCCGCCGCGCGACGCAGAGCAGGTGCGGGCTCATCCCGAGCAACGACGGCTCCGCCTCCACCCGCCGGGCGGCCTCCAGGACGACCTCGCGATCGACGTCGTCGTCGAGGCGGGGAGCGAGATGACCGAGCCAGCCCGCCATGCCCTCCACACCGACGGTCTCGACCACGTCCAGACCCGCATCGGTGGCCTCGGCGACCAGCTCCTCGGGGCGGTGGAAGTAGGCGGTCGTGAACCATCCGGGACGCCCGCGCGGGTTCTCGTGGCGTCCGCTGGCCACATCGACGTCGACGACCGCCCGGAACTCGGGGTCGAAGAGGTGCTCCTGGGCGAGCCCGTCGAACAGCGAGGCGAAACGGGAGATCGCCATCGCGATGACCACGCCGCCCGGCGACACCGCGCGGGCGGCCTCACGCCAGACGGCGACCCGGTCCGCGCGGTCCTGCAGGTGGTAGAGCGGGCCGAGGACGAGGACCGCGTCCTGGGAGGCGTCGGCGACGGGCAGCCGACGTGCGTCCCCCACGCTCGCGGTGAATCGCTCGATGCCCCCGAGGCGATCGCGAGCGGCGGCCACGTGCCGCTCGACGAGATCCACCAGGTGCACGGTGTGCGAGTCGCCGAGCAACCACTCGCTGTGCACGCCGCTGGCACCGCCCACGTCGAGCACCCGCCGCGGCCCCGCCCCGAGGTACCGGCGCACCACTTCCTGGACGCGCCACAGCTCGAGCCGGCCCAGCCCCCCGCGCAGCCGGCCGTCCTCGTCCGTCTCCGACTCGTAGTGCCGGCGGACGGCGTCGCCCTCCTCGCTCATGTGACGAGGCTAGATGCCCCGTGGTCGGCGGTGCGGTACGGCCGCGGCACGAGCGTGCGTGAGCAGCGGGCGCGGTTCATGTGACGGGAGTGGTGGACGGGGCAGCTGAGGCAGCACATCCGCCACAGCTGCACCTGCCGCCACATGAACCGCGTGGGCTGCTCACCGGTGCCGTCGGCGGGGCGGGATCCGGGCTGGGGCGGCGGCCGGCGCGGCGAGGGGCGTCGGAGGCCCGGATCGGCGTCCGCTGGGTGGACGGCCCCGCACGGATCGATGTCTGGGCCCGGCTTCGCCGCGTGGGGCGCCGGGCGGCGCCCGCGAAGAGCGCCACGTCGGGCCCACCTCGGCACGAGCGCGCGGCGCAGCCCCGCCGGCCGCACCTCGATCACACCGAGGGGGGCGCGGCGGGGCGGCGGCCGCGGGACCTCAGGCGACCAGCGAGCGCAGCACGTACTGCAGGATGCCGCCGTTGCGGTAGTAGTCCGCCTCGCCGGGGGTGTCGATCCGGAGCACCGCGTCGAACGCGACCCGCGTGCCGTCGGGGCGGGTGGCCACGACCGGCAGAGTGGCGGGCACGTCGCCGCCGTTCAGCGCGGTGACCCCGGCGATCTCGAACGTCTCCGTGCCGTCCAGCCCGAGCGAGTCGGCCGACTCCCCCGCGGGGAACTGCAGCGGCAGGACGCCCATCCCGATGAGGTTCGACCGGTGGATCCGCTCGAAGCTCTCCGCGATCACGGCGCGCACGCCCAGCAGCGACGTGCCCTTGGCCGCCCAGTCGCGCGACGAGCCGGAGCCGTACTCCTTGCCGCCCAGCACCACGAGCGGCACCCCGGCGTCGGCATAGGCCATCGCGGCGTCGTAGATCGACATCTGCTCGCCGGTCAGGAGGTTGACGGTCATGCCGCCCTCGACGCCCGGGACCAGCTGGTTGCGCAGCCGGATGTTGGCGAACGTGCCGCGGATCATCACCTCGTGGTTGCCACGCCGCGAACCGTAGGAGTTGAAGTCCTTGCGCTCGACGCCGTGCTCGGCGAGGTACCGGCCCGCGGGGCTGTCGGCCTTGATCGCGCCGGCGGGGCTGATGTGGTCGGTGGTCACCGAGTCACCCAGCTTGGCGAGCACGCGCGCACCGGTGATGTCGGTGACCGGCTCCGGGTCGCGGCCCATGCCGTCGAAGTACGGGGGCTTGCGCACGTAGGTCGACGCGGCGTCCCAGGCGAACGTGTCGCCCTCGGGCGTGGGCAGCGAGCGCCACCGGTCGTCACCGTGGAACACGTCGGCGTAGTCCTTGGTGAACATCTCGCGGTCGATGGCTCCGTCGATCGTGGCCTGGACGTCGACCGCGCTCGGCCAGATGTCCCGCAGGTACACCGAGGCGCCGTCGGGGTCGGTGCCCAGCGGGTCGTTCTCGAAGTCGAAGTCCATGGTCCCGGCGAGGGCGTAGGCGATGACCAGCGGCGGGGACGCCAGGTAGTTCATCTTCACGTCGGGGTTGATCCGGCCCTCGAAGTTCCGGTTGCCGGACAGCACCGACACGACCGCGAGGTCGTTGTCGTTGACCACGGCCGACACCTCGGCCGGCAGCGGCCCGGAGTTGCCGATGCAGGTGGTGCACCCGTATCCGACCAGGTGGAACCCGAGCTTCTCGAGGTAGGGCCACAGGCCGGCCTTCTCGTAGTAGTCCGACACCACCTTGGAGCCGGGCGCCGTGGACGTCTTGACCCAGGGCTTGGAGACCAGACCGCGCTCGACGGCGTTCTTGGCCAGCAGGCCCGCGGCGAGCATCACCGACGGGTTCGAGGTGTTGGTGCACGAGGTGATCGAGGCGATCACGACGTGCCCGTGGTCGAGCTCGGTCGACGTTCCGTCCGCCGTGGTGAACGGCACCACCTTGTGCGGCCGCCGCGACGGGGACCCGGAGGCGTGCGTCGGCCGGCCCGAGGCGTCGGCGCGCTCGCCGGCCTCGATGGGGTCGGAGGCCGGGAAGGTCTCCTCGACGGCCTCGTCCCGGCCCTGGTACGCCGCCGCCTCGCCGTCGTCGACATAGTCCAGCAACGACCCGGCGAAGGACGTCTTGGCATCGGTGAGGGCGATCCGGTCCTGCGGGCGCTTGGGTCCGGCGATCGAGGGCACCACGGTGGACAGGTCCAGCTCGAGGTACTCGGAGAAGACGGGCTCGACGTAGTCCGCCGACGACGGGTCGTGCCACATGCCCTGAGCCTTGACGTAGGCCTCGACGAGGGCGACCTGCTGGTCGCTGCGCCCGGTCAGGCGCAGGTAGTCCAGCGTGACGTCGTCGATCGGGAAGATCGCACAGGTCGAGCCGAACTCGGGGCTCATGTTGCCGATCGTGGCGCGGTTGGCCAGCGGCACGGCGCCGACGCCCTCGCCGTAGAACTCGACGAACTTGCCGACCACGCCGTGCCGGCGCAGCTGCTCGGTGATGGTGAGCACCACGTCGGTGGCCGTGACTCCGGCCGGGATCTGCCCGGTGAGCTTGAAACCGACCACCCGCGGGATGAGCATCGAGACCGGCTGGCCGAGCATCGCGGCCTCGGCCTCGATGCCACCGACGCCCCAGCCCAGCACGCCCAGGCCGTTGACCATCGTGGTGTGCGAGTCGGTGCCGACGCAGGTGTCGGGGTAGGCGGCGGTCGTGCCGTCCTCGGTCTCGCGGGTCATCACGACGCGGGCCAGGTACTCGATGTTGACCTGGTGCACGATGCCGGTGCCGGGCGGCACGACCTTGAAGTCGTCGAACGCCGTCTGGCCCCAGCGCAGGAACTGGTAGCGCTCCTGGTTGCGGCCGTACTCGAACTCGACGTTGCGCGCGAAGGCGTCGCGCTGGCCGAAGACGTCGATCTGCACCGAGTGGTCGATGACCAGCTCGGCGGGCGCCAGCGGGTTGATCTTGGCGGGGTCTCCCCCGAGGTCGGCGACGGCCTCGCGCATCGTGGCCAGGTCGACCACGCACGGCACGCCGGTGAAGTCCTGCATCACCACGCGGGCGGGGGTGAACTGGATCTCGGTGTCGGGCTCGGCCTCCGGCTGCCACTGCGCGAGCGCACGGATGTGGTCGGCGGTGATGTTGGCACCGTCCTCGGTGCGCAGCAGGTTCTCGGCGAGCACCTTCAGGCTGAACGGCAGCCTCTCCAGCCCCGGGACGGCGCCCAGCCGGTACACCTCGTATGACGTACCCGCCACGTCGAGGGTGGTCCTGGCTGAGAACGTGTCGACGCTGCTCACGAGTGCTCCTTCGGCGGTCGTGGGAACCCGGGTGACCCTCGGGTCAGGCTAGTCGTGCGGTGGCTCGGCCACGCGGCGAGGCCCCGCAAAGTATCTTGACGTCAAGATATCGTATCCGGACGGTGCATGCACCCGCCCGGGTCACCGGTCGAGCACCGCGACGGCCTCGACGTGGTGGGTCATGGGGAACAGGTCCAGCGCGCGCAGGCTCGTCAGGCGGTAGCCGTGCTCGGCGAACAGCGCCACATCGCGCGCGAGGGCCGCGGGATCGCACGCCACGTGCACCACGCGCTCCGCGCCGCGCGACGCCACCGTGGCCACGACGTCCCGGCCGGCCCCCACCCGCGGGGGGTCGAGCACCACCACGTCCGCCCGCTCGGGCACCGATGCGGCCAGCGCGTCCGCCACGGACCCGCCGTGCAGGGTCACCCACGGCCGGTCGTGCAGGTTGCGCCGGGCGTCGCGCAGGGCTGTCGGGTCCCCCTCGACGGCGTCCACGCGGCCGGTCGCGCCCGCCAGGTCGGCCAGTGGCGCCGTGAACAGCCCGGCGCCGGCGTACAGGTCGAGCACGCGCGCCCCGGGCCGCTCGCCGACCGCGTCCGCCACAGCGCCGGCCAGCACGGTGGGCGCCGCCCGGTGCACCTGCCAGAAGCCGGTCCCGGCCACCCGCCACACGTGCTCACGCCCGGCCACCGTCGCGCGCTCGCGCACCGACGTCCGCGCCGTGGGTCGGCGATCCGGGCCGGACGCGCCCCACGGCGTCCCGTCCACCAGCACGAGGGGCCGGTCTCCGCCCACCGGTGCCACCGCGGCGATCCGCGACCCCGGCGGCCACCGCCGCGCCAGCAGCGCTTCGACGTCCATCTCCGCAGCGGCGAGCGGCATGGCCGCCAGGGCCTGCACGTCGTGCGAACGGTGCCGGTGCATGCCCGCACGGCCCTCGGCGTCGGCGACGAGCTCGATGCGGGTGCGCCAACCGAGCCCGTCGGTCTCGCCCGGCGCAGCCTCCACGGTCACCGGCAGGTCCAGGCCGGCGAGCCTCCGGAGCTGCTCGGCGACCACTGCCGCCTTCCAGGTGCGCTGAGCGGGCAGGGTCACGTGGCCCAGCTCACCGCCACCCACGCCGCCCGGTCCGGCCTCCGGCCACGGGCTGGGCACCCGGTCCGGCGACGGCTCGAGCACCTCCACGGCGTCACCGCGCCAGTACCGGGCGTCCGGGCGCGCATCGGTGAGCGCCACGCGCACCAGCTCACCCGGCAGGGCGTGCCGCACGAACACCACGCGGCCCTCATGGCGCGCGACGCAGTGGCCGCCGTGGGCCACCGGGCCGACCCGCAGCGTCGGGCTCGAGCCGCTCACGCGTCCGTCGGGCCGGGTCGCGTCGGCTCGTCCGGGTGGCGCGTCTCCCGGGCCGCCCGATCCTTGAGGGCGGCGGCCCTGGCCGACTCCGGGTGGGTCGCCTGCCAGGTCTTGGCCTCCTGCTGGTGCGAGGACTGCAGCTGCCACGGCACCGACGCGACCACGACGCCCGGGCTGAACAGCAGCCGGGTCTTGAGGCGCAGGGCGCTCTGGTTGTGCAGCAGCTGCTCCCACCAGTGCCCCACCACGTACTCGGGGATGTACACCACGACCAGGTCCCGCGGGCTCTCCCGCCGGATCGACTTGACGTAGCCCAGCACCGGCCGGGTGATCTCGCGGAACGGCGAGTCGAGCACCGTGAGCGGCACCGGCACGTCCAGCGCGTCCCACTGCTTGCGCAGCTCTGCGACGTCCTCGGGGTCCACGGCGACCGTGACGGCCTCGAGCACCGAGGGTCGCGTGGCGCGTGCGTACGCGAGCGCCCGCATCGTCGGCTTGTGCAGCCGGGACAGCAGCACGATCGCGTGGACCCGGCTCGGCAGCGCGAGCACGGAGTGGTCGTCGTCCATGGACGTCTCGTCGCGCACCTGGTCGTAGTGCCGCCGCACGCCCAGCATGATCACGTAGACGATGACCATCGCGAGGATCGCGATCCAGGCCCCGTGCGAGAACTTGGTGATGAGCACGACGATCAGCACCATCCCGGTCATCACGAGGCCGATGCTGTTGATCACGCGCGAGCGCTTCATCCGGCGGCGGGCCGCGGGGTCGGGCTCGGTGGCCAGGTGCCGGTTCCAGTGCCGCACCATGCCCAGCTGGCTGAGCGTGAAGGACACGAACACCCCGACGATGTACAGCTGGATCAGCCGGGTGACCTGGGCGTCGAACGCCCAGATGAGCACGACTGCGCCACCCGCCAGCATGAGGATGCCGTTGGAGAACGCCAGCCGGTCGCCGCGGGTGTGCAGCTGACGGGGCAGGAACCCGTCCCGCGCCAGGATCGATCCGAGCACCGGGAACCCGTTGAACGCGGTGTTCGCGGCGAGCACCAGGATGAGCCCGGTGACCACGGACACCACCACGATCGCCGGGGAGAACCCGGAGAACACCGAGTGGGTCAGCTGGCCGAGCACGGGGTGCTGCTCGTAGCTGTCCCCGACCGCCACGCCGTCGCGCAGCAGGTTGGTGGCGGGCAGCTCGACGTAGTGCACGTGCGCGGCCTTGGCCAGCACGAGGATCGAGATCATGAAGGTGATCGACAGGGAGCCGAGCAGCGCGAGGGTGGTCGCGGCGTTGCGGCTCTTGGGCGGCTTGAAGGCGGGCACGCCGTTGCTGATCGCCTCGACACCGGTGAGGGCGGCGGCGCCGGAGGCGAACGCGCGCAGCACCAGGAACCCACCCGCGAGCCCCATGAGCCCCGTCTCGAGCCCGTCCGCGCCGAGGAAGCCCGGCTCGGCGACGATCGTCAGGTCCGCGCTCTCCGCCGGGGGCAGCCCGCCTGCGGCGAGCCGTACGAACCCGACGATGGCCGTGGTGAGCACCGCGGCCATGAACAGGTACGTAGGGATGGCGAACAGCCGGCCGGACTCCTTGACCCCGCGCAGGTTCATCACCATGAGCACGACGACGATCGACACGGCGAACTCCGCCTCGTGCCCGCGCAGCGCAGGGATCGCGACGGCGGCGTACTGCGCCCCCGAGGACACCGACACCGCCACGGTGAGCACGTAGTCGACCAGCAGCGCGCTGGCCACCGTCAGCCCGGCCTTGGGCCCGAGGTTGGTGGTGACCACCTCGTAGTCACCGCCGCCGGACGGGTAGGCGTGCACGTTCTGCCGGTAGGACGTGACCACGACGGCCAGCACCGCGGCGACGGCGAGACCGACCCACGGCGAGATCACCGTGGCGCTCAGCCCGGCGATGCTCAGGGTCAGCAGGATCTCGTCCGGCGCGTAGGCCACCGACGACAACGCGTCGGAGGCGAACACGGGCAGCGCGATGCGCTTGGGCAGGAGGGTGTGGCCGAGTCGGTCGCTGCGGACGGGACGTCCGACGATCAACCGCTTTGCGGCATCAGCGATGTCCGACACACGGGCCATGCTAGGACCACTCGGGGACCACCACGCGCGAGCGTCCGCTGGCAGGACCGCTCCCCAGCGCCGGCGGCGTCCGGCCAGGACGCATCGCGCGTCTCCGAGGCCGCGGACGGTATAGCGTCAGGGTCCGTGCACTTCGTCATCATGGGATGCGGGCGGGTCGGCGCGACCCTCGCCTCGTCGCTCGAGCACCGCGGCCACTCGGTCGCCGTCATCGACCAGAACCCGGACGCGTTCCGTCGCCTCGACCCGGAGTTCTCCGGCAAGAAGGTGACCGGCGTCGGCTTCGACCGCAAGACGCTGGTGCAGGCCGGGATCGAGGACGCCTACGCGTTCGCGGCGGTCTCCGACGGCGACAACTCGAACATCCTCGCCGCGCGTGTCGCGCGCGAGCAGTACGGGGTGGACAACGTCGTCGCCCGCATCTACGACCCGCACCGCGCCGAGATCTACCAGCGCCTGGGGATACCCACGGTCGCCACCGTGCGGTGGACGTCGGACCAGGTGCTGCGCCGGCTGCTGCCGATGGGAGCCACCGACGAGTTCCGCGACGCGTCGGGGCAGGTCGTCATGGCCCAGGTCGACCTGCACCCGGGCTGGACCGGCAAGCCGGTGAGCCACCTGGAGGCGGCCACCGGGGCACGGGTCGCGTTCGTCACCCGCTACGGGGACGGCATCCTGCCCACAGCGACCACGGTGATCCAGGAGAACGACCTGGTGCACGTGCTGGCCCTGGCCACCGAGCTCACCAAGGTCGAGCGGATCTGCACGCGCGTGCCGGCGGAGGTCAACTGATGCGGGTCGTCATCGCCGGAGCGGGCTCGGTGGGCCGCTCGATCGCCGCCGAGCTGCTCGCCGCCGAGCACGAGGTCACGCTGATCGACAAGAACCCTGCGGCGATGCGGGTCGCCTCGGTCGCCGACGCGGACTGGTTGCTCGCCGACGCGTGCGAGCTGTCCGCCCTGGAGCAGAGCCGGGTCGCCGACTGCGACGTGGTGGTCGCGGCGACCGGCGACGACAAGGTCAACCTGGTCGTGTCGCTGCTGTCCAAGACGGAGTTCGGCGTGCCGCGCACCGTCGCCCGGGTGAACAACCCGCGCAACGAGTGGCTCTTCGACGAGGCCTGGGGTGTGGACGTGGCCGTCTCCACCCCGCGCATCATGACGGCGATGGTCGAGGAGGCCGTGGCCGTCGGCGACCTGGTGAAGATCTTCACGTTCCACCAGTCCGGCGCGGACATCCTCGAGCTCACGCTGCCCCCGGACTCGCCGATGGTCGGCACGCTCGTCGGCGACGTGACGTGGCCGCGCGACACCGTCCTGGCGGCCCTGGTCCGCGACACCGCGCCGATCGCCCCCACCCCCGAGGACACCCTCGAGGCCGGGGACGAGCTCATCATCGTGGCGGGGGCTGAGGCCGATCTCGACGATCTGCACGCGCTGCTGGTGACGCCACCAGCAGCCACGTGATCCACAGCGCGACGGCGAACAGCGGGACGCCCATGGCGAGCTTGGCCGCGCCGAGCGCCGCCACCTCGGCGCCCCAGTAGAGCGGGAGCTGGACCGCGAGTCGGAGCGCGAACACGGCGGCCATCACCCACGTCGCCCACACGAACCGACGCCGCTCGTGGGCCTTGTCCGGGTCCGTCCGCCACGCCATCGACTCCCCGCGCAGCAGGGCCACGACCACGCCGACCGCGGGCCACCGCACGGCCACGGACACCAGCATCGCCAGGAGGTACCCGGCGTTGGCCAGCAGCCCGCCGGCGAAGTAGTCCTGCGCCCGGCCCGTCCACAAGGCCCACACCACCCCGATCCCGACCCCGAGCACGCCCGAGAGCGCCTGGGTCACCGGGGTGCGCTGGACCAGCCGGACCACCACCGCGACCACCGCCACGGCCAGCGACGCGACAAGCGACGCCGTCAGAGCCCGCGTGGCCACGTAGACCACGACGAACACCAGGCCCGGCGCGGTCGACTCGACCAGCCCGCGCACGCCGCCGATCGCGTCGACGAACGAGAAGTCGTCACCGATCGCCGCCCTCAGGCCGCGCGCCGCGGCCGGCCCCTCGACCGGAGTCGGGTCGCCCTCCGGCGACGGCCCGTCGGGGCCGGCGTCACTCACCGGGCCTCGGCACCAGCTCGTACGCGGGGTTGTAGACGGTCGGGTGCCCGCTCTGGAAGCAGACCAGCCCCTCGAGGCGCAGCCGGCGGCCGGGCTCGATGCCGGCCACCGCACGCCGGCCGAGGAACACCAGACGCAACGCGCCGCTCCCGTCGAAGAGCTCCGCCTCCAGGGCCGGGACCTCGGTCGCGGGACGCAGCCGGACGCTGCGCAGCACGCCGGAGACCCGCGCGCGCCGGCGCGGCACCAGGTCCGAGACGGGGGTGCACCCCGTCTGCTCGGACTGCTGCTGTCGTTCCTCGGCCGCCTCGAGCTCGGTACGCGACGCAAGCATGTCGTGCAGCACCTCGCGAATGCCTCGTGGGGCGGTGGGGGTCCGCCGTGCCATCAGTGCACCTCGGTGATCTCGGGACCGCGTTTGAAGGGGTCGATCAGCCCACGGGCGTCGGGCACCTGGGGGGCCGGGCTCATGTTCGGCATGGTCAGGGCGATCAGCTCGCGCGGGGCCATCGCCTCGGCGCCCCGCACCACGACGATGTCGGCGAAGAGGTCCTCGAGCACCCGGGCCGCCTCGGGGTCGACCGCGGCCCGGCCGGTGACCACGCCGCGCAAGAACCAGCGCGGCCCGTCGGCCCCGATGAAGCGGGCCGGGCGGTGACCGGTCCGGCCCTCCGGGGTGCGGACCGGGAGCCGTGCGAGCAGCTCACGTCCGAACGGGCCGGGCAGGTCGTCCACCGACCCGCCCTGCTTGGTCACGGACTCGCCGATCTCCGTGCGGATCTCGTCCCAGATCCCCGCGCTACGAGGCGCGGCGAAGACCTGCACCTGCAGACTCGATCCCTCGACGGTGACCGCCGCCGCGGTGACCACCGAGCCGCTGCCGCCGGTCTCCATCCGCAGCTGCATGCCGTCCACGCCCGGCAGCCACAGCGCGCCCAGGTCGATCCTCGCGCCGCGCTCCGGACGGTCGGCCACGTCCCACGGGCCGCGGTCGAGCGCGGCGGCGTCCGGGTCGGCGGCCTCGTCCTCGTCGGCCGCCGTGGCACTCGACCTCTCGAGCTCGACGTCGTCGTCGAGCAGCGGCTCTCCGGTCTCGGACTCTCGTCCGCGTCGGAAGATGCCCACGTCAGCCTCTCCTCCTCAGCACCTGCAGGTCACGACCCTAGCCATCTCCGGCCGGCGGGGGCACCGTCGACCCGGCCCGGCGCCAGCCGCCGCTGGAGCCGAACCCCTGCTCGCCCCGCGCGGACCCGGGCAGGTCGTCGACGAGGACGAAGCTCGCCCGGCTGACCTCCTGCACCACCAGCTGGGCGATCCGGTCCCCGCGGTGCAGCTCCAGTGTCTCTCGCAGGTCGGTGTTCAGCAGCGTCACCTCGATCTCGCCGCGGTACCCGGCGTCCACCGTGCCGGGCGCGTTGACCACGGTGATCCCGTGGCGTCGCGCCAGGCCCGAGCGCGGGTGGACGAACCCCGCGTAGCCCGGAGGCAAGGCGATCCGCAGCCCGGTCGGCACGGTGACCCGTTCACCGGGGGCGAGCACCACGTCGACGCGGGTGACCAGATCGGCGCCGGCGTCCATGGGGTGGGCGTAGTCCGGCAGCGGCACGGACTCGTCCGTGCGCTGCACGAGCACCTCGACCGGCTCCTGCGTGGCCACGGGCGACGACTGTAGCGGCCCCGGGCGCCTGCGCCACGGTCCGCCCGGCTGAGATAGTGGTGCGGTGAGCACCGCATCGCCCGTCCGGCCCTACCGCGAGCGCCTGTGGCCCGGCCCGTTCGGGTGGGCGATGGTGGCCGTGGCGGTGGCCGTGGCAGCGCTGACGGCGTCGCCGCTGGGCACCGGCGCCGTCGTCGTCGCGAGCGCGGCGACGCTGGTCGTGCTCGTCGGCGGGGTGCTGCTGACCAGCTCCGTCGTCGCGGTGCGCGAGGGTGAGCTGGTCGCGGGTTCGGCACACATCCCGGTGCACCTGCTGGGCGAGCCGCGGGTGATCGACCGCGCCGGGGTCCACGCCGCGCTCGGGCCCGGGAGCGATGCCCGGGACTTCGCACTGGTGCGCTCGTGGCTGTCCGGGGCGGTGGTCGTGGCCGTCCTCGACCCGGACGACCCCACGCCGCAGTGGCTGGTCAGCTCACGCCGTGCAGCGCAGCTGGCCGCCGCGATCCGGCAGGCTCAGGCAGCGCACTCCGAGCAGATCGGCTGACCGTTGCGCTCACCGGCGAGCTGGCTGCGGTGATGCACCAGGAAGCAGCTCGCACAGGTGAACTCGTCGGCCTGGCGCGGTAGGACCCGGACCGAGAGCTCCTCGCCGGACAGGTCGGCTCCGGGCAGCTCGAAGCCCTCGGCGGCCTCCGCCTCGTCCTCGTCGACGACGCCCGAGTTCTTGTCGGCGCGCCGCGCCTGCAACTCCTGGAGCGAGTCCTCGGAGAGGTCTTCCTCGGTCTTGCGAGGGGCGTCGTAATCGGTTGCCATCAGGCGTGTTCACACTCCGTGTCGTCGGTACAGACCCCGGCCGTGCCGGGGCGGTACGTCGTCAATGCGCGACGGCCTCCGTTTGTTCCCGGGTCGAGCGGCGAGGGGATTGTGCCCCATCCGGGCGCGGTTTGCACGCGCCGCCCGGGTCACAGTTCGGCGTCGGAGTCCGCGTCGAGCTTCTCGAGGGCCGCGATCAGCTCCGACACGAGGGTCGGTGGCCCGCAGACCGTCATCGCCTCACCCGCAGCGCGCCCCCGTAGTCCGGCCACCACACCGCCGGACTCGATGACCACCAGAGCGCCTGCCGCCATGTCCCACGGGTTCAGGCCGCGCTCGTAGTAGCCGTCCAGGGCCCGCGACGCCACCATGCACAGGTCGACCGAGGCCGCGCCCATCCGGCGGATGTCGCGGACCCGCGGCAGCAGCGCCGCCGCCACCAGACCCTGCCGGCGCCGCCGATCGGCGCGGTAGCCGAACCCGGTGCCGATCAACGCGTCATCCAGCCCGCGGTCGACGAGCGCCGGGAGTCGACGCCCGTCCTGCCAGGCCCCGCCCCCCGCCCCGGCGGTCCAGGTGGTGGCGTCCGGGATGTTGTGCACGCACCCGGCGAGCATCGTCCAGCTCGCCGGGTCCGGGTCGCCGGAGACCACCGCAACGCTGACGGCGTGCGCGGGGAGCCCGTACAGGAAGTTCACCGTGCCGTCGATGGGGTCGACCACCCAGGTCAGCCCGCTCGGCCCCGGCTCCAGACCACGTTCCTCGCCGAGCACGCCGTCGTCCGGCCGCAGCTCGCCCAGGCGCCGACGGATCAGCTCCTCGACCGCGAGGTCCATGGCGGTCACGACGTCGGTGGCGCTGGACTTGGTCCCCGCGACGTCGACCCTGTCGGGCCGGTTCGCCCGAACCAGGTCACCGGCCTCCCGGGCGATGGTCTCGGCGATCTGCATGAGCTCGGGTACGCGGGGATCGGCCACCCGACCATCCTGCCGCACCCCGGCGGGGGTGTGCTCCCGCCCGCGGCGCACCGGGGCGCCTCCACGGCGACGCGGCGCGGAGATGGCAGTCTCGTACTGGCCGCGAGGAGGTGCCGATGAGCGAGCTGCGACTGGTGGGCCTGGACGACGACGGTGCGCGCGTCGTCCTCGAAGGTCCGGACGGGCAGCGGTTCTGGCTGCCGATCGACGAGGCGCTGCGCGCCGCCGTGCGCCGCGACCGCCCGCAGCTCGAGCAGCTGCGGGCACAGGCCACGAGCTCCATGCCGCCGCGCGACATGCAGGCCAGGATCCGCGCCGGCGCCACCGCGCACGAGGTCGCCGAGGCGGCCGGCGTCCCGGTCGAGATCGTGCAGCGGTACGAGGGACCGGTGCTCGCCGAGCGGGACTGGGTGGCCGGCCAGGCGCGCGAGACCCGGATCGGGCACGACACCGGAGCGCCGGCCCTCGGCGAGCTGGTCACCGACCGGCTCGCGACCCGCGGGGTCGGGCCGGGGACGGTCACCTGGGACGCGTTCCGTGACGTGAGCGGCCCGTGGTCGGTCGAGCTGGCCTTCGAGATCGACGACCAGACGCGCTCCGCCCGGTGGACCTTCGACCTCGCCGCCCGGACCCTGCGCGCCATGGACGACGAGGCCCGGTGGCTGTCGGAGACCGAGCTCCCGGACGGCCCTGTTCCCCGCCGGCACCTCGCAGCCGTCCGGCACACCGAGCACAGCGTCGCCGAGCACGGGACCGATACCGACGTCGACGTCGCGGTGCGACCGGTGCTCGCCGCCGTGGACACCCACGTGGCCGAGCCGGAGCCGGAACCCGAGGACCCGTTCGAGGCGACCGAGGCGCTCCTGGAGGACCTGCGCGGCAAGCGTGGCGTGCGCCAGCCCGTGGACCTCGACGACGAGGGCGACGAGTTCGAGGGCTTCGGACCTCAGCACGCGTTCGACTTCGACCACCCGGGACTCACCACGCCGCCGGGCGCCCATCCGGCGGACTCGCGGCCGCAGGAGGCGACCGACGCGACGGTGCTGCCGATCCCGAGGCAGACCTCACGGCACACCGAGGACGCCGACGAGGACGAGACCCCCGAGGACGAGGCCCCTGAGTCGGACGTCGACCCGCCGGGCGCCGAGCCCGCGCCGGATCCCGCGCCCGAGGGCGACGCCGCCACGGCGTCCCCGCGACGCGCCTCCGGCCGGTCCCGGTCGCGCAAGGGCCGCGCCTCGGTGCCCAGCTGGGACGAGATCGTCTTCGGGGCCAAGCCCGAGTAGGCGTCCCGGCGCCGCGCCGGAAGGGCCTGCGACAGGCAGGCCGCGCGAGTAGCGTCGCCATCAGCGGTAGGCCGCGGCCGGCTTCGCACGGCGGACGGGGGACGCGATGAGGCGCGCACGTGTCGTCACTGCTCTGCTGGTGCCCGCCGTGCTGGTGCCCGCCCTGCTCACGGCGTGCTCCGGCGGTCGGCAGGCCGCAGAGGGCCAGTCGGCGACCACCGTCGCCACCACGCCCACCCCGTCCACGCCGGCGACCTCCGCAGCCACCAGCCCGAGCGAGCCCGCCTCGGCGTCGACCGACTCCGGGGCGCCCTCGGCGGCTGCCGACCTCGCGCCGTTCGTCGCCCAGGCCGCCGTGGTCGACGACCGGCTCCGGGCCGCGGCGGCCCGGATCAACGCCGTGGTCACGCCCGGGACCTTCGCGGTGGACGCGGCCACCGCGAGCGCCGTCGTGGCGGCCGACCCCGAGACCGCCTTCGCGCTGCTGCCGGCGGGCATGCCGCCGAACCTGCTCGACGCCGCGATCACCGTGTACAGCGACCTGGCGACCCGCCGAGCCGCGATGAACGCGTTCGAGTACCCCGGCACCGTGTCGGACGAGACGAGCGACCGCCAGTACGCGATCGACTGCCTCCACAACGGCTCGTCCGCTGCCGCCGCGTTCGACGGCGACGTCGCCGCGCTCGTCACCCTCGCCGCGTCGCTCCCACCCGTCGAACGACCCGCCCCCGACTCCGCGCAGGCGGCCGAGCTCGTGGCGGTCGGCACCTGGATCAGCCTCGGCTACAACGGCTGCGGCAGCTGCGGCGGCGACCCGGTCCGCAACGCCCCCGAGGTCACGTGGGACGTGGCGCCCGGGAGCGGCGGCACCCCGGCCGGGAACGTCCGCGGCCTGCCCTTCACCGCCACCTACACGGCCGCGGACGGCTGGCAGGTGCTGTTCAACGCCTGCTGAGGGCGCTCGCTCAGGAGACCTCGAACGGCAGCGTGTCGGGCAGCTCGGTGGTCGCGCGGGCGACCGCGTGCGTCATCCGACGCATATGGTGGCGCCGGCAGAGCACCTCGTAGCCGACCTCGGCGCCGGCGCCGGTGTCCCCCACCACCACCTGGTCGCCCTCGACCACCATCACCCCACCGACGGTGCGGGCGTTGTGGGTCGCCCTCGCGCCGCACCAGCACAGGGCCGGGACCTGGAGCACCTCGACCCGGTCGGCGAGCTCCACGAGTCGAGCCGACCCGGGGAACAGCCGGGTGCGGAAGTCCGCGGTGATCCCGAAGGCGTAGACGTCGATGCCCATCTCGTCGACCAGCTGGGCGAGCTGCTCGACCTGCACGGGCCGGTAGAACTGCGCCTCGTCGCACACCAGGTAGTCCACCCGCTCGCCACGCAGCCGACGCTGCACCACCTCGTCCCAGAAGTCCGTGTCGTCGTCCACCTCGGCGGCGCGGCGACGCAGCCCGAGCCGGGACGACAGCACCTCCGCCCCGGCCCGGTCCTGCCGGGTGTACAGCACCCCGCCACGCCCGGCAGCGGCGTGGTTGTGGTCGAGCTGCAGGGCCAGAGTGGACTTGCCGCAGTCCATCGTCCCGCTGAAGAACACCAGCTCCGCCACGGCGACCTCCTGTGCTCGGTACTCGGACGATCAGACGACCACCAGGGGGACGAGCATCTCCCCCGGGGTCAACGATCCGTGCATGCCACGCAACTGCATCGAGTGCGCGGTCTGGGTGCGCGAGTCCGCCACGCCGGCGTCGCCGAGGGCCGCGACCACGAGGTCCCCCAGCACGGGCAGCACGTCAGGACGGACCTCGCCGAACCAGCCCGCCGCGACCGCCTCGTCCCGGGTCAGCACGAGGGCGAGCCCGTCGAGCCGCTCGCGCCACCGCGCCGCGGCGACCTCGACCGCTCCCGGGTCGGACAGGTACGCGTACGCGGCCCTGGGCTCCCCCGCGACCAGTGCGACGTCCTCGGCCAACGCCGGCTCGGCGGCGACGTCGACCAGCAGGGCCGCGTCCACCTCCATCTGGCCGTGGTCGGCGGTGACCAGCAGCAACGCCGACCCGGGCTTGCCCCGCGCCAGGCGACCGAGCTCGCGGTCGAGCTCGGTGAGCGCGTCGCCCCACTCGGGCGAGCGCCAGCCGTGCTGGTGACCGACCTTGTCGACGTCGCCCCAGTAGAGGTAGACCAACCCCGGCTCGCGCAACGCGCGCAGGGTCTGGTCCACCCGGTCGGCGAGCGACTCCGCGACCACGTACGTGCCGCCTCCCAGCGCCGCCCGGGTCAGGCCCGAACCGCGGAACAGGCCCGGGCCCACGGACGTGACCCGGACCCCCGCCTCGGCGATCAGGCGGGTCAGCGCGGGTTCGCGCTGCCAGACCTCCGGCGCATCCGCGCCCTCCCAGGACACCAGGTTCGCCAGTCCCCCGGTTCGGGGGTTGCGCACCGTGTAGCCGGCCAGCCCCGTGCGACCGGCCGCGCGCCCGGTGCCGAGCAGGCCCATCGACGCGGCGGTGGTCGACGGGTAGCCGCACACCAGCTCCAGCGTGTCGCCCAGCCGGCCACGCAGGAACGCGGCGTGCCCGGCGCGCTCGCGCAGCTGGGCCAGGCCCAGGCCGTCGACCAGCACCACGCACACCCGGTCGGTCGAGGGCAGCCCGAAGCGGCGCTGCGCCGCGCGTGCGTCGGCCGCCCAGCCGGGCAGGTCCGCGCCGAGCACCGCCGAGACCGCGGGCAGCACCTCGCCGAGGCTGTGCCCGCCGTGGTCGGGGGCCAGCAGGCCGGGCCCGGTCAGGTCAGCAGGCGTCACTGGACCCGGGCCGTGGCGAGCGAGAGCTTCCGGGCGAAGTCGACCGCTGCGGTCACTGCCCCCGCGCCCTCCGCCTCCGCCGAGACACGGATCACGAGGTCGTCGGGGGCGAGGGTGCCGGTCAGGCCGTGGTCGGCGTCGCACTCGGGGTCGCCGCAGGTGGCCGGCTCCAGGTCGATCCGCCGCACCGCACCCCAGCCGAGGGCGAGCGTCACCTCGGTGGGCGGCGTCCCTGGCCGGTGCCGCTCGGGCACCGGCACCACGTGGGTCAGCGCCACGGTGTGCAGGTGCCGCAGCGGGACGGACTCGGTGGTCGCCGACGCGCTCGCGGACGGGTGCTCGGAGTCCGCCGGGTGGTCGTCCACGTGCGCCAGGACCAGGCGTGTGGGTGTCAGGACCAGCACCGTGACGTGGCGGCGGACCTCGGACCGGTCGAACGTGGTCTCCGGGAGCACCAGGTGGTCGGTCACGTCCTCTCCGGCCAGGGCGACGTCCAGGACGTCACCGACCAGGTCGGGGTAGTAGCCGGCCAGGGTCAGGCTCTCGCGCAGGTCGGTGGTGGGACGCACCCGGACATCCTCCCATCCCGGCGCGGGGCCGGGCCGTCGTCCTCAGGCGGGCAGCGCCCGGCGCCCGGCGTCCACCCGGCCGGCCGGCGCCACCGAGACGTACGCGGCCAGCACCGCCACGCCGTGCGGTCCCACCACCACAGGGTGGAGCTCGACGTGACGCAGGTCGGGCAGGTCGTCGGCCATCACCGACAACCGCCCGAGCACGTCCTCCAGCGCCGCCACGTCCAGCGCCGGCATGCCCCGGTACCCGAACAGCCGCGGCGAGGTCCGCACCGAGCGCACCATCTCGGCCACGTCGGTGTCCGACAGGGGCGCGACGCCGTAGCTGACGTCGCCGAGCAGGTCCACCGCGTCCCCCGCCAACCCGAACGACAGCACCGGACCGAAGCGCGGGTCCTCCACGGACCGCAGCACGCACGCCGCACCGGGGTCGGCCATCCGCTGGACGCGCCACGGACCGGCGTCCGGGTGGGCGGCCAGCACGCCGGCCATCGCCTCGCGCAGCGCCGCCGGGCCCGGCAGGTCCAGGCGCACCCCGCCCAGGTCCACCCGGTGGCGCAGGCGCTCGTTCATCGCGGTCAGCGCCACCGGCCAGCCGAGCCGCTCGGCCGCCTCGACCGCGGCGTCCGCGTCGTCGACCACCTCGCTCGGCCACACGGTGATGCCGTAGCAGGCCAGCAGCTCCGCGGTCTCCTGGGTGGTGAGCGCGATCGGCTCGGGATCGCCCCCGGCCCCCAGCAGGAGCCGCTCGAACGCGTCGGCGACCAGCCCGCGCGCGCGTGTCCGGTCCACGCCCGTCGGGGCCAGGGCCGTGCCGTGGTCGGCCGCGCGCCACGCCGCGTACCGGCTCGCCGCCGCCAGCGCGGCAACGGCGTCCTCCGGTGTGGCGTACGCCGGAACGGTGCACGCCGAGCCGTCCGGGCCGGGCGCCGTGAGCTCGGGCGTCAGACCGGACAGACCCAGGATCACCGCGATCGTGGTGCGCGCCCCGGCGGCGTGCCGGGCGATCGCCGCCGCGATCCGGGCGTCGGGCTCCCCGAGGGTCGGCACGTGCACCACGACGACGGCGTCGCAGTGTCCCTCGGCGTACACCTCGGTCAGCTGCTCCTCCAGGCGCTCGAGGTCGCCGGGACCGTGGCCGCCGCCCGGCAGGATGGCGCGCTGGTCGCACACCGTCAGGCCCGCGGCGCCTGCGGCCTCGGCGGTGAGCGCCGCCAGCGCCCCCGAGCCGGCCAGGACGGCCACCCGGCGCCCGGTGGGCAGGGGCTGGGCGGCGAGCAGCTGGGCCACGTCGAGCAGCTGGTGCTGGCTGTCGACCCGGACCACGCCCGACTGGCGCAGCATCTCGTCCAGGGCGCGCCGCGGGACCCGGGTGCGCCGCACGGCGTGCCCGACGGGCACCACGTGCCCCGACCGCCCTGCGGTCACCACGACGACCGGCATGCTCGCGGCCAGCCTGCGGGCGACCCGGGCGAACTTGCGCGGGTTGCCGATCGACTCCAGGTACAGCCCGGCGACCGTGGTGCTCGCGTCCTGGCGCAGGAACTGCATCACGTCGTTGCCCGAGACGTCGGCCCGGTGCCCGGCCGAGACGAACGTCGACAGGCCCAGGCCGCGCCGCCGGGCGGAGGCGAGCAGCCCCACCGCCAGCGGCGCCGACTGGCAGAACAAGGCCACGGCGCCGGGCGTCGGCGGCACACCCGCCAGCGACGCGTTCACGGTCGGCGCCTCACCCGTGCCGCGCCGCCAGAACCCGTAGCTCGACGGCCCGAGCACCCGCATCCCGGCGCCGTGCGCCACTCGCAGCAGGGCGCGCTGACGCTCCAGGCCCTCCGGGCCGGTCTCGGCGAAGCCGCCCGAGATCACCACCACGCCGTGCGGGGCAAGCCGCGCGCAGTGCCGCAGGACCTCCGCGGCGCGGACCGCGGGCACGGAGAGCACCACGAGGTCGACCGCCTCGAGGTCCTCAGGCCCGTCGTGCGCCTGTGTGCCCGGCACCGCCTCGGCCAGGCCGACGGTGTGCACCTCGGGCCCGTCCGGCCCCTCGACCAGGTGCCGCGCGACGGCCGTGGCGAGCCCGAGGTCCGCCCCCGGCCCCGGCTCCGCGAGCACCAGGACGGACCGCGGCGTGAGCAGGCCGGACATGCTGCGGGCCTCGGCGCGCTGCTCGCGGTCGGCCATCACCGCGAGCGAGGTCTGCGTGGGGTCGATCGAGAACTCGACCCGCATCACCCCGTCCTCGAAGTGCTGCGTGGGCGCGTACCCGGCCTCACGGAACACCGCGAGCATCCGGTGGTTGTGCGGCAGCACGTCGGCCGAGAAGTGCCTGATCCCCCGCTCGCGGGCCGCGGCGGCCAGGTGCTCGAGCAGCACCGACCCCAGCCCGCGGCCGTGGTGGGCGTCGGAGACGTTGAACGCGACCTCGGCGTCGGAGGGTCCGTCCCGGTCGTACCGGGCCACGGCGATGATCCGCTCCCCGCCCGGCGCGTCCTCGTCGGCTGCGAGCGCCACGAACGCCACCCGGTCGTGGTGGTCGACGTTGGTGAACCGGTGCAGGTCCTGCTCCGGCAGCCGGGCCAGCGGCGCGAAGAACCGGAAGACCGTGGACTGCTCGGACTGCGCCACGTGGAAGGCCTGGAGCGCGTCGGCGTCCGACGGCCGGATCGGCCGGACGTGGGCCGTGCTGCCGTCCCGCAGCACGACGTCGGCCTCCCAGTGCGTGGGGTAACCGGTGTCCACCCGGCCAGGCTAGCCACTGCGGGCACGCGCGGGGCGGCCGCCGCCCGCGCGCCTCGCAGCCCCGGTCGCCCGGGCGGGCGAGAATGGACGCTGCCCACCAGCCGCCGACCCGAGGGAGCCCGATGGCCCGCCGTCCCGGTCCGCCCGACGCCGAGGTCGAGGAGACCATCGTCGACGTCGACGTCGCCACCGAGATGGAGGACTCCTTCCTCCAGTACGCCTACTCGGTCATCTACGCCCGCGCGCTGCCCGACGCGCGCGACGGCCTCAAGCCGGTGCAGCGCCGGATCCTGTACCAGATGGCCGAGATGGGCCTGCGCCCGGACCGCCCGTACGTGAAGAGCGCGCGGGTCACCGGCGAGGTGATGGGCAAGCTGCACCCGCACGGCGACCAGGCGATCTACGACGCCCTGGTGCGCATGGCCCAGCCGTTCTCCCTGCGGCTGCCGCTGGTGGACGGCCACGGCAACTTCGGCTCGCTGGACGACGGCCCTGCCGCCCCCCGGTACACCGAGGCGCGCCTGGCCGCGCCGGCGATGTCGATGGTCGTCGGCCTGGACGAGGACGTCGTCGACCTGGTGCCGAACTACGACAACAAGCTCACCCAGCCGGAGGTGCTCCCGGCTGCGATCCCGAACCTGCTGGTCAACGGCGCGTCGGGGATCGCGGTCGGCATGGCGACCAACATGGCCCCGCACAACCTGGTGGAGGTCGTCGCGGCGGCCCGCCACCTGGTGGCGCACCCGGACGCCACGCTCGAGGACCTGATGCGCTTCGTGCCAGGGCCGGACCTGCCCACCGGCGGCAAGATCGTCGGGCTCGAGGGCGTGCGCGACGCCTACCGCACGGGCCGCGGCACGTTCCGGACCCGGGCGACCGCGCGGGTCGAGAACGTCACGGCCAAGCGCAAGGCGATCGTGGTGACCGAGCTGCCGTACCTGGTCGGGCCCGAGCGCGTGATGGAGAAGGTCAAGGAGGGCGTCCAGGCCAAGCGGCTGCAGGGCATCTCGGCGATGCTCGACCTCACCGACCGCGAGCACGGCCTGCGCCTGGTCATCGAGATCAAGTCCGGGTTCAACCCCGACGCGGTGCTCGAGCAGCTCTACAAGCACACCCCGATGGAGGACTCCTTCGGGATCAACAACGTCGCGCTGGTGGACGGCCAGCCCCGCACCCTGGGGCTGCGCGAGCTGCTGGTGGTGTGGGTCGAGCACCGCCTCACCGTGGTGCGCCGGCGCTCGGAGTACCGCCTGGCCCGGCGTCGCGAGCGTCTGCACCTGGTGCAGGGCCTGCTGATCGCGATCGTCGACATCGACGAGGTGATCCAGGTGATCCGCTCCTCGGACACTGCCGACGTCGCCCGCGAACGGCTGATGAGCGTGTTCGACCTGTCCCAGGCCCAGGCCGACTACATCCTCGAGCTGCGCCTGCGCCGGCTCACCCGGTTCTCCACCCTGGAGCTCGAGCGCGAGGCCGACGAGCTGCGCGAGGAGATCGCGGACCTGGAGGACATCCTGGGTGACGACGCCCGGCTGCGGACCGTGGTCAGCGACGAGATGGCCGAGGTCGTGCAGGTCTTCGGCACCCCGCGACGCACCATCCTGCTCGAGCACGCCGGTGGCACCGGACTGACCGGCGAGACGGCCGCACCTCGGTCGTCGGCCGCGGCCGCGTCGTTGGAGATCGCCGACACCCCGTGCGTGGCGCTGCTGTCCGGCACCGGCCTGGTCGCGCGGACCGCCGACGACGCCACGCCGCTGCGCGAGGGTCGCCGGTCCGCGCACGACGCGGTGGTGGCCACCGCGTCGACCACGACGCGCAGCGAGATCGGCGTGGTCACCTCACGCGGGCGCGTGCTGCGCCTGAGCGTGGTCGACCTGCCCGCGCTGCCGCCCACCGACGGCCCGCCGTCGCTGTCGGGCGGTGCCCCGGTCGCCGAGCTCGTGGGGCTGGAGCGCGGCGAGCGGGTGGTGGGCCTGACGAGCCTCGGCGCGGACGCGCCCACCCTCGCGCTCGGCACGGCCGCCGGCGTCGTCAAGCGGGTGGCCCAGGACGCCGCACCGAGCCGCGACGCGTGGGAGGTCATCGCGCTCAAGGACGACGACGAGGTGGTCGGGGCCGTCCCCGTGACGGACTCCGACGAGCTGGTGCTCATCACCTCCGACGCACAGCTGCTGCACTTCCCGGCTTTCGCGGTGCGCCCCCAGGGCCGCGCCGCAGGAGGCATGGCCGGGGTCAAGCTGTCGGCCGGCGCCCAGGTCGTGTTCGCCGGTGCGGTGAGCGACCCGGACGACGCCGTCGTGGTGACCGTCGCGGGCGCGGCCGACGCGCTGCCGGGCACGCAGGCCGGCTCGGCCAAGGTGAGCCCGTTCGCGGTGTTCCCGGGCAAGGGCCGGGCGACCGGCGGCGTGCGGGCCCAGCGGTTCCTGCGCGGCGAGGACGCCCTGATCCTGGCCTGGGCCGGTCCGGCCCCGGCACGCGCCTCCGGCGCCGCGGGGCAGCCGATCGACCTGCCGGACACCGACCAGCGCCGCGACGGCTCCGGCGTGCCCCTCGCCGCACCCGTGCACACGATCGGCTGAGCTCGGCGTCACGGCGCGACGCCACGCGCGTGGTGCGCGACATGAGCAGACGACGCTCCGCCACCACGCCACTTGCGGCGCGAAGGTGCATCCCCTTCTGGGATGCACTGTGGGATGCTTGGTGCATGAGTACGCAGATCGCGGTCCGCCTTCCCGACGAGATGGTCGCCTTCCTCGACCGTGCGGTCGCCGAAGGTAGGGCTCCGAGCCGCGCCGCACTCGTGGCGTCAGCGGTCGAACGCGAGATGCGCCGGCTGCTGGCGGAGTACGACGCGACGACGCTCCAGCGTCAGGGAGCGGCAGATGACCTGGACGACCTGGTGCGGTGGACGACAGCGCACGTCAAGCTCGAGGACTGAGCGGTGCGCGAGATCTGCCTGGTCCACCTGGACAAGACACGACCGGCGCTGGTGCTGACCCGCCAGGCGGCCCGCAGCGCCATGACCAAGGTCACCGTCGCGCCCATCACCAGCACGGTCAAGGGACTGTCCAGCGAGGTTCGTGTCGGCCCCCACAACGGCCTCGATCACGAGTGCGCGGTGGCGCTCGACAACGTCGTCACCGTCCCGACCAGGCTGCTCGGCCGGACCATCGGCTACCTCAGTGCCGCCCAGGAGCTCGAGCTGGCCCGAGCCGTCGTCCTTGCCTACGACCTCGAGGTACCCCTGCTCGACTGACGCACACCCCAACACCGCCAAGGCTCGACCGCGCGGCCGGCGGCATGGCGGATGTGCTGGACGGTGCCCGGCCGGGCGGAGAGGCGCTGACTCGAAGACCTGGCACGAGTTCGAACGTCCGCCACTTCGAGGACGCAGCACATGTTCGAATCCGCCGCGACCGCATGCGGAACTCGGCAGATCCCGACGCCTCGGAGGCCGGCGCGAGCCGCTCCTCACGCCTCTCTCGCATGGGTGCCGCGCGGGGGCTTGTCTCTGCGGAGCACGCCGCGCTGCTGCAGTAGCCCTCGCGTGAGGCGCCGCCGCTAGATCTCGACGCTGTAGAGCACCCAGGAGTGGGTCGGCTCGTAGCCGAGGTGCGCGTAGAGGGTGTGGGCGCCCGACGGGTTCTCGGCGTCGACGTCGAGAGTGGCGTACGGCATCGACGCCTCGCGGTACAGCCGCATCGCGCGGACCAGGAGGGCGGTCGCGAGGCCCTTGTGGCGCCACTGGGGCACCACCCCGAGCACAGAGGTGAAACCGCTGTCGTAGCCCTGGACCTCTGTGCCGTGTCGCTCCGAGGCCAGGTACCCCGCGACGTCGCCGGCGTCGTCCACGGCCAACAGGCTCCACGCCGGCTCGTGGTGCGGGCCGTGCACCCAGTCGTGCCAGCTCTCCACGGTGTGCGGCTGGGACCCCCAGTGGTCGCGGAACGCGACGTTGTGGGCCAGGCGGGCCGCGTCGTCGAACTCGGTGGTCCACGGGACCAGGTGCACGCCGAGCGGCTCGGCGGCCATCGGGAGCGGTTCGGCCAGGTCACGGCGCATGTCGGTGAACCAGCGGATCGGGCTGAACCCCGCGGCGGCGTAGAGCTGGCGGTAGTCGCGCGCCAGCTCGTCGACGTAGGCCGCCAGCCGGGCGGGCCCGGTGCGGCCGGTCGCGGCGAGCATCTGGCGCCCGCGGCCCTCCATCCAGGCGACCAGGGCGCGGCCCAGACCGCCGCCGCGCCACTCGGGGTGCACCCCGCCGTTGAGGAACGCCCGCACGCACGTCTCGTCACCCGGGCGGATCTCCACCAGGCCGTAGGCGCGCAGCTCGCCGGTGTGGTCGAACCCGCCCAGGGAGTCGTGGGCCAGGTCGAGCCAAGGCGTCGCCAGCCAGCGCTCGAGCTCGGCGCCCGTCGTGCGGCGCGAGACCCCGTCGGCGGTCTCGATCGTGGCGACGAGCGCCTGGACGGTCGCTGCGTCACGGGTCTCCAGCGGCCGCCACGTCAGGCCCAGGTGGGCCGACGGAAGCTCCAGGACACCCGGCGCGTCCGCCCGCTCGGCGATCGGACCGTCCGTCCCTGGTCGGTCGTGCTGGGGGGTCACGGGCACCAACCTAGGCCCTCGCACGCCTGGGACGAACTCGGTGAACTCACGCGTCGATCGTCGCCCGGTCGAGCTGGTCGGCACCGGCGACGATGAAGTCCCGGCGGGGTGCGACCTCCGAACCCATCAGCAGCTCGAACACGCGCTCGGCCGCGGCGGCGTCGCGCGCGGTCACCCGCCGCAGGGTGCGGTGGGTCGGGTCCATGGTGGTCTCGGCGAGCTGGTCGGCGTCCATCTCCCCCAGGCCCTTGTAGCGCTGGATGTCGTCCTTGTAGCGCTTGCCCGACCGGTCCAGGCGCTTGAGGGTCTGGGCCAGCTCGGACTCGGAGTAGGTGTAGATGTACTCGTTCTTCGCCTTGCCGTTGCCGATCACCTCGACGCGGTGCAGCGGCGGCACCGCGGCGTAGACCCGACCCGCGTCGACCATCGGGCGCATGTAGCGGAAGAACAGGGTGAGCAGCAGGGTGCGGATGTGCGCGCCGTCCACGTCGGCGTCGGTCATCAGCACGATCTTGCCGTAGCGGGCCGCCTCGAGGTCGAAGGTGCGCCCCGAGCCGGCACCGAGCACCTGGATGATCGCCGCGCACTCGGCGTTGCGGAGCATGTCGGAGATCGAGGCCTTCTGGACGTTGAGGATCTTGCCGCGGATCGGCAGCAAGGCCTGGAAGTCCGAGGAACGCGCGAGCTTGGCGGTGCCCAGTGCGCTGTCGCCCTCGACGATGAACAGCTCGGAGCGCTCGACGTCGTCCGAGCGGCAGTCGGCGAGCTTGGCCGGCAGCGCCGAGGTCTCCAGCGCGTTCTTGCGCCGAGAGATCTCCTTCTGCTTGCGCGCGGACAGCCGGGCGCGCATCTCCGCGACCACCTTGTCCAGCACCAGCGCGGACTGGTTCTTCAGGTCGCGCTTGGTCGACGTGAGCAGCGCGGTGAGCTCGGTCTCGACGACCTTGGCGACCACCTGGCGCACCGGGCCGGTGCCGAGGACCTCCTTGGTCTGACCCTCGAACTGCGGCTCGGCGAGCCGGACGGTGAGCACGGCCGTCAGCCCGGCCATGATGTCGTCCTTGTCGATCCGCTCGCTGGAGTCCTTGGTCGAGACCTTCAGCCGACGGGCGTTGTTCTCCACCTGCTTGCGCAGCGTCTTGACCAGGGCCTGCTCGAAACCCGTCAGGTGGGTGCCGCCCTTGGGCGTGGCGATGATGTTGACGAAGCTGCGCACCTCGGTCTCGTACCCCGTGCCCCAGCGCAGCGCGACGTCGACCTCGCAGTCTCGCTGGACCTCGGTGGACACCATGTGCCCGCGCGAGTCGAGCATCGGGACGGTCTCGGTGAAGGTCCCGGAGCCGGACAGCCGCCAGGTGTCGGTGATCGGGGCGTCCGGCGCCAGGAAGTCGACGAAGTCCACGGCGCCGCCGTCGTGCTCGAACTCCTCCACGTGCGTCCCGTCGGCTCCCGGCGTGCCGGGCCGACGACGCTCGTCGCGGACCACGAGCCGCAGCCCGGGCACCAGGAACGACGTCTGGCGCACCCGGCCGTACAGGTCCTCGTCGACGAACGTCGCGGACTTCGGGAACACCTGCGGGTCCGGCCAGAAGCGGATCCGCGTGCCGGTCACCTTGCGGGCCGTCTTGCCGATCGTGGCGAGCTCGGAGTGGTCCACGAACGGCGCGAACGCCGACTCGGGGTCCGGCCCGCGCGAGCCGTCGGCGAACGTGCCCGGCTCACCGCGGTGGAACGTCATCCGGTACGTCTTCCCGCCGCGGTCGACCTCGACGTCCAGGCGCGCGGACAGCGCGTTGACCACGCTCGCGCCCACGCCGTGCAGGCCGCCGGACGCGGCGTAGGAGCCGCCGCCGAACTTGCCTCCGGCGTGCAGCTTGGTGAAGACCACCTCGACGCCGGTCAGACCGGTCTTGGGCTCGATGTCCACCGGGATGCCTCGACCGTCGTCGCGGACCTCGACCGAGCCGTCGGCGTGCAGGATCACCTCGATCCGGCTGCAGTGCCCGCCGAGTGCCTCGTCGACCGCGTTGTCCACGATCTCCCACACGCAGTGCATGAGCCCGCGCGAGTCGGTGGTGCCGATGTACATGCCCGGGCGCTTGCGCACGGCCTCGAGGCCCTCGAGCACCGACAGGTGCCGCGCGGTGTAGCTCTGCTCGGACAGGGTGCTCGTCACGACTGTCGAGCCTAGACGAGCAGCCCGGATGCTCCGGGGAGGCGCGGCGGCTCGGCCGTGGGGATGACGGCGGCTACGCGGTCAGCGAACCTCACCGAATCGAAACGTGCATGACACGATTCCCGTGGTTCCATGGGTCCATGACCTCGACGACTCAGGCCCCGCTGACCGCAGCCGACCGCTGCGACCGCTGCGGCGCGCAGGCGTACGTGCGGGTCTTGCTGCCGGTCGGTGAGCTGCTGTTCTGCGGCCACCACGCCCGCAAGCACGCCGCCGCGTTCGCTGACGTCGCCCTTCAGGTCCACGACGAGACCGACCGCCTCGCCGAGGAGCACGGCGCCGCCCTGCGCTGATCCCCACCGACTCTCGACGCCGTCGGCCCGCGCGGCCGGCGGCGTCGACGTATCCGGGAGCCACCGATCGACATCGTGACGCTGCTGGTCGGCCTGGCCGTGCTGGTCGGGCTCGCGGGGATCGTGATCCCGGTGCTGCCGGGCTCCGCGCTGATCGCCGTGGCGGTGGGGGTGTGGGCGTTCACCCACCCGTCGACCGGCTCGTGGGTGGTGCTCGCCGTCGTGCTGATCCTGCTCACGGTCGGGTGGGTGGGCACGTACGTGCTCACCGGACGACGGGTGTCGGCGGCCGGTGTGCCCCGACGCAGCCTCGTGGTTGCCGGGCTGGTGGGCATCGTCGGGTTCTTCGTGGTGCCCGTCGTCGGTCTGCTGCTCGGCTTCGTGCTCGGGCTGTACGCGATGGAGCACCTACGGCTGCGGGACCCCACCGCCGCCCGCGAGTCCGCCTGGGTCGCGCTGCGGGCCACCGGGCTCGGGATGCTGGTCGAGCTGGGCCTGGCCCTGCTCGCCTCCACCACCTGGCTGGTCGCCGTGCTGACCGGCGTCGGGACCTGACCCGACCACGCGCAGGCCGTCCGGGCCGGAGATCAGCATGGCCCGCGGGCCGGTGAGGTGGCCGATGGCAGCCGTCACGGCCTCGGGCTCCCATGCCGGTCCGTCGGCCGGCCAGACGTCCACCCTCGCGCCGGTGGCGCGGTGCACGTACGCGGTCAGGGCGTCGTCGCGCGGCCCGACCAGGAGCACCAGGCGCGGGCCGGGACGCGCCGTGGGAGGCGGCGCGAGCGTCCGGTCCTCGCGCTGGACCATCCAGTGGTAGCCGCTCACCGCACCGGCGGCGACCAGGATGCCCAGCGGCACCCGCAGGTCCCGCACCGTGCCCGAGCCGACCGTCGAGCGGATCACGTCGTCGATCACGATGAAGGCCGCCACCAGCACGACCACCACCGCCACGAGCCCAGCGACCCCGAACAGCAGCACCAGGTACACCCGCCGGGTGGGCGAGGCGACCTCCCCCGCGGGGTCGGCGCGCCGGGCCCGCTCGACCCGGCGCCAGAACCACCACCACAGCGGTCCGCCCACCACGACCAGGGTCACCGCCGCCAGCACGCCGTTGATGACCGACCCCACCAGCGGCGCGGGGTTGAGCACGTCCACGAGCGCCACGACGACCAGCGCCACGCCGGTCGCCGCCGCCGCGAGGGCGATCCCGGACAGCAGGTACTCGTGCACCCGGGTCACCTCGGTGCGCCCGACGGCGGCCCGGGAGGCCAGCACCGCGCGGTGGTACCACCAGCTGAGCCCGCCGACGACGGCCATCGCGACCGGTAGCCCGGTCGCGGCCAGGTACGCGGTTGCCTCCGCCTGCCCGGGGTCGCCGACGAACCACTCCAGCAGGCGGTACAGCGCGATGCTCGCACCGGTGAGCGTGACCACCAGCGAAGCCCCGACACCCACGACCAGGACGTAGGCGTGCCACACCGGCCCGGTGGAGAAGCGCGACAGCCGCCACAGCCAGTGCGGCACCCACAGCAGCACGCCGGCGGCCAGGACGCCCGCCGCCTCCGCCACGCCCGCCGTCTCGCCGGCGCCGTTGACCAGCGACGACGTCGGGACCATGAGCGCCAGCCCTTGGCCGAGCACGCCGATCAGGCCGGTCAGCGACACCGCCCAGCCCGCGATGGAGCCGAGCACCATGAGGGCCAGCGCGCGCGACTCGTCGAGGGTGCGCCGGGCCAGGCGCCAGTGGAGCGCCCACGCGACGCCCCAGACGATCGTGCCGACGATCGCACCGGCGTCGGCCCTCCCGTCGCGCAGCGCGGCGGCCACCGCGGCGCCGAGGTAGCCCGCCGTGGTGAACGCGAGCACCAACCCCGCGAGGGTCAGGTAGATCGTCCACCCGACCGAGGTCAGCTCGGTCGGGTCCTCGCGGACCGTCCGGCGGGTCCAGACCACGACCGCGGCCAGGAGCCCGCCGCCGAACACCGTGAACGTCAGGCCCCTGGCCAGGGCTCCCCCGGTGTCGGCGAGCACGCTCGTGCTCAGGGCCAGGCCCACGAGCTCGACGATGCCGATGACCGTCACCACCAGGAGCCCGAGCAGCAGCAGGTACTGGAAGAACCGCCGCACCCCGTGGCCCCCACCGACGCCGCCGCCGCGCCGGGACGACACCGCCCGCGCGACCAGGACGATGATCAGCACCGGGATGCCGATCATGGTCACGATCGACACCAGCCCCATCGCGTTCACGGCTTCACCGACCCCTCGCACCAGCCCATCGGCCACGGGGCGCTGGACAGGCGCCACTCGCCGGCGGTCCGCACGAGCCGGAAGACCTCCTCGTGGCCGTAGCCGCCGCCGAACGGGTCTCCCGCCCCCTCGCTGATCTCTACCCGCACCGTCGCGGTGCCCTCGCTCACGTCCTGGGAGACCAGCACGGCGCGGAACTGCTCGGGCAGGTACGCCATCTCGACGTCCGAGGTCGCGCACGGGCTGTCGGGGTCGAGGAACGCGCCGGCGGCGGTCGGGTCCTGGTCGGCGATCGCGGTCAGGTAGGCCTGCACCGTGGCGACCGGCGAGCCCGCCTCGAAGCGCTCGGGGCTGCGGGTCACCGCGAAGACGGTCGCCACGCCCACCACGGCGAGCAGGACTGCTACCGCTGCCGCCAAGAACCGGTTCGGTTTGCCCATGTCTCCATGGTCCCGCGTACGGGAACCATCGAGGGGCCGAATCCGGGTATCAGTCCAGGTAGTCCCGCAGAACCTGCGAACGGCTGGGGTGACGCAGCTTCGACATGGTCTTGGACTCGATCTGCCGGATCCGCTCACGCGTGACGCCGTAGACCTTGCCGATCTCGTCCAGGGTCTTGGGCTGGCCGTCCGTGAGGCCGAAGCGCATCGAGACCACGCCGGCCTCGCGCTCGGACAGGGTGTCGAGCACCTGGTGGAGCTGCTCCTGCAGGAGCGTGAAGCTCACCGCGTCGGCGGGCACCACGGCCTCGGAGTCCTCGATGAGGTCGCCGAACTCGCTGTCGCCGTCCTCGCCGAGCGGGGTGTGCAGCGAGATGGGCTCGCGGCCGTACTTCTGGACCTCGACGACCTTCTCGGGCGTCATGTCCAACTCCTTGGCCAGTTCCTCCGGGGTGGGCTCGCGGCCCAGGTCCTGGAGCATCTGGCGCTGCACGCGGGCGAGCTTGTTGATGACCTCGACCATGTGCACCGGGATGCGGATGGTGCGGGCCTGGTCGGCCATCGCTCGGGTGATCGCCTGGCGGATCCACCACGTGGCGTACGTCGAGAACTTGTAGCCCTTGGTGTAGTCGAACTTCTCCACCGCGCGGATCAGGCCCAGGTTGCCCTCCTGGATCAGGTCCAGGAACAGCATGCCGCGGCCGGTGTAGCGCTTGGCCAGCGAGACCACGAGGCGCAGGTTCGCCTCGAGCAGGTGGTTCTTGGCGCGGCGGCCGTCGTGGGCGATCCACTCCAGCTCGCGGCGCATCTTCGGCTCGATCGGCTCCGAACCGGCCAGCTTCTCCTCGGCGAACAGGCCGGCCTCGATGCGCTTGGCGAGCTCGACCTCCTGCTCGGCGTTCAGCAGCGCGACCTTGCCGATCTGCTTGAGGTAGTCCTTGACCGGGTCGGCGGTCGCGCCGGCGGTGACCACCTGCTGGGCAGGAGCGTCGTCGTCGTCGGCGTCGGAGACGGTGAAGCCGTCCTCCTCGTCCTCCTTGGCCGCGGCCGGCTTGGCCTTGGCGCGCGGCTTGGTGCTCGCCGCGTCGTCGGACTCGTCCTCGGAGTCCTCGTCGTCGGAGTCGTCCGCGTCGTCGGAGTCCTCGTCTGCGTCGTCCGTGGAGTCGTCCGCGACCTCGGCGACGTCCTCGAGCACGACGTCCTCGTCGCTGATCTCGGCGTCGTCCTCGACCTCGGCGTCGTCCTCGACCGCGTCGGTGACGTCCTTCGCGCTGACCTTGCCCGCGCCGGCCTTGCCACCCGACGCCGGCTTGGCGGCGGCCTTCGCCGTCGAGCCCTTGGCAGCTGCGGGCTTCTTGGCGCCGGACGCCGCGCGCGGCTGGCGGGCCGGCTTCTTGCCCTGCGTGGCGTCCTCCTCGACCACGGCGGTGACCGATGAGGCACGACGCGCCGCAGCGGGTACGGCCGTGGCGCGCTGCTCGACGTCGGGCATGGCAGAGCGGGGGGAATCAGACGTCACAGGGAAACCTTTCGGCTGGACTCGCCGGCACGGTCCGGAAGACAGACATCCATTGTAACGTCCGCGCACTGCCAAGCATGCCCGGCACAGGGGGTTCACCCGGTTCGGCGATGGCCCGTGCGGTTCCGCGGCCGGGCTCGAGGTGCCTCAACCCGCCTTCACCGCGAGCACCGGGCACGCTGCGTCGAGCAGGATCCGTTGAGCGTTGCTGCCCAGCAGGAGCTTGCTCATCGGGGTGCGGCGCCGCAGACCGACCACGATCAGCTGGGCGCCCACCTCGTCGGCCGCACCGACGATGTCCTCGGCGACGTCGCGGCCCCTCGTGGTCACCCGGACCTCGACCTCGACGGGCGTGTCGACCAGCCGCCCGCGCAGCTGCTCGGCCTCGTCGTCGGACGCACCGACGGCCGCACCGAACCGCCCGCGGTCGCTGAGGACCACCACCAGCCGGACCCCGCGTCGCTCCGCCTCCGCCAGGCCCGTGGCGAGCGCTGCCTCGCCCTCCGGAGTCGACACGTAGCCGACGACGACGCTCATCTGACCTCCTCCGGACGGCGGTGTCCTCGAGGCCGACGGTACCTGACGCTCAGTCAGGCAGCGCTCTCAGCCACCCCGGCGGCATGCCGGCCCCCAGGGTCTGCTCGAGCAGGCCGGCGAGCCGGTAGTCCGGTTCGCTGTCGAGCGCGCGTTCGACGAGCACCGCCGCGCGCGCCCCGTCCCCGGACCACCAGGCCAGCATCGCGAGCAGGGTCAAGGCGGGCACCGCGGCCCTGGGCCGGTGACCGGCGACCTGGCGGAGCGCCTCGGCCGCGCACTCCACCCGGTGGGCCGGCGGGGCCACGCCCGCGGCCGGGTCCACCATCGCCCGCAGGGCGTCGCCCACCTCGGGGCCGTTCCACCCCGCCACGACCCGGTCGGCGAGACGCTCGTGGCCCGGCACGAGATCCAGCAGCACCGCGTCGCGGACCAGCACGTCGTCCAGCGCCGCGGCGCAGCGCCCGAACGCGGGCGCCGACGCAGCCTGGCCGGCCACCAGCGCGCGCCAGCCGCGCAGCCCCTCGTGCCGCCATCGGCGCAGCCCGTCCGGGTCGGACACCCGGCGGGCACGCTCCGCCCAGCGCTCTGCGGCGCGCCGCGCCGAGCGGCGCTCCGCCGAGCCCACCTGCGCCACACGTCCCAGATCCTCGCGGGACGCCTCGACCGGGGCCCCGAGGAGCACCATCTCCGCGCCCACCCTGGTGCCGTCTAGATCGCTGAGCGGCCGCCCGCCCGGCGGGCAGCACGACCGGTCGGCGCACTCCAGGGCGTGGTACCCGGCGGGGCCCACCACCCAGCACTCCGGCTCCATCAGGAACGGCTCGGCGGCGTCGGCCAGGTGAGCGAGCACGCGCCGGCCGGCGGTCGGGTCGGCCTGCAGCGGCTCGTCGGTGTAGAGCACCAGCACGACGGCGCTCGCTCCGTCATCGACGAGGTGGCCGACCAGCGCCCGGGCCACCTGGGGGCCCCGCCGCGGGTCGCCGAGGTCGGCGAGGTCGACGCGGGCGACCAGGCCCACCCGGACCGCCCGCCGCAGGCTCACCACCACCGCGCTCTCACGGGGTCGGAAGCCCAGCTGGTACGGGATCAGGGCGAGGAGCTCACGGGGCTCGGACGTGCGGATCGTCGTCGTCATGCGGGCATCCCACCCGCTCGGTCGCCGACGTCCCCCGAACGGCCGTCCCGGCTGTGGACATCACCCGCGCGTGGTCGCTGTGGACGACCGCGGCGGGCGTACCGTAGAGGGGTGTCCCCGTCCAGCTCCCGACGCCTGCGTGTGACGTCCGCGGGCGCTGCGCTGGCGGCGCTGGTCCTGGCGAGTGTCGCGGGGTGTGCCGGCGCGACGAGCGGGTCCGCTCCTTCCGCATCCGCCTCTCTCGAGGCCGCGCTCGCCGCCGAGCCGAGCGCCGCGAGCACGTCGTCCGCCCCGGCGCCGAAGAGCGCCTCGCCCGAGCCCTTGGTCACCACGACCCCTGACGAGCACTCCGAGGTGGGCCAGCTGGCCCCCGGCTTCCCGATCGACCTCCTGCCGGTGCCGGACGACGCGGTCATCCTCGTCACCTCGGCCGAGTCGATCGGCAACGCCGACGTCCAGGAGGTGTCGCTCAACCTGCACACCTCGATGCCGACCGATGCGGTGCTGGACCTGTACCGCACCGCGCTGACCGGCGCGGGCTTCACCGAGGTCGACACCGCAGGCGCCGGCCTGACGGCCGAGGCCTCGTTCACCCGGTCCGGCGGCGACGAGCTCGTCTCGATCGGCGTTCTCGATGACGGGCTGACCCGCACCGTCACCATCGGTGGGCGCGTCCGGGCGGGCACGGGGTCCTAGGGTTGACGGGTGACCGACACCCGCTCGCTGCTCGACCAGGTGCGCCGCGGGGTCGACGACCTGCTCGCCGGGCACCTCGCCGCGCTGACGCAGGAGCTGGCGCCGCTCGGCTCCGCGTGTGACCCGCTCGTGCAGTCCCTGGCGACCGCCGTGTCCGGCGGGAAGCGGTTGCGCGCGGCCTTCTGCTACTGGTCGTGGCGGGCCCACACCGACCGCAGCGGCGCCGCTGCCGACGAGTCCCGGGCCCTGCGGGTGGGCGCCGCGCTCGAGCTGTTCCACGCGGCCGCCCTGGTGCACGACGACGTGATGGACGCCTCGGACACCCGGCGCGGTCGACCGTCGGCCCACCGCGCGTTCGAGGCACGCCACCGTGAGGCGGGCTGGGCGCGGGACCCGGCACGCTTCGGCGAGTCCGCGGCGATCCTGCTGGGCGACCTCGCCCTGATCACCTCCGAGCGCGAGCTGACCGCCGCGGTGAGCGACCTCGACGCGGCCCGGCGCTCGCAGGTCCGCGCGCTGTTCGACGAGATGCGGGTCGAGGTCACCGCCGGGCAGTACCTGGACGTCCTCGCCGAGGTCACCCCGTGGGGCGCGGACCCGGTGGCCGACGAGGAACGGACCCGCGCCGTGGTGCGGGCCAAGAGCGCCCGGTACAGCGTGGAGCACCCCCTGACGCTGGGCGCGGCGCTCGCCGGCGCGGGGTCCCCGGAGCTGCGGCGCCTGCGCCGGATCGGCCTCGCCCTGGGTGAGGCGTTCCAGCTGCGCGATGACCTGCTCGGCGTGCTCGGCGACCCGGAGACGACCGGAAAGCCTGCCGGCGACGACCTGCGTGAGGGCAAGCGCACCCTGCTCGTGGTGCGCGGCGCGGCCCTCGCAGACGAGGCCGGGGCGCGCCTGCTGCGCGAACGGGTCGGCCGCCCGGACCTCAGCCAGCGGGAGGTCGACGAGCTGTGCGAGGTGCTGGTCGTCAGCGGTGCGGTCGCCGAGATCGAGCGCCGGATCACCGACCTCGCGGACCCGGCGCTCGCCGAGCTCGCCGCGGCACCGCTGGCCGAGCCGGCCCGCCAGGTCCTCGTCGAGCTCGGTCGCGCGGCGGTGCACCGCACCGCGTGACGCGGCGGCCGCTGCGCAGGACGCTCAGAACGCCATGGCCTGGGCGCGGCGGCGGATCTCCGTCTTGAAGCCCGCCAGCAGCGCGTCGACGGGCGTCCGCGGACTGCCGACGAGGTCGGTGAGCGAGTCGTCGGGCGTGAAGAGCCAGCCGACCGCCTCGTCGTCGGAGAACCCCGCGTCGCGCAGCACGGTGATCGTGCCGCCGAGGTAGGGCAGGACGACCCAGCCGTCGTCGGTCTGCTGCAGGAAGCGCTCCGGTACCCCGCGCACGCCCCGCTCCCCCAGCCGTACCGCGACGAGCGTGCCCTCGGCGAGCATCCGCCGGACCTTGCCCACGTCGGTGCCGAGCCGCTCGGCGACGTCGGGCAGCGGGAGCCACTCGCCGACCAGGGCCTCCAGGTGCATCTGATCCACGGCGACAGCGTAGAGGTCACCCGGATGGGCGCGTGCCAGTCCCTTCCGCCTGTCGCGCGCGTCCGGTAGTTTTCACTCAAGTCACATCAGCAACATCAGTCACATTCGTCACAGCAGCGAGGGACACCATGCCCACCGACACACGCGCGCGAGTCTCCCGGCTACGGGTCACCGGAGGCGTGAGCATGGCGCTGGTCGCCGCGACCGTCGCCTCGGCGACCTCGGCCCAGGCACGCGACCACGTTGTCGAGCCGGGCGACACGGTCTCCCACCTCGCGCTGCGCTACGGGACGACCACGGCGGCGATCATCCGGGCCAACCACCTCAACGCGCGCGCGTTGATCCGCGTCGGTGAGCGCCTCACGATCCCCGACGCCGGGGCCACGGCGGCGCCCAGCACGACCAGCACCCCCAGCGCGTCCAAGCCGACCACCGCGTCCTACACCGTCAAGGCCGGCGACACCGTCTCCCACCTGGCCACCAAGTACGGCACCACCGTCTCGGCGATCGTGGCCGCCAACGGCCTGGACTCGCGCGCCATGATCCGGATCGGCCAGACCCTGCGCATCCCCACCGCGAGCACCGCCGCCGCGACCCCGGCCGCGCCCAGCACGACCAGCGCGCCCAAGCCGACCACCGCGTCCTACACCGTCAAGGCCGGCGACACCGTCTCCCACCTGGCCACCAGGTACGGCACCACCGTCTCGGCGATCGTGGCTGCCAACGGCCTGGACTCGCGCGCCATGATCCGGATCGGCCAGACCCTGCGCATCCCCACCGCGAGCACCGCCGTCACGTCGGGCCTGGTGGGCGACACGTTCGCCGGCCGCACGTACCCGGCCGCGACCGTCGCGTCCGCCAACCAGAACAAGGCCGCCCTGCTCGAGATCGGGGTGCCGTCCAAGGCCGAGATGCAGGCCCTGGTGGCCGCCACCGCCCGCGAGCTCGGCGTGGACCCGGCCCTCGCCCAGGCCGTCGCCTACCAGGAGTCGGGCTTCAACCACGCCTCGGTCTCGCCCGCGAACGCCATCGGGTGCATGCAGGTGATCCCGTCCTCCGGCGAGTGGGCCTCACAGCTGGTGGGGCGCGACCTCAACCTGCTCGACCCGAAGGACAACGTGGTCGCGGGCGTGGTGATCCTCCGTCAGCTCACGGCCACCGCTGGAGACACCTCCACCGCGATCGCCGGGTACTACCAGGGCCTGGCCAGCGTCCGCCGCAACGGCATGTTCGCCGACACCCGCCGCTACGTCGCGAACGTCAGAACGCTCATGTCGCGGTTCGCCTGACGGGCCGATCGGGGTTGCGAACGTAGACTGCGGCCGTGGCGACGACCCTGACGGACCCGCTGATCGGCCATGTGGTCGATGGGCGGTACGAGGTCGTCCGCAGGATCGCGCGCGGCGGGATGGCCACCGTGTACCTCGCCCGCGACCGCCGGCTGGACCGTGACGTCGCCCTCAAGGTGATGCACCCGCACCTGGCCGAGGGCACCTCCGGGGCGGAGTTCGTCGCCCGGTTCCGCCGCGAGGCCCGCACCGCCGCGCGGCTGGCCCACCACGGGCTTGTGGGTGTGCTGGACCAGGGTGTCGACGGCGACACGTCTTACCTGACCATGGAGTACGTCGAGGGCACCAACCTGCGCCAGCGCCTCGGCGAGCAGGGCGCCCTGACCGTCGACGAGGCCCTCCGGGTCGCCGAGGACGTGCTCGACGCGCTCACGGTCGCCCACCAGGCGGGTCTGGTGCACCGCGACATCAAGCCGGAGAACGTCCTCATCGGGCCGCGCGACCGCATCAAGGTCGCCGACTTCGGCCTGGCCCGCGCGGTCACCGAGGTGACCTCGACCACGTCCGGGACCATCCTGGGCACGGTCGCCTACCTGGCGCCCGAGCTCGTGGCGCGCGGGGTGACCGACACCCGCACCGACGTGTACGCCGTGGGCATCCTGCTGTACGAGATGCTCACCGGCACCCAGCCGTTCTCCGGCGAGACGCCGATCCAGGTCGCCTACCAGCACGTGCACGCCGAGATGCCCGCGCCCTCGGACCGGGTCGACTGGCTCCCGATCGAGGTCGACGAGCTGGTGGCGGCGCTCGCCGCCCGCGACCCCGACGACCGCCCCCGTGACGCCGGCGCGGCCATGGAGCTGCTGCGGCGCGCCCGCGCGGACCTTGACGACGCGACCCTCGCCCGCCGCGCGGAGCCCGTCGCCATCGAGGCCGTGCCCGACGTCGAGGGCGGTGGACGGCACGGCATCGACGCGGACGAGGACGCGGATCCTGACGACGCCGGCAACGCGGTCGGAGCCCTCGCGGCAGGGGCCGCAGCCTCCGCCGTGGCGGACGTCGAGGACCCGGACGCGACCACGAAGCTCGACGTCCAGGCCCACCTCGCCGACGCCGACCCCGGCGCCGGCCTGAGCCGCACGGTCGCGCTGCGGATCGGCGAGGGCCTCGAGGCCGGCTCGGAACCGGCTCGGCGGCCGCGCCGGCGTCTGGTCGGCGTGGCCCTGATCGTCGCCGCCGTGCTCGGCCTCGCCGGCATCGGCTGGTGGTACATGGCCGAGGGGCCCGGAGCGTGGACGACGGTGCCCTCCGGCGTCGTCGGCGCCGAGCTGAGCGCGGCCGAGCAGGTGCTCACCCAGCACGGCCTGACCGTCGGCTCCACCGCCGAGGTCTTCGACCCCGCGATCCCCAAGGGCTCGGTGGTGAACACCGACCCCGGGCAGGGCGACGCCGTCCGCAAGAACGGGACGGTCGACCTCCAGGTCTCCAAGGGCCCCGACCTGCGCGTCGTGCCGGCGGGCCTCGCCGGCAAACCCGTCGCCGACGTCGTCGCCGCCCTGGAGAAGGCCGGTTTCACCGTGCCCGACCCCGAAGGCACGTATGACGACGTCGTCGCCAAGGGCAACGTCATCTCGATCCGCACCCAGGACGGCGCCGCCGAGGACGGCGCCCAGCTCCCGGTCGCCACGACGATCCTCGTGACGGTCTCCGACGGCCCCGCGCCCGTCAAGGTTCCCGACGTGATCGGCAAGGAGGCGGCCGCCGCGAAGGAGGCCCTGGAGCAGGTCGGGCTCAAGGTCGACGAGGCCCAGGACTACTCCGAGCAGTACCCGGCCGGTCAGGTCATGGCGCAGTCGCTCGAGCCGGACTCCACCTCGTACCGCACCCAGCACATCACGATCACCGTCTCGCAGGGCCCGCCGCTGGTCGAGGTTCCCAACGTCGTCGGCAAGCAGTACCAGGACGCCAAGAAGGAGCTGGAGAAGCTCGGGCTGAAGGTCAAGAAGGAGAACGTGCTCGGCGGATTCTTCGGCACGGTACGAAGCCAGAGCATCGACAAGGGCACATCAGTGCCCAAGGGCACGGAGATCACGCTCACAGTCGTCTGAGCCGGGCCCTCAGGCGGCTGACAGCGCCCGCTGCCTGCGCACGGCGACGCGCCAGCCCACCAGCACGCCGGCGCCGCTCAGCCGGCGGTTCCGTCTGCGGGCGGAGCAAGACGATCGCCCAGCCTGCGCCCCGACGTGGTTGAGGCGTGCCGGCCGATCTCGACAACACCGACCCAGGCGCGCGCACCGCGCCATGAGCGGACGGCGCGACCGACGCCTGGCCGCCCGCTTTCGAACCGGTCGTCGGCGCGACACTTGCCGTGTGATCCAGGATCCGATGCCCCTCGTCAGGGGAGTCGTGTCGGCCTTGATGCTGCTCGAGCACAGCGCCGACGACGAGATCAACCCGGATGTCGCGGTTCAGGGCATGGAGGCCATCGCCTATGCCCTGGGCGGCCTGGGCGACGACGACCGTGCCGTGGTCCGCCGGTGCCTCGATGACCTGGCGCGAGAAGCGGCAGACGCCGGCGATCCGGGCCAAGCGGAGTTCCTGCGCAGCACGCCGTTCGCGCTGGGTTGGGAGTAGGCGTTCCGAAGGGTTCGCGCTCCGCATCACTCCGCGTGAGCAGATGCCGCGTCAGCGGCATGAGCGGATGACGCTATGCCGCCATGCCATCTGCGGCACGGCATGAGCGGATGGCTCTACGACCAGGTGCTCGTGCCTGCGCTTGGGCGCGGGTTCGGGTGGCAGACTCGCGGTGTGGATGAGGGGGCGTCCGTCAGACCCGCGGCGCAGGCGGTCGACTCTGGACCCGGTGGTGCCTCCCGGGTGTTGCTGGGACCGCCCAGGCCCCAGATCATCGTGGTGAGCGCCATGGCCGTCCTCGTGCTGACCTTCATCGGCGTCGCGGTCCCCGTCTCCGATCAGGGCGGCTACCGCAGCTTCCCCGGCTACATGGCCTTCCTGGCCGTGGGCGCGTGGGCGATGGTGCTCGCCGCCACGACGCGGATCGAGGCGCAGGGATCCGATCTCGTCCTGGTGAACTTCGCCACCGTCCGGCGCCTGCCCCGGTCGGAGATCGTGGGCGTCGACGGCACGAACGGGGTGGTGGTCCACACCACCAGCGGGACCTACGAGGCCACCGGGTACGGCGGGTCGCTCGCCCAGAACTTCGTGCACAGCCGCCGGTACGCGCGGGTCGCAGCACGCATCCAGGAGTGGGCCGGTGTCGGTGGCACCGCGACCCGGCCGCCGACGTTCGAGGTACTCGACGCAGTGGGCCGGTCGGGCCGCCACCGTCAGATCCGGGTCCCCGCCCGCCCCAGGCGGCTGCTCGTCATCGGCCTACCCGTCGCGGCCGTCGCCACCCAGGCACTGGGAGTCGTGCTGTGGCTCAACTCCGACACGCTCCTCGGCCTCCTACTCGAGCACTGATCGCGGCATGAGCGGACGACGCTATGCCGCCATGCCATCTGCGGCATGAGCGCGCGTTTCGGGGTCCTGCCAGTGGGGCGAGTCGGGAAGGACTGTGACGGGTGATCGGCGGCGGCTCACGTCTTCGCGCGCGGGTGCCGATGCTGGTGTGGTGAGTGAGCAGGGGGCCAGGGTCGGCAGCGCGGTGTTCCTGGACCGGCTGGGTCGAGCCTGGCCGTGGGTCGTGGGCCTGTCGGCCGCCGTGGGCATCGTCGTCGGGCGCGCCCTTCCGGGGAACGGCGTCGTCACCGTCGTTGCGGTTGCGTGGTTCCTGGGCATCGCGCTGGCGGTCGCAACGACGGCGGTGTGGTGGCGACGGGCCGTCGCGCGGGTCCGTCGGGCTCGACCGGCCGCGCTGGTCATCCCGGGCTGGGCAGCGGCGACGACGCTGTCACGGCTGCGCGACGCGCCCGGGGTGGGCCCGAGGGCGGCCCGCCTGCGGGTCGCCTTCGTCGCGACCGAACGCTCCCTGGAGCTGTGGCGCCTGGACACCAGCACCAGGGTGATCGCGTTCGCGTGGACCCAGGTGGCCGGCGTCGAGGTCCGGTCACTCGCGCGCGGCCCGTTCACCTCGGGCATCCTGGCGGTCCGCCTGCAGGACGGCACGGAGCTGGGCCTCCAACCGCTCGAACCCTGGGCCGGAGGCCCGCCACGCGAGCCAGACGACACTACCGAGCCGACCTACGCCGACCACCTCGCCGCCCGCCTGCGAGCCACGCAGGAGCGAACCGCCGAGACCTGACGGAATCCCACGCCCCACGCGCACTATCTGCGGCGATGAGCGTGCGAGCGAAGGTTGGCGCGGGCAAACGCCCGGTCAGTCACGCCGCCCTCGCTGCGCCAGTTCGAGCCAGGCAGGGTAGTCATGCGATTGCCCGTGATCGGAAGCGCCGAGCATCACGTGTCCATCGTCAGTCCCCAAGACCCATCGCTCCGTCTCGTTGACCAGGGACACGGCGTCATCGGTCGAGAGGATCAGGAACCCGTCTCGTCGACCAGCCCGGGGCCGCCAATCAGCTTCGGTCAACGACCACGGCGGGCTGACGTCCGCGAACAGCTCGATCCAGCCGGACCCGAGCCAGGACGCCAACACTGACTTGCACTCCTCGGGCGACCAGGGACCGTGGACGACCGTGCTCCCCGTTCCCATGACGTCGACCGCTCCCAGCGGAAGTTCGTGGAGAGGCGCACCCTCCCAGACTGACGCGTACATCTCCGAGACCAGGTCCAGCCAGCGCGACGGCTCACTAGGCACAGAAGGAGTATCGCTCCCACTCAATCTGGCCTTCACGCACATCGGCAGATCCGGATGCGACGGCGGAGCTTCGTAGCGCCTTCCGTGACGGAACATCCGGGCAAGACGGGCCCTCGTGGTCATCGGCTATGACCGGACGGATCGCGGCGCGCCGCCGGTCGCACCTCGATCGCACTCGGGGCCGCCGGGGCCTGACACAGCGGACCACAACCCCGCCACCGAACTCACCATCACCTGAGCAGCCGCCCGGCGCCGTCAGGCGGCTGAGAGCGCTCCCCGCCTGCGCACCGCGACGCGCCAGCCCACCAGCACACCGGCGCCGATCGGGATCTCCAGGACCACGGTGTACAGCCCGAACAACAGCACGGCCGCGACCGCGGCGGCCGGCGGCGCGCCGAGCGCCACCAGCAGGGCACCCACCCCGGCCTCGGTGACGCCCAGGCCGCCGGGGGTGATCGGCAGGACGGACAGCAGCCGGCCAGCGGCGAACGCCAGCAGGGCGACGGTGAGCCCGACCCCCGCCCCCACGGTGGTCAGGCACGCCAGCAGCAGGGCGAACTGCAGCAGCAGCTGGACCACCGCCGCCACCGACAGCCGGGCCCAGCGGTCCCGGATCACCGCTCCGGACCGGCCGATGGCCACGTCGACCCCGCGGGCCAGCCGGCCCAGCAGACCCGGGTGCGTACGGCCGGCCAGCCACCGCCGCAGGGGCGGCGCGGCGAGCGCCGCGGTGGCGGCGCCGACCACCAGCAGGGCGACCGCGGCGACCACCACGATGGGATGCGCCAGCGCGGGCAGGCCACCCGCGGCGACCATCACGAGCGCGGCGAGGAGCGGCACGGCGAGCCGCGCCACGGCCATCGTGATCGTGGTCACCAGCGTGTACGTGGAGAACTCCGTGCGGCCGAAACCCCACGAGCGCAGCATCGCCCAGTTCACCGCAAGGCTGATCGGCCCACCCACCGGCACCGAGGCGGAGACCGCGCTGCTGCCCGTGTTCAGGGCCACCGCCTGCCGGTACCGCAGGCCGGGGAGCGCACCGGTCTGCACCACGGCGTGCGCCAGGACCGTCGTGAACCACAGCACCGCGAGCCCGACGAGGATCTCCGGCCGGATCCCGCTCACCAGCGCGCCGACGTCCGGCCACGTCGTCCCGGCGATCCTGGGCAGGGAGCCGAGCAGGCCCACGAGCACCGCCAGCCCGAGCAGGCCGAGTCCCACCCTGCCGAGGACCGCCCAGCGCCCCGTCGGGGTGCCCGGGACGGCCGGCTCGACGACCTCGGTCATGAGACCTGCCGATCCAGCACCCCGGTGCGATGCGACCGCGAGCCGAGCAGCTCCTCGAGCACGTCCTGCCCGCGGTCGCCGCGGTGGATGAACCACTCGCGGCCGAGCACGGCCCTGAACAGCGGGTCCGGCAGGGCCAGCAGCATGCGCAGCGTGCGCAGCCCCGGGCCCAGCTGGCTGCGGTGCGCGGCGATCGCGGCGCGCTTGGCGTCGGCGAACGGGCGCACGTCGACCCGGAACGTCGAGCGGTCGGGGTCGGGCGGCGGGCGGCGGTCCAGGCCCGCGGGGAGCAGCGGGAACCAGGGCGTCCCGGCCAGCAGCACCCGCGGGTCGACGGTCGCCTCGAGCACCAGGGGCGTCCCGGCGAGCTCCGCGGCCCTGATCCCTACGCGATGTACCTGGAGGTGGTCCGGGTGCCCGTAGCCACCGGCCGGGTCGTAGACCGTGAGCACGTCGGCGTCCTCGCGTCGCAGCACCGCCGCGAGCCGCTGCGCCGCGGGCTCGACCTCCAGGTGCGCGAAGCCGTCGAGCCCGGACGCGAGGGCGTCGATCCCCGAGTCCAGGTAGCCGAGGATCTCGTGGTGAGCGCACCCCATCGCCGCGGCGGCCTCCGCCAGCTCCTGCGCCCGCAGCACCGCGAGCGCCGGGCCCGTGCCGGACCGCGGGTCCGCAAGCCCCTGCTCCCCCGCCGTCGCCGTCACCAGCACCGTCCGGTGACCGGCCGCGGCCAGGGCGGCCAGCGTGCCGGCGGTCAGGATCGCCTCGTCGTCGGGGTGTGCGTGGAATGAGACGACTGTCCTGCTCGGCATCGGTCCTGGCTCCTGATCATCCGACGGCAGGGCCATCGGATCGCACCCGGCTGGGAAGAACCTGGGAACGGCGGCCCACAGCCCGGACCGGGCGGGCATTCGGGTGACGCTCAGCGTTCGCGCAGCATCTCCGCGACCTGGAAAGCCATCTCCAGCGACTGCTGGTGGTTCAGCCGCGGGTCGACGAGCGTCTCGTACCGGCGCGACAGGCCCTCGTCGTCGATCTGCTCCGACCCGCCGAGCACCTCGGTGACGTCGTCCCCGGTGAGCTCGACGTGGATCCCACCCGGCACGGAGCCGACCGCACGGTGCACCTCGAAGAACCCGCGCACCTCGTCCAGGACGTCCTCGAACCGCCGGGTCTTGTACCCGGAGGCCGAGGTGATCGTGTTCCCGTGCATCGGGTCGCTCACCCAGGTGACCGGCCGGCCGGAGGCCGTGACCTTCTCCACCAGCGGCGGCAGCGCGTCGCGGATTCGCCCGGCCCCCATCCTGGTGATGAACGTCAGACGCCCGGGCCTGTCGTCCGGGTTGAGGCGGTCCATGAGCGCCAGCGCGTCGTCGGCGGTCGTGGTCGGGCCGAGCTTGACCCCGATCGGGTTGCGCACCCGGGACAGGAAGTCCACGTGCGCGCCGTCGAGCTGGCGGGTCCGCTCGCCGATCCACACGAAGTGCGCCGAGCAGTCGTAGGCGGTGCCGGTGCGCGAGTCGATCCGGGTCAGCGGGCGCTCGTAGTCCAGGAGCAGCGCCTCGTGGCTGGAGAAGAACTCCACGGTGCGCAGCGCGTCGAAGTCGGCGCCCGCGGCCGCCATGAAGCGGATCGCGCGGTCGATCTCGCCGGCCAGCTGCTCGTACCGGGCGTAGGACGGGTTGGCGGTGAAGCCGCGGTTCCACTCGTGCACGCGCCGCAGGTCGGCGAACCCGCCCTGCGTGAACGCGCGGATCAGGTTCAGCGTCGCGGACGAGCGGTGGTACGCCGTGAGCATCCGCAGCGGGTCCGGCGTGCGGGCCTCGACGGTGAACTCGTGCGCGTTGACCGCGTCGCCCCGGTAGGCGGGCAGCGTGACGCCGTCGCGGGTCTCGGTGTCCACCGAGCGCGGCTTGGCGTACTGGCCCGCCATCCGGCCCATCTTCACGATGGGCAGGCTCGCGCCGTAGGTCAGCACGACCGCCATCTGCAGGATCGTCTTGATCTTGTTGCGGATGTTGTCGGCCGTCGCGTCGGCCAGCGTCTCGGCGCAGTCCCCGCCCTGGAGCAGGAACGCCTCGCCCCGACCGGCCGCGGCCAGCCGTTCGGTGAGCACGTCAGCCTCGCCGGCGAACACCAGGGGCGGCTCGCAGGCCAGTCGCGCCGTGGCGTCAGCCACCGCTGCGGGGTCGGGCCAGTCGGGCTGCTGCTCGGCCCGCAGGGTGCGCCAGACGTCCAGGCTCTCGATCAGGCCGGGCTCCGGCTCGACGCTCATGCGTGTGCCGCTGGCGTGAACGGCTGGCCGATGTCGGCGAGCAGGTCGGTGAACCACGCCTGGTCGACGTTGAACGCCTTGCCGCCCGCGATGCGCGGGAACTCGATGGCCCGCAGCCGGTTGCCCTGCTCCTCGTCGTGACCGATCACGCCGGCCTCGCCGCGCAGCGCACACTCCACGGCCAGGTCCGTCATCGACTTGATGAGGCGCAGGTCCTCGGCGTTCGCCGCAGCGGCACGTGAGTAGTACCCGGACTTCTGGACCATGACCTTCTCGGCGCCCAGCCGCGAGGCGAACTGCTTGGCGAACCACTGGCCCGGGTTGATCGTGTCGAGCTTGACGTGGCCGAACGCGTCGCGCTGGACCTCCTCGCCCGCGGCCTGGAGCTGCTCGACGATCTCGTGCATGCCCGCGCCCTCGGACAGGAAGATGTTGACGTTGCCGATCTCGTCCATGACGCCCTTGAGGCGCGCCGCCTCGGCGTCGATGTCCAGCGCGAGCTCGGGCAGGAAGACGGCGTGGATGTCCCAGCGCTCCCGGGTCAGGCCGATGCTCGGGACCCACTCCTGGGTGTCCAGCCAGCGCCGGTAGTCCGCGGCCGCCGCGGCGGTGAGCCAGCCGCAGTGCCGGCCCATCACCTCGTGCACGATGAGCATGCGGTTGCCGGAGCGGTGCTCGCCGATGATGTTCCGCGCGAACCCGGCCGACTGCTCGGCGGCGGTCCAGGCGCCGAGCGACTGCTTGATGGGCACCACGTCGTTGTCGATGGTCTTGGGCAGGCCCACGACGGTCAGGTCGTAGTCGTGGTCCTTGAGGTAGGCGGCCAGGTCCGCCGCCGTGGTGTTCGTGTCGTCGCCACCGATGGTGTGGAGCACGTCGACACCGTCGGCCTGGAGCTGCTCGGCCGCGACCTGGAGGGGGTTCTGGCCCTCCTCGACCAGGCCGCGCTTGACGCAGTCGGCCACGTTGGTGAGCTTGACGCGCGAGTTGCCGATCGGGCTGCCGCCGAACCGGTGCAGCAGGCCGGCCTTGGCGCGAGCCTCGTCGTCGACGACGATCTTGGTCCCGGTGAGCAGGCCGTGGTAGCCGTGCTGGTACGCGATGATCTCGATGTCGGGTGCGATCTCCGTGTAGCGCTCGATCAGGCCGCCGACGGCGGACGACAGGCACGGGGCGAATCCGCCGGCGGTGAGCAGGGCGACGCGGCGAACCGGCATGACAGGCACCTTCCGTAGGTCAGGTCTCGCGAACCCCGGCAGCATGCCGGACGCCCGCGCTCTGGCGCGGGCCGGACGTCCCGGGGAGATCGGCTCTCAGTCTACTGAGGGCTCGTCGGGGTCCTGAGGCGGTCCCGGCACCTGGACGTCGGGCGCCGCACGCCCGCCGGGGGCGGTTCCCGCGTCGGCCTTCACGGCCTTGTCGATCGGGTGCCCGGCGGCGATCCGGGCCTTGGCGGTGGCCGCGTACATGTCGACGTACTCCTGGCCGGACAGGCTCATGAGCGCGTACATGATCTCGTCGGTCACCGAGCGCAGGATGAACCGGTCGTTCTCCATGCCCTGGTAGCGGGAGAAGTCCAGGGGCTCGCCGATCACCACGCCGATCCGCATGAACTTGGGGATCACCCTGCCGATCGGCTGGGCGATGTTGGTGCCGATCATCGCCACCGGGAGCACCGGGACGCCGGCCTCCAGCGCGAGCCGCGCGACGCCCGTCTTGCCGCGGTACAGCCTGCCGTCGGGGCTGCGGGTGCCCTCGGGGTAGATCCCGAACAGGTTGCCCGACTGGAGCACCCCCAGACCGGTGCGCAGCGCGGCCTCGCTGGCCTTGCCGCCGCCCCGGTCCACCGGGATCGTGCCCACACCGCGGAAGAAGCCGGCCTTGAGCCGGCCTTTGATCCCGGTGCCGGTGAAGTACTCGGCCTTGCCGATGAACCGGATCTTGCGGGACAGCACCAGCGGGAGCACGAACGAGTCGATCACCGCCAGGTGGTTGCTCGCCAGGATCGCCCCGCCGGACGCCGGCACGTGGTCCAGGCCGCGGACCCACGGCCGGAACATGGCACGCAGGAGCGGGCCGATGACCACCTTCATCAGCCAGTAGAACACTCGCTCACCTCCGCCGCGGCGGCCCCGCGCCCGCGGATGCCACCACCCGACTCTAGAGTGCTCGGCATGAGTGCACGTGGCGTCCCCGCGGGCGAACCGCCCGAGGACCCGGACCTGGACGCCCAGTGGCAGGACATCGTCGCCCGGTTGGGTGACCTCGACCCCGGCACCGAGGGCACCGGGCCGGCGCACACCGGCAAGGGAGACGGGTCCGCCGCGGACCCCGCACCCGACGGGGCCCGGGCGCCGGAGCGCCCGCCGGACGCCGACCCCACGCCCCGCCGGCGCAAGGACGACGTGCCCGGCGCGCACACCGTCCGCCCGGCGGACCCGGACGCGTCCGGGCCACGGAACTGGGCACCCGACCCCGCCGTCGAGGAGGCCGAGGACCACTTCGTGCCACCGGACCCGGGCCCGGTGCTGGGCGGCGACCCACTGCTCGTCATGGCCTGGGTCGCCGTGCTCGCAGCCCCGCTCCTGGTGCTGGTCGCCGTGATCGCCTGGCCGACGATGCCGACGTGGCTGCTCGAGGTGGCCGGGGTCGCATTCCTCGCCGGCGTGGGCCTGCTGCTGTGGCGCATGCCCCACCGACGCGACCCCGACGACGAGGACGACAACGGCGCGGTCGTCTGACGCCGACCGATCCCGGGCGGCGCGACGCGTCGTGGCACGCGGGCGGCTCAGCCCACCGCGTCCTGGGGCCCGAGCCGAGCGAGGTCCGCAGCGCCGACGATGCCGGCGTCGTTGCCCATCGCAGCCAGCTCGATGCGGGCCTCAGGCCGGAACCCGCGCGCGGACAGCGCCCCGAGGAACGCCGCGCGGGTCGGCTCGAGCAGCAGGTCACCGGCCGCGCCCACGCCACCGCCGATGACCACCAGCGCCGGGTCGAGCAGCGCCGCCACCGACGCCGAGCCCTCGCCGATCCACCTGCCCAGCTCGGCCAGCAGGGAGACCGCCAGCGGGTCGCCCTCCTGCGCCGCCGTGGTGATCGCGGGGCCCTTGATCTTGCCGCCGCCGGACAGCTCGATCATCCGGACGGCGCTCTCGGGCAGGTTCGCAGCGGCCGTGCGCGCCGAGCGCACCAGGGCCCGCCCCGAGGCGTACTGCTCCCAGCAGCCGTGCAGGCCGCAGCCGCACAGGTGCCCGTCGGGCACGACCCGCATGTGGCCGACCTCCGCGGCCACGCCATAGGCGCCGCGCACGAGCCGGCCGCCCACCACCAGCGCCCCGCCCAGGCCGGTGCCGATGGTCAGGAGCAGCATGTCCTCCACGTCGCGGCCGACCCCGAACCGGAACTCGGCCCAACCGGCCGCGTTCGCGTCGTTCTCCACCACGATCGGCACACCGGTCCCCAGGCCCGCTGCGACCCGCTCGCGCAGCGGGTGATCACGCCACGGCAGGTTCGGGCACAGCAGCACGGTCGACTGGTCGGAGGACACGAACCCGGGAGCGGCCAGGCCGATCGCGCCCACCTCGTACGCGGCGCTGAGCTCGCGCACCACCTCGACGACGCCCGCGTCGACGCTGTCCGCATCGCTCGCGTCCGTGTCGCGCCTGATCTGGGCGAGGATCCGGCCCTCGCCGTCCACCACCCCGGCGGCGATCTTGGTGCCGCCGATGTCCACCCCGATCGCGTGCATGGCTGCCTCTCGTCCGTCACCCGTGCGGGCGACCGCACGATGGGTCGCCGCGTCGCAGGGTACCGATCCTCGCCCAGGACGCGCCGGGACCGAGCACCTCGGCTATCGTCATCGCACTTGTCCGTCCCCGTTGACAATGGAGCCAGCATGGATGGAGCCGACCTGGGCCGCACCGACATCGGTGCCGCCGCCGCGGCCGAGCACGTGACCCCCTCGATCGCCCCGACCCGACCCGACGAGAACCTGGCGACCCTGCTCGCCGACCGCGTCGCGCGCAGCGGCGACCAACCCATGGTCGAGATCAAGCGCGACGACGGCACCTGGCAGGTCCTCACCGCACGCGACGTCAGCGACCGGGTGAAGGCCGTCGCCAAGGGCCTGGTCGCCCACGGCGTCGAGCCCGGCGACCGGATCGGCATCATGAGCCGGACCCGCTGGGAGTGGACGCTGCTGGACTTCGCCTCCTGGGTCGCCGGCGCGGTGCCGGTGCCGGTGTACGAGACCAGCTCGGCCGACCAGGTCGCGTGGATCGTCTCCGACTCCGACGTGCACCTGGTGGTCGTGGAGACCGCGACCCACGCGGACGTGGTCGCCGAGGCGCGCGGCCAGGCCGCGTCGGTCTCCGAGGTCCTGGTGCTCGCCGACGGTGCGATCGACACGCTCGTGGCCGACGGCGCCGACGTGACCGACGAGGAGATCGCCCGGCGCTCGGCCCTGACCGGAGCCGACGACCTCGCGACGATCATCTACACCTCGGGCACCACCGGCCGGCCCAAGGGCGCGGAGCTGACCCACCGCAACTTCGTCGCGCTGTCCCGCAACGCCGTGGCCAAGCTCGGCGCCCAGGTCTGCCCGCCCGGCTCCCGGACGTTGCTGTTCATGCCGCTCGCGCACGTGTTCGCACGGTTCATCGAGGTGCTCGTGGTGCCGGCCGGTGCGGTGCTCGGGCACACGCCGGACACCACGACGCTGCTGGAGGACCTCCAGTCCTTCCGCCCGACGTTCATCCTCTCGGTGCCGCGGGTGTTCGAGAAGGTCTACAACGCCTCGGAGCAGAAGGCCGCCGCCGGTGGCAAACGGGGCATCTTCCAGCGCGCCGCCAAGACCTCGATCGTCTACTCCCGCGCCCTGGACGAACCCCGCGGCCCGAGCCTGTGGCTGCGGCTGCAGCACAAGGTCGCCGACGTGCTGGTGCTGCACAAGCTGCGCGCCGCACTCGGGGGGCAGGCCGAGTGGGCGATCTCCGGCGGGGCACCGCTCGGCGAGCGCCTGGCGCACTTCTACCGCGGTGTCGGTCTGCGGGTGCTCGAGGGCTACGGCCTCACCGAGACCACCGCACCCACCAACGTGAACCTGCCCGAGCTGACGAAGATCGGCACGGTCGGCCCGCCGCTGCCCGGCACCGGGATCCGGATCGCCGAGGACGGCGAGATCCTCGCCAAGGGCGAAGGCGTGTTCATCGGCTACCACAACAACCCGGCCGCGACCGCAGAGGCGTTCGACGACGGCTGGTTCCGCACCGGGGACCTCGGCTCGATCGACGAGGACGGCTACGTCCGGATCACCGGGCGCAAGAAGGAGATCATCGTCACGGCCGGCGGCAAGAACGTCGCTCCCGCGACGCTCGAGGACCGGCTCCGTGGCCACCCGCTGATCAGCCAGGTGGTCGTGGTGGGCGACCAGAAGCCGTTCATCGGCGCCCTGGTCACGCTGGACGCCGACGCGCTGTCCGGCTGGCTCGCCACGCACGACCTGCCGGACATGGACGTCGCCACGGCGAGCACGCACCCCGGCGTGCGGGCCGCGCTCGACCGTGCCGTCGAGCGCACCAACAAGGCCGTCTCGCGCGCGGAGTCGATCCGCAAGTACACGATCCTCACCACGGACTTCACGATCGAGAACGACCTGCTCACCCCGTCGCTCAAGGTCAAGCGCGCCAAGGTGCTCCAGCAGTACGCCGACGTGATCGAGGAGCTCTACGTCGACACCCGGCAGGCCGCCGAGGGCTGATTGCCGGCCACCGGCCACTGATCGGTCGGGGCCCACCGGGCAACCCCTGCGACGCCCGGTGGGCCTCGATCCGCGCAGGGTCCCGGCCCGTCCGGGGCGCCGCTCCCCTCAGCCGGCGCGCTGCCCGGGCTCGAGCCGCAGCGGCGGGACCAGCCCCGACCTGGCGAGCACGTCGATCGCGTCGCGCTCCGCCGCGTCCAGGTCGGCCGGGTGCGGTGGGGGCTCGGGCCCGGCCTCACGCACCCCGATGGTCAGGAACGTCACCACGCAGTCCGCGCAGGCCTCGCCCCGCACCGCGCACTGCCCGCAGTCGATCAGCATGGGCCGCACGCTAGGCCGAGGGTCCGACACGCCCGGCCGACGGCGACACGCCAGGCCGCCCGCGCCGCGGTGTCGCACCCCGCGCCTAGCGTGTCGACCATGCCCGCCACCCCGTCGACACCGGTCCAGCCGACGCTCGACGACCTCGGCACCCCGTTGTCCGAGGTCACGTTCGTGGTGGTCGACCTGGAGACCACCGGCGGCAGCCCGACGTCGTCGGCGATCACCGAGATCGGCGCGGTGAAGGTGCGCGGCGGCGAGGTGCTCGGCGAGTTCCAGACCCTCGTGAACCCCGGCGGCCCGGTGCCGGCGCAGATCTCCGCGCTGACCGGGATCACGACGTCGATGGTCGCGACCGCACCCGCGATCGGGTCGGTGCTCCCCGCGTTCCTGGAGTTCGCCGCCGGCTCGGTGCTCGTGGCGCACAACGCAGGGTTCGACGTCGGCTTCCTCAAGGCCGCGGCGCGCGACCTGGGCCACCCGTGGCCGGGCTTCCCGGTGCTGGACACCGTGGCGCTGGCCCGCCGTGCGGTGCCGCGCGACGAGGTCCGCAACCACAAGCTGTCCACCCTGGCCGCGCACTTCCACGCGACCGTCGAGCCGAACCACCGCGCACTGTCCGACGCGCGCGCCACGGTCGACGTGCTGCACGCCCTGCTCGGCCGGCTGGGCCCGCTCGGCATCACGCACCTGGAGGACCTGGCCACCGCCACCGACCCGGTCCCGGCCGAGCGCCGACGCAAGCGGTACCTGGCCGAAGGCCTGCCGGACGCCCCGGGCGTCTACCAGTTCGTCGACGCGCGCGGCGAGGTGCTCTACGTGGGCACGGCCACGTCGATCCGCCGCCGGGTCCGCTCGTACTTCACGGCCGCCGAGCACCGGCGCCGGATGACCGAGATGGTCGGCCTAGCCGAGCTGGTGGTGCCGGTGGTGTGCGGCACGGTCCTGGAGGCCCGGGTGCGCGAGCTGCGGCTCATCGCCCAGCACTCGCCCCGCTACAACCGTCGCTCGCGCTTCCCCGAGCGGATGCCGTGGGTGCGCCTGACCGCCGAGCCGTACCCGCGGCTGTCGGTGGTGCGGGCCGTCCGCCCGGACGGTGACCGCGTGGAGGCGCACCTGGGCCCGTTCTCGAGCCGGGCCGCCGCGCAGCAGGCTGTCGAGGCGCTCCAGTCGGCGTTCGACCTGCGCCGGTGCACCGCGCGGCTGCCGCGCGTGCCGTCGCCGACCGCGAGCCCGTGCGCGCTCGCCGGGATGGGGCGGTGCGGGGCACCGTGCATCGGCGGCGTCGACCCGGACGCGTACGGCCGCCTCGTGGACCGCGTCCGCTCGGCGATGCTCACCGACCCCGGCCCGGTGGTCGCGCACCACGCCGGCCGGATCTCGGCGCTCGTCGCACAGGAGCGCTTCGAGGAGGCGGCGGTGGTCCGCGACCGCCTCGAGGCCTACCTGCGTGGCGCGGCGCGCGCGCAACGCTCGGACCGCGCCGGGCGGCACGCAGAGCTCGTCGCCGCCCGGCCCCACGACGGCGGCTGGGAGCTCGTCGTCGTGCGGCACGGCAGGCTCGCCGCCACCGCCACGACGCCCGCCGGGACGGACCCCAGACCCGTCATCACCTCGCTGCTGGCCACGGCCGAGCACGTCGAGCCGCCCTGCCCGCCCACGAGCGGCGCCCACCCCGAGGAGACCGAGATCGTGCTGGGCTGGCTCGAGGAGCCCGGCGTCCGACTGGTCGAGGTCGGCGAGGGCTGGGCGTGCCCGGTGCGCGGCGCCGAGTCGTTCCGCACCCCCGGAGCGGTGGCCGCGGCGATCGACCTGACCGGCGCGCGTCTCGCCGCCGAGCTGTGGGCCGCGACCGGCGACACCGCACCGGCGAACGTCCGCGCCGGGGCGGCCGGTGAGCGGGCGGACCGGCCCGTCGACGCGGCATGATGAGCGCAGCCGACCCGGAAGGACCACCATGATCACGGCCATCGTGCACATCGACACCGACGCGGGGCGTATCCCCGAGGTCGCCCAGGCCGTCGCGGAGATCGGCGGGGTGTCCGAGGTCTACTCGGTGACCGGTGAGACGGACCTCATCGCGATGGTGCGGGTCCGGGAGCACGAGAACCTCGCCGACGTCATCGCCGACCGGGTGAGCAAGGTGCCGGGCGTCCTGCGCACACAGACGTACATCGCGTTCCGCGCCTACTCGCGCGGTGACCTCGAGGCGGCGTTCTCCCTCGGTCTGGACGGCTGAGACCTACCGGGACCGGCCGGGCCTCACCGCTGCGACGCGGCGACCCAGCGCTCGAGCACACCCGCCGCGGCGCCGCTGTCCACCGAGGTCGCCGCATGACCCAGCCCGGCGCGCAGCCGGGTCGCCAGGTCGCCCTCGCCGGTGCCGGCCAGCGAACCGTCGGCCACCAGCGCAGCGGCCGCATTCAGCAGGACCGTCTCGCGCACCGGGCCCGGCTCCCCCGCGAGCACACGGCGCACGACCTCGGCGTTGAAGGCGGGGTCCGCGCCCCGCAGGTCCGCGAGGTCCACCGGGGCCAGCCCGAGGTCGACCACCGGGTCGAGCACCACGGTCTCGACCTGTCCCCCGCGCACCCACCACACGTCCGCCGGCCCGTTCGCCGCCAGCTCGTCGAGCCCCTCGTGGCCCCGGAACACCAGCGCCGACACTCCGCGGCGGGCCAGCACGCCCGCCATCAGCGGCGCCAGCCGCGGGTCGGGGCAGCCGATCGCGTAGGCGCGCGGCTGCGCCGGGTTGGTCAACGGGCCCAGGACGTTGAACGCGGTCGGCACGCCCAGCTCCTTGCGGGCCTGGCCGGCGAAGCGCATCGCGGGGTGGAACTTCGCGGCGAAGCAGAAGGTGATGCCGATCTCGTCGGCGAGCTCGGCGACCCGGGCCGGCTCGTGGTCCAGCCGCAGCCCGAGCTCCTCGAGCACGTCGGCGGTGCCGCTGGACGAGGTCGCGGCACGGTTGCCGTGCTTGACCACCCGCACCCCGCCCCCTGCGACCACCAGCGCGGCCATCGTCGAGATGTTGACGGTGTGCTTGAGGTCGCCACCGGTGCCCACCACGTCGACGGCCGGACCGGGCACCTCGATGCGCAGCGCGTGGGCGAGCATCTCGTCGGCCAGGCCGGACAGCTCGTCGACGGTCTCGCCCTTGGCCCGCAGGGCCACCAGGAACCCGGCCAGCTGCACCGGGGTCGACTCGCCGGACATCACCTGTCCCATCGCCCAGCGGGTGCGCTCGGCGTCCAGGTCCTCCCCGGCCAGCAGGCTACGCAGCAGGCCGGGCCAGGTGAGCGCAGCGCTCACGCCACGACCTTGCGCAGCATCCCGGCCATGGTCTCGGCGAACGCGAAGGGGTCGAGCGGCTGGGACACGACCTCGTCGGCCTCGGACCACGACGCCAGCCACGCGTCGGCCGGCCGCGCGATCAGCAGGAGCACCGGTGGGGCGTCGAAGACCTCGTCCTTGACCTGACGGGCCAGGGACATGCCGCCGACCTTGCCGGCCTCGCCGTCCAGCACCAGCAGGTCGAGCCCGCCGGCCTCGATCGCCTCGAGCGCTGCGTGCGCGCTCGCGGCCTCGTGCCACTCGACGGGCGGAAGGTCCGCCGCGATCCTGGTGCCGACCGCACCCCGCACGGCCTCCCTGGTGCCGGCGTGGTCGCTGTACAGCAGGACCCGCACCGCGGTCCGCGGCAGCTCGTTCTCGCCCGTCCAGCTCTGCTCGTCGGTGGTCACCATCGCCTCGCTCGATCGTCGCTCGGTCCTCGCCGTCGATGGTGCACCGACGGAGGGTCATCGGCATCCTTCCACGACCGCCGAGGAGCGGACGACGCGATCCGCAACTCGCCCCCGCCGAATCCGGGACTTAGGACCCACGACGAGCCGATCTCCGACATAATGGCGGGCGTGTCGACTGCCGCCGCTGCTGCCACTGTGCGCCCTGAGCTGACCGTCCACCGCCCGAACCCGGTCTCGGTCGGGACGATCGTGTGGCTGTCGAGCGAGCTGATGTTCTTCGCGGGCCTGTTCGCGATGTACTTCACGATCCGCTCGGCGGTGCCGGAGATCTGGCCGGTCGAGTCCGCCAAGCTCAACGTCGCCTTCTCGGCGGTCAACACCCTCGTCCTGGTGCTGAGCTCGGTCACGTGCCAGATGGGCGTGGTCGCCGCCGAGCGCTTCCGGCCCTCGCGCAGCGGCAAGCTCTGGCAGGTCGGCCGCTGGGGCGTGGTCGAGTGGATGGCTCTGACCTTCCTCATGGGCGCCTTCTTCATCGGCGGCCAGGTCTACGAGTACGCCGGCCTGGTCTCCGAGGGGCTGACGATCTCGTCCTCGCCGTACGGCTCGGTGTTCTACCTGACCACCGGCTTCCACGGGCTGCACGTGATCGGCGGCCTGATCGCCTTCCTGTTCCTGCTCGGGCGCACCTTCGCCGCCAAGCGGTTCGGTCACCACGAGGCGACCAGCACGATCGTCGTGTCGTACTACTGGCACTTCGTCGACGTCGTGTGGGTCGCACTGTTCACCACGATCTACCTGATCAGGTGAGCGCGACCGTGCCCGCCCCCCACCCCGCCGACCCAGAGACGAGGTCCCGTCCGTGAAGGCGATCGCCGCCCGCCGCCACCACAAGCTCGCACCCGTGGTGCTCCTGGCGTTGGCCCTGCTGGTCACCGGCGTGCTCTACGCCGCCTTCACGCCGAGCACGGCGCAGGCGGCGTCCGCACCGACCGAGAACGACCTCACGGCCGGCTCCAACCTGTTCCGGGCGAACTGCTCGACCTGCCACGGTGTCAACGCCGAGGGGCGCGCCGGTGCGGGCCCCTCGCTCATCGGGGTCGGCGCCGCCGCCGTCGACTTCCAGGTCAGCACCGGGCGCATGCCCCTGATGAACCAGGGCGCCCAGGCCCCCGCGAAGCCGCCGATCTTCACCGAGGAGCAGATCCGGCAGATGGCCGCGTGGGTCGCGTCGCTCGGCCCGGGCCCGGCCATCCCCGCGCCGGAGGCCGTCGACCCCAGCAAGGGCGACGCCGCGAGCGGCATGGAGCTGTTCCGCACCAACTGCGCGATGTGCCACGGCGCGGTGGGCCAGGGCGGTGCGCTCACCGAGGGCAAGTTCGCCCCGAACCTGAGCACCGCGTCGCCGACCACGATCTACGAGGCCATGGTCACCGGCCCGCAGTCGATGCCGGTGTTCAACGACGGGACCATCACCCCGCAGGAGAAGCGCGACATCATCGCCTACCTCGACGCCCAGAAGCAGGGTTCGCCCGGGGGTGCGACGCTCGGTTCGATCGGTCCGGTCGCCGAGGGCATGTGGGCGTGGATCGCCGGTCTCGGTCTCTTGATCGGAGCCGCCGTCTGGATCGGAGCGAAGTCCTCATGAGCGACGAGTCGACCGAGGTCGGTCTGCCCGCCGAGCAGCACGACCTGCCACACCGGTTCGAGAACCCGGGCCTGCCGCCGCACCACGAGCGCCTGACCGACACCGACCCGCGCGCCGCCAAGCGGGCCGAGCGCCTCATCGCCGCCCTGTTCGGCCTGTCCGCGCTGGGCACGATCGGCGCCGTTGCCGCGTTCTTCGTGGTGCCGCCCGAGCAGACCGTGGCGAGCATCCGGCTGTCCACCCTGCTGCTCGGCCTGGGCCTCGCGGTCGCGTTCGGCGCAGCCGGCATCGCGGCGATCCACTGGTCCAAGACGCTGATGAACGACCGCGAGATGGTCGAGGAGCGGCACCCGCAGGCGTCGAGCGCCGCCGCCCGCGAGCAGGCGGCGCAGGTGATCGCCGACGGCGTGTCGGACAGCGGCCTCAGCCGCCGCGGGGCCCTCAAGGGCGCGATGGTCACCGCTCTGGCGCTGGCCCCGCTCGGCTTCGCCGTCCCGCTGATCGGCGGCGTCGGCGGGGACTGGAACATCTCGAAGTTCCGCCACACGATGTGGAAGAAGGGCACCAAGCTCGCGCACGACCCGTCCGGCCGGACCATCAAGGCCGCCGACCTGACCATCGGCTCTGCCGTGCACGTCATCCCCGACGGGCTGAACGACGTCCCCGACATGCTCGAGGAGAAGGCCAAGGCGATGGTCCTCCTCATCCGCCTCGACCCGCGAACCCTCAAGGAGGCACCGGACCGCAAGGACTGGTCCTACGAGGGCATCGTCGCCTACTCCAAGGTCTGCACCCACGTCGGGTGCCCGGTCGCGCTGTACGAGCAGCGCACCCACCACCTGCTGTGCCCGTGCCACCAGTCGACGTTCGACATCGCCGACGGCGCCAAGGTGGTGTTCGGTCCGGCCAAACGGCCTCTGCCCCAGCTGCCGATCACCGTGGACGCGGAGGGCTACCTGGTCGCCCAGTCCGACTTCCACGAGCCCGTCGGCCCGAGCTTCTGGGAGCGTCTGAAGTGAGCACCAACGCCTCGGCCCCGAAGCTGGCCGCTCCCGTCGACATCCTCGACCAGCGCACCGGCGTCGCGACGTTCATCAAGGCGTTCGCGCGCAAGGTGTTCCCGGACCACTGGTCCTTCCTGCTGGGCGAGATCGCGCTCTTCTCGTTCATCATCCTGCTGCTCACCGGCACATTCCTAACGCTGTTCTTCGTGCCGAGCTCGGACCTGGTCACCTACACCGGCCCGCTCGCCGCGATGAACGGCGTGGAGATGTCCCGCGCCTTCGCCTCGACGCTGCACCTGTCGTTCGAGGTGACCGGCGGTCTGCTGATGCGCCAGATCCACCACTGGGCGGCGCTGATCTTCATGGCCGCGATCGTCACGCACATGATGCGGGTGTTCTTCACCGGCGCGTTCCGCAAGCCGCGCGAGATCAACTGGGTCATCGGCTTCACGCTGATGATCCTGGGCCTGGCGGCCGGGTTCTCCGGCTACTCGCTGCCCGACGACGTGCTGTCCGGCAACGGTCTGCGGATCACCGACGGCGTGGTGAAGTCGATCCCGATCATCGGCAGCTACCTGTCGTACTTCATCTTCGGCGGGGAGTTCCCGGGGACGCACATCATCCCGAGGCTGTTCACCGTGCACATCCTGCTGGTGCCGGGCCTGATCCTCGCGCTGGTGGGCCTGCACCTGTTCCTGGTGGTGCTGCACAAGCACACCCAGTACCCGGGCGGTGGTCGCACCGAGCGGAACGTGGTCGGCTACCCGATCTTCCCGGTGTACATGGCCAAGCAGGCCGGCTACTTCCTCATCATCTTCGGCGTGCTGGCGCTGATGGGCGCCACGCTGACGATCAACCCGGTGTGGAACTACGGCCCGTACGACCCGTCCCCGGTGTCCGCCGGCGCCCAACCGGACTGGTACATGCTCTTCCTCGAAGGAGCCCTACGCCTGACACCGGGCTTCCTCGAGGTGGTGATCGGCGGCTTCACGCTGTCGCTCAACGTGCTGATCCCCGCAGTGGTCGTGCCCGGGATCCTGTTCACGACGCTCGCGCTGTACCCGTTCGTCGAGTCGTGGGCGACCGGCGACAAGCGCGAGCACCACCTGGCCGACCGGCCGCGCAACGCCCCGGTCCGCACCGCGACGGGCGTGTCGGTGCTGACGGCGTTCATGGTGCTCATCCTGGCCGGCTCGAACGACCTGATCGCCACGCACTTCCACATGTCGATCAACGCGATCACCTGGACGTTCCGCATCCTGCTGTTCGTGCTGCCCGTCGTCACGTTCATGGTGACCAAGCGCATCGCGCTGGGTCTGCAGCGCAAGGACCGCGAGCTGGTCCTGCACGGGCAAGAGAGCGGCAAGATCGTGCGGTTCGACACCGGCGAGTACATCGAGGTGCACCAGCCGCTCGACGAGCAGGAGCGCTGGATCCGGGTCCAGCACGACCCGCGTCGCCCGATCCCGCTGCTGCCCGAGCACAACGAGCGCGGCGTGCGGCGGCGGGGCTACCGGCGCGACGCGCTGCGCACCCGGGTCTCGGAGTTCTTCTACGCCGACCGCGTCGAACCGGTCACCCCGGCCGAGGTCGCGGCGGCGCAGGCCCACGGCGAGCACGACGCGCTGCCCGCAGCCGGTCACGCCATGCCCGAGCTGACGGCGAGCAAGGACGGCTCGAGCGCCGGGTGACGGCGTCCGTCCCGTCCCGGCATCACCCAGCGGACGCCCGGCTGACATCCAGCGAGCGTCCATGATCATCAGACGAGATGTCGCACGGTTCGCCTCGCGGGTCCGGGCGGCTTGGAGCAGAGTGGGTGACGAACGCGCCCGCCAGGGCGCGCGTGCCTGCGATCGACCTGGAGGAATCCGGAGTGGCTGACTACGTCCTTCCCGACCTGCCCTACGACTACGCGGCCCTCGAGCCGCACATCTCCGGGCGGATCATGCAGCTGCACCACGACAAGCACCACCAGGCCTACATCACGGCGGCGAACCAGACGCTGGAGAAGCTGGCCGGCGCCCGCGACTCGGGTGACTTCGGTTCCGTGATGGGCCTGGAGAAGACGCTGGCGTTCAACGTCGGCGGCCACGTGAACCACTCGGCGTTCTGGCAGAACCTGTCCCCCGAGGGCGGCGACAAGCCGGTCGGAGAGCTGGCCCAGGCCATCGACGACCAGTTCGGCTCGTTCGACAAGTTCATGGCGCACTTCACGGCCGTGGCCACGACCATCCAGGGCTCGGGCTGGTCGATCCTGGCGTGGGACTCGATCGGCAGCAAGCTGGTGATCTTCCAGCTCTACGACCAGCAGGGCAACATCCCGCTGGGCGTCGTGCCGATCGTGCTGCTGGACATGTGGGAGCACGCCTTCTACCTGGACTACACCAACGTCAAGGGCGACTACGTCAAGGCGTGGTGGAACATCGTCAACTGGGCCGACGCCCAGGACCGCTTCGCGCGGGCGACCACCCAGACCAAGGGCCTGATCGTCCCGGCCTGACGGACCTACGCCGTCGCGGCGCCGCGACTCGGACGCCCGGTCCCCTCACGGGGGCCGGGCGTCGCTGCGTCTCGGGGTGACCTGCCGCACCGCTGGTCAGGGTCCCTGGGGTGGGCGCCTGGAGCTGGAAGCGCACACAACGCGCGTCGGCGTAGAACCGGATGCGCGCACTCGGCAGGCGCGCGGGCGGCGGCGTCGGACCGCACGGTCCTGGCATGCTGACTGCGACCGCGCCATCGAGTTCCTGGCTCACCGGCCGGTTCACCTGCCCTTGGCCGTCCTCAGGCGCTTCGTCGAGGTAGCCGTGAGCACCCCGCCGCCGACGACCTAGGACGTCCGCCGCGTCTCGTCCGCGTGTGAACCGCGCGGCTCGCGCCATGAGCGGCACGCTGTGCCGCCGTGCATTCCAGCGGCCAGCACCAGGCGAGAGTCACCTCCCTCAACCCGGCGGTGGCGGTCTCTTCAGACCCATTCCAGGCCCAGCTCGGTGACCCGGCGGGTGATGGTCTCGCTGCGCTGTCGACGGCTCACAGGCTCGGGGCGATAGGCCAGGCTCACCCGTCGCTTGCCCAGCATCGGCCAGCCGCCGTCCGTGAGTCTCCATGACCGAATCAGTTCGACGGCTTCGGTCATCGCGTTCACCGGAACGTCGACGTCCACCGCCAGTTGCGCCAGTTCGACAAGGTCGATCACGTAGTCGAGTGGAAACGCCGGGAGCACCCACCTCGTGCCCTCGGGGTCGGTCTTGGTCCGGCCCGCCAAGGGCATGATCGCGCCGGATCTGCCGAACATGACCCGCCTGTCGATCAACAGGCTACGCATCGCGGCCACGTGAGCGTCAGCGGCGATCGCCAGGCCGGCCCTTCGAGCGGCCGCAAGGGCCGAGACCGCTGGGACAAGGCCCAGAAGGCAGGTGGTCGCAGCCATGCAACCGCCGTAGCGCGTACGCAGGTAGTCGCCCCACAGCGGGCCCACGGGCTCGTGGTACACGACTCCGCCATACACGACCGGCTGGTACCGAACGATCCACTGCAGCAATGGCATGGCGGCTTCACCGCGGCCCGCACGCACCAACAAGCGGGCGATCATGCCCGTGTAGCACGGCACCACCGAGTCGCGAGTTCCATAGATCGAACCGCCACCGTCAACTACCGCGTGTCGGGAAAGGAAGTCGAGCGCCCGCGACAGGCACGGTTCGTCGTCCAGTCCAGCTTCCTGCACCGAACGCGCCGCGAAGATCGTCGGCACGATCCGTCCTGGCGCCGTGGCCTGCTTCCCCCACGAACCGTCCTCGCGCTGTCCGCTGGCGAGCCACTCAAGCGCCGCACCCGGTGAACCGCCGCTCATCTTCCCCTGACCCTCGAGTGCCGGGGGCCGCACATCGATCATGCGCGCCGACTACCTCCATCATTCCAGTCATCGTGGGGACCCTCTCGGGCGAGCCATGGCAGCCGCCGGGCGCACGCTCATCGGCTACCGTGCGTGAGCAGCCGGCACGGTCCAGGTGACGGGAGTGGTGGACGGGGCTGGTGGCGTGGCACGGCCGTCCGTCACGCGAACCGCGTGGGCCGCTCACTGGTCGCCGTCGGCGGTCGTGCGGGCAGCGGCCGACGCGGCGGGGCGTGTCGGCCGCCCGGATGGGGCGTCCGGAGGGTGGACGGCCCCGCACGGATCGGCGCCCGAGTGCCGGTTCGCCGCGTGGCGTGCCGGGAGTCGCCTGCGACGGCGCCTCACCTCGTGCACACGGGCACGGCGGCGGCAGCCCCTCACCACGCCTCGACCGAGGGTCGCGCGGAGGGCCCGACTCAGCGGATCACACCTCGCAGTCGCCTCAGGCGGGTCAGATCTCGCGAGTGCCGGAGGCGTCAGTCGCGGTGACGGTGAACGTCTCCGAAACCAGGTCGGCGTCCAGGACTGCGTGGGTGTCGCCCTTCGACCAGGTGATCCGCAGCCGGCCCGGTTCGGTGTCAGCCACCTCGCAGGCCGCGTCGAAGCCGAACGCACCGAAGGTCGCCCGGAAGCGCAGCAGCTCGATCTGGCGCTGAACCACGGGGCGGAGCAGGCCCGCCTCGACGTCGGCGGCCGTCAGGTTGGTGCGGTTGATCTCCTTGTGGCCGCCAGGCCCCGCCTTGGCCACGGCGTCGTGGTCGTTGGTTCCCGCGAACAGGTCGAGGTACCACACCTGCGGCTTGCCGGGCATGAACAGATGGATCGCACGGGCCAGGAGCATCCTCGCGTCGGACTCCCCCAGCGCCGAGTAGAACGTCGCGTTGACCTGGTAGTAGACGTTCTTCGCGCCGTGCAGGTCCTTGACGTACCCGCCCCGGCCCTTGACCGTCTCGATGAGGCCCTCGATGCGCTCGTCGGCGAGCAGGCCCTTGAGGTCGAGCAGCGGGATGCCGTCGTGGCACCCGAGCATCGTCACCGTGCGGATGCCCTTGTCGAGCACCTCGCCGATCCAACGCTTGAGCACGGTGGCGTCGTGCCGCTCGAACGCGTCGATCACCAGGCCGGGCAGGAAGAAGTCGTAGGTCATGAAGCCCTGGGCCGCGATGGTCTCGTGGATCCGCTCGGCGTAGGAGGAGTGGATCTCCGGCAGCAGCAACAGGCCGCGTGCGTCCGCGAGCTCCTTGACGCGGGCCAGCAGGTCCCACGTTCCGGGGTCGTTGAGGAAGTTGCGCGCGCCCGGCTCCTTGGGCGCGTAGGCGAACGCGTCCAGCCGCACGATCGCCGCGCCGTACCCGGCCAGCGTGTCGAGGGTGTGAGCGTAGAAGTCCCAGACCAGGTCGGACTTGATGTTCAGGTCCATCTGGCCCAGGTACCGCCGCCGGGACTCGACCAGGTCGACCACGGCGTCGCGCACGTCCTCGAAGCCGGAGGCGTCCACGTCCCCCGGGCGGCCGCCGGTCGCCAACGTCGCCGCGAGCCGCTCGGCGAGCACCGCGGCCCGCCCGTACTGGATGCCGGTCGCCGCCATCAGGTCCTGGGCGTCCGGGGCGGTGTAGCGGACCTCCTGGTAGAAGGTGTTCCAGTACGGCTTCTCGGTCCCGTCGGGCATGCGGACCATGAGGATCGGCAGGCCCTCCTTGCGGAAGAACATGTCCTTGATGAGGTCTGGGTCGGGCTGGACGTACCCCTCGGGCGTCAGCTCGCCGTGCCCGGCCCAGAAGGCGTTCCAGTCGATGAAGAAGTCGGCGTAGGGCGACTCCTGACCGCGGGCGAGCAGGTCCTGGAACTGCGGGGACAGCACCGAGGCGTGGTTGAGGATGAAGTCCAGCTTGAGGTTGATGCCGGCGTCGGCCAGCGCGTCGAGGTCGGCGCGCGTCGCGTACAGGTCGCTCAGCTGGTAGTCGATCACCGAGAACCCTCGGTCCAGGTCGGTGTTGAAGACACTCGGCAGCAGGTAGGCCGAGGTGAACGCGCCACGCGTCTCGGGGCGCCGCAGGAAGGCCACGACGTCGGCAAGGGTGCCGCCGACGGAGTCCGGGTACACGTTGAGCATCGGACCGGTGTCCGGCCCGCCCATCGCGTCGAGGTAGGTCGCGTAGTCCTGCACCTGACCCGACTTGGCGACGATGATCGCCGCCCGGTGGGCACGCGCGTGCAGCTTCTCCTGCTCGATACCGAGCACCATCGTGGTGAACGGGCTGTCCACGGCGCCGTCGCGGTTGCGCGAGCGCCGGTGCGCGAGGGTCTCCTCCGGGGTCGAGTTGAGCAGGATCGGGACGTCGACCCCGGTCAGGTGCTCGCTGTTGCCGTGGGTCCACTCCAGGACGATCACCTGGACGCCGCGCAGGTCCACGTCGTCGTACCAGAGCTCGCCCTCGGCCCGGCCCATCCGCTTGAGCAGCAGGTGCGGCGCCCCGTCGTGGAACGCGGCGAGGATCGCGTTCAGCTCGTCGAAGGCGATCTCCGCGGGGCCGCCGAGGTAGGTCGCCAGGGCGGCGCGACCCGCGTCCAGGTACGTGCGCAGCCACGGGTGCTCCGCGACCGCCGCCGGGTCCGCGTCCCGACCCGTCGCCTGCAGCTCCTCCAGCGCCGGACGCACCTCGGGGTCGTAGAGCCCGGCATCCACCAGACCCCGCACCGCTGCGGACCGGAACACCCGCAGGCGCTCGGCGTCGTTCGCAGAAGGCACCCGACGCGGGTAGTTGTCGCCGGAGAGCACGTATGCACCGATGCCCAGCCGGTTGAGCCCGTAGGCGAGCAGCGAGCCGACCTCGGACTTGCCGACCCCGGACCCGCCGTGGACGCTGACGACGGCCCGGTGGTGCGGGCTCGCGGCGAGCACCGCCTCGAGCCGGTCCCAGAGCACCGGGAACACGCTCCGCGCCTTCGCGACGTGGGTCTGGCTGATCTGGACCCGGTCACCGGGCATGTCACCGGTCGGGATCTCGGCGAGGTCGCCGACCTCCGGGAACGTGGCGGCCATGGTGGTCTCCCTTGACGACGAAGCTCCTGCCCTCAGATCCTAGGCCGGATGTAAGCGCATACATAGCCCGCGCGCAATCTGGTCGACGATGCGGCTAGACCGGTGTTCCCTGGTGGTAGACGACGCGCCACCGCACACCCACGCGCTCCCAGATGGAGACCCGGCGGCTGCGTCGCCCACCGAACAGCAGGTCGTACGTCAGCACCCAGACGCGCGGGGCCAGGCGCCGCACGGCGGCCTGCGTCAGCTCGAACGCCGGCTCGGGCTCGCCCGACGCGAAACGCTCGGCCAGGACGGCCCAGATGACCTCGCGGTCGTAGCGACGGCCCGAGGCACCGACCTCGGTGAAGTCCGGAGCCGTGAGCGCCTCGTACTCCGCACGCGTCATCCCGCCGGGGGCGTGGAAGAGCGGCTCCAGCGAGGTGAGCTCGGCCAGGACTGAGTCCTCGTCGAGCCGCCCGTCGGTGTCGGGCACGTCGGGCTCAGTGCGCGTGCTGACCGCGGGAGAACTCGAACACCCACCCGACCAGACCGATCGCGCCGAGCATCACGGCCGGGACGAGCAGCCACCAGCCGACCGCCAGGGCGAGGAACGTGAGCGCCGCCGCCGCGGCGAGCACCAGGGGCCACCAGCTCCATGGGCTGAAGGTGCCCAGGTCACCGGCGCCGTCGGCGATCTCGCCGTGCGGGTCGTCCTCGGGCATCGGCCCGCTGCGCCGGTCGACCACCACGAGGTAGAACGTGATCATCCCGGCCAGCCCGCCGCCGAGCAGCAGAGCACCCATGCCCACTGCCTCGCCGTGGGTGAGCAGCCCGTAGACCGTGCCGACCAGCAGGAAGAAAGCGGTCAGGATGCCGAAGACCCTGCTCGAGACCTTCACCGCGCACCGTCCTCATCGTCGTCCGGTCGGCCGGATGCCCCGCCGCCCACCAGCACGGGATCGGCGACCACGTGGTCCAGGGCCGCGACCTCGGGGTGGTGCAGGTCGAACGCGGGCCGCTCCGAGCGGATCCGGGGCAGCGAGGTGAAGTTGTGCCGCGGGGGCGGGCAGGACGTCGCCCACTCCAGCGAGGCGCCGTAGCCCCACGGGTCGTCCACCGCGACCTTGGGGGCGTTGCGCCACGTGGTGTAGACGTTCCAGAAGAACGGCAGCATCGACACCGCCAGGATCATCGCGCCGACGGTCGAGATCTCGTTCATCGTCTGGAACCCGTCCTCGGGGACGTAGTCGACGATCCGGCGCTGCATGCCCTCCACGCCCAGCCAGTGCTGGACCAGGAACGTCGTGTGGAAGCCGATGAACACGAGCCAGAAGTGCACCTTGCCGAGCCGCTCGTCGAGCATCTTCCCGGTGAACTTGGGCCACCAGAAGTAGAAGCCGGCGAACATCGCGAACACCACGGTGCCGAAGATCACGTAGTGGAAGTGCGCGACCACGAAGTACGTGTCGGACAGCTGGAAGTCCAGCGCCGGGCTCGCCAGGATCACGCCCGTCAGGCCGCCGAAGAGGAACGACACCAGGAACCCGACGGCCCAGAGCATCGGGGTCTCGAAGGTCAGCTTGCCGCGCCACATCGTGCCGATCCAGTTGAAGTACTTCACCCCGGTCGGCACCGCGATGAGCATCGTCATGAGGGCGAAGAACGGCAGCAGCACGGCACCGGTGACGTACATGTGGTGCGCCCACACGGTGACCGACAGGGCCGCGATGGCGATGGTCGCGTAGACCAGCCCCTTGTACCCGAACACCGGCTTGCGGCTGAACACCGGGAGGATCTCCGTGACGATGCCGAAGAACGGCAGCGCGATGATGTAGACCTCAGGGTGTCCGAAGAACCAGAACAGGTGCTGCCACAGGATCGCGCCACCGTTGGCGGAGTTGAACACCTGCGCGTCCAGCCGCCGGTCGGCACCCAGCGCGAGCAGCGCGGCCGCCAGCGGCGGGAACGCCATGAGCACCAGCAGGCTGGTCACCAGGATGTTCCAGGTGAAGATCGGCATCCGGAACATCGTCATGCCCGGCGCCCGCATGGTCAGGACCGTGGTGATGAAGTTCACCGCGCCGAGGATCGTGCCGAAGCCACCCAGCGCGAGCCCGAAGACCCACAGGTCGCCGCCCAGTCCCGGGGAGTTCACCGCGTTGGACAGCGGCGCGTAGGCGAACCACCCGAACGAGGCGGCCCCCTGCGGCGTGAAGAACCCGGAGACGGTGATCAGGCCACCGAACAGGAACATCCAGTACGCCAGCGCGTTGAGGCGCGGGAACGCCACGTCCGGGGCGCCGATCTGCAACGGCATGATGACGTTGGCGAAGCCCGCGAACAACGGCGTCGCGAAGAGCAGCAGCATGATCGTGCCGTGCATCGTGAACAGCTGGTTGTACTGGCTGTTGCTGACGATCTGGATCCCCGGCGCGAACAGCTCCGCGCGGATCAGCAGCGCCATCACGCCGCCGATCAGGAAGAAGAAGAACGACGTGACCAGGTACATGTAGCCGATCGTCTTGTGGTCGGTCGTGGTGATCCACGAGACCACGGCACGGCCCAGGTGGCGGCGCTGCGGGATCGCGCCGGCGATCGCCCGGCTCTCGGTGACCATCAGCCCTCCTGGCTCGTCGTCGGTGCCGTCGCGCCCGGGTCGGTCGGGTTCAGGTCGAGACCCAGCCGTCCGGTCTGACCGGCCGCTGCCAGCCGCTCCATCTCGGCCTGGTACTCCTCGGGGCTGACCACGTCGACCTGGAAGAGCATCCCGGCGTGGTACTCCCCGCACAGCTCGGCGCACTTGCCCAGGTACATGCCCTGGCGCTCGGGCACGATCTGGAAGGTGTTGGTGCGGCCGGGGATCATGTCCTTCTTGTAGAGGAAGGCCGGCACCCAGAACGAGTGGATGACGTCGCGGGACTCGAGCACGAGCTCGACCCGCTTGCCCTCGGGCAGGTACAGGGTGGGCAGCTGGGGGTCGCCGAGCTTGACCGCGCCCGGGTCGGCGACGTGCTCGCCGGACTCCCACACGTTCGAGTCGAGGTAGTTGAAGTCCCAGCTCCAACGCTTGGCGATGACCTCGATGGTCACGTCCGGTGTGGCGGAGGTGTCCTGGATCGCCGACATGTCGCGCTCGGTGAAGAAGTACAGGACGCCGACCATGATGATCGGCAGCACCACGTACATGATCTCCAGCGGCACGTGGTAGCGGGTCTGGACCGGAAGGGTGTCGTCGTCGCGACGCTTGCGGTAGACCACCACGGCCCAGATGATCAGGCCCCACGTGATGACACCGACGGCGAGCGCGGCGATCCACGAACCGGTCCACAGGCTCGTGATCCGGCCGGTCATGTTGGTGACCTGACCATCGTCGTAGCCGGGCAGGAAGCCACGCCGCAGCTCGGCGGAGCACCCGCTGAGCAGCACGGCGGCGGCGACTGCCAGCACCACGAGCCGGGCGGTCCGCCGACCCCGAGGCTGTAGCACGTCCACCCTTGCCTTTCCTCGCCCGGGCCGCGTCGACGTGCCGGTCCCCGCCGCACGACACCCGGGACCTTCGTCCCTGGGTGCACACAGTAGCGCGCCGACGCCGTTCGCGAGACCTGATCGGATCGCGTGGCGTGGGGCGTGAACCGTAGGTTGGGCCGGTGACCTCCAGGGTGTACCTCGACGCCCGCGCGCCGCTGCACCCGGCTGCGCGCGAGGCGATCATCGCGGCCCTCGACGAGGGCTGGGCGGACCCCCGCCGCCTGCACTCCGAGGGACGTCGCGCGGCGAGGCTCGCGGACGACGCCCGGCAGGTCCTCGCCGAGCACCTGGGGTGCGCGGCCGCCGAGCTGCACGTGACGCCCTCGCACACCGCGTCGCTGCACGCCGCTGTGGCAGCGGTCGCCGCGGCGCGCCGCCGGACCGGGACCCGCGTGGTGCACTCAGCGGTGGAGCGCGCGGCGCTGATCACGGCGGCACGCACGGTGGACCCGGACGGCGGCCCGGTGCCCGTGCACCCCGACGGGCAGGTGGACCTGGAGGCCTGGCGGGACGCCCTGCGCGAGCCCGCGGCGCTGGCCGCTCTCCAGCACGCCAACCCGGAGGTCGGGACCCTGCAGCCGCTCGCCCAGGCCCATGCCGCGACGCTGGACGCCGGGGTGCCGCTGCTGGTGGACGCCGGCGCGAGCGTGGGACACGTCGACGTCGGCGAGGACTGGGACGTGCTGGCCGCCGACCCGACCGGCTGGGGCGGCCCGGCGGGCGTCGGCCTGCTCGCGATCCGCCGCCGGGTCCGCACGCGCTCGGTCGGGCCTCAGGACGAGGAGCCGTGGGCGCCGGGCGGGGTGAGCGTCCCGCTGCTGGCCGGCGCGGCGGCCGCGCTGCGCGCGGTGTCCGCGGGGCGGGCCGAGGCCGGGCGCCGCCGACGCGCGCTGATCGGCCGGGTCCGCGCGTGCCTGGCCGGCATCCCGGACGTCGACATCCCTGGGGATGCCGAGCACTCCCTCCCCCACGTCCTGACGTTCTCCGCGCTCTACGTGGACGGCGAGGCGCTCCTGACCGAGCTGGACCGGCGGGGTGTCGCGGTGGGCTCGGGATCCGCGTGCACCGCCAGCACGCTCGAGCCCAGCCACGTGCTGGTCGCGATGGGCGTGCTCACCCACGGCAACGTGCGGCTGAGCCTGCCGGTGGACGCCGACGAGGCCGACGTGGACCGGCTGTGCGCGGCACTGCCCGACGCGGTGGCGGGCGTGCGGTCGGCGCTCGGGGCGGGCGGGCTGTGATCGTCGACGCCCGCGGGCTGCTGTGCCCGCAGCCGATCATCCGGCTCGCCAGGGCCGCGGCGGGCGCGCCCGCCGGCACCGAGGTGACCGTGCTGTGGACCGACCGGGCCGCTCGGGCGGACATCGCGGCCTGGGCACGGATGCGCGGCCACACGGTGACCGGCGAGTCGGCCGCCGAGGCGCTCGACGAGCGCGAGGCCCGCGCCACCACGGTGCTGCTCGGCGAACCCGCGTCCTGAGGTCCATCGGCGCGTGGGATGGCCGCCGCACACCGGCCCGCGGACGCCGACGGCGGCCACCCCGTGGGGCGGCCGCCGTCGGGACGTCAGGCCGGACTCAGCTGAACGAGCCTCCGCACGCACACGAGCTCGCGGCGTTCGGGTTGTCGATCGTGAAGCCCTGCTTCTCGATCGTGTCGGCGAAGTCGATGGTGGCGCCGTCCAGGTAGGGCACGCTCATCCGGTCGACCACGACCTCCACCCCGTCGTAGTCGCGCAGGGCGTCGCCGTCCAGCGTGCGCTCGTCGAAGTACAGCTCGTAGATCAGGCCGGAGCAGCCGCCGGGCTGCACGGCCACGCGCAGGCGCAGGTCGTCGCGCCCCTCCTGCTCCAGGAGGCTGCGGACCTTGGCTGCGGCGACGTCGGTGAGGACGACCCCGTGCGTGGCGGTCTGCGTGGTCTCGGTCATGGCCCCTCCGGGGTGGATCGCGTCGCTGTGTCGTCGGGAAGAACAACCGGAACACGCCGGGTCTTCCCGACCAGGGTACGACCTCCGGGCCAGTGCGCCCACGGGACCCCGCCCGGGACCACGCGATCCGCGCGCCGTCCCGGCGCCGACCGCCGTCAGCGCGACCAGGTCCTGGCCACGCGCGTGGCCCGCTCCCGCAGCGCCCCACCGAGGTCCGCCAGCTCCCGCCAGGCACCCGACACGTCCGCCAGCGGGTAGACCCCGGCGAGACCCTGGGCCGCCCACTCGCGGCGGCCGAGCACGACCTCCCCGCACACCACGACCACCGGCAGGGCGTGCGACGCACCCTGCGCCGACGCGGCGGCGAGCGCGGAGTCGTGCAGGACATGGGGTTCGAGGACCGACGTGGCGGTGAGCACCAGGTCGGCGCGAGCGGCCCTCTCCGGCAGACCGACCAGCGACGCGACGACCTGGGCACCCGGTTCCAGGCGTCCGCCGAGCAGCGACAGCCCGAAGGCGAGCCCACCCCCGGCTCCTGCGCCGCGGGCCGCGGCGAGCGTACGCACGTGCCCCGGCCCGAGCACCGGCCCGAGAGCGTGCACCCACGCCGCGAAGGCCTGCTCCATGCCCTGCGCGGCCTGAGGGGCCAGCGAGAGGGCTGTCGCGTCCGGCACCGCGAGCAGCGCGCTGGCGCCGTGCAGGCCCAGCAGCGGGACCTCGGTGTCCACCGCGACCACCAGCTCGCGTCCGGCCAGGCGCCGCCGGAAACCCTCGACCACCTCGCTCGCGCCGGACAGGTCCGCCACCGTCGCGGCGCGCAGCTGGTCGGCACCGTCCGCGACCACGGGCACGTCGAGTCCGAGTGCCGCGAGCAGGCCCGCCCCGGCGTCGTGTGCCGCCAGACCACCCACCCCGACGACGACCCGGCTCGGGTCGAGGCCCAGCGCGGCGTCGAGCAACCCGCCGGCGGCACCGGAGCCGAGCAGTGGCCCGGTCGGTCCGGAGCCCGCCGCGACGCCGGACGCCCCCGGCCGGACCGCGGTCGCCGGGCGCGGCCCGAGCACCTCGGCCGCCTCGACGACGACGGTGCCATCGGGAAGGCGCAGCAGGGCCGCCGGGGCTCCGTCGCCCGGCACGCCGACCGTCACCGGCACCAGGTCGCCGCCCACCGCTCGGTGGACGGCCGCGACCAGGCCAGGTCCCCCGTCGCCCAGCGGCGCCGGGTCGAGCTCGTCGTCGGGCGCCCCGGCCGCCCACCCCTCAGCGAGGGCGGTCGCGACCTCGGCCGCCGGCAGGTCCGGCCCGAAGCGGTCCGGGGCGATCAGCACGCGCACCCCGCCATCCTGCCCGAGTGCCGCGGGCCGTCGCTTCCAGGACCGGATCTGCCGGACTCCCGCCGATCCGGTCCCGGGCCTGTGGCGGGTCGGTGCCGAGGGCGCTGTGGGAAGATCTCCCGGTGACCTCCACGTTCGCCGAGCCCCGCCCGTCCGGGGCCCTGCTGCTCCTCGGCCAGGGCTCCGACCTCGCCTCCGAGCGCGGTGTCGAGTGCACCGGCGCGCTGCCCGCGGCATCCGACCCGGACCTGCTGGAGCGGGCCCGGGTGGCCCGCGCCGCGCTGGGCGACCGAGCGTTCGTCCTCGGGCACCACTACCAGCGCGACGAGGTCATCGCGCTGGCGGACGTCACCGGCGACTCCTTCAAGCTCGCGCGCGAGGCGGCGGCCCGGCCCGAGGCCGAGTTCGTGATCTTCTGCGGCGTGCACTTCATGGCCGAGTCGGCCGACATCCTGACCCACGACGGCCAGGCCGTGGTGCTGCCGGACCTGCAGGCCGGCTGCTCGATGGCGGACATGGCCGACATCGCGCAGGTGGAGGAGGCCTGGGAGGTGCTCGCCGACGCCGGCGTGGCCGAGCGCACCGTCCCGGTGACCTACATGAACTCCACGGCCGCGATCAAGGCGTTCACGGGCCGCCACGGGGGCACGGTCTGCACGTCCTCCAACGCCCAGGTCGCGCTGCGCTGGGCGTTCGACAAGACCGGCGGCCGCGACGGTGAGGGCAAGGTCCTGTTCATGCCCGACCAGCACCTGGGCCGCAACACCGCGGTGCTCGAGCTGGGCCTGTCCCTGGACGACTGCGTGGTCTACGACCCCCGCAAGCCCGACGGCGGGCTCTCCCCCCAGCAGCTGCGCGACGCGCGGATGATCCTGTGGCGCGGGCACTGCTCGGTGCACGGCCGGTTCTCCCTGGACAACGTCACCGCGATCCGCGAGCGCGTGCCGGGCGTCAACGTGCTGGTGCACCCCGAGTGCAAGCACGAGGTGGTCACGGCCGCGGACCACGTCGGCTCGACCGAGCACATCATCCGCGTGCTGGACGCCGCCGAGCCCGGCAGCGCGTGGGCGATCGGCACCGAGCTCAACCTGGTGCGCCGGCTCGCCGCCACCCACCCCGAGCTGTCCGTGCACTACCTGGACTCCACGGTGTGCTTCTGCTCGACCATGAACCGCATCGACCTGCCGCACCTGGTGTGGGCGATGGAGGAGCTGGTCGCCGGGAGGGTGGTCAACCGGATCGAGGTCGACCCCGACGACGCGCACTGGGCCCGGGTCGCGCTGGACCAGATGCTCGCGCTGCCGGGCCTGGACCCCGCACCCACCACCGTGGACTGAGGTCACGTACCCAACCGGAACCGAAGGGGCACCCGATGTCGACCGTGCCGCCGATGCGGATCGGGATCTTCGTGTTCGACGACGCCGAGGAGCTGGACGTCGTCGGGCCCTACGACGTGCTCACCAAGTGGGCCGAGCTCAGCGAGCTGCGCCCCGAGGTGCTGCTGTTCTCGGCCGACGGCGCAGGCGTCCGGCTCGCCAAGGGGCTGCGCATCCTGCCGGACTGCGCGGCGGCCGACGCGGGCCCGCTCCACGTGCTGGTCTACCCCGGCGGCCAGGGCACCCGACGCCTGGTGCTCGACCACGAGCACCTCGCCTGGGTGCGCGAGATGCGCGCCACGACCCCGCTGGTCGCCTCGGTGTGCACCGGCGCCCTGGTGCTGGCCGCCGCCGGCCTGCTCGCGGGGCGGCCGGCGACGACGTACTGGGACGCGTTCGACGAGCTGGCGAGCCTGGACCCCTCCGTCCTGGTGGACACCGACGCGAGGTTCGTCGACGACGGCGACGTGGTGACCAGCGCGGGCGTCTCCGCCGGGATCGACATGTCACTGCACCTGGTGGCGCGCCTGGAGACCGTCGCGATGGCCCGAGCGGTCAAGCGCGCGATCCAGTACGAGCCGGAACCCCCGGTCTGACGCGCGCGGCGGCGCCGCGGCCGTCGTCGCTCAGGAGTGCCCTGGCGCCTCGGGCTCGGTGGAGGGCTCGGCCGGCGGCGCGACGAACGGTTCGCCGAACCCCTCGGCCGGCTCGGCCGGCCCAGCCGCCTGGCCCTGCTGGGGCTGCGCGGATGTGGCGGCGAAGACGGCCCGCAACGTCCTGAACGAGCCGAGCGCCCCGAACCCGATCGCCCACGCGAAGTCCGGCAGGTACTCCGGCGCGGCGTCCGGCCAGACGTCCCAGAAGGCCGGCCAGAAGTTCGGGTGCCGGAACGCCCCCCAGGCCCCGAGCCCGCTGCCCTCACCGAACGCCTGCGCGGCGTCCAGCACGATCCCGCCGAAGAAGGCGAGCAGGAGCGTCACGACGGTGATGCCGAGCACGACCAGCGCGCCCTTCCGGCTGATCCACCCGGCGCCCCACAGGTAGAGCCGCAGAGCGAGGATGGCGACGCCCGCCGCGACGAGCGAGACGATGAACCCGAACCCCCACAGCACGAGCCAGGCTGCGACGCCGACCGGCACCGTGGCGAGCGCGACGAGCGCACCCCGCCCGACGTTCTCGAGCCGCGCCTGCGGCGGGACGGAAGGAACGTGCGCGTCGGACATCGCGGGACCCCCTGCTGCTGGCCCGGGACGGTCCCGGGCGCCGGCGGCAGGCTAGCGGCCGGGGACCGGCTCGCGGGCGGGTTTCGGTCTTCTGCCACTCCTTCGGGCTACACCCCCGGGGGCATGGGAGTCCTGTGCTCGGCCGACCCGTCCGAGCCGCCGCCGCGAGGGCGCGGGTAGCCTGCCCCGGTGGCCCGCACCCTCCACCTCGCCCGCGCCTTCTACCGTCCCCGCCGCGCCGTGCCGGGCATGCACGTGCTGGACACCTCGATCACCCGGATGCGGGTGGGCCCTGGCGACCTGGACATCTACCTGCACGTCAACAACGGCGCGTACCTGCAGATGATGGACGTCGCGCGGACCAACTATCTCGCCGACCTCGGCGCCTTCCCGGTGCTGCGCGAGCGCGCGTGGTACCCGGTGGTCGCCGCGTCGACCATGACCTACAAGCGGTCGATGCGGCTGGGCGAGCGGTTCGAGATCGCCACGCGCGTGCTCGGCTGGGACGAGCGGGTCATCTACCTCGAGCAGGAGTTCCGACGCGGCGCCGCCCCGGTCGCCCGCGGCTGGGTGGCCGGCCGATTCCTGCACCGCGGCGGTGACCGGATCCCGGCGCCCGCCGTCGTGGCCGCGCTGGACCCCTCGGCCACAGCGCCGGGTCTGCCGGACGAGGTCGCCACCTGGGCGATCGCCGTCGACGTGGCCCACCGGGGCACCTGAGGCCACCGCCCGCCGCGACACCGGCGAGCGCCGCGGCCGTCCGGCGCACCGGTCGCCTTGCGCTCCGACGAGACGGACCCACCCTTGGGAGATGACGGAGAGGCACGTCACAGACGCCTGGGAGCACGGGGACCCGTACGACCGTTACATCGGCCGGTGGAGCCGCCGGGTCGCACCGGTCTTCCTCGCCTGGCTCGACATCCCGCCCGGACGTCGCTGGCTCGATGTGGGCTGCGGGACGGGCGCCCTGAGCGCCGCGCTCCTCGAGGTCGCGGCCCCGGCCGCCGTGACGGCGGTCGACCCGTCCGCGGGCTTCCTCGCCCGGGCGGCGTCGAGGCTGGGATCCCGCGCGACGACAGCGCTGGGCACCGCGGCCGACCTCCCGCTCGAGGACGCCTCCGTCGATGTCGCGGTCTCCGGGCTGGTGCTGAACTTCACCACGGACCCGGTGGCGGCCCTCGTCGAGCAGTCGCGGGTGACGGCTCCCGGAGGCAGCGTCGGGGCCTACGTCTGGGACTACGCCGGCGAGATGGAGCTCCTGCGGCTCTTCTGGGACAGCGCGACGGAGCTGGACCCGGCCGCCGCGGTCCTCGACGAAGGCGTCCGGTTCCCGCTCTGCCGTCCCGACGCACTCGCGGAGGCGTTCGACGACGCGGGCCTGGGCGACGTCGAGGTGGTCCCGATCGACGTCGACACCACGTTCGCCGACTTCGACGATCTCTGGGAGCCGTTCCTCGGCGGGCAGGGCCCGGCGCCCGCGTACGTGGCGTCGATCGACCACGGGCCTCGTGCCGCACTTCGCGACCTGATCCGCCGTCGGGCGCGCACGACGCGCGACGGCTCGATCTCGCTCCGGGCGCGCGCCTGGGCCGTGCGCGGGACCCGGTCCGGCGCTACCGCTGACCGCCCGGCCGGCCGGTGAGCCGCCCGAGGTTCTCGCGCAGCAGGGCCGTCTCCGGCTCGTTGCCCGGGCACTCGAGCGCTCGGCGGAACTCCTCGACGCCCTCGTCGACCCGACCGGCCCGGACCAGCAGCTCGGCGCGGACGACGTGCCAGGGGCGGTACCCCGGGAGCTCCACACCCTCCAGCGCGGCCAGACCCCGGTCCGGCCCGTGCACCTCGGCGACGGCCACCGCGCGGTTCAGGCGCACCACCGGCGTCGGGGTCAGGGCGAGCAGGGTGTCGTAGAGCTCGACGATCCGGGGCCAGTCGGTGCCCTCGGGAAGCTCGGCGGCGTCGTGCACGGCGGCGATCTCCGCCTGCACCCGGTACGGCCCGGGCGGCCCGAGCTCCCGCGCCCGGCGCAGCGTGGCGCTGCCCTGGTCGACGAGCCCGCGGTCCCAGGCGCTGCGGTCCTGGGCCGGCAGCGGGACCACGCGGCCCTCGGCGTCGGTGCGGGCGGGTCGGCGGGCTTCGCTGAGCAGCAGCAGCGCGAGGAGGCCGTGGACCTCGGACTCCCCCGGCATCAGGTCCGCGAGCTCGCGCGCGAGCCGGAGCGCCTCGGTGCACAGGTCGACGCGCACCAGCTCGTCCCCGGACGTGCCACGGTGACCCTCGGTGTAGACGAGGTAGACCACCGCGAGCACGGCCGTCAGACGCTCACCGAGCTCGTGGGCGGGCGGGACGCGGTACGGGATGTCGGCGTCGCGGATCTTGGCCTTCGCCCGGGTCAGCCGCGCTGCCATCGTGGGCTCGGGGACCAGCAGCGCCCGCGCGATCTCGGCGGTGGTCAGTCCCCCGATGAGGCGGAGGGTCAGCGCGACCCGCGACCCGAGCGACAGGGCCGGGTGGCAGCACGTGAACACCAGGCGGAGCTGGTCGTCGCGCACGTCCGGAGCCTCGGCGATCCCGTCCGGAGCACCCTCCGACTCGCCGCGCGCGAAGAGCAGCGCCGCCTCGCTCGCCTTGGCCCGCCCGGCTTGCTCACGCCGCCACCGGTCCACGGCGCGGCGACGGGCGGTGGTCACGATCCATCCCGCCGGGCTCGGCGGGACGCCGCTCCGTGGCCAGGTGCGCAGGGCCTCGACGTAGGCCTCCTGCACCGCGTCCTCGGCGAGGTCCAGGTCGCCGAGGACGCGAGCCAGGATGGCGATCGCCCGACCGTGGTTCTCCCGGAAGGCGAGGGCCGCCTGCGCCTGAGCGTCCGGCACCGGTCAGCGCACCAGCCCCGCGACCGGCCGGACCTCGATGGGCAGGCTCGTGATCGCGACCACCTGCTTCGCCCAGGCGAGCGCGGCGTCCAGGTCGGGGGCCTCGATCACCCAGAAGCCGCCGAGGTGCTCCTTGGCCTCCACGAACGGGCCGTCGCTCATCAGGAACTCGCCGGGCGCGACGCCGAGCGGCGCCTCCGAGCGGACCACCGTCGCGCTCGACGCGGGCTGGAGCCCGGCGGTGAGCACGAAGGCGCCGGCCTCGCGCATCCGCTCGGCGAGCTCGTCGAGGCGCCGCATCACCTCGGCCAGCACGTCGGCGGACGGGGCTCCCTCGTCGGGCTGGTGCATGGCCAGCATGTAGTGGGTCATCACATGCCTCCTGGTGTGACGGGCCGGCCAGGTGCCGGCCTTTCACCACTGACACGAACGGCGGTGCCCGTTCTCGACACCGCGACCGGTCGGGCTCAGAGCCGCGCGGCCCCGGCCAGCACCAGCGCCTCGGCGAGCACGACCTTCTCCAGGTCGCCGAGGTGGACCGACTCGTCGGCCCCGTGCGCCCTCGCGTCGGGGTCCGCCACCCCGGTGACCAGGATCGCGGCCTCCGGGAAGACCTCGGCGAGCTCGGCGACGAACGGGATGGACCCGCCGACGCCGATGTCCACCGGCGGGGTCCCCCACGCCTCCGCGAAGGCCTCGCGCGCCATCCGCATCGCCGCGGTGTCCTCCAATGCGGCGAACGCCTGGCCCCGCTCACCGTCGGTGACCGTGACGTGTGCCCCGAACGGTGCGTGCGACTCCAGGTGCGCCCGCAGCGCGGCCGCGGCGTCGGCCGGGTCCTGGCCCGGGGCGATGCGCATCGACAGCTTGGCCCGCGCCGACGCGGCGATCGTGTTCGACGACTCGGCCACCGACCGCACGTCCATGCCGATCACCGAGATCGCCGGACGGGTCCACAGCCGTGCGGTCAGCGGTCCCGTGCCGGCCAGCCGCACGCCCGGCAGCACCGACGCGTCGGCCCGCAGCGCGGCCTCGTCATAGTCCACGGTGGGGTCGGGCGCCCTCGTCAGGCCCTGGACCGCGACCGAGCCGTCCTCGTCGTGCAGGGTCGCGATGAGCCGGGCGAGCAGCGTCGGCGCGTCCAGCACCGGCCCGCCGAACAGCCCGGAGTGCACCGCGTGCTCGAGCACGGCCACCTCGACCTCGCAGTCGACCAGGCCCCGCAGCCCGACCGTGAGCGCCGGGACGCCGACCGACCAGTTCGCCGAGTCGGCCACCACGATGACGTCGGCGGCCAGCCGGTCCCGGTACATGCGCAGGAAGTCCGCGAACGTCGGGCTGCCGACCTCCTCCTCGCCCTCGACGAACACCGTGACGCCCACCGGGAGCTCGTCGCCGAGGGCCCGCACGGCGCCGACGTGGGCGACGATGCCGGCCTTGTCGTCGGCCGAGCCGCGGCCGTAGAGCCGGCCGTCGCGCTCGGTGGGCTCGAAGGGCTCGGTCTGCCAGTCCTCCCGCGGACCGGTGGGCTGCACGTCGTGGTGGGCGTAGAGCAGCACCGTGGGGGCCCCGGGCGGTCCGGGCCGGTGGCCGACCACCGCGGGCCTGCTCGACGCGCCCGAGGCGGTGGTCGCGACGAGCACCTCGGCGGGCACCCCGGCCTCGGTGAGCAGTGCGGCCACGGCCTGCGCGCTGCGCGCCACCTCCGCCTGGTCGAAGGTCGGGCTGGAGATGCTCGGGATGCGCACCAGGTGCTCGAGGTCGGCGCGGACGCGGCCGAAGCCCTCGGCCACCCGGCGGCGGAGCTCGGACGGGGACGGCGTGGAGGTCACGTCCGCCCACGCTACCGGCGGCGGCCACGGGCGCCAGCCGGGGTCCCAGCGCGGCTCGACTACCCTGGGGGCGTGCCCCCGACGACGCCTGCCGATCACGACCACACCGCCACCGGCAAGGGCCGCCCGACCCCGTCCCGCAAGGAACGCGAGGCGGCCCGCCGCCAACCGCTGGTGCCCAAGGACCGCAAGCAGGCGGCGCGCCAGTCCCGCGAGGCCCAGAAGGCGGCCCGGGACCGGGAGTACCAGGCCCTCAAGACCGGCGACGAGCGCTACCTGCCGCTACGGGACAAGGGCCCGCAGCGCCGCTGGGTGCGCGACTACGTCGACGCACGTCGCAACCTCGGCGAGTGGTTCCTGCCGGTCGCGATGGTCGGCTTCATCGGCATGACCCTGACAGTCAGCGGTCAGCAGGTCGTCGGGCTGATCATCACCGTGGTGCTGTACCTGTGCGTGCTCGCCGCGATCGTCGACGGCTTCATCCTCGCGCGCCGCCTGAAGACCGGGCTGGCCGCCGCGTTCGGCGAGGACAAGGTCCAGCCGGGGCTGCGCCGGTACGGCCTGATGCGCGCCTACCAGCTGCGCCGGCTCCGCCTGCCCAAGCCGCAGGTCGCCAGGGGCGAGTTCCCGTCCTGACGACTCACGTCGGGTCAAGGACCGCAGGCGCCGCGGTCCGGGCCGCCGCCGCCGGGCGGGTCAGCCGCGGTAGCCACAGATGCACCAGCGGCCCGATCGCGAGCGCGTAGGCGAGGGTTCCGAGCCCGGCCGTGCCGCCCAGCAGCCACCCGGCCGCCACTACGCACACCTCGATACCGGTGCGCACCGCACGCAGCGGCCAACCGGTGCGCGCGACCAGGCCGGTCATCAGACCGTCGCGCGGTCCTGGCCCCATCCCGGCGCCGACGTACAGCGCCGTGGCGAGGGCGTTGAGCACGATCCCGGTGGCCAGCATCAGGGCGCGGACCGGCATCGGCAGCGGGTCTTCGAGCAGCGTGAGCACCGCGAGCGCGGGGTTGACCGCAGCGCTGATCACGACGACGTTCGCGAGGGTGCCGAACCCTGGCCGTTGGCGCAGCGGGAGCCAGCACGCGAGCACCACCGCGCCGGTCGCCGCGGTGACGGCACCGAAGCTCGCGCCGGTGTGCGCTGCCAGCCCCTGGTGCAGCACGTCCCAGGGCATGGCGCCGAGGCCCGCCCGCACCATGAGCGCCATCGAGACTGCGTACGCGACGAGGCCGGTCGCGAGCTGGGTGATCCGTGCCGTCACCTGACGGGCTCCACGGTGGTGCCGGAGTCCCAGGGCCGGTGCGACTGCGGCGGCGTGCGGCGCCCGCGCCCGTCCCGCCGGATGACGACCACGAGCGCCACCCCGAGCACGACCAGCAATGCCACCGCTGCGACTAGTAAGGCCAGTTGACCCGTCATGCGGCCATGCTGGGACCATCTGGCCTTGCGGAGTAGAGCCACTTCCGACATCGTGGCCTGGTGCCCGTCGAGCGCCGCGTCGCCCCAGCCGCCCTGAGCCGGATCATCGGGCCCCTGCCCGCCGGGACCCCGACGTACCGGGGACTGGCCGACGCCGTGCGGCGCGCCGTCCTGGACGGTGGTCTGCCCGTCGGTACCAGGGTGCCCAGCGAGCGCGAGCTCGCCGGCGCACTCGGGCTCTCCCGGACCACGACCGCGGCTGCGTACCAGCGGCTTCGTGAGCAGGGCGTGCTGCGCACCCGGCGCGGATCGGGCAGCGTCACGGCCCTGCCGCGAGGCACCGACTCCGCCGCCGGTCTGCTGGTCCCCGACTCCGCCACCTCCGGCCCGGTGGACCTGTCCGTCGCGGCGCCCGAGGCACCGGCCGCCTTCGCCGACGCCGCGCGGCGCGCGCTGGAGCGGCTCCCGGCGCACGTCGCCGGCGGCGGCTACGCCTACCTGGGGCTGCCGGACCTGCGGGCGCGGCTCGCGGAGCGCTACACCCGGCGCGGCGTACCCACCACGCCCGAGCAGATCCTCGTCACGTCCGGGGCGCAGTCGGCGACGAGCCTGCTGCTGGCCACCCTCGTGGGCACCGGCGACCGGGTCGCCGTCGAGAACCCCGCCTACCCCCACTCCCTGGCCGCCATCCGCGCGGCCGGGGCCAGGCCGGTGGCCGTCCCCGTCGCGCCCGACGGCGTCGACCTCGACCTGCTCGAGGCGACGTTGCGCCAGGCCTCACCCCGCCTCGTGCACGTCACGCCGGACCACCAGAACCCGACCGGCACGTCGCTGTCCAGCGAGGCGCGCGCCCGGCTGCGACACCTGGCCACCCGGTACCGCACGCCGGTGGTCGGCGACGAGACGCTGACCGACCTGACGCTCGACGGCGAACCGCCGGCCCCGTTCCTCGGCGCTGCGCCGGACGAGCACCTGATCGCCGTGGGATCGGCCTCCAAGAGCTTCTGGGGCGGCCTGCGCCTGGGCTGGGTGCGCGCGCACCGCGACGTGGTGCTGCGGCTGGGCCAGGCACGGGTGCACCGGGACTTGAGCACCGGCCTGCTCGAGCAGCTCGTGCTCATCGAGCTGCTCGAGGACGCCGACGCCCTGCTGGCGGACCGCCGGGCCCAGCTGCGGGTGCGCCGCGATGCCCTGCTCGCCGCGATGCACGCCACCCTGCCGTGGCGTGCGAACGTGCCGGCCGGCGGGCTCTCGCTGTGGGTCGACCTCGGCTCCCCCGTGTCCTCCACGCTGGCCGCGGTCGCGTCAGGGCACGGCGTGCGCGTCGCCCCGGGCTCGGCCTTCGGCGTGGACGGCGGGTTCGAGCAGCGCCTGCGGCTGCCGTTCGCCGCCCCGGTCGACCAGCTCGAGCGCGGCGTGGCCGGGCTCGCCGCCGCGTGGCGGGCACTGCCCGCCGCCTCCGCGCCGGCCCCGGCACAGGCCGTGCCGATCTAGGACGCGTCAGCCCTCCGGTCCGGCGACCGGACCTCGCCGCAGCCGACCCGGGCTCAGGCCTCGCGCAGCAGCACCGGCGCGCCCACCGGCTCGTCCCCGCCGAGCAGCCGCGCCTGGGCGAGGTGCTCGGCGGCGAGCTGGCGCCAGTGCTCGCCGAGCCACTGCTCGGCGTCGAACCGGCTGGTGAACACCGGGCTCACCGGACGGTCCCGGACCCGGTCGGCCCGGTCGAGGAACTCCCACCGCCACTGCGCCCTGCTCATCGCGCCTCCCGAGCGAGCTCGCGGTGGATCCGCGCGGCCCAGAACGGCCCACGGTAGATCAGCCCGGTGTAGCCCTGGACCAGGTTGGCTCCGGCCTCGAGGTACGCGCGCACGTCGGCGGCGGTCGTGATCCCGCCCACCCCGATCACGGTGCGCCCGGACCCGAGCCGCTTGCGCAGCAGCCGGACCACGGCGAGGCCTCGCGGCAGCAGCGGCGGACCGGACAGGCCGCCCGCGCCCAGCTCGTGGGCGATCGTGGTGTTGACCGCGACCACCCCCGCCAGGTCGAGCTCGGTGACCAGGTCCGCGACCGCGAGCACGTCGTCGTCGGCCAGGTCGGGGGCGATCTTCACCAGCAGCGGCACACTGCCCGGCTCGGTCACCTCGTCGGCGGCCTGGCGCGCGGCGACCAGCAGCGGGCGCAACGCGTCGACCGACTGCAGGTCCCGCAGCCCGGGGGTGTTCGGCGAGGACACGTTGACCACCAGGTAGTCCGCCCAGGGCGCGAGCGCCCGGGCGCACGCGGCGTAGTCGTCCGCGGCGCGCTCGGCCGGCGTGACCTTGTTCTTGCCGATGTTCACCCCGACGACGTACCGCCGCCCGGCCGGCGTCGCGCGCAACCGCCGCAGCCGCGTGGCCGCGGCCTGCGCACCGGAGTTGTTGAAGCCCATCCGGTTGCGCAACGCCTGGGTCTCCAGGACGCGCCACAGCCGGGGCGGCTCGTTGCCCGGCTGGGCGAGCGGTGTCACCGTGCCGACCTCGACGTAGCCGAACCCGAGCATCGTCATGCCCGGTACCCCGACGGCCTCCTTGTCGAACCCCGCCGCGAGCCCCAGGACGCCGGGCACCTGCGTGCCGAGCGCCCGCACGGGCGGCCCCGGCGGGGCGCACCAGCGGCGCAGCAGCCAGGACAGCCCGGGCACTGCCGCGACCGTCCGGATCAGGCCGAACGCCAGACGGTGGGCGACCTCGGGATCCATCCGCCGGAACACCAGGCGGAACAGCAGCGCGTACACGCGGGCAACCTACCCGGCCGCCACCGCGTGATCCGGGGACGTCCGGGTGGCGGTGCGCCGCAGCCACCACATGCCGATGAAGGGCAGCACGAGCGGCACGTACCCGTACCCCTGGCCGTAGTCGGACCACACCGTCGCGTCGGCGAACAGGTCCGAGCGCACCAGCGACAGGGTGCCGACGCTCAGCACGCCGATCATCTCCACGCTCACCGCGACCCAGGCCACCGTGCGCCACGCCCCGCGACCGCGCGCCAGCGCGATCGTGGCCACGACGTAGACCACGCCCGCGACCCCGGACAGCAGGTACGCCAGCGGCGCCGCCGCCAGGTCGGTCGCGATCTGCACCGCGGAGCGTGCCGTGGCGGCCAGCGCGAGGATGCCGTAGACCCCGACGATCACGCGCCCCGGGCCGGTGGCGGTCGGTGAGCTCATGCCCGGCACCCTACGGCCAGCGGTCGTAGGGTGCCGGACAACGCCGAGAGGGGCACTCATGCCGATCCCCCGCGCCATCACCCGGTTCAACCTCCGGGTGCTCAACCCCATGATGCTCAGGCTCGCGGGGCGCGGTTCCATGGTCGACCTGGAGCACGTCGGCCGGCGCTCCGGCACGGTGCGCCACACGCCCCTGATGGCGTTCCGCCACGGCGACGTGGTGACGATCGCCCTGACCTACGGCCCGGACGTGGAGTGGCTCAAGAACATCCGCGCTGCCGGACGGTGCCGGATGCGGATCAGGAACGGGATCGTGCACCTCGGCGCGCCGCGCCCGGTCCCACCCGAGGTCGCCCTGCCGCACATCTCCCAGCCGCAGCGCACCCTGCTGCGCTGGCCGATCCGCTGCCACGACTACGTCGAGCTGCCCGTGCTGGACGGCTGAGGCAGGGGGCGGCGAGCTCAGCCCTGCCAGACCTGGACCAGGCGCAGCTGGAGGAACGCGACCGTCAGGGCCGCCACCAGCAGCACCACCGAGCTCCACCGGGTGCGCTCGGCGAACGACCACGCAGCGGCCACCGGCAGGATGATCAACGTCGTGACCAGGTAGCCCCAGAACGTCGCGGCGTCCGAGGGCGCGCCGCGGGTCACCGCCATCACCACCGCGACCACCGCCTGGACTGCCAGAACCGCCTCGACCACGGCGCCCGCCTGGAGCTGACGCCAGATCACCGGCAGGTCCTTCGTCGCGCGCCAGCCCGCCCACCCGGCCAGGGCGACGGCAAGGGCGGCACTGAGCACCGCGAGGGGGATCCACACGTGGACGACCCTAGGGCCGACGCCCCGCGCGCACCGGCCGACACCCGGCGCGGTCCGCGCCTCACGCGCCACGGGCCTAGCATCGGAGCGTGATCACCCTCACCTCCACCACAGCTGCCCGTTTGTCCGTCGACGTCCTCGTGGTGGGGGTGACCTCCGACGGCGGGACGCCCCGGCTGCTCGGTGACGCCCTGCCCGCGGGTCTCGCCGCGTCGCTGACCTCGCCGGCCCTCGGTGTCACCGCCGAGGGCGACCAGGTGGTGCGCGTGCCCGGTGGCGACGCGGTCGAGGCCGACGTGGTCGCCCTCGTGGCGGTCGCGGACCCGACCGACCGCGAGTCGCTGCGCCGCGCGGCCGGCGCCGCGACCCGCCAGCTGACCGGGGTCGGCTCGATCGCCCTCGCGCTGCCGGTGCGCGACACCGACGACGTGGCCGCGGTCGCCGAGGGTGCCCTGCTCGGGGCGTACGCCTACACGCGGTACCACGAGCTTCCCGCCGCCAAGCGCCCGGCACAGGAGATCCAGGTGGTCACCTCGCAGGCCCGGTCCGCCGCCGCGAAGGCCGCCGTGGCCCGCGCCGAGGTGGTCGCCGCCGCCGTGCACGGCGTGCGCGACCTGGTCAACACCCCGCCGCTCGACCTCTACCCCGCCGCGTTCGCCGACATCGCCAAGGCCGCGGCGAAGGGGACCAAGGTCAAGGTCACCGTCCTGGACGAGAAGGAGCTGGCCTCCGGCGGCTACGGCGGCCTGGTTGCCGTCGGCCAGGGCTCGTCGCGCCCGCCGCGCCTGGTCAAGCTCTCCTGGTCCCCGGCCCGCGCCAAGCGCTCGGTGGCACTGGTCGGCAAGGGCATCACGTTCGACTCCGGCGGCCTGTCGATCAAGCCCGCCAAGGGCATGGAGACGATGAAGTCGGACATGGCCGGTGCTGCCGCCGTGCTGCACACGGTGCTCGCTGCTGCGGCCCTGAAGCTGCCGGTGGCCGTGACCGGCTACCTGTGCCTGGCCGAGAACATGCCGTCCGGCACCGCCCAGCGGCCCTCGGACGTCATCACCCAGAAGGGCGGCACCACCGTCGAGGTCCTCAACACCGACGCCGAGGGGCGGCTGGTGCTCGCCGACGGCCTGGTGGCCGCGTGCGAGGAGAAGCCCGACGTGGTGCTGGACATCGCCACCCTGACCGGCGCGCAGGTGGTCGCGCTCGGTACCCGGGTCTCCGGCGTCATGGGCACCGAGGAGGTGCGCGCGGCGGTGGTCGCGGCCGCCGGCGAGGCCGGTGAGCAGTTCTGGCCGATGCCCCTGCCCGAGGAGCTCCGCGCCGGCCTGACCTCGCAGGTCGCGGACCTGGCCAACGTCTCCGCCGACCGCAACGGCGGGATGCTCACCGCCGGCATCTTCCTGCGCGAGTTCGTGGGCTCGACGCCGTGGGCGCACCTCGACATCGCCGGGCCGGCGTTCAACGAGAGCGCCGCCTGGGGCTACACCCCCAAGGGCGGCACCGGCGTGGGTGTGCGCACCATGCTGGGCGTCATCGAGGCCGGCTGACCCGGCGCGCTACGCACGTCGGCGCGCACCGACCCCGGATCGCGGGTCGGTGCGCGCCGTGCTTGGGCCGCCTACGCCGCGCCGGCCGCGTCCAGCTCGGCGAGCTGGTCGTCGGTCAGCACCACGTCGAGCGACTCGACGTCCTCGAGGTAGTGGTCGAACGTCCGCGGGCCCACCAGGGGCAGCACCGTGGGCGTCTGGGCAGCGCGAAGCCAGGACAGCACGACCTGGTTCCCGCTCGCCCCGGTGGCCGCAGCCACCCGGTCCACCGCCGCGAGCCGCGCGTCGGCGTCCGGCCCGGCGTACGGCTCCATCGCCCAGAACGACGCCGCACGGCGCTCGGGCACGGAGTACACGGCCTTGACCGTCGGCGAGTACGCCACGAGCTGCAGGTCGGGGTGCGTGGCCAGGTAGTCCAGCTGCTCGGGGCCCACGATGCTCGTCGAGTCCAGCCCGGCCTTGCCGCGCAGGTAGGAGTGCTGCTGCTGGAGCGCGAGCGGCTGCGGCCACCCGTGCTGCTGGGCGAGCGCGCGGATCTCGGCGAGCCGCCAGGTGGCGACGTTCGACCAGCCGTACGCCCCCACACGGCCGTCCGCGACGAACGACGCGAACGTGCCCACGGAGTCGACCAGCGGGGTCGCCCGGTCGTCGACATGGTTGTAGTACAGGTCGACGCGATCGATGCCGAGCCGCTCGAGCGAACCGGCAAGGCTGGCGCGCAGCACGTCGGGAGCGGCACCGACGAACTTGGTCCGGGCGACCTCCCACGCGGGCGGGCCCGCGGGGTCGGCGGGCCACACGCCATCGAGGTCGGTGAGCGTCGCCGTGGCCTTGGTCGCGAGGTAGACGGCGTCGCGTGCGCCGGTCTCGGCGAACCACTGCCCCAGGAGGCGCTCGCTGTGCCCGCCCATGTCGCCGCGCGACTCCCACCACGCGTAGCAGTCGGCGGTGTCGATCATGGCCAGGGCCTGGCTGCCGTCGGGCGCCCGGTAGCGCGGTGCGACGGTGCCGACGAAGTGGTCGAGGATGCGGCGCGACTCCTCCGGCGAGGTACGGGTCCCCATGAGCATGGCGCCCAGCGCGAGGGGCGCGACGTAGGTGTCGGTGGTGGCGAGACGGTGTCCGAGCTGTGTCATGGCCGGGACGCTAGAAGTTCGAGCGCGCTCGAAGTCAAGCGCGATGTCGCGGGTGCTCGCGATGCCCCTTCGGTGAGGGTGCGGCCGGCGTAGCGTTGCCGCGTGACCTACACGATCGAGCAGGCCGCCGAGCTCTCCGGCGTGTCCAAGCACACGCTGCGCTACTACGAGCGCGAGGGGTTGCTGCCGCCCGTCGCGAAGGCCGACAACGGGCACCGCAGCTACACCGACGACGACCTGGGCTGGGTCCGGATGCTCCTGCTGCTGCGCGCCACCGGGATGCCGATCCGCCAGATGAAGGCGTTCATGGACCTGACCTGGGAGGGCGACCACACGATCGCCGCGCGGGTGGGCGTCCTGGAGGAGGTGCGGGCCACGCTCGTGGCGAGGATGGCCGAGGACGTCGAGCACCTGCGCTACCTGGACCGCAAGCTCGAGTACTACACCGGCGTGCTCGCCCTGGACGACGCGACGCTCGAGCAGGCCGTCGGCGAGGACGCACGCGAGGTCAGCCGCACCTGAGCCCAGCTGCCGACGTGGGTGGGGGTCGGCGACGTGCCGTGGTGGCGTGGGTTCTTCGCGGGGCTGCGTCGCGGGGTGCGTGAGGGACGGCTGTCGCGGTGGGGCGTGAGTCGATGATCGTCGGCGGATGCACGTTCAACCGGTGGAGGTACGCCTCCTGGCCACTCGTCTCCGCCGGGGCGGAGGACCATGGCTTCCGCGTCGGCGCCCGGCTCTGGCCGATCCTCCTCTTCGGCTTCCTCGACGTCGATCGTTCGTTGATCGAGCCCCACCGCGAGAGTCGGTCGGTCCTCATCCCCTGGGAGAGCGTCCGAGGAGTGGAGCTGCGTCGGCCGAACGTACTGTCGTTGACGCTGCTCGATGGCTGGAGACTCCGCTTCGGCACGATCTCCGGGCCGCTCGACGGCCTCGCCGACGAGGCTCGCGCTCACCTGCCGGGCTCGCCGGACAGCCGCGAGCACTGACCGCCCCGTCCGCGCACCAGGAGCCGCAGTGAGCGGACCGTGAGCAGCCGACGCGACTGGCCGCGGCCGGAACGAGGTAGCGGCGGCCGGCGCGGCGAAGGGCGGCGGGGGCCCCGGTCGGCGTCCGCAGTCTGGACAGCCCTGCAGGGTCCGGTGTCTGAGCCCGGCTTCGCCGCGTGGGGCGCCGGGCCGTGCCGGCGACGCGTGCTGTGGGGGTGACGCGTGCGGCACCGAGCGCTGACCGGCACCGCCGGCCATCCCGAGGCGCGCCGTCGGAGGCTCGCCTCAGCGGCCGGTGCGCTGGCGGGCGTTCCAGTCCCGCATCCGCTGCGGGTAGCCGACCAGCTGGACGTCGTAGACCGGGATGCCGAGCTCGACGGCGATCTTGCGGGCGGTGGCCGGGTCGGGCACCCGGCGACGGGTCCACTCCCCGCTCGTCGCGATGAGCACCATCGTCGTCTGCGTGACGTGGGTCTGCGGCTCGATGTACGCCTCGACGCCCACCCGCGTGCGGGCGAACTCGGCGAGATGGTCGAGCGTGGCCTTGCGGGTGTCGCGGTCGGGGGCTTGGCGCGAGCGCCGGCGGAACAGGGCCATGGGTCCAGCGTACGGGCGGACAGGACCTACGGCCCGATCAGTCATAGGATGAATCCCGTCGCAGAGTCGTCGACCACGGTCCCTGGCGCGGATGCCGCCGGACCTCGGGTGATGACAAGATGGCGACAGCGCCCGACCCACAGCCGTGCCCGAGGGGAGCCTGACCGTGCCTGACACCGCCGACATCGTGGTCCTGGGCGGAGGGAGCGGGGGCTATGCCACCGCCCTGCGCGCCACCGAGCTCGGCCTGAGCGTGGTGCTCGTCGAGGAGGCGAAGGTCGGCGGGACCTGCCTGCACATGGGCTGCATCCCCACCAAGGCGCTGCTGCACGCCGCCGAGGTCGCCGACTCCACCCGCGAGTCCGAGAAGTACGGCGTCCGCGCCGCGCTCGAGGGCATCGACATGGCGGGCGTGAACAGCTACAAGGACGCGGTGATCGGCCGGCTCTACAAGGGCCTGCAGGGCCTGGTGAAGGCCCACGGGATCACCTACGTCGAGGGCCATGGCCGGCTCGTCGCGCCGGACACCGTCGAGGTGAACGGCGAGCGCTACACCGGCAAGCACGTCGTGCTGGCCACCGGCTCCTACTCGCGCACCCTGCCCGGTCTGGAGATCGGTGGCCGCGTCATCACCTCCGAGCACGCGCTCGCCCTGGACTACGTGCCCGAGTCCGTGGTGGTGCTCGGCGGCGGCGTCATCGGCTGCGAGTTCGCGAGCGTGTGGACCTCGTTCGGCACCAAGGTGACCATCGTCGAGGCGCTGCCGACGCTGGTCCCCAACGAGGACGCGTCGATCACCAAGTCCTTCGAGCGCGCGTTCCGCAAGCGCGGGATCGCGTTCCACACCGGCGTCCGCTTCTCCGGCGTCACCCAGGACGACGCGGGCGTGCACGTGTCGCTCGAGGACGGCACCACGCTGGACGCCGACCTGCTGCTGGTCGCGGTCGGCCGCGGCCCGCGCACCGCCGACCTCGGCTACGAGGAGCAGGGCGTGCCGATGGACCGCGGGTTCGTGCTCACCGACGAGCGGCTGCACACCGGCGTCGCGAACATCCACGCGGTCGGCGACATCGTCCCCGGCCTGCAGCTGGCGCACCGCGGGTTCGCGCAGGGCGTCTTCCTGGCCGAGGAGATCGCCGGGCTCAACCCCGCGCCGATCGTCGAGTCCGGGATCCCGCGCGTCACCTACTCCGACCCGGAGATCGCGTCCGTCGGCGTGACCGAGGCCAAGGCCAAGGAGCTCTACGGCGACGACCAGGTCCAGACCTACGAGTACAACCTCGCCGGCAACGGCAAGAGCCAGATCCTCGGCACCGCCGGCTTCGTCAAGCTGGTGCGCAAGAAGGACGGCCCCGTCGTCGGCGTCCACATGCTCGGCGCCCGGGTCGGCGAGCTCATCGGCGAGGGCCAGCTGATCGTCAACTGGGAGGCCTACCCCGAGGACGTCGCGTCCCTGGTGCACGCCCACCCCACCCAGAACGAGGCGGTCGGCGAGGCGTTCCTCGCGCTGGCCGGCAAGCCGCTGCACGCGCACAACTGACAGGAGACGCCAGGTCATGTCTGAGTCCGTCCAGATGCCGGCGCTCGGCGAGAGCGTCACCGAAGGCACCGTCACCCGCTGGCTCAAGAACGTGGGCGACGAGGTCGCCGTCGACGAGCCGCTGCTCGAGGTCTCCACCGACAAGGTCGACACCGAGATCCCCTCGCCGTTCGCCGGCACGCTGGTGGAGATCCTGGTGGGCGAGGACGAGACCGCCGAGGTCGGCGCCGTCCTGGCCCGGATCGGCAGCGCCGACGAGGCGGGTGCCGCTCCGGCCGCGCCGGCTGCTTCGGAGGCGCCGGAGCCGCAGGCCGCGCCCGAGCCCGAGGCGGCCGCGCCGGCCGCCGCCGAGCCGCCCGCACCGCCCGCTCCCCCGGCTCCGCCCGCACCGCCCGCGCCCGAGCCCGCGGCCGAGGCCGCCCCGGCGCCCGCCGCGCCCGCTCCCAGCGGCGGCGGTTCCGAGGTCACCATGCCCGCGCTCGGCGAGAGCGTCACCGAGGGCACCGTCACCCGCTGGCTCAAGAACGTCGGCGAGGAGGTGGCCGTCGACGAGCCGCTGCTCGAGGTCTCCACCGACAAGGTCGACACCGAGATCCCGTCGCCGTTCGCCGGCACGCTGAGCGAGATCCTGGTCGGCGAGGACGAGACCGCCGAGGTCGGCGCTGTGCTGGCCCGGATCGGCGGAGCGGCCGCATCGACCGCAGCCGCGCCCGCCGCGACACCCGAGCCAGCTCCCGAGCCGGAGCCCGCGCCTGCGCCTGCGTCATCGCCGGCCCCGGAGCCCGCACCGGCACCTGAGCCGACACCGCAGCCGGCCGCCCAGGCGCCCGCGCCCGAGCCGAAGCCGGCCGAGAAGGCGCCCGAGCCGGCTCCCGCACCCGCCGCTCCCCCGGCACCGGCGGCCACCGCGTCGACCGGCGGCGGCTACCTCACCCCGCTGGTGCGCAAGCTCGCGGCGGAGAAGGGCGTGGACCTGTCCACCGTGACCGGCACCGGCGTCGGCGGACGGATCCGCAAGGAGGACGTGCTCGAGGCGGCCGCGGCCGCCGAGAAGGCCAAGGCCGAGGCCGCCGCGAAGCCCGCGGCGTCGGAGGCCAAGGTCGTCAAGGCGGTCGAGGCGATCTCGCCGCTGCGCGGGACGACCGAGAAGGCCTCCCGGCTGCGCCAGATCATCGCCTCGCGGATGCACGAGTCGCTGCAGTCCATGGCGCAGCTCACCACCGTGGTCGAGGTCGACGTCACCAAGGTCGCGCGGCTGCGCGCCCGGGCCAAGGACGACTTCGCCGCACGCGAGGGCGTCAAGCTCACCTATCTGCCGTTCTTCGTGCTGGCCGCGACCGAGGCGCTCAAGGCCCATCCGAAGATCAACGGCGTGCTCGAGGGCAACCAGATCACCTACCACGGCGAGGAGAACGTCGGCATCGCGGTCGACACCGCGCGCGGCCTGGTCGTGCCGGTGATCCGCGGCGCGGGTGACCTGAACCTGGCCGGGATCGCACGGAAGATCGCCGACCTCGCCGAGCGCACCCGGGCCAACAAGGTCACCCCGGACGAGCTGAGCGGGGCGACCTTCACCGTGACCAACACCGGCTCCGGCGGAGCGCTGTTCGACACCCCGATCGTGCCGATCGGCACGTCGGCGATCCTGGGCACCGGCGCGATCGTCAAGAAGCCGGTGGTGGCCACCGACGAGCTCGGCGCGGAGTACGTCGCGATCCGCTCGACGTGCTACCTCGCCCTGTCCTACGACCACCGCCTGGTCGACGGCGCCGACGCGTCCCGCTACCTCCAGGCGATCAAGGCCCGGATCGAGGAGGCGGACTTCGCCTCGGAGGTCGGCCTCTGAGCAGGCGGTAGCAGCGTGGCGCGCGAGGAGCCCGGCCGGGAACGGTCCGGGCTTCTCGCGCATCCGGTGCGTGCCCCCGTACCGTGTGCCGGGGGGAGGTGAGGCCATGAGGGTGGTCGTAGCCGGCTCGCACGGGCTGCTGGGCAGCACCGTGGTGAACCTGCTCGCTCAACGAGGGTGGTCCGTGCAGCGCCTGGTGCGCCGCCCGGCCCGGTCCTCGCGCGAGATCCCGTGGGACCCGCAGCACGGCCACCTCAACCCTGCTGACCTCGCCGACGTCGACGCGGTGATCAACCTGGGCGGCGCCAGCCTGGCCCACCTGCCGTGGAGCGACGCGTACCGCCGGACCATCGTGACCTCGCGCACGGTGCCGACGGCCCTGCTGGCCCGCACCCTGGCCGGTATGGACGACCCGCCGCGGGTGTGGCTCCAGGCCTCGGCGGTCGGGTTCTACGGCGACCGGGGCGACGAGGTGCTCACCGAGGCGTCCGAGAACGGCACGGGCTTCCTGGCCGAGCTGACCCGCCGCTGGGAGGCGGCGACCGGCCCGGCCGCAGACGCCGGAGTCCGGGTCGCGCTGCTGCGCACCGGATCGGTGGCACTCGCGCCGTCCGGCGGAAGCTCGTCGGGGCTGATCCTGCGGGCCATCAAGCTCGGGGTGGGCGGCCCGTTGGGTCCCGGCACGAACTTCTGGAGCTGGATCACCACCGCCGACCACGCCGCGGCGATCGTGCACCTGCTCGACGCCGACGTGTCCGGGCCGGTGAACGTCACCGCTCCGCACCCGGTGACGCAGCGCGAGGTCATCACCACCCTCGCCCGCGCCCTGCACCGGCCGGCGTTCCTGGCCGTGCCGGCACCGCTGCTGCGACTGGTGCTGCGCGACGTCGCCGACGAGCTGCTCCTCAGCTCCCAGCGCGCACTACCGACGGCCCTGCAGGAGTCGGGCTTCGCCTGGCAGCACCCCACGGTGGCCGACGCCGCGCGCTGGATCAGCGCCCGGGACTGACCGCCACCACACGCCACGTCCCCGGCCTCAGGGCCAGGGTCACGCTGGAGACCTGCTCCTCCCCGCCGGCCGTGCGCACGTGCGCCACCACCGGCACGCACACCACGTCCGGCGGGCAGCCGTCGGTCACCGGCTCGGACGCCTCGACGCGCAGGTCCGCGAGCTCGACCGGGACCAACGTCAGGCCGACGTCCGCGGCTGCCGCGGGCGAGCCCGGCTCCGTCAGCTCCGCGAGACGGTCCGCCTCCCCCGCAGCCATCGCGGTGATCCGCTCACGCGTGAGGCGCACCGCCTCGGCGCGGGCGACGTCGTCCGCAGACTCCTGAGGCGCCGCCGTGCCGGGGGTCCGCGTCCCGGCACCGTTGGGCCCGGTCGCGGCGGAGGCCGCAGGACCGATCACGTCGGACGGCTCGGAGGACGGGACCTGCTGCGTCCGTGCGGCCCAGCTCATGGCGCCCGCCGACGGCGTGCCGGGCGGCGATGCGGTCGCCCACGGCAGCACGCCCAGCCAGGTCGCGCCACCGAGGACCGCAACCAGCGCGGCCACGCCGATCGCCGCGACCCGCACGCCGCGCGGAGCGCGTCGAAGCCTGCGCCTGGCCCGCCTCGCCGGCCCCCGGCGCCGCCGGCTGTCGTCCTCATGTCGTCCCCGCACCGGACCGTCACCGCTCAGCCGCAGCAGCGCGAGCCGGGCCAGCACCGCGGCATCGGGCAGGTCGACCGGGCGCGGAGGGGCTGCTGACCGCAGCCGCGCGGCGAGCGCGTCCGCCCCGTCGTCGGGCCCGTCGAGCGCGTCGGCGACCGGCCCGGCCGCGGCGGGCCCGAGCAGGCGGCGCCCCAGGGCGATCAGGTCCGCGACGTCCTCGGATCGTTGACGCGCCAACACATCGGGCGCCCCGCCGGGCCCTGTGCCGCCGCCGACGTCCGCCAGCACGGGCCCGCTGTCGGTCAGCACGACGTCGCCCCCGGTCAGCCCGCCGTGCGTCAGCCCGGCCGCATGCAAGGCGGCCAGAGCCTCGGCGACGGGAGCGAGCACGCCCACGGCTTCCGCGTCGTCCAGTGGCCCACGCGCCCCGAGCAGCACCGCGAGGTCCACCCCCGGCTCGGCCGCGACGAGGGCCAGCACTCCGCCGTCCGGCAGGTCCAGGACGGGACCGCCGACGGCCAGGTGCGGGTGCTCGACCTCGGCGAGCGCCTTGGCCCGCAGGCTCGCGGCCGGGGCGTGCGACGGGGCCACCTCGAGCACCGTCCAGCGCTGGCCGTCCGGTCCCAGTGCCGTCCACCGTGGCCGCCCGGCTCTGGTGTCGAGCGGACCGGCGACCCTCAGGCCGGACGCCCGGAGCGCCGCCTCGAGCTTCTCGGGCACGATGTGCTGCACCCGACCATCCCAGCAGCGCGCGGCGGCCCCGCGCCGTGATCCACAAGCCCGAGCGCGAGCCGTCGCCCGCCTCAGGGCGACCATGATGGTCCGATGCGACGGAACCGGGTCACCTACTCGGACCCCTCGGAGGTGGTGCTCTTCGACTTCGACGGCGTCGTGCGGCACTGGTCGGGCGCCGTGAACGACGCGATGGACCGTCGCCTCGGCCTGCAGCCCGGAACCTTCGTGGCGACCACCTACGAGGTCGCGGAGTACGAGCTCGGAGTCCTGGGCCGGGTGACCTTCGACGACTGGTGCACAGCCATCACCACAGCCCTGGCGCAGGTCGCGCCCGCCGCAGACGTTGCTGGCGCGGTCACGCAATGGCGGCGCTACCGGGGGGACGTCGACCGGGCCATGGTCCACGTGGTCGAGGAAGCCAGATCGGTCGCCCCGGTCGGGCTGGTGTCGAACGCGCACGACTGCCTGCGCGCCGATCTGCGCGAGCTCGGCGTCGAGGGCCTGTTCGATCACGTCATCTGCTCCGCGGCGATCGGCGTGGCCAAGCCGAGCCGCGAGATCTACCTCGCCGCGGCTGATGCCTTCAGCGTCCCGCCGGCGAGATGTGCCTTCGTCGACGACCAGCTCGACAACGTGCGCACCGCCCGCGATCTCGGCATGCGCTCGGACCTGTTCCGAGGCCCCGCCGAGTGCCAGACGTTCCTCCGGACCGCACTTCAGACAACCCGCAGCCCCTGACCGGCTCAACGTCCCTGAGCGCTGGCGCCGCACCCGCCGGCGCTCAGTCCAGGTGCCGCACCCGCTGCCAGAGCTCGGACCAAGGCAGGCGCGGCCCGGTGCAGACCGCGATCGGCAGACCCTGCTCCTCGTTGTCTACCCCGACACCGTTGTCGAGGGCCCCTACCGTGCGACACACCGCGAACAGGTCCGCCACCGCGGGCAACTGCCCCCCGACCCAGACGACGGTATCCGTCGCGTCCGACGGTCGCCCCAAGTCGCCCAGGGCGTTGTGGCCGCTGTACACGGGCAGGGCCGTGAACCTGGACACCGCCCCCGCTTCGCCGTAGTTCGACGTCACGACCACCGCACCCTCGCGAGCGTCCGCCGGGAGCTGCTGGTACGCGGTGGCGATCTGGCCGGCGTAGGTCGGCCAGCCGACCTGGTCGGCTGTCAGCTGGTTGATCGCGGGGATCGGCGTCGCCCCGAGCACCGCCAGGGGTGTCAGCGGGAGCGAGATCACTGCCGCGATCCCCGCGTTGACCGCCACCCAGGCGCGCCACCCGGTACCGGAGGCCGCGTCACCCCTGGCTGCCATCCCGGCGGCGAACACGACGCCGAGCATGACCACCGGGTAGTGCGGCTGGGCGCCGCTGACCACCGTGAACGCGACGAGGAGTCCGAATGCCGGCACCAGGAAACGCACTGGCCGCCAGTCGAGCCTGGTCCACAGCGCGCGGAGCCCGGCGAGCCACGTCGGCACCAGGACCGGGCCCAGCGCGACGACCAGGAAGACCCACGCGAACCAGCGCACCTCACCGGCGTTCTGCTCGGCCAACGCTGCGCCCATGCTCAGCTGGGGCAGACCGTGGGTCACCTGGTACGCGAGGTTGGGCAGCGCGACGACGACGGCGACCGTCGCCCCGCCGAGCACATGAGGCGACAGCAGCCGCCGCGGACGCGTGACGGCCAGTCCCGACGCCATCCCTACCAGCAGCACCGCGACCAGCAGCTTGGAGTAGGTCGCGACTCCCGCGACGAGCCCGGCCACGAGCCACAGCCGGGGGCGGCCCCGCAGCTCGGCACGGACCACGAGCCAGCAGATGAGCGGCCAGATCGCCAGGTCGAGCGCGGTCGTGAGCAGCACGTGGCCGAAGTTGAGCACCGCGACCGTGCCCGCGTAGGCCCACGCGGTCCACATCTGTGCCCTGCGCCCGGCGCCGAGCTCGCGCGCGATGAGCGCCACCACGAGCACCGAGGCCGCTGCCCCCAGCGTGGCGGGGATGCGCAGCAGCCACGGGCTCGACCCCAGGGCGTTCGCCAGCAGCGGCACCAGCGGCGGCTGGTCGACGTACCCCCACGCGGGCGGCAGCATCATGAAGTAGAGCTCGTCGCGGTGGTACCCGTACCAGCCGCTCGTCGCGGTCAGCACGAGCGCGACGACGCCCACCGCGCCGAGGACGCCGCGCGCGAACGGCGGTAGGCCGCTCCCTGCAGTGGTACCTGAGGCCGGTACCGGCTCGGGCTCCTGGCTCATCGGCCCGAGTATCGCGCGCCCCGCACCGTCGGCACCGCAGGACCCGCGCGCGGTGTGCCCGCCGTGATCATGGCGTGCGGGCCTCGTGAGCGCCGTTCCGGCTCCCGTGCCGCACGGCCAGACTGGCCGCATCGGCATCGGAGCGGGGGCACGGATGACCACGGGGCGGACGGCCATGCAGGCGCGGGCGCTGCGATCGCCGTGGTCGTGGCTCGGCGCTGTGGTGGTGTCCGTCGTGGTCGTCGTCGCCCTGGCCGGCCTCGACACGGCCCTCGCGCACGGCCGGGACGACCTCCACGCGCTGCACTACGGGACGCCTGTCGCCTGGGCCGTGCAGGACTCCACGCTGGACCCGCCGACGTTCCCCTTCCGGGTCCCGTTCAGCGATCCGCGCGAGACCGTGACCCACGTGCTCGGGCCCCAGCTCGGCCTCGACGCGGTCCTCGTGCTGGCGCTCCTCGTGGGCACGTGGTCGCTGCTCGCGCTGGGCCTACGGGCGACGCGGGCGCGCGCGGACCGTGCCGCGGGTGGCCTCAGGGACGGCTCCGGCGGCCGCCCACGGCGCACCTAGTCCGCGATCCGCCGCTGCCAGGGCCACCACACGCGCCGACCGATGTCGTGCACCAGGCCCGGGACCAGCAGCGTGCGCACCACGAAGGTGTCCAGCAGCACGCCGAACGCCACGAGGAACGCGATCTGGGCCAGGAACAGCAGCGGGATCACCGCGAGCGTCCCGAACGTCGAGGCCAGCACCAGGCCCGCGCTGGTGATCACCCCGCCGGTGACCGCGAGCCCACGTCGCACCCCGTGGCGCGTACCGTGTCGCAGCGACTCCTCGCGCACCCGCGTCATGAGGAAGATCGAGTAGTCGATCCCGAGCGCGACCAGGAACACGAACGCGTACAGCGGAACCGAGGCGTCCGACCCCGGGAAGCCGAACACGTGGTTGAACACCAGCGCTCCGATGCCCAGCGTGGCGCCGAAGGACAGCAGGTTGGCCACCACGATCAGCACCGGCGCGAGCACCGCGCGCAGCAGCCCGATGAGCACGAGCAGGATCACCACCAGCACGGCCGGCACGATCACCCGCAGGTCGCGCGCGCTGGTCTGCTGGGTGTCCAGGCGCTGCGCAGCGGAGCCACCGACCAGCGCGTCCGGCACGGCCGCGTGCACGGCCGTCCGCAGCTCGGCGACGGTGTTCACGGCGTCCTGGGTCTCCGCGGCCGACGTGGTCGCGACCTCCACGAGCACGTTGCCGTCCACGACGAGCGGCGGAGCGCTCGGGTCCGGCGGGCCGCCCTGCCCGGAGGCCGTGGTCACGGGGGTCGCCGACTGCACGCCCGGCACCGACTCGGCGGCGGCGACCACGGCGTCGAGCTCGGCCTCCGGGGCGATGACCGTCGCGGGCTGCACGTTGCCGGCGTCGAAATGGCGCGCCAGGACCTTCTCGCCGGCGACCGAGTCCACCTTCGTGAGGAAGATGTCGGACTCGCTCGTGCCCTGGGCCCGGAAGGTCGGCACGAACGCCGACGCGATCAGCAGGAACGCCGCGGTGGCCAACCAGACCCGCCGTGGGTGCCGGCCGATCAGGCCTGCCACGCGGCCCCACACGCCGGTACGGGCCTCGAGGTGGGCGAGCTCCTCGTTGCCCTCGGCGCCGCGCTCGGCGTCAGCCTCGGCGACGTGCGGCATCCGCGGCCAGAAGATCCACCGGGCCCGTCGCCCGCCGACCAGCAGCAGCGCCGGCAACAGCGTCATCGTGGCCACGAATGCCGACGCGATGCCGATTGCCGCGACCGGTCCGAGCGAGCGGTTGGACGCCAGGTCGGACAGCAGCAGGCACAGCAGACCCGCGATCACCGTCCCGGCGCTGGCCGCGATCGGCTCGATCGCCGCGCGGATCGCGCGGCCCATCGCTCGGTGCGGCTCAGCCACCCAGCGCAGCTCCTCGCGGTACCTGGCCACGAGGAGCAGCGAGTAGTCCGTCGCCGCGCCCACGACGAGGATGAACAGGATCCCTTGGCTCTGCCCGTTGAGCACCAGCACGCCGTTCGCGGCCAGCTGGTAGACCACCAGCGCGGCGCCGGCCAGGGCGAACAGCGACGTGAACAGCACCGTGAACGGCAGGCTCGGCGACCGGTAGACCAGCACCAGGATCACGAACACGACCCCGAGCGCGACCAGCAGCAGGAGGCTGTCGATGCCGCCGAACGCCTCGACCAGGTCGGCGATGGCCCCGGCCGGCCCGGTGACGTGCACGGTCAGGCCTTGGTCGCTGAGCGAGCTCGCGGAGTCGCGCAGGGCTGCGACCGCGAGGTTGACCACCCGCTCCTCGCCGATCTGCTCGTTCGCGGCCGCCGCGTCGAACAGCACGGTGACCAGCGCCGCCTCGCCGTCCTGCGAGGGGATCGCGACAGGCGGGGCCGCGAGCACGTCGCCGAGCGTCCGCCCCTCGCCGAGCGAGAGGTCGCCCACCTGGCCCGCCCACGCCTGCACGGCCCCGAGCTGGTCGGGTGTCATCGCGCCGTCGGCCTCGACCACGACCAGGGCCGGCAGCGTCTCGGTCTGCCGGAAGCCCGACGCGAGCTCTGCGGCCCGGGTGGACTCCGCACCCGTGGGCAGGAACGACGTGGCGTCGTTCTGCTGGACCTCGGACAACCGCCCGATGGACATGCCACCGGCGCCGCCGAGACCGAGCCAGATGACCAGGACGACCAGGATGGCGAGCCCGCGCAGCAGGCCGCCTCGACGAGAATTACTCAGCATGCTGAGTATCATGGAGGGCTAGGTTGAGCCGCACAACTCGAACCGGTAGGAAGGTGGCCGTGCTCCCCCACGCACAACCCGATCCGGCCGCCACCTCGAGGCCGCCGATGATGCCCGGTACCGGCCGGCCGGCGGGCGAGGATCCGGGTGCCCCGACGCCCGCCCAATGGCCCACGGGACGGCTGTTCTCCGCCGTGGCCCGGCGCATCGAGCGCGACTGGAACGCGCACCTGGCGCACTGGGACCTCAACCACGCCTCGCTGCCCGTGCTGTACCTGCTGGCCGGGGGCCCGCTCTCCCAGCGCGACCTCGCGCTCTCCTCAGAGGTGACCGAGCAGACGATGAGCCGCATCCTGGCCCGGCTCGAGCGCCAGGGCTATGTGGTCCGCCGCCCGCACGTCGAGGACCGCCGGCGCCACGAGGTCCACCTCACCGACTCCGGACGCGCCGCGCTGCTCGAGGCCGGCGACCCCGGCATGGCCGAGGAGATGACGCTCCGGGGCCTGACCGACGCCCAGGTGCTGGCCCTGCGCGACCTGCTCATCGCGATGGTGTCCCAGGGCTCGTCGCACGGCGGGAACGGCCGCCACGCGACGCTGGAGCAGGACGAGCACGCCGATGCGTGACGACCTCGACGTCGTCCACCTGCCCGACCGGCCGGTGGACTACCGGGCCGCGTGGGACCTCCAGCGGCAGGTGCACGCCACCGTTGCCGACGGCGGGCCCGACACCGTGCTGCTCGTCGAGCACGTCAGCGTCTACACCGCCGGCAAGCGCACCGCCAAGGCCGACCGGCCGATGGACGGCACACCGGTGGTCGACGTCGACCGGGGCGGACGGATCACCTGGCACGGCCCAGGCCAGCTCGTCGCCTACCCGATCGTGCGGCTGGCCGAGCCCGTCGACGTGGTGGCCTACGTCCGCGCCCTCGAGCAGGCGGTGATCGACACCTGCGCCGACCTGGGCGTGCCGACGATCCGGGTGGAGGGCCGCTCCGGCGTCTGGTGCCCGGCCGACGACGGACGTCCCGAGCGCAAGGTCGCCGCGATCGGCGTGCGCGTCGCGCGCGGCGTGACCATGCACGGGCTGGCGCTCAACTGCGACCCCGACCTGGGTGCGTTCGACCGGATCGTGCCGTGCGGGATCGCCGACGCCGGTGTCACCTCGCTCGCGACCGAGCTGGGCCGCGACGTGACCGTGGCCGAGGTCGAGCCGCTGCTCACCGACCACCTGCGCACCGCGCTCGGCACCGTGCGCGCAGCCACCGTCCCGACGGGCGGGGCGGGCGTGCTCACGTAGGCTGGCCGGGTGACTGTCGCCCCCGAGGGACGGCGCATGCTGCGGGTCGAGGCCCGCAACGCCGCCACCCCCATCGAGAAGAAGCCCGAGTGGATCAAGACCCGCGCCACCATGGGCCCCGAGTACGCCGACCTCAAGGGTCTGGTGCGTCGTGAGGGCCTGCACACGGTGTGCGAGGAGGCTGGCTGCCCCAACATCTTCGAGTGCTGGGAGGACCGCGAGGCCACCTTCCTCATCGGCGGCGACCAGTGCACCCGGCGGTGCGACTTCTGCCAGATCGACACCGGCAGGCCGGCCGACCTCGACCGTGACGAACCGCGCCGGGTGGCCGAGTCGGTCCAGGCGATGGGCCTGCGCTACTCCACGGTGACCGGAGTCGCGCGCGACGACCTGCCCGACGGCGGCGCATGGCTCTACGCCGAGACCGTCCGCCAGATCCACGCCCTGAACCCCGGCACCGGCGTGGAGCTCCTGATCCCCGACTTCAACGCCGACCCGACGAACCTCGCGGAGGTCTTCGGCTCGCGCCCCGAGGTGCTGGGCCACAACCTCGAGACCGTGCCGCGGATCTTCAAGCAGATCCGTCCGGGCTTCCGCTACGACCGTTCGCTGTCGGTGCTCACCGCGGCGAGGGACGCGGGTCTGGTCACCAAGTCCAACCTGATCCTGGGCATGGGCGAGACCGACGACGAGGTGGTCGAGGCGCTCGCTGCCCTGCGCGAGGCCGGCTGCGACCTGGTGACGATCACCCAGTACCTGCGCCCGTCGGTGCGCCACCACCCGGTGGACCGGTGGGTGCGGCCCGAGGTGTTCGTCGAGCTGGCGGCGAAGGCCGAAGAGCTCGGCTTCGCCGGGGTGATGTCCGGGCCGCTGGTGCGCTCGTCGTACCGTGCCGGGCGGCTCTGGGCCCAGGCCATGCAGCGCGCGGGGCGCGAGATCCCCGAGCAGCTGGCGCACCTGGCCGCCGCGTCGGGCGCCCGCCAGGAGGCCGCAAGCCTGCTCGCCCGCCAGAGCTGACCCCGGGGACCGAAGGCCTGCCGCACGACCACTAGACTGCCGAGCCATGGCACGAAGCGACGACCAGCCGGCCAAGGTCAAGAAGACCCGGTGGTACACCCAGCTCTGGCAGGTCTACCAAGCCACCCGGCAGGTGGACCCGGCTATCACCTGGTGGCTGCTCGCGGTGTTCGTCGGGACCCTGGCGGTCGCGCTCGGCATCGGGTTCCTCGTCCACCAGCAGGTCTACCTGCTGGTCGTCGGTCTGCCGTTCGCGGTGCTCGCCGCGCTGCTGGTGCTCGCCCGACGTGCCGAGTCCGGGATGTTCCGGTCGATCGAGGGCCAGCCCGGCGCTGCCCTGGCGGCCCTGAAGTACATCCGCAAGGGCTGGGACTTCGCCGAGGAGCCGGTCGCGATGGACCCGCGCACCCAGGACATGGTCTTCCGGGGCGTGGGCCGCGCCGGCATCGTGCTCGTCGGCGAGGGGCCGCCTCGGGTGGCCCGCCTGCTCGAGGGTGAGCGCAAGAAGGTCGCCCGCGTGCTGCCCAACGTGCCGGTGCACCTCGTCCAGGCCGGCAACGAGGAGGGTCAGGTCCCGCTCAAGAAGCTGCCGCGCCACGTCCAGCGGCTGCGCGCGACCCTGACCAAGACCGAGACCGCCGAGGTCACCAAGCGCCTGAAGGCGCTCGGGGGCATGCGGATGCCGGTGCCCAAGGGGATCGACCCGATGCGGGCCCGCCCCGACCGCAAAGGCCTCAAGGGCCGCTGACGGCCCTCGGCCGCGGGTCTCTCAGCGCCGGACGATCACCGTCGACGCCGCGACGTCGTGCAGGCCGCGCCCGGCGGCGTCCCACACGACCGCCGGGATCACGAGGCACAGCAGCCCGGTGCGCACCGCGCCCGCGAGCAACCCGGGCGGCCCCGGAGCCGGCTCGCGACGGCCGTCCTTGGTGACCAGCCGCACCACCCTGAGCCCCAGCAGGCGGTGCCCGAACGTGTGGCCCAGCAACGCCACGAACACGGCAGTCGATCCCGCGAACACCGCCAGGGTCGCCCACGGCTGCGCGGCCAGCGGCCCCAGGCCTCCGGGCTCCCGCCAGAACAGCGACGCGACGGCCATGCTCAGCACCCAGTCGACCACGAGCGCGACCGCGCGCCGGCCGATCCGGGCCTGCGAGCCCGGCCCCTCCTCGGGCAGTCCGAGGGATGAACCCCGGCGATCGGAATCAGCACCCGGAGTACCCTCCAGCCAGGAGCCGAAGTCCTCCCGTCGTGGTGCCATCCCAGCAGCCTACTGACCCCCGGCTGCCGGTCTGGTCGGCGGAAACCTCGCCGAAACACGAGCCACACCGCGGGGTAATCCTCGACCCCTAGCGTCATCGTCGACGCGGTCCCCACAGTCCTGCCAAGGGAGAGAACCGGATGTTCAGTTCCGCAGCCGAGGTCATGGCATTCATCAAGGAGGAGGACGTCGTCTTCGTCGACGTCCGGTTCTGCGACCTGCCTGGCGTGATGCAGCACTTCAATGTCCCGGCGGTGACCGCGGACGAGGCCTTCTTCACCGAGGGCGTCGCGTTCGACGGCTCCTCGATCCGGGGCTTCCAGGCGATCCACGAGTCGGACATGAAGCTCCTGCCGGACGTCACGACCGCCTACCTCGACCCGTTCCGTACGGAGAAGACGCTCGTCATCAACATGTCGATCGTCGACCCGTACACCGACGAGCCCTACAGCCGTGACCCGCGCCAGATCGCGGCCAAGGCCGAGGCGTACCTGAAGTCGACGGGCATCGCGGACACCGCGTTCATGGCTCCCGAGGCCGAGTTCTACATCTTCGACGACATCCGGTTCTTCACCAGCCAGTCGCAGAGCTTCTACTACATCGACTCCGTCGAGGGCGCGTGGAACACCGGTCGCAAGGAGGAGGGTGGCAACCTCGGCCACAAGACCCCCTACAAGGGCGGCTACTTCCCGGTCCCGCCGGTCGACCACTTCGCCGACCTGCGCGACGAGATCGTCCTGGAGCTGGAGAAGGTCGGCCTCGGCGTCGAGCGCTCCCACCACGAGGTCGGCACCGCCGGCCAGGCGGAGATCAACTACCGCTTCGACACGCTGGCCAAGTCCGCCGACAAGCTGATGCTCTTCAAGTACATCGTCAAGGGTGTCGCGGACCGCAACGGTCGCACGGCGACGTTCATGCCGAAGCCGCTGTTCGGCGACAACGGCTCGGGCATGCACACCCACCAGTCGCTGTGGAAGGACGGCGCCCCGCTCTTCTACGACGAGAAGGGCTACGGCGGCCTGTCCGACCTGGCGCGCTGGTACATCGGCGGTCTGCTCAAGCACGCGCCGTCGCTGCTGGCGTTCACCAACCCGACGGTGAACTCCTACCACCGCCTGGTGCCGGGCTTCGAGGCGCCGGTCAACCTGGTCTACTCGGCCCGCAACCGCTCGGCCTGCATCCGGGTTCCCGTCACCGGCTCCAACCCGAAGGCCAAGCGCATCGAGTTCCGTGTGCCGGACCCGTCGAGCAACCCGTACCTGGCCTTCGCGGCGATGCTCATGGCCGGCATCGACGGCATCAAGAACAAGATCGAGCCGCCGGAGCCGGTCGACAAGGACCTGTACGAGCTGCCCCCGGAGGAGCACGCCAGCATCGCCCAGGTGCCAGGCTCGCTCAACGAGGTGCTCGACAACCTCGAGAACGACCACGACTGGCTGACCGAGGGCGGCGTCTTCACGCCCGACCTCATCGAGACGTGGATCGACTACAAGCGCAGCCACGAGATCGACGCGCTGCGCCTGCGGCCGCACCCGCACGAGTTCGAGCTGTACTACGACGTGTAAGCACCTCCGCTCAGCGGGCCTTCGCTAGCCCTCTGACCTGGACAAACGGCGCCCCGGCCACCCTTGCGGTGACCGGGGCGCCGCACGTTTGCCACCGCAAGCGTGGGCCGACTGCGCGACAGACGCGTATCCCGACGGTCCGCGCCATGAACAAGCGAACCATCGAGCTCCCGCCCATCGACCTGGCCGACCCGATCTGGACCATCGAGCACCTGGCCCTGGCCCTGCGCCAGGGCGAGCGCGCCACTCGGACCCTGATCGCCGACCCCGCCTTCCCGGCCGGCTTCCGCCTGAGTGCCTCCCCCACCGCGCGCCAGTACTGGCTGCGCGACCAGCTCCTGGACCACTTCGCCTCCCTTTGCGCCGCCACCCCGGCCCCGGCCACCCGGCCCGCACCGCGCACCGCCCCGGCGGTGCCCACGCAGTCTCGGCCCGCTGCGGCCGACCGCGACGCCGCCGCCCTGGCCGAGCTCGCCACCCTTCCCACCACTTCCAACAGGAGCATCCGATGACCACCCCGACCGCCACCGGCCCGACGCCGCACGCCCCCGTTCAGATCGGCAACGGGCACGTCACCCTCCTCTACCCCACCGACGCCAAGCCGAACTTCCGCCTGGCCTACCGCGACGAGCGCGGCGAGCGCCGCGAGAAGAGCGGCACCCGCAGCCCGGCCACCGCCCTGGAGCGGGCCAAGAAGCTGGACGCCGACCTGTCCCGGGCCCGCAGCGCCAACAGCGACCAGACGCTCGGTGACCTGGTCGCCGTGTACGTGTGCACCGCCCGCGGACGCAAGCGCAACCGGTTCGGCCGGCTCACCGGGGAGGACTGGTCTCCCCTGCACCTCAACGGGGTGCGCCGGCTGATGGCCGCGGCCGTCCAGGGCGTGCAGGATGTGCCCGCCTGGGCGATCGACCTGACCACGATCGACCACATGCGCACGGCCTGCGGCACGGACGGCGGCGTGGGCGAGCTCACCGGCATCGTGCGCAACTTCCTGCGCTGGTGTCACGAGCGCGAAGCGATCACCGCCGAGCAGCTGGCCCTGCTGCCCGCCCACGCCGCCCCGCACAAGGCGCCGCGCTTTCCCCAGCCCGAACCGCGTCCGGCTCGGCCACGCACGGCCCGGGCCGTGGGCCAGGCCGAGGAGTACATCGGCGAGGAGGACTGCCCCGCACGCTCGGACATCCTCGGGCTTGCCCACGCACTCCAGGCCGCGGTGCCCTGGGGCGAGCTGGCCGTGCACACCGCGGTGGCGACCGGGCTGCGCGAGGGCGAGCAGTTCCAGCTGCGCGCCGACGACATCCGCCAGGATGCCCGGGGCCGGTGGCAGATCCACGTCGACTGGCAGTGGTCCTCCGTCCCCGGCCGGCGCACCCTGCCCAAGGGCCGCAAGCGGCGAGTCGTCCCCCTGTACGCCATCACCCGCGACGGCTACCCGCTGCGCGAGGCGATGTTGGCCCGCATGGACGAAGCACGCGCCGAGCAAGCCGCCGGCACCAACCCCGAGGCCCTGCTCTACCCGGCCCCCGGGGGCGGGATCTGGTGGCCCTCCAGCCTGTCCAGCGACCTCATCGTCCCCGCGATGAAGGCCAGCGGATGGAGCTACACGACCGTGACCGAGCTGCGGACCACGCGCGGCGGCCACCGCAAGCCCGTGCGGGTCACCCAGATGAATCGCACCTGGCACTCCCTGCGCCATCGCTTCGCCCGCGACATGATCGACCACTTCGAGATGGGCGAGGGAGCCCTCATGGCGATCGGCGGCTGGGAGAGCATCGACGTCATCCAGGCCCGCTACTACCGCACCGGGCAGGAGCACCTGGACCAGGCGCACGAGACCCTCGGGTAGGACGCCGCTCCGGCGACCGATGCCTCGGCAGTACTACCCGGTCCACGAGCAGACGTGCGATGAGAGGTTGCCGCTGCCTGCCTACGCCGCTCGACCGGGTGCCACGCACCGCCGCGCGCGCCCGCACCTCAACGCATCTCGGAGGGTCGCGTCTGGTTGCCAGGCACTTCGACCATGACCACGTGTCGCTCCGACGCACTGCCCGCGACCGGCATCGTCGTATGGGTCACGTTGTCGCTCAGGTGTGGCGCCGGCGACCTGTCCTTCGGAGCAGCAAGGCGTAGCACCACAAGGAAGCTGATCCGCACATCGGTCGCCTGGTAGGCAACTGTCTGCTTGATGTACGCCGCCTTGCCCTCCACCGGGACCGCGGTGTCGTCGGCCTTGAGCTCGAGGTACAGATGGAAGCCGGTGAAGGTGACCTGGATGTCCACACGACCGCCACCGACCTCCTGGACCTCGACGTTGGCCTGCGCACTCAACCGGCCTTGACTCAGCCAGTCGTACAAGTCGTCGTGCAACGCGGACTCGTCGGCGGCCGGATCGAACAGGTACGCCTTGCTCGCCCTCTGCGTGTTCATCCGTCGCGAGACGAACGCGATGAGCTGATCGAGGACCATCGTGACGGCGGGCACGACATCGCCCGTGAAGTCCTCACACACAGCCAGTCTTCTTAGGACATCCTGGCGGACCTTCGTCTCGATCAGCCCGGGGTGGGTGCCGACCTGACGGTCCGCGAGGTCACCCGCCAACGTCTCCAGCTCTGCGGGGGCCACCGCGCTCAGAGCGGAAGAGACGTGCGGGAACGGGGTGAGCAGGTCACGCAACAGCGGCGGGAGCGGCGTGCTCTGCTCACGCGGTTTTCCCGGCGGCTCCGGCGCGGTGAGCATGCGCGCCCGGGCGAGGGCGAGAACCTCTTGTGCCGTGGAGAGGCGGCGCTGAAGGCTGCAGAGAGCGTCATCGTCGAGGTTTGGGTCTTCGAGCCGGCGCCCCAGTGCTTCGGTGTGGTCACTGAGATTCCGGAGCAGCCCCGCTCGCACCGCGAAGCTACCTTCGACGGCCGGCCGCAGCTCTCGCAGTAGGTGTTCGACTCCATGGGCAACCCGGGTGACGTCATAGGTCCGCGACGCGCCGTAGATCGCCAAGACGTCATCGAGGATCGTCGCAGCGTCGTACAGGCTGTCGCGCTGAAGCACGTCCTGCAGCGTGGCGAGATCGTCCAGGAGCCGACGCCAGCCGCGCACTACGGTGGCCTTGCGGTCTCCACTCCAGTGACTCAAGCCGTGCACCTCGACGGCGAACGCGTCGTCGCGCCGACCGAGCTCGTCGATCTCGGCACGGCTGAGCGCCCATGTCGCGACGTCACGAGGAGAGTCGCCGCCGAGCGAGGCTACCAAGGCATGCAGGATCCGCAGCGCCGCCCGCAACAGTCCGGCGTCAGGGCGGTCGTCCTGCTCGCAGAGCGCGTCGAGCACCGTCAAGGCGGTCGCGAGGTGACCTTCTACACTCTGAGCGTCCTGGACGCGGAGCGCCTTCGCCAGCTCGACGTTCGCCATGGTCCACATCGCGTCGGGCGCTATGTCCTGTCGGTACCGCTCGTCCAACGCTCGCGCCGACGGGCTGACCGCTAGGGCGCCCCCCGTCGACTTGGCGCCGGTGAGGATGTCGATGACGTCAGCCACGTCGTCCCCGGGCGCCCACAGGTCGAACGCCAGGCTGACCGTGCGCGTCACCGCCCGGGCGTACCTCACTGGTTGCGGGGAGCTGACGTCGCTCAGGGCCGCGAGCACCTTGTGCCTGGACAGGTGCCCGCTCGCCGCCAGCCGCGCGGCCGACTCAAGCGCGACAGCAGACCGGAGAACGTCCCGCTCATCCGGATCGGTCCCGGCACCCGCGTCACGAGGTGGTGTGGCGATCGCGATGCAATCCGAGGCCAACTCCCTGCCCACGAGATCGGCGACAGCCGGATCGGCGCACAGCGCGTCCAGCCCAGCTGTGAACTGCAGTGGGTCGCTGCACTCGAGGACGGCACGGGCCAGTGCGAGCGCGGCAGCCTGAGCAGCCAGAAGATCCTGGCCGGCCCCGGCCGCGCGGTTGACCTCGCGCACGAGCAGAGCAACCGCAGGGGTGAGGATGGGATCGTCGACCGCGGCAGGAGCGAGGACCTCGAGGGCGCCCCACCCACCGAGCTCTGCGAACAGCTCCGCGCGCGGCGAACCGCCCGTGAGGGCCGCCCGCAGGGCATCAGCGACGGTGGCAGGCTCAGGTGGTGGGTTCAACAGTTTCCCTCCGCCCGCGTTCTGCAGTCCGACTGTGCGCCATGTCGACAACCACGCGACCGCCTGTCGCTCACCAGAGGTAGTCGTCGCCGGTCGCGACGAGCACGTGCCCCGGGGGCAGGACCTCGGCCAGCATCGAGCCGTGCGTCGTGGCAACGACCACCTGGATGTCCGTCTCCCGCGCAACCTCCGTCATGGCGTGGAGCATCACTCGGAGGTCCGACTCGGGGATCTCCTCGGCGGCCGGCGAGTCCACGAAGAGCAACCCGGGGTGACGGCCGACCCCATCGCGGTGGCCGATCTGTACGAGTGAACCGCCCTGGGTTCGGTAGAGGCTCGTTCTATTGGTTTCCAACCCCGGCGGGGTCGGTGGTGTGGGCAGCGTAGAACGCTGCTTCGTACTCTGCTGGCGGGAGGTCGCCGCAGTGGCCGTGCAGCCGGTCGTGGTTGAACCAGTGGACCCACGACAAGGTGGCCAGCTCGAGCTCTTCGACGTCGTCCCAGCCGCGGGT